>Ga0209137_1000015_pt1 | contig 196494 bp, 169 predicted proteins | sample SaaInl5LU_22_DNA_FD_184642 | JGI IMG/M metagenome (GOLD analysis project Ga0209137, IMG submission 184642) | Marine microbial communities from expanding oxygen minimum zones in the Saanich Inlet - ESP_105LU_22_DNA (SPAdes) (version 2) | ecosystem: Environmental > Aquatic > Marine > Intertidal...
AAGTAAAAAAGGTTTTTACACCTTAAATACTAACTTTATCACTGTTTAAGTTTTAAGAATTCAAATTAAATAAATTTACAATGCAGTATAACCCATGCTTAGCTCATAATATTGCTATTATTTTAATTGGTTTGGAAATGAATTAAAAATGCACCAATACTGATTAGAAGAATAGCAGTAATTTGGATTAAGGATATGCGCTCTTTAAAAAATAGCGAGGAAAATAGTATGGTTGTTAAAGGGTTTGCAAGAAAAAGGACACTTGCAATTAGTGGATCTGTAATTTTTATGCCTTTTAAACTAAAGTACATCGCAACCACAATTAATACACTCATAATAAGAACCTTTTGAACATTTTTTTGGTAGTTGGCTCTTTTTATTTCTTTTTTAGAATTGAAAAGTAACAAGAAAGTACTAATTATAAAAACAACGATTTCTTGGTTGGCAACGATAAAAATAGGGCTAATATCACTAGTTAAATTTTTCCAATGGATTATAGAAGAATAAGAAAAACAAATAATCATAATTAGAAATAATACATGTGTTTTTAAGGCTACTTTTGTAGCCTTATGCGTGTTAGAAATTAAATAAGAAACATAGCCTATAAGTATAAAGGAAATTCCCATATAAGAGGGGGTTTTAGTAAAACCTTCAAATAGATATAAATGTGCATAAATAATTAAAACGCCAATTAAATTATAAATTCCTAGCCATTGTAGCGCATTGTTTTTTATTGCTTTTAACATACATATTAAACCTACAGCTCCTAATAGAGAGCCAAATGTTATTTTTAAAATATCTTCTACTTTAGGAATAGATTTTAAGAATAAAAAAAGCATTATTAAAGTAAAAATACTTGTAAAAAATGCTCTATAGGAGATAAGAAAAAAGGTATTTGTTTTTTCTAAATTTTTTTTCCAGAGTACGTTATTTAAAGAAAAAAGTACAATAGACAATAGAATATAACTCACAGTTAATTTATTTTATATTGATTAGCAATTTCTATAAATTTAAAGAATCCAATTTTATTTGCTAAAGAACTAATTGAATTGTAATAAAAGTCAATGTTTTTTGCATCATTTTCTAGGGCTGCAATTTTTAACCATGATAGGTTTAAGAAAAGAGTAAGATAGTTTGTATAACTCAATTCAATCTTTTCGGTATTTATAAATTTTAAATTTATTTTAGCTCCTTTAAGATTATTATTAAAGATGTTTACATTAGCTAAACCTATTAAAAAGTTAAACCCTTGTCCTTCTGCGGTCCATCTATCTCTAACAAAAATTTCTTCATAATACAGGTCAATAATAACTCCTAAATAGTTGAATTCTTCTGTTAAAATTAAAGCGGGAACAATTTCTATTAAAAGTAATTTAGGGTCACCTTTTTTTAGGTAACTATTAATTTCTTCTTTAAGTTTAGGCTTTAGCTTTTGATTAGCTAGAATTAGCCATCCAAAATACCTACCTAACAGCACAGGGTGGATGTCAGCTTTATTTATAGGTTCTTTTATTTGTATCGTTTTGTTAATTTTATTGCTAAAATATTCTTTTAGGTTTAGCATTAAATCTACAAAAAGAATATCAGATTCATTTTTATTAAGTTTTTTAATAGCTTGTAAAACCTTAAAATAATAGCCATTTAAATGACTATAATCTATAAAACCAAAAGGTATGCAATATTTAAAAGCATCTATATGAATTAGTTGCTTGTAAAGTTCAATTCTATTGTTATTGCTTAGTTTATAAAAACTGTATGTAGCAATAATAGCCAATTTAATTTTATTACTATCTAAAATAGATTGATATTTCAAGTTTTTAAAAAATAAAATTAGTGTTTCTTTTTTTTTATTTTCTATAAGATTTCCTACAAAGTCACTCACCATAATGATATTAATATTATTTTCAAGAGCAGTTTGTAAGAGAGTAACTTCTTTATCTGTGGGTGTATTTCTTTTTTCTTGAATTCGCAGTATTTTCATTTTAAAATACCAATCGTCATAAAGATTTTTATTATTTAAATAAGCACTAAAGGATTGAAAGCCTAAATATTTTGAAAGAATATCTAATGTTTTTTTTGATGTTTTTGTTTTAGGCAAAAAGCCATAGAGTCTTCTTAGGGTGTTAAAGGATATTTTTGAATTAGTTTTATATAGGATATCTTCTTCTAAAAACTTTAAATCACTAACATGTAATATGTCAATTTTTGATTTCTTTCTAAGGTCAGTTAAAAGTTCTGATAATTCTGAATTCATAATAACGCTGTTTTTTTAAAAATAATATAATAATTTAAGATGAGCTAATCTTGGGCAAGTTTTTATAAAATTAACTAATACCTTTGAAGCATCATAGTGAAAAAGAAAAGTAGATATATATAATCGTATACTAAAAAAGAAGCCCTTTAACATTGTAAAGGGCTTTTTTAATACATTGAAGTTTAGGATTGACTAACGATCGCGGTCTCTTCCTAGAGGATACAACTCTTGCTTTACAAAACCTTTAGGGAAATACTCATCGTTTTCAAAACCTAATTCGATATCTCTACCAGAAAACGGAATGTAATTTGTTCTAAAAAGATAATCCCAAATACTTAAGGTTAAACCAAAATTAACCCCATATTTATGTTCTTTTGGCAACTCTTTGGCATGATGCCAAATGTGCATTTTAGGATTGTTAAAAATATATTTTAACCACCCATAATCCCAATTAATATTCGCATGATTTAGATGACCAATTGTAATAGTAAAGAAGTGAACAACAGCCACATCTTGTGCAGAAAATCCTCCTATGATGGCTAAAGGTATGTATCGTAAAGAATTGTACACTATAGGCTCCATCCAATGGTAACGTAAATGTGCAGCAAAGCCCATTTCTTTTACAGAATGATGAACTTTATGAAAATTCCATAAAAAATCTACACGATGCAAAAGTCTATGTGTCCACCACTGCGTGAAGTCCACTACAATAAAAAAGATAAAAATACGCAATGCAAAAGGCAAGCTATTTAAATCGATCACCTGAAAATTACGAAGCGCTAAACCTACAACACCTAGCAGATCGTTAAAAAGTTTAGCAGCAGTATTAGAAAGGGCAATAAGAACAATTAAGTTCAATAGAAAAAAATTAAAAAACATGTAAAAAGTATCTAACCAAAAATCTTTACGGAATAAAGGTTGGTTTTTTCGCCAAGGGAATACTCTTTCTAACCCCCAAACTACTAAAGAGATTAAAATAAGGCCATAAAAGTAATTTTCCCAATTCAACTCAAGTAAAACTGAGTTTTTAAGGTAATTCCAGTACCCTGAATATGAGTTTTTTATGATTTCTAAATACGTTTCCATTTCTTATACAAAGATACAAAAATGAATTAGTGTTTTTAATAAAAGTAAACTTAGGTGCTAAAATATATCCCCTCTGTATTCATAAAGCTTGTTTCTTTTGGATTTAAATTTAATTCAGATCCATTAAAGGTACTTGCCCTTAAGCCTAATTCATTAAAAATACAACTGGTAGCAGCAAAATCCCATAGGGAACCACCCCCTTTTTCTTTTTTGGGAAGTTTTAAAAAGAGGGCTGGTGCGTTTTCCACAACCAAAATGGCATTTAAAACAGCACCTGCTCCAGCAATTTCTTTAAAATTCGACAGTTTTAAAGAAGAAATTTTATCACCTAAAAGAGCTAGAATTTTAGTTTTGTTGGGTGTTTCTGATAATTGTTTGTCAGTAACATAGGTCAAGTATTGATTGTTAGAAGTAACTTTCCAAGGCTGTCCATTTTTAAAAGCACCTTTATTTTTTATGGCAGTATATAAATTTTTGGTGCTTAGATCATAAACTACACCTATTTGTGCAATTCCATTTTTATCAACCAAAGCAATAGCTACCGAAAATCCTGGGTATTTATTTACAAAAGCCAAAGTGCCATCTAAAGGATCAATACACCAAAAAAAATCTTTTTCAAACCGACTTCCATCATCTTTAGATTCTTCAGAAAGAAGCCCAATATCAAAACTTTTACAAGTAGGCTTTAGGTGTTTAAGAATAGTTTGCTCGCATGCTAAATCTACTTTAGTAACCACTTGAGATGCAATGGTGTTTCCACCTTCTTTGTGCACTACAATTACATCTTCATGTATCGCTTTCTGAATGATTTCACCAGCAGCTAAGGCTGCTTTTATGGCAATTTTTGTAAGGTGTTGTAAATCCATATTATAAACTTTCAATCACTTTTTTAGTCATGCGTTCGCTGTAAGAATTTAGTTTCCAATGGTCAGGACTCCACCCTTTTAAAAAACGATGAAAGTCTGCCCAAGCAACAGCATATAATTCTCGCCATTCTATTTCTAACGCTTTGTGTTCTTTGCCAAGTGCTTTGTGAAGATGAAAAAAATACGTAGATAAAATTTTTTCTTCTAACCGTTCGCAATCTTTTTCAAGCAAACAGCTTCCTATAAAATAGGCTACGTCTTTCATGCCACAACCACCGCCAACATATTGAAAGTCAACGCCAGCAACTTCATCATTACTAGAAAAACAAAAGTTGGCCAATTTAGCATCACCATGGACCAAAGTTTTATAGGTACAATTATTTAGTTTTTCATCAATTTTGGGTGCTGTATCTTTCAGCACTGAATCTTTTAGTATTTCTAATTCTTTTGGTCTTGTGGCCAAATGCCAATAGGTACCTATTGGCCACAATCCTTTTGGATTTTTATCTAAATAGGTTGCATGAAAGTTGGCCAGCCAAGCCAGGCAATTTTCTATGCCTTGCCAAGAAAGGCTTTGTTTTCTGTAGGTGAATCCTGCAGCATCTAAATCTTCTAAAATTAAACAGAATTCCTCTTCTTGTCTTGCTATACCATAATATTTAGGCAATCTTGCCTTACTTTCTTGTGCATACTGTTGGTACCAATTTGCTTCTACTTGATATGATTTTACCTTTCGTTGATGTCCAGATACTGAATTCCAACCCCTTGGGTGTTTTTGCACTTTTGGGAATTGTATATTTTTTACAATTACACTATTTAAACGACTGCCTTTAAGTGCAACTCTAATGATTGCTCCATACCCACTCCAAAGCGATTGAATAACTTCTTTTTCTTCTAATGAAGATGCCCCCGTTTTTTGTAATATGATGTCTCTAAAATACGTATTCATTACAAGGTTAATTTATCACAAAACGGCTATAACTTCCTTAAACAGGGTAATCATTTTTGGTTCTGCTTCACCTGCTATGGCTATAATTTCAGCAATATTTACGGGTTGTAAATTTTTAGGATCACACTCATCAGTTAGTACAGAAATTGCTGCACACGGAAGATTTAATTGTTTTGATACAATTACTTCGGGTACTGTACTCATACCCACAGCATCTACTTCTAAAATCTGTAACATTCTATATTCTGCTCTTGTTTCTAGCTGAGGCCCTAAAACACTAGCATAGGTTCCATTGTGCAACTGAATATTAAGTTTTGTGGCTATTGAATTTATTTGGGTGTTAATGGCCTTTGAATAAGGTGCTAACATATCAGCAAAAATATTACCAAACTCATTGGCACCTTTAAAGGCAAGAGGAGAACTACCTTGTAAGTTTATATGGTCTTCAATTAACATTAAATCGCCTTTGTTATAGTCTAGATTTATAGCACCTGCTGCATTAGAAATTAATAAATTTTGAATACCAAGACCATGTAATGTTCGTATGCCATAAGTAACTTCCCAAGGAGTATAGCCCTCATACAAATGAAAACGTCCGGACATAACTACTACTTTCTTATTGGATAATTCTCCATAAATTATTTTACCTGAATGAAACTCTACTGTTGCTATAGGAAAATTCGGAATGTCTGAATAGGCTATTTCTACAATAGTTTTTATTTCATTCACCAATTTTCCGAGACCTGTACCTAAAACAATTCCTACTTCTGGGTTGTTGATGCCTTTTTCTTTCAAAAAATGAAGGGTTTCTTGTAATTGTGTTGCTTTCGTCATAGTTATACGATTGGGTGTATTTTAATTTTTATCTAGAATAAAACGATTCATGATTTCTGGTATGGAGGTAATATCTTCATAAACATCTATATCGTTTTTTATTTCTAATCGTTTTATATGGTATGCTTTTAAATTATTTAGCGTTTCTTTTTCTACAGAAGAGGTTCCCCATTCTTTATCACGAAATACTGAAGTATGAAGTTTTTTCAATCCCAACAAATAGTAACCTCCGTCTTCTGCAGGTCCTATTACTGCATCATGGGTGTCCAGATCAGAAAATGCAGCATCAATAGCTTTAGAAGACAAATCGTATAAATCGCTTCCAATGATAATAATGTTTTTATACCCGTCTTTAAAACCTTTTTCAAACGCATTTTGCATTCTTTCTCCTAAATCATTTCCTTTTTGTTGGTGTTTCTCAAAAATTGTAGCATCCCAACAATCATTTTCTCTAATTTTTACAGAGTAGTATACTGCTTTATCTGCATTTACTGTAGAGGCCTCCAATCTAGTTTTTTCTAAAAGAAAGGTATAGATTTCTAATGCAGTTTTAGGGCCTACTGTTTTTGCTAATCGTGTTTTTACCTTCCCTAATTCTGGATTTCTAGTAAAAATGAGTAATAGGTTTTTATGCATGAATATGTTATTCTAATGGGAGTTTAGTGATTAATACACCTTTTTCCCTTTTTTTAACCACTTGCCCCAATGCTTCGAATATGTATGTACTTTTTCTGTTTGCCTCCCTACAGAATCAACCACATTAAAATTGGCGTTTTTCCATTCAAAAATTCCCCCGTACAAATTATACACATTGGTATACCCTTCTTTTACAAGTTTATGGGCAATTGTTTCAGAACGAATGCCTAAAGAACAGTAAACAACTATTTTTTTAGTTTTATCTTTTGGTAGTTTAGCTATAGTTTCTTTTAACAAAAAATCTTTATAACCAACACGAATTGCAGTTTCTAGGTGACTAATTTTATATTCTTCTTTATCTCTGGCGTCTAAAAGAATTGCTTTCGTTTTAGGCAAGGCTAAAGTTTCTACAGACATATAAGGAATATTTTTTTTATTCCATTTATGTAGTAGTTGATCCAGTTCTTTTTGACCAAACAGATTGACGCTGATTACTAGAAAGAGGTACCAAATATTTTTCATTTATTTTAAAAATTAGCAGCATCCACCACCATCATAATGGAAGGTGCTTTCTGAAATAAAAAGATCGTCTCTTTGCAAACTTGCAAGAGCACCTGCAGTTTTATCACAAATTGCTAAAGGTTGATTTTTTAATAAAACATGTCCTGCATTGTCATCAAAGTAATCTTCATCTCCAAAATAAATAGCAGCTTTTCCTGTAAAAATACAAGGACCATCTTTTGGCATTGGATCTTTAATTGCAGCAACTTCAATAGATTCAATATAAATCAGTTCGTCTGTAGGATAGTTTTTTGGATCTAAAATTCGGTACGGTTTTCTTGCCCTTATTTCTATAGTTCCAAAACCAGCATCTGTCAATGCTTTTACGTATTCTGCAATAGGCAAACTACCGCTTAAACATAAAGCACGTAAACGTTCATCATTACGCAATTGTTCGTTCATAGGTTGTTCGCAAGTAGGATCGCTCATTACCAAACGCCCATGGGGTTTTAAAACCCTGTACATTTCTGCGATGGCTTTTTTTAGATCGTCCGATTTAAAAATATTGAACAAACAGTTTTGAGCAGCAACATCTATTGTATTATCTTCTACAGGTAAATCCATGGCATCTCCTTTACGCAGATCCACAAAATTACTTTGAAACCAATCATTTTGTTCCTCTGCAATTTTAAAATTTTTACGTGAAGCTTCTAACATTTCATCTACTACATCCAATCCGATAACGCCTCCTTTAGTTCTATTGAAATAGGCAAATTGCAACAACTCCATACCACCACCAACACCAACATATAGCATTTTTGGGTTGTTGGTTAAGTCTCTTGCATGTACAGTAGAGCCACACCCATAATTCATTTCTTGCATAATCCTAGGGATTTTTAACCCTGGCAATTCCCAAATTGGGTTGGTGGTGCAGCATAATCCAACGTCTGGAGTTAAAGCGGCTTCTTTATAAACGTTGTGTGTTGTTTCTAAATAACTCATTTTTATTTTTTTAATTAGGCGACAGTTCCTTGGCAACTACTTCCTGCACCTGCTGTACACCCATAACAATGTTGATTAATAATTATAGTTCTATCTTCTAGTATAGCTTCATTGTAATCTGCAATATGTTTTACGTTACTGGCTACTTTTAAATTTAGCATTTGATTAAAATCGCAGTCATACAAATACCCATCCCAACTCACAGAAATGGTATTGGTACACATTACATTTTCTACTGCAGAAGGATTGTAAGCGTCTACCAAAGCCACCATATAGTCTTCATAATTTTCTGAGGCTATTAAATACTCTAAAAAACGACTAATTGGTAGATTGGTTATTGCAAATAAATGATGAAAATCGATATTGAAGTCTTCTTTTAAGGCCTTTTTAAAATCGTTTTCTAAGCCTTTTTGATCACCAGGTAAAAAAGCCCCTGATGGGTTGTACACTAAATCTAACTGCAACGAAGATCCAGGTACTCCATAACCTACGTTGTTTAATTCTTGTAAGGCTTTTATAGAGGTGTCAAAAACTCCATTACCCCTTTGTTTGTCTGTTTTTCCACGTGTCCAATGAGGCATAGACGAAACCACATGAATATTGTATTTTTTAAAGAATTTAGGTAAATCATAATATTTTTTATTGGCCCTTATGATGGTTAAATTAGAGCGAACAATAAAGTCTTTGATTCCGGCTTTAGAGGCTTCTTCTACAAACCATCTAAAGTTTGGATTCATTTCAGGAGCACCACCAGTTAAGTCTAAGGTATGTGCCTCTGTTTTTTTTATTACCTCAAGACATTGCTTCATTGTCTTTACCGACATAATTTCCTTTCTGTCTGGACCCGCGTCTACATGACAATGTTCACATACTTGATTGCACATGTATCCTAGGTTAATTTGAAGAATCTCTAATTTTTTTGGGCGTAAAGGAAACTGATTGGTTTCTTTAATTTTATTTGCAAATGTGGGGAGTTCTCCATCGCTGAAAATTCCGTTAGACAAAATTTCTAACTGTTTGCTAGTTTTGGCAATATCGTTGTTTCTTGCTTTTAAGGATTTTGTAGCCATAGTAATGCTGTAGTTGTCTCAGAATCTTTTTAGGTGCTATGCTTGATGCACGTAGCAGATTATTTTATGGTTTTTATTTTGAATACTTTTGGGTAGATCTCTTAGTTCACTGGGGTAAGTGTTTTCCAAAAATACTCTTGGTGTTTTTTTGGTTGCTATTTACATTTCTAATTTATTCACCTTATTCATCATTTGAACACCATGCACTAATGTTGCGCCACTTTTTATTGCAGCACCTACATGAATGGCTTCCATCATTTCTGGCTTTGTAATTCCTCTTTGTAAGCCATCTTTTGTATAGGCATCTATACAATATGGGCATTGTTCTGTATGCGCAACAGCTAACGCAATTAAAGATTTTTCACGAGCAGTTAAAGCACCCTCTTCAAAAACTTTACCATAATAATCAAAGAATTTAGCACCTAATTCTTCACTCCATTCGGTTATTTTTCCAAACTTTCTTAAATCAGCGGCATCATAGTATGTTTTAGACATAAATTTATTTTTTTTAAAACTTAAAGATAATAATTATTTACTGTTTAAACCCCAATCATAAGGCAAATAAGCTATTTTTGTTTTGGCACTTATTTTGGTTTTCGAAAACGTATTTAAGTACGATTTTAGAGGTTTAGTTTTCGTAAAATCTTCTAAAAACCATTTAAAAATACTCGACACCACAACCGTATCTTTCGTTATTTTATTTTTTGAAGCATCATTGATAAATTCTGTCATCAACTGCTCTAATCTATCCTCAATATTTTGTTCTGTAAACGCTTTGTTAAATAATTTAGGACAAGATATTGAAGCACAATTTATGCCAACATGAATTCTTGGATCTGTATAATTTTTCCTTAAAATAGAATGCTCAATTTCATCTAAAGTATAGGCTTTTTGATTAATAAAAGCAAAAGGAATTGTCCATGCTGTTTTTTCTTTCTTTTTAACGTCTAAGATAGATGTAATAGGGTAGTTTTTTAAAATTAATTTTAATGTATATGCATTATAAGCATTTATCCAAAACGCTTTACTTTTATTTTCACTCCAAAACGCTTTGGGTGCTGTTGTATTTAAATAGCTTAAATAACGATCTAATTTGTGTTCTTTTTTTTTTAACAATGCGTAGTCTACAAGCCCAGAGTTGGTTACATGTTTTTCTAATAATTCGTTATAAATACTTTCCTGACCTGTTGTAGAAAAAGTCAGTGCCATACTAAAAAAAAGGAAAACATATTTGTTCATAAATTATCATTTTATACCTTAGACGAGATTGCGCTAACATATTTACAAAAAACTAGTCCAATAGTTCTTCATTAATGTTTAAATTGAATTTTTTTCGGAATGCATACACCGCTAAATAAAGTAAAGGAGTATCTAATGCAGCAATAAGGATTTTAAACAAAACCCCACTTAATAAAAGACCCCAAAATTTATCCCATTCAATAATGTTAAAAGAACATAAAAGTACTAAAACCGTTAACGTATCTATAAATTGCGAAGTAAAAGTAGAGAAGTTATTTCGCAACCAAAGGTGTTTTCCCTGGGTTAAATTTTTCCAAAAATGGTATACTTTTATATCAATAAACTGAGCAAATAAATAAGCAAGCATTGATGCTAAAACAGCAAGTGGAGCAGCACCAAATACGGTTACAAAAGTGGAATCGTCTACAACAGACCAAGAAGTAGCAGGGGCTTCTTTAGATATGTAAATAATTAGTAAAGAAAAGAAAGACGCAAAAATTCCCGCAATTACAACTTCATTTGCTTTTCGCTTTCCATAAATTTCAGATAAAATATCGGTAATTAAAAAAGTAATCGGGTAAGGTAATAATCCAACAGAGACTTCAAAAAGCTTCACATTAAAAAGCTTTATAGCTAAAGGATACCAATAAAAAAATTTTTGAAAGATTAAATTAGAGGTTACTAAAGAGGCAATAAAAAGGGCTGCAAGAATTAAATAAATTCTATTGGCTAGTCTTCTGTTCTTCTGATTCATTAAAACGAAGTTACAAAAATTTGAGAAAGCATTTTATAAAAACGAATTCTTTAAGGTGTATAAATTTAAAATTTCGTTATTTTGTTTTTTATAATTTTAATGCAAATCAACAGATAAATTATTTACAATGAAAGCATATATTTTTCCAGGACAAGGTGCACAATTTACAGGAATGGGTTTAGATTTATACGAAAATTCAGACTTGGCAAAAGATTTGTTTGAAAAAGCAAATCAAATTTTAGGGTTTTCTATAACCGATGTTATGTTTAAGGGAACTTCAGATGATCTAAAAGAAACAAAAGTAACACAGCCTGCTATTTTTTTACATTCTGTAATTCTTGCAAAAGTTTTAGGAGCTAACTTTAAGCCGCAAATGGTTGCTGGTCATTCTTTAGGTGAATTTTCTGCTTTGGTAGCAAATGGTGTGTTGTCTTTTGAAGACGGTTTACTACTTGTTTCAAAAAGAGCTTTGGCAATGCAAAAAGCTTGCGATAAAACACCGTCTACAATGGCAGCAGTTTTAGGGCTAGAAGATAAGGTTGTAGAAGAAACTTGTGCCTCTATCGATGGTGTAGTTGTAGCTGCAAATTACAATTGCCCTGGGCAACTGGTAATCTCAGGTGCTATTGAAGCGGTTAAAAAAGCTTGTGAGGTGTTAACAGAAAAAGGTGCAAGAAGAGCATTATTGCTTCCTGTTGGTGGTGCATTTCATTCCCCGTTAATGGAACCAGCAAGAGAAGAGTTAGCAGCGGCTATTGAAGCTACTTCTTTTAATGAGCCTAAGTGCCCTGTTTATCAAAATGTTGCTGCAAAGGCTATTACAGATGCAGCTACAATTAAAAAGAATTTAATTGCACAATTAACAGGCCCAGTAAAATGGACGCAATGCATACAAGCGATGGTGGCAGATGGGGGAACAGAATTTATAGAGGTAGGTCCTGGAAAAGTGTTACAAGGATTAATGCGTAAAATTGATAGAAGTGTTGCTGCAAGTGGTGCCGAAATTTAAAAAACGTATATTTTTTCTTATTGAGGCATTGTAAAGTTGTATGTTCTAAGATTATTAACCTCAAATAAAAAATAAAATGAAAAAATGTAAAGCAATACTCGTTTTTTTTCTAGTGATGACTGTATTCGTTAGTTGTGAAAGTGAAGAAGAACAACCGTTAACAATTCAAGATAAAGTTGAGTTATTAGAAGAGAACCAGTGGTTACTAAAAGGTTTTGAAGATGCAGTGATGTATACATTTTCTAATGGTGAACGGTTTACTCATTATGCTGTAGACGGTGCGTTTACAGAAGATGCTATTCCAGGTACAGTAGAGTATACAATTACAGGTGATCTATTAACGATGGATTTCCATTTTGGAAATGTAAATACTTATGAGGTAGTTTTTTCTTGTAATAATAGTATTGTAGATTTTTATACTGATGGAGTTTTACAACATACATTATATGAAAGAGGTTCAGACTATCTTAGTTGTATCTAAACTACTTTTCAATAAAAAAAAGGCTTTCAATTCATTTTGAAAGCCTTTTTTTATAGGAATGATTAAGATTTTTATTTTTTAATTTTTTCTTGACGTTTGTTTAAAAGAACAGGCGCTCCATATCCTAGTTCTTTCATTCTGTCTAACTGTGTTTCTGCATCTCCAACAATGAACCAAATCATTTTATTTGGATTTACATATTTATTAGCCAATGTTTTAATTTGCGCTTTAGTCATTTTGTTTACGATGGCTTCTCTATCTTTCACATAGTCCGATTCCCAACCATATTCACTCATGTTTGATAACATATTTAATTTGGCTCTAGAAGTCTCAAAAGCTCGAGCATTGCTTTTTATTAAAAAGCTTTTGGTAGTTGCTAAATCTTTATCAGAAAATGTTTTTGGATACTCTTCTAATATCTGTTTTATAGCTTGTGCAGATTCTAAGGTTACATTGCTTCTAACTCCACTAGAAATAGTAAAAGCACCTTTTGCAGTAGAACCTGAAAAGCCAGATCTAATGCCATAAGTATACCCTTTACTTTCTCTTAATTCTTGAGTTAATCTAGAAGCAAAACCACCACCACCTAAAATGTAATTCATCACAGTTGCAGGATAAAAATCCTCATCTGTGGCTGCTAAAGCGGGTGCTCCAAATTGTAAAACCGATTGTTTTGCGTTGGGGATATCATAAAAATAAACAATAGGTTCAGTAGGTGCATCTGGGGTCTTGTATTCAGGAATTGTAATCTCTTTTGCAACCCAATTGTTATTTAAATCTTGTAAAGATGCAATTACTTGAGCTTCTGAAATATCACCAACAACTAATAGTTTAGCTACAGAGGGTGAAATATTTGTATTGTAAAAGTTCTTAACATCCTCTAAGGTAATATTGCTTACAGAACCAGTATTTCCTAGATTATTTTTACCACGCATGTTGTCTTTACCATAGATCAACTCATTATACGTGTTTCTAGCTACAGCATTCGGGCTAGCTTCTTGCTGACGTAAACGAGCTATGGTGGCTTTCTTTACTAAATCGAACTCATTCGAATCAAACCTTGGTTCTAAGAGCATTTCTTTTACTAGAGCCAATGTTTTATCGTAGTTTTTTGCTAGAGTAGTTGCACTTATGGTTGTATTTTCTGTGCCTGAATATACATTGATAGATGCACCCAACTCTTGGATAGCCTCTTCCAGTTCGGTAACAGTTTTATTGGCAGTACCTTTTTCTAACAAGCTTGCAGTTAAATTGGCCAAGCCTAGTTTGTCCATAGATTCTAATAACTGGCCACCCTTAATAGATAAGTTAAAACGCACTAAAGGCACTTCATCATTTTCTATTCCGTATATTTTTAAGCCATTTTCTAAGCTGGCTTTGTATACATCAGGTACAGCTAAAGAAGCCGTTTCTCCATAATCTGGTTCTATACTTCTGTCAAAAGAAGAAGGCGTTTTCTTATAAGATGCTGCAATTTTAGGATCGAATTTTTCTTCTGCACCAATTACAATTTTCTCTTCAACTACATCTGCTAAATCTGAACCTGTTAGAGCTAAATTTGCTTGATTTCTTGGCACAAAGCTAGTTGCGATAAAATTCTGTCCTTTAATATATTTTTTATATACCTTCATAACATCTTTTGCAGTAACTGCCAAAGTACTATTGATGTCTTCGGTTACAAAACCAGGATTACCTGTATAGGTGTTGTAAGAAGCTAAGCCAGTACCTTTACCCAATACACTAGATAAACTACCGTAAAAACGAGTTTCTTGTCCTGCTTTAATTCTATTTAAATCTTTTTCAGAAATACCTTCTTCTTCAAATTTTGCAAAAGCTTTTTCAATACCTTCTTTCACTTCATCTAACTTTATTCCGTTAAAAGCCCTCACAATTAGTTGTGTTTGCCCAGCCAATTCAGAGGTATAATTGTACATAGTTGTGTTTGATGTTAATTTTAAATCATCAATTAAAACCTTGTTAAATGGTGCGTTTTTACCATTGGTTAAATATTGCGTTAACACTTCCAATGCATAAGAATCTTTATGGTATTGCGCAACACTTGGCCATGCCATGGTAAGCTGAGGTACTCTAGCAAAGTTATCTTCATAATACAGCAATTTAGTTTCGGCTACTTTACCTGGTCTTTTAGCTAGTGGTTCAATTTCTTCACCTCTAGGAATTTCATTAAAATATTTCTTTACCCATTTTGTAGCTTGCGCAACATCAATATCACCAGATAAAACTAAGGTAGAATTGTTGGGCACGTACCACTTTCTAAAAAATGTTTTCACATCTTCTAAAGTTGCATTCTGTAAATCTTCTAAAGAACCAATGACTTGCCAGTTATATGGGTGGTCTTTTGGATATAGGTTTTTATCAATCACATATTGATTATGGCCATAAGGCCTGTTGTCTATACTCTGTCTTTTTTCATTTTTTACCACTTGCTTTTCTTTGGCTAAAACAGGATCTGTAACCGTATTGATAAAGTACCCCAATTTATCAGCCTCTGCCCAAATCATTTTTTCTAGAGCGTCTTTTGGTACAGTTTGTAGGTAATTTGTTCTATCTCTAGAGGTAGAACCGTTAGCACCTGAACCACCTATTCGAGCACTCATTTTATCTAAACCACCTTTTCCTAAATTTTCTGATTCTAAGAAAAGTAAATGTTCAAATAGATGTGCAAAACCTGTTCTGCCTTCAATTTCTCTTGCAGAGCCAACATGCACCATCAATTCTACTGCCACTACTGGGTCTGATTTATCTACATGAAAAACAACGTCTAAGCCATTGGCTAGTTCAATTTTTTGGTAATTTACACGTAACTCTTTTTTTTGTTGCTTAGAAGATGTACAGCCAACTAAACCAACAATTACTACGAATGCTAATAAAATATTTTTCATTTGGAATTTGATTTATCTTGCTAATTTACAAAATGATTGTAAGAGTAGAATTGTTAAAATTCGAATTTATTCTTTCATAGAATAAACGTAAATTTGCAGCCTTAAATAGAGAATAGATGCAATACAATCATCAAGAAATAGAGAAGAATTGGCAAAAATATTGGGCAGAAAACCAAACATTTAAAGCATCGAATACTTCAGATTTACCGAAGTATTATGTGTTAGATATGTTTCCTTATCCTTCAGGAGCAGGTTTGCATGTTGGGCATCCTTTAGGGTATATTGCTAGTGATATTTATGCTCGATACAAACGTCATAAAGGGTTTAATGTATTGCACCCACAAGGTTATGATTCTTTTGGTTTGCCTGCAGAACAGTATGCCATTCAAACTGGGCAACACCCTGCAAAAACTACAGAAGATAATATTAAAACATATAGAAGACAATTAGATCAAATTGGTTTTTCTTTTGATTGGAGTAGAGAAGTACGCACTTCAAATCCTGAATATTACAAATGGACACAGTGGATTTTTATTCAACTATTTAATTCTTGGTACAACAAAGAATCAGATAAGGCAGAAGATATTTCTACCTTGATTTCAATTTTTGAAAAAGAAGGTAATGCAACCGTAAATGCAGTTTGTGATGAAGATATTATTTCTTTTTCAGCAGAAGAATGGAGTGCTTTTTCAGCTGCCAAAAAAGAAGAAATATTATTGCAATATCGTTTAACTTTTTTGTCGGATACAGAAGTAAACTGGTGCCCTGCTTTAGGAACTGTTTTAGCCAATGACGAAATTGTAAACGGAGTTTCAGAAAGAGGAGGTCATGCTGTTGTTCGTAAAAAAATGACACAATGGTCTATGCGAATATCTGCATATGCACAACGTTTGTTGGATGGTTTAAACACTATTGATTGGCCACAACCTTTAAAAGATTCACAAACCAATTGGATTGGACGTTCTCAAGGAGCAATGGTTTCTTTCAAAATTGATGGTTTTGAAGATAGTATTTCTGTTTTTACCACACGTCCTGACACTATTTTTGGGGTTAGTTTTATGACTTTAGCTCCAGAACATGAGTTGGTATCTAAAATTACAACTGATGCTCAAAAAGAAGCAGTTGCATCTTATGTAGAAGCAACAGCCAAACGATCTGAACGTGATAGAATGGCTGATGTAAAAACCATTTCAGGTGCGTTTACAGGTGCTTATGCAATTCATCCTTTTTCTGGTGAAAAGGTTCAAATTTGGATTGGTGATTACGTGTTGGCTTCTTATGGTACAGGAGCTGTAATGGCTGTTCCTTGTGGAGACCAACGTGATTATGATTTTGCCAAACATTTTAATATTCCTATTCCTAATATTTTTGAAAATGTAGATATTTCTGAGGCTGCACATGCAGATAAAGAAGGCATTATAATTGCAAATTCAGACTTTTTATCAGGCTTAAAATATAAGAAAGCACTAAAACTTGCCATTTACGAAATGGAAAAAAGAGGCTTTGGTTATGGTAAAGTAAATTACAGATTACGTGATGCTGTGTTTAGCAGACAACGTTATTGGGGTGAGCCATTTCCTGTATATTACAGAGACGGAATGCCGCAAATGATTGATGCAAAGCACTTGCCAATTGTGTTACCAGATGTGGAAAAATATTTACCTACCGAAGATGGAAAACCACCTTTAGGAAATGCAGAAGTTTGGGCTTGGAATACAAAAACGAATGAAGTTGTTGCTAACGAGTTGATTGATTATGAAACAGTTTTTCCATTAGAGTTGAATACAATGCCTGGTTGGGCTGGTAGTTCGTATTACTTTAATAGATATATGGATCCTAATAATGACAACGAAATCGCATCTAAAGCAAATTTAGGCTATTGGCAGAATATCGATTTATATATAGGAGGATCAGAACATGCAACAGGTCATTTATTATATGCGCGCTTTTGGCAAAAATTTTTATTTGATAAAGGAGTAGTTCCTGTAGATGAATTTGCAAAAAAACTTATAAATCAGGGAATGATTTTAGGAACAAGTGCTTTTGTATTTAGAGTAGAAAACGAAAATAAGTTTGTTTCACAATCCAAAATAGCAAACTATAAAGTACAGGCTATTCACACAGATGTTTCGTTTGTAAATGCTTCTGATGAATTAGACATTGAAGCGTTTAAAAATTGGAGAGTAGAATTTAAAGACGCAGCATTTATAACAGAAGAAGACGGATCCTTTAAAGTGTCTAGAGAGGTAGAAAAAATGTCTAAATCGAAATACAATGTTGTAAATCCTGATGATATTGTTGCAGAATATGGGGCAGATGCCTTACGTTTGTTCGAGATGTTTTTAGGGCCTTTAGAACAAACCAAACCTTGGAAAACTTCTGGTATTTCTGGGGTGTATTCTTTCTTAAAGAAACTTTGGAAACTGTTTTTTAATGGAGAACAACTTGAAATTTCTGACGAAGCTGCTACTAAAGACGAGTTAAAAATAGTACACAAAACCATTAAAAAGGTAGAAGAGGATATAGAGAATTTTTCTTTCAATACCTCGGTATCTACTTTTATGATTGCAGTAAACGAATTGACAGCTTTAAAATGCAACAAAAGAGAAGCTCTAGAGCCTCTATTAATTTTACTATCTCCTTATGCACCCCATATTACAGAAGAGTTATGGCATAAATTAGGGCATACAACCTCAATTTCAACTGCTCCTTTTCCTGTTTTTGATCCAAAACATTTAATAGAAAGTGCAAAGAACTATCCGATTTCATTTAATGGTAAAATGCGTTTTACTTTAGAACTTCCATTAGATTTATCTAAAGAAGAAATAGAAAAAACAGTATTGGATCATCCAAAAACACAGGCGCAATTGCAAGGTAGAACTCCTAAAAAAGTGATTGTAGTGCCAGGCAAAATTGTAAATATTGTAGGGTAGTCTTTATCCCCTTTTTTACCAATATTTTTAAAAGTTAAGGTCATTATGCGTTCATAATGACTTTCTTTTTACTTTGATTTTTCATTTTTAATAGCATACTTTTGATAAAACTTTAGATATGACTACTACAAGACAAAATGGAAGTTTATATACCAGTATTCAGGATAATATTGCTACAATAGAATTTGGACATCCTGCGAGTAACTCATTTCCTAGTGAATTATTAGATCGATTAGCAAAGGAGTTTAAAATCCTTTCGGATAACAATTCAGTTGCTATAATTGTTTTAAAATCTGAAGGAGAAAAAGCGTTTTGTGCAGGGGCCTCTTTTGATGAGTTGATTGCTATCGAAAATTTAGAACAAGGAAAACAATTCTTTGCGGGTTTTGCAAATGCCATAAATGCAATGAGAGTCTGTACTAAATTAATAGTAGGTAGAGTACAAGGTAAAACTGTTGGTGGAGGGGTAGGTTTAGCTGCAGCATGTGATTATGTTTTAGCAACAGAGGCAGCAGCAATAAAATTATCTGAATTAACCATTGGTATTGGTCCTTTTGTCATAGCACCCGCTGTTCAACGTAAAATAGGTTTGGCTGCTTTTAGCGAATTAACTTTAGAAGCAACCCATTGGAAAAACGCATATTGGGCTAAAGAAAAAGGATTGTATGCTAAAGTTTTAGAAAATACAAAAGAATTAGATATAGCGCTTGAGCACTTTACCAAGAAATTAGCATCCTACAATACACAAGCGCTTTTAGCAATGAAAAAAGTGCTTTGGGAACAGACAGAACACTGGGGAGACTTACTTTTAGAAAGAGCTAAAACTTCTGGAGCGCTTGTTCTTTCTGAAGCAACAAAAAAGGCCTTAGCTAAATTTTCTAACTAAAACTATGAAAATTGTATCGACCAATATTGGTGAAAAAAAAGAGCTTGTTTACAAAAACAAAACCATTTACTCAGGTATTTTTAAATATCCTGTAGCTACACCCATATTTTTAGATAACGAGCATGTGCAAGGAGATGCAATTTTAGACAAAAAACATCATGGAGGAATCCATCAAGCCGTATACGCGTATTCTTTAGATCATTATAGTTTTTGGAAGAAAAAGTACCTTTCTTTAGATTGGCAATTCGGTATGTTTGGAGAGAATTTAACCATTGCTGATTTAGATGAAAATAAAATTCATGTTGGAGATACGTTTAAAGTAGGAGCGGCTATTTTAGAAGCAACTTTACAAAGAAATCCATGCTATAAGTTAGGTCTGAGGTTTAGGGACATGCGTATTGTAAAGCAATTTTGGAATACAACCATGTGTGGTGTTTACTTTAAGGTTGTTCAGAAGGGTCGTGTAAAAGTGGGAGATCGTTTTCTGCAACTAAAAAGTTATCCAAAAAATAAAACCATTGCAGAATTGTATCGATTAGAACGTTTAGAAAAAGGGATTAAATGAAAATTAGAAAGAGATATTTAGGACTTATTTTAATTGCGTTACTTCCTTTAACGTTTTTAATCCATTTTGGAGACTATTGTTTTGGAGTAAAAGAGCTTTTAATTATTACAGGCTTAGCTATTTTTTTTGTAATTACTTTCTTAGCCATATTATTTCATAACCTTTACAGTATTGTTTTAAAAAAAGAGCTATTTAATTATAGGCCTATTTTTAATAGGTGTGGTTTATCTTGTTGTTTTGTCTTTACTGCTAAACTATCATGATGCGTATCTATTTAAAACAAAAAAATCTGTTTTTGAAACAAACAATTCTTTAGAAGAAGTAAAAAAAATAACATTTTTTACAGACAAGCAATTCGAACTAAAAATGAAACAGAAGCATTATAGGTGTGTCTATAAAGGTTTTTTTAATGTGAGTGATGAAATCGTATATTTAAATTTTAATCAGAAAAATCATCCATTAATAGACACCGTTTTTTATTACTCAAAAAACAGAAAACAACTTTTTTCTAAAAACAGGTCAGTTTTGTTTATAAAAACAAATAATCCATCAAAAAAAGAAAATTATAAATATTTTTCCGAATAATTATTTTTATATTTACAATGTGGTTGTTAAAACCACATTTTTCTTTTTCATAGCAATTTTCCCACTCACCTTTGAGTGGGTTTTTTTATGATAGATTAGAGCACAAAACCACCAATTTGTATGGTAAATTCATAATTATCAAATATCTTTGTGAAATATTCGTGGTAATATGAATTCATCGGTAATTTCAGACAAAAAAATAGCAACAAACACGCTAGTATCAGATTTAAGGCAGCTTACTAAAGTTGGCCTGTCTTTAAGTGTTGTTTTTTCGTCTATAGCAGGGTATCTTTTAGCGGTAGAATCCATTCATATTCCAACTCTTTTTTTACTTGGTTTAGGTGGTTTTTTTATGGTAGGCGCATCAAATGCGTTCAATCAAGTAATTGAAAAAGATACTGATGCAATAATGATTAGAACAAAAAACAGACCTTTGCCTACAGGAAGAATGTCTGTGAATTTTGCCATGTCTATTGCAGTGTTATTCACCATTTTAGGATTGGCAATTTTATATAGTATTAACCCAAAAACGGCCTTATTTGGTGCCATCTCAATTTTTTTATACACGTCAGTATATACACCACTTAAGTCAGTTACTCCATTAACTGTTTTTGTAGGTGCTATTCCAGGAGCAATTCCTTTTATGCTAGGTTGGGTTGCTGCAACAAATCAATTTGGAATAGAAGCAGGAATGCTTTTTATGATACAGTTTTTTTGGCAATTTCCCCACTTTTGGGCTATTGGATGGTTGCAGTATGAAGAATACAAAAAAGTAGGATTTACAATGCTACCGATGAACGTAAAAGATAAAAATGCAGTAAAGCAAATTATCTTTTATACTATTATTATGATATTGGTTTCTATAGTTCCTGTTTTAAGAGTTTCTGGAGATTTTTATATTCATCCAATTTCAGCAATTATTGTCGGATTATTTGGGTTGGTTATGTTATATTATGGTGTTAAATTACACAAATCAGAACAAAACTCAGATGCAAGAAAACTAATGTTGGCTAGTGTAGTGTACATCACCATTGTACAAGTAATATATGTAATTGATAAATTTTTACAGTAGAGATGATAGAAGAAAAAGCGTTAGAAAAAGAGTATGAAGTAGCTCAAAAGAAATCAGCAAAACCCATGTTGTGGATCGCAATGATCAGCATGGTCATGTTTTTTGCAGGTTTAACAAGTGCCTATGTGATTAGTATGAAAAGAGATGATTGGGTAGATTTTGATTTGCCGCAAGCATTTTTTGTAAGTACTTTTTTAATTGTTTTAAGTAGTGGAACATTATTTCTTTCTCAATTTTTTTTAAAGAAAGATAAAAGACAATTGTCGTTATTTTTTGTAGTAGCAACTTTGGCATTAGGTTTAGGTTTTATTTGGCAGCAATACGTAGGTTTTAATCAGTTAAAAAGTATTGGATTATTTTTTACAGGACCAGAAAGTACAGTATCTACCTCATTCATTATTGGAATTACATTTATGCACATACTACACATTCTTGCAGGAGTTATTGTGTTGTTTGTTGTTATTTATAATCATTTTAAATACAAATACACACCAAAAGACTTGCTAGGCTTCGAATTAGGAGCTATCTTCTGGCATTTTGTAGATTTATTATGGATATATCTATTTTTCTTTTTCTATTTCATTAGGTGACGAAAATTGATTAATTTTGACAAAATTTTTAAGATTTAAATAAACTATTATTTATGGAAGCAAATATTGCTATACCTTCAGACGGAAAAAATACTTGGAGCGGTGGTGGAGTTAGACCTTTTAGCGCAAGTTATGGGAAAATGATGATGTGGTTCTTTATTTTATCTGATGCTTTAACTTTTTCAGGGTTTTTAGCAGCTTATGGTTTAACACGTTTTAAGTTTATCGATTCTTGGCCAATTGCAGATGAGGTATTTACGCACATTCCTTTTATACATGGAGAGTATCCAATGTATTATGTTGCTTTTATGACGTTTATTTTAATCTTTTCTTCGGTAACAATGGTGTTGGCAGTAGATGCTGGTCATCAAATGAAAAAAGCAAAGGTTACTTGGTACATGTTTGCAACAATCATAGGAGGTCTAATATTTGTTGGTTCTCAAGCTTGGGAATGGAATACCTTTATTAATGGCTCTTATGGTGCTGTTAAAACTACAGATGGTAAATTATTACAATTTGTAAAAGATGGGCATCAAATTGCTTTGTCTGATTTTGTTGTAGGAGATCGTGGTGATAACAGAGTAACACATACCAAGAAAAATGGTTTATGGTTTGAGAGTGGAGAAGAAGTTTCTAAATATTCCATAGCGCAAATAAAAGCTTCTTACGAGGCTAACCCTTCTATCTTAATGAGGAGCGAGCAAATAAATTTAAATGAAAAACAAAAAATTATTTTTTCTAGAGAAAAAGGATTGTCAGAGCTTGCAAAAGCAGAATTGGTTGTAGAAGGTGCAAACTTAGAAGTAAATGAATATGGGAACACAATCTTTGCAAATTTCTTTTTCTTCATCACAGGATTTCATGGTTTTCACGTATTTTCAGGTATTGTTTTAAATATCATCATCTTTTTTAATGTTATTTTAGGAACATACGAAAAAAGAGGTCACTACGAAATGGTAGAAAAAGTAGGGTTGTATTGGCACTTTGTAGATTTAGTTTGGGTATTTGTATTTACATTCTTCTACTTAGTATAATTAAAAAATTAAGAGTAACACATGGCACACGCACACGAATCTAACGTTAAAAAAATATGGATGGTATTTGGTTTACTATCTGTAGTTACTATTGTTGAAGTAGCATTGGGTATAATTAAACCAGATATCTTACACAAATCAAGTTTTTTAGGAACAAGTCCATTAAACTGGATATTTATCATCTTAACCTTATTTAAAGCATATTATATTGCTTGGTCTTTTATGCACTTAGAAGGAGAAAAAAAATGGTTCAGAAGATCAGTAGTTTGGACGGGAATATTTTTAATCTGTTATCTAGTAACACTACTTCTTGTAGAAGGGGGTTATCTGTTTGATACGCTTTCACCACTAGTACGTTGGTAAAAAAATAAAAGGTGGTTTTTAACCGCCTTTTTCTCTATTCTATAGCTACTATAGCCCACTTAAAACTGATTATAAATGAAGTTTTTTACAAAAAAAAGGATTGTTTTATTTTTACTATTTATCTTTCCTTTACTCTTATTTTTAATTCTATCAACTGGGACCAATAATTTTACGAAGTTACCTGTCTTAACGAAGAATATTGTAGATATTTCCGAAATAGACAGTACAAAGCAAACTACCTTTAAAAATCATATTTCTATAGTTAGTTTTTTAGGAGATAAAACAACTTCAATGCAACCAGGTATATTGGCTTTAAATGAAAAAATTTATAAAACATTTTTAGACTATAAGCAATTTCAGATTATTGCAATTTACCCTAAAGGAAATGAAAAAAATGTTGCACAATTAAAAGACAAGTTAGCCAGTTTTACTGATATGAAAAATTGGGTTTTTGTTGAAACTTCTGAGGCAGAAGTTGCTGGATTTTATGACGCTTTTGCTACCAATATACCTTTAAATGATTTGGCAACCGATCATGTCTTTTTAATAGATAGAGCAGGTAGTTTAAGAGGAAGAACTGCAGATGAAGATAATCCTGACGGAAAATTGTATGGATACTCTATGAATTCTGTTTCTGTTTTAAACAGTAAACTTAAAGATGATATAAAAGTATTGTATTACGAATATTATGCTGCATTTAAAGAAAAAAATAAAAATAAAGCCAATAGGAAAGAAGTAGGTTTATGAAAAAAAAGTATTCTTACGTAGGTATTGCTTTTGTAATTTTACTATTTGGTATTTATGCAGTGCCAAAAATTGTAAACAGATTTGAAGATTCTGGTTTAATGAAGTTTGGTAAAGTACCCGATTTTGAATTTATTAACCAAGAGGGCGAATTAGTTAACAATGCCACTTATGCAAATAAAGTATATGTAGTTGAATTTTTCTTTTCTACTTGTCCAAGTATCTGCCCAATAATGAATCAAAAAATGGTTACATTACAAAATTCATTTTTTGGAAACCCAGCATTCGGCATTGCATCTATTTCTATTACACCAGAGATAGATTCTCCAGAAGTACTAAAAGAATATGCTAAGAATAATGGAATTACCCATAAAAACTGGCACTTACTAACAGGGAAGTCACAAGAAGTTGTCTACGATTTATCTACAAAAGGCTTTAAATTGTATGTTGGTAAAGGTGAAGAGTCACATGGAGGTTTTGAACACTCAGGTTTGTTTGCTCTTGTAGATAAAGAGGGGTATATCAGATCTAGAAAAGATGATTTAGGAAATCCATTAATGTATTATAGTGCTTTAGGAGATAAAGATTTTCCAGATCAAATAAAAGAATTAAAAGAAGACATAAAATTATTATTAAATGAGTAATCTAGCCCAAGAAAAAAAGTATAAGAAAATTATTACTGCATTAACCATTATTATTCCATTAGCCGTAGCTGCTTTATTCGGAATAAATTTAAGAGAGTTAGGTTTTGATGTTGCGCCACTAACATTTTTACCACCAATTTACGCGTTTATAAACGGTTTAACAGCAGTTGTTTTAATAGCAGCTGTAGTTGCAATAAAAAAAGGAAAAAGAAAATTCCATGAACAATTAAACACAACTGCAATTGCATTATCTCTTGCTTTTTTGGTAATGTATATTGCTTATCACATGACTTCTGATTCTACTGTATTTGGTGGTGAAGGGGCTATTGTTTATGTTTATTATTTTATTCTAATAACGCACATTGTGTTGTCTGTAATAGTAATACCATTTGTTCTCTTAACATATATGAAAGCTAAACTGGGCAACTTTGCAGCTCATAAAAAAATAGCAAAAAAAACATTTCCAATTTGGTTATACGTTGCTGTAACAGGTGTTATTGTGTATGTAATGATTTCTCCATATTATGCTTAAATTTAAACGACTATTTTCAGTTTTATTCTTGTTATTAACTTATAACATAGCTTCTGCACAATGCGCTATGTGTAAGGCTGTTGTAGAAAACGGAGATATATCTATGGCAGAAGGTGTAAATAACGGAATTACCTACTTAATGGTGTTTCCATATTTATTGATTGGCGTTTTGTTCTTTACTTTATATAGCTATAGAAAGAAAATTAAAAATTAACATTTCAATAAGAGTAAAATCATGTAACAAATTCTACTTTTATTCGTCTTACTAAAAGAAATGTGTTAATCAACCAAAAAAATATTTAAGTTTTGAGAAATCAATCTATAGTACTTGTGGCTTTATTTATCTCTATTGCTACTTTTTCACAAAAAAAATGGACTTTAAAAGAATGTGTAGATGAGGCTTTAAGCAAAAACATATCTATACAACAAAATAAATTAAACCTAGCCTCTTCCGAAATTGATGTAGATATTGCAAAAGGAAATTTTTTGCCAAATTTATCAGGAAATACAGGAGGTAATTTAAACTTTGGTACTGGTTTTGACCCTGTTTCTCAAGATAGAGTAAGTACTAGTTTTTTTGGAGGTTCTATAAACTTAAGTTCTGGCGTTACCGTTTTTAATGGCTTTAGAAATACAAATATTTATAAGCAAGCACAACTAGGGGTTAAGTCGAGTCAATTGGATTTAAAGAAAATGGAAAACGACATTTCTTTATTTGTAGTTAATGGTTACCTAAATGTATTATTTGCAAAAGAAAATTTAAATGCAGCTAGAGTTCAATTCGAAATAAGTGAAAAACAGATTATTGCAGCACAAAGTAGATTCAAATCTGGAGTTATTCCGAAAGGAGACTTATTAAATACACAGTCTACAGCCGCTGCTAACCAACAAACTGTTATTGCTCAAGAGAACGCTTTAGATCTTGCTTTGTTAAATTTAGCACAACTTTTACAAGTACCTGCTGAAGGTTTTGATATTGCACCTGTAGATGTAGGTTCTCCTTCAGGAAATTTGTTTTACACAGATTCTGAAAAAATCTTTAAAAGATCTTTAGATAACTTACCCGAAATTGAACGAGCTCAATTGGCAATTGAAAATGCTACTTTAGCCATCGAAATTTCCAAAGCAGATTTTTTACCATCAATTACAGCCTCTGCTGGAGTTTCTACAAATTATGGGTACAATTTAAACCTACCTCCAGGATTTAGTAATTCAGATTTTTTTGATCAAGTTAATGATAATTTAGGGTATGGATTTGGATTTAACATTCGTGTTCCTATCTTTAATCGTTTTCAAACAAAAAATAGAGTATCTCAGGCTGCAATTAATAAAAATATTTTTGAAACACGTTTAGAAAGTGAAAAGTTAAATTTAAAACAAACGATAGAGCAGTCTTTTCTAGATACACGAACTGCTTTAAAAAGTTTTGAAGCAGCAAAAATATCATTAGAAGCGCAGCAAGAGTCTTTTAAAAATGCACAACAACGTTATAACTTTGGTGCGATGACTCAATTCGATTTTGATCAAGTAAGAACGCGTTTAGTAAACGCCCAGGCTACACTAATTAGATCTAAATACGATTATGTATTTAAAACAAAAGTGTTGCAGTTTTATGCTGGTGATTTAATTTTAGAATAAAAACCTACTATACCATAATTACAAACCTCACTTTTATAGTGGGGTTTTCTTTTCTACTTATCTTTGTAATAAAAAATAGATTTGAGTATTATTTTAAATATAGAGACATCTACTAAAAATTGTTCTGTTAGTATTGCTAATAAAGGAGAAGTTATAGCAATTAAAGAATTAAATAATGGAAATTATTCTCATGCAGAGGTGTTACATCCCTATATAGAAGATGTTTTTAAACAAGCAAATCTATCTTTTGATAATTTAGATGCTGTTGCTGTTAGTAAAGGACCTGGTTCTTATACAGGGCTTAGAATTGGAGTCTCTACAGCAAAAGGGCTTTGTTTTACATTTGATAAGCCACTAATTTCTATAGATACGCTTCAATCACTTGCAAATGCAGCAAAAATAACAGAAGGTGTTATTGTACCTATGATCGATGCAAGAAGAATGGAAGTTTATTCTGCTATATATGATATAAATTATTCCTCTTTAAGAGGGATTGAGTCCGAAATAATACATAAAGATTCTTTTGTAACGTATTTGGATAAAGGGAGCGTTACATTTTTAGGAGATGGAGCTTTAAAATGTAAAGAGGTAATCACGCACAGAAATGCTATATTTTTGTCCGATTATTTTCCTTCTTCAAAAGAAATGGCATTATTATCTTATGAGAAGTACAAAAAAAATACTATCGAAGATGTTGCTTATTTTGAACCTTTTTATTTGAAAGATTTTATTGTTACTCCTCAGAAAAAAAGAAAACCATTATTTTAAAGAGTTACTTTATCATTAATGATTATTCATTGCATTTTTCGAAAATCAATTTTCTTTTATCTAGCTCACTTTTTTGTTTAAAATACTGATATTCAGTAACATGTATCTATGCATAATTTCAATGTTAATTTAATGTTACGTAATTGTAAATATTTTGGAATAAAATCTGTATATTTGTAAAGTAAATGTTAATTAAAAAATAATGATTATGAAGAAATGTATCGCAATTTTAGTATTTAGTTTTGTATTTACTGGCTTTGCCCAGGAGCAAAAGCCTACTTTTAAATCTGAATCAGGTTTAATCAAGGCTACCTATTATTATGAAGATGGTTCTATAAAAACACAAGGTTTTTTTAAAGATAAAAAATTAACAGGAGAGTGGGTTCGATTTGATAAAGAGGGAAATAAACTTCAGCTAGGGTACTATACTAATGGTAAGAAAGTTGGGAAATGGTTTTTTTGGTCTTTAGGTTCTTTAAAAGAGGTAAACTATGAAAATAATACCATTTCTTCTGTGAATATATGGCGACCAGAATCTAAAGTCGCTGTAAATAAATAAGTGTTAAAATAGTTCACTAAAGAAAGCGCAGTAAAAGATACTCTTTTACTGCGCTTTTTTTAGTAATGTTTATTTCTTAATATGAATTAACCATAAGTTTAGGATAGTTTCTCTTTGATTTTTAAAAACTGAAGTAGTATTATCTTGTAAGAAAAACCGTAATAAAAAAACGCTTAGAACATTCTAAGCGTTTTTTTATTATTATTTGTATTCTTTTATTCTACGATTAAAGAAAAAGGAATGCTATATTTTACACCAACTGGTTTTCCTCTTTGTCTTCCTGGCTTCATTTTAGGTAATTTATTCATTACACTAATAACTTCACTCTCAATTTTTGGGTGAGGACCTCTTGCCTGAACATTTACAATGTTTCCTTGTCTATCGATTTTAAATCCTATAAAAACTCTTTTCTTTCCAGGAGATAAACCTAGTTCATTTGGTAATTCAGCATCAAATTTTCTAGAAAAGTGTTTTTGTACCATTTTACTAAAGCAATTTTTTAATTCTACTTTATTTCCTTTACAACCTGGAAAAACAGGTACATCCTCAATAATCATAAAACTAACATCTTCTACTACCTCTTCTGCTTCTTCAATTTCAACAATTTCTTCTACCACAATTGCTTCGCTTTCATCAGTCTCTGTAGATTCGATTACCGTTTCTTCAACCTCTTTTTCATCTTCTACTACCTCAATTTTTTCTGGAGCTGGTGGTGGAGGTGTTTTTGGTTTAACTGGCTCTACTCTTTCTGTAATAGGAATTTCTTCTTCCATTTCAGCATTCATATTAACTACTGCTAAATCTCCGTAAGTTTTATCATACGTTTTTTGTTCTATGGCAGCATAGGTTACAAACAAAGCTAAAACAAGCCCTATTTGCATAAAAATCTTGCTAAAATTTTCTAAGTTAGATTTCGGATTTTTCTTAATTTGCATGGTAAAGAGTTTTTTATAGATTGCTAATTTAAATAAAAATTTGTTTTCTAAACAATTCTCTTATTAATTAATCGTCTTTTTTTTAAAAATTAAGTTAAAAGAGAGCAATGCTAGTATAACACCTATTGTATTAGCAATAATATCTAACATGTCTCCGGTTCTATAACTGGTAAAATTACTTTGTATGTACTCAATTATTATGCCAAAAAAAATACAGGCAAATACAACAAATAGTTTGCTTTTTTCCTGTTTATAAAAGCTAATTAACCAAGATATTGCTAGGAAAAAATAAGCAACTAAATGGTATATTTTATCTATATTACTATAACTATTATTTGTATTAGGTAACTTTAAAAGGCTAAGACAAATAATGGCAGTTGTAATTATGATGGCAAAATAAATAAATTTATCCAGCAATAAGACTTTGATACGCTTCAGCATTTAGTAAGTCTTCTATTTGAGATTCATCAGAAATTTCTAATTTAATCATCCACCCTTTTTCATAGGGATCTGAATTTACTAATTCAGGATCATCTTCTAAAGCATCGTTAAATTCTATAACTTCTCCGGTTAAAGGCATAAAAAGATCAGATACTGTTTTTACAGCTTCTACAGAACCAAAGACTTCTCCTTCTTCTACAGTATCATCTAATGTATCTACATCTACATAAACGATATCTCCTAATTCACCTTGTGCAAAGTCTGTAATACCTACAGTAGCAATATTACCTTCAATTTTAATCCATTCGTGGTCTTTTGTGTACTTTAAATTTGCTGGAATATTCATTGTATTTAAATTTTATATATTTCGTTTAATTTCCGCCTAAATTATAGATGATGTTAATTCCGCCGTTAATAGCCTGTCTAGGAAAAGTAGTAGATATTGCATATTTTGAGGTTTGATGATTGTAATAAAATGATGCTGTTAAACTACTACTTAATCTATAATCTGCGACAAATTTAATAGAAAATAATCTTTGTCCACCACTAATTTGGTTATTATCTTCATCGATATATCTAATTTGTGTTAAATTATCTCTTAAAGAGACATCTGCTCTTAAATTTATATCTCCCTTTAATGTTGTTTTCTTGCCTGTAAAACGGGTATTCATTTTTACATCTTTAAACACATAACCTAGTCCAAATATATATTCTGTTCCTGCAATATCAGTAAGTGTACTGTTGTTAAAATTCATTGTTAACGTTCTGTCTCGCTTTACTTCTCCTCTTAAAGAAAATGAATTTTTCATTTTCATATCCACTTTTATCAAAGGAGAAAACTCATCTACTAAAGTAGCTGCTCCCACTAATTTTTCCGCCTCAAAATTTCCAGCAGCATTTACATTCGTAAATTTTGTTGCATCCTTGTATCGTAAATTATTTGTAAAACTAGACAAAGTATAGGATGATCTGTATCCATGTGAAATAATAAAAGTAGAAAAATTCTTCTTAAACCATTTCAATTTCATAAGTCCATTGTAACGAAGTGTCCAATTTGGAATAGGGATATTTCTAAACAAACCTGTTTGTATCGTATTTGGATCTTTACCTGAATACGCTGCTAGAAAAGCTGGCAGTAAAACTTGTTGGCTGTTTTCTCCAAATCCATCAGGATTAGCATCTGGGTTTTCATTTGCAAATCGGGTAGATACGGTGCTTCTATACGATTTCATTCTTTCAAATAATACATTTCCGTCTGTAAATGCAGTGGTAAACATGGAATAACTTGTACTAAAGTTTCCAGATTCAAAGGCATCAATACCAAAATCTATAAATCCATTTTCAGAACCGTCTGCTACAACATCTAATTGTTGTGACAGATCTGATGTTTTTATTTTATTACCCCTCACATCAATATTTAAATCTCTAATTGGCTTTAATGTAAACGTATAATCTAATTTATTATAATGTGTTTTTGAGTATGTTTTATTATAAAAAGCACTATCATCTATGGGGGTATTTGGGTCATCTACTAGAGCCCTTGGTGCTACCAACCAACCATTTGTTAAGGCTTTATTTCTTATGTCTACTTGACTTCCAAAGGCAAAAGAGGTTGGTGCCCCTCCTAAAAAGCCAATCCCCTCTTCATAACCCTGTAAGTATTGTCCATTATTTTCAGAATAACTTATTTTAGCTTGTTTAACAGCAGTTAAAATATCCCAAGAGAGTTTTAAAATTTTTTTACCAGTAGGTAGATTCTTTTTAGGTCTAATTCTAGCATTTTTATTCTCTTTTGCTAATTTTCGTTGTTGCTTGGTTAACAATAGCTTTTCGAATCCTAATTTTTTATACCATTTATCAAAAGAGAATGTTGTATTAAAATTATGTGTATTCGCATTTTGAATTACATTTCCTATTTGCGTTGCAATAGTTTGGTCTTGCGACTGCACTTGCCAATCAAAATCTGCGGTGTACCCATAATCTGCTTTTATGAAATTTAGAAAAGGAAATTTATCTAAAGGCAGTTGGTAGGTACCATTTAATTTTTGATGGTATTGATTTGGATTACCGGTATTAAAAAAATTGTCGAAAATTTGTAATTCCTCTCCGCTTCCAAAAGCATCATAAATGTAATTATTGGTAGCATTAAAATTTAAGACAAGAGATTTGGTTAAATTAAAACCAATAGTATAATCCCAATCGAATAAAAACCTTCTTTGCACTAATTCGGGTTGTGCAGATAAGCCTGCTACTAGGTTTCGTGATTGTTGTTCGTTATAACTTCTGTTAATTCTAGAGTTAAGAGCTATAATACTCGGAACAGGGTTAATATTTAAATCTTTTATAAAACGCCAGTACTTACTTTTAAATTTTTCAGAATTTTTAAAAAGTTCTATTGGAGTTGCATTAAATTTATAATTATACGTAGCAGAAGCTGTTACATTTTCATTAATGTATTTCTCAATATTATAATCTCTATGAAATTCCTTATTATGGGCATAAGAAACTGCAATATTTTCAATATCATAGAATCTTGGTTTTCTGGTGGAATTAGGGTTTCTATTCTTTTTTACATTTACAAAGCTGATGCTTGTTCTTTTTGTATAATCTCTAGAAAATTCGCTGTTGGGATTTTGGGAAATAGCATCTTCTAATAGTACATCTTGATACTGAGGGTCAAACTTGGGATCAATAAATTTTTCACCAACACTATACGTCATTGGTACTTGAATCCCCCATTTTTCTGGTGTTATCACCTTTCCTAAATTTACGCTAGTAGATACGTCATATTCTTTTGTTTCGTCTAAGCTTCGTTGGCTTACTCTATCTTCTACATTACCAAAGCCAATTGTTTGTATGCTTCCAGACACAGAAACGTTAGCAACATCAGCAAAATTTGCATCGGCATTTAATACAGCTGCCCATCCAGCATCATTATCAAATCCTGCAGCTCTTAATTCGTTAAACCATATTTCACCTGACCTATTTACATTACTTATATTTTTTAAACCTAATAAAATAGTTCTAATCTGAGCAGAGGTTGGGTTCCCTTTAACACTAATTGAATAAGGAACTTCTGTTGTTTGTGTGGTGGATGTGTATAGTTGATTTATTGGTGCACCTATAGCATCACGTTCTAATTTAACTTTTCCGAATGTTTCTAAAAGTGCGTCTAAATTATTGGCTTCTGGCCAAATATCTAATTGGCTATTGCCTCCTGAGCTTACTGTTAGGGGTAATGCTACCTCATAATAATTGTCATTTAAATCTGTTCCTAACCTAAGAATTCCAGCAAAACCTTCATCACCTTCTAAGTGCATAAACATTTTAAGGTTCTTAAAACGTCTTAAATCTACACTTATGTTTTTATAAATGGCTCTTGTTTTATTGGGTTCTAAATTAGTTACTTTTAAAGTAACAGATTGTTCATTTTGAAGTTGAACTGTAGTGCTTCCTTGTAAGCGTTCGCGCTCTATTCCTGGAGGCTGAATATAGCTTCCATTATTTTGTTCGATACTAACAACACCTACTTCAAAATTTTCTAATTCATCTTGTGTTAGGGCTCTGTCTGGATTTATATTTGGATCTATGGTTCTAGTATAACGTCTATAGTCTCCTCGCACTAGGTCTAACTCACCAAAACGAAGTACAACAGGCATTTTAAAGTTACTTAGATACATTCTAATAAAACGAATACTATTAAAATCTGTAATACCGTTAACAGGGGCTCCATTTCGAATAGGGACTCTAAATTGATACCACTTGGTTTCTTGAGTGTCTCCGTTTTCTAAAGTTACTGAGGTTGTTTTTTCATCAACAATAAAATTTCTGCCTTTCTGTAAGTTATTTCTATCCATAGAAATTTGATATTCAAAATAACTTTCTACGGTATTCATGGTTTGATCTCTATTGATGTCTTCTACGTCTGGATACGTCGTTGAAGAAGTAGGGTAAGTTTCTGGAGATTGATTTAACGTAGGTGAGTTTCCTTGTGTATTGTTAAAATCTTTGTATCTTCTTAGGATAGATGCATTACTATTATCGAGTTGTCCTCCTCTAAAAAACTGAAAGTCATCTGCTGCAGGATCTGATAAATTGGTAAACTTTGAAGCAATATTAGGTAGGTTTTTTTCCTCGTCATTTGTTAAGCCGTCAAATCCTAAATCTTGATTTGTTCGGGCAGCATCTTCTTCACTAAATGCATAAATTATAGAGGGGTTTCTAGGAATATCTCCCCAAATTGTGCTGTTTACATTAACACCGTTAACTTTAGCTCCATCTTCTGGTAATCCATTCTCGAACATTTTACGATTGTCTTTAGTAATATCTTCTGAGATATTACCAAGATTGATATATAAATCTCCTATTTGGTTAGAAAGGTCATTTGGATTTATATTTTCAGGTAGTCCTTCTTCTTGGGTAATTGAATAGTTTTGGTATGGATCCATGATCCAAAACTGAATGTATTCAACATTTGCTTGGTCAAAATTATTTGTATTTAAAGGTCGCATAATTCCACCCCAATTTTCTTCTGGGTTTGGTAAAATGGCTTTATCTCCTTGTATTATTGCATTAGGATTATAATTGTAAGAACCTCTTTCTTCTGGAAAATAGGCTAAATCTAACGTTCTTATTTGAGTATTTTGTGTAATATCAAATTGCTGATTTGGAAACAATTCGTTAAAATTAATTTGCCTTGTTTCTGCTCTAGATAGTTCGTCTGCATCAATACTTGGTGGTGTTTCACCAAATCCATAAAATATTTGATCAATACTATACCATGCTAATTTTCCTCTTTTGTAATTATAAGATAAGTCATTATTAGCACCATTAAACCGATCATTAGATTGGTTTTTTGGGGTACTTGCCTCATACCAATCTAAAGCAGATAGTAAACTAATAGGTACTTGCGATGCTTCAAAATCATCGATATACGATGTGGCTGCTCCTGTAACATCTATTCCACTTGGTGTGCCTGGTAACAAGTATGCCATATCTGCTCTAACAGAAATATTAGAAGCTACATCTGTATCTACAAAAGGTAATTTATTTGCAAGTTTTGTAAAGTAAGGCACCTCTGAAGAAAAATCGACATTTAAACCCAGCATCGTATTGTTAATAGGTTCAGAGCCAAAATTTATTTTAGGGGTTAATGGCCTTTCCATTACATTTAAAACAGTTGCACCTAGCACAAAATTTTCAGAAAATTGATGTTCTACATCAATTCCCATAAACGTTTTTCTTTGTTGGTTAAACACTGCATTATTTTCTGTAGATACACTTATTGGTGTTCCACTTGCTTGTAATCCAGGATCTATGATTTGAACACGACCTTGTAAATAATCTACAACAAAGTCTACACCTTCTACCAGTTGTCTACCCCCAGCAGTAACAGTTACAGATCCTTGAGGCACATTAAATGCACCAATTGGAATTCCACCAGCACTTTCTGATTTAAAATACCCTTTTAAAAAGTATTTGTCTTTTGCTTGAAAATTATTTTGGATATTAATTTTAGTATTTAAATACAGTTCTTTAAAAAGAAACTGTTCGTCTAAATTTTCATCTAAACCAATATCGTTTGGGTCGGATGGGTCTAGAATTAAATCATTCCCAAAGGGCTCAGGTTCTGGGAAAATAATATATCCGTTTGGCGAATTTACAGTGATACCTTCTACATAATCAAAAAATCCATCTGCAGTTCTAAATTGACTTTGGTCTAGTTGGTCTAAATTTAAAACTTGTATTAAAGGTGTGTTAGGAATATTTGGTGTGTTCGCGTTTTGTAATATATTAGACGCTATCCCTGTTTGGTCATCTCTATATTGTATTTCAAATCTAAATCCGTCTCTACTTAAAGGATAGGCACCTAAAGCATAGATGTTTTTCATCATTAATCTCCACGTCGGAAATGCCTCTGTTTCATTTGTTGTCGGGTTTTGTCTTACGGTTTGTAAAACTTCTGAGCGTAATAACTTTACAGCTAAATTCTGAGGGGCTTGAACCCCATCATTTGAAAACTCTCCAACCTTAAACGATTTTTCAGTACTTCCAGATACAGATCCTGCGACCGTATATTCGTATGCTACTGCTAAAACCTCTCCATCGTTTAAACGTCTATTTAAGGAAATATACCCTAGTTGTGAGTTTAAAGTATATTCATTATTGGTTAGTTTTCTTGCATTTTCTAAAATAGAGTAGTCTGTACCTTGCTCCATTTGGAATTGCGTCTGCAGGGTATTATCTACCGAAGAAATGTCTCTAATTCCGTTTAAAGTAGTGGTGCTATAGATATTATTTGCTTCATTTTGAGGTAAATAATAAGTCTCTCCATTGGTATTTATACCAACAGGGTTTAAAGGTTGTACTGTATTCTTATCGTCTACTAAATTTTTATAATCGGTATTTGGTTTATTTAATTCTCCAAGATCTGCTAGGGCAACAATACTTCTAAAATCGTCTGTTGTTGCGTTTCTGTTGGTAATCCAAACTTCAATTCTTGTAATGTTAACCTGACTACTTACTAATGGATATTGTTTTAAAGAATTGGCATAGTTGTCTATAAAAAACTGTGACAAGAAAAAATGACGATCATTATCATAATCTGTGGTTCGTAACTCAAATTCTTGAATAGAGGCACCAGCCTCTGCAACAACTGTTTTACTTTCTGAGTTTTGTTGAGAAAACACACCAGTAATACTTGTTTTGCCAAATTGTAATTTTGTTTTCACACCAAATAGGCTTTGCGCCCCATTTATCAATGCATTTTTAATAGGCATAGAAACATTACCAGCCTCAATACCTTGTAATATGTCGTCTTCTGTTGGCTTATAATCAACTTTAACTAAGTTTTGAAAATCGAAACTAGCATTGGTGTCATAATTAGCAGTAAACTCTAAACGTTCTCCTACTTTTGCTCTAATACTGGCATTGATTTGTTGGTCGAAATCAAAGGTAAAACTACTTCTATTTTCTTCTGAAATCTGAGGATTTTCTGTGTTTTGATAAATAAAGCCTAGTTTTAGATTCAGGTTTCCAGTAGGTGTAAATTCAATTTTATTACCTCCAAAAATAGTTTCAAAAAATTTAGAATTTACATAATAACTTGGCAGTAATTCTTTTTGTGCTTCTGCAGACCCTTTCTTTTTACTATTGGTAGCACTTACTTTTTCTTTAAAATAGAGTAGCATATCTCTTTTTAATCGATATGCTTCATATTCTTTTTGGGTAAGGTAAATGGGTGTTTTTGTATAATAATCACCTATTTTTTCTAGAATTACATATTTATTCAATTCCTTATCAAATAACACCTCTTTTTTTGCTAAATCGTCTAAGAAAAGTCCACCCTTTTGAGTGTGTTTAAAATTATACTTTAATTGTAAGGTGTCTTTTTTTATCGCTAAAGAATCTTTTCTAGAGGTATTTTGTCCTTGTAATGAAAAATTTATTACAAGGGTAAATAATAGAAATAAAGTTATGTTTTTGAATAACTTAATCAATGGCTTATAAGTTTTTTAATGCGAGTTTTATTATACTTTCAACAGAAGCATCTGGATTAACTTTTAAAACAGAAGTTACTACTTTGTCAGATTGTTTTCTATTAAAACCTAACACCTCTAATGCAGATAACGCTTCATCTTTGTTTGTATTGTTCGATCCAATAGAATCTTCACTTAGCGTAAATGTTTTTAAAATTTTATCTTTTAAATCTACAATAACACGTTGTGCAGTTTTAGCTCCAATACCTTTTACAGATTGGATGACTGCAACATTTTCTGAGGCGATAGCTTGTTGTATTTCTTCTGATGTCATAGAAGAACACATTGTTCTTGCAATGCTTGGCCCAACTCCAGAAACAGAAATTAATAGTTTAAAAACTTCCCTTTCAATTTTGCTTATAAAACCAAACAACGTATGTGCATCTTCTCTAATAGACAAATGAGTATATAAAATTACATTCTCTTGGTCTGGTAGGTTAGAAAATGTATTTAAAGAAATATGTAATAAATACCCAACACCATTACAATCTACAACAACTTCTGTAGGGCTTTTCTCTACTAATCTTCCTCTGATTTGAGTAATCATAAATTAATTTTTTATTTTTTTTCTCTTTGTTGTGCATCTACACAAGCTAAAGCTGCCATATTTACTATTTCGTCTACACTAGCCCCTAACTGAACAATGTGTGCGGCTTTACTTAGTCCTAAAATTACAGGTCCAATAGATTCTGCACCTTGAGTTTCTTTTAAAAGTTTATAGGTAATGTTTGCAGATTCTAAATTTGGAAAAATTAAAACATTTACTTTTTTGCCATTCAGTTTAGAAAAAGGAAACTCTTTAGCTAGCATTTCTGGATTTAAAGCAAAATCTGCCTGAATTTCTCCATCTACAACAGCATTAGGAAAGTTACGATGTATATAAGAAACAGCTTCTCTAATTTTTTGAGATGATTCACTTTTAGTAGAACCAAAGTTCGAAAAAGACAACATGGCTGTGTTTGGTTTCATTCCAAACATCTTTACCAAATTAGAGGTCATTTGAGAAATTTTAACGAGATCTTTTGCAGTCGGGTTTATATTTATTGTGGTATCTGCTAAAAATAGTGGCCCTTGTTTGGTAAGCATTAAATTACAAGCAGCTACTTTAGAGGTCCCATGATCTCTTGGAATAGACTCTAAAATGGGTCTAACTGCTGTTGGGTAAGGTCTAGAGTAACCTGTAATTAACGCATCTGCCTCTCCAACATTAACCATCATTGAAGCAAAGTAATTGCGTTCACGCATTATTTTTTTTGCCTCGTTTAACGTTCTTCCTTTTCGTTGTCTAGACTCCCAATAGGCTAACCCAAAACGTTCTCTTCTTTCTAATTCTTCATCTGTCTTTGGATCAAAAATTAGCACTTCATCTGTAAAACCAATTTCTTCTTTTAGCTCAAGGATTACCTCTTTTCTTCCTAACAAAATTGGGATTCCTAACCTTTCTTCATGTATTCTTTGGGCAGCTTTTAAAACATCTAAATGATCTGCCTCTGCAAATACAATTCGTTTTTTATTTCTTTTCGCCCTATTGTGAATTTGTCTAATTTCTTTACTTCCAGATCCTGAACGCTCCATAAGTTCTTCTCTATAAGCATCCCAGTCTGTGATAGGTTGCAGCGCAACTCCAGATTCTATGGCAGCTTTAGCTACAGCTGGTGGAATTTCATAGATTAATCTAGGATCAAAAGGTTTAGGAATTATATATTCTTTTCCGAAGTTTAGGCTTACCTCATCATATACAATATTTACTTGTTCAGGAACCGATTTTTTTGCCAAATCAGCCAAGGCATGAACAGCAGCTAGTTTCATAGCTTCATTAATTTTTGTAGCTCTTACATCTAATGCACCTCTAAAAATAAAAGGAAAACCAAGAACGTTATTTACTTGATTAGGATGATCAGACCTACCTGTTGCCATAATAATATCTTCTCTTGTGGCAATTGCTGAGTCGTATTCAATTTCTGGAACAGGATTTGCCATCGCAAAAACGATTGGGTTCTTAGCCATAGACAAAAGCATTTTTGGAGAAACAATGTTTCCCATAGAAAGGCCTATAAATACATCTGCGTTTTGCATTGCTTCTTCTAATGTGTGTAAATCTAAAGACGTTGCAAATTCAGCTTTTTGAGTTGTTAAGTTATCTCTGTCTTTTCTAATAACACCTTTACTATCACACATTATAATATTTTCTCTTACTGCACCTAATTCTAAATAGAGGCGAGTACAAGAAATAGCAGCAGCACCTGCACCATTGACAATTATTCTTAATTTAGAAATATCTTTTTCTGAAATTTCTACAGCATTTTTTAAGGCAGCAGCTGAAATAATTGCAGTTCCATGTTGATCGTCATGCATAACAGGAATGTCTAATTCCTCTTTTAAACGAGTTTCAATTTCAAAGGCTTCTGGAGCCTTTATGTCTTCTAAATTAATACCACCAAATGTTGGAGCAATTGCTTTTACAGTTTCAATAAACTTTTCGACATCTGTAGCATCTACTTCAATATCAAAAACATCTATATCTGCAAATATTTTAAAGAGTAGCCCTTTACCTTCCATTACAGGTTTTGAGGCTTCAGGCCCAATATCTCCTAAACCTAAAACTGCTGTTCCGTTAGAAATTACGGCTACTAAATTACCTTTTGAGGTGTACTTGTAACTATTATTTTTGTCTTTTGCAATTTCTAAACAAGGCTCTGCAACTCCAGGAGAGTATGCTAAAGCTAAGTCATGTTGTGTTGCGTATTTTTTTGTAGGAACAACCTCAATTTTACCAGGTTTTGGTTTTGCATGATACAATAAGGCTTCGTGTCTTTTTCGTGAATTGCTCATAAATACGTATTTCCTTGTTTAAGTATACAAATATATACTTTTCGATGTAAGAGTAGTAAATTGTTTTCTATTCTTTTTAGTAACGAAAAAAAATAAAAAGTATTTTTTAAAATTCTAGAAAACAAGCTCCTAGATGAGTGTCTATTTTTATGAAGTGATTAAATTATTTTGGTTTAACATTTTATAAAGATTATTTTGTAACATAATTTTTATGTTTGCGTCTATAGAATAAAATATACGAATGAAAAGAATTTTCTTTTTCTTGTTTTTAGGTGTTTTTAGTTTGAGTAAAGCCCAAGTTAAAGGGGTTGTAAAAGATAGTAACGGTTCGCCACTTTCTTTTGTAAGTATATATCTCGATAAAACAGTTAATGGAACTACTTCTAATGAAAATGGGGTTTATGAGTTGCCTGTAAAATCAATAGGAAAATATACCATTATTTATCAAACATTAGGATATAAAACTGTAAAGAAAAATATAAACATTAAAAATTTGCCTTTCTTTTTGGATGTTGTTTTAGAAGAAGAAAGTGTCTTATTAAATGAAATTTCTATTGCTTCTAAAGAAAACCCTGCGAATGAAATTATTAGGAATGCAATAGCTAGTAAAGAAAAAAATACAGATAAATATGCAAACTTTACAGCAAAGTTTTATTCAAGAGGACTCACCAGAATAGAGGAGGCGCCAGAAAGTTTTCTTGGTCAAAGTACTGGAGATTTTGGAGGAGGTTTAGATAGTCTAAGAAGTGGAATTATATACTTATCCGAGACTTTTTCTAATATTTCTTTTCAAAAAAAACCAAAAAGATTTAAAGAAAAAATAATTGCCTCTAAAGTTTCTGGAGAAGACAATGGAGTAAGTTTTAACAGAGCTGAAGACTCTAATATTAACCTTTATGAAAATAGTATTGCTGTTTTTAACGATTTAATTTCACCAATTTCAACAAATGCATTTGGATATTATACGTTTACATTAGAGGGTAGTTTTTACGATGCAAATAGTCGATTGATTAATAAGATAAAAGTAATTCCTAAAAGAGAAAACGATAGAGTTTTTAAAGGGTATATATATATTGTAGAAGACGACTGGGCAATTTATGGTTGCGATTTATCTACCTCTGGTCTGCAAGTAAATTTACCTTTTGTAAACGCTTTAGGTTTAAAACAGGGGTATGCTTATTCAGATACTGTAAATGCATGGGTTTTAATAAGCCAGTCTATAGCTTTTGATATTTCAATTTTTGGATTTAAACCAAAGGGGAAGTTTTCTTACGTGTATTCTGATTATGATTTTTCTCCAAATTTTACAGAAACAACTTTTTCTAATGAGGTATTAACTTTTGAAGAAAATGCGACTCAAAAAGATACTATTTTTTGGAATCGATTAAGACCAGTGGCACTCACTAAAGAAGAGATAAACGATTATAAAGTAAAGGATAGTATTAAAGTAGTCCGAAAATCAAAAAAATATTTAGACTCATTAGATGTTAAAAATAATAAGTTCAAATGGTCTAATACTTTACTGGGCTACACGTATAATAACTCTTACAAAAATAAAAGTTTTTCTTTTAGTGGCCCTTTGTTAAATGTTAGTTTTAATACCGTTCAAGGGTTAACTACCTCTATGAGGTTTAATTATTTTGAGCAACTAAATAATAAAGGAAAATGGTGGAATGCGTCAACAACACTTAATTATGGTTTTTCAGAACAAAAATTAAGGCCTGTGATTTCATTGTCGAAAAAATGGAACAATCTATCTAAACCAAGGCTAACAATTTCAGGAGGAATCACTACAGCTCAATTCAATGGTAGAAATCCAATCAAACCTTTAGATAATTTAATTCGTACGTTAACAAGAAGGCTTAACTACATGAAAATTTATGAAAAAGAATTTGTGAAAATTGACTACAATGAAGAGATTTTTAATGGGGTTTATTTTTCGTCTTCTTTAGAGTATACCAACAGAAAACCACTTTTTAATACTACAAATTATTCTTTTGCAAGACAGAGTAGAAACCTTCCTTATACTTCGAACAACCCTTTAGAGCCTCAGAATTTTACCAATTCTGTATTTACAGCGCATAAAATTGCAATATTAAACCTAGGGACAACTTTTGTTTTTGGGCAAAAATACCTCTCTTACCCAAATAGAAAAGTAAATGTAGGAGGTAGAGATTTTCCTATTATCAGACTTAATTACAGAAAAACTTTTGGTGCAGAGAATCCAGCATTTAATTCAGCATTATTTACAGCTAGTGTAACTCAAGATATTAATGTAGGTAATTATGGGAAGTTTTTTTATTACATAAGAGGAGGTGCTTTTTTACAACAAAAAAACATTGCCTTTATGGATAATTTACAGGTAAAAGGAAATCAGATGTTTATTGTCACTGACAGTAATCGAAAAAATAATTTTGGATTATTAGAATACTATAGGTTTTTTACAAACGATAAATATGCAGAAGCGCATGTTACACACAATTTTAAAGGAGCTATCTTAGCAAAAATACCAGTATTGAATACGCTCAATTACCACCTAATAACAAGTGCTAAGACCATGTATATGGCAAATACCAAACAGTATTCTGAACTTTCTGTGGGTATGGATAATATTGGTTTTGGGAAATGGCGCTTTTTAAGAGTAGATTATATTAAATCGTTTCATGATGGGGTTCAAAATGATGGCTTCCTTTTAGGGATGCACCTTTCTTTCTAATATTTTTATAAAATGGTTATAAAAACACTTTTTTTTGGAATTGCAACAGACTTCGTAAATACTTCAGAAACTACCCTACGTATCGAAGAACGAACTACTGTTGCGGATTTTAAAATTATTTTAAAAAATACTTACCCATCTTTAGCAAAAATAAATTCTTACGCAATAGCCGTGAACGAGATTTATGCAGAAGATTCGTTGCAGTTAAAATCAGGAGATGTCTTGGCAGTAATACCTCCTGTAAGTGGAGGGTAATTACCTTAGGTATTTTTTATCCACATAAAAAGTGCCAAATGGAACAATCGCACAAATAAGTACGATGATCATGTTTTTTAAATTCCACTTCATTTGTTTCTGAATTACGATCGCAAAAACAACATAAAGCATAAATAAAATTCCATGAGGCATGCCCAATAGCTTTACATAAGAGCTGTCTCCTTGAGTATATTTAATAGGAGTTGCAATAAACAGTAAAAGCAAATAAGAGACTCCTTCTAAAAAGCTTATTATTCTAAAAATCTTTATCATTTTAAGTAATTTGTATTTAAAAACAAAGATACATTACGAATTTGTATTTTTGTTTTAAGAACCTTACCATTCTTAAAGAATATGAAAACTTCTATAAAATTAACTTCAGCCCAATTAGATGTTCAAGAATGTTATCGTTTTGTAGCAGACGAGGTGTGTGGAGGAATTTCTGTTTTTGTGGGTACAGTTAGAAATGACACCAAAGGAAAAGAAGTAACTCAACTTGATTTCTCATCTTACAAACCAATGGCAATAAAAGAGATGCAGAAAATTGCAGATTTAACCTTAGAAAAATTTGATATTCATAAAATAGCCATTCATCATGCAGTAGGTATGTTAAAGATTGGTGCTATTCCTGTTGTTATTTCAGTCTCTGCCAAACACAGGAAGGCTGCATTTTTAGCTTGTGAATTTGCTATTGATACCTTAAAAGAAACAGTTCCTATTTGGAAAAAAGAATATTTTTCTGATGGCGAAATGTGGGTAAATGCACACCCTTAAATACTTGTTTCATCAATCAATACACAACTTATTTGTTCTTAACATGTCTGCTTTGTAACCATAAATAAAATTGTAAACCAAATAACAATGCTCCTGCCATTAGGTGAACTGCCTGTGTTCCAATCGGAATCTCTGCATAGTACATTAAAATACCAGTAATTGCTTCTAAAAATATTAAAAATACAATCCAATTAATAAGTTTGTAGCCTAACTTTTTTACTTGATTTAAGTAAAATAAACCAAAGTTTACCAATACAATTGCGATGGTAAAAGATCTATGAAAATAAAATTTTAAACTAGGATTCATTAAACTATGATTCTTGTTTTCAAAACCAAAAAGTTTTACTTGTTCGTCTATAAATTGCCTTACTTGGGTACCCATTGCAATTTGAATTAAAGAAAATACAACTGAAACAATAAGTAGCTTATTAAATAGCGCATTATAAGGATATATTTTTTTTGTAGAAATGCTAAATTTTAAATTTAGAAGTAACGCAATTATAATTAAACCAACAACCATGTGTATGGTGATAATAGTTGGAGTTAGATTTGTGTCTACTACAGTTTTTCCAAGCCAAGCTTCAAAAAGCATTAAAAAGAAAGCGCCAAAAGAAAGGAGTGTGATTTTTTTATGTTCTTTCCAGAATTTTAGAGATCCATAAATTAAAAATAAAAAAACAAATCCTGCTACAACAGAAACTAATCGATTAATGTACTCTGTCCATGTATGGTATTTATTAAAAGTCGTGTAATCGTGCTTGGTGTATTTTTCCCAGTTTTCAGGGTTAAATTCATTCGAGGTTTTAAGATCTTCTTCAGCAACAAACAATGCTTCATCTTTAATAATTATAAAGCCTTTTGAGTAGGTTGAATTAGATTTCCAGGTAATTTCCTCTTCAGAGGTAGGTGGTATATAATACCCAAAACATTTAGGCCAATCTGGGCAACCCATTCCTGAGCCTGTCATTCTAACAATAGAACCCGCTAAAAATATCAGGTACAAAGAGATGATAGCGATCTGAACAATTTTTGGAAACCTTTTTTTCATTAAGAATATAATTAGTTGTACAAAAATAAGGCAAAAAAAAGTCGCTTAAAAAAAAATAAGCGACTTGTTGTTATGTAAAAAAATTCTAAATTATATAATTAGATAACTCTAACGTCTACTGCGTTTAAACCTTTTCTACCTTCTTTTAGGTCAAATTCTACGGCATCACCTTCTCTGATTTCGTCAATTAACCCCGATACGTGAACAAAATACTCTGTTTTTGAACCGTCTTCAATTACAAATCCAAATCCTTTAGATTCGTTGAAGAATTTTACTGTTCCGTTTTTCACTTTAATATATAATAAATGTTAATAATAAAGCAAAGATACGATTAAAAAAGTCATGCTTTTCCATTTCCTTTAGGTGAACCATTTTGTTTAACTTTTACAAATAACCTCTTACAGGTTTTTTTCTAAAAAAAAATAAAATCAAAAAAAATAAAAATCCAATTTTGAGAATCTCAGTAAAATTAGGCTTTTTGAGTTGTTTGTATTTTTAAATAACTGATAATTAGCATGTTGAATCTTTATGAAAAGAAGGTAATTTTCGCATTTTTTTTCATTTTGTTAAAAACTTCATAGGATTTGTGAATAAGTAGGCCTTTCATTTTGGAACAAAAATTTCAATATTTGTAGGAGTCGTTTTTAACGATTAAATAACATTCATAAACGCAAAAAAAACAAAACCATGTCTAAACAAGAACCAATCCTTCAACCAAATGATAGTCGCTTTGTAATTTTCCCCATACAACATAACGATTTGTGGGAGTGGTATAAGAAACAACAGGCTTGTTTTTGGACTGCAGAAGAAATTGATTTACACTCGGATTTAGTAGATTGGACCACTAAATTGACAGACGATGAGCGTTATTTTATAAAACATATTTTAGCTTTTTTTGCGGCTTCTGACGGAATTGTTAATGAGAATTTAGCGGAAAATTTTGTGAATGAGGTGCAGTATTCTGAAGCAAAATTCTTTTATGGTTTTCAAATCATGATGGAAAACATTCATTCAGAAACATATTCTTTATTAATAGATACTTATGTTAAGGATGAAGTAGAAAAAGATAGGTTATTTAGAGCTATCGAAGTTTTCCCTGCGATAAAGAAAAAAGCAGATTGGGCTTTAAAATGGATTGAGTCAGATTCTTTTGCAGAGCGTCTTATTGCTTTTGCAGCTGTAGAAGGTATTTTCTTCTCAGGAGCATTTTGTTCTATTTTCTGGTTAAAGAAAAGAGGTTTGTTGCCTGGGTTAACGTTTTCTAACGAATTAATCTCAAGAGATGAAGGGATGCACTGTGATTTTGCAGTTCACCTTCACAACAACCATATTGTAAATAGAGTGCCTAAAGACAGAATTAAGGAAATTATTGTTGATGCTTTAGATATTGAAAGAGAATTTGTAACCGAATCATTACCAGTTAGTTTAATTGGAATGAATGCCAAGCTAATGACACAGTACTTAGAATTTGTAACAGATAGATTGTTGTTAGAGTTTGGTTGTGAGAAAGTATATGATGTTGTAAATCCATTCGATTTTATGGAGATGATTTCTTTAGAAGGAAAAACAAACTTTTTTGAAAAAAGAGTATCAGAATACCAAAAAGCAGGTGTTAAATCTGGAGGAACTGGAAGCATAAGCTTCGATTCAGATTTCTAATTAAAAAATAATTTATGAAACAAAATTACCTCATGCAAATGAGGTAACAAATAGGCCCCCAAATGTGGATGATTTGTTGGCTCAATAATTAAGCAATAAACTAAACAAACAAACCAAATGTACGTACTAAAAAGAGATGGCAAAAAAGAGCCAGTGATGTTCGATAAAATCACTGCAAGAGTAAAAAAAATGTGTTATGGGTTAAACAAAATTGTTGATCCTGTAAAAGTAGCCATGCGCGTTATTGAAGGTTTGTATGATGGAGTTACTACTCCAGAGTTAGATAATTTAGCAGCAGAAACAGCAGCAACAATGACCACTGCTCATCCAGATTATGCAAAGTTGGCAGCAAGAATTGCAGTATCTAACTTACATAAAAATACTAAAAAATCATTCACAGAAACCATGGATGATTTGTATAATTATGTAAATCCACGTACAGAAAAAAAATCACCTTTATTAGCAGATGATGTATACGAGATCATCAAAGCGAATTCTGAAAAATTAGATTCTACTATTATCTATAATAGAGATTTTAACTATGATTATTTTGGTTTTAAAACATTAGAACGTTCTTATTTATTAAAGTTAAATGGCGAAATTGTAGAACGCCCACAGCATATGCTAATGCGTGTCTCTATCGGGATACATAAAAATGACATTGATGAAGCTATTGCTACATACGAGTTGATGAGTAAAAAATACTTTACTCATGCTACTCCAACGCTTTTTAATTCAGGTACTCCAAAACCACAGATGTCTTCTTGTTTCTTATTACAAATGCAAGATGATAGTATAGAAGGTATTTACGATACCTTAAAACAAACTGCTAAAATTTCGCAATCTGCAGGAGGTATTGGTTTGTCTCTACATAATATTAGAGCTACAGGTTCTTACATTGCAGGTACTAACGGTACAAGTAATGGTGTTGTGCCAATGTTACGTGTTTTTAACGATACTGCTCGTTATGTAGATCAAGGAGGAGGTAAGCGTAAAGGTTCTTTTGCCATGTACTTAGAGCCATGGCATGCAGATATTTTCGACTTTTTAGATTTAAAGAAAAACCATGGTAAAGAAGAAATGCGTGCAAGAGATTTATTCTATGCAATGTGGATTTCAGATTTATTTATGAAACGTGTACAAGAAGATGGTGAGTGGACGTTAATGTGTCCTCATGAATGTCCTCATTTATATGATACGTATGGTGAAGAGTTTGAGCGCTTGTATACAAGCTATGAGACCGCTGGTAAGGGAAGAAAAACCATTAGGGCGCGTGAATTATGGGAGAAAATTTTAGAATCTCAAATTGAGACTGGAACCCCATACATGCTTTATAAAGATGCAGTAAACAGAAAAACAAACCAGAAAAATTTAGGTACCATTCGTTCGTCTAACTTATGTACAGAAATTATGGAGTACACTGCAAAAGACGAAGTTGCTGTTTGTAACCTAGCCTCTATTGCATTGCCAATGTTCGTATCTGAAAAAGAAAATGGAGAAAAATACTTTAATCACAAAAAATTGTTTGATGTAACTAAGAAAGTTACTCGTAATTTAGATACTGTAATTGATGCAAACTTTTATCCAGTAAAAGAAGCAGAGAACTCAAACTTTAGACACAGACCAGTAGGTTTAGGAATTCAAGGTTTAGCAGATACATTTATCAATTTACGTTTGCCTTTTACAAGCGAAGAAGCAAAAAAACTAAACCAAGATATTTTTGAAACCATGTATTTTGCAGCAGTAACTTCTTCTATGGAAATTGCAAAAGCAAAAGAACCATATTCTACGTTTAAAGGTTCTCCAATGTCTGAAGGTGAATTCCAATTTAACATGTGGGGTGTAAATGATGATGAGTTAAGTGGAAATTGGGACTGGGCAAAACTGCGTAAGCAAGTTATGAAACACGGAGTTAGAAACTCACTTTTAGTTGCACCAATGCCAACCGCATCAACCTCACAAATATTAGGAAATAATGAAGCTTTTGAGCCTTATACTTCTAATATTTATACAAGAAGAGTGTTGTCTGGAGAGTTTATTGTAGTAAATAAACACTTATTAGAAGACCTAGTAGAGTTAGGTTTGTGGGATAATGATATGAAAGAAAGCATTATGCGTGCAAATGGTTCTATACAACATATCGAAGAAATTCCTGCAGAGTTGAGAGAATTGTATAAAACGGTTTGGGAAATGAGTATGAAAGATATTATCGATATGGCTCGTCATAGAGGATATTTTATTGATCAATCTCAATCTTTAAACTTATTCTTAAAAGATCCAGATTATGGTAAATTAACATCAATGCATTTTTATGCTTGGAAATCTGGCTTAAAAACAGGAATGTATTATTTAAGAACTAAATCTGCAGTAAATGCAATACAGTTTACAGTTTCTAAAGAGAAAAAGGCAGAGGTTATTGAAGAAGAGAAACCAATGACGCCTGCAGAGTTTAAAGCAATGGTAGATGCTTCTAAAGGAGCAGGGCCAGATGATGATTGTTTAATGTGTGGATCTTAAACCAAACCTTACATAAATTAAAAGTTGATAAAAAGAGAGGTAGAAATGCCTCTCTTTTTGTATTTTCGGTAATCTTAAATTTTAAAAATGAACTGGGAACAATTACTCTCTCTAAAACGTTTTGGTGATGTCCAAAAACGTCCAAGAATAGCACAAGACGAAACAAGATTGGGTTTTGAAGTAGATTTTGATAGAATCATATTTTCATCAGCATTTAGAAGTCTACAAGATAAAACACAAGTAATACCATTATCAGAAACCGATTTTGTGCATACTCGTTTAACACACAGTTTAGAAGTTTCGGTTGTGGGTAGAACTTTAGGTAGAAGAGTAGGTAAAGTATTGCTAGAACGTCATCCAGATTTAGTTGAATTAGGGTATACATTTAACGATTTTGGGGCTATAGTGGCAGCAGCTTCAGTAACGCACGATATTGGGAACCCTCCTTTTGGTCATTCAGGAGAAAAAGCCATTGGCGAGTATTTTAAAACCGGAAAAGGGGTACAGTATAAAGAGCACCTTTCAGCAAAAGAATACCAAGATTTAGTAGATTTTGAAGGAAATGCAAACGGATTTAAAATATTAACCGAATCTAGAGAAGGGGTCTCTGGAGGTTTGCGGTTGTGTTATGCAACTTTGGGGGCCTTTTTAAAGTATCCTAAAGAAAGTTTACCAAAAAAGCCAACGTCTCACATTGTAGATAAAAAGTATGGTTTTTTTCAATCTGATAAAGAAGCGTTTATAGATGTGGTTACAGAATTAGGGATGAAGCCTAAAAATGTGGAAACCAATTCATTTTATAGACACCCTTTAGCCTATTTGGTAGAAGCTGCAGATGATATTTGTTATACGATTATCGATTTTGAAGATGGTATAAACTTAGGGTTAATAGAAGAAGATTATGCCCTAGAATACATGTCTAAATTAATTCATGGCATCAATAGAGACAAATATTATGCTTTACAACACACCAAAGATAGAACCGCTTATTTAAGAGCAATAGCAATTAATGCTTTAATTGATGAAGCTGTAGCCCTCTTTTTAGAGAATGAAAAAGCTATTTTAAATGGTGATTTTAAACATTCTTTATTAGACAAGTGTAAGTATGAAGCACAAATTAACGACATTATAAAAATAAGTGTCGATAAAATTTACAAGAGCAAAGAGGTATTAGAAAAAGAAGTTGCAGGGTATCGAATTATTGGCGATTTATTAGATGTATTTATAACAGCCACAAACAATAATTATAACAACAATACTAGTAATTATGACAACTTATTAGTAAATTTAATGCCTCAAGAATTTGTAAGTGAATCTGACAGTCAATACGATAGAATCATGGCTGTCTGCACATACGTCTCTAGAATGTCTGATAGCTATGCCATAAGACTAAGAAGAAAAATATTTGGAAATATATTTTAAAACAAACACATGAAAAAAATCTATAATGTTATGCTTGTTGTATTTGCAATGAGCTTCGTTTTTTCTTGCAATAATCATAAAAACGAAAGTTTAAATTCAGTTAAGAAAAAGAAAAAAACGTTAGCAGAAAAAGCAGAAGATACAAAAGCAAGATGGTTGCATGACTTTGAAATGCAGAAAAATCCTGCAACAGGTGTAATTCCTAAGTTGGAAAAAGACAAAGAACTTGCCACAGCAATTTTAGAGAAAGAAAATAATTACTCAGCAAAATCTACCACCTACAATTTTATAAGTAGAGGTCCTTCTAATTTAGGAGGAAGAACAAGGGCTGTAAAAATAGATCTTAGTGACCCAACAGACAATACCATGATTGCTGGAGGGGTAAGTAGTGGTGTTTTTAGAACTACAGATGGTGGTAGCTCTTGGACCAAAGTATCTGGGTTAAATGATATTCATAATGTTACAGCTATTGCCCAAGACCCTAGAGAAGGTTTTCAAAATATATGGTATTATGGGACTGGAGAGTACAGAGGAAATAGTGCAGGGCTTCAAGAGAGTTATTTAGGCAATGGTGTTTGGAAATCTACAGACAGTGGGTTAACATGGCAACAAATATCAAGTACTACAAGTACCTTTACTTCTTTTGACAGCTCTTTCGATATTGTCATCGATTTAGAAGTACATCCAACAACAGGTGAGTTATTTGTTGGTACAGCAGGAAAAGTATATAGAATGACTGAGGGTGGACCTGAAGTGGAATTAGAACTAGCAACTACTGGTTGGACAGATGTCGTAATTTCTAGTACAGGTCGAGTTTATGCTTCCTTAGATGGAGGAGGAACGTTTGATAGAGGTGTGTATACGTCACCAACAGGAGCTGGAAGTTGGACACAAATTAATCCAACATCATCAGATTTTAATCCATCCAATAGAATTACGATGGCATTAGCACCATCTAATGAAGATATTTTATACATTTTATACAATAACGGAGAAAGTAACAGAGAGGGGAATAGAGTACCAGAAGCAGATTTATGGCAATACAATTTTGCTACGTCTACTTGGGTAGATTATAGTAGTAAATTACCAGACGAACCAGGAGGTGATAGCAATGGGAATGATCCATTTTCTATTCAAGGAGCTTATGATTTGGTAATTTCTGTGAAACCAGATAATGAGAATTTTGTTGTAATTGGAGGTACAAATGTTTACAAAATTCAAGATATCACTGCAGATGCTACCTTTAAAAGAATAGGTGGGTATGCAGGGGTTTCTACATATTCAATTTACAATGAAGGAGGCGTAGAACATCATCCAGATATTCATTCATTAATTTGGAGTCAAGATGGTGCTTCTTTTTTTACAGGAACAGATGGAGGTGTGCATAAGACCACCACTATTTCAAGCAATTTTGTAAAATGGGAAAATTTAAATAATGATTATTTAACCTACCAATACTACCATGTAAATATGGTAAACGAGGCTGGAGACGACTTTATAATAGGTGGTGCTCAAGATAATGGAACAACTGTTGGTGGTATAAACGCTGGCAATCCTGATAAAGATATTATGTCAGATTTATTTGGAGGAGATGGAGCTGCAGTTGCTGTTACCCCAAAAACAGGTTTTTTAGAGACAGGATATATCTCTTATGTTACTACACAAAACGGGCGAATGTATCGAGGTACCGAAAGTTCTATAACAGCTACAATTTCACCAATTGACGAATCTGGAGAACAATATCCAAGTCAGTTTGTCACTTACTTTCATATGGATCCAGAAAATCCATCCACAATTTATTATGCCAGTAATGGAAGTTTATTAAGAACAAATGATGCTCCAAATGTAACAAGTACAGAATGGACTTTGGTTGGAAACACTCCTTTTTCGGAGAGAATTACCACATTTGAAACAACAAGAGGAGCTTACGATCCAGAAAATAGTTATCTTTTTGTAGGAGGTAGAGGAGGTAATGTATTTAGGTTAAAAGATCCAATAAATGCAACAGATTTAACTTCGCTAACCAAAATAACACCAACTGAAGTTCAAATTGATGCAACTCAAATTAATAATGGACAATATACGTCAGATATTGCTGTACACCCAACAAACCCTGATATTGTAATGGTAACTTATGCTAGTTATGGTGATAATATAAAAAATATCTTTATTACGAATAACGCAACTGCAGCTTCCCCTACCTGGACTGAAGTTGAGCGTAATTTATCAGCCTTTTCAGTCAGAGCTGGAGCTATAGCCTCTGTAAATGGAGAAAATAAGTACTTTGTAGGAACAGCAAGAGGGTTGTATAGCTCTAGTGATCCAACAAGTACAGATTGGGCATTAGAAGGTGGAGCTACGATGGGAATTCCAGTTGTAAGTGGCTTAGTTTACAGACCCTCAGATAACATATTAATTATGGGTACACATGGTAATGGAATTTATGAAGCAGACTTAAATGCTGCGTTATCAGTAACCGATAATGTAGTAGAAGATGTTTCAATAAACATGTACCCAAATCCAGTACAATTATCACTACAGTTTGAGTCTAATGATATTCAATTTTCTGATAAAACTGCATTTTCAGTTTATAATTTAAGAGGTAAAGAAGTTTTAAAAGGTGCTTTACGTCAAAATGCTATAGATGTATCAAGTTTAAATTCTGGTATTTATATTGTGAAATTAAAACAAGATAACACGATGATTTCTAGGAAATTTGTTAAAAACTAATCCCTTATGAAATTTTTCTTAACCTTTTTTTGTATTTCTTTTTTACTGAGTTGTAAAACACAGGAGGTTGTATTAAACTCTTCGAATGAAATACAATTACAGAAAGGTATTATTAATGAGTATTCACCTGCAATAGCAGAAGAAAAACCATACACAGAGGTTTATGTAGCGTTTAACAACTTTGATTTAGCAACTTTTGAGTTAGTTGGATTGTATTTTAGAAATCAGTTTATTCCTGCAGGGAAATACCCAAATAAGATCTCTGCTTCTATCTCTAAAATAGTGGACGAAACGAAAAGTTCTACACAAAATTTTCCATTTAAACTAACTCCGTTTGAAGCGGTTTTAGCTTATAAAAAAAATAACAAAATCAAATACGTTAAATATACTTTACAACAAAAGGTTTCAAAATATAATATACCAAGATAAATAACTTTTCTCAATGAATAGTTAAAGGCAACTCACAGAGTTGCCTTTTTTATTTTTAAAAATTTAAGTAATCTTAAAAAATTAACAATAATACTCTTTTACTATTAAAAATATAGCATTATTTTTACGACTAGATAACATAAATTTAATAAAATGAAAAATAGAGTTTCGCTAACTGTATCATCTCTGTTTTGTTTACTTTTTTTATCTTCTTGTAAATGCAAGCAATTAACCCCAAACGCTCAAGATTACAATGTTCAAGAAAACACTGATAGAATCGTAGAGAAAACATACAACCTGTCCAAAACAATGTTACTTGTAACAAGTTTTAAAAACGATTTAATTGCAAGAAAAATAATTGATTACAATGTTCTTGATGTGGAAACTAAGAAAATTTTAAAGTGTGGTAGTTTTGAAGGTACAAAATTAGTTTGGTACACCAATACAGAATTAAAAGGATATCCTCATATAGGAATCATCAAAGAGAATAATAATGAGTTGTTAGAAGACGATTTTAATACCTCAGATCAAAGTATACTTATAGAAATTAAATAAATGAAAAAAATTAATTACCTTTTAGCAGCACTTTTAGTTGCAGCAACAGTTTCTTGTAATTCAAATCATCAGAATATTTCTAAACCAACTAAAGAATCAAAGATTCAAGTTGTTAAAGATAAAAAACATAAAAAAAATAGTGATGCTAGGCATAAAAAAGGAATTGAGTTTATGGCAGATTATCAAAAAGAAATTAGAAAGCCAATCAATGCTGAAAAATCTACTTATAAAAAGGGGTATTTAATTGAAGAGTTTCAAAAGTTGAAGAAACAACAGCGAAGCCGTAAAGATGATACTGAAATAACTACTGTTTTTACAGAAAGAGGACCTGCTAATGTACCTGGAAGAACCAGGGGTATTGCTATAGATCCTACAAATGCAAACCGTTGGTTTTTTGGGACTGTAGGAGGTGGTGTATGGTTAACAGAAAATTCAGGAGCAACTTTTGTGAATCTTACAGACAATACCATTCCTAATTTAGCCACTTCTACCATAGTCATTAGTCCTCAAGATAAAAATACCTTGTACGTTGGTACAGGAGAACCTTTTGGAAATCTAGGAGCTATTGGTGGATCTGGAGTTTACAAAACAACAGACGGAGGTGTTACTTGGGAAAGTCTTTCTAATACAGTAAGTTTTGGAGATATTGGAAAAATAATTATTAATCCAAATGATAAAAATAATGTTTTAGTAGGTACTAGAACTGGTATTTATAGAACAACAGATGGTGGGGCAAATTGGTCTCAAACGTTTATTTCTTCAAATACAGTTCAAGATTTAGATGCAGATCCAACAGATTTTAATATTCAGTACGGTTCTGTGGGTAACTTTGGGATTGTAAAAAGTATAGATGGGGGTATCACCTGGTCTACTTCATTTGACAGAGCTGACTTTAACGGAAATCATTCTCGTTTTGAATTGTCAGTTTCTCCTGCAGATTCAAATTATATATACTTAAGTGTGTATTCTGGAAGTGGAGGAACATATACAAATACAGACTTTTATCAATCTATGGATAAAGGTGCTACCTATACAAAACTAACAACCTCTAGTCCAAATGCAAATTTAATTACAGGACAAGGGTGGTATGATAACGTTATTATGGCACACCCTTTTAATACAAATGCTTTTTATGTAGGAGGTGTTGCTGTATTTAAGGTGACTGTAACCAATACAAATTTTACATTTCAATCCATAGCATCTGGTTACGATGGCAATCAAATTAATTCAGAGGTACATGTAGATCAGCATGGTTTGTCTTATATTTTAGGAGATGACCAAGAATTTAGAATTTTATTGGCTAATGATGGTGGAGTATATAGCACAACCTATAGCTCAAACCCTGGTGCAATTAATGGTACTTGGTCTGCAACTGCAGCCGGAAAAAATAGTACTCAGTTTTACGCAGCTACAAAACAAAATGGAGAAGATAATTACATTGCTGGAGCACAAGATAATGGTTCTTGGATTTCATCTGGAAATAATTCTACGCTAACCAAAACCTATCAAAAAATATTAGGAGGTGATGGTTTTGAAGCTGTTTGGCACTATAATAAGCCTGGTAACTTTATTGTTGCTTCTCAAAATTATGGAAATATTGGAAGATATATAGATAATAACGGAGCTTTAACAAATTTTGCAGATTCTGGAAACGGAAGTTTATCTCCATTTTATTCTAAATTATCTAATGTAGATAATAATCCAGATGTTGTTTTTGCAATTTCTACCAACGGTGTTTGGCGTTCTACAGATTTTGGTGGGTCTTGGGCATTAAGTGAAATTTCTAATAATTATACGCCAAGTGCTACCAGTGCTCTAAATGTAGAAGCTTCTCCTGCTAACCCAAATATTGTTTGGGCTGGAGCAGCTATGACAGAAAGCGGATCTTATGTCATGCATGTTTCTCAAGATAATGGGCAAACATTTAATGCAGCTGGAATATATGACAACCCAGAAGGAGATCAAAATGTATATATTACAGGGATTTCCCCATCGTATCAAAATGCAAATAGGGCTTATGTTTCTTTTGCTTCTCAAGGATTAGCCAAGATTTTAAAAACAGACGATTTAGGACAAACTTGGACAGATATATCAGGTTTTGCCTCAAGAGAACTTAGAGGGTTTCCAGATGTGGCAGTTCATTGTGTATTAGAGATGCCTTTTGACGAAAATATTATCTGGGCAGGAACAGATATTGGTATTGTAGAGACCTTAGATGGTGGTGCTAGTTGGAGTTTAGTAGAAGGTTTTATCCCTGTTGCTACTTACGATATGAGAATAGTTAATGATCAAGTAGTTATTGCAACGTACGGAAGAGGTGTTTGGTCTGCCACGATTTCTGCATTACAAAATTATACGTTACCTGCTTATTTAGTAGCACCAGATGTGTCACTAAGGCAAAAAGGAATTGAAAGTTCTAGTGCTATTGTATCACACAATGCAACTGTAGAAGAAGTAAGTAGGGCTAAATTTTTTGTAGATGATGTAGAAGTAGCAGAGGTAATACAAGATTATACAACAGGTGTTACCTATACTTATGAAACAGAAGGGTTAAGTGAAGGAACACACAAAATTGGAGTGCAACTTTTTGATGACTCTGTAGGTTTGTCAACTGGCATTAAGGAAGAAATTGTAAATATTATTAATTTTGATGCTCCTGTTTCTAATGTAACAATTTCTGAATTTGAAGCAGCAGATGTATATACTTATGATGGTGAATTTAAAATTGACAATGGAGTTTATTTTGAGGGCAACGTTCTAAATATAGCAGACCATCCTTATGCAAATAATACGACTTATACAACAGTCTTAAAAAAGCCGTTAATTATATCAGAAGGTAATAATACATTAACTTATACAGATGTTGCTATTGTAGAACCTTTTACAGATAATTTGTCAGATTTAAGTTCTTTTTACGATTATGTAATAATTGAAGCTTCAACAGATCTTGAAAACTGGGTGACACTAGACAAGTATGATGCTAGAAGATATTCAGATTGGTTAGCTACTTATAATGATGCATTTGCAATATATAATGATGGTTTATTTAAAACACAAACAATTAATTTAATAGAAAAAGGATTAGCAGCTGGACAAACTGTTGTATTTAGATTTAAATTAGTAGCAGATCCTGGAGCAAATTCTTACGGATGGGCAATAAAATCTATTAATGCAACTACAGCTTCTGTGCAAGATGTTATAAATAATAAGGCATTGTTTGCAGTATATCCAACAGTTTCAAATGGTAATTTTACTATTTACGCAGGAGATCGTTTTGCAAAAACAAAAATTAAAATATATGATGTTGCTGGAAGAGAAGCTTATCAAACAACAATAGATTTCACCAATCAAAAAGAAATTCAGATGAATCTTTCTCTGAATACTGGAGTCTATATTATCAATCTTTTCGATGAAAAAGGGGGTAAGACTTCCAAAAAAATTATCATACAATAATTGAATATATATCTTAAAAAAGGCACTTTTAAAGTGCCTTTTTTAATATTCACAAAATAGTTTAGCAAGCGAATCTGAATCTAAACATAATTCTTTTTGCAGTGCTAATTTGCTTCCATGAGCAACAAAATTATCTGGTATTCCTAGTGTTTTAATATCATTTTTAAACCCGTTAGAAACGCTAAATTCAATAATAGCTGATCCAAAGCCTCCAGTTATTACCCCATCTTCTATAGTTATGATTTTTTGAAATTTTGTAAATATTTCGAAAAGTAATTTTTTATCCAAAGGTTTAATAAAACGCATGTCATAATGAGCAATTTCTTTTTTATTTTCTGATAAAAGAATCGCTTCTTCAACATTTTTGGCAATGGTTCCAATAGATAAAACTGCAATATTTTTTCCTTTTCTTAAACAAACACCTTTTCCAAGTTCAACTTCATAAAATGGCTTTTGCCAATCCAATGTGTTACCATATCCTCTTGGATAGCGAATTGCAATCGGATTTTGTAAACCTAATTGAGCTGTATATAAAATGTTGCGCAATTCGATTTCGTTTCTTGGAGCAAAAATGATAAGATTTGGAATGCATCTTAAAAAAGCTATATCAAAAACGCCATGATGCGTTGCACCATCTTCCCCTACTAAGCCAGCTCTATCTAAACAAAAAACTACAGGTAGTCTTTGCAGTGCTACATCATGGATGACTTGGTCATAGGCTCGTTGTAAAAATGTAGAATAAATAGTACAAAAAGGGATTAAACCTTGGGTAGTCATCCCTGCAGCTAAAGTAACCGCATGTTGTTCTGCAATACCTACATCAAACGTTCTATCTGGATACTTATTCATCATTAGGTTTAAAGAACTACCGGTTAACATGGCAGGTGTGATAGCAACAATTTTTTTATTTTTTGTTGCAAGCTCTAAAATAGTTTTACCATATACATCTTGATATTTTGTAAATAAACTATTTTTATCTTTAATACGTTCTCCAGAAATTTTATGAAATTTTCCAGGAGCATGGTAAGTAATTTGATCTTCTTCTGCTTTTTGTAATCCTTTACCTTTAGTTGTAATAATATGTAAAAACTTAGGGCCTTTAATTTTTTTGAGTCTCTTTAATTCAACTAATAATTTTTGTAGATCATGACCATTTACTGGCCCAGAATAATCAAAGTTTAATGCTTTTATGATATTGTTTTGAACAGCTAGTTTACGATCTGATTTAACTTTTGTTAAATATTCTTTTAAAGCCCCAACTGATGGATCAATTCCTATGGCATTGTCGTTTAAAATGATTAGGATATTGGCATTAGAAACTCCAGCGTGGTTTAAAGCTTCAAAAGCCATTCCACTTGCAATAGAAGCATCACCAATAACAGCAATATGATGTTTGTTTTTTAGCCCTTTTAAATTTGAAGCAATTGCCATTCCTAGCGCTGCTGAAATAGAAGTAGAGGAGTGCCCTACCCCAAAAGTATCAAACACACTCTCTTCTCTTAAAGGGAAACCTGCAATTCCTTTAAATTGTCTATTTGTATGAAATATATGTTTTCTGTCTGTTAAAATTTTATGTCCATATGCTTGGTGTCCAACATCCCAAACTAGTAAATCAGAAGGGGTGTCAAACATATAATGGAGGGCTATCGTTAATTCAACCACACCTAAGCTAGCCCCTAAATGACCACCTTTAGCAGCTACAATATCAATGATAAAGTTTCTAAGCTCTGTTGCCAATTGTGGAAGTTGGTTAGGAGTTAACTTTCTTAAATCGGTTGGATTTGATATGTTAGCTAATAAGTTTTTCATTCATTTACAAAAATACAATATCAAATTTTGTAATATTGATTTTTTAGAATCAAAATATGATACTACCCTTTGATGACAATTATTTTATGAAAAAAGCCTATCAAGAAGCAGAAATTGCTTTTGAAAAGGGAGAAGTACCTGTTGGAGCTGTAATTGTTTTGAACAATCAAATTATTGCAAGGACTCATAATTTAACAGAAACATTAAATGATGTAACTGCTCATGCAGAAATGCAAGCATTTACAGCAGCTGCTAATTTTTTAGGTGGTAAATACTTGAAAGAATGTGTTTTATATGTTACCTTAGAGCCTTGCCAAATGTGTGCAGGCGCAAGTTATTGGTCTCAAATAGGTAAAATTGTATATGGTGCTTCCGAACCAAGAAGAGGTTATTCTTATTTAGGAACCAAGTTGCACCCAAAAACAACAGTAGTTTCAGGGGTGTTAAAAAATGAATGCGCTTTACTATTAAAGCGTTTTTTTGCCCAAAAAAGAGGTTTGAATTAAAAGGATAAACTGTTAAAATTTTAACAAACATTTCTTAAAAAATTTGACATCTAAATACTTTTAATGAACTTTATAGATAATTCAAAACTAATCTTTCACTTCAAAATGAAAAAATTCAGATTACTTTTCGCTTTATTTTTTGCTGTTTCATTAGTATCAGCTCAAAATACTCCAACACCAAATTACAGACAAGCCGCAAAATATTCTCCTAAGAATTTAGCAAAAATGGTGCATTCCACTTCAGTTAGCCCTCATTGGTTAAAAAAAGGAAATCGTTTTTGGTATGCATACAAAACTTCTGAAGGAGCAAATCATTACATTGTTGATGTAGATAAAAAATCAAAAAAATTATTATTTGATAATGTAAAAATGGCAAAATGGTTAACAGAGATCACAAAAGATCCTTATGATGCAAAGCATTTGCCTCGATTTAAGTTTACGTTTAACGATGCAGAAAATGCGATTCGTTTTTATGTAACGTCTACAGAAGAGGTAGCGATTGTAGATAAGGATAAAAAGGAGGTACAAAAGGATTCAACAGCTACTAAAAAAGCAAAAAAGAAAAAACCTAAAATGGAAAAGAAAACCTATCACTTAGAATATAGACTTGGTGGAAATGGGTTAACAATTTTAGACACCAAAAAGCCTGAAAAAAAACCATGGCAACGTTGGGCAAATATAGCTCCAGACAGCTCTATTGTATTGTATGGTAAAAATCATAATCTGTATTGGATGGATAAAGTAAACTTTAAAAAGTTTATCAAAAATGAAAAAGATACTACGGTTGTAGAGAACCAGTGGACTACCGATGGTGAAGAAAATTATGGATACACTTGGGGTGGTAGAGGTCAAGATAACGAAGATGTTGAAAAAAACAAAGACAAAAGAAAAGGGGTTTGGGGTACATGGTCTCATGATTCTAAAAAGTTTGTATTTGAAAAATCAGATTCTAGACATATAAAAGATTTATGGGTTATCAATTCTACAGGTAAAAAAAGACCAACATTAGAAACGTATAAATACCATATGCCTGGAGAACAGGAATTTTACAAATCAGAATTAATGATTTTTGATATTCCAACTAAAACTCATCTTACTGTTCCTTTAGATACTGTTCGTCAGCAAAGTATAAACGTTTTTAGAGCACCTAGAAAGCAATCTCAAAGAGATGATGAGTTTACGCCTTCTTTACTATTGTCAAGGAAAGGGAAGCTATATTTTAGTGTTATTTCTAGAGATAGAAAAAAATACGATATTAATGTTGCAGACCTTGAAACTGGAGAATATAAAACTTTAGTAGAAGAACGTTTTAACACCTATATTGAGTCTAGACCATTGGTGTTATTTAACAATGAAACAGAAATGTTGCATTGGGCAGAAAGAGACGGATGGGCTCATTTTTATTTGTATGATACAAATGGAAATTTAAAAAATCAAGTTACAGAAGGCGATTATCATGTAGATAGTTTTGAGGGGTTAGATGAGAAAAACAGAATTTTATATTTTACGGCCAATGGTGTAAATAAGCAACAAGACCCTTACTATTTGCATACCTATAAAATAAATTTAAACGGGAGTGGTATGCGTACTTTAGATCCTGGTGATTTTACTTTTACATCTAGTATGTCTGATTCTAATAAATATTTTGTAAGTAATTATTCTAGAGTAAATACAATACCAAAGTCTGAAGTTAGAGATACTAATGAAAATAAAGTAATGGATTTAGAAACCGCAGATTTATCACAATTATTTGCTTCTGGATACCAATTTCCTGAACCCTTTAAAGTAAAAGCAGACGACGGAATTACAGACATTTATGGAGTAATGTATACCCCTTTTGATATGGATACAACTAAAGTATACCCATTGTTAGAATATGTTTATCCTGGGCCACAAACAGAAGCTGTAAACAAATCTTTTTCTTATAGAATGGATCGTTTAGATAGAATGGCACAAGTAGGTTTTGTTGTAATAACTTTAGGAAACAGAGGGGGACATCCAGACAGATCTAAATGGTATCACAATTATGGTTATGGAAACTTACGTGATTACGGATTAGCAGATAAAAAATATGTTGCGCAGCAATTGGCTAATAAACACAAATTTATTGATATTGAAAAAGTAGGGATTTATGGACATTCAGGAGGTGGATTCATGTCTACAGCTGCAATGCTAGTGTATCCTGACTTCTTTAAAGCAGCAGTATCATCTGCAGGAAACCATGATAATAATGTGTACAATTCTTGGTGGTCTGAAACGCATCATGGAGTAAAAGAAGAAATTGATGAGAAAGGAAAAATTTCTCATAAGTATAAAATTGATAACAATCAATCTTTAGCTAAAAACCTAAAAGGACATTTAATGTTAATTCATGGAGATATGGATAATAATGTGCATCCTGCAGGAACAATTAGAATGGCAAATGAATTAATTAAAGCGCACAAGCGATTTAAATTTATGATTATGCCAGGTCAAAGGCATGGTTTTGGAAGTATGACAGAATATTCTTTCTGGTTAAGAGCAGATCATTTTAGTAAATATTTATTAGGTGAAGAAAACATGGATGTAGACTTTATGTTTATGAACATGGATCAACCTAAAAATAGATAGTAATAGCTTAACTATATCATTAAAAAAAGCTCCGAATGAAAATTCGGAGTTTTTTAGTTTAATCTTTTTGGTATTCCAAAATATCTGCTGGCTGACAATCTAAAGCTTTGCAAATGGCTTCTAAAGTAGAAAACCGAACTGCTTTTGCTTTACCAGATTTTAGAATAGATAAATTGGCCGTTGTTATTCCTATTATCTCTGCCAATTCCTTACTGCGCATTTTACGTTTGGCAAGCATTACATCTAAGTTTACAATAATTGCCATACTATATTATTAAATCGTTTTCTTGTTGAATCTCTATGCCTCGTTTTATAATTTGAGAAAATATAAATAGTACTCCAGACACAAATAAAAATTCACTTGAATACAAATCCATTTCAAAGTTATATTTTTTACCAATAAACTGAATATGTGTGTTATGTAGCATAACAATAAACCAAAGACATAATATGCTAATACTTGTTTGCTTCATTAATTTACAAACAGATTTATTAAACGGATTGGCAATATCTAAATCTTTTAAAAGTCGAATTAATAAATAAGCAATCCATGCTTCGCTTATACCTATCATTATTTTGTAAAATAAAATAAAAGAATAATGGTAAAAACTATAATTGTAGTATTGAAAGAGGTTTATTCCTCCAAAAAGTTTTTTTGATACATCAGGGTTAGAAAAGCTTAAGAAATAAGAAGTTAATAAAATGCCTGATTGTATACATAGGCCAATAAATGCTAGCCATGTAAAGACATACATTATTTTTAATAGTTTGTTAGATCTCATATACTAAATTGTTAAATCGTTTTCTTGTTTCTGGAGTTTTGCAATTTTGAAAATCTCACTTAAAATTAAGGAGAATAAACCAAAACAGATAATAACTAAATGCTGATTTAATCCAAATTCAATACCTATTTTTTGCGCAACATAAATTTTACTAATACTAGAAATTATCAAAGAAATAATGCCTGAAACTGTCAATAAATTTCCAATTTTCTTTAATGAATTGATTACTTCATTTTCAAAAACTTTAACCCTTAAGAAGTAATGTAAAACCTTTCTAAAAAAATGCAAAGCTGCAATTATTAGCAAATAATTTAAAGCTGCTACAGCAAATAGTATTTTAGAATTAATATCTGAATGAAGAGATACTCCATTTATGTGAAGGTCTAACGCATTTAAATCGATAAAGAAAATGCTAATTACAAAACCAATAATTAATAAAACAAATGGCATAGAGAAAATCCAAAGTAAATCTACTATGGCCTTTAAGATGTTAATTTTTCTCATAAATTTTATATTTTGATGCTACAAAGATATAAAAATTATTGAAAAGCAATAATAAAGTATTAATAAAGAATAAATTATACTTTTTTAATGACATTTGTTACAATGCCCCAGATAAGAAAGTCGTTGTCTTCTGTTATTTTTATGATAGGGTAATTAGGATTTTCGGGTTGTAGCCATATTTCGTTTTGTACCACTCGTAATCTTTTTACTGTAAATTCACCATCAATATAGCAAACTGCAATTTTTTTATCAGATGGTTCCAAACTTCTATCAATTACTAATAAATCGTCATGATTTAAACCTGCGTTTATCATCGACTGACCTTTTACTTTAGCATAAAAAGTAGTTTCTTTATTTTTGATTAACGTATCGTCTAAAGATATTTTTTCTCCAGTAATATCCTCTGTTGTAGAGGGGAATCCTGCAGATATACCTGTATCAATCAATAAAGCTCCATCATGAATTGAGTCTTCGGGGGTAAAAAAAACTAGATTTTTTGAGGTTTTCATAGACATGCAAATTAAAACTTTTCTTTTAATTTTTCACTTTAATTTCTTTTAAATTATAAGTTATTACTGTATCGTATGCCTTTTTTAATTTTGGTATAATTATAAAAAGTTCTTCTTGTGTTAAATGGCCAAAACCAAAACGGATAGCACATGTTTTTTTATTTTGATATAATATTGTTTTTGGAATAAATAAATTATTTTTTTCAGCTTCTTGTGTCAATTGAATGAGAGAGATGTGTTTGCTAAAAGATAACCAAATTGCCAGTCCGCCTTTAGGTATTTCCCATGCTGCAATTTCAGAAAAATAGTGTTTTAATAACGTGTTTAAATAATCTCTACGTTCTTTATAAATAACAATATTTTTTTTCATTAAACGATAGATTTCGCCCTCATGAATTAACTCTGATAACATTTGTTGCTGAATTAAGTCTCCTTGTTCATCTAGCAAATACAAATAGTTTCTAGCTTCTTGAATTAAATTTTCTGGTGCAATTACAAATCCAGTTTGAAAGCTAGGAAACAATGATTGTCCAAGATTACCTAAATATATGACCATTCCATTATTATCTGAGTGTACCATTGGTGAAATAGGAGTATCTTCAAATTGAAAATCATAATCAAAATCATCTTCTAGGATGGCAAAACCATATTCTTTTGCTAATTTTAGTAATTCTTCTCTTCTGGTTTTACTTAAAGAAACCGTTGTTGGGTAATCTCTTTGTGAACAAACATAAACGCTTCGAATCGTATTTTTTTTAAAATTTTCTCGAATATAATTTACATTTAATCCTTCATGATCTACAGGTATTGTAATAATAGTTGCACCTACTTGTTGAAAAATCATATTAGAAGTATACTTACTTAGTTCGCCCACAAGTACAATATCGTTTTTTTGAAGTAGTAACTGAGAAACAATATAAAGACTCATTTCTGTACTTCTTGTACTCATTAAGTTTTTGGGGTGTACCAATAGACCTCTTGTTCTATTTAAATATTCACAAAGTTGTGTTTGAAACATAGATACCGTACTTTCTTGTATGCTGTTCCATTTCTGAATTAATGTTTTACGTTGCATGGCAGTACTATACCACCTTGTAAATTGATTTACTGGGTGAAGTCTTAAATCTGGCTTACCATCATTTATTGCATGCGTTTCTTTTGTTTTTTGAATGGTTGATGCTAAATGAAATGATTTTTGAAATGCAAAACCTGTTGTATTAACAATTTGATGTGTTTTATTATTAGTAGGTAAGGTCTTTTTATTTAAATAATTCAGATTAGAGGCCAATACAAAAGTTCCCTTATTGGGTTTAATAACAACCCAACCCTGTGAGGCCAATTCATCATAAATAGCAACTGCAGTATTTCTATGTATTTGAAGTAGTTTTGCAACTATTCTTGTTCCAGGTAGTTTTGTATTACTTGCAATACTATTACTTTGAAAAAGAGCAATAAACCTTTGGGCAGCTTGAATATATATTGGCTTCGATGATGAAGCTTTAAAAACAACATGTTTTTTTATAATTGCTAAATCTGGACTATCTATCATTAAAAAACCGGACTACTTAAGATGTCCATAAAGTTACGATTTTTGCCCAAAATATAACTGATAAATTTATGAAAATTAAAATTACCTTATTACTTATAATTATTTTTATGTGCTCTAATGTTCTAAGAGCACAGTCTAACGCTATAAAAAATGATACTTTAAAAGAAGTTGTAATTACATCTGCGAGAATAGATTTGCCTTTTAAAGAAAACTCAAGAACTATTAATGTTATTACAAGTAAAGATATTGTCAATAGCGCAGCTACAAATGTTGCAGATGTATTACAGTTAGTAGCTGGTGTTGATATAAGAAGAAGAGGAACTGCAGGTAGCCAAGCAGATTTATACATAAGAGGTGGTGGTTTTGACCAAACGTTACTTTTAATTGATGGTATTAAAATGGACGATGCTCAAACAGGACATCATACATTAAACGCGGCTTTGCCCATTGAGGTGATAGAAAGAATAGAAATTATTAAGGGTCCAGCAGCAAGAATATTTGGGCAAAATGCTTTTACAGGTGCTATTAATATTGTAACTAAAAAGAACCTACAAAACTCGGTATCTGCCAATATTGAAACAGGTTCTTTTGGGCAATTAAATGGTTCTGTAACTGTTGGTAAAGAGTTTAAAAACTCATCATTCATTGCACACGTTGGTGCTTTATCTTCAAACGGATATAGAAATAATTCTGATTACAACAACTATAATTATTTTTTAAAAGGTGTTTTTAATAAAACCAAGCAGCCTATTGAGATGATTGCTACGTTCTTTGATAAAAAGTTTGGTGCAGAAAACTTTTATACAACAAATCCAAATTGGAATGAGTATGAAGAAACACAAAATAGTGTATTAGGTTTCTCTACTACTTTTAATACCGGTAATTTTAAAATTAAACCAAGAATTTATTGGAGAAGAGGTCAAGATATTTTTTTATTAAAAAGAGATGATCCATCTTTCTTTAGAAATTTACACATCACCAATAAAATCGGTGTAGAAACAAATCTCTCATACAGGTCAAGTTTAGGGATTACAGGCTTTGGGGTAGATATTTCTCGTTTTTCTATTAGTAGTAATAATTTAGGAGATAGAAATAGAACTATGGCAAATCTATTTTTAGAACATCGTTTTGTTTTTGGAGATTTTATAGACATTACTCCTGGTGTAGCTGTTACCTATTTTTCTGATTTTGATTTTAATGCCTTTCCAGGATTAGATGTAGGGGTACAAATCTCAGAAAACTTTAAAGCTTATGGTAATGTAGGGTACACTTTTAGAGCGCCAACTTTTACTGATTTATTTTACAACAGCCCAACAACTTCTGGGAACATAAATTTAGAACCAGAAAGTGCATTTGCTCAAGAAATTGGTGTAAAGTTTAGCGCTTTAAACTTTTTAGCTTCTATAGCAATTTTTAATAGAGATTCAGATAATTTAATAGATTTTATAAGACCCAACAGTAATACAGATGTTTTTACAGCAACCAATATTGCTGAAGTAAATACAAAAGGAATTGAGTTTGATGCTACTTACTTGTTTAAACTAAATGATTTTAATCAAAGTTTAAAAGTAGGGTATTCTTATTTAGAAGATGATATTATAGATCAAAACCCAGAATTATCTCGGTATTCTCTAAACACTTTAAGACATCAATTTATTACACAATTTTCGAGTTCATTTATTAAAAATGTAAGACATAATATAATGTATAAACACGCAGAACGTACTACTGGACAAAGTTATAATGTGTGGGACGCGTCAATAATTTTAGATGTTAAAAAAGTTAGTTTTACAGTAACAGCTAACAACATATTTAATGCAGAATATATAGAAAGTGGTTTTGTACCAATGCCTGGAAGCGCTGTTTTAGCTGGTTTACGATATAATTTATAGAGGACTATTTAGTTATAAATAGTTAAAAGTCATTACCTTTTATTGAAGGTAGTGGCTTTTTTTATTTACATGTAGTAAAGCCGAATGCAATTAACAAAAGCCTTAAAATTAGGTGGCTATTAAAAAAGGAGCGGATGATCGATAAGCAGCAATTCGCTTTAGATAAAAAAAACCATGCCAATGGCATGGTTTTTTATAAATGCAATGTATCGCTATTTTAATAGTCTAAAGAGATCATTTCCGTTAGCAAATAGTAATAATGCTATTAATAATACAAAACCAACTAATTGGGCATATTCTAAGAATTTATCACCAGGTTTTTTGCCTGTAATCATTTCCCAAAGCGTAAATACTACATGTCCTCCGTCAAGAGCAGGAATAGGTAATAGATTCATAAACCCTAGCATAATAGATAAAAATGCTGTAATATTCCAAAAAGAAACAGCACTCCATTCGTCAGGAAAAATACTTCCAATAGAAATAAAACCACCTAGACCTTTATAAGCTCCAGTACTTGGATTAAATATTTTTTTAAGTTGCTTTACATAATCTGTTAAGGTTTTCCAAGATTTATTAAAACCTGCAGGTATTGCCTCCACAAAAGAATACTTAATATTTGCTAAATCATAATAGCCTAATTTTTCTAAGTCGGTTAAAGGAACTGTGGTAAATACAACACCAAGTGCTCCTTTTTCTGTAACTTGAAGGTTTACTTCTTTAACAGAATTATTTCTTAAAACAGTAGCTGTTATTTCTTGACCTTTATACTTATTTAAAATATTTTTTGCTTCATCATAATACTTTATAGAGGTGCCATTAATACTAGTTAAAATGTCTCTAGTTTCTAAAGCGCTCTCTGTATTTGGTGAATCTTCAGATATTTGACCAATTACAAAAGGGTAACGAGGGTATAAAAATGGACCTGCATCTTTACCTCTTTCCATTAACTGAGCTATAAAATCTGTAGGAATTTCTTTCTGTAAGACCTCTCCATTTCTTTCAATTTCAAAATCATTACCATTTATAAATTCTAAAGATAAGTTTGCAAACTTTTTTATTTTTTTACCATCTACGGTTAAAATTTTGTCACCCGTTTGTAATCCTAAATTCAAAGCTAAAGAATCTTGTACCCAAACCCCATCTGTTAAATTATCATTTGGTAAATATTGCTCTCCATAAGAATACATGAGCATGATGTAAATAAAAATACCTAGTACAAAGTTTACAAACACACCCCCTAACATAATAATTAAACGTTGCCAAGCTGGTTTTGATCTAAATTCCCAAGGTTGAGCAGGTTGTTTCATTTGCTCAGTATCCATGCTTTCATCTATCATTCCAGATATTTTAACATAACCTCCTAAAGGAATCCAACCTATACCATATAAAGTTTCACCCACTTTTTTCTTTACTAAAGAAAATTTATAGTCAAAAAATAAATAGAATTTTTCTACTCTTGTTTTAAATAGTTTTGCTGGGATAAAATGCCCTAATTCATGCAAAACAATTAATAAAGATAGACTTAAAATAAATTGAGATGCTTTTATAATAATTTCCATTCGGTATTTTCTCTAAATTGTTAATCTACAAAGGTACATTTTTAAAGAGAGTTTAAAAAGTAAACTTAAAAGTTGGTTTGCTAAATTAACACTCTTTTAGGTTTATTATTTTAATCAGTACTTTTTTTGCATTTTTTTAAGCTGTAAATTTGCAGAAGACACATTTATTATGGATTTAAAATTTTTTAAGAAAAGTAAGGCCACTGTAATTTTCTTGGTTGTTTTTTCTGTATTTACTATCCCTGTTTTTTATCATTTGTTAAAAGTAGATAAGAAATTAAAAGTATACAGCCCTTCTGATGTAAATCCTAGTTTGGTTCATGAATCTATTAAGCACATTACAAAAGATCATACCATTGCTGACTTTGAGTTGATCAATCAAAATGGCAAAATTATCACTCAAAAAGATTATAAAGGCAAAATATATATCGCAGATTTTTTCTTTACAAGATGTACAAATATTTGTGTAGCTATGGCATACAATATGAATGAGCTACAAGAATATTATAAGAATGATAATGATATTATGTTTCTAAGCCATTCTGTAACTCCAGTGATGGATAGTGTTCCTGTTTTAAAAGAATATGCCTTAAATAAAGGGGTTATTGATGGTAAATGGAATGTAACTACTGGTGCTAAAAAACACATTTACGATTTAGCAAGAAAAAGTTATTTTGCTGTGATTGAAGATGGTGATGGAGGTGAAGATGATTTTATTCATACAGAACAATTTGTACTTATTGATAAAGAAAGAAGAATTAGAGGCTATTATGATGGCACAAATAAAGAGGATATGCAAAAGTTGAAAGACGATATGGTTTTACTTAAAGAAGAATATAAAAATAAGTAATGGAATTTTTATAGTTCTTTATCTTCAATACTTTTAATTTAACACTGATAATTACTAATTTTTGATTCACCATTTGCTAAAATGGATATAGAACTTCCACTTTACGAAATAGTCTCATCTCTTTAATGTTTGTCGTTTACTTTTTTTTAAATTAAAGTAATTTTAAAAATGATTCAAACAAGTTGTTTAGAATCATTCTAAAGTATTATCTTTGCAAACTAAATTAATATATATTTTTGAACACAATTGCAACTTTACATGTTGGAGAAATTGGTTACATATCTGAAGAATCTTTAGATATAATTCCATTAAAATTGTTAGAAATGGGTTGTTTGCCTGGAGCAGAAGTAGAACTTATACAACAAGCTCCTTTAAAAGACCCAATTTACATTTGTGTTAATGGCAGTCATTTGGCCATTAGAAAAGAAACTGCAGCAATGATTCAAATCTTAAAAAGCGAAGTTTAATGCCTAAAAGAGATATAAAAATTGCTTTAATTGGTAATCCTAACACCGGTAAAACTTCACTTTTTAACCAACTTACAGGTTTAAATCAAAAAGTGGGTAACTATCCAGGGGTTACTGTAGATAAAAAATTAGGGAAAAGTAAATTGTCTGCTACGCAGAATGCAATCATTACAGATTTACCTGGCACTTACAGTATAAACCCAACTTCTTTAGACGAAAGTATTGTTTTAAAAACATTGCTTAAGAAAGACATCAAAGAGTCTCCAGATGTAATTTTAGTGGTTGCAGATGTAGAAAATTTAAAACGGAATCTTTTACTTTTTTCACAAATTAAAGATTTAGAAATACCTACTGTATTAGCCATAAACATGGTAGATCAAATGAATAGAAAAGGTATTTCTATTGATTTATCTCTTTTAAAAAAAGAATTAAATACCGAAGTTGCATTAATTAGTGCAAGAAAAAATGAAGGAATTCAAGAAGTAAAAGAAGCCATTATTCGTTGTCACGTTGCAGCTAAAGCATCCCCTCTTTGTGGAATAAACTCTAAGATAGATCCAGATTATTTTGAGAATCTAAAAAAAATAAGTTCTAATTATACGCTTTATGAATTGTGGTTAATGGTAACTCAAAATAATTATCCAGATACCATTACCAAAGAAGAAAAAGAAAAGCTTTTAGCTTTTAAAAAAGATGTACCTAAATTAAAGAAATACCAACATAAAGAAACCATTTATAGGTATCAAGAGATTAATAAAATTTTAAAGAAAACCTATATCGTAGATAAATCAAAAGCTAAAGATCTACGAAGTAAATTAGATAAAGTTTTTACTCACAAAATTTTTGGTTATGCCATATTTTTCTTGATTTTATTAATCATTTTTCAATCTATTTTTGATATTGCTTCTGTACCTATGGATTTTATTGACGGTATTTTTGCAGAGCTATCTAATTTTGCAAAAAGTAATTTACCTAATGGAGTTTTAACGGATTTATTATCAGAAGGTATTATTCCAGGTATTGGAGGCGTTATTATTTTTATTCCACAAATTGCAATATTATTTCTGTTCATCGCCATTTTAGAAGAAACAGGCTATATGAGTCGTGTTGTTTTTTTAATGGATAAAATTATGAGACGTTTTGGAATGAATGGGAAAAGTGTAATTCCGTTAATTTCAGGAACAGCATGTGCAATTCCTGCAATTATGGCCACCAGAACAATTTCTAGCTGGAAAGAACGATTAATTACCATTTTGGTTACTCCATTTACCACGTGCTCTGCACGTTTACCAGTTTATGCAATTTTAATAGCGCTAATAATTCCTGATACTAAAATTTTTGGTTTTTTAAACGTACAAGGTTTGGTCTTGTTGTTACTATATGCATTAGGTTTTGTAGCAGCTATTTTAGGGGCATACATTTTAAATAAAACATTAAAAATAAAATCAAGATCATTTTTTGTAGTAGAGATGCCAAACTACAAACTACCATCATTTAAAAACGTATTTTATGAAGTGGTAGAAAAAACAAAAGCATTTGTTTTTGGAGCAGGAAAAATAATTTTAGCACTGTCTATCATTTTATGGTTTTTGGCTTCTAATGGGGGTTCAGATTTTAAAAATGCAGAACAAATTGTAACAGAAAATGTTGCAAATAGTAATTTAAGTGATGATGAGATTCAGCAGAAAATAGCTTCAACAAAGTTAGAAAAATCGTATATTGGAGTATTAGGAAAATCTATAGAACCTGCCATAAAACCTTTAGGTTACGATTGGAAAATAGGTATTGCAATAATAACATCTTTTGCGGCACGTGAGGTATTTGTAGGAACTTTGGCAACCATTTATAGTGTAGAAGCAGATGATGAAGACACAACCACTATTAAGCAGAAAATGGCTTCAGAAATAAATCCAGATACGGGTAAAAAACGATTTAACTTTCCTGTAGGGATGTCTTTAATGGTTTTTTATGCATTTGCAATGCAATGTATGGCAACTTTAGCCATAGTAAAACGTGAAACAAAAACTTGGAAATGGCCATTAATTCAATTATTTGGCATGGCATTATTGGCTTATGTTTCCTCTTTTTTAACCTATCAATTATTAAGTTAATGCAAGAAATTATCGCATATATATTGTTAACTTTAGCACTACTCTTTTTAGTGAGAAAATACATGTTACCAACAAAAAAATCTAAGGGGTGTAGTTCAGATTGTAATTGTCATTAGAAAAAAACAAAACGATTTGTAAGGTTGTATCCCTTCTGAACAACAGATATTAAATAATAATTAAATATAGACTTATGAAAAAAGCAATTTTATCAATCGTAATTTTTACAATCGCATTAGTATCTTCTATAGAAGTCAATGCTCAAAATTTCCCAAAAGTAGATGTAAGTCCAATGGATGCCTCTGCTTATCCTACCAATTGGAGAAATGCAAATAAATTAGTCAAAGTAATTTATAGTAGGCCAAATTTAAAAGGAAGGTCTTTAGACAAATTAGCACCTAAAGGCAAAGTTTGGAGAACAGGTGCTAATGAAGCTGCAGAAATTACATTTTACAAAGAGGTTGTGTTTGGAGGTAAGCCAGTAAAAGCTGGAACATACACATTGTTTACAATTCCTTCAGATGAGAATTGGATAGTAATTTTGAGTAATCAAAGAAACGTTTGGGGGTCCTATTTTTATGATGCAAAAGAAGATGTTGTAAGAGTAGAAGCAGAAGTTGCTCAAGGTAAAGAAAGTATTGAGGCTTTTTCTATTGTTTTTACCGGTGAAGAAAATGATGCATTGATGCATTTAGCCTGGGGAACTACAAGAGTAACAATATCAGTAAAAGGGTAACTGAGAATTAAAATAAAAAAAACCTAAAAAGTTATTATTGCTTTTGAGGTTTTTTTTCTTATACAGTTTGATTCTGTTGCCATTTCCATGCAGAACGTAAGGCTTCTTCTAGCCGGATTTCTGTTTTCCATTGCAATTCATTATTTGCAATTGTAGTATCTGCATAACAAGACATTACATCTCCATCTCTTCTACCTACAATTTTGTAATTTAATTTCAGGTTATTTACTTTTTCAAAAGTTTGTATAATTTCTAATACAGACGTACCCTTACCTGTACCAATATTAAAAAATTCAAAAGAATTTTTATTATTTTTATCAAGTAACCTTTTTAAAGCAGCGATATGTGCTTTTGCTAAATCTACTACGTGTATATAATCACGAATAGCAGTACCATCTTCTGTCGCATAATCATCGCCAAAAACAGACAATTGCTCACGAATACCTGCTGCCGTTTGTGTAACATAAGGAATTAAATTCTGAGGAACACCTAAAGGTAATTCGCCGATTTTTGCAGAAGCGTGCGCACCAATTGGGTTAAAATAGCGCAATGCTATTGCGTTTATACCATAGGCCTTACAAGAATCTTTTATGATTTCTTCTCCAATTTTTTTTGTGTTTCCATAAACAGATTCAGCTTTTTTAACAGGAGCATTCTCCGTAATTGGCAACTCATTTGGTTCTCCATAAACCGTAGCAGAAGAAGAAAAAATAAAGTGATCTAAATTGCGGTTTTTTAGTACCATTAAAATGTTTATCAGAGAGCTTAAGTTATTTTCGTAGTACTCTAATGGTTTTGCAATACTTTCTCCAACAGCTTTAAAGGCAGCAAAATGAATTACACCGTCAATTTTATGTGCATCAAATACAGACTCTAGGTCTGATTTGATTCTTACATCTGCTTCATAAAATATTGGTTTTTTGTTAGTAATAGCTTCAATATTTTCTAATACGGATAAAGTGGTATTAGATAAATCATCTATTATTACAACTTCAAAGCCTTCATTTTGGAGTTCTACAACAGTATGAGAACCTATAAAACCAAGGCCTCCTGTGACGAGTATTTTTTTCATTATTTTATTTTAGGGGTTATTTTAAAAAATCTAATATTGTTTTGGTTATAAATGTTAATTGTTCATGATCTAGTTCTGTGTGCATAGGTAAAGAAATCACTGTTTTTATCAATTGATTGGTTACAGGAAAATCTTCTTCATTGTAGCGTTTGTCTTGGTATGCTTTTTGGGCATGTAAAGCTACAGGGTAATATATTGCATTCGGAATTTCGTTTGCTATTAGGTGTTTGTGTAAAGCATCTCTTTGACCATTTGTTATTTGTAAGGTGTACTGATGAAACACGTGACAATCGCAAACATCACAAATCTGGTTACAATTTGAAGTTTTATTTGATTGTGCTGTTGGGGTTATTATTGCAGGATGCTTAGAAAATGCATTATTGTAAAAACGAGCGGCAGTACGTCTGGCATTACAATACGAATCTAAGTGTGGTAATTTAGCTTTTAAAACGCCTGCTTGTATAGAATCTAATCTAGAATTCACACCTACAACATCATGATAATAACGCTCATACATTCCATGATTTACAATTCCACGAATGGTATGTGCTAGTTGGTCATTATTTGTAAAAATAGCACCTCCATCTCCATAACAACCTAAATTTTTAGAGGGGAAAAAAGAAGTTGTTCCTACATCTCCTAGTGTACCTGCTTTTTGTTGAGAACCATCTTTAAACGTATAATTTGCTCCAATTGCTTGGGCATTGTCTTCTATAACAAATAAATTATGTGCTTTTGCAATCTCTAAAATCGCATCCATATTTGCTACCTGACCAAATAAATGAACAGGAACAATGGCTTTTGTTTTAGGTGTAATTGCTTTCTTTAAAGCAGAAATATCTATGTTAAAAGTCTCTTTATCCACATCAACTAAAATAGGTGTAAGCTTTAGTAATGCAATCACCTCTGCTGTTGCTGCAAATGTGAAATCTACAGTAATTACTTCATCACCTTGCGCTAAACCTAATCCCATCATGGCAATTTGCAAAGCATCCGTTCCATTTGCACAAGGAATTACATGTTTTACATTTAAATATGCTTCTAAATCTTTTTGAAAATCTTTTACTAAAGGACCATTTATGTAAGAAGATGAGTTTAAAACATCTTGTATCGAATGGTCTACCGTTTCTTTTATATGTTGATATTGTTTTTGCAAATCAACCATTTGAATTTTATTCATAAATCATCAAATTATTTGTATATCAAAAATACAACATAATTACTTTATCTTTGGTTAGATCAAAATTTTTCAAATGAAATTTATAAAAAAGACCATAAAAATATTGTTTGCTTTCATTGTATTTCTTGCTATTGGAACTTGGTTGTATACAAAAACGTACTATCCGAACTATAAAGGAGAGCTAGTGTTAAGCCAACTGTCTGAAAAGGTGACAGTTTATTTTGATGATGTTGGTGTACCTCATATTGAGGCTCAGAATCAGAAAGATGCATATACCGCTTTAGGATATGTACATGCGCAAGATCGACTTTGGCAAATGGAATTGATAAGAAGAATTGCCCCTGGTAGGTTGTCTGAGATTTTCGGAAAAGATCTACTTCAGACAGATGTTTTTTTTGCGGGTTTAGGCATCGAAGAAGCAGCTGAAAAATCTATTGCAGCTCTAGACGAAAATAGTGAGCCTTACCTATTAACTCAGGCGTATTTAAATGGTATTAATCAATATATTAACGAAGGTAAAACGCCATTAGAATTTTCTCTAGTTGGTATAGAAAAAGAAAATTATACCCTAAAAGATGTATATAATGTTTTTGGTTATATGGCTTTTAGTTTTGCTGTTGCACATAAAACAGATCCGCTTTTAACTGAAATTAAAGAACAATTAGGTGATGCTTATTTTAAAGAAATAATGACCACGGATTTAAATGAGCTTACCATTAACAAATACGAAACCAAAGAAATTAAGGGAGAACTTTCTGCGGCTGTAAGTAAATTGATGGATAAATTACCCGTTTCTACTTTTATAGGTAGTAATTCTTGGGTAATTGGACCAGAGAAAACTAAAAATGGTAAAGTTTTATTTGCCAATGATCCTCACATAGGGTTTTCGCAGCCTTCGGTTTGGTATGAGAATCATATAAAAACTCCAGATTTTGAAATTTATGGATTTAATATTGCCTTAATGCCATTTCCCCTTTTAGGTCATAATAGAGAATATGCGTATGGATTAACAATGTTGGCTAACGATGATTTAAATTTTTATGTAGAGAAAAATAAGGATGATAATGAAAATTTATACAAAACAGCAGAAGGTTATAAGCCCTACACTGTAAAAACCAAAACAATACAGATTAAAGAGGCTGTAGATACTACTTTTAAAGTAAAAGTTTCTAATCATGGGCCAATTATGAATGGTATTATATCTCATATGAATGATACTCGTCCAGTAGCGATGCATTGGTTGTATACACAATTAGACAATAAGCAATTAGATGTTTCTTATGAAATGTCTCATGCGACCTCTTTACATAGATTTAAAAATGCAGTCGCAAAAATTCATGCACCAGGTTTAAATGTTATGTATGGTGATGCAAAAGGAAATATTGCTTGGTTTGCTTCTGCTAAGTTATATCAACTTAGAGATAGTTTATCTTCTAAATTGTATTTAGATGGTGCTTCTGGAACTGATGAGATTACCGAATTCTTGCCATTTAGTGAAAACCCCCAAGCTATAAATCCTTCTTGGAACTATGTTTACTCTGCAAATAATCAGCCAGATTCGGTGAGGGGTAAATTGTATCCAGGTTATTATCAACCACAAGATAGAGCAAAAAGAATTGTTTCGCTTTTAGAAGGAAAAGATGATTTCACAAAGCAAGACATAGAGGAGATGATTTATGATGTGCAATCTGCAACAGTTTCTGATATTGCAAAAGATTTGTTAGAGAATGTTCGTAGAACAGATTTATCTGCTTCACAAAAAAAAGCCATTTCTATTTTGGAAAGATGGAATGGAGATTATCAAAAAAATGCAATACCACCAACTCTATATAATCGATTCTTATACGAGGTATTGGTGGCTACTTATAAAGATGAATTAGGAGGTAGTTTTCCTTTGTTTATTAATTCTCAATTACAAGACCAGGCTTTTCCCATTCAAGTTAAAAGAGAAAAATCTATTTGGTGGGATAATGTAACTACAGAAAATAAAACAGAAACTAGAAATGAAATTATTACCAATTCTTTTTTAAGTGCTTATGCATTTTTAGAAAATCAATTAGGAGAAAACGTAGATAATTGGATGTGGAAAAGGGTTATTTCTTTAGAACATGAACACGCAATTGGTAAAGCAGGGGGTCTTCTTAGAAAGTTTTTTAATGTTGGGCCTTTTGAAACTATAGGGGGTAATGAAGTAATAAACAATCAGATTTTTAAGTTAGACAGTACAGGTATTTATAAAATTACTGCAGGACCATCAACAAGAAGAGTTATCGATTTTTCTGATATAGAAAATAGTTCAGCAATTTTACCTACAGGTCAATCAGGTAGAGTGTTTAGTCCATATTACAAAGACCAAGCACAAAAGTTTATAGATGGAGAGTTCGTAAAAATGAGTCTCAATGAGGCAGATATAAAACAAAGTGAAAACGTTTTGGTTTTGAAGCCAAAGCAATAATTTAGCAGCTAAACCTCTTTATAAATTTCTTGAAAAGGAATTCGAAAACGTTCTCCATAAACCCCTTTTGGATCTCTAATTCCACATGATACAATCATGTTAATTTCAGCGCCAAAGGGCAGGCCGAGTAGATTTTTAACTCTTAGGGTGTCTAACCCTTCCATAGGGCAAGTATCATAACCTTCTGCTGCCATAGAAATCATAAAGTTTTCTGCTGCTAATGCACAAGTTTTATGAGCTACAATTCGCATATCGCTTTTTAGAACTTGCCTATAAATAGGTTTAAAAAAACCAATTATAGTAACCATCATAAACTTTAAAAAACCAAATATTCCTAGAAAATCTCCATAAGCAAAAGGTATAATTTTACCATAATAATTTCTAACTGTTTTTTCTCTTTTTGTTTGGTTAGCTTTAGCGTTATTTTCTCCAAAATTTTTCTCTATAAATTTTAAATTAGCTTTTGCCCTTTCTTTCCATAGGTCTTTTCTTGTAACAAAAATGACCAATTGTTGTGCTGTTTTTGCTGCATTTTGATTAAAACAAAAAGGTGCAATTTTAGCGATACTATCTTTAGAAGTAATGTGGTAGAACTCCCATAATTGCATATTACTACTATTAGGAGCTAAAGCAGCATGCTCTAAACATTTTTTTACAATTGCAGTTTGTATGGGTTTATTGGCATCATAAATTCGGACTGATCTTCTATATTGAATTGCTTCAAAAACGGTCTTTGGGTTCTCCATTACATGCTTAAGATAAAGTACTAAGTTTTTTATTCATTACCCAAAACCAGATAGGAGGTAAGAATGCTAATAGCATCATGCCTGGGTATCCAGTAGGCATTTGTGGGCTTTCTGGTAATGATTTTAAAAGTTGGTAATGTTTAGCCCCATTATAATGATGATCTGAATGTCTCGATAAATTAAAAAGTAATATTTGGCCCACTTGATGGTTACTATTCCAAGAATGATTTCTTTTTACACGTTCATATCTGCCATGATTATTTTTTTTACGTAACAAGCCATAATGCTCTATATAATTGACAGTTTCTAACAAAAGAATGCCAATTATAGCTGCTGCTATGAATGTAAATAGTACAAATTGGCCAAAAATATAATAGATAAATGTTAAAAGGAATAAGTTGCAGAATGTATAGACAACCATTCTATTTTGATAATGAAACCAAGATCTATCTAAATTTTTCATCCTTTTATTTTCTAATTGCCAAGCTTGAAAATAGCTGGTAAGATGAGAACGAAACCAAAAAACAAACAATAGTTCATTTTTTCTTGCAGTAGCAGCGTCTTTTGGAGTGGCAACATTATAGTGGTGCCCTCCATTGTGGTAAGGTAAAAAGTGGGTGTTTAGTGAGCTTAGAAGTAGTAATTCTCCAATAAATTCGTCTAACCTATTATTTCTATGCCCCAGTTCATGTCCTACATTTATGCCAAGAACCCCACACATTATTCCCATACCAAATATTCTTCCAAAGATTTCTGAATTGCTTAGATTTGGTTCCTGTATTGCATAAAAAAAGAATATTAAAAAAACGATTTGAATAGGAAGTGTCAGGTAAAGTAAATAAGTATACCACTTATTTTCCTTTTCAATTTTTTCTTCTTCTTTAGAAAAATTAGTTGTATTTGGTTTGATAAAAAATTCTAATAAAGGAACTATGCCAAAAAACACTAATGCTGGTAAATACGTAAACCATCCATAATTTATAAAACAGATATAAACAACAATGGGTAAAATTACAATGGTAAAATATTTTAATGCTTTCATTTAAAAATCTTTCTCTAAAGATAGCAATTAGTTGGTAGCGTTCCAAATAACTTCATTTGGTGTGGGTGCAGTAATTAAAATATTTTCTTTAGCAACAGGGTGTATAAAGCCAATTTTTCTTGCATGAAGATGTATACTTCCGTCTTTGTTACTTCTATTGAATCCATATTTTAAATCCCCTTTTATAGGAGATCCAATAGAAGAAAGTTGGGCTCTGATTTGATGGTGTCTTCCAGTTTCTAATTGTATTTCTAACAAAGAATACCGATCAAGGTTTTTAAGAATTTTATAGTGTAATATTGCTTTTTTAGCTCCTTCTATTTCTTTTTGAAAAACAGTAGATTTATTATTTTTTGGGTTCTTTTTTAAAAAACTAACTAAGGTGTCTTCTTTCTTTTGTGGTTTATTTTTTACAACTGCCCAGTAGGTTTTGTTTATTTGTTTTTCGCGGAGCATTTTATTTAGTCTTTCTAAAGCTTTAGACGTTTTTGCAAAAATGATAACTCCAGAAGTAGGTCTATCCAAACGATGCACTACGCCTAGAAAAACATTTCCAGTTTTTTGATATTTTTCTTTAAGGTATTCTTTTACAACATCGTTTAAAGGTTTGTCGCCAGTTTTATCTCCTTGGGTTATATCTCCGGCTCTTTTGTTTACAATAATAAGATGGTTGTCTTCAAAAAGTACCTGTAGATTTTGTTTGTTAGAGTGCATAACTAAGACATTAAAAAATTACTCAAAATCTTTTGCAACATCTTCATTTACCTTATCTATAAAATCCAAGAATTCTTTTCTGCCTAATCCTGTAGAAGAAGAGGTTAAAAAAGTCATAGGTAGAGATTCCCAGTATTGAAGTAATTTTTTTTTGTAAGATGTTATTTGTTTGTTTAGTTTGGAACTTCCTAGTTTGTCTGCTTTTGTAAAGACTAGGCAAAAAGGAATTTGATTTTCCCCTAAAAATTGCATGAAATCTAGGTCTATTTTTTGCGGATCGTGTCTAGAATCAATTAAAACAAATGTACAAACTAACTGTTCTCTCTCTTTAAAGTAATTTTCAATAAAATATTGAAAAATTACTCTTTTCTTTTTTGATACCTGGGCATAACCATATCCAGGTAAATCTACTAAAAACCAATTCTCGTTAATTTTAAAATGATTTATAAGTTGAGTTTTTCCAGGTTTCCCAGAAATTTTTGCTAGGTCTTTACGCTCCATCAACATATTTATTAATGAAGATTTTCCAACATTAGAACGTCCAATGAATGCGTATTCAGGAATCCTGTCTTTAGGTGCATTAATAACATTACTGTTACTCATTACAAACTCAGCTGACTTAATTTTCAAAATACAAAAGGGTTTAGAGACTCAACGAAGTTAGCCAGTTGTCTAAAATTTGATTGAATTCCAAAGGCTTTTCCATCATTGCAGCGTGTCCACATTTATCGATCCAAAATAAGGATGAATTTGGTAATAATTTATGAAAATCATCGGCTACATTTGGAGGGGTTACCCCATCTTGTTTTCCCCAAATCAAACAACTTGGAAGTGTCATTTTTGGTAAGTCATTAGCCATGTTATGTCTAATAGCGCTTTTTGCAATAGATAGTGTTTTTAGCGCTTTCATTCTATCGTTCACAGTAGCATATACATTATCTACTAATTCTTTAGTAGCAACTTTAGGGTCATAAAAAACATCTCTAGCTTTTTGCTCTATGTATTCGTAATTTCCTCTTTTAGGGAAACTACCACCCATGGCATTTTCATACAAACCAGAACTTCCAGTCAAAATTAATGCATTCACTTTTTCAGGATAATGTTTTGTAAAATACAAAGCAATATGACCACCTAATGAGTTGCCTAAAAGCATTGCTTTGTCAATTTTTTTAAACACCATAAATTCATGTAAAAAAATAGCTAAATTTTTTACATTGGTTTGTATAAGTGGTAAAGTATATAAAGGTAATTCAGGAATAAGCACCTTGTACCCTTTGTTTGAAAAATGATTAAAAGTAGCTTCAAAATTACTTAAAGCTCCCATTAGCCCATGTAAAACAATGATTGCAGGTCCTTCACCAGCTTCTGCATACGTAAACTTATTTTCAGTTTTTAACTTGTCAGTCATTGATTTTTGTTTAAATCACTAAAACGCAAATGTACTTCTTTTTTATGATATAAAATTTAATTAGGTAGTCATGGCTTCTAGGTTATTAACAATAAGGCAAGTACTGTTAATGTTAAGAAATCTTTCTTTTTATTAACAAAGTGGTAAAAAGTGGTAAAAAGTGGTAATTTTTATATATTTTTGGTATTGATAAAATTATTAAAGGTGATTAATTTAATAGGAACATATGATTGTAAGGCAGACGCTAAGGGTAGGGTCTTGTTTCCTGCAGCTTTTAAAAAGCAGGTAGCTCCTATTTTGCAAGATGGATTTGTGCTAAAAAAATCCGTTTTTGAGAAGTGTTTAGAGTTGTATCCTTTAAAAGAATGGAATGCAACTATGGATCAAGTTAACCGCTTAAATAAGTTTAAGAAAAAAAATAATGATTTTATCAGAAGGTTTACTGCTGGTGTAAAATTAGTAGAGTTAGATGCTACAGGGAGAATTTTAATTCCTAAAAGTTTATCAGATTTTGCAGGTATTAAAAAACAAGTAGTAATGTCCTCTTCAGTAAATATTATTGAAATCTGGGACAAAGAAAGGTATGAAAATGTAATAGAAAATGCTGCTGAGAATTTTTCAGATTTAGCAGAGGAGGTGATGGGAAATACAGATCTAGATGAGTTATCATAACGCAGTTTTATTAGAGGAAAGTGTAAACGGTCTTAATATAAAAAAAGAGGGTGTTTATGTAGATGTAACCTTTGGTGGAGGTGGGCATTCTAAAGCAATTTTAGATCGCCTAGGGGAAAAAGGTCGGCTATTTGCTTTTGACCAAGATCCTGATGCTGCTAAAAACAGTATTGATGATGATCGTTTTGTCTTGATTCCAGAAAACTTCAGATATATTTCTCGTTTTTTAAGGTTTCATAACGTAAAGAAAGTAGATGGAGTACTTGCAGATTTAGGAGTTTCTTCTCATCAATTTGATGAGGCAGAAAGGGGGTTTTCAATCCGATTTGATGGCGATTTAGACATGCGTATGAATCAAAAATCCAAAATTTCTGCAAAAGAAATCATTAACGATTATTCAGAAGAAAAATTAGCAGAGGTATTGTTTTTGTATGGAGAATTAAGGAACTCTAGAAAGTTAGCTAGAACAATAGTTCATGAAAGAAAAAACAAAGCAATTGAAACTAGTTTTCAATTAAAAGAGGTTTTAAAAGCTTTTTTACCTAACGCAAGAGAGCATAAAATATTGGCACAAATTTTTCAAGCAATTAGAATTGAAGTCAATGAAGAACTAGCTGTTTTAAAAGAATTTTTAACGCAAATACCTAGTTTGTTAACTAACGAAGGTAGGTTAAGTGTAATTTCTTACCATTCACTAGAAGATAGATTGGTAAAGCGTTTTATCAGAACAGGTTTGTTTGATGGAGAGCCGGAAAAAGATGTTTTTGGAAATTCTAATGAGCCATTAAAAAAAGTTGGAAAATTAATTGTTCCCACTAAAGAGGAGATAAAAATAAATAACAGAGCAAGAAGTGCCAAGTTAAGGTTGGCCACTTTAAAATAACGATGTCTAAAGTTAAAAGAAACATATACGATATTCTAAAAGGTAGTTTTCTTACTGATGAATCAGCGTTTAATAATTGGAAAATTATTCTGTTTGTTGTTTTGTTGCTTTTAATAACAATTACAAGTGCACATAATATTGATAAGAAAGTAATTAAAATCTCTGAGCTTAATAAGAAAAAAAGAGAGTTAAGAGCAGAGTATGTAGATACAGGCACTTTGTTAATGCGAATGAAAATGGAGTCTAGTATTCGAGAAAAAGCAATAAAAAGAGGGTTAAAACCATCTAAAACTTCACCAAAAAAAATTAAAGTAACCTATAAAGATTAAATAAAATTGGCAACTCACAAGAAAAGCATACTTACAAAATTCTACATAGTAGCTTCTTTTATGACGCTTTTTTTGTTTGCAATCATTTTTCGCGTTGTTAATATACAATACTTTCAAGGAGAAAAGTATAAAAAACTTTCTACGGAATTAACCATAAAGCAAGATACAGTATACGCAAATAAAGGAAATGTATATGCAGCAGATGGCAATCTTTTGGCAACCTCTATGTCTAAATTCACCATTAGAGTAGATGCTGTTGCAATAGATGCGTCCGTTTTTGAAAAAAATGTAGCAAACTTAGCAAAAGAATTAGGAGTTATGTTTGGGGAAAGTCAAAACTATTTCGAAACCAAGTTAAGAGCTGCTAGAAAACAAAAAAACAGGTACCTACTTATAGCTAGAAATGTCGGGTATAATGATTATTTAAAAATGAAACAATTCCCAATATTCAATTTGGGGGTTTACAGAGGTGGTTTTATTGCAGAACATAAAACAGTAAGAGCGCATCCAATCGGAAAAATAGCAGAGCGAACAATAGGTTATGATGATTTTAGGGGGGAAGCAGGTATAGAGGGCGCTTTTGCTGATTTTATGCAAGGTGAAAATGGTTTAAGATGGAAGCAGAAAATTGCTAAAAACCAATGGAAACCAATTTCGGATGTAAATGAAAAAGAACCTATAGATGGGCATGATGTTATTACAACAATCGATGTAAATATTCAAGACATTACCCATCATGCTTTGTTAAGGCAACTTGAGTATTTTGAGGCCGATCATGGTTGTGCTGTTGTTATGGAAACAGCAACAGGAGAGGTAAAAGCAATTTCTAATCTTGGCAGAACTTCTAAAGGAAAATATTATGAAAAAAGGAATTATGCAGTTTGGGAAAGTCATGAGCCAGGATCAACCTTTAAGTTAGCTAGTTTAATGGCAGCTTTAGATGATAAAAAAATTGATACCTCTACAGTTGTAGATACTGAAAAAGGCCGAATTTTTATTCATGGTAAAAAAGTAGAAGATTCTAGGAGAGAAGGGTATGGTAAAATTTCTGCAGCTCGTGTTTTTGAGGTTTCTTCTAATGTTGGTATTGTAAAATTAATTAAAGAACATTACGATGATGCTCCAGAAAAATTTATCTCTAAATTAAAAACGTATGGTTTTACAACGCCTATTGGTTTTTCTATAAAAGGAGAAGGAAAACCTTATGTGCCAAAACCTGAAGATAAGTCTTGGAGTAAGATTTCTTTAGAATGGATGTCTTGGGGCTATGGAGTTTCGGTAACACCAATGCAAACTTTAATGTTTTATAATGCTGTAGCAAATAATGGAGTTATGGTTAAACCTCGATTTGTAAAAGAATTAAGAAGAGAAGATAAAGCAGAGAAAATTTTTAACACAACAATTGTGCATCCTAAAATTGCTTCAGAGGAGACTTTAAAAAAGGTAAAAAAGGTAATGGAGAACGTTGTGATTAAAGGAACTGCGAATAATATTTACTCTCCAAATTTTTCTATGGCAGGTAAAACTGGAACTGCAAAAAAGTTTATTCCAAGAGTAAAAAACAGCAATGGTGAATGGGAAGGTGGTTATTATTCTACAAAACATTATGTCGCCTCTTTCGCTGGCTTTTTTCCTGTTGAAGAACCTAAGTATTCTTGTATTGTTATTATACATGACCCCAAAAAAGAAAAAGGATATTATGGGGCAACAGTTGCTGCACCCGTTTTTAAAGAAATCGCACAAAAGGTATATACAACAACTCCAATCAATAATCAAACAGTAACTAATGATGTGTATTTTACAGCTATAGATAAAGCATACAACTCATTTAATCAACGCTTAAACAAAGAGCATACAAAAGTTCCAAACGTAAAGGGGATGGATGGTATGGATGCCATTTCTCTCCTAGAAAATATAGGGTTAAAAGTTTCTGTTCAGGGTTTTGGAAAAGTACAAAATCAATCCATCAAAAAAGGAGTGTTATTACAAAAAGGAGCAACCATAACGTTAAAACTTTCATAGCTTGAAAAAATTACAAGACATACTATATAAAGTAGCGATCACACAAGTGTTTGGGCCTACAAATATTCTAGTAAATGAACTTGTTTTTGATTCTAGAAATGTTGTTGAAAACGATGTTTTTATTGCTCAAAAAGGAGTAAATGTAGATGGGCACTTATATGTAGATAAAGCTATAGCGCTTGGTGCTAAAGTTGTAGTTTGTGAAAAGTTTTCCTTTGACAAAAAAGAGGGGGTAACCTATGTAAGAGTAGAAGATGCGAATGGAGCTTTAGCAATAATGGCGGCTAATTTTTATGAAAACCCTTCTACAAAATTTCCAGTAGTTGGGGTAACAGGTACCAATGGTAAAACAACCATAGCTTCTTTGTTATATCAATTATTTACCAAGGCAGGATATAATGTTGGACTGCTTTCTACAGTAAAGATTTTAATAGGTACTAAAGAATACAAAGCAACACACACGACCCCTGATTCTATTTCTATAAATAGATACTTAGACATGATGTTGGAAGATGGAGTTGAGTATTGTTTTATGGAGGTAAGCTCCCATGGAATACATCAAAAAAGAACAGAAGGACTGTCTTTTGCGGGTGGAATTTTTACAAATCTATCTCATGACCATTTAGATTATCATAAAGATTTTGCAACCTATAGAGATGTAAAAAAGAATTTTTTTGATTTTTTACCAACTTCTGCATTTGCACTTACAAATATTGATGACAAAAATGGCAACTACATGTTGCAAAACACCAAGGCTAAAAAATATACTTACGCTTTAAAAACAGTTGCAGACTTTAAAGCTAAGATTTTAGAAAAACAATTGTCAGGGACATTAATTTCTGTTGATAATACAGAAGTTTGGACAAAGTTAATTGGAGTATTTAATATTTATAACCTCATTGCAATTATTGCTACAGCAGAATTACTTGGGTTAGAAAAGTTAGAAATTTTAACTATAGTCAGTCAGCTAGAAAGTGTAAATGGCAGGTTCCAGTATATAAAATCTGACGATGGAATTACTGCTATTGTAGATTATGCACATACACCAGATGCCTTACAAAATGTTTTAGAAACAATTAATAATATTAGAACCAATAACGAAAAACTAATTACAGTAGTTGGTTGTGGTGGGGATAGAGATAAAGCCAAAAGGCCAAAAATGGCGCATATTACTGCATTGCTTAGTAATCAAACAATTTTCACTTCAGACAATCCAAGAACAGAAGATCCACAACATATTTTAAAAGAGATGGAAGCGGGTGTTTCTCCTGAACACTATAACAAAACACTTTCAATTTTGGACCGAAGGCAAGCCATAAAAACCGCCTGTAAATTAGCTGTAACAGGAGATATTATTCTAATTGCAGGAAAAGGGCACGAAAGTTATCAAGACGTTAACGGAGTAAAATCAAATTTTAACGATTTAGAAGAAATTACCAACTGTTTCAATCAACTAAAAAAGAACTAAAATGCTATATTATTTTTTCCAATATTTAGAAAATCAGTTTAGTGTGCCAGGTGCAGGTGTCTTTCAGTTCATTACATTTAGAGCGGCAGCGGCTTTTATTTTATCATTACTCATTTCAGCAATTTACGGAAAGAGGATTATACTGTTTTTAAGAAATCAGCAAGTTGGCGAAACAGTTAGAGACCTTGGTTTAGAGGGTCAGAAACAAAAGTCTGGTACGCCTACCATGGGAGGTATCATTATTATTTTTGCCACTTTAATACCTGTCCTTTTATTAGCAAAATTAAATAACATTTACATTATCATACTTTTAATAACCACAATTTGGATGGGTTTTATTGGTTTTTTAGATGATTACATAAAGGTTTTTAAAAAAGATAAAAAAGGCTTAAGTGGAAAATTTAAAGTACTTGGTCAAGTTGGTTTGGGTATCATTGTAGGTTCTATGCTCTATTTTAATGATGGCGTAACGATAAAAGAACAACTTCCTGTTGCTGCTCAAACTATTCAAGAAAATGGAAAAAAACAAGTTTTTGGAGAAGCTCATAAATCAACAAAAACTACCGTTCCTTTTTTTAAAAATAATGAGTTAGATTATGCAAAAGCACTTCGTTTTTTAGGAGATGATTATGAGAAATTTGGTTGGATTGTGTTCATCTTCATTACAGTTTTTATTGTTACTGGTATTTCTAATGGTGCAAATCTAACAGATGGAATAGATGGTTTGGCTGCAGGCTCATCAGCAATTATTGTAATTACTCTTGCTGTTTTTGCTTGGGTTTCTGGGAATATCATTTTTGCTGATTATCTAGATGTTATGTACATCCCAAATTCTGGTGAAATGACTGTATTTATTTTGGCATTTGCAGGTGCTTTGATTGGCTTTTTATGGTACAATACTTTTCCTGCCCAAGTTTTTATGGGAGATACAGGTAGTTTAACAATTGGCGGAATCATTGCCGTAATTGCAATCTCTATTCGAAAAGAGTTGTTGTTGCCCATCTTAGCAGGGATTTTTGTTGTAGAAAATCTATCGGTAATTCTACAAGTATCTTGGTTTAAGTACACTAAAAAGAAATTTGGGGCTGGTAGAAGAATTTTTAAAATGGCTCCTTTACATCACCATTATCAAAAGTTAAGCTACCACGAAAGTAAAATCGTAGTTCGTTTTTGGATTGTAGGAATCCTTTTAGCTGTATTTACAATCGTGACATTAAAATTGAGATAAAATTTAGTATGAATCATCAAGAAAACATAAAAGATAAACTTTTAAACTCCCTAAACAAAAAAGGGTTTTTAGTAGTTCTTGGTGGTGGAGAAAGTGGCGTGGGTGCTTCAGTATTAGGGAAGAAAAAAGGATTTAATGTTTTTGTATCCGATAACGGCTCAATCTCTAAAAAATATAAAGCTGTACTTATTGCAAATGCAATTGAATTTGAAGAAAATGGACATTCAGACCAAAAAATTGTAAAGGCAAGCCTAGTTGTAAAAAGTCCTGGAATTCCAGATACTGTTTCTTTGGTCAAAGATTTGCATTTTAATTCTATTCCTGTTATATCAGAAATAGAATTTGCAGCACTTTTTACAGAAGCAAACCTCATTGCAATTACAGGTTCTAACGGAAAAACAACGACTACTTTATTAACGCATCATATTTTAAAACAAGCTGGTTTAGATATTGGAATAGCAGGTAATATTGGAGATAGTTTTGCTTTACAAGTTGCTCAAAATAATTTTAAAAATTATGTACTAGAAGTAAGTAGTTTTCAATTAGATGGTACCGTAAATTTTAAACCAAATATTGCCATTTTAACCAATATTACTCCAGATCATTTGGACCGTTACAATAATGATTTTAACGCTTACATTCATTCTAAATTTAGCATCTCAAAAAATCAAGAATCTACAGATTATTTAATTTATGATGCAGATGATAAGATCATCGAAAAAGCATTAAAAGAACACAAAGTTAACGCAAGATTAATTCCATTTTCAGTCGAAAAAGAACTTGAATATGGTGCGTTTATAAAAGACAATACACTAACAATCAACATTCAAAAAGAAATATTACATATGCCACTATCATCATTATCAATCAAAGGAAAACACAACACCAAAAATGCAATGGCTGCTTCAATGGCTGCTCAATTGTTAAAAGTTAGGAAAGAAACAATCAAAGAAAGTTTATCAAATTTTGAAGGAGCTGAACATCGTTTAGAAAATGTAGCAAAAATTAAAAATGTTCATTATATAAACGACTCTAAAGCAACAAACGTTAATGCTACATTTTATGCATTAGAGTGTATGGATCAGCAAACAGTTTGGATTGTTGGAGGAGTAGATAAAGGAAATGATTATACAGACTTGTTGCCTTTGGTAAGAGAAAAAGTAAAAGCAATAGTTTGTTTAGGTATTGATAACCAAAAAATTAAAAACACGTTCGGGAGTGTTATAGAAACAATTGTTGAAACTGCTGGTGCAGAAGAAGCTGTTAAAGTTGCACATAAAATTGCAGAAAGAGGAGATGCTGTTTTATTATCTCCTGCATGTGCTAGTTTTGATTTATTTGAAAATTACGAAGACAGAGGACGTCAATTTAAACAAGCGGTTAGAAATTTATAAGCATTGAAAACTGTTTTAAAACATATAAAAGGAGATAGAACTATTTGGGCATTAGTAGCAATACTAGCTGTTTTTTCATTTATGCCTGTGTATAGTGCCAGTACAAATTTGGTGTATGTGGTTGGCTCTGGTTCTACTCTAGGATATTTGTTAAAACACATGGTGTTGTTAATTATGGGATTTGGAATAATTTACGGTGTTCATAAAATACCGTATCGTTATTTTTCTGGTGGTTCTGTTTTAATGTTGCCAATTGTATTTGTTTTATTGATTTTTACCATGATGCAGGGCACAACGATAGGAGGAGCAAATGCCAGTAGATGGATTCGAATTCCTTTTGTTGGAATCGGTTTTCAAACGTCTACTTTAGCTGGATTGGTGCTTATGGTTTATGTGGCTAGATATTTAGCAAAAAAGAAAGAAAAAACAATAAATTTTAAAGAAAGTTTATTGCAACTGTGGCTTCCAGTAGGGGCTATTTTAATGCTTATCCTACCCGCAAACTTTTCTACTACAGCTATTATTTTCTTCATGATTTTAGTCGTTACTTTTATTGGAGGGTATCCGTTAAAATATTTAGGAATTATATTAGGATCGGGTATCTTATTACTCACTTTCTTTGTCTTAATTGCGAAAGCTTTTCCTGATGCAATGCCGAATAGAGTTGAAACCTGGCAAAATAGGATAGCGCGTTTTTCTGACCCACAAGATAAAGATGTATATCAAGTAGAAAAAGCTAAAATAGCAATCGCAACAGGAGGTCCAATTGGTTTAGGTCCTGGGAAAAGTGTTCAAAAAAACTTTTTACCACAATCTTCTTCAGATTTTATTTTTGCAATAATTATAGAAGAATATGGCTTGGTTGGTGGGATATTAACTGCGTTGATTTATTTTTTATTGCTGTTTAGAATTTTTGTTGTAATTCGTAAAACAGTTACCATTTTTGGCACTTTATTAGTCATAGGTGTGGGTTGCCCGATCATTTTTCAGGCCATTATAAATATGGCAGTAGCAACAAATTTATTTCCAGTAACAGGACAAACTTTACCTTTGATAAGTAGTGGAGGTACCTCTATTTGGATGACTTGTTTTGCCTTAGGAATGATTTTAAGTGTAAGTGCTTCTAAACAAGAAACTGAAGAAGATATTTTAAATGATAACCCTTTAGATATTTTACATGAAACCATTTAATATAATAATTTCTGGAGGAGGAACTGGGGGTCATATTTATCCTGCAATAGCAATTGCAAATGAAATAAAATTGCGTTACCCAGATGCAAATTTTTTATTTGTAGGTGCGAAAGATAAGATGGAAATGGAGAAAGTTCCACAAGCAGGTTATGCTATAAAAGGGCTATGGATTTCTGGTATTCAAAGAAAAAATATCTCTAAAAATTTTAATTTTCCGCTTAAGTTATTAAGTAGTTTATGGAAGGCAAATGCAATCATAAAAAGGTTTAAACCAGACATTGCTATTGGAACAGGAGGTTTTGCAAGCGGGCCAACATTAATCATGGCTAGTCTTAAAAATATTCCAACATTAATTCAAGAGCAAAATTCATTTCCAGGAATCACAAACAAGTTATTAGGAAAAAGTACTTCTAAGATTTGTGTCGCTTATGATGATTTAGAACGTTTTTTTCCATCTGAAAAAATCATAAAAACAGGTAATCCTGTTCGTCAAGATTTATTAGACATACACACAAAAATTTCTGAAGGTATTGGTTTTTTTACTACAGATGTAAAGCAAAAAACAATTTTAATTTTAGGTGGTAGTTTAGGTGCTCGAAAAATTAATGAACTTATTGCAAGCCATTTAGAGTTTTTTAAAACACAAAACGTTCAAGTAATCTGGCAATGTGGAAAATTGTATTTTGATGAATACAAGCATTACAATTCTGAAAATCATGTGCAAGTTCATCAATTTATTAATAGAATGGATTTGGCTTATGCTGCTTCAGATATTATCATTTCAAGAGCAGGAGCAAGTTCTGTCTCTGAACTGTGTATTGTTGGTAAGCCAGTAATTTTTATTCCATCTCCTAATGTGGCAGAAGATCATCAAACAAAAAACGCAAAATTTATTGTAGAAAAGCATGGAGCACTACTCTTAAAAGAATCTGAATTAGACACTTTTACGATTGTTTTTGAAACCTTACTAAAAGATAAAGGCAAACAAGAACAGCTAGCTGAAAATATAAAGGAGTTAGCATTGCCAAGTGCAACAACAGATATCGTAAATGAAGTTGAAAAATTATTAAAAAAGTGAATCTAAAAAACGCACATAACGTCTACTTTATAGGTATTGGAGGCATTGGTATGAGTGCACTTGCCAGGTATTTTATCGCTCAAGGTAAAAATGTAGCTGGTTTTGACAGAAAGGCTTCTCAAATCACAACCGATTTACAAGAACTTGGTGTTTCAATTCATTTTGAAGATGGTAAAGCAAATATTCCATTGTCTTTTTTAGAAAAAGAAAACTGTATAGTAGTATACACTCCAGCAATACCTAAAGATTCAGAAGAGTTAAATTTCTTTTTAAATAATAATTTTAAGACATTAAAAAGGGCAACAGTATTAGGAGAAATCACAAAATCTACATTTTGTTTAGCGGCTGCAGGAACTCATGGAAAAACAACAACTAGTTCAATTTTAGGACACATTATGCAACCAGAAAAAGCAACATCTTTTTTGGGTGGTATCGCAGAAAATTATCAATCAAACTTAATTTTAGGAGATGATAAAATAACTGTAGTAGAGGCGGATGAATTTGATCGGTCTTTTTTACAATTAAGTCCAAATATAGCTTGTGTGACTTCTATGGATGCAGATCATTTAGACATTTATGGAGATGCCTTATCAATAGAAGCCTCTTTTTTAGAGTTTTCTAAAAAAGTAACAGGAACTTTAATTGTGGCAAAAGGGCTGCCTTTAGCGGGGCTAACCTATGCAGTAAATGAAGCTGCAGATTTTACTGCCTATAATTTAAAAATTGTTGATGGAACCTATTTTTTTGATGTAAAAACACCAACAGGTACTATACGAGATATGTCTTTACATCTTCCAGGAAAACACAATGTCATGAATGCCTTAGCTGCGATAGCAATGGCAAATATTTATGGAGTTTCATTAGATAAAATTAAGCAACAGTTAGCAACATTCAACGGTGTGAAACGTAGATTTTCGTATAAGATAAAATCTGCTAATTTAGTGTTAATAGATGATTATGCGCATCATCCTACAGAAATTAATGCTGTAGAAGATTCAATTAGAGAAATGTATCCTGATCAAAAAGTTCTTGCTGTTTTTCAACCTCATTTATTTTCTAGAACAAAAGATTTTGTTTTAGATTTTGCATCAGCTTTATCTAAATTTGATGAGGTTTTATTGTTAGACATTTATCCAGCAAGAGAAGCGCCAATTGCGAATGTTACTTCTTCTTGGTTGTTAAGTAAAATACAAACAAAGAATAAAAAAGTAGTACAAAAAAACGATGTAATTGAATATATAGAAGCTTCTTCATGCAAAGTGATTGCAATGATGGGGGCAGGAGATATTGGACACTTAATAAACGATGTTGCGAGCCAACTTTTAAAATCCGTGAAATGAAATTAAAAAAACTTTTAAAATACTTTTTTTTCTTTCTGATGACAATCGGTTTAAGTATACTTTTTAGTTTTTCTAATACAAGAAATAACTCCCATAAAGTAGGGGTTTCGTTTGTTGAATTCTCTTCTGGGGATAATAATTTTCTAACCCATTCTATGGTTAATAAATTGTTAATACAAAGTGCAGAAAAAATGCAAAACAAACCAAAATCTGTAATAGATTTATATGTTCTAGAAAATAACGTCTCAAAAAATCCATATGTGGAAAAAGCAGATGTTTTTTTAACAGTAGATGGTAGCCTAAAATCTGTAATTAAACAACGAGAGCCTGTTGCTAGAATTCTAGGAGATAACACTGTTTATTATATTGATAAACAGGGGGTGAAGATGCCATTATCACCTAATTATTCTTCCAGAGTTTTATTGGTCTCTGGAGTAAATTCTGATGATGAAATTACTGAGCTTTTACAGCTTATTAATGAAATAAAAAAAGATGATTTTCTAGTTAAAGAGATTGTTGGAATTGTAAAATCTGACGAAAATGAATTTCAACTTTCTGTAAGAAGTGGAGATTATAAAATTGATTTTGGAGATTTATCTCAAATGAAATTAAAATTTAAAAAATTAAAAGCGTTTTATAATACAACCTTTGAAGACAAGACCATTCAAAATTATAAAACAATTAATGTAAAATATCACAACCAGGTTGTGTGCACTAAATAAACTAAAATGGAAGATAACAAAATAGCTGTTGGTTTAGATATTGGTACCACTAAAATTGTTGCCATGATTGGTCGTAAAAATGACTATGGTAAGATAGAAGTAGTGGGTATTGGTAAAGCAAAGAGTTTGGGTGTAAAGCGTGGTGTAGTTAGTAATATTACCCAAACAATACAATCTATACAGCAAGCTGTAGATGAGGCTGAGAGTGTTTCTGGTATTAAAATAGAAGATGTGGTTGTTGGTATAGCTGGGCAACACATTCGCAGTTTACATCATAGCGACTATATTACTAGAAACAATGCAGATGAAGTTATTGATGCTCTAGATATAGAGAATTTGGTAAACCAAGTGCATAAATTAGTAATGCTACCTGGAGAGGAAATTATTCATGTATTGCCTCAAGAATTTAAAGTAGATTCTCAAGCGGATATTAAAGAACCAATTGGTATGTATGGAGGACGTTTAGAAGCAAACTTTCATGTGGTTGTTGGCCAGGTTTCTTCCATCCGAAATATTGGGAGGTGTGTAAAAAGTGCAGGATTAGATTTAAATGAAATAACATTAGAACCATTAGCATCAGCACAAGCAGTTCTTAGTCAAGAAGAAAAAGAAGCGGGGGTAGCCTTAATAGATATTGGTGGGGGTACTACCGATTTAGCTATTTTTAAAGATGGTATTATTAGGCATACAGCAGTTATCCCTTTTGGAGGTAACGTAATTACAGATGATATCAAAGAAGGATGTTCAATTATAGAAAAACAGGCTGAATTGTTAAAAATTAAGTTTGGATCTGCGTGGCCTGGAGAGAATAAAGAGACAGAAATTGTTTCCATTCCAGGGTTAAGAGGTAGAGAACCTAAAGAAATTACACTTAAAAATCTTTCTAGAATAATACACGCAAGAGTACAAGAAATTATTGAACATGTATATTTAGAAATAAAAAATTATGGTCACGAAACCGCAAAAGGTAAATTAATTGCCGGAATTGTTTTAACAGGAGGAGGATCTCAGCTTAAACACTTGCGTCAACTTGTAGAATATATTACGGGTATGGATGCTAGAATTGGTTATCCTAATGAGCATTTAGCAGGCGAATCGGATGAAGCATTAACAAGTCCTTCTTACGCAACTGCTGTAGGTTTATTAATGGAAGGATTAGAAAAAGATAGTAAAGTTGCAGAGCAAGAAGCGGATACTTCAGAGGTGTTAGAGCAAACAGAAGGTATCCAAAATGAAGAAGTTAATGAACCTGAACAAGAGATAAAAGCAAAGCAAAAACCTAAAACAAGAACCTTTTTTGAAAAATTCACTGAAGGATTAAAAGATTTTTTAGATAACGCAGAATAATTAGTTGCTGTAAACAAAACGAACCCAACGAACACAAAAATAAAAAGTTAGTATGAGCTTAGAATTTGAAAACATTGAATTTGTAATGCCAAAATCACAATCAAATACCATAAAAGTAATTGGTGTTGGTGGTGGTGGGAGTAATGCTGTTAACCACATGTTTCAGCAACACATAAATGGAGTAGATTTTGTAATTTGTAATACAGATGCACAGGCATTAGAAAATAGCCCAATTCCAAACAAAATTCAATTAGGTGCCACACTTACCTCCGGTTTAGGGGCAGGTGCTAATCCTGAAATTGGAGAGCAAGCAGCCAAAGAGAGTATGCAAGAGATACAGCAGATGTTAAATAGCCAAACAAAAATGGTTTTTATAACTGCTGGTATGGGGGGAGGAACAGGTACTGGTGCTGCACCAATCATTGCAAAAATTGCAAAGGATATGGACATATTAACAGTTGGTATTGTTACTATGCCATTTGCTTTCGAAGGAAAAAGAAGAACAAAACAAGCTCAATCAGGTATCGATCAATTGCGACAAAATGTAGATTCTTTAATTGTGATCAATAATAATAAATTACGAGAGGTTTACGGGAATCTAGGCTTTAAAGCAGGTTTTTCAAAGGCAGATGAAGTTTTGTCTACTGCATCTAAAGGGATCGCAGAAGTAATTACCCACCACTATAAACAAAATATTGATTTACACGATGCAAAAACGGTACTTTCTAATAGTGGAACTGCAATTATGGGTTCTGCAAAAGAAGAAGGGCAAACAAGAGCTAAAAATGCAATTATAAAAGCATTAGATTCTCCTTTATTAAATGATAATAAAATTACTGGAGCTAAAAATGTACTGCTACTAATCGTTTCAGGAACAAGTGAAGTTACCTTAGATGAGATTGGAGAAATTAATGATTATATCCAAGATGAAGCAGGTTATGATGCCAATATAATTATGGGTATTGGAGAAGATGAAACTTTAGGAGAGGCGATATCTGTAACTATTGTGGCTACAGGATTTGCAGCAGATCAACAAAGTAATATTACAAACACAGAGGTAAAAAAAATAATTCATACGCTAGAAGAAGAGCAGAGAGCAACCTATAACTTCCAAGAAAAAACAGTATCTAGACAACCCACGCTAGATAGCCCTATTACCACTAAAGAGCATTCGAATGCCAAAATAGTGCATACCCTAGATGATGATACTGAAGATGTAAGTTCTACAATGGATTTGGTAAAAACCAATGAAATTATAGCCCATATGCCAGTTTACTTTGAAGAAGTTTTTGCAGAGACAACCTCTTCTTCTAAAGAAGATTTTATTATAACAGATGTTACTAAATCTCAAGAGAAAAAAGAGCAAGAGCTACCAGAAACAACATCAGCATCTTTGTTCGATATTCCTCTAAATGAATACACAGAAATAACCAAAGACGAAGAAATACGATTTAATTTAACAAGTGAAGAAGAAGTAAATGTAAATGAAATCGAAGTTTTTGGAGCTATAGAAATTAAACCCAAACCAGAAACTCGCTATGTGTTAGAAGATTTTGATACAGCACCAACTATCGGAAAAAGTTCGAAACTTACCGAGCCTAAAGTGATGGAAGATGAAATTCAATTTGAATTAAAGACAGCTGCTCCTCAGTCTGAAATTAACCAAATAGAAACTCAGATCGAAGAAGTATCTCCGTTAGATTTAACAATAAACGAACTTCAAAAAAGAGCGGAAGAAAGACGTAAAAGTATGAAGAAGTTTAATTATAGTTTTAATGAAAACTTGACAAAAAATATTGATGAAATAGAACGTCAACCTGCTTACAAAAGGCAAGGAGTAAACTTAGATAAAAATGCAACAATTAGTAACGTTAAAACGGCACTAAAAAAAGATACCGATGACATCGATTTTTCATCTAATAATTCTTTTTTACACGATAACGTAGATTAAAATAGTTGTATCAATTTTGTATAAAAAATCACACCTTGTAGCGGTGTGATTTTTTTTGCTTTAAGTAAAGTGCTGCTAAACTAAACCAAAATACAGTTCATCGATACTTATCTGTTTTAAATCTAGGTTCGAACTTCTTCTACATTTATGAATTTTACATTTGTGATAAATTTATAAAATAATGAAGAATACGATACCTTATTACTATTGCACAGTATTTATAACGCTCTTTTTAGGAGGGTTTAAGCTTGCACAAGAGCAAATGCCTTTTAATTGTGATTACAATGCTTACCTTTTTCAAGAAAATGATGTGTATGCATTAGATTTGGCATCAGGAAATTCTTATTTGGTTAAAAAAGACGTTACGCCAGGAAATGTAAATGCTGTAGGGTATAATCCTGCAGATGGTTTTATTTGGGGGTCATTAAGTACACCTTCTAAATCTATTGTAAAAATTGGGAAAAATTTTGAAACAGAAATTTTTTATATACCAGAGTTGCCCACTGCTAATCGATATGTAGGTGATGTAAGTGCTACTGGGGTTTATTATTTAAAACCAGGAGGAGTAAAGGGTATAGAGTAAATTTAAATCCAAATTCTGATACCTACGGAAAATTTATTTCTACATTTACATTATCTTCAAACATAAACATTCACGATTGGGCTTTTAACGCAGTAGATGGTTTACTTTATACTGTAGAGAAAAAAACAAATAAACTATATCGTATAGATCCAGAAACAGGAGAGGCTCTAAATTTAGGAGTTGTTCCTACTTTAGATGGTTTAAGCTACACCTATGGAGCTGTTTATTTTGATGTAGAAGGTAGGTTTTATGTGTCTGCAAATCAAACAGGAACAGTATACGTAATACAAGATGTTCAAAACTTAGAAGTAGGTTTTATTATGGATTCTAATCTTTTTGCTTTTGGACCTTCTAGTAGTTTAAATGATGAAGCTAGATGTCCTACTGCTCCTGTGCCACAAGAAGATTGTTTAAATGGTTTAGATGATGATGGTTTAACAGATTGTGATGACCCTTCTTGTTCTGGTGTTTCTGAGTGTCCTGTTATTAATCCTAGCGTATCTACTGGAAATGATGGAGGTTTAGAAAGTAACGATAGGTTATCTACTTTAATAAATAAGAGAAACTATTTAAGAACAAAAAACAATTATAAGTTCGATAAATTTACAGCAAAAAAGATTATAAAATCTGCATTTTACAAGCAGAAATCTTCAAAAACTTCAGGGTTTAGTCTTATAGATCTTATTCCTGTAGACGTGTTGCCAGAAACGCATACAGTAGAATGATCACCAACAGATTTATTAGCGCTTACAAACGCAACAGAATTATTTTCTGTAGATTATATTAGAGATACAGAGACTATAGCTGTTATTTTAGCAACAAAAACCGAAAATGGTGTCTATGAGCATACAAAATATATCTGTGATCGTTTACTTGGCGCAGAATTATTGTCAGTTTCTACCATAGAAATTAAAGGCCAAACTTTTATAAAATCAATTATTAAAAATACAGACGGTTCTAAAGAATTTGTTTTGAGTTTTTCAGGTAAACTTTCAGAAGATACCCAAAATTTTGAAATAGAAAGTTATTGGAACATTGATCAGTATCAAGAAAATCAGACCTATTATAATTTCCAAATTTGGACCAACCAAATAGATGATTTAATTGTGTTAGCAGAGGAAGCTTTAGATTTATTCGAAGCTCAGAAAAATATTTCATCATACACTAATGCAGCACCACCTCCTGTTTTTGTAAAAAAAGGGAGCTATAGAAATGGTAGTTTAGCTGTAGAGATTGTAAATGGAAATAAAAGTTCTTCCATAACGTATTCAGCTGGTTTTAAAAGAACAGAATCATCGACGACTAACTACTCGAATGAAACAATTGCATTAAATGGAAATTATTTAAATCCAATTATTATAAATACAGGAAATATTTTTGATATCGGATTTAGAATAGAAAACAATTTGAATGAAACACCAGACGACCTTTTTATGTCTGACGGACCTTGGGGTGTAGACGACTCGTCTGATCAAACTACGGTAAATGAATTTAAGATTACCCAAAATGATCAAAGTTATTCAGGAGACGGATACAGCGTAGAAAGAAATATTTCTTTAGAGGCAACTACAAGTACCTATGTAGCAGCTTATAGAGCTTTTACCCCGCGTTTTAAAGCTGTAAACTTATCAAACTTTGATGTGTTAGAATTGGACGCAAGAGGTACAGGAGACTTAGAAATTACGATAATTAAAAAAGGAATTACTACTTGGGAAAATCAATTTAAATCTGTAATAACTTTAAGTGAAGATAAAACCCATTTTGCGATACCTTTAGCGCATTTTATATCAAATTCACATCAAGGTATTGATTTAAAAGATGCTGTAAATATTGTATTTACAATGGCTTCAGATGGCGAGGAAGAAGTACAAAAATCAATGTACATCAGTGATATAGAATTTACAAAGAGTACGCTTAGCACTAGTGATGAAGTTTTAGAGGAAAATGCAACCCTTTTATTCCCTAATCCAATGAAGACAAATTCTGAAATTCGTTTTTATTCAGAAGTAAATACCGAAACAGATATAGAAATATACAATACAGCTGGTATTTTAGTAAAAAAACTAATTGTAACCACTACTATTGGAAATAATACATTCACAATTAATAGAAACGGATTAACTTCAGGTCTGTATTTTATAAAAATTTCAAACAATTTTAAAACGTATAACAGTAAAAAGTTGATTTTATATTAGCTTTTAGTAACCCTGTTAAACGATAACCATCAACTAAATGTTGATGGTTATTTCATAAAAAAACCTCATAACAATAACGTTATGAGGTTTTTTATAATTTTAGTTGTATGGGTTTAACCAAGTGCTTCTTTAATTCTTTTTATAGCCTCACGAATCTGGATTTCTGAAGCAGCATAAGATATTCTAATGCAATTTGGAGCACCAAAAGCGTCTCCAGTAACTGTAGCTACATTTGCATGTTCTAAAATATATAAAGAAAAATCATTCGCATTTTCAATTTTTGAACCTTTTAGTGTCTTTCCAAAAAATGCAGAAATATCTGGAAATACGTAAAAAGCACCTTCTGGTACATTTACTTTAAAACCTTCTATTTCTCTAAGTAATTTAATAACAATATCTCTTCGAGTTTTAAACTCATCTACCATATATTGTATTTTTTCTACGGGAGCTAAAACAGCAGTAATAGCGGCTCTTTGTGCAATACAGTTAGTTCCAGAAGTAACTTGTCCTTGCATTTTTGTACACGCTTTAGCAATCCATTCTGGAGCTCCTATATAACCTACTCTCCATCCAGTCATAGCAAATGCTTTTGCTAGACCATTAACGGTTATCGTTCTTTCAAACATATTTTCTATAGCCGCAAAACTAAATGGTCTTGTTTCATAGTTTACATGTTCATAAATTTCATCAGATAAAATAAATATTTGAGGATGCTTCTCTAAAACTTTTGCTAATGCTCTATATTCAGCTTCACTATAAATAGTTCCACTTGGATTATTAGGGGAGTTAAAGAAAATCATTTTTGTTTTAGGCGTAATTGCTGCTTCTAGTTGTGCAGGAGTAATCTTAAAGTCTGTATCTATAGAAGAAGGTATTTCTACAAATGTGGCTTCACTTAATGTAGCAATTGCAGAATAACTAACCCAATAAGGAGCGGGTAATAAAACCTCGTCACCTTTGTTTAAAAGAACCTGTGCCACATTTGCAATTGATTGTTTCGCACCTGTAGAAACCACAATTTGATTTGATGAATACGTTAAATTATTGTCTCTTTTAAATTTTACACAAATTGCTTCTTTTAATTCTAAATAACCATCTACAGGAGAGTAAGAATTGTAGTTTTCATGAATAGCATTTATAGCTGCATCTTTAATAAAATCGGGTGTATTAAAGTCTGGCTCTCCTAAACTTAAACCAATAATATCTTTTCCTTGACTTTTTAATTCTCTGGCTTTAGCTGCCATTGCTAAAGTTGCAGAAACAGGTAAACTGTTAATTCTATCTGATAATGGGTGTGACATTTTTAAAAAATTTGTTATGCTACTAATTCTGGTTTTTGTCCTAAAACGCTTAAGTGCTTAAAATGCTCAATAAGTGCTTTTCTAGTAGTTGCATACTCATTATATGGCAAGTTAAACTCTGCAGCAGTTTCTTTTACAATTTTAGCTAATTTTCCATAGTGCACATGAGAGATGTGTGGAAAAATATGATGTTCAACTTGATGATTTAGACCACCAGTATAAAAATTCACAAGCCAATTGCTTGGTGCAAAGTTACTTGTGGTGTATAATTGATGGACTGCCCAAGTATGTTCTAAATTTCCATTTTTATCTGGTATGGGCATTTCTGTGTTTGGTACAATATGTGCCAATTGAAAAACTAAGCTTAAAATCATACCTGCTGTATAGTGCATTACAAAAAATCCTAAAAGCACTTTCCACCAAACAACATTTAGAACTAGCATTGGTAATAAAATCCAAAGAGCATAATAAGCAAGTTTAGAAATTACCAATTTTGTCCATTCGGTTTTTGGGTTGGGAAACTTACCATAAGATAATTTTCTTTTTAAGTATCTATGCATCTGTTTTACATCTGTAGTAATGGCCCAGTTTATGGTTAGTAAACCATATAAAAATATTGAATAATACTTTTGTACTTTATGGATTTTTAACCATTTAGAATGTAAAGAGAAACGAATAATTCTACCAGCATCGATATCTTCATCATGGTCTTTTACATTGGTAAATGTATGGTGTAAGACATTGTGCTGTACTTTCCAATTGTATACATTTCCGGCAAGAATATAAATGCTACTTCCCATTAATTTGTTTACCCATTTTCTTTTAGAAAAAGATTCATGGTTGGCATCGTGCATAACATTCATACCAACTCCAGCCATACCAACACCAGTAAGTACCATAAGTAAAGCCATTGCCCATTGAGGCATAGGTAAGGTTAGTACTAATATAAAAGGGACTAAAAATAAAGAAAACATTACAATAGCTTTAGAATATAGTTTCCAGTTTCCAGTTCTATTTATATTATTTTCTTTAAAATAGGTATTTACTCGCTTGTTTAAAGTTCTAAAAAATTTTGCTTTTTGTACTCTAGAAAATGTTATGGTATTCATCGTTGAATTATATATTGTAAAAATATGTAATTTTAAGTAATTACTATGATAAACGATATATATTATTGATAATTGTTAGAAGCAAATAACTATTTTTGCAATTCAAACTTTTTTTAATGGACATACTACTAAAGTATTTTACTAATTTAACAGAAAAACAAGTAGATCAATTTTCTAAGTTACAAGACCTGTATAAGGATTGGAACCTAAAAATTAACGTTGTATCTAGAAAAGATATTGATGAGCTGTATTTAAGACATGTGTTACATTCTTTAGGGATTGCAAAGGTAATGTCATTTAAATCAGGGGCTAAAGTTATGGATGTTGGAACAGGAGGAGGCTTTCCAGGTATTCCTTTAGCAATCTTATTTCCAGAAACTCACTTTCATTTAGTAGACTCTATTGGTAAAAAAATAAAAGTAGTAAATGAGGTTGTAGCTGGTTTAGAATTAGAAAATGTAACAACTACCCATGGTAGAGTAGAAGATGTAAAAGATACTTATGATTTTATTGTAAGTAGAGCAGTAGCCCAAATGGAAACTTTTGTACGATGGACAAAAGGGAAGGTTGCAAAAAAACAGAACCACGATTTAAAAAATGGAATTCTTTATTTAAAAGGAGGGGATTTGACGGAAGAACTACAAAAATATACTTCTGCAACTATTTATAATTTACCTGATTATTTTGAAGAGCCTTTCTTTGACACCAAAAAAGTTGTGCATTTAGGAATGAAATTTAAAGGGTAATTCTTTTATTTTTTAAATTTTACTTATTTGTAATACGCCTAAAAATAAAAATACTTAATTATTTCTTAAAATTATAAAGTAAAAGGTTGTCCTTTATATTTCGTATATTTATATAAATTATATTTTATGAAAAATTTTATTTTAAAATGGTATCCAATTATTTTAGCCTTTATATGTCTTTTATATTCGGTATCACTTGGGATTTTTGGAATGACCGCTGAAGCTCAATATTCGGCTCACTGGCCAGGTACAATATTATTATTCGCGATAGCAATTAGACAAAGAAGAACAACATGAGTATAGGTTTTTTTATTGTAGGAGCTGTAATATTTGCTATTTATATGGCCTTAACTATTTTGAATATTATTTACTCAAATCGAAAGCAAAAAGAAGAAAATTATCCTAATAAGAAATAGGTAATTTTCAAGTTTTTTTAAGCACAAATCTTTGCAATTAACCTAAAATAAAAATGTAAATATTTGTTTTTATAAACATCTACTTATAAATTATAAGTAGATGATTAGTTAATAACAGTAAAATTTTACAATACCTCCACAAATAAACCTTCATCTGTTTTAGATACTTTGGCAACTTCTTTTTTAGTTAAACCTTTAATCGTTTTATCCCATTTTTTATTAGATAAACCAGATTGTGTTTTGAGAGCAACTAATTCTATTTTTTCTGCTTTGGTAATGATGGATAAAACAGCTTTTTCTTCATCGTTTAATGCTACAGAAGGTGCTTTCTTTTCTGGCCTCATTTGAGGAAAAAATAACACTTCTTGAATCGATTGATTGTTGGTTAAAAACATGATTAGTCTGTCCATTCCAATTCCCATTCCAGAAGTTGGTGGCATACCATATTCTAACGCTCTTAAGAAATCATGATCTATAAACTCTGTAGCTTCATCATCTCCTTTAGCAGCTAATTTTAATTGATATTCAAAACGTTCACGTTGGTCAATTGGATCATTCAACTCAGAATATGCATTTGCAATTTCTTTACCACAAACCATTAACTCAAAACGTTCTGTTAACTCTGGATTATCTCTATGTTCTTTACAAAGTGGAGACATTTCTTTTGGATAATCTGTAATAAATGTAGGCTGAATATAGTTTCCTTCACATTTTTCACCAAAAATCTCATCGATTAACTTTCCTTTACCCATGGTTTCATCAACCTCAATATTCATCCCTTTAGCTGCCTCTCTAATTTCATCTTCAGTCTTATCAGTAATATCAAAACCTGTAAAATGTTTGATAGCGTCTGCCATAGCTACTCTTGCATAAGGTGCTTTAAAATCAATCTCATGCTCACCAAAGGTTGCTTTAGATGTTCCGTTTACTGCAATAGCACAATGCTCTAATAATTGTTCACAGAAATCCATCATCCAATTGTAATCTTTGTAAGAAACATAGATTTCCATAGCTGTAAATTCAGGATTGTGCGTTCTGTCCATTCCTTCATTTCTAAAGTTTTTAGAAAACTCATACACCCCATCAAAACCACCTACAATTAAACGTTTTAAATACAATTCATTTGCAATTCTCATGTATAATGGAATGTCTAACGAATTGTGATGTGTAATAAAAGGTCTAGCAGCTGCACCTCCAGGAATCGGTTGTAAAACTGGCGTTTCTACTTCAAAATAACCAGCATCATTAAAGAAAGAACGCATTGCATTAAACAATTTAGTCCTTTTAATAAATACCTCTTTTACATTAGGGTTTACTACTAAATCTGCATAACGTTGCCTGTAACGCATTTCAGGATCATTAAACGCATCATAGGTATTTCCCTCAGCATCAACCTTTGGTAATGGTAAAGGTTTTAGGGCTTTAGATAACAATTTGAAATCGTTAACCATAACTGTTTTTTCACCCACTTTAGTGGTAAACAACGTTCCTTCAATCCCAATAAAATCACCAATATCTAGTAATTTTTTATAGACATCATTGTATAAGGTTTTGTCTTCGCTTGTGCAGATTTCATCTCGATTAAAATATACTTGTATTCTACCTTCTCCATCTTGAAGCTCTGCAAAAGAAGCTTTACCTTGTATTCTTCTAGACATTAATCTACCAGCAATAACAACTTTTTTGTTTTCTGCAAAGTCACTTTTTATCTCTTTAGAATTAGAATCTATTGGAAATAAATCTGCTGGGTAAGGATTTATACCTATCTCTCTTAATTTTGCGAGCTTTTCTCTACGTACAACTTCTTGTTCTGATAATTGCATTTGCTTTGTAAATTTCTAGTGTTTAATAATGAGTGCAAAGATACAATCTATCAATTAATAGTACATTCAGAAAATACTAAAAAAAAAGATATTTATTTTATGATTTCTAAAATCTAACTATATTTGCTCATCACTTTTTGTTAGAGTGATAAAGTTGTGTTGTTTTGGCATTTTCGTAAAAGTGTCTTGGTTTTGTTAACCAATGGAAAGCTTCCCTTAAAAGGGACGCTTTTTTTGTTTTAAAGCTTCTTTGTTACTTAAATTGTATTAAGGAACGATGAATGCCTTCATTTTAAATTTGTAATGATGAGAAAAGGAATAGCTATTATTTTACTTGTTTTATTAAGTAACTGTGCATCTAAAAAATTTAAAGAAAAATGGTTAGAGAAAGAAGCACCTGCAACATTTAAGGCGCGTTTTGAAACTACCCAAGGTAATTTTGATATTGAAGCTGTTAGAGAATGGTCTCCAGCAGGTGTAGATAGATTATATCAATTAATTATAACAAATTATTATAAGGACGTCTCTATTTTTAGAGTGGTGCCAAATTTTGTAGCTCAATTTGGAATTCATAAGGATACTTTAATCAATAAATCTTGGGCTGAAAGAGGTATTGTAGATGAGCCTGTTTTACAGAAAAACGAGGTAATGACCATAGCTTTTGCTAGAGGAGGAGTTGCTTCAAGATCGAATCAAATTTTTATCAATTTAAAAGATAACCTAAGGTTAGATCAATTATCATATTCTGGAGTTACTGGTTTTCCAGTAGTAGCCAAAGTTAGTAATGGACAAGAAAATGTATTAAAATTTTACAACGGTTATGGTGAAACTTTAGGTCGTAAACAGGGAGCAATTGCAAAGTATGGAAATGAATTTTTAAAAGCAGAATACCCTAAAGTAGATTATATAAAAAAAGCGTACATCTTAAAAAAATAACTTTTAAGATGTAAACAAGATTTTATTCTTAATTTATCTAATTGTAAAAGTAACTTTTCTTGCCAATTGTCTAGCACCTTCAGAAACACTTTTATCTTCTCTTCCACCAAAATAACTAATCCTAGCAGGACTTATGCCTGCAGCCACTAAAACATCAAAAACACGTTTAGCTCTATTTTGAGACAAAACAATATTTCTTTTTTCTGTACCAGTTTCATCGGTATAACCAATTAATTCGGCATTAAGTATTGGATTGTCTAACATAAATTGTCTAAGTGTATTTATTGTATTTAGAGATCCATCTTGAATTCGAGTTTTATTAACATCAAAATAAACATTAATATATCCTCCGTTTAGAAGTTTTTTTAAGAGTGCTGTATTTGCGTTATTCGTAGGGGTTACTTTTTCTTCTTTTCTTACATACCTTTCGTCTAATTCTGTAATAATTAATTCCTGATTAGGAGTACTTGAAATTTCTTTATTTTTTAAAGTTTCTATTTCTTTTTCAGCAGCTGCTAATCTTTTATTTTTTTCTTCTAACGCGATGTAGTTTTCTTTTTCTTCGTTTAGATAAGAGTCTGCAAGTTGTCTATGTTTTCCTAAAGAAAAACTAAGGCCTAAAGAGGTATTAAATAAACTTATATTAGACTCTCTCGGACTTAGGTTTGGTCCGCCATCAAAATTATCTTCTTGGTTAAAATGTACAATTGAAGAAAAATCTAAAAATAAAGACATGCTATTACTTATTTTGTATTGGGGTGTAATACCAAAATTTAAAGCAATAATTTGATCTCCTCCATTGTCTTCTGGTTCAGTGATATTTAGAGAGGCAGATCCAATACCACCGTGCATTAATAGATTAAAACGATTGGTCCAGTCTTTGAAACGTAAAACATCTCCAACATTAACAATACCCTCTATAGATGCTCTGTAGTAATTGGATTTAAATGGAAAAGAAGTTTCATCTTTAAAACTGCTGTACCCTAAATCCAAACGAACCCCAAAACGATTGTTAAACATGTATCTTACCCCTAAGTTTCCTTGTCCAAATAACGCAGGGTTATATCCATCACTTAAATTTGCTCCAATTTTATGAATACCCAGGCCTACGTCTATAGCCCAATGATCAAACTTTTCTTTTTTATACTATGCGTTGATCTGAAGTGCACTGCATAAAAGTAGTACCGCTGCTAATTTAATTTTTCCTCTTTTCATTTTTTTGATTTACAGTACCGTAAAACTAGTGATATTTTTACTTTAATTCTGTAAAATACTTATAAAAGTATGGGATGGTTTCAATCCCTTTTAGATAATTCCAGATTCCAAAGTGTTCATTCGGAGAGTGTATAGCATCAGAATTTAGCCCAAAACCCATTAATATGGTTTTACTTTTTAGATGTTCTTCAAAAAGAGCAACAATAGGAATGCTACCTCCACTTCTTTGTGGAATTGGAGTTTTGCTAAATGTAGTTTGATAGGCTTTGCTAGCTGCTTGGTATGCGATAGTATTTGTTGGAGTTACATAGCCTTGACCTCCATGATGTGGATTTACTTTTACAGTAACTGCTTTGGGGGCAATTTTCTTGAAATGATCTACAAATAATTGAGTAATTCTTTTCCAATCTTGGTTAGGTACTAATCGCATAGAAATTTTTGCATACGCTTTAGATGCTATTACTGTTTTAGCACCTTCTCCAGTATAGCCTCCCCAAATACCATTTACATCTAAGGTAGGTCTTATTGCATTTCTCTCGTTGGTGGTATAGTCTTTCTCACCATAGACATCACCAATTTTAATGGCATCTTTATATTCTTCTATATTGAAAGGCGCTTTCGCCATTTCAGCCCTTTCTTCCAAAGATAATTCTTCTACATGATCATAAAATCCAGGAATAGTAATGCGATTATTTTCATCATGTAAAGAAGCAATCATTTTACTTAATATAGTTATTGGATTTGCTACTGCACCTCCATATAAACCAGAATGCAAATCTCTATTAGGTCCAGTAACTTCAACTTCTACATAACTTAACCCTCTGAGCCCAGTGGTAATAGAGGGAATGTTATTTGCAATCATGCCAGTATCTGAAATTAAAATTACATCATTCTTTAACTTTTCTATATTTCTTGGAACAAACCAAGATAAACTTTCAGAGCCAACCTCCTCTTCACCTTCAATCATAAATTTTACGTTACAAGGCAAATTACCTGTATTAACCATGTATTCTAATGCTTTTACATGCATATACATTTGTCCTTTATCGTCGCAAGCACCACGTGCAAAAATTGCTCCTTCTGGATGTATTTCGGTGTTTTTAATCACAGGTTCAAATGGCGGTGAGTGCCATAATTCTATCGGATCAGGGGGCTGTACATCATAATGACCATAAACCAAAACTGTAGGTAAATTTTTATCAATTTTTTTTTCTCCGTAAATGATTGGATAGCCAGGGGTTTCACACAATTCAACATCATCACATCCTGCTTTTTTTAGCTGCTCCATAACAAAATCAGCAGTTAGTAAAACCTCTTTTTTATAGGTTTTGTCAGCACTTACAGAAGGGATTTTTAATAAGGAAATTAATTCGACTAAAAATCGTTCTTTATGTGTTTCTATATAGTTGTTGATATCCTTCATAATTTCTTTTTAAAATCCTTTTCAAAAGTAGAAAAATAATAATGAACCGCTTTGTAGTTTCTGCTTATTGTTTATATTTGCAAACCAAAATGCGAGCGTGGTGGAATTGGTAGACACGCTAGACTTAGGATCTAGTGCCGAAAGGTGTGAGAGTTCGAGTCTCTCCGCTCGTACTGAAAAAGCTTCTCTTTTGAGAAGCTTTTTTTATGTATGAAATATTTAGTTTTTTAATTGAATTTCTTCAAAATCAAGGGTTTTCTCAGCACTCACAAATAACTGTTGCGCTTCTTGTGGTGGTATGGTTAGTTTTCTTTTTTCTAAATCTATCCAGGCACCATATACTTTTATAATGGCAGAAAGTTTCCCTGCTTCATTAAATACCTCATGTGTTATTTTCCAACGTTCATTCTTTTTTGAGAGCCCTGAAACTTTCATGTTTACAGAAATGTTTTCTCCCAAATGAATTTCTTTTCTAAAAGAAGTAGACTCTTCAAATAAAATAGGTCCTATGTTGTATTTGTTAAACTCTTTGATAGAAAATTTTTGATTCGAAAAGTACCGAACCCTTACTTCTGCTGCATACTCGTTATAAGCAGTATGACGCATGTGTCTGTTGGGGTCAAAGTCTGACCATTTTGTTGCAAATTTTACTTGAAAACTCATAAATATTAATTAAAAAACCTGATGTTTATAGTCGACATCAGGTAGAATTATTTTACTCAGTAAAGGTATTAGTTTTTAATGCTTTCTGTTTTGTTTTTAATCTTTAATTCGCTTAAAACATTTAGGGCTTCTGAGATATACATGTCTTTAGATAAGCTTTTATGCCATGCTATTCTTTTGTCTGCTAAATCTTTATCGTTTTTAAACAACGCTTTCTCATATTTTGGAGAGGTAAAAGTTAAATTGGATGTGTATTCAAAGACAGATTTAAATTGATTGGCTTCTTTTTCTTTTTGATCGTTTTTTGCAAAAAACTGCTTATAATTTAATGAAAAAGACATGTCTTCTTGATTTTCCTTTAACCATTTTGCATATTCATTAATCAATTTAAAATTTTTACTATTTGCAATACGTTGCTTACTGTTATAGACAACATCGTTAAAATTTGCATACGTATTTGTTTGCGTATATTTTGCCTGTGGTACCTTATCCCAATTTAAGGCACCCTCTAAATCTCGTTCTCCATATTTCATATAACTTAACCTACTAGGCATCGCTATATCTGAATAGACTCCTTCTTTTTGAGTAGAACCCCCATTTACTCTGTAAAACTTCTGGATAGTCATTTTTAGATATCCAAGATCTTTTTCGTATTTTGGATAAAATTGATTGATTGGTAAGATATTCTGAACAGTTCCTTTTCCGTAAGTTTGATTTCCTCCTAAAATAACCCCTCTTTTGTAATCTTGCATTGCAGCTGCAAAAATTTCTGAAGCAGACGCAGAAAACTCGTTAACCAAAACAACTACAGCTCCATCCCATTGAACAGTTGGGTCTATGTCTTCTTTTACAATTGGATTTTCTCCTCTATATTTTACTTGTACAATTGGACCTTTATCAATAAATAAACCAGAAATCTCAATTGCAGTTTTTAAAGAGCCTCCTCCATTATTTCTAAGATCTACAATTAAACCATTAACACCCTCTGCTTTTAAGCGTTCAATTTCTTTTTCCATGTCTTTTGCAGAGTCTCTATAATTATTGTCAGAAAAGTCGATGTAAAAACTCGGTAAGTCTATTATGGCATATTTCTTACCATTTTTTCCTACAATACTAGATTTTACAAAAGTTTCGTCTAATTGAACAACATCTCTAATAATTGAAATGATTTGAATGGAACCGTCAATTTTCTTTTTTACAGTAAGTCTTACTTCTGTTCCTTTTTTACCTTTAATAAATTTTATAGCATCGTCTAAACGCATACCAACAATATCTATAGGTTCTTCTTCTCCCTGTGCTACTTTTAAAATGATGTCTTCAGGTTCTAATTCACCTTGTTTAAAAGCGGGTCCACCAGCAACCAATTCTGATACATGAGTGTAAATTCCTTTTTTCTGTAAACGAGCTCCAATACCCTCTAGTTTACCAGAAATATTTTGGTCAAAACGTTCTTTTATATTTGGATCCATATACGTTGTATGAGGATCAAAAGCACCGACAACAGAATTTAAGAATGTAGAAAACCAATCTTCATGCTCTAATTCTTCTATTCTAATATAAAGCTCTTCCATATTTTTCAATACTTCTGTTCTTGCTTCTTTTTCTATTGTTTTAAAAGATTTTTTAGGATGGTTTTTGTCCTTTTTTAATTTATTTTCTTGAAGTGCTGTTAACTCTTGAATCTTACTAAGTGTCTGAAGTTTTAATTGTTTCCTCCAGTAATTAATTAATTCATTATTGTTTTTAGCAAAGGGGACATTCTTATAGTCCAAATCTATAGTTTCAATTTTCTTAAAATTAAATGGTTGTGCAAGTAGATCTCCATAATATGATTTTGCATTTTTAATTTTTTCTAAAAATCGGCTATATACTAAATGATAAAAACTTAAATCATCTTTTAATAATTGATTGTCTATTTCATACTTATATTGCGAGAATTCTTTGATGTCTTTTTGGGTAAAATAGCGTTTACTAGAATCTAACCCGTCTATGAAATTTTGATAAACAAATTCAGAAAAGTCGTCATTCATATCTTTTACAACAAAATGACCACGAGTTAAAATGTTTTTTAAAACGTAAATTAGTACTCGGTCTTTTTCTGGATCTTTTTTAATTTCATGATCAATAGTTGATGAAAAACTATTGAAACAAATTAGAGAAGCTAAAAGGAAAAGGATAATTTTAAAATTCGTCTTCATAAATCTTCTTGAGTTATTTCTTAAATATTTTTCTAAAATTAGAGCTAGACTACTAAAATAACGATAATTTTTTAGGTGTAAAGTATTGTGTACAAATTAGTGTCATAATTCCTTACAATGTTACCAATTTTAGTCCTTTTTTATTCTTTACAAAATGTTAAAAAGAAAATACCATAAAATAAATTACATTTGTAATAAAAACATCAAAGATGCAAGAGAAACCTTTAATTTTAGTTACTAATGATGATGGAATTACCGCTCCTGGTATACGAGCTTTAATTAAGATTATGAATAAAATTGGAGATGTTGTAGTGGTTGCACCAGATAGCCCACAAAGTGGTATGGGTCATGCAATTACGGTAGATAATGTACTAACATGTAATCCGATAACAATTGATGACGGACCTCAATTGGAATATACTTGCTCTGGAACCCCTGCAGATTGTGTAAAAATGGCAATCAGTGAAATTTTAAATAAAAAGCCAGACTTGTGTGTTTCCGGTATTAATCATGGGGCAAACTCATCGATTAATGTAATTTATTCTGGTACAATGAGTGCTGCAATCGAGGCAGGTATTGAGGGTATCCCTGCTATTGGGTTTTCTTTATTAGACTTTAAATGGCATGCAGATTTTAGACCTGCAGAAGATTTTGTAAAAAAAATAACCTTAAATACGTTAAGAAATGGATTGCCTGAAGGGATTGTTTTAAATGTAAATATTCCTAATGAAGAAAAAGAAAATATTAAAGGAATAAAAATTTGTAGACAAGCTATTGGAGTATGGAAAGAGGATTTTGATAAAAGAAAAAGCCCTTTTGGAAAAGAATATTATTGGCTTTCAGGGCAATTTATAAATAAAGATAAAGGACAAGACACAGATATTTATGCGTTAGAGAGCGGATATATTTCTGTAGTACCCGTTCAATTTGATTTAACAGCACATCATATGATTCAAAAATTAAATGAATGGGAGCTGTAACTAAAGAAATCAGTTTAGGAGTATTGGTGGCTTTGTTTGCTACTGCAGGTGGTTTTTTTCTTTATGTAGAGTATTTTTCAAAATTTGGTTTTATAGACACTTTACAAATTATAAGACTAGGAAATTTATACAGTAACGTTTTAGCTATTGCTGCAATACCCAACTTATTTGTCTTCTTTGTCTTTATTAAGAAAAAGCAAGATCAAAGAGCAAAAGGCGTTTTAATGGCTACTATTGTAATTGCTTTGACTACATTAATTTTAAAATTCATTTAATGAAATATTACATTATTGCAGGCGAAGCATCTGGAGATTTACATGGTTCTAATTTAATGAAAGCATTATACCAAGAAGATCCCTATGCAGATATTCGTTTTTGGGGTGGTGATTTAATGCAAAAAGTTGGAGGTTTTTTGGTAAGTCATTACAAAGAACGCGCTTTTATGGGCTTTTTAGAGGTGCTAAAAAATTTAAATAAACTCTTAGTATTTATTGGTTTTTGTAAAAAAGATATTGCTCAATTTAAACCAGATGTCATAATTTTTATAGACAACTCAGGATTTAATTTGCGAATAGCCAAATGGGCAAAAAAGCAAGGCTATCTTACCAATTATTATATATCGCCACAAGTTTGGGCAAGTAGAGCAACTAGAGTAAAAAAAATTAAAAGAGACGTAGATCAACTTTTTGTTATTCTTCCTTTTGAAAAAGAATTTTATAAAAAATTTGATTATGATGTTACTTTTGTCGGCCACCCTTTAATAGACGCAATTGCAAATAGTGTACCAATAGATGAATCTGATTTTAGAAAAGAACATAACTTAGGAAACAAACCTATTATTGCACTTTTACCAGGAAGTAGAAAACAAGAAATTACAAAGAAATTATCGGTAATGTTATCTTTAGTAAATGATTTTAAAGACTATACATTTGTGATTGCTGGTGCACCAAGTCAAGATTTTTCTTTTTATAAAAATAGGATTGGAGACTTAAATGTAAGTTTTGTAGATAATAAAACCTATGAGTTGTTAAGTGTTTCATATGCAGCTTTAGTTGCCTCAGGAACTGCTACTTTAGAAACAGCATTGTTTAAAGTGCCTCAAGTGGTATGTTATAAGGGAAGTTTTATTTCTTATCAAATTGCAAAAAGAATAATTACTTTAAAATTTATATCTCTTGTTAACTTAATTATGAATAAAGAAGTGGTAAGAGAATTAATTCAAAATGATTTAACTACCCAAAAATTAAAAATTGCTTTGCAAGAAATATTGGATGAAAAATTTCGAGAAAAAATATTCTTGAATTACTTTGATTTAGAAAAAAAATTAGGCGGAAAAGGGGCTTCTTTAACTACTGCAAAATCTATACTATCTAATCTAAAAAAATCCTAAGTTCTTATGCCGATTCACGAAATGGGAAAGCGCTATTTTTAAATTTAAAAGTAGTATCTTCCATTTGCTATGAAAAAGGTACTTGCTTACTTACCCCTGCACTTTTTAGTGCTATTAGTTGTTGGAATTCTTTGTCAGTTTTATCTTAAAATTTGGACATTCTCATTTGTAGCAATTCCCTTTTTTATACTTTTCCTTCTAATTGTATTTATATTCAGTAAAAAGATATTAAGAACTCTAACTGGGCTTATCCTATTCTTTTTTTTAGGGATTTTTTTAGTTTTTATTCAAAATGACACCAATTATCCCAACCATTATGTTAAGTATTTAGAAGACGATTCTCTCGCGGTTGTAAAAATTCGTAAGATTTTAAAAGAAAACCAATACAATAAAAAATTTGAAGCAGAGGTAATTCAGCTTGGTGATGTTTTAACAAAAGGAAAAGTATTGGTTAATATTTCTAAAGAAGATACAGTAAATGCTCTTTTTGTAGACGATTTGTTAGTGGTAAATGCTGATTTTAAAGCAATAAACTCACCTTACAATCCTTATCAATTTAATTATAAATTGTATTTACAAAAGCAAGGGATACCACAACAATTATTTTTAAAAAATAACCAGTATAAACACTTAAAATCTATAAATAATTCTTGGTTAGGATATGCCAATTTACTTAGAAATAAAATACACCGTTCTTTAGAAAAGTTCAATTTTAAGCCCAACGAATTGGCAGTAATTAATGCATTATTATTAGGGAACAGAGAAAACATTTCTAAACAACTTTTAGAGGATTATGCAAATGCTGGAGCTATTCATATTTTAGCTGTATCAGGATTGCATGTCGGAATTATTTTATTACTATTGTCAACACTTTTAAAACCTTTAGAACAACTAAAAAATGGCAAGTTTTTAAAAACTGTAATAGTTGTTCTAAGTTTATGGGTTTTTGCTTTTATAGCAGGATTGTCTGCTAGTGTTATTAGGGCTGTAACTATGTTTACTTTTGTTGCAATAGGACTGTTTTTTAATCGGAATAATATTGTTCTGTTTTCTTTGATTTCCTCTTTATTTTTTCTGCTTATTTTTAATCCTCTCTTTTTGTTTGATGTAGGATTTCAGTTGAGTTATTTGGCTGTTTTTGGTATTGTAATACTACAACCTAAAATGTATTCTATATGGCAGCCTAACTACAAAATAATGGATAAATTTTGGCAATTGGCAACTGTTTCTTTAGCTGCTCAAATTGGAGTATTACCTCTAAGTTTGTATTATTTTCATCAATTTCCAGGACTTTTTATGCTTTCTAATTTAATTATTGTACCTCTTTTAGGTTTTATCTTAATTGGGGGTATTGTAGTTATAATTCTTGCATTATTGAATGTTTTACCTCAATTCTTGGCAGATTTTTATGGTTTAATAATTTCGTTGATGAACAACTTTGTAAGTTGGATTTCTAAACAAGAAGATTTTCTATTCACAGAAATATCACTTTCATTTCAAGCAATGTTCGCTATTTATTTAGTGATTGCTTTTGGTATTTATTTCTTTATATATCAAAAAACAAAATCATTAGTGTACTTTTTATTTACTGTTTTATTATTACAAGGAGTTGTTTTGTTTGAAAATTATCAAAAAAAAACAAAAAATGAATTCATTATTTTTCATAAATCTAGACATACTGTTTTAGGGGAAAGAGTTGGAGTTGTATTAAAAATTAAACATGATATTAGTCATGAAAATATACAACACGAAAATGCTATTTTGTCGTATACACTAAACCAAAAAATTGATTCAACTATTTTTGATAGCTTACCTAGTATACTTCAATTTAATAAGAAAAAGCTTTTGATTGTAGATGGTCTTGGGGTATATGACATACCTAATTTAAAACAACCTATAGTTTTGTTAAGGTCTTCTCCTAAAATTAATTTAGAGCGACTTATAAAAGTGTTAACACCCGAGTTGATTATTGCAGATGGTTCTAATTATAAAAGTTATGTTAGAGATTGGGCGTTAATTGCAAGTAAACGTAAAATACCGTTTTACAATACTAATAAAAAGGGTGCATTTATATTCAATAATTAAGGGGTTAGCTTGCTTTTAAATTTTTTTTCAAAATCTGCCCATTCTTGATCTTTATACGCTTCAGTATTAAAATAGGCTAGTATTTTTTCGAACCTTTCAACAGATAAATAACCAGGAATTTTTTGAAGTATTTGTTCTTTTTCTGTCATAAAAATAGTGGTTGGATAAGAGAGTTTACCCTCCATCAAAGCAGCAGATAATTCATGATATTTAGACCTGCCTTCACCTTTAAGTTTAAATGTATATCCTTTGTAAGTAATATCTTCTTTACCTTCACCATCTAATTTAATGGCATAGAAATTATTATTTATATAAGTGGCAATTGTTATATTTGCATAAGTTTCTTTGTCCATTTTTTTACAATATCCACACCAATCTGTATAAATATCTATTAAAATGGGTTTGGGTACTTCTTTGTTTAATTCAATTGCTTCCTCAAAAGACAACCAATTAATTTTTTCTTGTGCACCTATAGTGAGGTGTAATGCAGTAAAAATAATTAAAAAAAGTTTTTTTTTCATGAGTATTAAAATATAGCGAAGAAGATGTAGGATTAAATTCTGTGTATTAGTTTTTTAATGAATGTTTTTAATATAAAAAAATCCAACATTTTTTAGAAATATAGTAAAATTGTAAAACCTCATAAGTTTTTAGTTTATGAGGTTTGTATATGATTTTTTAATTAGTGAACGTTACCTAATAACTTTTTCATTAAAGGTGAAAATAATAATACAATTGCACCTGCACCTAAAGCATACATCGCTATTAAATGAAAACCGTCTGTATAGATTGTTAACGTTTCTAAACCCCCTACATTTTTATCAGTACTTTCTATGGCTAATTGTTCACCTATAAACCCAACGATTTGAAAAGCAAAAGCAGAAGATAAAAACCAAACCCCCATCATAAAAGCAACAATGTTTTTTGGTGATAAATCTGTAATTTTTGATAAGCCCACTGGAGACATAAATAATTCTCCAATAGATAAAATAAAGTACATAACTAAAAGATATACAAAGGGTACTAAACCATTTTCATCTGCACTTGCTCCTGAGATTGATAAAATGTAAAAACACAAACCTGCAAAAAGAAGTCCCAACCCAAATTTATAAGGTGTTCTTGGGTTTAATCCTTTTTTTGCTAAATATCCCCAAAGTAAAGAGATTGGAATAGCTAGAACAATAATAAACATTGAATTTAATGCATTGGTTTGAGCTGCACTCATAATGCCTGATAAATCTACATTTCTCGAGGCAAATAAGGTAATCACACTTCCTGATAATTCATGAAACCCCCAGAATAGCGTCATAAAAAAGGTAATTAACACGGCCATAATTAGTTTTTTACGAGCTTCAGCATCTAATTTAACCATGATGTAAACTAAATATCCAAGTACAGCAAACCCAATAAATTTAAAGATACCACTTACATAATTCTGTTGCCAAGAAGCTAACAAATAAGCAATTACAGGTACAAATAAAAATGCAATTATTGGAATTAGTGTTTTTTGTGGAATTCCAATTATTTTTTTCTCATAGACTTCTTCACTAGGAGGCATTCCTTTGTCTCCAAAAACATTCTTTTTTATACCACTCCAAAAGAAAATTAAACCAGCCATCATACCAATACCTGCTAATCCAAACCCATAGTGGTATCCATACTCTAAAGCAAGCCAACCACATAGCAATGGAGCTACAAACCCTCCAATATTAATACCCATATAAAAAATAGTAAAACCAGAATCTTTTCTAACATCACCTTCTTCATAGAGTGCACCTACAAAAGTTGAAATATTAGGTTTAAAAAAGCCGTTACCAACAACAATTAATGCCAATGCAAGAAAAAATGCCAAATCGTTTTCTATGGCAAGAACAAAATGACCTAACGCCATTAAGATACCTCCTAAAAAGATAGAGGCCCTCATCCCTAAAATTTTGTCTGAAATTTGACCACCAATCACTGTAGAGGCATACACTAAAGATCCGTACGAAGCATATACAATGGCTGTAGCTGTATCTCTTTCAGCAATGGCTTTAAAAATTTCGTTTACCATATACAGCGTTAATAACGCTCTCATTCCATAAAAACTAAAACGCTCCCACAATTCAGCAAAAAATAGGTAGAACAATCCTTTTGGATGTCCAAACATTTGCGGTTCTTCTGATGCAATAACTTGTTTATCTAACATATTTTATCCTTTTACTTTAGTTGTTTTGTTTGATTTTTCTATTAAATGTTCTTCAACAAAATTGGTCATTTTTGTATATAAATTCAATCTTGTATTTGTGCCTTTATAAATACCATGCGTTCTATCTGGAACAATAAACATATCAAATTGTTTATTCGCTTCAATAAGTGCATTTATCATTCTCATAGAATTTTGTACGTGTACATTGTCATCTCCTGTTCCATGAACCAATAAATAGTTTCCTTCTAATTTATCTGCATAGTTTATTGGAGAGTTTTCATCGTAACCACTTGCATTTTCCTGAGGAGTTTGCATGTAACGTTCTGTATAAACGGTATCGTAAAAGCGCCATGAAGTTACAGGTGCTACAGCAATTGCTGTAGAAAAAATATCACTTCCTTTTAGTAATGCATTAGTACTCATAAATCCACCAAAAGACCATCCCCAAATACCGATGTTATTTTTATCTATGTAAGAGCGTTCAGCAAGTTTTTTAGCAGCAGCTATTTGATCTTCTACTTCGTATTTCCCTAATTCTTTTTGTGTAACTTTTTTAAAGTCTGCTCCTTTTAAACCTGTTCCTCGTCCATCTATACATACCACAATCATTCCTTTTTGGGCAAGCATGTTATGCCAATAATCATTCGTGCCATTCCACCTGTTAGCCACTTGCTGAGATCCAGGACCAGAATATTGAAACATTAGTAGAGGATATGCTTTGTTTTCGTCAAAATCTACAGGTTTTATCATCCACATGTTTAAATCATTACCATTTATGTTAATGGTAGAAAATTCTTTAGGACTGATCTTGTAATCAGCCAACTGCTCTTTAAGTGTTGCATTGTCTTTTACTACTTTTAACATTTCGCCTTCAGCCGAATATAAACTGTAAATAGGTGGAATTTCTGATGATGAAAATGTATTGATAAAATAGTTTAAGTTAGTGCTAAAAGCAGCCGAGTTTTGACCATCATTGTTGCTTAATAACTTTTTATGTTTACCATTCAAACCTATAGAATAAACGCCTCTATTGGTAGGTCCATTTTCTACAGATTGATAATAGATCGTTTTTTTTGTAGGATTAAAGCCGTAATAATTAGTTACTTCCCAATCTCCTTTTGTTATTTGGCGGATTAACTTTCCATTAAAATCATAATGGTAAATATGGTTAAAACCATCTCTTTCACTTGTCCAAATAAAAGAATTATCAGCTAAAAATGTTAAGTTATCTGTAATGTCTATATATGCTTTGTCAGTTTCATTTAACAATACTTTAGATGAATTTCTTAAAGCATTTACTTTATGAAGTTTTAAGTCGTTTTGATAACGGTTTAACGTTGTTGCTACTAAAACATTATTTTGATTAGACCATTTAATTCTAGGAATATACTCGTAAGTACCTAAATTAATTTTTTTCGAAGTGTTGTTTGCTAATGTATACATATGTAAAGTAACCTCTGCATTTTTTTCTCCTGCTTTAGGATATTTAAATACTTGTTGGTTTGGATACAACTCACTACCAACCATATCCATAGAGAATGTTGGTACATTAGATTCATCAAACCTTAAAAACGCTAAATAGTTACTATTTTTACTCCATTCAAATGCTCTAACAAATCCAAACTCTTCTTCATATACCCAATCTGTAATTCCGTTTATAATGCTATTTTTTTGTCCATCTCGTGTAATTTTACGATTTGTGTTTCTAGAAAAATCTTTGATATAAATGTTATTATTTTTAGCATAGGCAACTTTTTTATTGTCTGGAGAAAATAAAGGTTCTTGAATGTTTTTGCCTATTAAAGAGAGTGTTTTTGAAGCGATGTCATAAGCATAAAATGTACCACTATAAGAACGTCTATAGATTTTTTTAAAGTCAGTACCTAAAATTAACTTAGTCTCATCGTCATTAAAAGCATAGGAAGAAAACCCATCTAACTCTTTTAAATTTTCACTACTAACAATAGTTTCAACTTTTTCTAAAGTACTATAGCTGTATTTATCAACAGTTGTATTGCCATTATCATCCCTATTCAAAAGGGAATAAAAATCACCATTCATAGAGTTTAGGGCATTCATTCTTTCTGTAGAAAAAGTACCATCCCAAATTTCTTCAAGCGTGATTTCTTTGGTCCCTGTCGGAATTTTTGTTAATGTATCTGAATTTTTTTCTTGGCAGCCTATAAAGAATAGAACAGCTGCTAATATTATTGATGGTTTCATGATAGACCTTTTTTTTGATAAAAGTTTGCCAAGTTTACGGAAAAATTGACAAAAAATTGCCATTTTATCTAATTTTGAGGGCAAATAAAGAACACAATTTTGATTGAAAAGTAATTTTTAACAAAAAAGCCTAACATTTTGTTAGGCTTTTTTTGAATACGTTATGTAAAAATATTACTTATCTTTTTTCTTTTTAGAGGTGTTTTCTTTTTGATTTTCATTTACCAACAGTGGTGTTTTTCCATCAGTTATAATAATTTTTGCATTGTTAGATTTTGATAGTTCTTTAAACGCTTCGATAGCCTTAATTCTTATAATGCCCTCTGTTAACCCTTCAGAAATTATGATTTGTGCATCTCTTTCTCCTTTTGCATTGATAATTTTTCTTTCTGCTTCAAGTTTTTCTTGGGTGAGTACAAATTCCATTCTCATGGCATCTTGTTCTGCTTGTAATTTCCTTTCAACAGAGCTAGCTAAGCCCCTAGGAAGTTGAATTTGTTTCATTAATACAGCAATTAATTGTATGCCTTCTGCCTGTTTTTCTAGATTAATTTTCATTTTATCTAAAATCTCTCTTTCAATATCTGCTCTTTTTCCAGAGTGCATATCTTTTGCATAGAATTTTGCACAGACATCAGAAGCCGCAGATCTAAAAACACTAGTAATTACAGATTCATAATCTTTTCCTAAATTTTTTAAGACAGAGGCAATTTTTTCTCCCTCTAATCGATGTAAAATTGAAATCTCAGAATTCACACTCAACCCCTCTTTACTTGGTAAGCTTAAAAAAAGTTTTATGTTTTTTGTTTGTGTAGATTCTTTAACCACCTTACTGGTAATTGGATTGTATAAAATGGTGCCTTCCGTTTGAATGTTTCCTGTAAATTTTCCAAGTTTCTGTTTTATACCAACTTCTCCAGGTCTAATAACAGCACAACTTGATAATAATAGTAGTGATAAAAATAGTACGCTTAAATATTTCATAGTTCAAATTGTTAAAGTTAATATTACTTTTAAATATAATAGTAATACTTTTGTTAATGCGTTTAAAATAATAACAATTTCTTATAAATTCATTGGTAAATTTTATATTAATTTTATTTATTTTCAGGCTGTTATGCTTGTTTTTTGATGGTAATGATTACAATACTCTTTTAAAATATATACAGAGTTATCTTATATTCATTTATATTTGTTCTTTATAGTTATAGCTGCAGAAATGAATAAAATGATATCAGGATTTTCTAAATTAACCAAACAAGAAAAAATTGATTGGTTAGTACAAAATAATTTAAATAACTCTTCGGATGCTATTGCTACTATTAAGCAATATTGGAATACAGATGAAGGTATTCAGGAATTACATGATGAATTTATAGAGAACACCATTTCTAATTTTTATATGCCATTTGGTGTAGCACCGAACTTTAAGATCAATAATCAAAGTTATGTTTTACCGATGGTTATAGAAGAAAGTTCTGTAGTTGCAGCTGCCTCTAAAGTTGCTAAGTTTTGGAGCACCAGAGGTGGTTTTAAAACCAAAGTTTTAGGAACTACAAAAATAGGTCAGGTGCATTTCATGTTTTTTGGCGATAAATGTGATTTAATAACTTATTTTAATAAAAATAAAACAGAATTACGTGCGGTAACAGCTTCCATAACTAAAAATATGGAAAAAAGAGGAGGAGGTATTTTAGACATTTCTTTAGTTGATAAAACAGATAAGCTCCCTAATTACTATCAATTGCATGTAACCTTTGAAACCAAAGATTCGATGGGTGCGAATTTTATAAATTCTTGCTTAGAGGCCATTGCAGAAAAGTTTGAAAATGAGGAGATAGAGATTGTAATGAGTATTTTATCTAATTATGTGCCAGAATGTTTAGTTAGGGCAGAGGTAAGTTGTAAAATAGAGGAATTGGGAGGTGAAAACCCGAAAAAATTTGCAGAAAAATTCAAGCAAGCAGTAGATATTGCAGCTATAGAACCATACAGAGCAGTAACTCACAATAAGGGTATTATGAATGGTATAGATGCTGTTGTTTTAGCTACGGGTAATGATTTCAGAGCTGTTGAAGCAGGTATACATGCCTATGCATCTAGAAGTGGTTCATATGCAAGTTTATCGCATTGTTCTGTTGCTAACGGAACTTTTAAATTTTGGTTAGAATTACCTTTAGCTCTAGGAACCGTTGGAGGATTAACCGCTTTGCACCCAATGGCTAAATTGTCTTTAGAAATATTGCAAAAGCCTTCCGCAGAACAACTGATGCAAATTATGGCTGCAGCGGGTCTAGCTCAAAATTTTGCAGCATTAAGAGCGCTTACCACAAAAGGGATACAACATGGGCACATGAAAATGCATTTGCAAAATATATTAAATCAATTTAATGCCACAGAAGAAGAAAAAACAAAGGTAGAACTCTATTTTAAAGACAAAACAGTCTCTCACGCAGCTGTAGTAGAAAAAATAAAATCCTTAAGGGAAAAAGAAGTAACTTGGGTAGACATTTTAAACGTTACCGAAATACGATCTAAATTGTCTTTACTAAACACGGATTCAAAAGCTGTATTTGGTAAAATGAACGCACAACAAATGATAGAGCACTTAAGTACAGTTACTCAAATTGCAAATGGCAATTGGGAAGTAGATGTGTTTGTGTCTGAGGAAAAATGTGCTCGAAGAAAACCTTTTTTAGATACAAATTTTGAACTTCAAGAAGGGTTTAAACCTTCTTATTTATCTGATGAGCCTTTAGCATTAAAATTTAATACTATTCAGGAGGCTATTAATGATTTAGAATACCAACTTCAAACGTTTTTAAATGTGTTTCAAAAAGACACGCAAAGAATAGTAGTTCATCCTTTTTTTGGACCATTGGACTTTGAGTATTGGAAAAAATATCAAACCAAACATTTCACACATCATTTTAAACAGTTTGCTTTATTGTAATGAATTATTATTCTAACGGAAAATTATTACTTACTGGAGAATACCTTGTTTTAGAGGGTGCAAAATCATTGGCTTTACCCACTAAATTTGGCCAAAATTTACATGTAAAAAAAAATAATTCACATCAACTAATATGGCGAAGTTTTACAGTTACTAAAGAGATTTGGTTTGAAGCCGTTTTTGATTTACCTAAACTTCGTTTATTATCTTGTAGTTTTAATTCTGAGAAAGAGGGCAGTGCAGAATTTATTGCAGAAACATTATTGGATATTTTAACAGAAGCAAAAAGGTTAAACTCTAATTTTTTAGGCTTAGATCATGGAATCGAAGTTACCACTGAATTAACCTTTCCTGGAAATTGGGGATTAGGAAGTTCTTCTACGTTAATCAACTCTATTGCATCTTGGGCAAAAGTGGATGCTTTTCAATTATTGTGGAATTCTTTTAAAGGAAGTGGATATGATATTGCATGTGCGCAAAATGATACACCTATATATTATCAAATAAAAGAGCAGAAACCTATAGTTGATTCAGTGGTTTTTAATCCTGAATTTAAAGATAATTTATATTTTGTGTATTTGAACCAAAAACAAGATTCTAAAGATGGTATTGCAAAGTTTAGAGAAAGTAATATAGATTATAGTGCGAAAATTAATCGAATTTCAGAAATTTCTGACCAGTTCATTACTGTAAAATCGATAGATGTATTTAATTCACTTATTTTAGAGCACGAACAAATTATAAGTTCGATTATAAAATTACAGCCTGTTAAAGATAGATTATTTCCAGACTATTTTGGAGAGGTAAAAAGTTTAGGTGCTTGGGGTGGAGATTTTGTTTTAGCAACTGGTAACCAAGAGACACCTAACTATTTTAAAAATAAAGGATTTGAAACAATTCTTTCGTATTCAGAAATGATTTTATGAGTAAAGTAGTCATTATTGGAGGTGGTGCTGCTGGATATTTTACAGCTATAAATGCCAAAGAAAACAATCCTGAATTAGACATCACCATTTTAGAAAAAGGAAAAGTTGTTTTGCAGAAAGTAAAAATTTCTGGAGGTGGTAGGTGTAATGTAACACATGCTTGTTTTACACCTAAAGAATTGATTGAATTTTATCCCAGAGGGAAAAAAGAATTGCTGGGTCCTTTTCATCAATTCATGACTGGAGAAACATTTGAGTGGTTTGAAAACAAAGGAGTGCCCTTGAAGATTGAGGGTGATAATAGAGTTTTTCCAGAAGCAAATACTAGTCAGGCAATTATTGATTGCTTTCAAAACGCTGTTGATAAATTAGGAGTTAAAGTGTTTACAAACTGTGGTGTTAATGCAGTTTATCAGCAAGGAAAACAGTGGGTTATCAATACAAAAAATAAGGATTTTATTGCAGACAAGCTAGTTGTCGCAGCTGGTAGTTCTAAGAAAGTATGGGAGCTTTGTAAAACACTAGATCATCATATTATAGAGCCTGTACCGTCTTTATTTACGTTTAATATAAAAGATAGTCGCTTGGTAGATTTATTAGGAACCTCTGTGCCAGACGCTACTGTAAAAATTATAGGGACAAAGTTAGAGGCTTCTGGCCCTTTACTTATTACTCATTGGGGCATGAGCGGACCAGCAGTTTTAAAACTGTCAGCTTTTGGAGCACGTATTCTTGCGGATAAGAACTATCAATACAATATTGAAGTAAATTGGCTTTCAAAATCATCTCAAAAAGTATTGAATATATTATTGAATTTAAAAAAGAAAGAACCTCGTAAAACAGTTATTCTAAAATCGCCTTTTACAGAAATATCAAAAAGACTTTGGGAACGTTTTGTATTGTATGCAGATATCTCTAAACATCAAAACTGGGCAGATTTAAACGCTGCCCAATTAGAAAAATTAGCAAATCAATTAACAAAAGGGACTTTTAATGCAAATGGAAGAACTACATTTAAAGATGAATTTGTAACTGCTGGTGGGGTAGATTTAAAAGAAATAAATTTTAAACGTTTTGAAAGTAAACGACATAAAAATTTATTTTTTGTAGGTGAAGTTTTAAATATTGATGCTGTAACAGGGGGTTTTAATTTCCAAAATGCATGGACGGGGGGGTATATTTGTGCAAATGCTCTGGCAACAAGGACTAATGAATAATTAAATATAAAAAATGGCATTAACAGAATCAAATGAATTTGTATTGGGAACAAAAGCCCCAGATTTTACACTGATAAACACTGTAGACGATAAAGAATATTCTCTGGATCAACTAAAAGGTGCAAAAGGAACTGTGATTATGTTTATTTGTAATCACTGTCCTTTTGTAATTCATGTTAATACTGAATTGGTAAAAATGGCCAATGATTTTCAAAAAAAAGGGATAAACTTTATCGCTATTAGTTCTAATGAAATAGAAAATTACCCACAAGATGCGCCTAAATTTATGAAGCAGGTTGCAGAGAAATTAGCTTACCCTTTTCCATATTTATTTGATGAGACCCAACAAGTTGCCAAAGCATATGATGCAGCGTGTACTCCAGATTTTTATGTTTTTGATTCAGTATTAAAAGCAGTTTACCATGGTCAGTTAGACGATTCAAGACCAGGAAATTCATTGCCTTTAAACGGAAATGATATAAGAAATGCTCTAAACAATCTTTTAGAACATAAAGATAATTTGCAAAATCAGAAGCCAAGTATGGGCTGTGGTATAAAATGGAAATAATACTATTTTAAGCAAAAAAAACCTCGCATTCGCGAGGTTTTTTTATCTATTTTCAGATTATTTAGGATCTAAAATCATATTAATTCTATCAACAACATCTTGTAAGTGGTAGCGTCTTAAAGCGTTTCCTCTAGAAGATGCCGATCTAGCATCTCTTTGTATTCTTTTCAACTCTCCTCTTGCTACAGATTTTACATCAGATTGATTGATGTTTATTCCGCTTCTTTTTAAATAACCATTATTAAATCCTCTTTGGTTTTTAGCCTCATTTAATAAATAATTTAATCGGTCTAAATGAGCTCTTTGTAAATTTCTTCTATAAGTATCTATAGATCTTCCAGTATACAATTCACTCCAAACCCCTTTTCTTAAATCACCCATCATGCTTACTAAAGTATACGCTTTCGCACCATTTAAAGTTTCATTTTCGATCATTCTAGCCATTCTTCCTGCATCTAGGATATTATTTAATGTTCTAGCCTGTAAACCACGAACTCTTTCTACTGCCCCTGAAAATTCTATTTTGCTAAATATGTTTTCATCTAGCATCCAAGTTGGGGTCTTAAAAAGATTATTTACAATAAATTGTAATGCTTCTTTCTGAGTTGCTTTATCTACATGCGTATAAACCGCGCCTTCTTGATCTGAAGTTTTGTAGTATTCATAAACACCCCCTACATTTGCAGAAACATGTCCCATATACCTATTAAATTGCCCTAATAATTGGCCATACATTGTAGATAATTCTTCATAATTTTCACCTTTTTCAGAAGTCCATTTTTCTAGGTTCGGTAGTATTCTTTTTAAATTTTTTATACCATACATAGAGGCTTTCATAGCATTGTCTCCTAAATCTTCTGTTTGAGAGCTAGGATCTACAACACCACCCGCTTGCTGATGCCCAAAACGATACATTGGGTCTCCTGCATGTTTCATAATCCAAGCATCTAAAGTTTCTTTTTCAGCTTTTGCATCTTTATCTAAAATTGGTCTATACCCCCAAGAAATTGCGTATTTATCATAAACACCAATGTTTGGCATTAAAGCAACACCTTTATCTTCTGGTTGAGCAACATAGTTAAAACGAGCATAATCCATAATTGATGGTGCAGTGCCATATTTGTCTGTAAATGTAGATGAACGTAAAGAATCTACAGGATAAGCTACAGAACTACCCATGTTGTGAGGTAACCCTAATGTATGACCAACTTCATGAGATGAAACGAATTGTATTAAACGTCCCATAACTTCAGTTTTAAAGCTGTTACTTCTAGCTTCTTCATTTATCGCTGCAGTTTGAATAAAGTACCAGTTATGTAATAAGGTCATTACATTATGATACCAGTTAATATCTGACTCTAAAATTTCTCCAGATCTAGGGTCACTCACATGAGGACCATTTGCATTTGGGATTGGAGATGCTAAATATCGAACTACAGAGTAGCGAACATCTTCTGGGCTCCAATCTGGATCTTCTTCTTTACTAGGTGGATCTTTTGCAATAATTGCATTTTTAAATCCGGCTGCTTCAAAAGCAACTTGCCAATCTTCAATACCTTGTTTAATAAATGGAACCCATTCTTTTGGGGTAGCTCTGTCTACATAATAAACAATTTGTTTTTTAGGCTCAACTAACTCACCTCTTTTAAATTTTTCAATATCCTCGTCTTTTACTTCTAACCTCCATCTGTCTAAATACTGAACCGTTTTGCTTCTTTGATCTTCTAAACCATAATCAGTTTGGCCTCTTGCAAACCAACCTACTCTCTCATCAAAATAACGTCGCTTCATAGGAACTTTTGGAAGCAAAATCATAGAGTTGCTCATTTCTAAAGAAATAGAACCAACACTTCCATTAGAAGGTGCTTTAGAAGCAAAATATGTTTTTACGTGTCTTAATTCTATATTTTTAGGATAACTACTAACTCTTTCTGTATATGAGCGAGATTTATCTAATCTTGTAACTCTATGTCTTGTTCTGTAGTATTGAGGAAAACCTAATGGTTTAACATCTTCTGATAATAATTTTGTAGCATCAATTACAACACCAGTTGTGTCTTTATTGAAGGCTTTAATTGGAAAAGAATACAATATTGGCTCAAAATTAGAGTTCACTACTGCCTCATGAACTGGTAGGATTGTGTCTGCAACAACATTGTGAGAGACCACTCGTAGTAAAATATTTTTATCCTTTCTTTGCCAACGTAAAACTTGAGTATTGGCTTTACCACCACCAAATCCGATACCGCTAGCGGTTTTTGCAATACGAGTTACCATTAACATTTCTCGTTCTAATAAAGAATCGGGAATTTCAAAAAGGTATGTATTGTCTTTAGAGTGAACATGAAACAAACCTTCGTCTGTTTTCATATCTTTTGTAACTACCTTAGCATAAGGTAAAATAGCTCCTTTTTTTGGTTTAGGTTTGGGTTTTTGAATTGCTTTTTTTGGTGCTTCTTTTTTCTTTTTTTTCCAGAACTGTGCATTAGCGTCTGCAGAAAAACCAAAAACAAGTGCAATTAGAACTAATTGCGAGAATACTTTTTTTGTCATGATTGTGTTTAATTTGAATTGTACTCCAAATTACGTAAACATTGCCTGAAGAACTCTTAAATAAATGTTAAAGAGACTACCTCTAAAATAGAATCAAAAAAGCCCTTAATCTCTTTGATTAAGGGCTTTAAAAGTTATGTGGTATTACTGATAAAATACCTCTTTAATTTTATCAACATAATCTAATTTTTCCCAGGTAAAAGTCTCTACTTTCTCAGCAACAGTTTCTCCCATAGGATTTGTAAAGGTTACTGTTTTAATTTCTGGAGTTCTACCCATGTGGCCATAAGCAGCAGTATCTGAATAAATAGGGGTTCTTAATTTTAAACGTTTTTCTATAAAATAGGGACGCATGTCAAAGATTTCTTCTACTATTTTACTGATTTCTCCGTCAGTCAAATCAACTGTCGAAGTACCATACGTTTCTACATTAATACTGGTTGGTTTTGCCACTCCAATGGCATAAGAAACTTGTACAAGTACTTCTTTACATAAACCAGCAGCTACTAAATTTTTAGCTATATGTCTTGTAGCATAAGCTCCAGATCTATCTACCTTACTAGGGTCTTTACCTGAAAAAGCGCCTCCACCATGAGCACCTTTTCCCCCATACGTATCTACAATAATTTTACGACCTGTTAAACCAGTATCTCCATGAGGACCACCAATAACAAAGATTCCTGTAGGGTTGATATGATAGGTAATATCATCTGTAAATAATTTTTGAATATGAGCTGGTAATTTTGCAATTACTCTCGGAATCAAAATTTCTACAATATCTTTTTTAATTTTTGATAACATTACTTCTTCAGATGCATCAAAATCATCATGTTGTGTAGAAATTACAATAGCATCTATTCTTTGAGGAACATTATCATCTGAATATTCAATAGTTACCTGACTTTTTGCATCTGGTCTTAAATAGGTGATGTCTGAATTTTCTCTTCTAATTTCTGCCAATTCTTTTAACAGTCTATGTGACAATTCTAAAGCTAGAGGCATGTAATTTTCAGTTTCATCAGTAGCGTAACCAAACATCATACCTTGGTCTCCTGCACCTTGCTCTTCTGGTTTAGATCTGTCTACACCTTGATTAATATCTGGAGACTGTTCATGAATTGCAGATAAAACACCACAAGAATTTCCATCAAACATATACTCGCTTTTTGTGTAACCAATTTTATTGATTACATCTCTTGCAATTTGTTGAACATCTAAATAAGTGTTCGATTTTACTTCACCTGCTAATATAACTTGCCCAGTAGTAACTAAAGTTTCACAGGCTACTTTACTAGATTTATCAAACGCTAAAAAATTGTCGATTAAAGCATCTGATATTTGATCTGCAACTTTATCTGGGTGTCCTTCAGAAACGCTTTCTGAGGTAAATAAATATGACATAATACTCTTCTTTTTTTATGTTTTAAAAAAATCGAAAAAGATTGCAGAAGGCTAAAAGGAGTATAGAATTACTGCTTTAGCATTTTTTTAATGAGGTTGCAATCAGTTCAAATTTTTCCTCTAATTATGATGCAAAAATACGTCATAATTTTAGATTTAATCCAATTACTATCATAATTATTTCTAATGCCATCATTAATAATTCATTTTTAACAGAATATTTAGTTGGTTTTTGAGGATTAAAAAAATAATCAATCCATTTTTTGTGAAAATGATATCTGTTATAAATTTTAGTGTTTTTTATTTGGATGTTAACTTTTTCTGTTGCAATATTTGCACTTACAAAGTTCAATAACGTATTGAAATGTTATCAAGAAAGGTGAAGGGATTAGACCCATTGAAGCCTTAGCAACCCTTTAGAAATAAAGAAGGTGCTAAATTCTACTCTTTTAAATGATTTAATTTAAAAGGATAGATAACAAAAAAGAATTTTCAAATCCTTGAATTTTCTATTTTCTTAATAACATTTTTCTGGTAAACACATCAATTAAAATTGATGCATTTGACTTTTGTTTTAATTATTTATTAACTCAAAAAAATAGAAAAATGAGTACTCACAAATTAGCAACAAATGCTTTGCACGCAGGTCATGATGTAAAATCTAATGGAGGAGCAAGAGCAGTTCCTATTTATCAAACATCATCTTATGTTTTTAATGATTCAGATCATGCAGCAAACTTATTCTCTTTAGCAGAATTAGGTTTTATTTACACAAGATTAAACAACCCAACAAACCAAATTTTGCAAGAACGTTTAGCAGCTGTAGAAGGTGGAATTGGCGCTGTAGTTTTTGCTTCTGGAACATCTGCAATATCAACAGGATTGTTGACACTTTTAAAAGCAGGAGATCATATAGTAGCTTCAAGTAGTTTGTATGGAGGAACATTTAATTTGCTAAATGTAACCTTACCAAGATTTGGAATTACAACTACTTTTGTAGATGCATCAAACCCAGATAATTTTGCAGACGCTGTACAAGAAAATACAAGAGCATTTTTTGTAGAATCTTTAGGTAACCCAAAGTTAGATGTGTTAGATTTAGAAGCAATTGCAGTTCATTCTAAAGCTGCAGAAGTACCATTTATTGTAGACAATACTGTTGCTACACCAGCTTTGTTGAATCCTATTAAGCATGGTGCAAATATTGTAATTCACTCTTTAACAAAATATATTGGGGGGCAAGGAACCTCTTTAGGTGGTGCCATTATTGATGCAGGAACTTTCAATTGGGCAAATGGTAAATTTCCAGAATTTACAGAACCGTCTGCTGGGTATCATGGTTTAAAATACCACGAAGTTTTAGGTGCTGCTTCGTATACTTTTAAATTAATTCTTGAAGGTTTGCGTGATTTTGGAGGCGCTTTAAGTCCTACCAATGCATTTAATATTATTCAAGGTTTAGAAACTTTACCAGTTAGAATTAAACAGCATTCAGAAAATGCCTTGGCTTTAGCAAAATGGCTAGAAGAACAAGAAGAAGTAGCTTGGGTAAATTATCCTGGTTTAGCAAGTAACAAGTACAACGAATTGGCTAAGAAATACTTGCCAAAAGGTCAAAGTGGTATTGTAACGTTTGGTCATAAAGGAGGTTACGAAGCTGCAAAAACTATTGCAGATAAAACCAAAGTGTTCTCTTTATTGGCAAATATTGGTGATACTAAATCTTTAATTATTCACCCTGCAAGTACCACGCATCAACAACTAGATGAAGCCGCTCAAGAGGGAGCAGGCGTTTCTCAAGATTTAATTCGTTTGTCTGTTGGTATAGAAGATATAGAAGATTTAAAAGCAGATTTAAAAGCAGCTTTTTCAGAAATTTAAATTCTGAAAGATTAAAAAAGTCAATAATTGAAACATCCATTATCACATATCAAAATAAAAGATTTTACTACAGAAGCTGGTGTAATAATTCCTGAATTAAATTTGAGCTATCAAGTTTTTGGTAAAGAATTAGGCACAGCTTCTGTGGTTTTAATCAATCATGCATTAACAGGTAATAGTGAAGTTGCAGGTAAAAATGGATGGTGGCAAGATATTGTAGGGAAAGAAAAAGCCATAGATACAACTGTTTATACTGTTTTGTCTTTTAATATTCCAGGTAATGGTTTCGATGAATTTTTAATTGATAATTACAAAGATTTTATTGCAAGAGATATTGCTAAAATATTTTTGTTGGGTTTATCTGCTTTAAAAATAACGCAATTATTTGCTTTGATTGGTGGTTCTTTAGGAGGTGGAATTGCTTGGGAAATGCTAGTTTTAAACAAAAAATTAACACAACATTTTTTACCAATTGCAACAGATTGGAAATCTACAGATTGGTTAATAGCAAATTGCCAAATTCAAGAACAATTCTTGGTCAACTCTAGCAATCCTGTGCATGATGCAAGAATGCATGCCATGTTGTGTTATAGAACTCCAGAATCTTTTAAAGAACGTTTTCACAGATCTAAAAACGAAGACTCTGCTATATTTAATGTAGAAAGTTGGTTGTTGCATCATGGAAAAAAACTGCAAGAACGTTATCAATTATCATCTTATAAATTAATGAATCAGTTGTTAAAAACAATTGATGTAACTGTTGGTGGTAAAAAAGATATTTCTATTTTAGATCAAATTGAGGCTAATATTCACATCATTGGTGTTGATTCTGATTTGTTTTTTACAGCAGAAGAAAATAGAGAAACACATAAAAAATTGGCCTTAACTAAAGAAAATGTGACCTATAATGAGATTAACTCAGTACATGGTCATGATGCATTTTTAATAGAATACAATCAATTAGAAAAAATTATAGAACCAATTTTTAATAAAGATTACAAAGAAAAGAAGATGAAAGTTATAAAGTTTGGAGGCAAATCTTTAGCGAACGGAAAAGGTTTAAAAAATGTGATTGATATTATTGTAGAAAAGTATAAGAACAATGAGCAATTTACAATTGTTGCTTCTGCAAGAGGAAATTCTACCAATGAATTAGAATCTATTTTAGATTTAGCAGCAAATAAAAAAGAATATAAAACTGCGTTTTCGAACTTTAAAAAATACCAAGAAGAACCTAATAATTCAATCGATTTATCAAAGGAATTTACAAAGTTGGAAACTATTTTTGAAGGTGTTTTTTTACTGGGAGATTTCAGTCAGAAAATTAAAGACGAGGTGCTAGCTCAAGGTGAATTATTATCGGTAAAATTATTGGCAAGTTTATTAGAAAAAGAAGGCGTTTCTGTTAATCCTGTAGATGCAAGAGCTTTAATTATTACCAATGAAAACTTTGGTAATGCACAACCTATTCAGGCTATTTCTAAAGAAAACGTGATTCAGTTTTATAAGAATAATAAAGCTAATTTAAATATTGTTACCGGTTTTATTTCATCAAATCAAAAAGGAGAAACAACTACTTTAGGTAGAAATGGTAGCAATTATACAGCAGCTTTATTAGCCAATTTTTTAGATGCGGATGAGTTACAGAATTATACTCATGTAAATGGAATTTTTACGGCCAACCCAGATATTGTTGTTGATGCAAAGAAAATAGCGCAATTATCGTATTCAGAAGCGAATGAATTGGCCAATTTTGGGGCTAATATTTTACATGCTAAAACCATTATACCTTTACTTGAAAAGAATATCAACCTACGTATTTTAAATACATTTAATAATGAGGATCAAGGTACTTTAATCACTTCAGAATCGTCTGCAAAAGGAATTAAATCCATATCAACTATAGATAATGTTTCATTGATTAATTTTGAAGGTAGAGGTTTATTGGGTAAAGTAGGTATAGATGCTCGAATTTTTAAAGCCCTAAGTGATAAAAATATTAATGTAAGTATTATTGCTCAAGGATCATCAGAGAGGGGAATAGGTTTAATTATAGAGTCTGCCAAAGCCAAAGAAGCTGTTGAAGCTTTAGAAAAAGAGTTTGAGAATGATTTGAATTCACAAGATGTACATCAGGTTTCAGTAAACAATAATGTTGCTGTTATTTCTATTATTGGGCAAGATTTAAGCGAATTCCATCATCCTTATAATGCTTTAATTAAAAATCAAATTGTTCCACTTTTATTTAACAATACAGTTTCTGGAAAGAACGTGAGTTTAGTTGTAAAAAAAGAAGAACTGTACAAAGCTGTAAATGTAATTCATGGTCAAGTTTTTGGAGTTACCAAAAAAATAAACATTGCTATTTTTGGTAAAGGTTTGGTTGGTGGTACTTTAATAGACCAAATTATAGAAAACACACAATCTGTATTAGAAAGACGTAAAATTCAATTGAATGTTTTTGCGGTCGCCAACTCTAAAAAAGTGTTGTTAACTAAAAATGGAGCTTCTAAAAATTGGAAACAAGATTTATTAGAAAAAGGGGATGAAAATGCATCCGTAAAAACTATCATAGAATTTGCAAAAACACATCATTTAGAAAATTTAATAGCTGTAGATAATACTGTAAGTGTAAATTTTGTTAGTAATTATATACCTTTAATAGAGGCAGGTTTTGATTTAGTTTCTTGTAATAAAATTGCAAACACGTTATCTTTTGAGTTTTACAAAGAGGTAAGAGCAAAATTAAAAGAATACAAAAAGCAATATTTATACGAAACCAATGTTGGTGCAGGTTTACCTTTAATAGATACCATTCGTTTACTACATGAATCTGGAGAAAATATCACCAAAATTCGAGGAGTTTTTTCTGGAAGTTTGAGTTATCTTTTCAACAATTTTTCTGAGCAAGATGTTACTTTTTCAGAGGTTTTACAAAAAGCTATAGACAAAGGCTTTACAGAGCCAGATCCTAGAGAAGATTTAGAAGGTAATGATGTTGCTAGAAAATTATTGATTTTAGCTAGAGAATTAGATTTAGAAAACGAATTGGATGAAGTTATCATTAAAAATTTAATTCCAGAAAACTTAAGGGAAGGTTCGTCTAAAGAATTCTTACATCAATTAGAGGCTTTAAATGAAGATTATCAAGCTATAAAAGACAATCAAGAAGAGCATCATGTACTAAGATATATAGGAGAATTAAGTGGGGATTTATCTAAAGAAAAAGGAAATTTAGAAGTAAAATTAGTTTCTACACCTACAAATACTCCTTTAGGTTCTTTAAAAGGTTCTGATGCCATTTTTGAAATTTATACAGAATCTTATGGAGAACAACCCATTGTAATTCAAGGAGCAGGAGCAGGAGCAAGTGTAACCGCAAGAGGTGTTTTTGGTGATGTTTTAAGACTGGCAAAACATAATAATTGACATAATGTGTCATTCTGAACTTGTTTCAGAATATCATAAAATAAAACATGAGTAATAAGAAACATTTCGAAACAGAAGCCATTAGAAATCAGACAGAAAGAAGTCAGTTTTCTGAACATTCTACACCTTTATATTTAACTTCAAGCTTTGTTTTTGATGATGCAGAAGAAATGCGTGCATCTTTTGCAGAAGAAAAACAGCGTAATTTATACAGCAGATTTACAAATCCGAATACTAGTGAATTTGTAAATAAAATTGTAGCTATGGAAGGTGCAGAAAGTGGGTGTGTCTTTGCAACAGGGATGTCTGCCATCTTCTCTACATTTGCAGCCATATTAAATGCTGGTGATCATGTTGTTTCTTGCAGATCTGTATTTGGCTCAACACATAGTATGTTTACCAAATATTTGCCAAAATGGAATATTAAAACCTCTTATTTTAAGGTTGATGAAGTAGCGTTGGTAGAAAGTTTAATTCAAGAAAATACTAAGATTTTATACATAGAAACTCCTACAAATCCTGCAGTTGATATTTTAGATTTAGAATTGATAGGCAACATCGCTAAAAAACACAATCTAATTTTTATTGTCGATAATTGCTTTGCTACACCATATATCCAGCAACCTATAAAATTTGGTGCAGATTTGGTTATACATTCAGCAACCAAATTAATGGATGGCCAAGGAAGAGTTTTGGGCGGAGTTACTGTAGGTAAAGAAGATTTGATTCGTGAAGTTTATTTGTTTGCCAGAAATACTGGGCCAGCTATGTCACCATTTAATGCTTGGGTTTTATCAAAAAGTTTAGAAACTTTAGCTATTAGAGTAGAAAAACATTGTGAAAATGCTTTGAAGGTGGCCGAATTTTTAGAGAATAATATTAAAGTTGATTTGGTAAAATATCCTTTTTTAGAATCTCATCCTCAGTTTAAAGTTGCTAAACAACAAATGAAATTAGGAGGTAATATTGTTGCTTTCGAAATTAAGGGCGGAATTGAAGCTGGCAGAAAATTTTTAAACAAAATCAAAATGTGTTCGTTATCTGCAAATTTAGGAGATACTAGAACCATTGTTACGCATCCATCTTCTACAACACATGGTCGCTTGTCAGAAGAAGATCGATTAGAAGTTGGTATTACTAATGGATTAGTTCGAGTTTCTGTTGGTTTAGAAAATGTGGCTGATATTATAGAAGATTTAGCTCAAGCTTTAGAAGATTAAAACTTCAATTTCGTAGAAATTCAAATTTTAAGATTTAATTATTAAAATTGGTTAACCAATTTTGTATTTTTATAAAAAAATTTAAATTTAGCCTAATTTCTATGAAATTTGTATTTAAAATAAGTCTTGTAAGTATTACGTTTTTTACATTTTTATCTTGTAGTTCATCAGAACCAATTGATGAAGTTATTACGCAAGATCAACTAACGGTTTCTACGTTAAATACATTTTCTGCAAATCAAGAATCACAATCATTAAAAATTACTGCTAATTTATATTGGTACACAGAAAGTGATTTAAATTGGGTTACAATATCACCCAGGTTTGGTACAAATGATGGTACAGTAAATATTACACCAGCATCCAACCCTAGCTTCGAAGAACGTTCAGGAACTATAAAAGTTATTGGTGGTAACTTAACTAGAAATGTTATAATAACTCAAGAAGCAAAGGTTGATAATGGTGGTGTTTTGGATCCTAACAAAACTCCAGCTCAAAATTTTGATTTATCTACCTGGAAATTGAATACACCAGAAAATAATGGAAGTGGTTTTTCTAAAACTATTTCTGTTAGCGAAATTAATGGCGGTTATGAAGATGATAATTATTTTTATACAGGAACTGATGGTGGTTTGGTTTTTAAATGTCCAGTAGAAGGGTTTAAAACTTCTGCAAATACAAGTTATACTAGAGTTGAATTAAGAGAAATGCTAAGAGGTACAGACACTAGCATTCCTACACAAGGTGTAAATAAAAATAATTGGGTTTTTGGGTCATCACCAAATTCAGATAAAAATGCTGCAGCTGGTTTTGATGGAGAAATGAATGTAACTTTAGCTGTAAATCATGTTACAACAACAGGTAGTTCAAGTCATGTAGGTAGAGTAATTATAGGACAAATTCATGCCAATAATGATGAACCTGTAAGATTATACTACAGAAAATTACAAAATAACAGTTTAGGTGCTATCTATTTTGCTCATGAACCTAGAGATGGTTTTGGTAATGAACAATGGTATAATATGATTGGTTCTAGAAGCAATTCAGCAGCCAACCCAACAGATGGTATCGCTTTAGATGAAAAATTTTCTTATCAAATTAAAACTGTTAATAATACACTTACTATTACCATTTCTAGAGAAGGAAAACCAGATGTTGTAGAAACTGTAGATATGTCTAACAGTGGTTTTGATCAAAGTGGTCAATACCAGTATTTTAAGGCGGGTTTGTACCATGTAAATAATTCAGGTACTGCAACTGATTATGCTCAAGCTACATTTTATCAAATAGAAAAATCGCATACAACAAACTAGGTTAACTAGAATTTGTTTACTTTAGATTTATGCTTTCTAAAAAAACAAAATACGGAATTAAAGCGCTTACTTATTTAGCAAAACAAGAGTATAAAATGCCTATTGCCATTGCTACTATTTCTAAAAGTGAAAATATTTCATTAAAGTTTTTAGAAAGTATTTTACTCACGCTTCGTAAAAACGGTTTGTTAGGTTCTAAAAAAGGAAAAGGTGGTGGGTATTATCTGCTTAAAAAACCAGATGAAATTCTAATGACCACGATTATGAGAATATTAGAAGGACCTATCTCTATGGTACCTTGTGTGAGTTTAAATTTCTACGAAAAATGCGACGATTGTCCAGATGAAAATGCTTGTGCTGTGCATAAGTTAATGATACAAGTTAGAGACAATACGCTTCAAATTTTTAGGAATACAACTTTAGCAGATTTAACATTAAATCCACCTAATCAACTATAGATGAACATTAAATGGCTACAACATGTATTAGCAACACTATTGATTTTTTCTGTAAATCAAGGGTTTTCTCAAGAGGATAATTCAGCGAAAACGAAATTTACAGCGTTCCTAGCAAAATCATACTATAGCATTAATTTTGGAGCTATTTATTATCCTTTTTCTAATGACAATTTAATAGATGGATTTGAAACAGAAACCTTTACAAAAAACAGGTTTTCAGGTAGAATGTTGTTGGGTCATAAAATAAAGGATGATTTATCTGCACAATTTGGAGTGATAAGGCCAGCTTCTTGGTTCAAATACGATAATGTGAATACTATTGGTTATGATAGAAGTGTATGGATTAATGCTTGGAATTTATCCTTAAAAAAAGATTTCAACTTAACGGATAGAATGTCTTTGTATGCAGAGGTTGGTATTGCAAATGTTACGCGAGTTGGTTTTTCAATAAACGACCAGATTATTTATGAAGATGCACACTTTGCAAGTCTCTTATACGGATTTGGATTGCAATATTGGTTGTCTAACAGATGGCGATTGTCTGCAAATGGTACATTTATGCCTAAGTCAGATGCGTACAATCAACCTTCCATATCACAAGCTTCTTTAGGTTTTGAGTACCACTTACAGCAAGTAGATGATACAACTGCAAAAGAATACACTAGTAATGAATATTTTTTCCCAAAAAACATTTTTCAGGTTAGTTACGGAACAGGAGCTTTAGGCTTTGGGGTAAATAAGTTCTTATCAATGAATATTAAGGTAGGTGATTTTGAGAGTTTTGGGATTCCTATTTTTTGGTTGGGTGATGTAGAAGCACAACATGCTTTTTCAGTAACTTATCAAAGATTAATATATAGATCTGAAAAGATTTTTTCTTTAGATTGGGGAGTAAGTGCTACTTATTTTCAATCTCAGCAAGGAAAATCAGATGTTTTTGCCTTTTCTATTTTTCCTGTACTTCGTTTTTATTTATATCGAAACAAAAACTACGATTTTTACACAAATTATTCAATTATTGGTCCAACATATATATCTAAAAGTGATATTGATGGTTTTGAAACAGGACCAAAAATTACGTATCAAGATATTATGGGTTTTGGAGTTTTCTTTGGAAAAGAGAGAGCCTATAATTTCGAGTTAAGAATTATGCATTATTCTAATGGCAACATTTTCACAAGAAATGCAGGTGTTGCTGTGCCCATTCAGTTAACACTAGGTAAAACTTTTTAGTGTATTACTATTTTTCTACTAATTATTTTAATCTAAACAAAATTTCAACTGATATATTCTTAAATAATTCAGCTTATTTTTATTATTCTACTAAATCTATAGGGTTTGTCTAAAAAAGAGCTGGTAATCACTCTTTTTTGAATTTAATTGATGTATGTTTGCATACTCTACTAAATAAGTAGGGTAAAAAAATAGTATAAATAATACATGATTTTAGACCAAGTTTTACTGTATAAGAAATCAGAAAATAAAGGTTTTAAAGAAGATAAAACATCAGAGAAACCTATAAGAAGTGTAATAAAAGCTTTGAGTTGGAGGGTTGTTGGTACATTAGATACATTAATCGTCTCTTATATACTTACAAGTGAAATTGCTTTAGCGACTTCAATAGCATCCATTGATTTTATTACTAAACTTATACTCTATTTTTTTCATGAAAGAATTTGGAACACTATTAAATGGGGAAAATAATGAACCTAGATTTAGATAAAATAAATAAAGATTTGCAAGATAAAAGTCCTGCAGAAATTATTACTTGGGCTGTTTCAATTGCAGAAAAACCAGTTATAACCACCAATTTTAGACCTTATGAAGTGGCTATTTTAAATGCTGTAACTGAAGTAAAAAGTAATATAAAAGTCATTTGGTGTGACACGGGTTACAATACTGTTCAAACTTACAAACACGCTGAAGAAATTATAGAAAAATTGAACTTAAACATTCAATTGTATACACCTAAACAAACAACAGCTCATAGAAATGTTGTTTTAGGGGTACCTTCAATAGAAGATAAAAAACATGCTTTATTCACTCAGCAAGTTAAACTTGAACCTTTCACTAGAGCTATGAAAGAGCATCAGCCAGATGTTTGGTTTACAAATCTTAGAAAAGGACAAACTGCTTTTAGAGATAGCATAAATATTGTTTCTGTAAGTAAAGATGGTATTGTAAAAGTAAGCCCTTTTTACCATTGGTCAGATGATGAGTTAGATGCGTATTTAGTAGAAAAGAATTTATCCAATGAATTCATCTATTTCGACCCAACCAAAGTAGAAAGTAATAGAGAATGTGGTTTACATATATAAAAGATATGATTATGAATCAAAAGACGATACAAGTAGATGCTTTAGAAAGTGAAGCCATATATATATTTAGAGAAGTGCAAGCACAATTCGAAAAACCAGTGCTACTTTTTTCTGGGGGTAAAGACAGCATCACTTTAGTCCGTTTAGCTCAAAAAGCATTTTATCCAGCAAAAATTCCTTTTCCATTATTACATATAGATACTGGTCATAATTTTCCTGAAACGATTGAATTTAGAGATCGATTGGCAAAAGAATTAGGAGTAGAATTAATTGTTAGAAATGTGCAAGACAATATCGATTCTGGAAGAGTAAAAGAAGAATCAGGTAGGTATGCCAGTAGAAATATGTTGCAAACAGAAACATTATTAGATGCTATAGAAGAATTTGGTTTTGATGCCTGTATTGGTGGTGCAAGAAGAGATGAAGAAAAAGCAAGAGCAAAAGAAAGAATTTTTTCTGTTAGAGATGATTTCGGGCAATGGGATGAAAAAAATCAAAGACCAGAGGTTTTTGATATGTTAAATGGTAGAATTGATTTAGGCCAAAACGTACGTGTTTTTCCAATTTCTAACTGGACAGAGTTAGATGTTTGGTCTTACATCAAACAAGAAAATATCGAAATTCCATCTATCTATTTTGCTCATAAACGCAAGACTTTTGTAAGAGATGGTATGATTTGGTCTGCTGCAGATGAAGTAGTGTATAGAGACGAAGAAGAAGAGGTAGTAGAAAGAATGGTACGTTTTAGAACAGTTGGTGATATGAGTTGTACTGCAGCAGTTTTATCTGAAGCTGTAGATATTACGAAGGTAGTAGAAGAAATTAGAGATTCCACCATTTCTGAAAGAGGGGCAAGAATTGATGACAAACGCTCAGAAGCTGCAATGGAAAAGAGAAAACAACAGGGATATTTTTAAAAAGTAGCCTTTAGCTATTGGTTTTTAGCCTTTAGTAGAGAGTTAAATCGATTACAAATTTAGCTAAAAGCCAAAATCTTTTAGTGAACAGCTTATAAAATGAAAGTATTAAAAATAGCTACAGCAGGTAGTGTAGATGATGGTAAAAGTACCTTAATAGGTAGAATTTTATACGATACAAAATCACTTACAGATGATAAATTAGAGGCTATAGAAGAAAAAAGCAAACAAAGAGGGTTTGATTATTTAGATTTTTCTTTGGCTACAGATGGTTTGGTTGCAGAACGTGAGCAAGGCATTACTATAGATGTAGCTCATATTTACTTTTCTACACCTAGTAAAAGTTTCATTATTGCAGATACTCCAGGTCATATAGAATATACTAGAAATATGGTTACAGGTGCTTCTACAGCTCAAGCTTCAATAGTTTTAATAGATGCAAGAAATGGAGTTGTAGAGCAAACGTACAGACACTTTTTTATCAATAATTTATTGAGAATTAAAGATGTGGTAATAGCCATAAATAAAATGGATTTGGTAGATTATTCTGAAGAGAAATACAACATCATTAAAGGAGAAATTGAATATTTAGCTAGTAAAAGCGAGTATAAAGGCCAGAACTTAACATTTATTCCTTTATCAGCCTTAAAAGGTGATAACGTTGTAGATCCTTCAGAAAATATGAGCTGGTACAAAGGTTCAACATTACTACATCACTTAGAGAATTTAGAAACACAACATATAAATGATGCGTCTCAAACTCGTTTTCCAGTGCAGACAGTTATCAGACCTAAAACAAACGAATATCATGATTTTAGAGGGTATGCAGGTAAAGTGTATGGAGGAGATTTAGAAATAGGAGAAGAAATTACTGTGTTACCATCAAAAACAAGGTCTAAAATTAAAAGCATTCATTTTTTTGATAAAGAATATACCAAAGCTAAAAGTGGTAGTTCTGTAACTATTACATTAGAAGATAATGTAAATGTTAGTAGAGGAGATATGTTGGTTAAGGTTGCACAAGAACCAACTATTACCAAACAATTAGATGCTACTATTTGTTGGATGGATAAAGATCCACTACAGGCCTTACAAAAATATTATATCAAACATGGTGTAAATGATGGGCAAGCCAAAGTAACATACTTGTCAAGTATCATAAAAACAGACTTTTCAGGAATTGAAGAAAATCCGTCAGCTTTAGAATTAAATCAAATTGGAGATATTCAATTAAAACTAAGCAAACCTTTGCTGGTAGACCCTTATAAAGAGAATAAATCTAATGGATCTTTTATTCTAATCAATCCAAAAACAAACAATACTGTAGGTGTTGGTTTTATAAAATAAGAAAAAGAAGAAAGGAAGTTAAGAAAGCATAATGTTGAAAAAGCTACGTATCAACTTTCATACTTTCACAATTTAAACAAAGTGCCATGCAAAGTTTTAGAACAGAAATAGAAAATCCGGTTGTAGAAAAAGATATTATTGAGTTAGCAGATAAAATTGCAGCTTTTAATAACCTACAAATTGATGAAGAAAAATTCAGAAGTTTACGTTTAGCTAGGGGTGTGTATGGTCAGCGTCAGCAAGGAGTTCAGATGATTCGTATAAAATTGCCTTACGGTAAAGTTAAAAGTCATCAATTAAAGAGAATTGCAGCAGTTTCAGACGAATATTCTAAAGGTAGGTTACATATTACAACTCGCCAAGACATTCAAATTCATTATGTAAATTTAAATAGAACTCCCCAACTATGGGCAGAATTAGAACGAGATAATGTAACCTTAAGAGAGGCTTGTGGAAATACAGTAAGAAATGTAACAGCATCAGAAACTGCAGGTATAGATGTAAACGAATCTTTTGATGTTTCACCTTATGCAGATGCACTTTTTCGTTTCTTTTTAAGAAACCCAATTTGTCAAGAAATGGGCCGTAAATTCAAGGTTTCTTTTTCTGCTTCAGATGAAGATACTGGTTTATCTTATATGCACGATTTAGGTTTTATCGCTAAAATAGAAAACGGAATTCGTGGTTTTAAGGTGATGATTGGTGGAGGTTTAGGTTCACAACCAAGACATGCAGATTTGTTATACGAATTTGTGGCTAGTGATAAAATAATTCCTTTAATGGAAGGTGTTTTAAGGATTTTTGATAGATATGGAGAACGTAAAAGTAGAGCCAAAGCTAGAATGAAATTCTTATTAAAAGATATAGGTTTAGATGCCTTTAGAGATGTAATATTACAAGAACAAAAAGCAATTGAATTTAAATCTGTAGCAATAGATGCTGAGGCTTATGAAGTTTCAAAACCTGTAAATGTTGATGCGCCTAGTGCGATTATTAAAGATGAAAAAGCTTTCGAATTGTGGAAATCGACCAATTTAATTCCACAAAAACAAGAAGGTTATGTTGCCATAGGGATTAAGGTGTTATTAGGCGATTTTTATACAGACAAAGCAAGATTATTGGCAGATTTAGTAGAAAATTATGCAGCTGGAGAAATAAGATTGTCTTTGCGTCAAAACATATTAATTCCTTTTGTAAAACAAGAATTAGTGCCTTTCTTTTATCAAGAATTGCAAAAACTAGATTTTGTAGAAGCTGGTTATAATAAAGCAGTAGATATTACAGCTTGTCCAGGTACAGATACTTGTAATTTAGGAATTGCAAGTAGCACAGGAATTGCAGAAGAGCTAGAAAAAGTCATTGCCAATGAATATCCTCAATACTTAGAAAATCAAGATTTAGTAATTAAAATAAGTGGATGTATGAATGCTTGTGGGCAACACAATATGGCTAATATTGGTTTTCAAGGAATGTCTGTAAGAACTCCAGAAAAACTAGTTGCCCCTGCTTTACAAGTACTTTTAGGCGGTGGGAATTTAGGAGATGGGCAAGGAATTTTTGCAGATAAAGTAGTAAAGGTACCAAGTAGAAGAGGACCAGAAGCAATGCGTAGAATTCTTAACGATTTTGAAAAAAATGCAAACGGTTTACAATTTGTGGAGTATTACAAAGAAAAAGGGGGAAAGTATTTCTACAATTTTCTAAATGACCTGCAAGATACAAGCAATTTAACTCAAGAAGATTTTATTGATTGGGGCAATAACGAGGTTTATAAAAAAGAAATCGGAATTGGAGAATGTGCAGGAGTTGTTATTGATTTAATTGCTACTCTATTTTTAGAAAGCGAAGAAAAAATAGACAAAGCAAAAGAGGCGTTTGTAAATTCTGTCTATTCTAGTTCTATTTATCATGCTTACAGCTCTTTAGTAAATTCAGCAAAAGCAATGTTATTGGCAGAAAATATTAAAACGAACTCACAAGCAAATATCATAAAACAGTTTGATGAATATTACATCACATCAAATAAAATTAGTTTAGAAGGTTCTTTTGCAGATTTAATTTATCAAATAAATAAATATGCGCCTAAAGAAGAATTTGCTAAAAAGTACATTAAAGATGCTGAAGCTTTTTTAGAAAAAGTAAGGCTGTTTAGAGAAGAATCATTAACAGAAACTGGAGTTGATCATTAGAAATTATGAAGGTAAAAACACCAAAATTAACTGTGGTTGGAGCAGGTCCTGGAGATGTAGATTTAATTACAATCAAAGCAATAAAAGTTTTAAAATCTGCGGATGTAGTTTTGTATGATGCTCTTGTTAATGCTGATTTGTTGGCATATGTAAACCCAAAAGCAGAAGTTATTTTTGTCGGAAAAAGGTTAGGTTGTTATAAATATCAACAAGAACAAATTAACGATTTAATTGTAGCTAGAGCAAAATCTCATGGCCATGTAGTACGATTAAAAGGTGGGGATCCTTTCATTTTTGGAAGAGGTGCTGAAGAAATGGAATTTGCAGCGAAAGAAAATATTGAGGTAGCAGTTGTACCTGGTATTTCTTCTTCTTTAGCAGTACCAGCTTATCAAAATATACCCTTAACAAAAAGGGGTAGTGCAGAAAGTTTTTGGGTAATTACTGGTACTACAAAAGAACATCAAATTTCAAGTGATGTAAAGTTAGCTGCAAAATCTAATGCAACAGTAATAGTTTTAATGGGTATGAGCAAGTTGCCTCAAATTATAAAATTGTTTCAAAATGAAGGGAAACATAATTTACCTGTAGCCGTAATTCAAGAGGGTACAACTTCTAGAGAAAAAGTTGGGGTAGGTACAGTAGATTCTATTTTAGAGGTTGTTGAAGAGAAAAAGCTAAGTAACCCTGCAATTATTGTATTGGGTGAAGTTGTTAATCATAGAGCTATTTTACAAAACGTAAGGCAAGCACAATTTAGTTCTATAGCTGTTTAAAAACTAGGGATGGAAAGAAATAATTTGTACCCAATTTTTTTAAAAGCGAAAAATTTAAACTTCTTAATTGTAGGTGGTGGTTTTGTTGCAGAAGAAAAGTTGACGTTTTTGCTAAAGTCTAGTCCTGACGCAAAAGTTATTATGGTTTCTCCAATGTTTAGAAAAGGAACCATAGCGCTAGCAAAGAAAGGTTGCGTAACTTTAATAGAAGATGTTTACAATAAAAAATATTTAGAAGGACGTCATATTGTTGTGGCTACAACAGATATTCCAGAAGTAAACGTACAAGTTTGGAAAGATTGTAGAGCCCTATCAAAATTAGTAAATGTTGCTGATAATCCTCCATATTGTGATTTTTATATGGGTGGAATAGTTACTAAAGGCAACGTAAAAGTGGCAATTTCTACCAATGGGAAATCGCCAACCACAGCCAAAAGATTACGTCAATTTTTTGAGGAAGTAATTCCAGAAAATATAGACGATTTAGTAAAAAATTTAAATAAATATCGAAAAACCATTAAAGGAGATTTCGAAGAAAAAGTCGAAAAGCTAAACGAATTCACAAAAAGTTTAGTTGAAAATTAAAATAGCTAAAAGTAAATTAAGAAAAATGATTACTACAGATATATTGATAATTGGTGCAGGACCAACAGGATTATTTACCATTTTTGAAGCGGGTTTATTAAAGCTAAAATGTCATTTAATTGATGCTTTGCCACAACCTGGTGGTCAATGTTCAGAAATTTATCCTAAGAAACCCATTTATGATATTCCTGCTTATCCAGAAATTTTAGCAGGAGATTTAACTGCAAAACTTTTAGAGCAAACTAAGCAGTTTGAGCCTGGTTTTACCTTAGGAGAAAGAGCAGAAACTATAGACAAACAAAAGGATGGTTCTTTTATTGTTACCACAAATAAAGGTACCAAGCATCATGCAAAAGTAGTTGCAATTGCAGGTGGTTTAGGGTCTTTTGAACCTAGAAAACCTCAAATAGAAAACTTAGCTAAGTTTGAAGATAATGGAGTGGAATATATTATTAAAGAGCCAGAATTATATCGTGATAAAAAAGTAGTCATTTCAGGGGGTGGAGATTCTGCTTTAGATTGGGCTATTTTCTTGGCTGATGTTGCATCAGAAGTTACTTTAATTCATAGAAGAAATGAATTTAGAGGTGCATTAGATTCTGTAGAAAAAGCACAAGAATTAAAGAATTTAGGCAAAATTAATATCATAACTCCAGCAGAGGTTAAAGGTCTTTTGGGTAATGAAAAAGTAACAGGAGTTATAGTAGAAAAAAAAGGCGAAGATGGTTTTATCATAGATACAGACCATTTTATTCCACTATTTGGATTGTCACCAAAACTAGGGCCAATTGCGAATTGGGGTTTAGAAATAGAGAAAAATGCCATTAAAGTAAATAATGCTTTAGACTATCAAACAAATATTCCAGGTATTTATGCAATAGGAGATGTAAATACATATCCGGGTAAATTAAAACTAATTTTATGTGGTTTTCATGAGGCTACATTAATGTGTCAAAGTGCGTATAAAAAAATCTTTCCAGATAAAAAGTACGTTATGAAATATACTACAGTTGGTGGTGTTCAAGGTTTTGATGGCACAAAGAAAGAAGCACCAAAAGCAGTAATTAAAGCAATTCAATAAGGGTATATTGTTAGGTTTGCGTAAATTTGCAGACTATATTAATAATTGACAAGAAGATGCAAGACATCAATATAAAAATCACAGACAGAGAAGGTAAAACGCATGATATTGTAGCACCAACAGACATGTCTATGAATTTAATGGAAGTAGTTCGTTCTTATGAGTTAGCAGAAGAAGGTACTATTGGTATTTGTGGTGGAATGGCTATGTGTGCTTCGTGCCAATGTTATATAAAGTCAAACCATGAATTACCAGAAATGACAGATGATGAAGATGCAATGTTAGCAGAGGCATTTTATGTAGAGGATAACAGCAGATTAGGTTGTCAAATACAAATTACACCAGCATTAAATGGTTTAGAGGTAGAATTAGCACCTGAAAGTTAAATCTTTATGAAGCAGACAGAACAAATCATAGCAGATAAAAAAGCAGTTGAATTTAAAAATTACAATATGTGTTTAAGAGATGCAGTTGAAATTTTTACGAAGCAATTGATAAACGATTTATTTGATCAAAATCATCTTTCAGAAAATGTTTCAGATACACGAAGAAAATTTTTATTGATTTTAGAAAGGTTAGCTTTGGAAAATGCCGAAAACCTTTGGAGCCATTTTCAGGGATCCTTTAAAACCATTCGTAAAAAGTTAGATTTAGATGCAGAAGCTGCGAATAGAAATGATCCAGCTGCTAAAAGTCTAGAAGAAATTTACTTAGCCTATCCTGGTTTTTATGCAATAGCTGTTTACAGACTAAGTCATCAATTTCTAAAATTAGATATTCCCATTTTACCCAGAATGATGAGTGAATTTGCTCATAGCACAACTGGGACAGATATACATCCAGGAGCAGAGATTGGAGAATCTTTTTTTATAGATCATGCAACAGGTATCGTTATTGGTGAAACTACCATCATAAAAAATAATGTTCAAATTTTTCAGGGAGTTACTTTAGGTGGAATTCAAGTGAAGAAAAGCTTTGCTTTTACTAAAAGGCATCCAACCATAGAAGACAATGTTATCATTTATGCAAATGCAACTATTTTAGGAGGAGACGTAATTATTGGTGCAAACTCTGTAATTGGTGCAAACGTTTGTATTACAGAATCCATACCCATTAACTCAGTAGTTTCTGTACAGAAAGAAAATAATATTTTTCAAAAAAGAATTTAAAAATGCAAACAAAAAGTATTATAGATTTTGTGGGAAATACCCCATTAGTAGAAGCACAAAGCATCTTTAAAAAACAAGGAGTTACGCTTTTATTTAAATTAGAAGGTAATAATCCTGGAGGTAGTGTAAAAGACAGAGCTGCTTATTATATGATATCTGAAGCTATTAAAAGAGAAAATATTAAAAAGGGAGATACTTTAGTAGAAGCTACAAGTGGTAACACAGGTATTGCATTGGCTTTAATGGCTAGAGTTTTAGGGGTAAATATGGTACTAACTATGCCTGAAAACTCAACAATAGAAAGAGTAAAAACAATGCGCGCTTATGGTGCAGAAGTTATCCTTACTCCTGCAGAAAAAGGTATGGAGGGTGCTATAGATTATGCACTAAGTTTAAAATATAAAAAAGGGTATTTTCGATTAAACCAGTTTGATAATTTCGATAATCCAAAAGCACATTACAAAACAACTGGCCCAGAAATTTGGAGAGATACCCAAGGAAATGTAACCCATTTTGTTTCAGCAATGGGTACTACAGGAACAATTACAGGTGTTTCAGATTTTCTTAAAGAAAAGAATGAAGACATTACTATAATTGGCGCACAACCTAAAGATGGAGCAAGAATTCCAGGGATTAGAAAATGGAAAAAAGAATATTTACCAGCTATTTTTAATGCAAAAAAAATAGATCAAGTTTTGGAAGTAAGTGAAGAAGAAGCGAAAGCAATGACCATTCGATTGGCTAGAGAAGAAGGTATATTTTCTGGAATGAGCAGTGGAGGTTCTGTAGCAACAGCTATAAAAATAGCCAATTCAATAGACAAAGGTGTTATAGTTGCTATAATCTGTGATAGAGGAGATAGATATTTATCTTCAGATATTTACGATTAAATCATAGAAAATAAAAAAAAAGTTCGTTACTTTGTTTCGAATATAGTTCATAAACATATTAATACGTTATCACGAAAGGCAGAGGGATTAGACCCAGTGAAGCTTTGGCAACCTCTCAGAAATGAGAAAGGTGCTACATTCTACAATCTATTTTGATATCTTATCAAATAACGATTGACAGATAACAGAGAAAATTATACTTTTCCTGATGACATATTATATAATTATTAAATATGTCAAATATTTACAAAGCTTTACAAGAAAGAATTTTAGTTTTAGATGGTGCAATGGGTACCATGCTACAAGCCTATAAATTTTCGGAAGAAGATTTTAGAGGAGAACGCTTTAAAGAGTACCCAACCTCTTTACAAGGTAATAATGATTTGTTATCATTAACCCAACCAGAAGCAATAAAAACGATTCATGCTAAATATTTTGAGGCTGGTGCAGATATTGTAGAAACCAATACTTTTTCTGGAACTACCATAGCAATGGCTGATTATCAAATGCAAGATTTGGTTTACGAATTAAACTACCAATCTGCGAAGATTGCTAAAGAAGTTGCTTTAGAATTTACAGCAAGAGAACCGCACAAGCCGCGTTTTGTTGCAGGTTCTATAGGCCCTACGAATAGAACTGCTAGTATGTCACCAGATGTGAATGATCCTGGTTATAGAGCGATTACTTTTAACGAATTAAGAATTGCTTATAAACAACAAGTAGAAGCTTTATTAGATGGTGGAGCAGATTTATTATTGGTAGAAACTGTTTTTGATACCTTGAATGCAAAAGCAGCTTTATTTGCGATAGAAGAAGTAAAAGACGAAAGAAATATAGAAGTTCCATCCATGTTAAGTGGTACCATTACAGATGCATCAGGCAGAACTTTATCAGGCCAAACAGCAGAAGCTTTTTTAATTTCTGTTTCTCATATACCCTTACTATCAGTTGGTTTTAATTGTGCTTTAGGAGCCAATTTATTACAACCTCACTTAGAAGCGATTGCTAATAAAACAGACTTTGCAATTTCTGCTCATCCCAATGCAGGTTTACCAAATGCATTTGGTGAATATGATGAAACCCCAGAAGAAATGGGCGAGCAAATAGAAGAATATTTAAAGAAAAATTTAATCAATATTATTGGTGGTTGTTGTGGAACATCTCCAGAACATATAAAAGTGATCGCAAATATTGCTGCTAAATATAAACCTCGTAAAGTTTTAGAAAAAGTACACTAATGAAAGTGAAGCAAACAAAATACATGCGTCTGTCTGGATTAGAACCACTAATTTTAAACGAGAACAGCAATTTTATAAACGTTGGAGAACGAACAAATGTAGCAGGTTCGCGTAAGTTTTTACGTTTAATTAAAGAAGAAAAATTTGATGAAGCCCTAGATATTGCAAGACATCAAGTAGATGGTGGTGCACAAATTATAGATATTAATTTTGATGACGGATTAATTGACGGAAAAGAAGCTATGGTTCGTTTCTTAAATTTAATTGCAGCAGAGCCCGATATTTGTAGAGTTCCAATAATGATTGATAGTTCCAAGTGGGAAATTATAGAAGCTGGACTTCAAGTGGTACAAGGAAAATGTGTGGTAAACTCCATTTCGTTAAAAGAAGGAGAAGAAAAATTCATTTGGGAAGCCACCCAAATAAAACGTTATGGAGCAGCCGTAATTGTAATGGCTTTTGACGAAGTTGGGCAAGCAGATAATTATGAAAGGCGCATTGAAATTGCAAAACGTTCTTATGATATTTTAGTCAATAAAGTAAAATTTGCATCCGAAGATATTATTTTTGATTTAAATATTTTTCCTGTTGCAACAGGGATGGATGAACACAAAAAAAACGCTATCGATTTTATAAAAGCCACAAGATGGGTAAGAGAAAACTTACCCAATGTTTCTGTTAGTGGTGGTGTCTCAAATGTGTCTTTTTCGTTTAGAGGAAATAATGGTGTTCGTGAAGCAATGCATTCTGTCTTTTTATATCATGCCATAAAAAACGGAATGAATATAGGCATCGTAAACCCTTCTCTGTTAGAGGTTTATGATGATATTCCAAAAGATTTATTAGAGCACGTAGAAGACGTAATTTTAGACAGAAGAGAAGATGCCACTGAACGGCTATTAGATTTTGCAGAAACTGTAAAAGGGTCTAAAAAAGAAGCTGGTGCAGATGTATCTTGGAGGGAAAATTCATTGCAAGAAAAAATTACACATGCCTTAGTAAAAGGGATTGATGCTTTTATTATAGAAGACGTAGAGCAAGCAAGACAAGAAGCTGATGCACCTATCGAAGTCATAGAAGGTCATTTAATGATTGGTATGAATGTAGTAGGTGATTTATTTGGGGCAGGAAAAATGTTTTTGCCTCAAGTGGTAAAATCTGCAAGAGTGATGAAAAAAGCGGTTGGGTACTTAAATCCGTTTATTGAAGCTGAAAAATCAGACAAATCAGAACCTGTTGGTAAAATTTTAATGGCAACTGTGAAAGGAGATGTACACGATATTGGTAAAAATATTGTGAGTGTTGTTTTAGCGTGTAATAATTATGAAATTGTAGATTTAGGAGTGATGGTTCCACCAGAAAAAATTATACAAACAGCTATAGATGAAAGAGTAGATGCTATCGGTTTAAGTGGTTTGATAACTCCATCCTTAGATGAAATGGTGTATTTAGCGAAAGAAATGCAACGTCAAAATTTTGATGTTCCTTTATTAATTGGTGGTGCAACAACATCAAAAGCACATACCGCTGTTAAAATAGATACACAATATAAAAATGCAGTAGTGCATGTTAATGATGCCTCAAGAGCAGTAACAGTAGTAGGAGATTTATTAAACAAAAAATCAAGCCATTTATATACTGCAAAATTGAAAAAAGATTATGACCAATTTAGAACCAAGTTTCTAAAACGTGGAAAGGAAAAATCATACATCGCTATAGATGAAGCTCGCAAACGCAAATATAAAATTGATTGGAATACCTCAGAAATTAGTAAGCCTAAAGAGTTAGGGGTACAAACTTTAGAGCAGTTACGTTTAAAAGAATTAGTTCCGTTTATAGATTGGAGTCCGTTTTTTAGAAGTTGGGATTTACATGGCAAGTTTCCAGCTATTTTATCTGATAAAATAGTAGGTGAGCAAGCATCTATTTTATTTCAAGAAGCACAAGTCATGATTGAGCAAATCATTGCAAAACAACTGTTAAAACCTAAAGCTGTATTTGGCTTGTTCGAAGCCAATACAGTAAATGAAGACGATATTTCAGTTCAGAGAAAAGGCAAAGAAATTGCAGTTTTTAGAACTTTAAGACAACAACTTAAGAAAAGAGAGGGTATACCTAATTTAGCACTAGCCGATTTTATTGCACCAAAAGAAACAGAAAAAACAGATTATATGGGTGCATTTTGTGTTGGTATTTTTGGCGCACAAGAATTGGCAGAGAGTTACAAGGCCAAAGAGGATGACTATAATGCTATTATGGCGCAAGCGATAGCTGACAGGTTTGCAGAAGCCTTTGCAGAATATTTACATAAACAAATTAGAACAAAACACTGGGGGTATGCTACAGATGAAGTTTTAAACAATGAAGATTTAATAAAAGAAAGTTACAAAGGTATTCGACCTGCACCAGGTTATCCTGCTTGCCCCGATCATTTAGAAAAAGACACCATCTGGAGTGTATTAGACGTAGAAAATAAAATCGGAGTACAATTAACAGAAAGCAAAGCAATGTGGCCTGCTGCTGCAGTTTCAGGGTATTATTTTGCACATAAAGAAGCCAAATATTTTGGTTTGGGAAAAATCACAAATGATCAACTCGAAGATTATGCAGATCGAAAGGGAATTAGTAAGTCAAAAGCTAAAAAATGGTTACATCCTAATTTAGCAGAATAAATCAATTATTTAACAATTATTTTTTTTAATACTAACAAACATAAATAGAGGAAGTAAGACTTTTGTAGAAAATTATTAAAATGAAAAAATACAACGTAGAATTAAAATTTATTCTACAACTTTTAATGTTAACTATAACTGCGTTATTTATTACTTATTTCTTCTAGATTACTGAATTAATTCAGGAAATGAAGATAACAGAACACATTAAAAAAGCAAACGAGAAAACACTATTTTCGTTCGAAATTATTCCACCTAAGAAAGGAAAAAGCATTGAAGATTTATACGCAAATATAGATCCATTAATGGAGTTTAAACCACCATTTATAGATGTAACTACATCTCGAGAAGAGTATGTTTATGTGGAAAAGGATGGTTTATTAGACAGAAAAGTAACAAGAATGAGGCCTGGTACTGTGGGTATCTGTGCAGCTATTAAACATAAATATGATGTAGATACTGTTCCTCATGTTTTGTGTGGTGGTTTTACAAAAGAAGAGACGGAGTATTTATTAGTGGATTGTCATTATTTAGGGATTGATAACGTAATGGCATTGAGAGGAGATGCTATGAGCCATCAAAAATATTTTGAAGCTTCTCAAGGTGGACATCAGTATGCTAAAGAATTAGTAGAGCAAATTCAAAATTTAAACAGAGGTAAGTATTTACACGATGTTATAGAATCAGACAATTGTGCTAATTTTTGTATAGGTGTAGCTGGTTACCCAGAAAAACATTTAGAAGCACCGTCACTACAAACCGATTTAAAAAGGTTAAAAGAAAAGGTAGATGCAGGTGCAGATTATGTTGTTACTCAAATGTTTTTTGATAATAAAAAGTATTTTGAGTTTGTAGATGCAGCAAAATCTATGGGAATTAACATTCCAATTATTCCTGGAATTAAACCAATTGCAGTAAAAAAACACCTACAATTACTGCCTCAAGTTTTTCGAATAGATATTCCAGAAAATTTAATTAAAGAGGTAGATTCTTGCAAGTCTAATAAAGAGGTAAGGCAAGTTGGTATAGAGTTTGCCATTCAGCAATCTAAAGAATTGTTAGCTGCTGGCGTACCCGTTTTACACTACTATTCTATGGGGAAAAGTAATAATATCCAAGCTATAGCAAAAGAGTTGTTTTAAGTTGCTGTATAGTTTCAATTGATAGATTAATAGTAAAAAGTAATTTTTACTTGAGATATAAGCTAAAAATAAATGTTTACTTTTGTTTTTTAATTTAGATTTCAATCAAATAAACATAAAAATGGCATTAGAAATTACAGACGCTACTTTTGATGAAGTAGTTTTAAAATCAGAGAAACCAGTATTAGTAGATTTTTGGGCAGCTTGGTGTGGACCATGTAGAATGGTTGGCCCTATTGTAGACGAAATTCACACAGAGTATGAAGGTAAAGCAGTTGTTGGTAAAGTTGATGTAGATGCAAATCAAGAATTTGCAGCTAAATACGGAGTTAGAAACATACCAACAGTTTTAGTATTTAAAAATGGTGAAGTTGTGGATAAGCAAGTAGGTGTAGCTCCAAAAAAAACATATACAGATAAAATTGATGCTGCTTTATAAGTACAACTAAATTTTATATATCTATAAAGGTTTGGCTAACGTCAAACCTTTTTTTATTTTTAGAATTCAAATAGGTGTAATGAAGATATCACAAGTTAAATCCTCTGAAATTAAAAATTTAGACGTACTTGCCAAACAAGTAGTAGAAGGCTTTATAACCGGTTTACATAAAAGTCCGTTTCATGGATTTTCTGTGGAGTTTTCAGAACATAAATTATACAACAAAGGAGAAAGTACAAGACATATAGATTGGAAGTTATTTGCTAAAACCGAAAAATTATATACAAAAAAATACGAAGAAGAAACAAATTTAAGATGCCATATTATAATAGATAATTCAGCGTCTATGCATTATCCAATACTACAAAAGCAAACGCTAAACAATTTAAATAAAGTTGGGTTTTCTGTGATAGCAGCAGCTTCTTTAATGGAAATTTTAAAAAGACAAAGAGATGCAGTTGGTTTAAGCATATATTCGGACAACTACGAATACTATGCTCCAGAAAAAGGAAGCGAGAGACATCGAAATATGTTGCTTCATCAATTAGAACAATTATTTAAATCTCCAGGAAATAAAACAACAGAAACCTACCAATTTTTGCATGAAATTGCAGAGAAAATTCATAGAAGATCATTAATTTTTCTATTTACAGACATGTTTCAAACCAACACCTCAAACAAAGAACTTTTTGAGGCGTTAAGACATCTTAAATACAATAAACACGAAGTTGTTTTATTTCATACATACGATTCTAAAACAGAATTCAAATTAGCGTTTAGCAGTACTCCAAAAAAATTTGTAGATGTAGAAACAAAACAAGAAATTAACGTATTTTCAGAAAATAGTAAGGAAGCCTATGTTTTGCAAGTTCAAGATTATTTTAATAAATTAAAAAACAATTGCTTACAGTATAAAATTGATTATGTTCCATTAGACATTACCAAAGGGTATACAGATGTTTTATTGGCGTATTTATTACAACGAAAAAAATTCTAATTATTTTAAGATTTATGTTTGCAAATATAAAAATGTGTGTTATATTTGCACCCGCTATTAGCAACGGTTTGGTAGTTCAGCTGGTTAGAATGCCTGCCTGTCACGCAGGAGGTCGCGGGTTCGAGTCCCGTCCAGACCGCGAAAAGCATCTCATTTGAGATGCTTTTTTCGTTTATATACTATTATTTTTTTCTTGACTACAGTAATTCAAAAATAAAAAGAATTGTCCATAAAATTGTTCTAATCCAATTAAGTTTTACTAGTTGTTTCAATTGCCCTGTTTCAAAATTATTTTCAGAAATCTTAAAATGAATAGGTGCGAAACTAGTAAATGTAAATATCCATAAAAAAACTATTACTAAAAAAAATGACAGTTTTATTATGCTGAAATCCAATATACAATTAGCAAAACTGATAATAAGCTGAATTAACATTAAGGGTACCACAACTATCGCAATTCTTTGCGTGTATTTGTTATGCCAAAGCACTAAGTTTTCTCTTTTATAAAATAAGAAGCTAGGATAAACAATGAGTTGAACAATCCAAATTAAAACGACCAATCCAAAATTTACGAGTGGGTATAAGGTTGATAAAGTTTCTTGATAATTCATTACTGATCTTTTTTCTGAAATTCATACTTTTTTAAAAGATCTAAAGAGCAATAATCTAAAGATTTAATATGGGTTGCTTCAAGCTTAATAAAAGGAGCATTACCTGCTTTTTCTGCTTGTAACCACCTAGAAATACAGAGACACCAATAATCTCCTGGTTGTAAACCAGGAAAATTCCATTGCGGTATTGGAGTTATCAAATCATTACCCTTACTTAAGGAATATTCTAAAAAATCTTTTGTTACAATTGCACATACCGTATGTGTCCCAAAATCTTGTGCACCTGTTTTACAAAAACCATCTCTATAGAATCCTGTTATAGGAGATGTACAACAACACTGTAAAGGTGTATTTAAAACATTTAAATCCAAAATATATTTTTTATAAGCCTTAAAGATAATCAATTATGGTTATGGAAGTCCGATGAACATAACTGATTTTATTCCCTTAAAAATTAGTAATCAGTCAATATTTTATTTCAATTTTGATTTTTTGATAAAAATTATCGAATTCTTCTTATAATATTTGTGTATCTGAATTTAATCTTTAGATTTGTTACTCAAAATAAAGAAAATGATTACAACAATTTGGACACGTTTCTATTTTTACTTTTATACTAAAAGTTGAGACTTTGTATCATATTGTTAAATAAAAAATACATAAAAAGTCTCGAAGTTAATTCGAGACTTTTTTTTGATAGTAAACTAAGTTGAAAAAAATAATCGCAATACAAGGAGCAGAGGGCTCAAATCATCATAAGGTAGCTATTGATTTCTATGGGACAGAAATTCAGTTAGCAGAATGTATGTCTTTTGATGCAGTAGTAGATAGTTTGTTAGAAAATTCTGCAGACGTTGGGGTTATGGCTTTAGAAAATACAATTGCAGGCTCTATAATTCCGAATTACGCACTTATAGATAGTAGCAACTTGTACATTATTGACGAACAATATTTAAATATTCATCATCATTTAATGGCTCTAAAAAATCAAACATTAGAAGGTATTAAAGAGGTTTGGTCGCATCCAATGGCTTTGTTGCAGTGTAAAGAGTTTTTTAAAAAATATCCAAATATCAAATTAGTGGAAGATGTGGATACTGCAGCAGTTGCAAAAAGAATTTCAAATAAAAACTTGAAAGGTATAGCTGCAATTGCACCTAAGATAGCCGCAGAACTATTTGATTTAGAAATTCTTGAAGATGAAATTCAGACTATTAAAGACAACTCAACACGTTTTGTAATTGTACAAACGAGTAGGCCAGTACTAAATGAGAATGTAAACAAAGCATCTTTAAAGTTCCAATTAGACCACAAAAGAGGAAGCTTAGCTGCTATTTTAAATGTATTAAGTGATTGCAAAATGAACCTTACCAAAATACAATCCTTACCCGTTATAGAAACCCCTTGGAAATACTCATTCTTTGTAGATATTACTTTTAATGATTATAACGAATACAAAAAAGCAGCATCAATTTTAGAAATTATGGCTGAAGAATTTAAGGTTTTAGGAACCTATAAAAATGGTAGGCTTAAGACTAATTCTGAATCCATTTCAGCATCTAAATAATTAATTATGATACAATCCGCAAAAAGATTAGATACTGTTCAAGAATACTATTTCTCTAAAAAGTTAAGAGAAGTTAGAGGTTTAGCTGCTGCTGGTAAGCCCATCATAAATATGGGTATAGGTTCTCCAGATTTGCAACCACCAGCAAGTGTTATAGCTGCTATTTCAAATAGTTTAGGTGATGCAAACGCACATAAATATCAGTCATATCAAGGCTTGCCAGAATTACGTGCTGCAATCTCTGAGTTTTACAATAACAAATATTCAGTGACTCTAAATTCTGAAAATGAAGTGTTACCATTGATGGGAAGCAAGGAAGGAATTATGCATATTTCTATGGCTTTTTTAAATGAAGGCGATAAAGTTTTAATCCCCAATCCTGGCTATCCAACCTACACGTCTGTAACAAAGTTGGTAGGGGCAGATCCTTTATTTTATGATTTGGTAGAAGAAAATAATTGGCAACCCAATTTTGAAGCATTGGAGCAATTAGATTTGAGCGATGTAAAGTTAATGTGGGTAAATTACCCTCATATGCCAACGGGTACAAATGCTACATTAGCAACTTTTGAAAAATTAGTTGCCTTTGGTAAAAAATACAACATTTTAATCATTAATGATAATCCTTATAGTTTTATTTTAAATGATAACCCTTTAAGTATACTACAAGTTGATGGTGCTAAAGAGGTGGCTTTAGAATTAAACTCTTTAAGTAAAACATTTAACATGGCTGGTTGGAGAGTAGGGATGTTACTTGGAAATTCTCGATTTATAAACCAGGTATTAAAGGTAAAATCTAATATGGATTCAGGAATGTTTTATGGTATTCAGAAGGGGGCAGTTAAAGCATTGCAGTTATCAGACAAATGGTTTCAAGACCAGAATAAAATTTACGAAAAACGCAGGAAGTTAGTATGGCAATTGGCAGATAAGTTACACGCAAAATACTATAAAAATGCAACAGGCTTATTTGTTTGGGCTAAGATTCCACAAGGGGAAAAATCAGAAGAAGTTACAGATTCTGTGTTATATGATAAAAATATTTTTATCACACCAGGTACTGTTTTTGGCTCACAAGGAGAAGGTTTTATCCGTTTTTCTTTGTGTGTGCCAGAAGAAACTATTAAAGAAGCCATATCAAGATTTTAGATTATGAATACAATTTACATTATTGGTGTTGGTTTAATTGGAGGTAGCTTTGCAATTGACATTAGAAAACAAAATCCTGATGCTATAGTTTATGGAATAGATACTAATGATGGGTATTTAGATGAATCTTTGGCTTTAGGTGTCATAGATAAAAAAGCTACTTTAGACGATTTAACAAATGCAGATTTGGTTATTATAGCCATTCCTGTAGATGCTACTGTGCAATTATTACCTATTATTTTAAATAAAATAGGAGATAATACCTTGGTTGTTGATACGGGTTCTACAAAAGAAGCTATTTGTAAAGAAGTTGAACATCATCCAAAAAGAAGAAATTTTTTAGCAGCGCACCCAATTGCGGGTACAGAAAATTCAGGACCTAAAGCAGCAATATCTGGCTTGTACAAAGGGAAAACAAATATTATTTGTGAAGTTGAAAAAACAACGTTTAAGCTTCAAGAAAAAGCATTAACACTTTTTAGAGCTATTGGAATGCGTATTCGATATATGGATCCTGTTTCTCATGATAAGCATATTGCGTATGTTTCGCACCTGTCTCACATAAGTGCATTTATGTTGGGTAAAACAGTAATCAATAAAGAAAAAAATGAACGTGATATTTTTGATATGGCAGGTTCAGGTTTTGAATCTACAGTTCGTTTGGCAAAAAGTAGCCCAGCAATGTGGACACCAATTTTTAAACAAAATAAAGACAACGTAATCGAAACGTTAGAAGAATATATTAACAATTTACAACAGTTTAAAGCGTTAATGCAACAAGATAATTTCTCTGAAATTTTTAACGAAATGGAGAATACTAATTATATAAAACAAATTTTAAACGGCATAAAATAAAGCGCCACAATCAACAAAAAAATGAAGAATACAGCAGCATTAAAAACATGGTTGGATGATATGAAGTTAGATCATCCACTAGTAATAGCAGGGCCTTGTAGTGCAGAAACTGAAGAACAAGTTTTAAAAATTGCACATGAGTTAAAAGATTCTGATGTAAACTATTATAGAGCAGGGATTTGGAAACCAAGAACTAGACCAGGAAACTTTGAAGGAGTAGGGGCCTTGGGTTTAAAATGGCTAAAGAAGGTAAAAGAAGAAACAGGTATGAAAACCTGTACAGAAGTTGCAAATGCGGCTCATGTTAAGTTGGCTTTAGAGAATGATGTAGATTTATTATGGATTGGTGCAAGAACAGCAGTTTCCCCATTTATCATGCAAGAACTGGCTGATGCTTTACACGGCACCGATAAAATTGTTTTGGTAAAAAACCCAATTAATCCAGATTTAGCGTTATGGTTGGGTGGTATAGAAAGACTATATACTGCAGATATTAAAAACTTAGGAGCAATTCACAGAGGGTTTTCTACATACGAAAAATCAAAATATAGAAATGTCCCTGAATGGCAAATAGCAATTGAATTCAAAAATAGATTTCCAGATTTACCATTAATTTGTGATCCTTCTCATATTACAGGTAACAGAGAAATGATTTTTGAAGTATCTCAAACTGCTTTAGATTTAAATTTTGATGGTTTAATGATAGAAACACACTGGGATCCTGAAAATGCTTGGTCTGATGCTGCACAACAAGTAACACCAACAAAATTAAAACAGATTATGCAAGATCTTAAAATTAGAAAGGAAACAGAAACAGATGCTACTTATAGAGATTCATTAGAAAACTTGCGTGCTCAAATAAATGTTGTTGATGGTCAATTAATAGATTTATTAGGCAAACGTATGAAAGTTGCAGATCAAATTGGTGAGTTAAAGAAAGAGCAAAATGTAGCCGTTTTACAGTCTAAAAGATGGAATGAGATTTTAGGGAATATGATTTTAGAAGGAAAAGAAAAAGGATTAAGTGAGGAATTTGTGTTAAAAATGTTTAAAGCCATTCATCAAGAATCTATTAATCATCAAGAAAATATTATTAAAGGATAATACTAGGTATTCAATTAAATTAAGCCATAAATCCGATAAGGATTTGTGGCTTATTTTTTTAAATCAATTTTAATTCTGCATCTTTGTAATAATGACAGGTATTGTATATAAATCTACTGGAAGTTGGTATTTTGTAAAGTCTAATGATGGTCAGTTTCATCAATGTAGAATTAAAGGGAAATTTAGGATTAAAGGGATAAAAAGTACCAATCCAATAGCTGTTGGAGATAAAGTAGTTTTTGACCTAGAAAAGAAGGGGGATGAAGAAATTGGAGTCATAAAAAAAATTCTAGATAGAGAGAACTATATTGTTCGTAAATCTGTAAACTTATCCAAACAAACGCATATAATTGCAGCAAATGTAGATTTGGTTTTCTTACTAATCACTATAAACAATCCACCTACTTTAACTGCCTTTATAGATCGATTTTTAGTAACCACAAGAGCTTATAGAATAGAGACGGTTTTAGTTTTTAATAAGATAGATGTCTACGAAGTTGAAGAAAGAGCAGAGATCTTGTACCTTAAAGATATTTATGAGGCCATTGGGTATACCTGTTTGGAGGTTTCTGCTACAAAAAATATAAATCTTGATGTTTTAAGAGAAGTAATGGTGGGTAAAACCTCTATGTTTATTGGGCATTCTGGAGTTGGTAAATCAACTTTAGTAAATGCAATTGCACCCAATTTAAATTTAAAAACACAAGAAATATCAGACCAACACAAACAAGGGCAACACACGACTACTTTTGCAGAAATGTTCGATTTAAATTTTAATGCAAAAATAATAGACACCCCAGGAATTAAAGGTTTTGGCGTTGTTGATATGGATAAATATGAGTTGGGTGATTATTTTCCTGAATTTTTTGCTTTAAAGCAACATTGTAAATTTAACGACTGTTTGCATTTAAAAGAACCCAAATGTGCTGTAAAAGAGGCTCTAGAAGAAGAAGAAGTTTCTTGGTCTAGATACCGAAGTTATTTGCAGATATTAGAAGGAGAGGAAGAAACAGAGCATTTTAGAACAGATGTTTGGAATGAAGAAGATGTGTAAAAGATGAGAGTAGTTGTACAGCGAGTTTCTAAAGCAAGTGTTGCCATCAACCAAAAAAAAGTAGCCAAAATTAAAGAAGGCCTACTAATTCTTTTAGGCATCACAGCTACTGATACTAAAGAAGATATTCAGTATTTAGTTAAAAAGATAGTGAATCTAAGAGTTTTTAACGATGAGAACCAGGTTATGAATGTATCGCTTAAAGACCTCAATGCAGAGGTTATTGTGGTTAGTCAATTCACCTTATTTGCCTATACAAAAAAAGGCAATAGGCCAAGTTATATAAGAGCAGCTAAACCAGATGTTGCATTACCACTTTACCATAAATTTGTTACTAGTTTGGAAGACCAGATTAATACACAAGTTCAAACTGGTGTTTTTGGAGCAGATATGAAAGTAGCATTACGAAACGATGGCCCAGTAACCATTATCATCGATTCTAAAACAAAAGATTTTTAAAAATCATATATTTTTTTCAAAATATTTTCCAGGGAAATTAAATTAGTATATATTTGCCATGGAAAATAAATAATTAAAATTTAACTGTATGAAAAAAGTATTTTTATCAATAGTAGTAGTTGCTACTATATTAACCTCTTGTAAAAGTGAACCTAATAAGAAAGCAACTGAAACCAAAAAAGAAGTTAGTGTCGCAGAAAAAGTTGCCGCTGTAAATAATGTAGACACTACATCTTCTGTATTAAATTGGAAAGGAACTAAACCAACTGGTTCTCACAATGGTATTGTGAGCTTAAAAAATGGAGCACTTGTGTTAGAACAAGGTAAATTAGTAGGTGGGGAGTTTATAGTAGATATGTCTACAATTAAAGTGTCAGATATTCCTGCAGATAACGAAGCAAATGGAAAATTAGTAAGTCATTTAATTAATTCAGACTTTTTTGATATTGAAGCTTACCCTACATCTAAATTTATAATTACTTCTGTAGCTCCTAAAAATAACCTATTACTAGTAACAGGAAACTTAACTATAAAGGATGTTACAAAAAGTATTACCATTCCTGCCACAATTGCTACAACAGATGGTGTTACTACATTTTCTAGTGAGGTTTTTATGGTAAATAGAGCAGAGTTTAATGTAACCTACGCCTCTAAATCATTTTTTAATAATCTAAAAGACAAATTTATTGATGATTTAATGGAAATGTCTTTTGTTGTAAAAACTAAATCTTAAAAAATAAAATTATGAAATCAATAAAATCAGAAAGACCAAAATGTGGTTGTGGAAATACAGGAGACAAAAATGGGTATTGTGATGGTTCTCACAATAAAAATTAAACTCTAATCTTTAAACACAATACAAACCCAAAACGATATGTTTTGGGTTTTTTTATACATTAATTTTAGTTGTGTTTTTTACTTGCTCTATTGCAAAAGTACTATGTGTACTTCCAATATATTTGATTGCCGTTAATTTGGTAACCATAAAATTTCTGTAATCATCCATATCCTTTACATACACTTTTAAAATATAATCATAATCTCCACTAACATGAAAACATTCTGAAACCTCCTCGAGTTTTAGTATTTCTTGTTCAAAAGTAGTTACAATCTCTTTTTTATGTTGTACCAGCTTTACATGGCAGAATGCTAAAAAAGATTTTTGAACTTTATACCTATTTACAATAGCCACATATTTTTCGATTACTTTTTCTTTTTCTAATTTTTTAATTCGTTCATAAATAGCGGTTACAGATAAATGAAGTGATATAGAAAGTTGTTTGGTGGTTTGTTTGCTATTCTTTTGTAATAAGTTTATTAGTTTTTTATCTGTAGTATCTAATTGCATACGCTGAAATATTATCTGTTTTTCTATATTTTCTCTTTGGAGTAAAGATAATAAAACTATTTATTATAGATATATTAGAATAAAAAACTATAAATATGAGTTTTAGTTGATAATTGTTCTATTTATATGGTAATTTGTAATGATATAAATTAAATAATATGAGTTATAAGCCAGCAGATAAAATACAAGATTTACAATATTTTGGAGAGTTTGGAGGTGTAAATCCCTCTATTTCAGACGCGTCAACCTATACTTTTTTGTCGGCAAAAACCATGTTTGATACTTTTGAGGGTAATGCAGATGGTTGCTATTTATACGCAAGACATTCAACCCCATCAAATTTATATTTAGGTGAAGCTTTAGCAGCAATGGAAGGAACAGAAACGGCTAATGTTACTGCTTCAGGTATGGGGGCAATTACGCCTGTTTTATTACAATTATGTGGTGCAAATGATCACATTGTATCAAGTAGAACAATTTATGGAGGCACGTATGCTTTTCTAAAAAACTTTACGCCAAAATTAGGAATAGCAACTACTTTTGTAGACATTACAAAATTAGATGTAGTAGAGGCTGCAATTACAAAAAATACCAAAGTTTTGTATTGTGAATCTGTAAGTAACCCCCTTTTAGAAGTTGCAGATATTAAAGGATTATCGGCCTTGGCTAAAAAACACCATTTACAATTGGTGGTAGACAATACCTTTTCTCCTTTATCAATCTCTCCAGCAAAACTTGGAGCCGACATTGTCATTCATAGTTTAACAAAATTTATAAATGGGGCCTCAGATACTGTTGGTGGTGTTGTGTGTGGTTCAAAAGAATTTATTAATGATTTACGAAATGTAAACGATGGTGCTGCTATGCTGTTTGGTGCAACTATGGATAGTTTAAGAGCTTCATCCGTTTTAAAAAATATGAGAACACTGCATATTCGAATAAAACAGCATAGCAATAATGCTATTTTTTTAGCAGATAAATTTCAATCTGATGGGTTAAAAACAGTGTACCCAGGTTTAGCAACTCACCCTTCTCATCGTTTGTTCAAAAAGATGATGAATACTGAGTATGGTTTTGGTGGTATGTTAACTATAGACGTAGGTTCGTTAGATAAAGCAAATGCTTTAATGGAGTTAATGCAACAAAAGAATTTAGGGTATTTAGCAGTAAGTTTAGGTTTTTATAAAACGTTATTTTCGGCCCCAGGAAGCTCTACATCATCAGAAATACCTGAAGAAGAGCAAAAAGAAATGGGACTTTCCGATGGTTTAATTCGATTTTCTATTGGTCTCGATAATGATATTGAACGTACTTATATACTCATGAAAAATTGTATGAAAGAAGTCGGTGTTTTGTAACCTTACAGTTTTTTTGTTTAGTTTGTAATTGGGTGTTTTCTTAGAAAAAAAGTGCTAAGGCCATTAATTTAATCCAACGTATAGAATTATAACGCAAAGCAATGAAATAAACATCAATATGATGTTATCAATTTTATAAATACAAATATTTTCATGCTATTTATTGCCCTTATTTACCTCAACTAAAAGAGCGTTATTTCTTATTTTTTAAAGTACAACTTCAAAATTAGGTGTCCCAATTTGATTTGCATAGCATAATGTAAAATCGTAACATTACAAAACAATTAATACAACATGCAAGACAATAACCACCATTCTAATATAGATATTGATACTCAGACTATTGCCAACAACAAAGACTTAAGTTTATTCCAATCTTTAATTCCAGTTGTGATTTTAATGGGCTTACTAGCATATAATATCTTCTTTGTAGAGGGGCAAGAATGGTTTGGGGCTTATACAAATCAATATATCTTACTAATTGGAGGTTTGGTTGCTGCATTTATTGGTTTTTTTAATAAAGTAACAATTTCAAAAATGGTTGCTGAGGTTTGGGCAAATTGGAAAAGTGTTTTTGTACCCATATTAATATTATTTTTAGTGGGTGCATTAGCAGGTTCTTGGCTAGTTAGTGGAATTATACCAGCAATGGTGTATTATGGTTTGCAAGTTTTAAGTCCGGAAGTTTTTTTACCTGCATCTGTAATTATAGCGGCTATTATTTCTATTGCAACAGGTAGTTCTTGGACTACTTCAGCAACTGTAGGGATTGCTTTAATTGGTATTGGAAGTGCTTTAGGTATACCCTCTGGCATGATTGCAGGTGCTGTAATATCAGGTGCTTATTTTGGTGATAAAATGTCTCCATTATCAGATACTACAAATTTAGCACCAGCTATGGCAGGGACAGATCTATTTACCCATATTAAATATATGGCCTATACAACAGTGCCTACAATAGTAATAACATTAGTGGTATTTGCAATATTAAGTGCAACTACACAAACTTCTGGAAGTGCAGATGTAAGTAATTTATTAGTCTCTATAGACAATACATTTAATATTACGCCACTTTTATTCATTGTTCCTGTAGCAGTAATCGTTATGATTTTAATGAAAACAAAGCCTTTAACGGCATTAGGTGTTGGTGTACTTTTAGCTGCAGTTTTTGCCTTTATTTTTCAAGGTGAGGTATTAGAAAGTTTATCCGATTCTAAAGTTCAAACTATAGTCAACTCCATTTTAACTGATACACAGATTGAAACTGATGATGAAAAACTGACGGAATTATTTGCAGCAGGTGGAATGAATGGTATGCTTTGGACTATTTTTTTAATTATTTGCGCAATGGTTTTTGGTGGTGTTATGGATGCTATCGGTGCTTTGGCAAAAATTACAAAAAGCTTACTTTCAATTGCAACTTCAGTTTTTGGTTTGTTTGCCAGTACTGTGGTTAGTTGTTTAGGGTTAAATATTGTTGCATCAGACCAATATCTTGCTCTTGTAATTCCTGGAAAAATGTTTAAAAAAGCATATCAAGACAAAGGTTTAGCGCCAGAAAATTTAAGTAGAACGTTAGAAGATTCAGGAACAGTAACTTCTGTTTTAATCCCTTGGAATACCTGTGGAGCATACCAGTCTGGTGTTTTAGGGGTTGGAGTAGGTGAGTACTTTTTGTATGCAATTTTTAATTGGTTAAGTCCATTTACAACACTTTTATTTGCAGCAATAAACTTAAAAATCAGAGTTCTTACCTCTAAGTAACTCCAAAGACTTATTCTTTTTTCCTAAAATTAAGAATAATTAAAAAACTAGAGATTAACAACAATAGCCATGGCACTCCATGTAGACCTAAATCAAACCAATCTTCTAGTTTCATACCATTTTTTGGAGACAGCGCATTGCCTCCAAGAATCCATTTAATTTTACCAATTAAATGTGGAGGATTAAATGGAGCTAATCCTAATGTTAAACTAATTATTAAAAAAAGAGTCCAGTTTTTTCTAAGTCGAGTGTTCATTTTTTACCACTATATTTTTAAATAAACCAATTCCAAACCAGCCCAAAACGAACAGTAAAATCTCTATAAGGGTAAGTTGGTGCAGAAAAATAATTCTTTTTAGTAAAACCAGAAGTTACATTATCTACCTTTAAGTACAATCTAGTTCTTCTTACTTTGGCATTAAAAAAAACATCAAAAGTTGGAAATCCAATAGTTTCTTCGTCTTGTAACCTAAATTCTGCCAATAATGGGTTATATGCATTTGCATTATACTCGCTAAAGTATTTAAAAGTGACACCAATGTTTACAAACATAGCATCTTTTTTAAACCAATGGTCTGCATAATAGATTGTGTTTCTAGTCACCAATTCAGGGACTCTAAACACACTGCTTCCATTGCTAACATTTTGATACATTATGGTATTGTCTAAGGCAAATTTCCAGAATTTGAATTCGCGATTTACTTTTAACTTTAGATAAGTGATTTGGTTTTCGAATTGCTGGGGCTTACTATCTTGATTAAAGTACGTATAGTTGTCAATATTAGTAAAATGTACAGATCCATTTAACCATTTAGAGCTTAATAAAAACCCTAGATCTCTTATATTTACGTTGCTAAAATTATGTTGCCAATTGTAGTCGTCATAGCTACTTTGGTGCAATAGTGTATTAAAGTTTGGAGACTTCGAGCTGATTACTATAGATCCTTTAATCGCAAATAAGCTATCTTTTTCATACACTGCTGTTCCTTTTAAATAATTTCCAGAAAGTCTTCCTGTACCTGGTGTTATAGAGGCATCTGCATTTAAATTAAAATTTTTTATTCTTGCATTCCAATCTGCACCAAAAGAAACTGCAGCGCTTTCTAACTTTAGTGTATTGATATTACTATTTTTATTTAGAATGGTGTCATACCCATAGGTGTAATTGGTTAAATTCACTTTCGCTTTAAATTGACCAAGAACATATTTAGAATTGAACTCTAAATTTAGCTCATTATTTGTTAATCTACTTTCAGCATTTGTATTGCTTGCGTCAGTTGCATTCTGATTCCCAAAAATAGCCGTAGTAATTGTTGTTTGATTAAAACCATAACTTTTATTTTCGCTAGTTAAAATATGACCTACTTTTAAATTACTAAAATCTTTATCTGTTAACGTATCTTTTTTTCTTAATAACGTATAACTGTGTTCTAAGTACACCCTTGTTGCATCAAATTGACTGAAAGCGTCATTTAAGTTTACATCTAAACGAGACCTTTGTTCGTAATTAGGATCATCGTTGATAAAATTATCTAAAGAAGATGCTGTTAAGCCCCCATTTTCTTGGTGGTAAAAATCTTGTGATGCTAAATGGCCACGAATTTCGTATTGGTTATTTTTTGATTGATATCGAAATGTACCCCTAAAGTTTCCATTACTAACCAAAGCATTTCTATAGGCACCTAAAGAACGAAGTCCTTTATAAGACAATGAAACATTTAGTCTTCTAGAAAAATTAAGTGTAAATATGGCGTCTACCACTTGCCCTTGTTGTAAGCCAGTTCTGTAAATAATTTCAGTAGTAGGTGTAGGTACATTAAAGTACTTAATGTCATCTACCTCTAAATAACTTACCTGCTTTGCAGTAAAACCAAAGTCGGGTAATCTTAGAATATTATCATAGCTGTATCCTAGATTATTAAACGTTTGCCCTTGGTTATGAAAAGCGAGCTTCTCAAAATTATCAGTTCTTAAATAATTAAATAGATAGTCTTTTTTAATGCTAAGCGTAGTATCTATATAGGTGGTATCTCTGCTGTGAGAAATTATTTTATAGTCTGTCCATTTTGTTTTTCCTGATAAAATAACCTTTTTAGACCCTGTAGTATTTAAAGTGTCAACTTTACCATCCAAGCCAATTCTCGTTGTTTTTTCTCTCTTAGCGCCAGCACCCAATTTTCTTTGGCCATGCATGTTGCATATTGAATAGATCACTAATAAAAAAGAAAGGATAATTGTTTTTTTCATTCTAAAACTCAACAAAAGCAAATGTAAAATATTTTAACCAAAATAGTTGTTAATAATTAACCCTATATCTGTTAATTATAATTTTATTTTCTTTGCATTATGTTAAATTCAAATTTTAGTGGTTTTCTTTTAGAGGCAGGAACAGATGAAGCAGGTAGAGGTTGTTTGGCTGGTCCAGTGGTTGCTGCAGCTGTTATTTTACCAAAAGATTTTTCTCATCCACTTTTAAATGATTCAAAGCAATTATCAGAAAAAAATAGGCAACTATTAAAACCAATTATAGAAGAAAAGGCAATTGCATATGCAGTATCTTTTGTGTTTCAAGATGAGGTAGATAAAATTAATGTACTGCAAGCCTCAATTACAGGGATGCACAGAGCAATTGAAGCATTAGAAGTTACTCCAGAATTTATTATTGTAGATGGTGACAAGTTTAGAAATTACAAAGAAATACCTCATAAAACTATCGTTAAAGGAGATGCAAAGTACCTTAGTATTGCTGCAGCTTCAGTGTTAGCAAAAACATATAGAGATGAGTATATGAAAAAAATACATCAGGAATTTTGCGAGTACAATTGGCAGAAAAATAAAGGATACCCCACAAAAGAACATAGAGATGCTATTCGTAAATTTGGAGCTACTCTTCATCATAGAAAATCATTTAAGTTATTGCCAGAACAATTTAAATTAGAAATATAATGCTTCTATATTGCTTTTAGAAAAAATAATTCAATTTAAAATTAATCCGTTCGATTTTTTAAAGAATTTACATTTTTAGCCACAAACTTTTTCTATTTTTACCTTCCAAAATTTAAGAGATGATTAACAAATCGAGTGCAGAAATAACTAAATGTATTTTACATAAAGTAGCCAATAAATTTAATAGTGGGCAAAATGTTTTTTCTGAAGACTTAGTTCGTTTTGATCAAGAAAGTTATGATTTAATGAAAAATTTTCTCCTTAAACCTTTTGGTTCATTAACTCAAAGTTATCGTTTTTCGCACCATGCAGATGTTCGACTGAATGAGCTAAACAATTATGCCACAGAAATTTTTAATGATGAGAGTGTTTTTGTAGAATTTTCTAAAAATATGGTCAATCATTTGTATGAGCAATCCAATTCTGCTCAAATAAAAACAGGTGATGTTATTGTTGTTTTTATAAAAGGTATAGTGTATAAAGATGTATTAACAGAGGCTGTAGGTTTTTTTAAAATAGAAAATAAAGTTGATTTCTTTCAAACGTATTTAGACGATAACGAAAGTTTTGATGTGGTTGTACAAAAAGGAATTTCTACAAGAAAAATTGATAAAGGTTGTCTAATTTTAAACACTACAGATACTGAGGGTACTGTTGTTTTTTCGGTAGACAACAACAATTATGATGCGCAATATTGGATTAAGAATTTTCTTGGTGTAAAGCTAGCAGATGACTACAATTCACACACTCAAAATTATTTAGAATTATGCAAAGAATTTTCTGAAGAGGTCATAAAACCAGAATTTGGAAAAAAAGAGCAAGGTAATTTTTTAGCAAACACAGTAGATTATTTTAAAGAACATGAAGCTGTAGATTATCATGACTTTAAAGATGAAATTTTTACAGAAGAGAAGCACAAAGATTTATTTGAAGATTATAAAAAGCATTATGAAAATTTAAATGATGTATTAATTAGAAATAACTTTGATGTTTCTGGTGTAGTGTTAAAGAAAGAAAAACAGAAATTAAAAACAGAAATTAAATTAGATACCAATATCAATATTAAATTAGATGTTGATGCCCCAGACGCCGCTTCAGAATATTTAGAGAGAGGGTATGATGAAGAGAAAAAAATGAAGTATTATAAAATATATTTTAACGAGGAAAAATAAATTAAATTTCAATAAAACGCTCTACCTCAAAAAGTATTTTAAAATGTTTTAGAATCTTTTGTTTCACCTCATCTAAATCTATTTTTCTATTCAGTTCAGCCTCCATAGAGGTTACTGCTTTACCACGAATTCCACATGGAATTATATTGTCAAAATACCCCAGGTCTACATTTGTGTTTAATGCAAAACCATGCATGGTTACCCATCTAGAAGAACGAATGCCCATCGCACAAATTTTACGCGCAAAAGGAGTCCCAACATCTAACCAAACCCCTGTTTCGCCTTCACTTCTTGTTCCTTTAATACCATACTCTGCAATTGTTAAAATTATGGTTTCTTCTAAAAGGCGCAAGTATTTATGAATGTCTGTAAAGAAATTTTCTAGGTCTAAGATTGGGTATCCTACAATTTGTCCAGGTCCGTGATAAGTAATGTCTCCACCTCTATTTATTTTATAAAATGTAGCCCTTTTTTTCTTAAGTTGCTCTTTGTTTAGAAGTAGGTTGCTTAGATCTCCGCTTTTACCTAAAGTATAGACATGCGGATGCTCTACAAACAAAAAATGGTTTTTTGTTATTTCAGATTCTGAATTTCTACGATTGGCAATTTTTGTATCTACAATTTCTTGCAATAGCTCAGTCTGGTAGTCCCAAGTTTCTTTATAATCTTTTAAAGAAAGCTCTTTAAGTAGTATGTTTTTATTCATAACATTGAACGACAAAGATAAATAATTCCTATATTTGGTAGCTATATACTTTTTTAAAATTCAATTCGTGCAAAAAAAATTACGTAATCTAACGATCTTAACTTTATTTTTAATTTTTGTAAATCAGGCTAATTCTCAAAATTTTTGGAATACTATAGTCCAATCTAAAGGCTCATTACAAAAGGAGGATATTTATCAAAAAGTAAACTTCCCAAACCAGTATCAATTGTTAAGTTTAGATGTAGTCCCTTTTCAAAAGGAATTAAAAAAAAGCGCTAATCAAAATAAAATAATCATAAGATTACCAAATAAAAATGGAGTTTTAAATCGTTTTGTCGTTAAGGAAACCTCTAATTTTGAACAAGCATTACAACAACGATTTCCACAGATTAATTCCTATACTGCAAAAGGTCTAGACGACCCGAGTGCAGTAGCAAAAATTAGTACAGGGGTAGACGGTTTGCATGTCGTTATATCATCAAAAAAGTATGCAACTACCTATATAGATCCTTATTCTAAAAATAAAAAACAGTACATCGTATATAGCAGATTAGATTTGCCAAAAGAAGAGCAAGATTTTCAATGTTTGGTAGAAGATAATCTTAAGGAGACAACTTCAGCAACAATGTTCAACAGATTGGTTAATGATGGTAAACTAAGAACCTATCGATTGGCTGTTGTTTGTAGTGGCGAATATTCTCAGTTTCATTTAAACAGACAAGGGGTTGAATCTTCTGCAACAGACGAAGACAAGAAGGCTGCCGTACTTTCTGCAATGAATACTTCTTTAACAAGAGTTAATGGGGTATTCGAAAAAGACTTGGGGGTAAAGATGGTTTTAGTTGATAATAATACAGATATTATTTTTTTAGATGCGGATACAGACGGAATTACAGACGGTATTGCAAGTACCATGATTAACGAAGTGCAAAGTATTTGTGATTTACAAATAGGCTCAGCTAATTATGATATAGGACATATTTTTAGTATTGGAGGTAGTGGTTTAGCAGGTTTAGGTGTTGTTTGTAGAGACGGTCAAAAGGCTAGAGGAGTTACCGGAATTGCTTCTCCTGTAAATGATCCTTATGATATTGATTTTGTAGCACATGAAATTGGCCATCAATTTGGAGCAACACATACACAAAATAATAGCTGTAATAGAACAGACGCAACAGCTGTAGAGCCTGGTAGTGGTTCTACAATTATGGGATATGCAGGTATCTGTAACCCAAATGTGTTAAGTGTTGGAGATGCTACTGGTAATAGTGATGATCATTTTCATACGGTGAGTATTTCTCAAATGCAAACGATTATAAATACCACTGGAAATTGTGCTGTTGAAATAGATACAAATAACGCAACACCAACAGCCAATGCTGGTGCTGATTATATTATACCAAAATCTACTCCTTTCTTATTAACAGGGACAGCCACTGATGAAGATGGTTTAAGTTCTTTAACCTACAATTGGGAACAGATTGATAATGAAACTGGAGGAACAATGCCACCAGCTTCAGAAAATATAGGTGGGCCAATGTTTCGTTCTTTGCCCTCTAAAAACACACCTGTTAGATATTTTCCTAATTTAAGATCTATTGTTTCTGGAAATGCTGAAACTTGGGAAGTTTTACCTTCTGTGCCCAGAGAACTAAATTTTGCATTTACTGTTAGAGATAATCATGTAGGAGGTGGAAGTACAGCAAGAGATGATGTAAAAATTACGATAGCAGACGTTCCTGCATTTAGCATTACTTCTCAGGCCTCTGATGTAACGTGGGATGTAGGTTCTACACAAACAATTAACTGGACAAAAAGCACAACAGATGTTGCACCAATAAATTGTGAGTTTGTAAACATTAGGCTTTCTAAAGATGGAGGCTTAACATTTCCAATAGTATTATTAGAGAATACACCTAATGATGGTTCTCAAGATTTAGTTATTCCAAATGAAGTTGCTACCAACGCAAGAATTATGGTTGAAGCTGTTGGTAATATTTTTTACAGCGTAAATCAAGCAAATATTATTGTTAACTCTACTGAGCCTACCTTTATTTTTACAAATACTAGTGGAGATTTAAGTGCATGTAACATTAGCGAAGAAAACGTAAGCTATACGTTAAACTTAGAGTTTATTAATAACTATTCAGAAACGGTAAGTTTTTCAAACGCTGGGAATCCATTAAATTCACAAGTATCTTTTTCTCCAGAAACAGTAAGTTCAGACGGACAAGTTGTTGTAACTATATCTAATTTAAATGGAGTAAATCCGATTAATTATGAAATAAATATTCAAGCTTCTGGAAGTAGTGTTGTGCAAAATTTAGCAATTAACTTAGATGTAAATTCACCAACATTTGGTGCATTAACCTTATCAACTCCTGAAGATAACAAACCAGACGCTTTGATAGCACCAGTATTAACTTGGCAAGAAGATACTAATGCAACTTCTTATGATGTTGAAATTTCAACGACAAGTAACTTTTCGGACATTATTGTTTCGGATACTTCTACTACAAATTCTTTCAATAGCCCTGCTTTAGAACAAGAATCTGTTTATTTTTGGAGAGTTAAGGCAAAAAATTCTTGTGGAGAAGGAGATTTTTCTACTCCGTTTACTTTTACTACTCAGAGTTGTACACTCTGTGAATCTGTTGGGACTACAGAGTATGCAACAAGTACAACTCTTGTGAAATTTAATACAATTAATAAAATATCTTCTAAATATGATGATAACCTAGCACTTCAAGGATATTTTGATTACACAGATATTTCTACGAACATTACAAGAGAAGATACTCACGAGTTAACGGTTCATGTAAATTCAGACGGAACCTATAAAGTATTGGTTAAAGCATGGATAGATTGGAATGGGGATTGTGCCTTTAATGATACTGATGAAGAATATAATTTAGGTTTAGCAGCTAACGTTGCTGATGGAGCAACTGATTTAAGTCCACTTCAAATAACCGTTCCAGCTAATGCTAAATTAGGACCTACAATAATGCGTGTAATTAGTAAGTATTCAGATCCTGATGAAGATCAGTTTCCAACTTCTTGTATCACAGGACATGATGGCGAGACAGAAGATTATACTATTGTAGTAGAAGAAGCTACAGCGTCTTTAGAAGACGTAACTTTTGATAAGTTTAACTTATTTCCAAACCCAAGTGCTGGAAACTTTACCTTAATGTTTGAAACCTTAGATACTACAAAAACACGAATAGTGTTATTTGATATTCGTGGAAGATCTGTTGGAGAAAAGATTTTTAGAGATACCAATACATTATTTAAGGAAGAAATTTCTTTCAATAATCTATCAAAAGGAATGTACGTATTAAAAATACAGAATGGCAATAAGCAAACAATTAAAAAATTAGTTATAGAATAAAAAAAGCCTCATCATTTTGATGAGGCTTTTTTTTATTTTAATGTTATCCTAAAAATGGATATTTATAATCTTGTGGGGTAACAAAGGTCTCTTTTATTAATCGAACAGAGGTCCATCTTAATAAGTTTTGCGCAGAACCAGCTTTGTCATTGGTACCAGAAGCTCTTGCGCCTCCAAATGGTTGCTGGCCAACAACAGCTCCTGTTGGTTTATCATTGATGTAAAAGTTACCTGCCGAATTTTCTAATGCTTTAGATGCTTTTTCAACAATATATCTGTCCGTAGAAAAGATAGCACCTGTTAATGCATATTCTGTAGATTCGTCTACTAATTTTAAAGAAGCTTCCCAATCCTTATCTTCATAAAGATAAACTGTCATTACAGGTCCAAATAGCTCTGTAGTCATTGTTTCATAGGTTGCATTTTTAGCTAAAATTACGGTAGGCTCAATAAAATATCCTTTAGATTTATCATGACCACCTCCAATAATTATTTCAGCATCATCACTGTTTTTTGCAGCATCAATGTACTTTGCAATTTTATCAAATGATCCCTCATGAATTACTGCGTTTACAAAGTTATCCGGATTTTCTGGAGATCCCATTTTTAGTGATGATGTTTGTTGTTTTAAGTGTTTTAAAACAGTATCCCAGATAGAAGTAGGAATGTAAGCGCGTGAAGCAGCAGAACATTTTTGACCTTGGTATTCAAAAGCGCCTCTTGTAATTGCAGTTGCTACTTGTAAAGGGTTTGCAGAATTGTGTGCCCAAATAAAATCTTTACCTCCAGTTTCTCCTACAATTCTTGGATAAGTTTTATAGGTGTGAATGTTGTTTCCAATTTGTTTCCAAAGATTTTTAAACACTGTTGTAGACCCTGTAAAATGCAAACCAGAAAAGTCGGGTGAAGATAAACAGATATCAGAAATTAGTACAGGATCTCCATACACCACATTTATAACTCCATCTGGTAAACCAGCTTCTTTAAATAAATCTACAATAACCTGTGCAGAATACGCTTGATGATCAGAGGGCTTCCATACCACTACATTACCCATTAGCGCAGCAGCTGCAGGTAAATTAGCTGCAATAGAGGTAAAGTTAAAAGGAGAAATTGCATACACAAAACCCTCTAAAGGTCTATATTCCACTCTATTCCAAATTCCAGGAGCAGATTGTGGCTGATCTTTAAAAATATCAATCATGTACTGTACATTAAATCGAAAGAAATCAATCATTTCACAAGCGGCATCAATCTCTGCTTGATGAACGTTTTTTGACTGTGCTATCATTGTAGCTGCGTTCATTTTTGCTCTATAAGGACCTGCTAATAATTCAGCTGCTTTTAAAAATATAGAAGCTCTTTCTGTCCATGAAAGAGAAGACCAAGCTTCTCTTGCTGATAAAGCTGTAGCAATTGCTTCGTTTACATGACTTTTATCGGCTGTATGGTATTGTCCAACAACATGTTGATGATCATGAGGAGGTGTAATGTTTTTTGTATTTCCTGTTCTTACTTCTTTTCCATTAATATGCATTGGCACATCTACATTGCCTTTATACATTTCTTTATAAGTTGCTAGTAATTCTTCTCGTTCTGGAGAACCAGGTGCATACCCTTTTACAGGTTCGTTAACTGCTACTGGAACATTAAAATATCCTCTTGCCATTTCTATTTTTATTTTTGATTATTTAAGAAAACAAAGTTACCAATTTTAAATGAGATGATTTTAGCGAAACTCCACCCTTTTTAGTCAACTTTATTTTAATAAAGCTTAAGTTCATTGCGATGTTTAGGTATTGTTTTTTTACAAAAAAGAATAGAGGCTACTCATTAAATTATGTTTTTAGTTTTGTTCAACTATAATAGTATAAGTTGACGGTTAACAATGTTTTGCAAAAAAAAATCCATACACATGGTATGGATTTTAAATTTGAAAAAGATGTTTAATTACATGTTTCTTCTGTATTGACCACCTACTTTAAATAAGGCGTTAGTAATTTGTCCTAAAGAACATACTTTAGTTGCTTCCATTAATTTTTCAAAAAGATTTTCATTATTAATGGCTGCATTTTGTAAAATTTCAATTTGAGAGGCTACTTCTTTTGTATTTGCTTTGTTTAACAACTCTTTAGTTTTAATTTGTTGTTTTTTCTCTTCTTCGGTAGCTCTAATCACTTCTGCAGGTTGCACTGTAGGAGATCCTTTAGAGCTTAAAAAAGTATTTACACCAATAATTGGAAATTCTCCAGTATGCTTTAAAGTTTCATAGTACAAACTTTCTTCTTGAATTTTAGAGCGCTGATACATAGTTTCCATTGCACCTAAAACACCTCCTCTTTCAGTAATTCTATCAAATTCTAATAAAACAGCTTCTTCTACTAAGTCTGTAAGTTCCTCAATGATAAAAGCACCTTGAATAGGATTTTCGTTTTTAGATAAACCTAATTCTTTATTAATAATTAACTGTATCGCCATTGCTCTTCTAACCGATTCTTCTGTAGGTGTTGTAATGGCTTCATCATAGGCGTTTGTGTGTAATGAATTACAGTTGTCATTAATAGCATATAAAGCCTGTAGTGTTGTTCTAATGTCATTAAAATCAATTTCTTGCGCGTGTAAAGATCGCCCAGATGTTTGAATGTGATATTTTAACATTTGTGCTCTTGCATTTGCGCCATATTTATTTTTCATTGCTTTTGCCCAAATTTTACGAGCAACTCTTCCAATAACTGAATATTCAGGATCTATGCCATTAGAAAAGAAAAATGATAAATTTGGCCCAAATTTATTAATATCCATTCCACGGCTTAAATAGTATTCCACATAAGTAAATCCATTAGAGAGTGTTAATGCTAATTGTGTAATTGGATTTGCGCCAGCTTCTGCAATATGGTATCCAGAAATAGAAACCGAATAAAAATTTCTAACTTGTTTTTCAATAAAATATTCTTGTACGTCTCCCATTAAGCGCAAAGCAAATTCCGTAGAAAAAATACAAGTATTTTGTGCTTGATCTTCTTTTAAAATGTCTGCTTGTACAGTACCTCTAACTTGTGCAAGGGTGTCTTTTTTTAATTGTTGATAAACATCAGAAGGTAAAACGCAATCACCGGTTAAGCCTAAAAGCATCAACCCTAAACCATTGTTTCCTTCGGGTAATTTCCCTTGATACTTTGGTCTATCAATTCCCTTGTCATCATAAATTTCTTTCAATTTTGCTTCTACATCAGCTTCAAGATGATGTTCTTTAATGTACTTTTCACAGTTTTGATCTATGGCAGCATTCATAAAGAATCCCAGTAACATAGGTGCAGGACCATTAATAGTCATAGAAACAGAGGTCATAGTATGACTTAAATCAAAACCAGAATATAATTTTTTAGCATCATCTAAACAGCAAATAGACACCCCAGCGTTTCCAATTTTACCATAAATATCAGGTCTATGACCTGGGTCGTTACCATATAAAGTTACAGAATCAAAAGCTGTAGAAAGCCTTTTTGCATCCACACCTAAACTTACATAATGAAAACGTCTGTTGGTTCTTTCTGGTCCGCCTTCACCCGCAAACATTCTTGTAGGGTCTTCACCAGTTCTTTTAAAAGGATATAAACCTGCTGTATAAGGGAATTCTCCAGGAACATTTTCTTGTAAATTCCATCGTAACAAATCTCCCCAAGCTTGGTATTTAGGTAAAGCTACTTTAGGTATTTGAGTATGTGAAAGTGATTCACTGTGCGTTTCAATTTTTATTTCTCTATCTCTTACTTTAAAGGAGTAAATAGGGTCTTTATATTTTTGAACTTTGGTGTCCCAATTCAGAATGATTTCCCAATTGTATGGATTTAAGTTCATTTTTACTTTTTCGAAGTGTGCCAAAAGTAACTTTACAAATTCTTTGTCTTCTTTAGTTTGATTAAGAATTTTATCATTATCTAAACCTGTTTTTGTTAAGGTAATATCAGAGTTTACATTTGAGGTTATGGTTTGATAAATTCCATATAATTTTTGAGCAACAAGTACTTGTTCGTCTACTTTGTGATCATAAGAACGATTATTTTCTGCAATTTCTGATAAGTAGCGGACTCTTGCTGGCGGTATTACAAATATCTTTTCCGACATAGCACTTGTAATTTCTATTTTAGAATGTAAGTCTGCTTCCGTTTTTTCTACTAATTTCTCCATGATACGTTTGTATAACGTATTCATTCCAGGATCATTAAATTGTGATGCGATTGTTCCAAAAACAGGTATATCATCCATGTGGATGTCCCATAAATTGTTATTTCGCATGTATTGTTTTTTTACATCACGAATAGCATCTAATGCACCTCTTTTATCGAATTTATTAATAGCAACTAGATCAGCAAAATCTAACATATCTATTTTTTCTAGCTGTGTAGCTGCTCCAAATTCTGGAGTCATAACATATAAAGAGGTATCTGAGTGTTCTATAATTTCTGTATCAGATTGGCCAATACCTGATGTTTCTAAAATAATTAAGTCAAACTCAGCGGCTTTTAAAACTTGCACAGCCTCGTTTACATATTTTGAAAGTGCTAAATTAGATTGTCGTGTTGCTAGAGAACGCATGTAAACACGATCGTTATTAATCGCGTTCATACGAATTCTATCTCCTAAAAGTGCACCTCCTGTTTTTCTTTTTGACGGATCTACAGAAATTAAACCAATTCTTTTCTCAGGAAAGTCAATTAAAAAGCGTCGAACCAATTCATCAACTAAAGAAGATTTACCTGCACCTCCTGTACCTGTTATCCCTAAAACAGGTGTTTTTGAGGTTGTATTTTTAGCATGTATTTTAGCTAGCGTTTCTTTGGCTACTTCAGGAAAATTTTCTGCTGATGAGATAACTCTTGCAATAGCACCATTTTTTTTATCATCTAAATCTTCTAAACTTACCTGTAATTTGTCTCCAATAGCATAATCAGATTGTTGTACTAGGTCATTTATCATTCCTTGTAAACCTAAAGCTCTACCATCATCAGGAGAATAAATTCGAGTAATTCCATAGTCCATTAATTCCTTAATTTCTTCAGGTAATATGACTCCACCTCCACCACCAAAAATTTTGATGTGTCCAGCACCTTTTTCATTCAAAAGATCATACATGTATTTAAAATACTCATTATGTCCTCCTTGATACGAAGTAATTGCAATTGCATTTACATCTTCTTGAATAGCACAATTTACTACTTCTTCTACAGATCTATCGTGCCCTAGGTGTATTACTTCTACCCCTGTAGATTGGATAATTCTACGCATAATATTTATGGCAGCATCATGCCCATCAAATAAAGCAGCTGCAGTTACAATTCTTACTTTATGCTTTGGATTATAGCTAGGTATTTGTTCCATTCGTAATAAATGTTTAATTTTAATGGTGCAATTTACGAAAATCTTAAAAAAATACACGTTTCTTTATGAGTTTAAAAAACTGTTACAAAAGAAATCTATACACAATTTTTTTTTGGCATACTTATTGTTCTATTTGTAATAAAAATAACCGTTAACTAAGTTTTATGAAGTTCCTTAAATATATACCTATTGTAGTTTTGTTTTTTCTGTATTCATGTACTACCATAAAGGTAGTTACAGATTATGATACAAAAGTAGATTTTAGCAACTATAAAACGTTTGCTTTTTACAAAACGGGTATAGACAAAGCCGAAATTTCTACACTAGATAAGAAAAGAATTTTAAGAGCTATAGAAAATGCACTTTTAGCGCAAGGGTTTGTAAAATCTAATAATCCAGACTTCTTAGTCAGTATTTTTACGAAATCGAGAAGACAGGTAAATGTAAATCAAAACAATATGGGTTTTGGTTGGGGTTGGGGTTGGAATCCTTGGATGTGGAATGGGATCAATAATAATCTAAATGTATCTGAATATACAGAAGGAAATCTATTCATAGATTTCATAGATAAAGATAAAAAAGAGTTAATTTGGCAAGGCGTAGGTTCAGGTGCATTAAAATTACAGAGTGTTCAAAAGAAAGAAGAAAGAATTCAGCTGTTTGTAAAAGAAATAATTTCTAAATTTCCCCCAAGTGTAGAATAAAAAAAAACTCCGAATATTAATTCGGAGTTTTTTTTGTATTTAATTAAAATCTAGCTAATGTTAGCAGATTTTACAGTTTTAATAATTCTACCAGCAATTTTGTATGGGTCACCATTAGAAGCAGGTCTTCTGTCTTCTAACCAACCTTTCCAGCCTTTTTCTACAGTAATAATTGGTATTCTTATAGAGGCACCTCTATCAGATACTCCGTAAGAAAAATCATTAATAGAAGCAGTTTCATGATCACCTGTTAATCGTTGATCATTAAACTCACCATAAACAGCAATGTGTTCTTTAACAACAGGTCTAAACGCTTCACATATTTTTTCATATGTTTCCTGAGAGCCACAAGTTCTTAAAGTAGTGTTAGAGAAGTTTGCATGCATACCAGAACCATTCCAATCCATATCTTTACCTAATGGTTTTGGGTGATAATCGATATAGTAACCATATTGCTCTGTTAATCTGTCTAATAAATAACGAGCAATCCAAATTTCGTCCCCAGCTTTTTTAGCTCCTTTTGCAAATAATTGGAATTCCCATTGACCAGAAGCAACTTCTTGATTAATACCTTCAAAGTTTAAACCAGCGTCGATACATAAATCTGCATGTTTCTCAACTAATAATCTTCCATGTGTATTTTTGCCACCTACAGAACAGTAGTACATTCCCTGTGGTGCAGGGTAACCACCAATTGGAAAACCAAGAGGTAACTGTGTTTTACTATCCATAATAAAATATTCCTGTTCAAATCCGAACCAGAAATCATTGTCTTCATCTTCAATTGTAGCTCTTCCATTGGATACGTGTGGAGTACCATCTGCATTTAAGACTTCAGTCATTACTAAATACCCATTAATTCTCGCAGGATCTGGATAGATTGCTACTGGTTTTAATAAACAATCTGATGAACCTCCTGAAGCTTGTTTGGTAGATGATCCATCAAAAGACCAAATGCCTAATTCTTCAACTGTTCCTTGAAAGTCTTCATGTTCTTCTACTTTGGTTTTACTTCTCATGTTCTGAGTAGGAAAATATCCATCCAACCAAATGTATTCTAATTTAATTTTTGCCATAATTATTAAGTGTAAGATGTTAACGATACAAAAATCAATTATTTTAAGTATATATCAAAAAAAAAGGGGGTAAAATTTAAAAGATTCAATAAAAAAAACTTTATCCCTAATTTTTAAGGGGTATATTTGCTTTATAAATAAAAATCATCTTAAAAATTTAGATTATGTCAACAATTAGATTTGCTGCATTACAAGAAACTTTAAATAGAAAGCCAGTTTTTATTTCAGAAAAAGAACGAAGATCTACCTTATTTGGTCAGCATGTTTTTAATACACATGCTATGCAACAATATTTAACAAGAGCGGCTTATGATAGTGTAAAAAATGCCATAGAAAAAGGAACACAAATAGACCGTAAAATTGCAGATCAAGTTGCTGTAAGCATGAAAGATTGGGCAATTTCTAAAGGAGCAACACATTATACTCATTGGTTTCAGCCTTTAACAGGTTCTACTGCAGAAAAACACGATGCTTTTTTTGAATCTGTGAATGGAGGGGTGGCAATGGAAAAGTTTGATGGAGAGCAATTGGCACAGCAAGAGCCAGATGCTTCTAGCTTTCCTAATGGAGGTATTAGAAATACTTTTGAAGCTAGAGGGTATACAGCTTGGGACCCTACATCACCAGCTTTTATCTATGAAACTACATTATGCATTCCCACAATTTTTGTGTCCTATACAGGCGAAGCCTTAGACAATAAAACCCCATTACTAAGAGCGCTTCAAGCAATAGATACGCATGCAACTGCAGTTTGTAAATATTTTGACAAAAATGCAACAAAGGTAAATGCGACTTTAGGGTGGGAGCAAGAGTATTTTTTAATAGATGATGCATTAGCCAATTCAAGACCAGACATTATATTAACAGGAAGAACCTTGTTGGGACATATACCCGCAAAAGGGCAACAGTTAGATGATCATTATTTTGGCTCAATTCCTGCTAGAGCAATGAGTTTTATGAGAGACTTGGAACAAGAATGTATGTTGTTAGGAATCCCTGTAAAAACAAGGCATAATGAAGTTGCACCTAATCAATTTGAGTTGGCTCCAATTTTTGAAGAGGCCAATTTAGCAGTAGATCACAATTCGTTATTGATGGATGTTATGGAAAAAGTATCCAAACGTCACCATTTTAAAGTACTTTTTCATGAAAAACCATTTGCAGAAATTAATGGTTCGGGGAAACACAATAATTGGTCTTTATCTACTCCTGACGGCGTTAATCTGTTAAGTCCAGGAAAAACACCAATGAAAAACTTACAGTTTTTAACCTTTTTTATAAACACGATCAAAGCTGTCCATAAGTACGAAGAATTATTAAGAGCATCTATAGCATCTGCAAGTAATGATCACAGATTAGGTGCTAATGAAGCTCCGCCTGCAATTATATCTGTATTTATCGGTAAACAACTTTCTAATGTTTTAGACGAATTAGAAAATGTAACAAAAGGCAAGTTGTCACCAGAAGAGAAAACAGATTTAAAATTAAACATAATCGGTAAAATACCAGAAATACTCTTAGACAATACAGATAGAAATAGAACGTCTCCTTTTGCGTTTACGGGAAATAAATTTGAGTTCAGAGCAGTTGGGTCTTCTACAAATTCTGCGATTCCGATGACTATTCTAAACACGATAGTTGCGAAACAACTAAAAGAATTTAAAGTTGAGGTAGATGCTTTAATCGAAGCAAAAAACTTAAAAAAAGACGAAGCTATTTTTAACATACTGAGAGAATATATTAAAGATTCTAAAGACATACGATTCGAAGGAGATGGCTATGGCGATGCATGGGAAAAAGAAGCTAAAAAAAGAGGTTTAAGCAATAATAAAACAACACCAGAAGCATTGCAGGTAAAAATTGCAGCGCAAACCATTTCTTTATTTGAAGAAATGGAGGTGATGAATAAGGTAGAGTTAGAAGCGCGTTATGAAATAGATATTACAGAGTATACAAAACGTTTACAAATAGAAAGTAGGGTGTTGGGAGACATTGCAAGAAATCATATTGTACCAACCGCTATAATTTATCAAAATACACTACTAGAAAATACAAAAAATTTAAAAGAAATTTTTGGAAATGATTTTAAAAAAATTGCGAAAGAGCAAATAGAATTGATCATGACCATTTCTAACCATATCACAGAAATAAATGCGCTTACACTTAAAATGATTGCAGAAAGAAAAAATGCAAAAGGACTTAAAGGATTAAAATCTGCCCAAGCATATAGCACTAAAGTAAAACCATTCTTTTCTCAAATAAGGTATCATTGTGATAAGTTAGAAACAATGGTAGATGATAATTTGTGGCCATTAACAAAATATAGAGAGTTATTGTTCACAAGATAATAGAAAACATTTTACATTTTCTATCTTTTTTTTTCGTAAAAGATTAAATTTGCAGTATAATAAATGAGTATGAGTCAAGAAATTTCGAAACGCTATGCACAAAGAGGAGTATCCGCTTCTAAAGAAGATGTTCATAATGCAATAAAAAATATAGACAAAGGATTATTTCCAAAAGCGTTTTGTAAAATTGTTCCAGATTATTTAACCAATGACGAAGACTACTGTCTAATTATGCATGCAGATGGTGCAGGGACTAAATCGTCTTTGGCCTACATGTATTGGAAAGAAACAGGAGATCTTTCCGTTTGGAAAGGTATTGCACAAGATGCTCTAATTATGAATATTGATGATTTATTATGTGTAGGTGCAACCGATAATATCATGCTATCTTCTACTATTGGTAGAAATAAAAGTAAAATTCCTGGTGAAGTTTTATCCGCAATTATAAACGGAACAGAAGCGTTAATCGAAGACTTAAAGAAGTTTGGAGTAACAATCCATTCAACAGGAGGTGAAACAGCAGACGTAGGAGATTTGGTTAAAACAATAATTGTAGACTCTACAGTAACTGCAAGAATTAAAAAAGAAGATGTAATAGATAACGCCAATATAAAAGCTGGAGATGTAATTGTAGGGCTATCTTCTTTTGGCCAAGCCACTTATGAAACCGCGTATAATGGAGGTATGGGGTCTAATGGCTTAACTTCTGCAAGACACGATGTTTTTGAAAAGTATTTGGCAGAAAAATACCCTGAAAGTTTCGATGCTGAAGTTCCTGAAGAGTTGGTATATTCTGGTGGTGTTAAGTTAACAGATTCAGTAAATGATGCACCAATAGATGCTGGTAAATTAGTGCTCTCTCCAACACGAACATATGCACCCATTATAAAAGAAATTTTATCAAAATTTTCTTCAAAAGAAGTTCACGGAATGATACATTGTTCTGGTGGTGCACAAACAAAAATTTTACATTTTATAGATCATTTACATATTGTAAAAGACAATATGTTTTCTATTCCCCCTTTATTTAAATTAATACAAGAACAATCTAAAACAGATTGGAAAGAAATGTATCAAGTATTTAACTGTGGGCATAGAATGGAACTGTATGTTTCTCCAGAAATTGCAAGTCAAATTATTACTATTTCACAGTCGTTTAACGTAGATGCAAAAATTGTGGGTAAGGTGCAAGAGGCACCCACCAAAAAATTAACAATTAAAAGTGAATTTGGAGAGTTTATATACCATTAAGTTTTTTTAATATATAAAGGTATACCGATTCTGAAATTCACTAACAAAACAGGATTTAACTATTTTTTACTGTTTTAAGGCAATTGCAAAACCATTAAAGTGTTGTTAAACACTAGTTTTAATGATAAAGTGAAAATGATAGAAAATAATACACTACAGCAAGAAAAAGATAAAATAATTGATTATAAATTGCGTTTTCAAAACCTTTTGATAAGTATTTCTACAAAGTATATTAATGCAGATTTAACAAATGTTACAGCATTAATAGAAGATTCTTTAGAACAAATTGGTCGTTTTGTAAGTGCAGATAGAAGTTATGTGTTTTCATATGATTTAGAAAATAAAGAGTGTTCTAACACTTTTGAATGGTGTAAAGAAGGTATAGAGCCAGAAATAGACAACCTACAAAACGTGCCTATTAATTTTATTCAACAATGGTTAGATGTACACAAAAAAGGAGAAGCATTTTATGTAGAAGATGTTAGTTTGTTGCCAAAAGATACTCTAGTCAAAGTCAAATAGAAATAAGATAAAAATTGTAAATTCGCAGCTCAAGAAAAGAGAAGAAGATGATAGATAAGTTAAGAATTGTAAAGCAACGTTATGATGAGGTTTCTGATTTAATAATTCAGCCAGAAATCATCATGGATCAAAAACGCTATGCACAATTAATGAAAGAGTACAAAGATTTAGGTGATGTTGTAAAAAAGGGAAATGAATACGAATCCCTTATGAATACAATTGAAGAAGCTAAAGAAATTATTGCAGACGGTTCAGATGCTGAGATGACAGAAATGGCTAAGATGGAAATAGATGAAGCCAATACAAGGATTCCGCAGTTAGAAGATGAAATCAAATTTTTATTAATACCAAAAGATCCAGAAGATACTAAAAATGCAGTCGTAGAATTGCGTGCAGGTACAGGTGGAGACGAAGCCAGTATCTTTGCAGGAGATCTATTTAGAATGTATTCAAAATATTGTGAAAGTAAAGGTTGGAAAGTCTCAACGGTAGACTATTCAGAAGGTACAAATGGTGGTTTTAAAGAGATTCAGTTCGAGGTTAATGGAGATGATGTTTATGGAATTTTAAAATTCGAAGCAGGGGTTCACCGCGTACAAAGAGTTCCTCAAACAGAAACTCAGGGTCGTGTTCATACATCGGCTGCAACCTGTATGGTTTTTCCAGAGGCAGAAGAGTTTGATGTAGAAATAAACCCTAAAGATGTAAGAATTGATTTTTTCTGTTCTTCAGGTCCAGGAGGTCAGTCCGTAAACACTACCTATTCTGCAGTACGTTTAACTCACGTTCCTACAGGTTTAGTAGCGCAATGCCAGGATCAAAAATCGCAGCATAAAAACAAAGAAAAGGCCTTTAAAGTATTAAGATCTCGTTTGTACGACATGGAGTTGGCTAAGAAACAAGCAGAAGATGCAGCTAAAAGAGGTTCAATGGTTTCTTCTGGAGATAGAAGTGCTAAAATTAGAACCTATAATTACGCACAAGGTAGGGTTACAGATCATAGAATTGGCTTGTCACTGTATGATTTACCAAACATTATGAATGGTGATATTCAAAAAATTATAGACGAATTAATGCTAGCAGAAAATACAGAGAAACTGAAAGAGTTAGGAGATGGTATTTAAAATTCAGCATAAAAAAAACCTCGAAATTTAATTTCGAGGTTTTTTTTGCCTTAAAAAGAACTGTTTTCTAATTATTTTTTTGCTTATTAATTTCATCTTGCAACTCTCTTCTAAGTTTTTGTTCTCGCACTAGAGATTTCTTTCGATGTTGTTCAAACTCCAATTCAACAGTTTCTAAATTATCTTCTGCTTGTTTGGTCAAAACATGGCTTCTAAAAAATTTAAACACAAAATATCCTAGCATTACACTTAGGGCTATAACCAAAAGCCACATGATTAGGTTGTACGTCAATTTGCTTATTGGAGTTCCCAAAAATGAAATTGAATTTTCTTTAAGGGTTACACGCTCAAGTTGTGCTTCTGTTTTTTCTAATTTTTCATTAAGTTTTTCAATACGATCTTTTTCAATTTGTAAAGAGGTTTGTTTTTCATTAATAACCTCTTTAGCCTTAGTTAAAGAATCTAAAACATTATCTTTTAAGCTTTTATAGTTATCTTTAGAAATAACTTTGTAGACTTGATAGGTTGTAGAGGTTCTATATACATTTTCAAATTGCTCTTTAATGGTATTTTTTTCTTGAGAAAATGTTGCAATAGAAATAATAGTGAAGAGTAGGGTTAGTTTTTTTATATTCATATAAGTTAATTTACTGTAAAGTTAATAAAAAAACCCAAACTTAATGTTTGGGTTTTTAAATATAAGCAAGTATTAATATTTATTTAATTTTCTCTACAACTGCCTTAAAAGCCTCTGGGTTGTTAACGGCTAAATCTGCTAAAACTTTACGATTTAGCTCAATATTATTAGCTTTAACTTTACCCATAAACTGTGAGTAAGACATTCCGTTTAATCTAGCTGCTGCGTTAATACGCGTAATCCATAATGAACGAAAGTTTCTCTTATTGTTTTTACGGTCTCTATATGCATAAAGCATACCTTTTTCAACCGCATTTTTTGCTACTGTATAAACGTTTTTTCTACGTCCAAAGTACCCTTTTGCTGCCTTCAAGATTTTTTTTCTTCTATTTCTTGAGGCTACTGAATTTACTGATCTTGGCATAATTTCAATGTGTTTTGTAGTAGGCGATTCAACTAAGAATTCTTTTGTTTGAGCCTAACTCCATGGTTAATAATTAAATTCCCTGGTTAAACTTATTATTTTAAGTTTAACATTTGCTTAATGCTAGACTCATCAGACTTATGTACTAAAGTGTCATGAGTAAGCTTTAATTTACGTTTTTTAGACTTCTTGGTTAAGATGTGACTTTTAAACGCGTGCTTTCTTTTGATTTTACCAGTACCTGTAACTTTAAATCGTTTCTTGGCACTAGATTTGGTTTTCATTTTAGGCATCTCTCCTTCTTTTTAACTTGCTTAATATTATTATTTTCTTAATGATTATAGACTCAAAAAGTTTAAAAGTTTTTAAATAAAACTTTTAAACCTTTAATACTAGTTCATTAAAAAACTATCTTATTTTGATTTTTTTGGAGCAATAAACATAATCATACGTTTCCCCTCCAATTTTGGTAATTGTTCTACTTTACCATATTCTTCTAATTCCTGAGCTAATTTTAACAATAAAATTTGCCCTTGTTCTTTAAAAATAATAGAACGTCCTTTAAAGAATACAAAAGCTTTTAACTTTGCACCATCTTGTAAAAACTTTATCGCATGTTTCTTTTTAAACTCATAATCATGCTCATCTGTTTGCGGTCCAAAACGTATTTCTTTAATCGTTACTTTAGTTGCTTTTGATTTTAAAGCTTTTTCACGTTTCTTTTGCTCGTACAAGAATTTTTTGTAATCAATTATTTTACAAACAGGAGGTTTCGCTTTAGGTGAAATTTCCACTAAATCCAATTCCTGTTCTTTAGCCATCTCTTTAGCTTTTGCTAAAGGATAAACACCAACTTCCACATTTTCCCCAACGACTCTTACTTCATCAACATATTTTATTTTGTCGTTAATTCTGTGTTGGTCTTCTTTGATTACTCTTAATGGTCTTCTCGACCTACTTCTTCTGATTGCTATGACTTAAAATTTTAAATTTATGATACAACTGTTCTCCAGTTTTTACTTTACAATATTCAAATTTACTTAAATTTCTTTAATGTTTTGTGTTCTTCTTCCTTTATTAAGGTTTTAAACGCATCAAGCGTAAATGTTCCTAAATCTCCTTCTCCATGTTTTCTTACAGAAACGGTACCTTCTTCAGCTTCTTTTTCACCAACAATCACCATAAATGGAATTTTGCTTACTTCTGCATCTCGTATTTTACGTCCTGTTTTTTCACTTCTGTCGTCTACGAGGGCGCGAATTTCGGAATTTTCTAACGATTCTAAAACTTTTTTAGTATATTTTTGATATTTATCGCTGATTGGCAGCACAATAACTTGATCTGGTGTAAGCCAAAGTGGAAAATTTCCTCCAGTATGTTCTAATAAAACGGCTATAAAACGCTCCATAGATCCAAATGGTGCTCTATGTATCATTACAGGTCTGTGCGATTGGTTGTCAGAACCCGTATACGTCAAATCAAAACGTTTTGGTAAGTTGTAATCTACTTGTATTGTTCCTAATTGCCAACTTCTGCCTAAAGCATCTTTAACCATAAAGTCTAATTTAGGACCATAAAAAGCAGCTTCACCTTCCTCTATAACATATTCTAACCCTTTGTCTTTGGCTGCAGATATAATTGCATTTTCGGCTATTTCCCAAGTTTCAACATCACCTATATATTTATCTAGATTTTCCATGTCTCTTATAGAAACTTGTGCAGTAAAGTTTTCAAAACCTAAAGAACCAAACACATATAAAACCAAATCAATTACCTCCTTAAATTCTTGATCTAATTGTTCTGGCGTACAAAAAATATGAGCGTCGTCTTGCGTAAACCCTCTTACTCGGGTAAGTCCATGAAGTTCGCCACTTTGTTCGTATCGATATACAGTTCCAAATTCTGCAAAACGCTTTGGTAAATCCTTATAAGAATAAGGTTTAAAATTATAAACTTCACAGTGATGTGGACAATTCATCGGTTTTAATAAAAACTCTTCATCCATTTTTGGCGTTTTTATTGCCTGGAAGCTGTCTTCACCATACTTCTCATAATGACCAGACGTTACATACAGTTCTTTTTGACCAATATGTGGTGTCATAACCATTTCATATCCTGCTTTTTTCTGAGCTGCTTTTAAGAAATTTTCGAGTCTAGCTCGTAAAGCGGCCCCTTTAGGAAGCCAAAGTGGTAAACCAGCACCAACTTTTTGTGAAAAAGTAAATAACTCTAGTTCTTTTCCTAATTTCCGATGATCACGTTTTTTAGCTTCTTCAAGTAACGCTAAATATTCTGTTAACATTTTTTGTTTTGGAAAACTAATTCCATAAACACGTGTAAGTTGATTGTTTTTTTCATCACCACGCCAGTAAGCTCCAGCAACATTCATTATCTTGATTGCTTTTATGATTGCAGTATTTGGAATATGGCCTCCTCTACACAAATCAGTAAAGTTGCTGTGATCACAAAAGGTAATGTCTCCATCAGTCAAATTTTCAATTAATTCTACTTTATAAGGGTTGTTTTCTTCCTTATATAAAGACAACGCATCTGCTTTTGAAACAGATCTCATCGTAAACTCATGTTTTCCTCGCGCAATTTCAAGAAATTTTTTCTCGATGGCAGAAAAATCTTTTTCAGAAATAACAGCATCACCTAAATCAACATCATAGTAAAACCCATTATCAATAGCCGGTCCAATTGTTAATTTTGCATTGGGATGAAAACTTAAAATTGCTTCAGCTAATACATGTGCAGAAGAATGCCAGAATGCTTTTTTACCTTCATTATCATTAAAAGAGTACAATACTAATGAGCCGTCTGTGTTTAAAGGGGTGGTAGTTTCAACAGTTGTCCCATTAAAACGTGCAGAAATTATATTTCTTGCCAGTCCTTCACTAATACTTCTAGCCACATCGTAAGGAGTGCTATTTTTCTCAAACTCCTTAATACTCCCATCTGGTAATGTAATCTTTATCATTTAATTCTAAAATTTGATTCGCAAAGATATTAGAAAACAAATTTTAATACAATATATATGTGTACTTATATTAATTAGGTGGTGTTTTAAGGTTTATGGTTCTTTTCTTTAGTATTTAATTAAAAAAATATTTAATTAATAAGTTATAAGTTTTTTAACATCTTTATATTCATCAATTTTTGAATCTGTAGATTTTCTATTATAGCCAAATAAAAAGTTCATACCAAATCTAAAGTTGGCAGAATTGGCTTCCTGCACTTTACCTCCAATATTAGTAACATCATCAATAGCTGTGTAAAGTTGTAATATTCCTAATTGAATAGCTAAATTGGCACCAAATCTTAAGCCACCATTAATTCCTCCAGCACTAGCAATAATTCCATAAGTAGACTTGTTCAACTCTCTATTGTAACCTAATCCAAAACGAGGCTTTGTTTCGATATAAGGATTATTATTCTTAAAGTAAGTTGCTCTCAAAACATTTTTTTTAGACATTTTATACTTAGTTGAAAAGAACATTCTTGAGCTTAAGTTTGTTTTAAAACTTTCATTCGTTTCTGTTGTTCCAATAACATTGTTTAAAGCATCTTCAATTTCATCTAGTATATCAACAGAATCTTCAAAATCAAATCCATTATAAACGCCTCCGTTAACATCTTCAATATTATAGTTTGTAACATTATCCTCCCAATTTATTGAACCTAGGTCGTTGATGGATAACTCAAATGATAATTTATCGTTAAGTTTATAATTTAAACCTAAATCCATTGCAAAACCTCCATTATTACCAAATAAAGATAAATTTTCAGTATCTGAAATTCCAGAAGTATTCAAAGTTGCATTAGTAGCAGATGCTGTCCATATAAAATTAGTGCTATTAATGTCTACTCCAAATTGCGCATTTTCTTCTAAGGATGTGTGAGCGATACCAGCTAATGTTTTTAATCTAAGACCAACTGCTATCTTATCACCTAAGAAAGTTCTTGTGTAACCAATTCCAATCTCACTGTATGATGTAAAACCAATATTTTCTTTAGACAATGAAAAACTTTGTCCAAAACCATTTGCGGCAATATCTGTAAAATCTTCGCTAAATTGCCAAGCTAAATTACTTTTGGCATTTGCAAAAATAGATATAGAGCCTTTATTTACTTTAAATGCAAGAATAAAAATATTAGCTACAATATCTGAAGTAACAATATTTGTTTCACCTGCAACTATATTCAAGTTGTCAAAATCAACTTTTAAATTATTACCACTCTCAACTAAAAATTGATTTATTGTAATTTCTGAATTTAAGTTTAGACCAATATTTAAAGGTGTACCAAAATTTACTTTATATTTTGGTAATAATATTGGAGATAAATCTTGAGTTTGCATAACATAATCTCCTAGATTATAAAATGATAAATAGTCTTGTGCTTTTGCTTCATAAACAAATAAAGAAAATAACAGGCTAAATAAGTGTATATATTTTTTCATAATTTTTTAATTGTCTGAAGTTATACTAGCATTTGCTTCTATTGCTACTGATACGTTTAATCCGTCACTTCCTTTTATGAGAACAGAATCTCTACCTGCAGGTAATTGAAGGGTTGCTCTTATATTAATCTTATTAGCACTGGTAATTTGTGAAATTTCACTTTGATTTAATTCAATTTGAAAATCAGATAGAATAGCTACTCCATCAGACTGTCCAGACTGATCTACATTAGCTGCTAGAAAAGCATCTATAGTTTCAGAATGAACAACTTGGTCATTATTATTCTTGAATTCTATTAATAATTCACCAGTTAAAGGTATTTTGTTTTCTATATTCACTAAAAGATTAATGTAATTGAAATCATCTAAATCTTCAGCACCATCAAAGTCTAGTTCCTTGTCTAAACTTATTTTATTGAAATCTATAATAACTTCTGCATTAAATCCATTATTATTTGTAGCATAAAAATTTTCATTAGGATTTCCATTATCAATAGGGTTCGCCATTCCTGAAATATTAAATTCTAAAGATGTAGGTTTAGATTCTAATAAACTAGTAATATTAGAATTTGTATCGTTTAAAATTGTATTTGTAGCTCGTTCTTCATCACCAAAATTTTCCACTCCATTTATTATGATAGTATTTGAAAGTGATGAATTTCCTGTATAAATTAGGTTTAAAGAAGAATTCGCATTAACAGCTCTAACTGATGATAAATCCATACTTATAGGAAAACCATAATCATTCGTAACATTTACGGCCATTGCTACGTTTTCAAAGCTTATATCACCCTCAGAAAAATTATCAAAGAATCCTCCTAAATCTAGCGTATTTGAAGAAACATTAAAAGATGTTTGTTTAAAATCTCCGTAAATAACATCGTATTTTGCATTTGTAAGTTTAGCTTCGTAGGCAATCGCATCATTTTCATCAACTTGATTTCCTACAACATATGTAAAAGATGCCTCTAAATTAATAACAACTTTGTTATAAGTATTTCCTGTATAAGTTCCATCATTTGTAAAATCAGCATTGTACTCATTTAGTTTAATGGTAACAGTTTTAGTTGTTCTTCCTGAAATGTTTAATGTTTCTGTGTAAGTGCCTTGATCACTTTTTTTAATAAAAGAAGGAATATTGATATTAATATTTATATCAGCATCTGCAGTAGATGTAAATGTAATGATTAGATTACCTTCATTAAACTCAGCCTCTGTAATTTCTTGGCTTAATTCTAAATCATGAATTTTTTTATTTGTAATACTTTGGGTGCCAATTAATGGGTTTGGGTTTCCTGCAATTGTGGGTGTTATTGTATATGGAAAATTCGCTCCAATATTAGCTAAATCATCTGATGTTATCGGACTTGAAATAGAGCTTTCAATGGTAGTATCAACAATATCAACGTTATAAGAGTCATCACTTTGTCCTGAGAAAGACTCTGTGTAGCTAAAGCTGAATTCTTCTGTAGAAGTTGGATTGAGAGAGCTACTTCCCAAATCATCAAATATTTCAGATAGACTGTAGTCGATAAATCCAATTGGTATTTTTATACTTCCTTCCCAAGAAATATCATCAATTTCCTTGTCTAAATAGGAGACGTCACATGATGCTATTACTCCAAGAATTAATAGTGCAAAACATGTGTTTATTGCTTTTTTCATAGTTTTTATTGCAAAAATAAAAAGATAAGTACTTTAAAACTAGTGCATATGCAAATTTTTTAAAAAAAATTGTTAATGTTTGATTTGGAGTTTGTTTTTTCATTCGGGTTTAATGTTTCTTTCTTATAATTATAGAACAAGTTAAAAAACCAGATTATTTTGTTTATTGTAAGTTTCATGTTTAGAGTGGTTTGAGTTTTTCTGCAGAAATATTTCATAAATAATATGTTTAAATAGTTGTGGGAATAGAAATGAGTTGTATATTTGCACCCGCTAATGGAAATAATGTTTGTTAGTATCGTTCATTGAGGAGTTGTTTTGAGTTGGTATTGTAGGGGTTTAAT
>Ga0209137_1000016_pt1 | contig 195625 bp, 162 predicted proteins | sample SaaInl5LU_22_DNA_FD_184642 | JGI IMG/M metagenome (GOLD analysis project Ga0209137, IMG submission 184642) | Marine microbial communities from expanding oxygen minimum zones in the Saanich Inlet - ESP_105LU_22_DNA (SPAdes) (version 2) | ecosystem: Environmental > Aquatic > Marine > Intertidal...
TTATGGGAGTTAATGCGGTGGACTATTCTGGTTATCCCGACTGTCGACCGGAATATATAGCCGCATTTCAGAAAATGGCAGATCTGGCAACTAAAGAGGGTGTTGAGGGTGAGAGTATTCGAATCGAAACTCCGCTCATCAATCTGTCTAAATCCGACATCATAAAATTGGGTATCGAGTTGGGTGTCGATTACGGTAAAACTGTGTCTTGCTATCAGGCGAATTCGGAGGGAATTGCATGCGCTAAATGTGATAGTTGCCGACTGCGGCAGGCAGGCTTTATGGCGGCGGGAATAGAAGATCCAACCCGTTATACATAGTCCAGAATTCGGCTCAGAATCGACTTGTTTTTTGAGCTTTTTGCTTTACCATACACGCCTCATTTTTGGCTCAATTCGGCTTTAAAATGAAATACAGTTTTTGGGTCGTTAGCTCAGTTGGTAGAGCAGTTCGCTTTTAACGAATTGGTCGCTGGTTCGAACCCAGCACGACCCACCAAACACAAAAGGGCCCCCATCAGGGGGCTTTTTTGTATTTGCATGATTGTGGGGTTGAACCAGCGGCAGAAATCTGCTCCTGCAATTTCTGCATTTCCGCCATCCGTGGCGGTCACAGCCGGTTCGACAAATTTGCTCCTGCAATTTTTGCATTTTCGCCCATAAACTCTATCTCTGCACCTCATGCTTGACCCAATCAACTTCCATAACCCACTCATCGACGGTCATAGGTGAATCATTGATCTTGGCAAAATTAAGAATGGCAAAGAGCGGTTCTGGGAATTGATCATTGGTGTCTGGACTGCGGTACACCTCAATATCGTCCAACCGGAAAATAATGCTGTCCTCAGCCCACTCAACTGAATAGGTGTGATATTCAGCTAACTTGGCTTCTTGCACTAGCATCAAGGCTTGCCAGTCGCCACCTCCGCAATAGCCCAAGCTTTGAATAGCACGCGCGGCATAGTGATCCGGGCCGCCGTCACTATGATGTTCAAAAATATCTATTTCACCGGAGCCTGTTAGGGGCCAGCAAACCGTCTCGTCTGGCTCTTGCACAGGAGGTTCGTTATTGAATGCGCCCAATAGCCACCAGGCAGGGAACATGCCGGCTTGGCCGCTATCTTCAACCCTCAGTCGGGCTGTCCATTTACCTTTGATAAACTCCTGGCGGTTTTTGGAGGCAATGCGACCGGCTACATACTGGGTATCGGGGTGTTGTTCACCAAATTTATTGAAGTTATTGCAGGGACGAGGTTCACCAAGATCCACAACCCGAAGTTTTAATGTGCCTTGACTGACTTCTCGTGTATTAAATTGGTTGTTCGGAAGGTAACACTGGTCTTCATCGTTAACCCAAAGAATTTGATCCTGCCAATTCTCTGGGTCAAAGCTTTCAAAGTCGTCGAAAAAGTCTAGTTCCCATGAGCTGTTGACGGCCTGATCATCAAGCAGTGGATAATCTGAGCAACCAATTGCCAGCAGAGCAGTAGCTGCAAGAATTGGCCGATAGATCATATTTATATCCTGTGGTTTTCTAGCTGTAACTCAATCCAAATCCATAGGGGAATAGGGGGTCATATTCAGCATCCCCCTTGTTTATCGGAGGTCGGGCTTGTTTTGGCCAGGTAAAGGATAGTTTGCCCTGAAAATTTTTGTCGCCAAACAGCACGTCGGCAACACCTTGACCTTCGGAGCCTGGTAGCCATGCCGCAACAAAGGAGGTGGATTCTTCCAGCTCTTTGTTGATAATTAAGGTTCTTCCAGAGATCAATACAACTACGGCGGGAATTCCCTGATCTGTAATTGTTTTGATGGTACTCAAGTCTTCTGGATGAAGTTCGGCTAACTCAAGGCTGTGTCCATAGGGTTCTAGTACTTTCAAAGCGCCCTTAATTTGAGATCCAGCTTCAATGATGACATCGTCGCCAAAGCGTATATCGCCCATGCCCTCTGCGTAGGGGCGTTCGCCAATCACGACTATGGCTGCGTCAAACCCTTCAGGATTGGACAGGGCCGCAGATCCATCAACACTTAGAACAGAAGTTGGCGAAATTTCGTTAATACCTTCCCAGATTGAAGAGCCACCTTCAATTAAGTCATTGCCGCTACTACCTTGCCATGCAACGGTAAAGCCACCACATTGATGCCCCCTGTTATCGGCATTTTTACCAGCTACAAGAATGCGAGCCTCTTTATTCAGGGGAAGTAGATTCGATTGGTTCTTTAATAAAACTAAAGATTTTTGAACGGCTTCCCTAGCTACTTGGCGATGTTCAATGGAGCCAAAGCTTTCAGAATTGGACCAGGGGCGCTCTGCCGGGCTAGGTTTGTCGAATAAACCACAGGCAAATTTGACGGAAAGAATTCTGCGAACAGCATCATCGATTCTAGTTATCGGCACAGTACCCAAGCGAACATGACTATGAAGATGGTCAATAAATGTCTTCCAAGCTTCAGGAGCCATAAACATGTCTATACCAGCATTCACGCCCATGCCAACCGCTTGATAATAGTCTTCTGTTAGATAGTCGATACCATCCCAGTCGGAAACCACAAAGCCGTCGAAGGCCAGCTCGCCCTTGAGCACATCAGTAACCAGAGTTTTGTGCCCATGGCATTTATCGCCGTTCCAGCTGTTGAAGGAGACCATAACGGTCAGTACGCCGGCCTCTAATGCTGGGAAGTAGGGTGATATATGCAGCCGCTCAAGCTCGTCTTTTGTTACTGAGGTTTCGCCCTGGTCAATTCCGTTGGTTGTACCTCCGTCACCTACCCAGTGTTTAACGCAGGCGACGACGCTATCTTCGCCTAAGTCACTTTGTAATCCCTGAACGAAACCGCCTGAATAGGAAGTTACGATTTCTGGGTCTTCGGAATAGCTCTCATAGGTACGTCCCCAATGATTATCGCGGGCTACGGCCAAGGTTGGAGCAAATGTCCACTCAACCCCAGTTGCGAGAATTTCTCGTGCTGTTACCTGAGCAATTCGTTTTAATAAGTCTGGATCCTTAGTAGCTCCCAGACCGATGTTGTGAGGGAAGACGGTAGCACCGAGAACATTATTATTGCCATGTATGGCATCGACTCCGTATATCAATGGTATAGCAAGATGGTCTGCGTCTTCTTCCATAGAGGCGGCCCAGTACTCTTGATTCATTTTGACCCAATCTGCGGGCCTGTTCTCTCCAGGAGCCGAGCCTCCGCCACTTAAAACAGAACCAAGGTGATACTTTTTAACTTCATCTGGTGTGCAACCCATTCGTTCAGACTGAGCCATCTGTCCAATTTTTTGTTCAAGCGTCATACGCGACAGCAAGTCTTCAACCTTTTGTTTTAACTCAGGGTTCTGCAGAGATTTGTTCATACTAGTTATTCACGTAGAAAGGGACGTTGGCATGGGCCGCGTGGTCATTGCCATCGTAAACATAGACAAAAAGACGGTAGGCACCTTCTTCTTCAGGAGTTCTGAGCTGAATCTGCGAGCCATCGGCATTTTCAATCCGCCCTTCAATAACATCGGGTATATATTCTTCTGCCCCGCCACTTTTGGTAGAAGTGCTCTCGTTTCGCAATTCCCAGAAATAAGTTAGTGGGTCTGATTCGGCATCAATAGCAATTACTTCTGCGTTGTAGGTCGCTCCGGCGTCCAGAGTGACATTGTCATAGGCGGTCAGTGCATTGAGGTGCATAGATTCAATGGCTGGAGTCCTATTTTCGGGCCAGACGCCATTCCAGATATAGTGCATCACATCGATAGTTTCTGTTTCCTCACCCGTTGGTGCGAACATGCCATACCAGGTTGGGGTGCGTTCCTGCTTCTGTCCCCAGAGAAAAACATAGTTTCCCAGACCTTGATCTGGGAAGGGCGCAATAACTTCATTATAGCTTCGTAAATAGTTTGCAGCCTTCATGCTACTATTTTGCTCTATGGGAGCACTCCATTCAGTCTGCGCTACTTCCCAGTGACCCACCGCACCCCATTCAGTTATAAAGTAGGGCATCGTGAAGTTATCTCGCTCGAACCACTCTGGCAGCAGAACCAGTGACCCATAGGCCTGAATGCTTATAAAATCCAAATCAGGCGCTCGCGTCTGAATGTCCGCAATAGCATTGGTGTCGTAGCCCGCCAGTGTGGTTGATGTCGGGTGATTTGGATCCAGCTCGTGAATCATCATTGACACCTCATTTATGGCGTCAAAGACTCGCGGGTCCTCGTAGTCATAGTTGAGCTCATTGCCGATAAACCAGGTCAGCAAAGCAGGATGATCTTTGTACTGAAGTACGGCCTCTCTGGCCCGTTCGAACTGCTCAGCGACGGCTTCTTCGTCTCCATAGTCAAAGCCCCAGTGTTCAGCGCCCATGCCGATAGTCATAGAGACGGTTAGGCCCAGTGCATGAGCTTGATCCAGTACCTCTTGTCCGCTGCGATCGCCACCACCTGTATACCAGGTTCGCAAAGAATTTCCGCCGTGCAGCGCAAATCGCTCATAGTCGCCGTCATCAATGCCTGCACCCTTAATATGGTAGGGCTCTCCGTCGCGCAGAAGTTGGTATCCAGTGGCAGTTTCAATAACTTCGACCTTGATGGCAGTAGTTGTTATTTCCGATGCGGATATCGATTTCGAACCATCGGAATGACCGGAATTTCCACAAGCAGCCAAGAGAAATCCTGTTGATAATAGAGCGGAGAGCTTTGTTGGTGTATTCATGGTGTGCCTATCACTCGTGAACTTCAAATTCAGCCCATAAGGGCGCGTCAGAGCTGCCGCCAATCCAGACATGAAACTGGCCGGGCTCGGTAACTAGATTCATATGCCGATCGTAAAACGCCAATTCGTCCGTATGCAAAGAAAAGCTCACGCGTTGACGTTGACTCGGCTTTAACTTCACGCGCTTAAAAGCTTTTAACTCTTTTACCGGCCGGGTGACATTGCCAACCAGATCACGCACATAGAGTTGAACCACTTCTTCTGCCTCGCAACCGCTGGTATTGATGAGGTCAACGGATATATCAATTGATTCTCCAATGGCGATACTGCTGCGTGAAGTTGTGATTTTTACGTAGTGGAATTCGCCATAGGACAGGCCGTGCCCAAAGGGATAAAGAGGCTTGTATCCGACATCCAAATGGAAGGACGCCATACCCAGAGAAGTCTGGGGTGGACGAACGGGAATATCTTGCATGCGAATACAGGTATCGTCCGAAGGCGGCCTACCAGTATTTTTGTGTGAGTAAAAAATTGGAACCTGGCCCACCGCAAGAGGGAAGGTGACAGGCAATTTGCCGGAGGGTGATTCTACGCCGAATAGTAAATCGGCAATGGCCGGGCCACCCATGGTTCCCGGATGCCAGGCGTACAAAATTGCGTCAACTTTATCGACGATTTTATCGAGGGTGAGGGGTCGACCGGCCATCACGACCAGTATTAGCGGTTTGCCCGTTGCAGCCACTGCTTCGATAAGTTGTTCCTGTTGTCCCGGCAAATCGATATTGGCGCGGGAGTGAGCTTCGCCGGACATAAAGGATTCTTCGCCCAGAACCAGAATAACGGCATCAGATTGTTTGGCTGTTGTTATTGCGTCCTCAAAATTATCTAGACTTTCGGAGCGTGTGCTATCTAGTCCGCGGCTAAAATTCAGCTGAACATCCTTGCCTAGCATGTCGGCAATTGCTGTGCGGCAGGTAATGCTGTGTTGAGCCTCGCCATCAAATATCCAAGTGCCGAGCTGCTCATAGTTATCGTCCGCCAGTGGGCCGATTAAGCCAACCGACTTCAGCCCGGACTTGTTTAGAGGTAGAGTTTTGGATTCATTCTTCAGCAAAACACAACTTCTGAGAGCAGCCTGCTTGGCGGCTACGAGATTTGAAGTGTTCAGTATTTCCGGAAAATCTTCTGCATTTGTATAGGGATTCTTAAATAATCCAAGTTTAAATTTCAGTGCCAGAATTCGGCTAACCATGCGGTCGATTTGCTCCAAGCTGATCTTGCCATCGGCTACCAAATTCTCCACATGATCCCTGTAAGATGTGCTGGCCATTTCCATATCGATACCTGCATTAACCGCCTCCAATGCAGCTTCCTGGTCATCCGCAGTAAATCCGTGCACTGTCATTTCGATAATGGATTCCCAATCACTGACAACCATGCCCTCGTAACCCCATTCATCGCGCAAAATTTGGTCCATCAACCAGGTATTTCCTGATGCTGGAACGCCATTCAGATCACAAAAGGCGGACATAAAGGTGGCTGCACCCGCATCTGCGGCAGCTTTAAAGGGGCGCAGGTGTACATTGCGTAATTCATTCTCAGGGATATTTGCGGTGTTGTAATCACGACCGCCCTCCGCTGCACCGTAGCCGGCAAAATGTTTAGCACAGGCTGCTATTGAGCCATTGTCGGCGAGGTCGGTACCCTGAAACCCCTTGGTCATAGCCACTCCCAAGACACTACAAAGATAGGGGTCTTCGCCAAGGGATTCAGCAATTCTTCCCCAACGTGGATCACGGGTGATGTCTATCATCGGAGCGAATGTCCAGTTGATGCCGCTGGCTGCGGCCTCCTCGGCACTGATTCTGGCTGCTTCGGTGACGATCTCTGGATCCCAGCTAGCGGCCTGGCCTAGGGGAATAGGAAATATAGTTTTGTAGCCGTGAATCACGTCTCGACCATTTAGAAGAGGGATGCCCAGCCGACTCTCCTCGACAGCGATGCGCTGCAATTCGTTGACGGTGTCCAGGTCTACTTCATTCAGTACCGAGCCCACTTGACCTTCGCGAATTGCCTGAGACAAGTCTTCCGAGATCCAGCCGCCACAGCCATTGACCTGACTCATCTGGCCGATTTTCTCGTCTAGTCCCATTTGCGACAGCAGTTCGCTTACCGCTTCTTTTAAAGAATTGGGGTTGCTCGTGTCGTGCTGTAGAAATTGGACTGAATGCATATTTCATTCTCTTTTTTGGGTAACAAACAATTTTATAAAGGCACCAAAAAGCTTCGCCAGTTGGTTTTTCTATTTTTCGTTTCTTGTATTCTAAGTGCCCCCCGCGGGCGGGATAAAATTTACCGTGCAGCTCTCGGCTGCTTATAGGGATGAAAAGATACTAATAGATTGCTGTCGAACAACGTAAATGAGGCAAATGGCACGATCAGTGAGACCAATTGCCCCCTATCGGCTAATCGACTGCATTAACGCAGGGCCGAAGGGCTCATGTGTCTTTCTACATCGGCCCACAGCGGCGACAAGTTTATCCTTCGGCGGGAGTACCTCGGTAACCGAAATTGTCCATGTCGTCTCAGATCAAGGTCTTTTTGCCGTTTTAATATTGTATTTACCGCTTAAAAGGCCGATTTTTACAGCAGTATCTACTTCGCATTGAGCCTGTAAAGCTGGCGATAATACAAAGCTGAGAGATACGAATATATCGAGGGTGGGGCTTCGAAATGTCGCTAGAGGTATTTCGACGGAGCGCTGCAAAAAACTAATAATTAAAGTCCGAAAAGGATGCGCGCCAAATGATAGAACACCAGCACTACGAGACTGCACCCGAAGATAGAATTCCTTTTCTACAAAAGATCATTTATGGCACCGGTGCCTTTGTAAACAATCTGCTCGCTGCTGCTATCGGCGGTATGGCAATTATTTTAAATCTTGGGTTGGGAATGAACCCGGCCCTAGTCGGGTTACTCGGCGCTTTGCCCCGTTTAACGGACGCCATTACCGATCCGCTGATGGGTTACATCTCCGATCACACAAAATCGAAGTGGGGCCGACGGCGGCCATATATCTTTTTTGGCGCAATTGCTGCTGGGATTATTTTTGCTTTGCTTTGGCAGTTGCCGAGGGGGCAAAGCGAAATGTTTTACTTTTGGTTCTTTTTAGTTGGTTCGCTGATTTTTTATCTCGCCTATACAGTCTTTGCTACACCCTGGGTGGCTCTCGGTTACGAATTAACTCCCGACTACCACGAGCGAACTCGCTTGATGGGTGTTCAAAACTTTATGGGGCAGCTCGCCTATATGGTGTCGCCCTGGTTCTTGTGGTTTATGCAACACCAGCTGCTGTTCGGCGGAGATATGGTTCTGGGAGCTAGCAAGCTGGCTATTATTATTGGTGCCTTTACTATTTGTGTGGGCGTTTTACCGGCTCTTTTCTTAAAAGAGCGGTTTGCAAAGAAAGAGATTGCACAACCGACGGCGGCTATCGCGAAAACGGAAGAATCGAAGCCCGCGAAATCGGTGGAAACCAATGTTGAAGAGTTTCCAGTTGGTATCGCTGGGTTCTTCAGAGGCTTCGCAGCGACCATTAAATTTAAGCCCTTTCTGAGTTTGTGTGGGGCTACATTCCTTGTATTTAATGGATTTATGCTGGTGTCCTCGTTCCAGTTTTACGTGATCATCTTCTATGTTTTTGGTGGGGATCAGGTGCAGGGCGCAGAATTTGCCGGCTGGTCCGGTACTCTTGGAGCCATTTCCACCTTCTGCGTAATAGCCCTGATAACTTGGCTTTCCTCAAAAATCGGAAAACGGCGAGCCTTCTTTTTTGCTATAGGTATGTCCATCTTTGGTTACGCCCTCAAGTGGTTTTGTTACACGCCCGACAATCCAATGCTGCTGCTTATTCCCACGCCCTTTATGGCCTTTGGTCTGGGAGGCCTGTTTACTCTAATGGGTTCGATGATTGCCGACGTTTGTGACATGGATGAACTACAAACCAATGAGCGCCGTGAGGGTATGTTTGGCTCTATTTATTGGTGGGTGGTCAAACTGGGTATGGCTGCCGCATTGGCCGGGGGCGGGTTCCTGCTAAACGCAACGGGCTTCGACGTAGCGCTGGGTGGAAGTCAGGCCGCTGAGACCATCTTTATGATGCGCGTATTTGACGTAGCGATACCGATAATAAGCTCCGTTCTCGCTCTATGGATGATATTTATTTACCCCATAACTGAAGAAAAAGCTCACGAGATTCGAGTGCAATTGGAGCAGCGCAGAGGTTAAGAGCCTACTTTATCAAAATGGATTCCAGCTCCTCCAGAGACCTGCCCTTTGTCTCTGGCAGGAGCCGGATGATTATGATCAATCCAATTAGCGCAAATATGCCATAGAGTAAAAAGGTTACCGCATTGCCGAGGGTCGCCAGTTCCCAAGGGAAGATAAGCTGTACCAAAAAACTCACTGCAGAATTTACCAGACCCACAAATGATATTGCGATTCCGCGAATTCGGTTGGGGAATATTTCCGAAAACAATACCCACATTACCGGTCCCAGTGAAATTGCAAAGCTGGCGACAAAACCCAAAATTGCCAACAGGATAAGGCTTGGATTCATGTCTACAGAGGCCTTTATCAAGTCTGATTCAAATTCTAAAGCTGCGTCTGTACCGATTTGATCCGTGACGGCGGATCTAAAACTGAGGTCATCCTTGAAAGTAATATTCTGAATTTCTATAAGGGCGTTGCGATCAACCTCTTCAGGCAGGCTCGCTATTGAGGATTCCGACAGGGTGTAAGTGGCTGAGTGGAAGCTATAGGCGAGTACAAACATACAAAGGGCAATACCAGCGACACCAAAGCCGAGCAGCGGTTTTCTGCCCAATTTATCGATCAGAGAAATTGCCAATAGAGTGAAAACCAAGTTGGTCAACCCCACCAGAATGGCCTGCATAAAGGAGGCATCAGTGCCAATACCAGATTGTTCGAAAATCATTGGTGCGTAGAAAAATACCGAGTTTATGCCCGTTATTTGTTGCAGTATCGCCACAGAGAGCCCTATAACCATAACCAGACGCATTGACGGGTTGAGGAGCTGTCTGAATGACGCTTTTTCTGTTTTCACATTTAAGCTACTTTTAATTCTCTCCATATCTAACGCGGCTTGCTCTGGGCCGGAAGTCCTTGCCATGGTCTCTAGAGCTTCATTCTCTCTGCTCTGCATAATCAGCCATCTTGGGCTTTCTGGAACCAGCGCCAGGCTGAAAAAGTAGAGAAGGGCGGGCAGGGCCTCTAATCCAAGCATCCAGCGCCAGTTGTGAAGATCAAACTTGAGGGTTTCTGTCCAGAAGGAATCGGATTGCCCTAGCTTCAAAATCAAATAGTTGGTGAAAAAGGCCACTGAGATGCCTAGAACAATATTTAATTGATTGAATGAGACCAGTCGCCCGCGCAGCCTTGAGGGTGCGATTTCGGCGATGTACATGGGCGCGATAATCAAAGCGGCGCCAACCCCCAGACCACCTAACATGCGAGCGACTACCAAAGTGATAAAGTTGGAAGCCAAAGCTGAAGCAATGGCTGAAAGAAGAAAAAGAATTGCAGCTAGTTTTAAAACGGGTTTACGACCAAATTTGTCGCTTATAGGTCCAGATACCATCATCGCCAAGCTCGCCGTGAGCGCTAGTGATGCCACCGACCAACCCAGCTCTATTTTGCTGAGGTTGAACTCCAGCTCGATAAACCCTACAACCCCGGAAATAACTGAGGCGTCAAAGCCCATCAAAAAACCACCCAGAGCCACGATTAAGGCAGTCTTAATGGTGTATTTCACTGAGTTTGTTTGTTGATTTGGATCGATGTTCTGCATTCTGCTTCCCCTTGACGTGGTTATTTCTCGGCGTTTATTTTTTGACAGTAGACACGCGCGGTTTTGTCCATCTTATGCCCTTGTCTACGGCAGGCAATAGAGATGAGGTAGGGCGGTGGTTCTGCGCGGTGAGAAATTGATTGGGTAGTTGGTTGGGGCCAATTGAATTCAGAAACAACTCTGGTAGTAATTGAGTAATACCGAACTCCTAAAATGCGAGCGGAATTAGCCATCAATTCGAATCCGCGGTGTATCATATGCAAATATCTTCGGGGGAAGAAAATGCGAGATTCGGCTGTAAAAAGCTTTTTTGGAAATATTTACCGCAGCCCTGCCCAGCAATTTTGGTTGTTGCAGTTCATCTATTGGAGTGGTGTTTCCTTTGTCACTTTTTTTACGCTTACGCTTTGGTACGGGCACTACGGGTGGGTGCATATTTCCCATACTTTGTTTCAGGGAGTGTTAGGTCTTGCTCTCTCTGTTCCCCTTCGAATTTTTTACCTGAAAATCTGGGACAAACCACTCTTTTTGAGATGCTGCCTCAGCCTCGTCGGATTAGCGCTAGTAGCTGCACTTTGGACGGCTGTCAGAATGATTACCTTTATCTGGATTTCCTCTGAAGAGAACGTATGGGCAGATTTTGGAGGTTGGTACTTCGGAGCTATTTTTATTTTTCTGGGATGGGGTAGCCTATTTCACGGTATGCGCTATTTTCAGCTGTTGTTATCCGAGCATGAGATGACATTGCGCGCAGAGGCTGAGATCAATAGAGAGCAAGTAAAACGCCTGCAAGCCGAATCCGTTGCTCGTGATTCACAGATGATGATGTTGCGATATCAGCTGAACCCGCACTTTTTGTTTAATACACTAAACGCAATTAATGCGCTTGTGCAGATGAAGGAGTCGAGCAAGGCACAGCGTATGATCGTTCAACTTTCTCAATTTTTGCGCTACTCATTGGATAACAATCCCGATGTGAAACTTGCCTTAAAAGACGAGATTGATGCCCTGATGCTTTATTTGGATATCGAAAAAACGCGATTTGGCGAGCGTTTAAATTTGGATTTTCAAACCGACGAGGCGAGCGAGAATGCATTGGTGCCGAGTCTGTTGCTTCAGCCGCTAATTGAGAACTCGTTAAAGTATGCAATCGCCAAGAGTGAAACTGGCGGTACTATAAAGCTAAGAGCCAAAGTGCAAAATGGGAAGCTAGTACTTGAGCTCAGCGACACTGGGCCTTCGAACGGCATTCAAACCAGTAAAATCAAGAGCCAAGACGGCAGGGGAATAGGACTGAAAAATACCATCGATCGGCTGAAAGCGCTCTACCTAAAGGACTACGATTACAAAATGGCATCTGATCCTTCTGGCGGGCTAAAAACAATAATAACAATTCCCTATGAAATGGCGGACAAGAAGAACTACAAAACTATCGAGGGAGATATCGCAGCTGCAGCTAGAACTGTAAAGCTATGATCTGAAAGTATGACAAATATCAAAACCGTTGTTGTCGATGACGAGCCGCTCGCACAGGATTTGCTCTGCTCCTTGCTGAAAGAGATTCCAGAAATTGAAATCATCAAAGTCTGCAAAAATGGTCAGGAGGCTATCAATGCCTGTACAGAGCTAGATGTAGATCTAATGTTTCTTGATATCCAGATGCCGGGCATGGACGGATTTGAAGTCGCAAAAGGGCTGCAATCTGATTTGATGCCCCTGCTTATATTCGCTACAGCCTATGAGCAATATGCGGTGGACGCTTTTGAAATTCACGCTGTGGACTACATCCTAAAACCCTTGGATAAGGAGAGAATTGAATTGGCGGTGGCACGAGCTCGTGACCGCATGCAGAAAGAGGCGGGTTCAGTCGCCAATAAACAAAATGTATTGGGTGCTATCAACGAAATGAACCAGCAAGGTCCGGGTTCAGTTCAAACTAGTGAGATGCCAGCCGAATCCGGCCAGATTGGCAAGATAGTTATCAAAGATAGGGATACGATAAATTTGATTGACCAGAAAGATATAGCCTGGGTTGATGCTGCGGGTGACTACATGTGTATTCACGTAGAGGGTGAAACTCACATTATGCGAAGCACAATGAAAAGCCTTTTGGAGCAGCTCGATAGCAATATCTTCAAGAGAGTACACAGGTCTACCATCGTAAATCTCAAACACATCAAACAAATATTTCCCCATACCAAGGGTGAATGTTTTCTGCTCCTTGGTGAACATGACCGCGTCAAAGTCAGTCGCAATTACCGGGATGTTATTAAGAAGTTTCTGGCTGAAGTTTAGTTGCGCTGGGTTATGGGGTCAGAGTTACGGCGAAGGCACTATAGTTAACTTTGTTGGCAAAGCTTGCCATTTCCGACAACCGAACTATCCTGTCCGAATCTAATATCTCCTGTTTTACCTAACTCATGAACGCCACCGCCCAACCTCTGTCCGAGGCTCTATCCAATGCGCTCACTCTCCGTGAGCAGGCCAGCCCCTTATCTTCAGAGGATCAGGCGGATTTTATCTTGCGCATCAAAGAGCAGCTGAAACAGCACAATGCTGTTCTTATCGCGCACTATTACACCGATCCCGTGGTTCAGGCATTGGCAGAAGAAACCGGTGGTTGTGTTTCCGATTCTTTGGAAATGGCTCGATTTGGTGCTGAGTCAGATGCCTCCACACTAGTTGTTTGTGGTGTCAAATTTATGGGTGAGACAGCCAAGATTCTGAGTCCAGAGAAGCGTGTTCTCATGCCTACCTTGGAAGCAACCTGCTCTCTGGATCTTGGCTGCCCCGCTGAAGAATTCTCAACATTTTGTGACCTCTATCCTGAGCGAGAGATAGTGGTTTATGCAAACACCTCCGCAGCGGTTAAAGCACGAGCAGACTGGGTCGTGACCTCCAGTATCGCTGTCGATCTTGTTGACTATCTCGACGCTGAGGGCAAGAAAATTCTGTGGGCACCGGATCGCTATTTAGGTGATTACGTTCAGAAGCAGACCGGTGCGGATATGGTCATGTGGCAGGGTAGCTGCATTGTTCATGAGGAATTTAAGAGCAAGCGGATCGAGGAGGCGAAAGCGGTTTATCCAGACGCAGCTGTTTTAGTTCATCCGGAGTCGCCAGAGTCCGTAATCGCTTTGGCCGATGCCGTAGGTTCGACTTCACAACTCATTGAAGCCGCAAGGACTCTACCCAATAACAAACTAATTGTGGCAACAGATCAGGGGATTTTTTACAAAATGCAGCAGGCTGTGCCGGACAAGGAATTGATTATTGCGCCGACTGCAGGAGAGGGAGCGACCTGCCGCTCCTGCGCTAATTGTCCCTGGATGGCGATGAACTCGTTGGATCAATTGCAGCTGGTGTTTGAGAGCTCGGTGGCCAACGAAATATTTGTTCCAGAGGACACAGCGAAGCTGGCTCGAAGGTCACTTCAGCGTATGTTGGATTTCCGAAAAAGTCAGGTTTAAAGAACTAGTTTTGTCCAGTTTATTGGAGCTGTACTCCCTACAGCTTCATCTCTTGTGACTGGATTTGCGCAATATTGCGAATGCGTTGATCCAAAACTGCTTGCTCAATCGGATTTTCACCCAGCTGTCTTTTTGCCAGGCGGATGTGCTCCATAGATTGGTTAAAGTTTCCTACTAACTCAAAATATTTTGATCTGGCAAGATGCAATTGGTAGATATTGCCGGCGAGCCCATAAGACTCGGCCAGCTCGTACCAGATGATGGGATCATTCGGCCTTTTTACCGTCTGTTGTTTGAGCACTTCAGCAGCACGCTCAAATAGATTCAGTCGGTTGTAGGTTTCCGCCAACCGCATCCTGAGCACATGATTTTCTGATTGCACCGCCGGCAGTTGCTGTAAATATTCAAGTGCGGTGCTCGCGCCTTCTGAATCAAGCAGTAGCTCAATGTACAAACTCTGAAACACAAGATTGTTGGGGCCGGCTGAGAGCATCTGCTCAGTCAAGGCCTTAGCTTCATCCAAGCGTCGAGCTCTTTGTAAAGCCAGCGCGTAAGAGTACTTGGCGAAATTGGAATCTGGCGATTGGCGGTAGGAATTTTCAAAATTTCTCAGACCAATTTCTGGCGTCTCGGAATTAGCTACCTTTACTCGAGCTGCTATTAGCTTGTATTGAGCATTTTCTGCGTATATGCGAGCGGGAAATTGAGTTGCCCGAGTCTGTGCGTCAACTACTCGGGATTGGGGCAGGGGATGGCTAAGCAAGTACTCGGGTGCCATAGACCTTGTATAGCGAGTCGCGGCCAACATTTTCTCAAACATACGCACCGTGGCTTTGGGGTCCATTCCCGCTTTCACCAGAGTTTGCTGACCGATTCGATCTGATTCCGTCTCGTTCTGCCGGCTATAACGCAACTGGGATTCCAGAGCTGCCGCTTGAGTTGCTGCAAGCATCGCAAATGTTGCGTCACCTCCGGCAGTCGCTCCAAGTACAACGGCAGCCAGCAGCCCCGCTAATGTTGCCATCCCTCGCGGGCCCTGCGCCGCTACAGATCTGGCAAAGTGTCTTTGACTCAGGTGCGCCATTTCGTGAGCGATAACTGAAGCAACTTCATCTTCGCTTTCTGCTTGCAAGAGAAGCCCGCTATGGATGCCAATAACGCCTCCCGGCACAGCAAAAGCGTTCAGGTTTGGATTGTCTACGACAAGAACTTTTAGAAGGGCATAGTCCGCTAAGCCATAGGGCTTCAAGCGGGCCACGAGACCTTCAATGTAATCTTGTAACAGGTAGTCTCGATTTAATGGAGCCTGCCGATAGTAAGAACGCAACCAGGCTTGTCCGAGTTGGCGTTCCTGCTCAATCGATATGCCAGAGGCGCCGCCTTCGCCGAGGCTGGGTAGTTCTATCTGTGAGCTCTGCGCCAGACTGGCATGCGCGAACACAAGGCAGTACAGAAGTACTAGCCGTGCTGTGCAATTGCGCAATTTGATCACTATCCGATGGCCTTCAGCTTTGTTGTATCTGAGAACCGGAAACTACCTGATAGTTCGGCATTTATCATGCAAATTATCGGGTCTTCACAATTTTTCCGTTGTCAGTGGAGGGTAAGTTTGTTCAAACAAGTTTTCATAGTGTTCAGATTTTCGACCAACTCCGTCCGACAATGACATATTCGATCAATTTGCACAGTGATATGTAATTTTATTACTTATATTTATGCAGTTCCCCGAACGATGGGATAAAATCCGGTCTGCCGTTCGGAATCTACTGGCGGGGTCTTATCTTCAATCTAGAGAACTCCAAAAAAGCCATCTCCGATATCAATAAATAATGAAGGAGCACTTTGTGTCCCAAGATCTAGATAATCTAGAGCTGAGTGAGTGGAGAGACGCACTCGACTCTCTTATCAAACATTCTGGTAAGCAGCGAGCCGCGGATTTGCTAAGCCAATTAGCATCTCACGCAAGTGAAAAAGGCGTTGATACACCTGCGCTAGTGACAACTCCCTACCGCAATACCATACCTGTTGGTGAAGAGCAGCCGATGGCTGGCGACCTCTTTACCGAGCGGAAAATCCGTTCGTTAATTCGCTGGAACGCTCTGGCGATGGTGACTCGAACCAATACCGACGACAGCAGTCTCGGTGGACATATTTCCTCCTTTGCGTCATCGGCAACTCTTTATGAAATTGGCCTGAATCACTTTTTTCGTGGCCCGAATCATCCCGGCGGTGGCGATCTAATTTTCTTTCAGGGTCACACCTCTCCTGGTATGTATGCGAGATCCTACTTGGAGGGTCGCCTAAGCGAAGACCAGTTAGTTAATTTTAGGAGAGAGGTAGATGGCAAAGGGCTTTCCTCTTATCCGCATCCTTGGTTGATGCCAGATTATTGGCAATTCCCCACGGTCTCCATGGGCTTGGGTCCTATCATGGCCATTTATCTGGCCCACGTTATGAAATATCAGCATCAGAGAGGACTGGTAGATCAAAGTGATCGGAAAGTCTGGGCCTTCCTCGGTGATGGTGAAACCGACGAGCCAGAATCACTGGGCGCCATCTCTCTCGCCGGACGCGAGAAGCTGGATAACCTTATCTTTGTGGTCAACTGTAATTTGCAGCGCCTGGACGGCCCAGTTCGCGGCAACGGAAAAATAATTCAAGAACTTGAAGGTGTGTTCCGCGGTGCCGGTTGGAACGTTATCAAAGTCATCTGGGGGCGCCACTGGGATCCGCTTTTCCAAGTTGATGAAAAAGGAAAATTACAGAAGTTTCTGGACGAATGCGTAGATGGCGAATATCAGAACTTCAAAAACAATGGCGGCGGATATGTGCGCGAACATCTTTTTGGCAAAGATCCAGAGCTCGGCAAGATGGTTGAACATCTGTCTGACGATGATATCGCTCGTCTTAATCGCGGCGGGCACGATCCCTATAAGGTTTACGCCGCGTATCACGCTGCTGTGAATCACAAAGATCAACCAACTGTGATTCTGGCTAAAACTGTGAAGGGTTACGGCATAGGTTCTGCTGGTCAGGCCGCCAACGATACACACTCCATTAAAAAGTTGGACGTAGATGGGCTTAAGGCCTTCCGTGATCGTTTTGGCTTGCCAATCGATGATGATGATATCGCCAACGTACCCTTCTATAAGCCGCCAGAAGATAGTCCTGAAATACGCTATTTGCAGGAGCGCCGCGAAGAATTGGGCGGGTTTTTACCCTCTCGACACGCTGAAGTAGAACTTCTGGAAACCCCGGGGCTGGATGCATTCGAGAAGCAGCTCGAAGACACAGGGAAGAGAGAAATCTCCACCACCATGGCCTTTGTCCGCATTCTTAGCAATCTCGCGAAGGACAAGGCTATTGGTCAGCGAATTGTTCCAATTGTGCCAGACGAAGCGCGAACATTTGGTATGGAAGGAATGTTTCGACAGCTTAGTATCTATTCGCCAGTGGGACAAAAATACACGCCGGTAGATTCTGATCAGATCATGTACTACAAAGAATCAGATAACGGTCAGATTCTGGAAGAGGGCATCAACGAGGCGGGAGCTATGTCGTCCTGGCTTGCGGCTGCGACTTCCTACAGCCACAGTAAATATTCGATGATTCCCTTCTATATTTACTATTCGATGTTCGGCTTTCAGCGCATTGGTGATTTAGCTTGGGCCGGCGGAGATTTGCAGGCTCGCGGATTTATGATTGGTGCCACAGCCGGACGTACCACCTTGAATGGAGAAGGCCTCCAGCATCAGGACGGTCATTCTCATGTGCTCGCAGCCACAATTCCTAACTGCCGATCCTACGATCCGACCTTTAGTTTTGAATTGGCCGTGATTATTCAGGATGGCGTTGAGCGCATGTATGGAAAGGGTGAAAACTGTTTCTATTACATCACCACTATGAACGAAAATTATCACCATCCAGGAATGCCAGAGGGAGCTCAAGAGGGCATTATTAAAGGAATGTATCTACTGGAAGAGGGTGGCAAAGGCGAGGGCAATAGAGTTCAACTAATGGGCTCTGGCACGATTCTTAACGAAGTGCGAACTGCTGCAAAAATACTCAAAGAAGATTGGAATGTGGACTCCGATGTCTGGAGTGTTACCTCCGCCAACGAGCTATTTAGGGAGGCAAAAGATTGCGAACGCTGGAATACTTTACACCCTGATCAGCCTGCAAGAACTCCCTATATTACGGCAGCACTAGAGTCATATGAGGGGCCAAGAGTTATCGCGACGGACTATATTCACTCTCACAGCGAGCAGCTGCGTCGATTTATTCCGGGTACCTACAAAGTCTTGGGCACCGACGGTTTTGGTCGCAGCGATACTCGACCTAAATTACGTGAATTCTTCGAAGTGGATAGCCGCTATGTCGTAGTGAATGCTCTTTCTGCATTGCTGGAAGAGGGCAAAGTCGAAGCGTCCAGGGTAACCGAGGCCATTAGAAAATATGGCATTGACCCAGATAAACCCAATCCCTCAAGTGTTTGAGCATGATTAAGGAGAAGTTCTAAGGTGTCGTCTACCACTCAAATTCATGTTCCAGATATTGGTGCTGATAGTGCTGAGGTAATAGAAATACTGGTCTCCGAGGGGGAGCAGATTTCAGAGGAGCAGTCCGTTCTCGTGCTCGAATCTGATAAGGCTTCTATGGAAGTTCCATCTCCTTGCACAGGCGAAATTTCCAAAATATATGTCAAAGTTGGTGACCAGCTCGCCGAGGGGCAGGTGATTGCCGACGTCCTTGCTACCGGTGTGGAAGAAAAGCCAGAACCAGACAATGCGGTTGCTGTCTCTAGCGCTGAAGAAGAACAGCTCGGAACTACTTCGGACGCTGAGGCGAATACAGAAACCACTTCAGTGGTTGCTTATCAGGTTCCAGATATCGGTTCAGATACTGCCGAAGTGATCGAGCTCATGGTCTCTGTAGGAGATCAAATTTCGGAGGGGGATAGCATTTGCGTCGCTGAATCCGATAAAGCTTCCCTTGAGATTCCTGCCGAGTCAGATGGCGTTGTCCGCTCTTTGCGTGTGGCTGTGGGGGATAATATTAGCGAGGGCAATGCGCTGATCGAGCTCGAGGTCACTACCCTCACCAAAGCTGTAGTTTCAGAAGCATCTGCCCAGCCGGCTGCGGCAGAAGTCCCTTCCACTGAAGCAGAGCCAGTAGCTGTTGAACCAGTGGAAAAGAGCTTTGCTGTGCCTGATATTGGCTCTGATACTGCTGAAGTCATCGAGGTAAACGTCGCTGTAGGAGAGGAGATTTCTGAAGGCGATACTGTTTGTGTTGCAGAGTCCGATAAGGCGTCACTCGAAGTCCCTGCTGAAGCTAGCGGTAAGGTTTTGGCCCTTCACGTAAATGTTGGGGACAACATTTCTCAGGAATCGCCTTTAATCGATTTATTGGTTCAGCCCGAGGCTGTGCCAGCAGTAGCGGCGCAGCCCTCTAGTCCAGGCCAGAGCGTTCAGGCACCAATACCGGCAACTCCTCAACCAGCCGCTTCGGTTGCTGCGGTTTCTGCCCCGCCGGCGGGAGCTGGTGGAGCAGTTTATGCCGGACCCGCTGTCCGCAAATTGGCCCGTGAGCTAGGTGTTGATCTCAGTAAGGTCGCAGCTACGGGCACAAGAGGTCGTATCCTCAAAGATGACCTACACAACTATGTCAAAAATGCACTGAAAGCGGGTGGTGCATCCGCGGGTGAAGGTGTCCCGGCAGCCCCGAAAGTTGATTGGAGTAAGTTCGGTGAAATTCGTACTGAGCCCATGACAAAAATCCAGCGGGTAACCGCGGATAATATGAGCCGATGCTGGCTCAATGTACCCCACGTTACGCAGTTTGATGATGCCGACGTTACAGATGTTGAAGAATATCGCCAGAGCCTGAAACCAGAGGGTGAGAAAAAGGGCGTCAAGATGACCCCCGTCGCCTTCCTGATAAAGCTTGCGGCTAAAACTCTCCGTGAAAACCCCAAGTTCAATTCCAGCATTCATGAGGATGGCAAGACCCTAGTATTTCGGGACTACTGCCACATAGGCCTGGCAGTGGATACACCCGCCGGTCTGATGGTGCCCGTGATTCGCGACGCTGATCAGAAAGATATATGGCAGTTGGCTGCTGACGTAATCGAAATGGCTACCAAAGCAAAAGAGGGTAAGTTGAAGCCCAATGAAATGCAGGGAGCCTGCTTTACCATATCCAGTTTGGGTGCAATTGGTGGTAGGGGTTTTACTCCCATCGTACCTTCGCCACAGGTCGGTATATTGGGTGTTTCAAATACTTCAATCCAGCCGGTATGGGATGGATCGGCATTTGTGCCTCGTAAATTGATGCCGCTGGCTTTGTCGTATGATCACAGAGCGGTAAATGGTGGTGACGCTGGTCGTTTTCTAACCTATTTAGTCGAGCAGTTTTCTAGCGTTGAAAATCTATCTTAAATCCGGGAGAGGTTTTTAGGCGCGCTTTCGAGTCGGCGATAATCGCCGACTTTTTAGTATTTGTAGGACGATAAATGTTGCCAGAGATATTATTGAGTGACTGGGGCGGTGAAATTACTCTAACGGTAATTTTTCTGTGCTTGGTGATTCTCTATCGCACGAGTTTAGCTTCAGATGCGGTGTTGATGTCCGGTGCTGTAGTGCTAATGCTGGTGGGAATTGTGTCGCCAGAGGAATTATTGGGGGGCTTCTCAAATCTTGGTCTCGCCACCGTGGCGGCGCTATATATCGTAGCTGGAGCGCTAACCCGTACGGGAGCACTGCACGGATTAACTGATTTGATGTTAGGTCAGATTAAAAGTATCCCCGCAGCCCAATTTCGACTGATGGCTCCAGTGGCTCTGATGAGCACTGTGCTCAACAATACACCCGTCGTTGCCATGATGATTCCCATAGTAGGAGATTGGGCTAAGCGATCTGGTATACACGCGTCCAAATTGATGATGCCCCTTAGTTATGCGGCCGTCGTTGGTGGCCTGTGTACCGTAATTGGTACCAGCACCAATCTGGTCGTAAATGACATGATGAGCAACGAAGCCGGGGGCTTAGCCCTATTTGAGCTGGCTTGGATTGGCGTTCCGGCAGTTGTGCTAACTATTGCATATGTGTTGCTCGTTAGTTCCAAGTTATTGCCGGCAAGAGGCGACAAGCTAGATACCTTTGGTGACGGGGCTCAGTACACGTTGGAGATGATTGTCGATCCCGAGGGGCCGATTGTTGGGCGCAGCATTGTTGATGCGGGACTGCGTCGACTAGCGGGGGTATACCTCGTCGAAATCCACCGCGGCGATCGTGTGCGAGCCGCGGTTTCGCCGAAAGAAACTTTGCTTGCAGGAGATCGACTAATTTTTGCGGGTGATGTGAGCTCTGTCGTAGATCTTCAAAAAATGCGCGGTCTTTCCCTAGCGGAAGATCATGTATTCAAGATCGACGGTGACCGCTCGCAAAGGAGGTTTGTCGAAGTCGTTTTAGGCAACAATTTCCCATATCTAGGGCAAAGCGTGCGGCGCAGCCAGTTTCGGAAAAAGTATGGGGCGGCAATTATCGCTATTAGTAGAGACGGCGAGAAAATCAAACAACGAATCGGCGATATCACCCTGAAAAAGGGAGATATATTGCTTTTGGAGACACCTGCAGATTTTACTCAGTCGCGGCGCTACTCCCGTGATTTTCTGGTAATGGCAGAAATTGATAGGTCTCAACCGGTGCTGCACGAGCGGCGTTACTTTGCCTTGGCGATATTAATTATGCAGCTCGCGCTGGTCACTACTGGTCTGTTGAGTATGTTTCAAGCCGCTTGCTCGGCGGTAATATTGTTGTTTTTGACCCGATGTATCTCCATAGATGAATCGCGCCAGAGTATTGATTGGCAAATATTGATAGTTATTGGAGCTTCTATCGCGCTGGGCACCGCCGTCGAAAATACCGGGATGGCTGCGACATTGGCACAGGACGTTGTCTTTCTAGTGCAGGGGTCCCCGGTACTTTCTTTAGCTGCACTTTATGTAATCACTGCCGTATTGACCGCAGTGATCAGCAACATCGCAGCAGCGGTAATTTTGTTTCCGGTTGCGCAGCAAATTGCTTCTCAGCTGGGCGTAGATCTAACCCCCTTCGCTGTTATTTTGATGGTGGGGGCTTCGGCCAGCTTTGCTACACCCATTGGATATCAGACCAATTTGATGGTCTACGGCCCGGGAAGCTATCGCTATAAGGATTTCTTGGTGATGGGTGGGCCACTCACTATTTTGCTGGGGCTGCTTAGCCTAGTAATTGTTCCTTTGGTGTGGCCTTTTTAACTCTCAAAGCTTACCTGCCGGGTTTAGGTGTCTTTGCTTCTAACTCAGTTACTTCCATCTGAATGGTGCCGTCGGTAACCATAGCGCTGAGCGGATCACCCACACGAAGGGCTGCTACGCTCGTCACGACTTGCTGATCAGCATCTCGCAACACTGAATACCCTCTGGTAATTGTTGCCATAGGGCTGACGGTTTCTAAATGTCGGCTTAGCTGGACAAAAGAGCGCATCAGGTCTCTGATTTTTTCAGGACCCAGACGCTGCAGCTCTGTACGACTAATTTCCAGCCGGCTATTGGCATCCCGGATTAATTGCACGCTGGATTGAGCTCTCAGCCGCTGTGTCAGTAAATCCAATTCATGCCGCTTTTGACCTAATTGACGATCCATCTGTACAGTTTGATTTTGTTGCAGTCGATCGAGCTGTTGCTGATTGCTCTGCAGTCGATGTATCGGGCTTTGAAGGCGGTGCCGGAAGTCAATAATGCTTGATGACTTGGCAGCCAAATTCTTAGTTAGAGTCTGATTCAGGCTGTTTGAAAGTCGTTTTAGCTCGGGACCCAGCCCGATATAGGAGGCTAGTAATTGCTCTGCGGCGGCGGTGGGCGTTGCCGATCGACAATCGGCAACAAAGTCGCTGATGGTCGTATCCGTTTCATGACCTACCGCGCTGAGCACCGGCTTTTTGGTGGAAAAAATGGCCCGAGCCAGATTTTCGTCATTAAAACAGAATAGATCCTCGTAGGAACCACCGCCGCGGCTTAGCAAGATTAGATCAACGTCCATTTGAGCGTCAGCGGATTGCAGCGCATTAATTAGCTGCTGAGGGGCATTTTCTCCCTGTACCGGCGATGCAAATAGGCTGACTCTGCCGCCGTAGTTGTGTCGTTGCAAAACGGTAAGGATATCTTCTAGCGCCGCTCCGGTTGACGAAGTGACCAGTGCAATATGCTCGGGATAGCTGGGTAGTATCTTTTTATGTTCTGCCGCAAAGAGGCCTTCTTCCAGTAATTTTTTCTTCAGATCTTCAAATTGTTTGTGTAGTGCTCCCGCTCCACGAGGTTCAAGATGATTCAGGATAAGCTGTAAATCGCCGCGTGCCTCGTAGAGGCTAAATCGCCCTGAAACTAATACCTCATCGCCTATTTTCGGTTTTTGGCAGCGACTATTTGCGCTTTTAAACATCACGCAGCGTAGCTGTGCTTTGTCGTCCTTCAACGAGAGATACCAATGGCCAGAGGCAGGTACTGAGATGCTGGCGATCTCTCCGGCTACCCAGAGATGGGCAAATTTTTCCTCTAAAACCGCGCGAGTTTTGCCGCAGAGATCACTTACTGAATGAACGGCTCGAATGGAATCATTTGCAATAGAGTTGGAATGCATCATTTACCCGGTATTCGCTCGCGACTATAATGCCGCGTCCACTTCGACAACAGCCTCAGCGATATGCCGCGCATTATAGAAGAAGCTATAACTTTCGACGATATTCTACTCGTTCCTGACTATTCGGAAATTGTGCCGAAAGACGTCGACCTGAAAACCAAGCTCACGAAGAAATTAACACTGAATTTGCCTTTGGTATCCGCAGCTATGGATACGGTCACCGAATCTGCTATGGCCATTGCCATAGCCCAGGAGGGTGGTATTGGCATTATCCACAAATCCATGTCTGTGTATGAGCAGGCAAAACACGTTAATTCCGTTAAGAAGTATGAGAGCGGTGTAGTTAAGGATCCTATCTGTATTGGCAAAGATGCACCTATTCGAGATCTTCTTGCCATCAAAGAAGAGCACAATATATCTGGTGTACCTGTTGTTGATGGTGGAGATCTGGTGGGTATTGTCACCAGCAGAGACGTGCGCTTTGAAAATAATTTGGATGCCCCCGTGCATTCGGTAATGACACCAAAACAGAATTTGGTAACTGTGCTAGAGGGCACCGACACCGAAGAAGTTTTGCAATTAATGCACCGTCATCGCATCGAAAAGATTTTAGTGGTGGATAAAAACTTCAAATTGAGTGGCCTTATCACCGTTAAAGATATCGACAAGTCGGAACAATATCCTAGTGCGGCAAAAGATGATCAAGGTCGTCTCTTAGCTGGTGCCTGTGTGGGTACTAGTGGAGAAACTGAAGAGCGAGTTGCAGCTTTGGTAGCAGCCGGAGTTGATGTGATCGTTGTGGATTCCGCGCACGGTCACTCAGCTAATGTCCTCAATAGAGTGCGTTGGATGAAAGAGCATTTCCCCGATCTTCAGGTTATCGGCGGTAATATTTCTACCGGCGCAGCAGCTCTGGCGCTAGTGGATGCCGGCGCAGATGCAGTAAAGGTTGGCATTGGCCCAGGTTCGATCTGCACCACTCGCATAGTAGCTGGTGTCGGTGTGCCGCAAATTACCGCGATTGCCAATGTATCCAAAGCACTTAAAAAATCGGGGGTACCCCTGATAGCAGATGGAGGTATCCGCTATTCCGGTGATATAGCCAAAGCAATTGTGGCCGGAGCTCATTCGGTAATGGTGGGTAGTATGTTTGCCGGTTCAGACGAAGCTCCCGGGAATTTGGAAATCTATCAGGGTCGGACCTATAAATCCTACCGAGGCATGGGCTCGATCGGAGCTATGGCGCAAACTCAGGGCTCAAGCGATCGATATTTTCAAGAAGGTAACGGCGCTGAAAAACTTGTTCCGGAAGGCATCGAGGGCCGAGTTCCCTACAAGGGCCACGTATCGGCCGTTATCCAGCAAGCGATGGGGGGACTGCGTTCGGCGATGGGTTATACCGGTTCCGCGGATATCGAGACTATGCGAACCAAACCCTCCTTTGTAAAAATTAGCAGTGCCGGAATGAATGAAAGCCATGTTCACGATATTTCTATTACTAAGGAGGCTCCTAATTATCCGAGCCGCTAGCGAGTCTCACAGTCAATGACATCAGATATTCATGACGATGCAGTACTTATCGTCGATTTTGGTTCCCAGTATTCCCAACTAATAGCGCGGCGTGTGCGCGAGCTTGGCGTCTTTTCTGAAATATGTGCCTGGGATAACGACGGAGTTGATCCCGCATTTCTCCGTCGGTTTAAGGGAATTGTTCTGTCGGGTGGTCCCGAATCTACAACCCTTGAATCTGCCCCATTTATTTCGGATGCCATGCTTGATAGCGGATTACCGCTGCTCGGCATTTGCTACGGGATGCAAACTCTCGCCAAGCAGCTTGGGGGTGCAGTAGAGTGCTCTGATGTACACGAATTTGGCTACGCACGGATTTGTGTTGAAGGTGAAAACCGACTTCTGACTGGAATAAGTGACCATCACGAAGAAGGCAGAGACTATCTCGATGTCTGGATGAGTCATGGCGATCGTGTATCGGAAATGCCCGAGGGCTATGAGTTAATTGCCTCGACCGAATCCTGTCCTATTGCTGGATTTGCTGACGAAAAGAACCGACGCTACGGCATTCAGTTTCACCCTGAAGTAACTCATACCTTGCAGGGAGCAAGAATCCTCGAGCATTTTGTCCGTGGGGTGTGCGGCTGCGGAGAGTCCTGGACGCCGGCGCAGATTGTTTCTGACGCAGTTGAAAAAATTCGCCATCAAGTCGGCTCTGATCATGTGATTCTGGGTCTGAGTGGTGGAGTCGACTCCTCAGTGACAGCAGCTTTGCTAGCCAAGGCTATCGGCAATCAACTTACCTGTGTATTTGTCGATAATGGCTTGTTGCGCAAAGATGAGGCCACTCAAGTTATCGCAATGTTTGGCGATGATATGGGGCTGACAATTCGCCAAATAGATGCCGAGGAGCTCTTTCTTGGCAAGCTTGAGGGAGTTTCGGATCCGGAGCTGAAGCGCAAAGTTATCGGCAATACCTTTATTGAGGTTTTTGACGAAGCTGCCAATTCAATTGACGACGCCAACTGGCTTGCTCAGGGCACAATTTATCCAGATGTAATCGAATCTGCCGCCTCTGCCACTGGCAAAGCCCACGTTATAAAATCCCACCACAACGTTGGTGGTTTGCCCGAGGATATGCAGCTAAAACTGCTGGAACCGCTGCGTGAACTTTTTAAAGACGAAGTACGTAAGGTTGGACTGGAGTTGGGTCTGCCATATGACATGGTCTATCGTCATCCATTCCCGGGTCCGGGTTTGGGGGTAAGGATTCTGGGAGAAGTTAAAAAGGAATATGCGGACTTGCTCAGGGAGGCGGACGCGATCTTTATCGGAGAACTGCGTGCGGCTGGTTTGTATAACAAAGTCAGCCAAGCCTTTACGGTATTCCTGCCGGTTAGATCGGTTGGCGTAGTGGGTGATGCCCGCCGCTATGCTCACGTCGTGTCCTTACGAGCCGTTGAAACTATAGATTTTATGACCGCTCGCGCGGCGCACCTTCCCCATGAGTTTTTGGATCGCGTAGCGAGCCGAATTATCAATGAAATACCAGGCATCTCCCGTGTGACTTTGGATATTTCCAGCAAACCTCCCGCGACCATTGAGTGGGAATAGGTGAGCGGGGCTAGGTGAGTGACATTAGGGCGGGCAATGCCCGACGATATTGATTTAAAGCTAGTTGAGCAGCTCGCTCAGCGCCTCTTGCGATGCGAATACCAGCTATCCACAGCTGAATCCTGCACAGGTGGAGGCATAGGCTATCGTTTAACGGCAGTGCCCGGCAGCTCCCTTTGGTACCTCGGGGGCTACATTACTTATTCCAATCAAGCAAAGATTCGAGATATCGGTGTCAAACCAAAAACTCTCGAGACCTATGGCGCTGTTAGTGAACAAGTTGCTATCGAAATGGCGCTTGGATGCGCAAAAACCAGTGGATCTGACTTGGCCATTTCGGTCACGGGCATAGCCGGACCAGAGGGTGGCTCGCGTGATAAACCCGTGGGTACCGTATGTTTTGGCTGGGTACTGAGGGGGCAATCAGTTTCCGAAACGATCTTTTTTGATGGTGACCGCGAAACTGTGAGAGTGCAAACTATCCGACATGCTTTGGAAGGTATGATTAAATTATTAGAGAAATTTTCTAACTAGGGCTAGTCAAGAAGACAAAAATCAATTACTGTTCGTTTATACAGTACTTTTGATCTAACGAGGAAATTCAAATGGATGCAAATAAAGAGAAAGCTTTAGCGGCCGCTCTGGGACAAATTGAACGTCAGTTCGGCAAGGGCACGGTAATGCGAATGGGCGATGGACTGCGCGACAAAATTCCTTTTTATTCGACGGGTTCACTAGGGCTGGATATTGCACTGGGTATCGGTGGTTTGCCGCAGGGTCGGGTTGTTGAGATTTATGGACCTGAAAGCTCTGGCAAAACTACCTTGACCTTAAGTGCCATTGCGCAAGCTCAGAAAACTGGAGCAACCTGCGCTTTTATCGATGCCGAGCATGCTCTCGACCCACTTTATGCTGAAAAGCTGGGAGTTAATGTTGATGACCTCATTATTTCTCAGCCCGATACCGGAGAGCAGGCACTAGAGGTTACTGAGATGTTGGTGCGCTCTGGTGCTGTTGATGTGGTGGTTATCGACTCCGTAGCGGCTTTGGTACCTAAAGCTGAAATCGAAGGAGATATGGGTGATTCCCATGTTGGCCTTCAGGCCAGATTGATGTCACAAGCGTTGCGTAAACTAACCGGAACGATCAAACAAACCGGTTGCCTCTGCATCTTTATCAACCAAATCCGTATGAAGATTGGTGTAATGTTTGGTAGTCCCGAAACCACCACAGGTGGTAATGCGCTGAAATTCTATTCCTCTGTTCGCTTGGATATTCGCCGCATCGGTGCGGTTAAGGAGGGAGAGGAAATTACCGGCAACGAGACTCGAGTTAAGGTAGTTAAAAATAAGGTCGCCCCTCCCTTTAAACAGGTCGAGTTCCAAATTCTTTACGGGAGTGGAATCAACCGATCCGGAGAAATTATTGATCTGGGTGTTAAGTATGGGTTTATTGAAAAGTCCGGTGCTTGGTATGCCTATGAGGGTAATAAAATTGGCCAAGGTAAGGCTAATTCCGGAAACTATTTGCTGGAAAATCCCGAGCTAATGGAATCGCTTGAGACTCGCATTAGAGATGCAGCTATGGGCGTTGTTGTGGAGGAGAGTTCGGAAAATGTTGTTGAACTCAAACCAACCAATGCGGCCGATGAGCCTGAACAACCCCTGAGCGATACAGAGCAATCTCTAGAGCAAAATTAGTCTTCTAGTAAAAAAACAGGCAAAAAAAGAGCCCGCCCCCCAGTTCCATCTGGCGGAGCGGGCATTGCTACGTCCCTGTTCAGCAGTATCCATACCGCTTTCCATCGACTGGCCGTGTCGATGTTCGCTAATTTACTGATGTCTCCCGAGTACGTCACCTGTCCTAAAGGACAGGTCGAATCCGTTGCCTTTGGCAAGTTCGCTTCTGTGTCTTAATATGCCCTAAGTTATAAGGAGATTGAATTGGGCAAAGAAGAGGCCGAACTGTTATCCAAGTCAGATCTAGAGATCTTGCTCGATATTGTTAATCAAGCACTTCTGGTGAATTGCGGCGAACAGCTCAAGGAACTATGGCCACGTATTGCCGATTTTGTCGATCTGGATGGAGGGATATTTGGGGTTTCTAAGGTTCAGACCAAAGAGAGCGGGGTGCAATTTGATCTAGTCACTTTTGGAATTGATCCAGATTGGCTGGAGGACTATCGACTATCCCAGCTGGTTGAGCAAGACCCACTAGTTTTAGCTGCTCTGCAGTCTGGTCATCCTATATCCTGGCGAGATGCTTCAAAGTTAGCGCTAAAAATCGATGCAAAGGCCTTCCGCAATAGTAATTTTCGAAAGCATGCACGAGATACCGGATTGCAAAATGGGTATATTTTTAGCAAGCGCTCTCGATATCTTAATCAGGCTATAGCTGTAACAGCAGTTACTACTGGTAGTCGCCTTATGAGCGCGCAACAGTGCCTAATACTGAAAATTTTGTTGCCTCATTTAAACGAAATTCTTATTCGTCAGGGTTTTTCGAGTGCGCCTCAACTTTCTTCGCGAGAGAGTGAAGTGCTTCGATGGGCTGCGGCTGGAAAATCGAATTGGGAAGTCTCACGAATACTGAATATTTCTGAGAGGACGGTTAAATTTCACTTGCGCAATATATACCGGAAGCTCGGAGTTAATAACCGCTCTCATGCTGTTGCAGAAGCTTTGCGATTGGGAGCGGTCAATCTGGAATAAAGTATGTCCACCCTCAGCTGCTTTTTTTGGATGCCCAGAAATTAATGTCTGTGGAACCCTTACAACCTGAGACCGACACCCCTAGGCGTCTTTATATTCCGGCGTTAGATGCTTTTGGCCTGTTCAGCGGCGTTCCCGATGTAGGTAGCAGGTGATAGCTCTATAAGCCGGGTTTTGGCTTCATCTGGGATATCCAGTGTTTCAACAAAAGCTCTAATCTGTTCGGCGTCCAAACGCTGCCCCCTAGTTAGATCCTTGAGTTTTTCATAGGCGCCATCGATTTGATAACGCCGCATCAGGGTCTGAATGGGCTCAGCCAAAACTTCCCAATTATTATTTAGGTCTCTGGCTAGACTTTCGGAATTGATCTCCAATTTGGTTAACCCCTTAAGCAGCGACTGCCACCCGATCAGACAATAGGCCATCGCTGCACCTTGATTTCTGAGCACGGTTGAATCTGTGAGGTCGCGCTGCCACCGGGAGATTGGTAATTTTTCTGCAAGGTGACCAAGCAGTGCGTTCGCCATGCCAAGATTGCCCTCCGAATTTTCAAAATCGATAGGATTAACTTTATGCGGCATTGTCGATGAGCCGACTTCGCCCGCAATGACACGCTGCTTGAAGTAGCCAATAGAAATATATCCCCAAATATCCCGATCTAGGTCAATCAGGATGGTATTGATACGACTGAGGCATTGGCTAAGTTCAGCGACACCATCGTGAGGTTCGATTTGCGTGCTATAGGGCAGCCAAGTTAAGCCCAAGGATTCAACAAAGTCTTTGGCGTGCGCAGCCCAGTCTGTGTCCGGATAGGCGGATAGATGGGCGTTGTAGTTGCCTACAGCTCCGTTAATTTTCCCTAGTACTTCAACTGTGTTGAGCTGCGCTAACTGACGCCGTAGTCGATAGACCACATTAGCCAGTTCTTTTCCTAGAGTAGTGGGTGAGGCGGCTTGTCCGTGAGTGCGCGCGAGCATAGGCATATCCGCATAGCTGTGGGCCTGTTCCACGAGATCTTGTTCAATCTTGTTCAAGGTTTCCAGAAGTAGCGCTCGACCACGGGAAACCATAAGCCCATAGGAAAGGTTGTTGATGTCTTCCGAGGTACATGCAAAATGAATAAATTCGCTAGCGTTTTTTAACTCATCGATGGCAGAGATTTGCTCACGAATAAAATACTCTATTGCTTTTACATCGTGATTGGTTGTGCGTTCTATTTCTTTAACACGCTCGGCACTCTTGAGATCAAAATCATCAACCAGTGAATCCAGATGCTTAACCGCTGCGCCGCTGAAATGGGGCAGGTCTGGGATGCTGGCATTGGCGGAAATTGACTGCAGCCAGCGCACCTCAACTTCAACACGAGCTCGGATTAGGCCGTATTCGCTGAAGATTTCGCGTAGTGGCTGAGTTTTGGAGGCGTATCGTCCGTCAATTGGAGAAATAGCTGTTAATTCAGATAGATGCATTGTTTATCTCAAGTAATATATAAGGCTAGTCTTGCCGTAATTCTTTTGCCAAGTCACGAATATTTGCCTTACGAAGTATAAAGTCAAATTTGGATCCGCCTTGCTGCTGCCACAGCAATGCAAAGCGTAACGCACAAAAGAGTGTGCCACGTATTTTTTGTGCTACCAGAGGCTGACGCAAATAACCTTGACTACCTTGCACCTGAATACGAAAGGGCAGTGTACTGGCGGTTTTTTCGTAGAGCGAGCCAATTTCCAGCAATTTGTCATCCAGTAATTTATGCGCTGCAATGCGGGGTAATTCCTCACCCAATACCGCCACTAAATCCCTTCGTTTCATAAATTGCTGCATCAATTGAATGCTCTGCAAGGTATAAATTAGAAGTCTTTTATCAATTTCCGAATTGGCTTGAGACAGAGTGGCCAAGAGTTGCAAACCTGGCGTAAAGGAAGGGTTTGCTTGCAGAGCTTGAATGCTGCTATCTGGATCTCTATCCAAAAAGACGGAAACAAAAAATTGTAGCCGTTCGGTGTCAGCGTCCCCGCTGGTTGCAAACTGATCGACCAAGGCGGAACAGCTTGCGATTCCTGCGAGCGCTCTGAGTCGCTCTGGAGTATAGGAGTTTCCAAGCATCTAGTTGGTCATGTCTTCAATAACGCCACCACCTAAGCAATGGCTATCTCGATAAAGAACTGCGTATTGTCCAGGGGTGATGGCGCGCTGCGGCTCTTCGAATTTGATAGTCCAACTGCCATCCTTTGCTCGGCTGACTTTGCAGGCTTGATCAGCTTGGCGATATCGTGTTTTGCAACCCAATGTCTCCTCTTCAGAGGGTGCGACGCCCTCTATAAAATAGAACTCTTTACAGCTGAGTTGGGTCTTAAACAGGCTCGGGTGCTCACCCTGAGCAATCTGTAAAACATTGCGTTCAACGTCTTTTCCTGCCACGTACCAAGGTTCATCAGGCCTGTTCGCGACGCCGCCAACCCCAAGTCCTTGCCGCTGGCCATAGGTGTAATACATTAGGCCTTCGTGCTGACCTACAGGCTGACCGTCTATGGTTTCAATCTCTCCGGGCTGCGCCGGAATATAGGTTTTAAGGAAGTCTCTAAATCGTCGTTCACCGATAAAGCAGATACCCGTGCTGTCTTTCTTCTCACTATTTTCAAATTGATTTTCACGGGCGATGTGGCGAACTTCTGGTTTTTCAATTTCACCCAGAGGAAACAATACCTTGTTGAATGCGGATTGGCTTACGGCATGCAGGAAGTAGCTTTGATCTTTATTTTTATCTAATCCTTTATGCAGTTGGACAGAATTATTTTCGCTGCGAAGCGCACGAGCGTAGTGACCTGTGGCGATATAGTCTGCGCCAAGCATTTCAGCGTACTCCAAGAATACTTTGAATTTTATTTCGCTGTTGCAAAGCACATCGGGGTTGGGTGTGCGCAGTGCTCGGTATGCTTCGAGAAAATATTCAAACACATTGTCCCAGTATTCTGCAGCAAAATTTGCCGTTTGCAGTTCAATACCTAGTCTTTCACAAACTCGGGAGGCATCTTCCAAGTCCTGAATGGCGGTACAGTATTCTGTGCCGTCATCTTCATCCCAGTTCTTCATAAAGAGGCCTTCTACTTGATAGCCTTGATCAAGCAGTAGGCGAGCGGTTACAGACGAATCCACACCGCCGGACATGCCTACAATTACTTTTGATCGATCTGGGAAGGCGCTTGGCATTTTTCAGATGGTTTAGTTTGGGTGGCGCTGAGTTTGGCGGAGCGCCATTCTAGGCGTTTTCCTCAATCATTTCTAAGGGATATCTTGTGCCGCTGAGAAAGCGGTGCACGTCTTTGTCGACCAATGCGCTTCGATGATTATCTCGAGCAAGAATTTCTTCTGGAGTCATCCACACAGCACGTTCAATATCTTTGTCCAATTCTCCAGAAGGTTGTTGCTCTAGACAGGTTGCCATAAAACTAACTCGATAGTAGGTAATACCATTGGCAGCCTTGTTTATTGAGATGCCGAGCAGCGACTCCAGCTTCACTCTATAGCCAGTTTCTTCAAGAGTTTCTCTTAGTGCTGCAGCCGTGAGACTCTCGCCGGGTTCTACATGGCCGGCGGGTTGATTTAGAACAAGCCTGCCTTGATCCTTTTCTTCTACCATCAAAAGATGTCCATCGCGAAAACAGCTAACGGCTACGGTGAGGTGAATTTGCTCGGGCATAATTTGCTTTCCAAGTTGGGCTAAGATTCTTCAGGGACGCGGCTTGTCAATTACAATTGGCAAGAGCTTTACTGTAGAATTCCCGCACTCAAAAGTACACCAGCCAAGCCGCTTTGTAGAGGCAGCTAGACTGGAAAAATAATACGTTTTAAGACGAACAGCATTCTGACAACAATACTGAGGAAGAAAGTACCCGTGTCTAGCTCAAAGATTATATATACCAAAACTGACGAGGCGCCTGCGCTGGCAACCTATTCTTTGTTACCTATTATCAGGGCATTTGCGGGAGCCGCAAATATCGAAGTGGAAACAAGTGATATCTCTCTGGCGGGACGGGTATTGGCAAATTTTCCTGATCATCTAGAGGATGATCAGAAAGTTCCGGATACGCTGGCAGAGCTCGGAAAATTAACACTCGATCCTCATGCCAACATTATCAAATTACCCAATATTAGCGCCTCAATTCCACAATTAAAGACGGTTATCGCCGAGCTCCAGTCCAAGGGCTTCAATGTGCCTGATTTTCCAGAGGATCCTTCCACCGATGACGAAAAAGAGCTGCGCGAACGCTACGGTAAAGTGTTGGGAAGCGCAGTGAATCCAGTTCTTCGTCAAGGCAACTCCGATCGACGCGCACCTTTGGCGGTTAAAAACTACGCCAAAAAACATCCTCACCGTATGGGTAAATGGAGCATGGCTTCACAAACTCATGTCGCTCATATGAATCGCAAGGGTGATTTTTTCTCAAGTGAAAAATCTACCGTTGTCGACAAGGCCGGCAATGTGCGCATTGAATTTGTTGATAAAGAAAGCGGTGATGTAACAGTGCTAAAGCCGGAGACAGCTCTTTTGGCGGGCGAAGTTATTGATGGCATGTTTATGAGCAAAAAAGCGCTTTGTGAGTTTTTTGAAGCGCAGATTGAAGATGCCAAGGAAACCGGACTGTTGTGGTCGCTGCACGTGAAAGCAACCATGATGAAAGTATCTCACCCTATCGTCTTTGGTCATGCTGTAAAGGTTTTCTACAAAGACCTATTTGAAAAATATGCGGACCTTTTTGATCAATTGGGTGTAAACCCCAACAATGGATTAGGCAACGTTTACGACAAGATACAAAGCTTACCGCTGTCGAAACAAGACGAGATAAAGAGTGATATCAATGCCTGTTATCTAAATCGCCCGCCCATTGCGATGGTGGATTCCGACAAGGGGATTTCAAATTTGCATGTTCCCAGTGACGTTATTGTTGATGCTTCGATGCCGGCAATGATTCGTGAATCGGGAAAAATGTGGGGGCCTGATAGCAAGCTTCATGATACTAAAGCGGTGATTCCGGAAAGTACTTACGCTGAGATCTATCAGGAGGTAATTAACTTCTGTAAAACTCATGGCGCATTTGATCCTACAACCATGGGCACTGTTCCCAACGTCGGACTGATGGCGCAAAAAGCTGAGGAATACGGCTCTCACGATAAGACATTTGAGATGAAAGCTGACGGCACCATGCGTGTCGTTGATGATGCAGGCAAAGTACTTCTTCAGCATGAAGTGGAACTGGGTGATATATGGCGCATGTGTCAAACCAAAGACGAACCCATTCGCGACTGGGTGAAATTGGCTGTTACACGAGCTCGCCTGTCCGGTATGCCAGCTGTATTTTGGCTGGATGACGAGCGAGCCCATGACGCGCAGCTGATCAAGAAGGTGAATACCTATTTGGCTGACCACGATACCGTAGGTCTAGAAATAATGACTAAGTCTCCGGTCAGGGCTATTCGCTACACAATGGAGCGATTGATTCGAGGGCTGGATACCATATCGGTTACAGGCAATGTGCTTAGGGATTATTTAACGGATTTGTTCCCCATTATGGAGCTTGGAACAAGTGCCAAGATGCTTTCTATCGTGCCGCTGATGGCTGGTGGCGGATTGTTTGAAACCGGAGCTGGAGGTTCTGCTCCAAAACATGTTCAGCAGTTTTTGGAAGAAGGGCATTTGCGTTGGGACTCTCTAGGAGAATTTCTCGCCTTGGCGGTATCTTTAGAGCATGTCGCCATCAAAGAGTCCAATGCAAAGGCAAAAGTGCTTGCCGATAGTTTAGATCTGGCAACTGAACAGCTGCTGGAGGCTGGTAAATCTCCTCTACGAAAAGTGGGTGAACTAGATAACCGCGGCAGCCACTTCTATCTATGCCTTTATTGGGCGCGGGCTTTGGCTGCACAAGATGAGGAAGTCGAGCTAAAGACAAAATTTGCAGCTCTTGTGGAGCAACTGGAGGCGGCAGAAAAGACAATCGTTCAGGAAATCAATGCGTCACAGGGCAAACCCACAGATATCGGGGGTTATTACCTTGCAAATGACGATCTAGCGATACAGGCAATGCGTCCCAGCGAGACGCTAAATAGCGCGCTTGAAAGTCTAGGCGAGCTCTGAAATAGAAAAGGCGCCTAGGGCGCCTTGCTACTCAGCTTTCTGCTTCGGCGGCTTCCAGTTCCGGATTATCGGCGAGTTCGCCGCCTTGACCCTGATCAGAATTTTGCTCCTCAATCTGGTCCAAGGGTGCAATATTTTCAGCATGCTGACCCTTGTCACCGTCGACAAGCTCAAAAGAGACTGACTGTCCCGCCTTTAGGGTGCGATAGCCATCCATAGTGATTGCGGAATAGTGTGCAAACACATCTACTTCGCTATCGGTTGGAAGAATAAATCCATAACCCTTGGCGTTGTTAAACCACTTTACTGTTCCGGTCGGCATATCTATGACCCCCCAATCCGGTTGACCATTTTGTATTTTGGGCAGGTTTTGCATGGTCGAACAAACCGCCCTGATGGAAAAAATGGACGAGAAAGCCTTTTATGTCAAGATTTTGCCCTGATATTGGTAAATACTTATGCAAAGAAGGTGCCGATTAAATTGTGTATGAGTTGTCATTTTTGAGGCGGTAGCAAAGCGGTCAGCATGGGTTAGAATCCATATAAGAGGTATTACAGCAATAAATATGTCCGACAATCCCGATCAAAGTGATTTACATGCCGATGGTGGGCTTTTACTTGAGGAGGCAAAGCCGAAGCTAAAGCGGCCAGCGCTTTATAAGGTAGTAATTCTTAACGACGACTACACTCCTATGGAGTTTGTCGTAGAAATACTTGAGCACTTTTTTTCTATGAATCGTGAGAAAGCAACTCAAATAATGCTAACGATACATACACAGGGTAAAGCCGCAGTCGGAATATTTCCGCGCGATATTGCCGAGACCAAATCGCATTCCGTAAACCTTTACGCGCGAGAACACGAACACCCGCTGTTGTCTGATATTGAACCGGCGACCGATGGTGAGGAGGAGTAAACAACTGTGCTGAGCAGAGACTTAGAACTATCTCTAAATATGGCCTTTCAGGACGCTCGAAATCGCGGCCATGAGTTTATGACCGTTGAGCATCTGCTGTTGGCTTTATTGGATAATCAGGCTGCCACTGATGTGCTGAGAGGTTGTGGCGCGGATCTATTTTCGCTGCGAGACAATCTGTCCGAGTATATCGAGACAACAACGCCTGTTGTGGATGACGAAACCGCTGAGCAAGAGGTTCAACCCACGCTGGGCTTCCAGCGAGTGCTGCAGCGTGCCATTTTCCATGTGCAATCCTCCGGGCGTGAGGAGTGTACTGGCGCTAACGTTCTGGTTGCGATTTATAGTGAATCAGATAGCCAGGCCGTTTATTTCTTGAAGTCTCAAGATATTAATCGGATTGATATTGTGAACTTCATTAGCCATGGCAGCTCAGCTACGGGTGAGGTCTCACCACTTGAAGACGGTCATGTTGATGAGGAAACTTCAGATTCTCCCTCTAAAAGGCCATTGGATGAATTTGCTACAAATCTGAATGAACAAGCTCGCAATGACGAAATCGATCCGCTTATTGGCCGTTTGCATGAGGTCGAGCGGGTATCCCAAATATTGGCGCGGCGGCGTAAAAATAATCCCCTGCTTGTCGGCGAATCTGGAGTGGGTAAAACAGCGATAGCTGAGGGTCTGGCTAGATTGATAGTCGATGATGATGTGCCGGATCTGTTAAAAGAAAGTACTGTCTATGCCTTGGATTTGGGCGCGCTCCTGGCTGGTACAAAATACCGCGGCGACTTCGAAAAAAGGTTCAAGGGCGTTTTATCGGATTTAATCGCAGAGCCGAAATCAATACTCTTTATTGACGAGATCCATACCATTATTGGAGCGGGCGCAGCATCCGGTGGTGTGATGGACGCCTCGAATCTTCTTAAGCCGGTATTGACCTCTGGCAAGATCCGCATTATTGGTTCGACCACCTATCAGGAATACCGCGGTATCTTTGACAAAGATCGAGCGCTCTCAAGACGCTTTCAGAAAGTTGATATTCCGGAACCTTCGGTTGAAGACAGTATTGCCATTCTTAAGGGGTTGCGGTCGCGCTTCGAAGAACACTACGGTTTAAGGTATTCCGACGGTGCAATCGAAAGCGCAGTGAAGCTGGCTTCCCGTCATATAACGGATCGGTTTTTGCCGGACAAAGCGATCGATGTGATCGACGAAGCAGGGGCTTATCAATCCCTACAGGATGAGGCTTCGCGTAAAGAGGTGATTGAAGCGGTGGATGTCGAGCGTGTGGTTAGCAAGGTAGCGCGAATTCCGGAAAAGAGTGTTTCCAGTTCAGACAAAGAGCAGCTGCGCAATCTGGGTGAAAAATTGAAGATGGTGGTCTTTGGTCAGGATGAGGCAATCGATTCATTGGCTACGGCCATAAAACTATCGCGCGCCGGATTAAAGGGTAGCGACAAGCCTATTGGCTCCTTTCTGTTTTCAGGGCCGACAGGTGTGGGTAAAACCGAAGTTACAAAACAGCTGGCCAATGTTTTGGGAATCGAGTTATTACGCTTCGATATGTCGGAATATATGGAGCGCCACACGGTGTCCAGGCTAATAGGTGCACCCCCGGGTTATGTGGGTTTTGATCAGGGCGGATTGTTGACGGACGCGGTCACCAAGCATCCCCACTGTGTTGTACTTCTCGATGAAATTGAGAAAGCACATCCCGAAGTGTTTAACCTGCTTCTCCAGGTGATGGATCATGGAACTCTGACAGACAACAATGGGCGCAAGGCAGATTTCCGCAATGTGATCTTGGTCATGACAACCAATGCTGGAGCTGAACTTATGGCTCGCGCATCAATTGGCTTCACTGAGCAGAATCACCAATCCGATGGCATGGAGGCAATCAAAAAATCGTTCACGCCAGAGTTTCGCAATCGACTAGACGCCATCGTTCAGTTTTCTGCACTGCATATTGATGTGATTAAAACTGTCGTGGACAAATTTTTGGTTGAGTTGCAGGCGCAGCTAGATGAAAAACAAGTTCAGATCGAAGTTGATGAAGAAGCTAGGTCCTGGCTGGCAGAGCAGGGCTACGATGACAAAATGGGCGCTCGCCCGATGGCCCGTGTTATCAGCGAAAAAATTAAGAAGCCGCTAGCCGAGCAGCTTCTCTTTGGAGAACTTTCTGAAAATGGCGGTATTGTTTCAGTATCGCTGGAAGATGGAGAGATCAAACTTAGTTATGAATCTCACCAAAGCAAAAAAGAATTGGTAGAAGTTTAAGACTCCCGAAAATACTGCAGCAGATTTAGCTGCGCCAGCTCATCTGGATCGAAAAGTAATTCTGCCTTTGGTGAGGTCGTAAGGAGTCATCTCGACCTTCACCTTGTCTCCGGTGAGAATGCGAATATAGTTTTTACGCATCTTGCCGGAGATGTGAGCGATGATCACATGATCGTTTTCTAACTTAACCTTGAAGGTCGTGTTGGGAAGAGAGTCGATAACCTCTCCTTCAAACTCAATTACATCATCTTTTGCCATTCAATAAACAACCTGTCTCTTTTGGAAGGTGGCGCATTTTGCCATCAGTGGCACAGAATCAAAAGGGCATAGTTCGCCAATTGCCTTTTTCCAGCAGTTCACAGGGCCGAAATCGGTTTTTGTAGTTCATTTTGTGTGATTCTTTAATCCAATACCCCAGATACAGATAGGGCAGGCCGAGTCGTCGAGCGATATCGATTTCCGCCAAAATTGCGTAACTTCCCAAACTCCGGTCACTTTCGTCCGGATCAAAGAAACTATAAATTGCAGAAAGCCCGTTTGGAAGAAAATCACACACCGCAACCATAATCAGTTTGTCGGTACGGAATTCGATAAAGCGTGCCCATTCGGGAGCGCTGCAAATAAAATTTTCGAACTGAGTGCTATCCGGAGGATACATATCGCCATCTTGGTGGCGTCGCAAAATGTATCTTTCATATAGATCAAAATAACTGGCGGCATCAGGTCCGGCTTGAATGCTGAGTTTCAGAGCAGCATTTTTCTTGAGTATGCGCTTTTGCGATTTGCTGGGTGAAAATTCCTTGGTCAGAACTCTTAACGGCTTGCATTCATCACAGTTTTCACATCGTGGCCGGTAAAAGTGCGCACCACTGCGACGGAACCCCGCGTCATTGATGGCTTGATAGCCTTGTAGGCTAATATTTTCTTCAGGAGCGACAAATTCAGTAGTAGCAATAGCATCTTTGAGATAGCTGCAGCTATGAGATTCGGTTCGTAGTAGTTGAATGGTGGTGGCTTCGTTCATCTATAGAGTTCACTGCATTACATTGCTCTTTTCGACCAGAGGATGCTAACTCAAATTGGGGTTGAATGTCCGCGGCCAATCAATTTCTTCATCTCTCGCTTCGCTGAGTAGCTCTGTGTAATCAGTGCGGCTAATGGAGTGGGAACCAAGGGAGCGCAAATGTGCTGTTTCAAATTGGCAATCGATTAGCGCAAAACCTTTACTGAATAAAGTATCGGCGAGACTAAGAAATGCGAGTTTGGAAGCGTTTGTTTTGGAATGAAACATGGATTCGCCGCAAAAAACCTTGCCCACAGCAACACCGTACAGTCCACCAACCAAGCTTTGCTTGTGCCAGACTTCCAGCGAGTGAGCTAAGCCGATGCGGTGGAGCTCTGTGTAGGCATCAATCATCTCGTCTGTAATCCAGCGATCCGAATTTTCCTGACGGGCGCACGCCGCGATAACTGATGCAAAATCTCGGTCTGTGGTGATTTCGTAATCCATTGACTTGGCCAATTTGAGCATGCTCTTTGACCAGTGTTGGTGACCGGGTTGCACAACTTCGCGAGGGTCGGGTGACCACCAAAGAATGGGGCTGTATTGATCGTACCAGGGGAAGATAGCCTGCCGGTATGCTTGCAGAAGCATATTTGCAGAGAGGTATCCTCCGACGGCGAGCAATCCGTTTGGTTCGGCTTCCGCTGATTCAACCGCTGGAAATACCGGATAATCTGGATTCAGATGGAAGGCTGGCACGACTTTCCTAGTTCATCTAGCTCGGATTAGATAAAAATAGATCAGCTATCCAAATATTTCTCGGCGTCTAGAGCTGCCATGCAGCCAGCCCCGGCTGAAGTAATGGCCTGTCGATAAATGTGATCGCTAACGTCACCTGCCGCAAAAACTCCGTCAATACTGGTTTGAGTGGCATTGCCTTCGAGCCCGCTTTGGATTTTTAGGTAGCCATCTTTCATATCCAGCTGACCAGCAAAGATATCGGTATTGGGTTTGTGTCCAATGGCGATAAAGACGCCCTGCAAGTCAATATCCTGGGTGGTGTCGTCTCCGGTACTTTTTATTCGAATTCCGGTTACGCCCGCGTCATCCCCGAGCACTTCCTGCAACTGATTGTTCCAGAGAATTGTGACATTGCCATTCTTCTCTTTTTCAAAGAGTCGATCTTGCAGGATTTTTTCTGCGCGCAAAGAGTCACGTCGGTGAATCAGCACAACTTCACTGGCCAGATTTGAGAGGTAAAGGGCTTCCTCGACTGCCGTATTACCGCCACCAATCACCGCAACCTTTTGATCGCGATAGAAAAAGCCGTCGCAAGTGGCACATGCACTTACGCCGCGGCCCTGAAATTTTTCTTCAGATTCCAATCCCAGGTACATTGCTGAAGCACCTGTGGCAATAATTAGAGCGTCGCAGCTGTAGGATTCCGCTCCTTTGAGTAGAAAGGGTCTCTGGCTCAGATCTACCTCTTCGATATGATCAAAGATGATCTCGGTACCAAATCGCTCAGCATGAGCCTGCATGCGCACCATCAGATCCGGGCCTTGCAGACCCTCAACGTCCCCTGGCCAGTTGTCTACCTCGGTAGTAGTCGTCAATTGACCACCCTGTTGCATACCGGTGATAACAACTGGATTGAGGTTTGCTCGTGCGGCATACACCGCTGCGGTATAGCCGGCTGGTCCTGAACCGAGAATGATAAGTCGATGGTGTTTGCTGCTCATTTAGCTATTTTCCAAATCTATATTGATGAATTCGATGCGCATGATATGTGGTCAGATGGCAAAGAAACAATCGTGATGGCTATTATTAAGTATTGAAGATGCAAATCACCTCGCAGACGGCGATAATAGGGAAGTTCAAATAAGCTTAGATATTGGGAATCGATTGAGTAAATCAGAGAAGGCGAAATCCGCAGCTGTGACCGATGATCGCACTAATCGAATTTTGCGTGAAGGCGCTCTTATTCTTTGGGCGGTACTGGCGATCTTTCTATTGGTGGCCCTGCTAACTTACGATACTCAAGACCCCGGCTGGTCCCGAACCAGCGGTTCTGCAGATTTGCAAAACGCCGGCGGCGCTTTAGGCGCTTGGTTGGCGGACATCTTACTGGTGATCTTTGGCTACCTAGCCTATCTGCTCCCTTTTTTGGTGGCGCATCGCGTCTGGAAAGTTTTTAGATCCCATACTACCTCCAAAAAATCCTTTGATTGGCCTCTAGCCTCGCTTCGTACTTTAGGTTTTGTATTGATAATGACCTGTGGTTGCGGCATTACCTATCTAAATCATCTCGGTGGGAGCTCTCTACCACAGGGGGTCTCTGGTATTGTTGGAGAGCAAGTTGGGGAAGCTTCTTACAACATATTAGGGCTCTACGGATCTAATCTGGTGCTTCTCGCTGCGCTTCTCTTTGGCATTACGCTTTTTACCGGGCTGTCGTGGTTGAAGTTATTTGACAATACAGGACGTGCAGCAATTTACCTTTGGAATCGCGCTTGTTTTCAGGTGCAGATTATTAAGGGTCGCTTAGCAGAAAAGCGCGAACGCAAAGCAGCTCAAGACAAGCGTGAAAAATCTTTAGAGACGCACAAAGAAAAAACCGCCAAGCGGGTCGCACCCAAAATACAGGCGCCACCAGCAAAACCCAAGACCTCCGAGCGCGCTCAGAAAGAAAAACAATCGTCTCTATTCCAAGAAGCCGGTGCCAATAGCTTGCCGACAATTGGGCTATTAGATCCAGCCCGTGAGGAGGATAAACGCGGATTCTCCGAAGAGTCACTCGAAGCAATGTCGAGATTGCTGGAACTGAAGTTACTCGATTTTGGAGTTGAGGCTGAGGTAGTGGCTGTATTGCCGGGCCCCGTAGTAACACGTTTTGAGATCCAACCGGCCGCTGGCACAAAGGCAAGCAAGATAACTAATCTCGCTCGTGATTTGGCGCGTTCTCTAGCGGTAGTAAGCGTTCGAGTTGTGGAAGTTATTCCCGGTAAATCGGTTATTGGTATTGAGGTACCAAATGAAAATCGCGAAATTGTGCGGCTCAGCCAAGTAATTTCCTCAAGTGAATACGAAGATTCCAAATCCAAGCTGACACTTGCGCTGGGCCATGATATTTCGGGATCGACAGTGACCGCCGATCTGGCTCGAATGCCGCATTTGCTCGTTGCCGGTACCACAGGTTCAGGTAAATCGGTGGCGGTTAATGTCATGCTGCTAAGTTTGCTCTACAAATCTACACCGGAGGATGTGCGACTAATCCTAGTGGATCCAAAAATGCTTGAGCTTGCGGTTTACGAAGGCATTCCGCATCTGCTGACACCCGTCATAACCGACATGAAGGACGCTGCCAATGGTCTGCGTTGGTGTGTTGGTGAAATGGAGCGCCGCTACAAATTAATGGCGCAATTAGGCGTACGGAATTTGGCAGGATATAACCGTAAAGTTGAAGATGCCATTGCTGAGGGCACACCGATCAAGGATCCTTTATGGAAGCCAGATGAGGTTGTTGGGCTCGATCAGACACTCGCCGGAGAAGGGTATGAAGATGCTCCAGATCTTACCAAACTGCCTTGTATCGTAGTTGTTATCGACGAATTTGCCGACATGATGATGATTGTCGACAAGAAAAAAGTGGAGCAGCTTATTTCAAGGATTGCTCAAAAGGCCAGAGCAGCGGGTATCCATCTGATATTGGCAACACAGCGTCCATCCGTAGATGTGATCACAGGGCTGATAAAAGCCAACGTTCCAACTCGGATCGCTTTTCAAGTTAGTTCGCGTATCGATTCTCGAACCATATTGGATCAGGGTGGCGCTGAACAACTTCTTGGTCATGGCGACATGCTCTATTTACCGCCCGGACAAAATACCACTGTACGTGTTCATGGAGCCTTTGTAGACGATCACGAGGTGCATCAGGTGGTTGAGGCGTGGCGACAATTAGGTGAACCAGACTTTGTTGAGGGTATTACTGACGAAGAGACCACCAGATCAATTCCGGTGCCTGGCTGGACGGATCCTTCCGGTGAGGGGAATGCAGAGGATAGCGATGCACTTTATGACGAGGCCGTTGAATTTGTCTGTCAGTCAAGAAAGGCCTCTATCTCCTCGGTGCAACGCAAATTGCGTGTAGGCTATAACCGAGCAGCAAGACTTATCGAAGCCATGGAAGCGGCGGGTGTGGTCACGGAGATGCAGCCCAATGGAAATCGTGAAGTAATCGCACCGGCCCCCCGAGACTAGGAAAGAGAATATCCAAGTGCAAAGTATGCAAAGTAAGAAAAGTCGGGTATTGCAGATGGGCTGCTTCCTAAGTTGTTTATTGTCTGCAGTTCCTGCGATCTCAACTGAGTCAATCGACCTTCTCAATGGAATTAGTTCGGCGTCCGGAAATTTTGAACAAATAGTTCGCGAACAAGATGGCTATGTTATTGATCGGCAAACCGGTGTATTTGCGATTGAGCGTCCACGACTATTCCGCTGGCAGATTTCTGAACTGGATCAATTGTTAATAAGTGATGGCCAGCAGATCTATTTATATGACGAGCTATTCCAGCAGGTTATTGTTCGCGATTGGAGTTCGAACCCGGCAGTAAATCCGGCTGCAATTCTATTAGAGGATATCTATTTGGAGGAATGGGCAGCAGTGGAACAAGACGGACAGAATTACCACCTTACTCCATTGGAGAGCTTTGGTTCGATTCTGGATTTGCACTTGATCACGAATCAGGGCTTCCCGGAAATGCTCAGTATTGTCGACGCCACCGGACAGTTGACGGAAATTAGATTCACTCAGGTTGAGCTGGAGGTTGAGCACGAGGACAAACTGTTCGATTTTGAGATACCTGCCGGGGTTGAAGTGATTTATGAGTGAGGCTCCACTCAACATGCGGGTGTGCTCCGCGTGAGTATTTGGATATTCTGTGGTGTTGCTTTGGGCGGAGCGCTGGGTGCAAGCCTCAGGTATCTCGCAGTGCAATTGATAGAAACACCCTCTGGGTTTCCCATTGCGACTCTTCTGGTCAACATACTGGGGTCGTTTTTAATTGGAATCTGCTACGTCTTAATTATGGAAAAAGCCATGATCTCGGAAATGTGGCGACCAGTTCTAATGGCTGGATTTCTCGGCGGCCTTACCACCTTCAGTGCATTTTCCTTGGAAGCGGTTGCACTATTTGAGGATGGGCGCTGGCAGATGGCGATGACCTATATTGTGTTCAGTACGGTTTTCTGTATCGTGGCGGCTTTTTCGGGTATTCAATTTACCCGAGCACTTTAAGCTGAAAAATATCAGGAGTTGTAATGCTTGACCCCAGACTAGTGAGGCGAGAGCCTGAATTGGTCGCTGCCAAACTGGCAAAACGTGGATTCCACCTAGACTTGGAAAAGTTAGCTGCGCTTGAGGCAAAACGCCGCGAAGTGCAACTCGCGACTGAGAGCCTGCAGGCGGATCGAAATGCTCGCTCCAAGGCGATAGGAAAAGCCAAAGCAGCCGGTGAAGACGTCGCTCCACTTTTACAGGCAGTAGGAGAATTGGGGGATCAGCTAACAGAGGCAAAAGCTGACTTGGATGCAGTTCAGGAGGCACTGGAAGAACTTCTTTCAGGAGTGCCCAATATTCCTGACGATGAGGTTCCCGAAGGGAAATCCGAAGAAGACAATGTCGAAATTAGAACCTGGGGGCAGCCGCGCCAATTTGATTTCGAGATCAAAGACCACGTTGATCTCGGCAATCAGTTAGATCAGCTGGACTTCGAAACAGCTGCAAAAATAACGGGGTCTCGATTTGCCGTAATGCGTGAAGGCATAGCTCGTCTGCACAGAGGCCTAATCCAATTTATGCTCGATACCCATATCGAAGACCATGGCTACAAAGAGATTTATGTGCCATTTATTGTTAATGCCGATTCGCTCTATGGAACCGGTCAGCTGCCAAAGTTTGCTGAAGATCTGTTTAAGCTTGAGCACGAACAAGACTTTTATCTCATCCCGACTGCTGAAGTACCAGTAACCAACACCCTTAGAGATAGCATCTACGAAGCTGAGTTACCGCTTCAATACGTTTGTCATACACCCTGTTTCCGCAGCGAAGCCGGCAGTTATGGTCGAGACGTGCGCGGTATGATTCGTCAGCACCAGTTTGAAAAAGTTGAGCTTGTGCAATTTGTTGAGCCGGATCAGTCTGATTTGGCACTGGAAGCTTTGGTTGGCCACGCCGAGCGCATACTGCAATTACTTCAGTTGCCCTATCGTACGGTTATTCTTTGTGGCGGCGATATCGGTTTTGGAGCCGCACGAACCTACGATATTGAAGTTTGGCTGCCCTCTCAGGAGACTTACAGAGAAATATCCTCTTGTTCCAATTATCGAGATTTTCAGGCGCGAAGAATGCAGGCGCGCTTCCGCAACAAAGAAACAGGTAAACCGGAATTGCTGCATACGCTGAATGGCTCGGGTTTAGCGATTGGCCGAACGCTGATTGCGATCATGGAAAATTATCAGCAGGCAGATGGAAGTATTGTTATCCCCGATATTCTTCGTTCCTACATGCGTGGCATGACTCACATAGAGCCGTCCAGCTAGCTGCTGGTTATGAAATCTTTCCCGTTTTTCTTCAAGCTTCGAGACCTTCCCTGTCTTGTTGTCGGCGGGGGTGAAGGTGCTCGGCACAAAGCCAGCTTGCTTTTAAAAGCTGGTGCAAAAATAACTCTTGTTACAGAAAGCTTGCACCCCTCCACAGAACAGCTGCTCAAGGATACTGAAATAGATCATCTTCCCAAAAGTTATCAGCCTGATCAGTTAGAAGGTCAAAGACTGGTTATCGCGGCTGCCGATGAGGATATAAATAGGCAAATTGCCAATGATGCGAGGGCCAGAGGCATTTTTGTGAATGCGGTAGATATGCCGGAAATCAGTGACTTCTATTTTCCATCTATTGTTGATCGCGATCCCATAACTGTTGCGATAGGCAGCAATGGCTCGTCGCCGGTATTGGTGCGGCATACCAGAGCATTGCTGGAAACCCACTTGCCCTCGGGTCTAGGTGCATTGGGTGGGTTGGTTTCGAAATTTCGTGACAGGGTCCGCGATGTTTTTCCCGATCTGGAATTGCGCAGACGTTTTTGGGACAAACACATCGGTGGTCAGACCGCTGAGCTGGTCTATAGCGGCAGAATTAGTGAAGCCAATCACAGAGTCGAATTGGACCTGAAAAATCCAGAAACGGCTTTGTCGAGGCAGCGAGGCGAGGTCTATCTGGTTGGGGCGGGTCCGGGAGATCCTGAATTGCTTACCTTCAAAGCACTGCGCCTTATGCAGCAGGCTGATGTTGTGCTCTATGACCGGTTGGTTTCCGACGAGATACTAAATCTGGTGCGCCGAGAGAGCGAATTGATAGCTGTTGGTAAGGGCCGAAACATTTACAGCATTACTCAAGAAAATATAAATGAGTCTCTGGCCAATTTGGCATTGGAAGGAAAACGTGTACTCCGACTCAAGGGAGGTGACCCTTTTATCTTTGGGCGCGGAGGAGAGGAGCTAGAGCATCTGGTAGAGCGAGGTATTCCTTTTCAGGTGGTGCCGGGCATCACAGCAGCTTCTGGCTGCGCCACCTATGCCGGTATTCCTCTAACCCATAGAGATCATGCTCAATCGGTAAGATTTATCACCGGACACCGCGTTGGCGGAGAGTTAAACTTTGATTGGGACGAGTTTATAAAAGCAGATCAAACACTTGTATTTTATATGGCACTCAATGGGTTAGAGTATATTTGTAATAAATTACTTGAAGCAGGAGTTGCACCCGATATGCCCATTGCTCTGGTGGAAAAGGGCACGCGCTCTGATCAAAGGGTATTTGTTTCAGATGTCACTAAGTTGCCAGAAATGGTGCGCAAGGCTGGTGCTGAGGCACCAACCCTGGTTATTGTCGGATCAGTAGTTAAGCTGCAAGCAAAGCTGAACTGGTGGGGTCAAGATTGCGGACCGAGAGACTCATTATGAACAACTTTGCTATTCGTACTTTTTTACCCTGCTTGGTTCTTTTGACCGGAATTGCGCCTTCGCTCTGTCAAGCCCAGCAATTGCAGGCAAAAGAAAACGCATTAGCTGGATGCCATATACGCGCGGAGCTGATCAATTTGGGAGAGCCGGTTTACTGGATTGATCTTGAACCCTGCAACAACCTCCTGGACGAATCCAGTGAAATTGAGCTCTCATCTCATGAGCTGCTTTCAGCTTTATTAAATAGAGCCATTCTGCTCGCCGAATTGACTGAATTCACAAGAGCTCGGGTTGATCTGGACCGGGCAAGTTTAATTGATCCTCTTTCAGCGTATATACAAATAAATCTGGGTTTGCTGAATCTACTGGAAAAAGAGTATGCGGACGCTATTGAAAATTTCAGTACAGCCTTGGAGTTAGAAGGTGCCAAGGCAATTGCTCTTTTCAATCGTGCTTTGGCTTACGGCTACGCCAATGAGCTAGATAAGGCAGCTGAGGATTTGCAAATGCTCAGGGCTGAATATCCTCAGGAATTTTTTGCTTGGGTTAGTGCCGACACATCGGAGGTATTTCCGGAGATTGTCGCGCTGCTGCCAGAAGCAGCGCCGGCGGCAGAGTAAACTTATTCCTTGAGCCTCGCCGCCATGGCTGCATAGGCTCCACCTGCAACCATCAATTCGTCATGGGTTCCTTCCTCCACAACCAAACCTTCATCCATCACATATATGCGATCGGCTTTGCGAACTGTTGAGAGGCGATGTGCGATAACGATGGAGGTCTTACCTCCGAGAATGGTATCCATAGCGTCCTGAATGCGTTTTTCGGTTTTGCTATCCAGGGCAGAAGTGGCTTCGTCTAACAGCAGGATCGGCACGTTGCGTAATAGCGCTCGGGCTATTACCACTCTCTGACGTTGGCCTCCGGAAAGATTTGAACCTCGCGGCCCTGCGGAGCTGTGTATACCCTCCGGCATCTCACCAATGAAATCCGTCACCAGAGCTGTTTTTGCCGCTTGCATTACCTGCTCTTCCGAGACATCGGTGCGCCCGCAGGAGATATTCTGATAAATACTTTCGTCGAAGAGGGCAGTTTCTTGGGTAACCAAGGCAATGGAGTCCCTGAGTTCCGATATCAGTATTTTTGAGAGAGGTTGTCCGCCGATACTCAAGTTGCCAGAGCTGGGCTCTTCAAAGCGGCAGAGTAGGTTGAAGAGAGTGCTTTTGCCTGCCCCCGAAGGCCCAACAATGGCCGTCATTTTGCCGGATTCGGCGCGCAAACTCAGGCCTCTAAGCACAGGCTGATCGGCTGCATAGGCAAATTGAACGTCCTCGAATTCAATATTCCCCCTGGGCTGCTGAATCGCCGCAGCATCACTTGCGTCGACAATTTGTGGCCTCTCGTCAAGCAGTTCGTAGATTCGATCCAGACTCACGGCTGCCGCCTGTAGCTGTCCGCCAACACCAGCGAGTCGACGAATGGGATCAAAGAGGAGAGCCAAGGAGGCAAAAAAGGCCATAAAGTCTCCCAGAGTTTTGTTGCCTTCAACAATTTCTTGACCGCCATAAACCATGACGGCGACAAATCCCAATCCGGCAATTAGATCAACGATTGAAGGAAGTGCAGCCTTACCTCGCTCGGCCTGCATGGTTCGGTGCCGGAAGTCGTCGATACCTGCCTTGGCGAGATCTTCCTCATGCTTCTCCATACGGTTGGCTTTGATAGCCTTTATACCGTGGAATATCTCGTCTAGGCGCGTGCTAAGTTCCGCTGCCGCCAATCTTGATTTGAGTGTCGCTCTCTGCACCAGCTTGTGTAGGAAATTTACCGGCAAAGCCAAGACCGGCAAGCCGATAAAGGCGATAAGGGTCCACTTCCAATCGATGCTCACTGCCACGGCGATCAAAGCTATTAGTGTTACAAAATCCCGGCCAATAATAATCAAAGCATTGCTAGCGGTAGTTTGAATTGTTTGAGTATCACCGCGAACCCGCTCGATCAGATTCCCAGGCGAGTTCTTGCTAAAGAACTGACTATCGAGGGTCATTAGGTGTGCGCTCAGATTGGCTTGCATATCAGCCACAACTCGAAGTCCGATTGCCGCTGTCAGAGTGCGTTGACCGAAGGAGGCAAAAGCTCTCACAGCAAATATGCCAAACAGAACACTGGCGATGGGAACGATTGCCGTCGAATCTCTGGCGATAAAGACGTCATCGATCATGGGTTTGACGTAGTAGGTCAGCAGGCCCACCGAACCGCCATCCACAGCCATCAGAATAGCTGCAACAACCACAAGAAAAGCTCGGCTCTTGAGGTAGTCTCGCCAAACTCGGGAGAGCAGCCCAGAGGTCTTCACTTGGTATTTTTCAGTCACAAAATTTACTCGCGCCTGAGTATACGGTCGACAACAAAGTTAGCTCCGCTCTTAGTTTTAAAGTTTCGAGTGAGTTCATCCGGATCATATTCCAGATCGACCCAATCCATAAATTCAATACCGCTTTTGCTATGTGCGGCAGCATAGGTCTCAAGAAAGTAATCGAGAATACCGGTTTTTGCGCTACGAAAATGACCAAATTTCCAGCTCAGCTCATTTTGAGCCTCTTGCACTGGTCGTTTCAGGTGAATCAGTAAGTAAAGAGCTGACATGAGTCCAGCTCTATCAGCTCCAGATTTGCAGTGAAACAGAGCTGGGTACTCAATCTCCCGAAAAAGGCGTGCCGCATCCAGCAACATTTCTTTTTTGGGTGCTGCTCGGGATAACGCGCGGAAGTAAACCAGCTTTATGCCATATTTTTCACAAGCTTCTTCAGATAGAAGGTTACTACCAAACTCATTAATGCCGCGAAAATTCACAATAGTAGCGATGCCCTGCTGCGCGGCTTTTTTAACCATCAAGGGAGGAGGGTGGTTCTGACGGAACACCTGATCAGATACCCAAGCACTGTTGGGATAGAGATAGCGAGTGTAACCGTGGTCGAATACGATCATATCGAAATAGGCGCAGCGGCGATTTCTGCCACTGCGAATATCCTGCGACCAACTTTGGCGCCATTTATGGATCCAGGGTGACCAGAAGGCCAATTTCTTCATTGCTGTGGACAGCCTGTTTTATTGAGAAGGGCGGGCGCGATTATCGCACAAGAGAATCCGAAGTCGCGCTACGGCCTTATGTTTTTAGCCCGTTAGCTTGATTCGGAGTTGCTAGAGAATTGTTCTCTTAGCAGATTTTTTTGTACCTTCCCCATAGTGTTTCTGGGCAGCTCTTCAAGAACAAATATATGTCTAGGTTGTTTGAAGCGAGCCAGCTTGTCACTCAAGAAGTCTTTAAGCTCTTGTTCGCTAGGGGATTGCCCCTTTTCAGCGACTACCGCTGCAACCACAGATTCACCAAAATCTCTGTGGGGAATGCCTACCACAGCGGATTCCAGAACGGCATGGTGTTCGTCTAGGATAGACTCAATTTCTTTGGGATAAATGTTGTAGCCACCAGAGATAATCAGGTCCTTGTCTCTACCGACAATGGAAACTCTGCCATCCTCGTCCATCACCCCTAGGTCGCCTGTAATAAAAAAGCCGTCCTCTCGAAATTCTTCTACAGTTTTTTCAGGCATCTGCCAATAACCCTGGAATATATTTGGTCCGCGCGCCTCTATACAGCCGATGCTTCCAGATTCAACTTCAGTGCCTTGCTTGTCGGCGATACGAACTTCAACTCCGGGCAGTGCGAAGCCAACAGTGCCAGGCACTCTTTCACCCTCATAGGGGTTGGAGGTGATCATGCCGGCCTCTGTCATGCCGTAGCGTTCCAATATTTTGTGTCCGGTCTTGTCGGTCCAGGATTTGTGCACCTGTTCGGTCATGGGCGCAGATCCGGAAATAAATAGCCTCATTCCAGCACAATCTTCGGATTGGAAATTTGGGCTATCGAGCAGGCGCGTATAGAAAGTTGGCACGCCCATTAGCACAGTAGCCTCGCCACGCATTCCGTCGAGTACGTCAGTTAGATTAAAGCTTGGGAGGAACAAAACTTTGGATGCATTTAGTAGAGCGCAATGTAGGGCAACAAATAGTCCATGGATATGAAAAATAGGCAGTGCATGAAGAAGCACATCCTCCGGTTCAAACTGCCAAAGTTGATGTAGTGTTTGTGCGTTTGATGCGAGGTTTCCGTGGCTGAGCATCGCACCTTTGGAGCGCCCGGTGGTACCCGAGGTATAGAGAAATGATGCTAGATCCTCCTCTTCACGAGGTTCAATTTTGTCACTGGGGACCGCGGATAAACTATCTTTCCAAAACCCTTGTTCTTCGGTATTTCCGAGTATCAGTGATTTAGTAACACCCTTTGCCTTTGCAATATCTTTCAGTTCCTCATGAGCTTCCGCCCGACAAAAAAATAGCCGAGGCGAAGCGTCTCCCAAAAAGTACTCAACTTCTGATGCAGTATAGGCCGTATTAAGTGGCACAAAGATGCCACCTGTTCGAAGCACAGCGAGATAGAGTGTCACTGCAGCGGGAGTCTTATCCACCTGAGCGACTAGTCGGTCTCCAACTTTAAATCCCTCGGATGTAAGCATTGTCGCCATGCGAGCAGAAAGGTCATCTATGGCAGCGAAGCTATAGCTCCTGCCATCAGGAAGCTCCAGAAAAATCTTGTCGGGGTTTGTCAGGTATTTGTTGCGAAATAATTCGAATAGATTCGAGCTCATTGGTGTCTCTTTGCACTCGCTGTTGGATTCTAGTTAGGGAATTTGCAGGAGGTACTGATTAATTTGCTGGACCTGTGGATTGTCAGGTGCCTGTTGGCTGAGCAATTGCGCAGTTGCTCTGGCTTGCTCAAAAAGTCCAAGTTGTATCTGGTAGCTGGCGGCTGCGAGACCGATGTAAGTCTGTGTAGGATAATTTGCATAGGTCTCGAAAATTCTATTAACGCCTAGCTCAATTTGTCCAGATTCATACAGTGCGATTCCGAAAACGTAGCTGTAATGCGGGTTCTCTTGGCTCAGAGTAGCTGCGCGCTCAAGATTTAGCAGTGCGGCATCACGCTCGCCCGTGCGTATCTGGGAAAGCCCCAATGAGAAGTAGGAATCTCCTTCCTCTGGATAGGCCTGGATGGCTCTGCGCAGACTCGCCTGCCCAGCCGCCTCATCTCCATTACTGCTGTGCAGTGCTGCTTGATTAATAAGAGCGGGCATCCAGTCAGGCGCAATTTTTAAAGCTTGGCCTACAGCCTGCAATGCAGAATCTGTTTCACCCATGGAAGCATATAGATTAGAAAGCTGCATTGCAGATCCCGGGGAATCGAGCTGTGTCTGCAATACCTGTTCAGCCTCTTCAAGAGCCTCTTGTAAAAGCTGACTCTGACTTGCACTGAGCAGATCTGCTGGGATATCTGCCAATTGTCTGGTTGCCGCCATTCGAACTGAAAGAAATTGATCCTCTAACAAGGGCAATAGATTGGTATATTTTTGTTCTAGTGGAAAATTTGAGAGGGCATCTATGGCGCCTTGCCGCTCAATCACAGATTCGCTGCGAGTATAGCCACGGATTGCGTTAAAGGCCGAAGTTGAACCGGATTCGGCAATGCCCTGAAGTACTCGATAGCGAGTAACCGAATTTGTATCTGGTTCTGATAGCACGGAAAACAGGCGGCTTAAACGGGTTGTTTCACTTTCATCTGAGGTGCGAAGGTACTGCGCATAGTGGTTGCCTATCTCTGGCCACCAGGCAGAAAAATTACTTGCGGCCCATGCAGTTGATTCATCGAGGTGACATTGATTACAGGCATTTGGCGTATCCAGTGCTTCTGAGAGGTCAGGGCGAGGTATGCGGATGCTGTGATCGCGACGTCCATCAATGACCATAAAATTAGTCGCGGGCATATGGCAGTCAACGCAGACCGCTCCAGTAGAGTCCAGCTCGTGAAAATGATGTTCCGAACTGTCGTACTGGCTCGGTAAATGGCATTGGGCGCAAACTTGATTTGGCTCGGCTATAAGCTGAAGGCTATGGGGTTCATGGCAGTTGGAGCAGGTCACGCCCATATCGTGCATTCGACTTTGTGAGAAGGAACCCATTACAAAGACTTCTTCGCGAATCTGGCCATCGACGTGGTAGAGCGGTTCAGCGACGGCGCTAATTTGAAACGCATCGTGGTAGCTACCCATAAAGGGTTGCAGTTCACTGCGCAGCGAATGGCATTGGGCGCAGACTTCCTGCTCAAAAGGAGTATCTGACTCAGCCCCTATTCGCGAGGCAATGGGACTTTCAGCATCGTTGAAAACCCAGCCGCCTTCGGTTTGTAGCGTCCAAGGAAAACCGCTATTGTCGATTTGTTCATCTTGGGTTTGCGCCCAGAGTAGGTGATCCGAACCCTCGCCATGGCAAGCCTCACAGGAAACATTTATCTCTGACCAGCTAGTATCAAAGCTGTTGGTAACCGAGTCGTAATTTTTTTGTAGATTGGTACTGTGGCATCCGGCACAGCTGGTATTCCAGGTGAAAGTGAAAGAAGTCCAATGCAGTAAATCCCCCGCACGGATATCTTCTTCCTGATAAAGGTTAAACCAACGTTGTCCGCCTTCAACCTCTGGTCGCGTATCCCAAGCCAAATTTAAAGCCTGCTTGCGGCCGTCTTCAAAACTGATGAGATATTGCTGCAATGGATCCCAGCCAAAAGTATGGGTGATTTCAAATTCTTCGAGCTGTCCTTCGGCATTGTCTGTTGTGACAAGGAACTTACCGTCGCGCTTTTCAAACTGACTGACAATATCGTTGTAGCGAATTTCAGTATTGTTGAAGTTGCCAAGCACAGTTGAATCGCTAGCTTCAGCCATAGCGAGTTGATGATGGCTGCCCATCCAATTTTGTAGTTGGTCCTGGTGGCAGGCACCGCAGCTTTCTGATCCGATAAAATCTGCCGATGCACTCGATAGTAAGATCAATGAGGACATGCAAGTAACAAGCAGGCAGAATAAGACTCTATTGGCACACATACTTTGGAACAACTGACTCAGCGATTAGCTGGTTAGTCTAGCAGTAGGAATCATACTTGGACAATTTTGATCTCATCGTAATAGGGGGCGGCTCGGGCGGCGTACGAGCAGCAAGAACAGCCGCGTCTCGTGGTTTTCAGGTAGCTATTATTGAAGATACTCACTGGGGTGGTACCTGTGTCAATGTCGGCTGTGTGCCCAAAAAGCTAATGGTGTATGCCTCACATTTTGCGCACGAATTTGAAGACGCAGCAGCCTTTGGTTGGGCTGTTGATAGCGGAGCATTTGATTGGCCGCACTTTATGCGCAAGAAAGATGCGGAAATTGACCGCCTAAACAACATCTATTTAAAACTGCTAAATAATGCCGGTGTCACCATTATCAATGGCCGCGGATTTATTGAGGATGCCAATACCATTCGCGTGGGAGAACTGGAGTACAGAGCGGAAAGAATCCTGATTGCTGTAGGCGGGGAACCCTTTTTGCCCGAAGTGCCTGGTGCCGAGCACTGCATTACTTCGGATCAGGTCTTCTTTTTACCGGAACGACCAGAATCCATTGTTATAGTTGGTGGTGGTTTTATCGCCCTTGAATTTGCCTGTATTTTAGCTGGAATGGGCAGTTCAGTTAGCTTGTTATACAGAGGTGAGCTGTTTCTAAGAGGCTTTGACCGAGATATCCGAGAGCGCATGGTTGAGGTTATTGAAAACCATGATATTGATCTGCGATTCTTTAGTGATATCGAAGAGATCCACGTGGCTGAGAGCGGTAAAAAGCTCATCATGATAAATGACGGATCTCAACTAGAAGCTGATGAAGTTTTCTACGCTACCGGTCGAGTTCCGCGAACCAAAGATCTCTGGTCTGAGAGACTTGATATCAAGACTTCGAGTCGCGGAGAGATTTTAGTGAACGAAAGCTTTCAGTCCAGTGAGTCGACTATTTTTGCGCTTGGAGATGTTGTGGGGCGCATGGCTTTGACGCCAGTAGCGACTGCGGAAGCAATGGCGCTGGTGGACTATTGGATAGAAGGCAAGCCCGTCAACATAGATTACAGCATCATCCCTTCAGCCGTGTTTACGCAACCAAATTTGTCAACTGTTGGCATGACGGAGGAAGAAGCATTGGAACAGCATGTTCCGGTAAAAGTATTCGAGACCGATTTTAAGCACCTCAAGCACAATCTCACCGATCGCAGCAACGAGCGAATATATATGAAGATGCTGGTGCACAGAGCTACAGATAAGGTGCTTGGAGTTCACGCAATAGGCCCGGATGCAGGCGAGATGATTCAGGGCGTTGCTGTTGCTATTACGGCGGGAGCAACCAAAGCCGATTTTGATCGGACCATTGGTATTCATCCGACCATGGCAGAAGAGTTGGTAACCCTGCGAACAGAGCGAGCCGACCCGAGCTTGGGTTAGGCCTAAAGTCTATGCAAGAGTCATTGATTGAAAATGTCTGAGCCAAAAGTTTTTTCAGAGGAATTGCGAGAGCGCCGGGAATTGGTTTTTCTGATTCTTGCTGGCTTTTTTATTTGCTCGATGACCCTGCTCAACGTCATCGGCATCACGCGGTTTGTGCAGCTGGGGCCAATGCAGCTTGCTGTTGGTGTTTTGCCCTATCCGCTGACATTCCTTTGTACCGACTTGGTTTGTGAGTTGTACGGCAAGCGCCGCGCGAATCGTATGGTGACGGTAGGGCTGGTTCTCAACTTCTTTATTTTGGCGGTGTTGTATCTTGGGCAGCTTATACCGGCAGTAGGCTTAGAGTCGCGGCCACCCTGGCAAGATATCCCCTTGGCAGCGGATGTTGGTTTGCCCAATGGCGACGTGGCCAGTGGATCTATAGAGTTGTTTGGTTTGATCTATGCCACTACTTCGGGGGCCGTTTTTGCATCCATGCTCGCCTATGTGGCCGCGCAATATATTGATGTGCGCCTCTTTCATTTTTGGAAAAGAGTGACAAAGGGTAAACATCTTTGGATTCGGAATAACTTCAGCACAATGATGAGCCAGTTAGTTGATTCCATTATGGTTATTAGCGTGACCTTTGGTGCCGCATTTTTGCGCGGAGACATAGCCCTGAGTTTGTTGTTGGTTTTAATGTTTAATAACTACCTGTTCAAGTTTTTTGCGGCAGTTATAGATACGCCCTTTATCTATTTGGCGGTGTGGAAATTAAGGCCCTATCTAGGGCTGGAACTAGATCAAGAGCAGGAATCTTTCCGGCCCTAGAATTTCCTCAATTACGTGGGGCATACCCACTGGCAGGATCCCCACTGACCGGGGCCAGAGGAAACCTTCATCTCTATCTGCCGAACATCATAGTGTTTGATATCGGAATCCTGCATTAGTTGGTCGAGCAGGTAGCTGGCGAACTCCTCGACAGTGGCATTTCGAATGGGCAGAACCAGCGTGTCAGAAACCAGAAATCTCATTTCTTCGCCGTTAAAACGAACGAGGTATTCGTGGGCTTTTTTTTCAATTTCGAGATAGGGAGACATCTCAGGAAGTATCAGATATTCATCCAATTTTTCGCACAGCGACTGAAGCTTCTGTTTAAATTCGCCATAGCTAAAGCAAAGACCGTTGTCGCCGACAGGAGCTACTATGCTAGCCGAGACAGCAAAGTTGTGGCCATGAAGTCGTTCCCTCTCGGTGGCCGAAAAAATTGTAAAGTGGCCCGCAGAGAATTTCAGATACTCCTTGGATAGTTCGATAGTGGTCAATTGGTTCACGGTAGTTTCAGTGCCTAAGTTTATTGAGGGCAAACTATCAGTTTCCCGATGCGGATGTCCATGAGAGGAAGTTAATCGACCTTGAGGGTTAACCAATCAGAATAGGAAATTCGTCCAAAGTGACTATCGCGCAAATAGTGAATAGTTTTTAGTGTTAGAAAGGCGTCAAACCACATGTCCAAGTGGCGCAGGTATTGATCACCATCCTGTTCAAACAGTGGAGACAAATGCCTTTGAGCCGATTCTATATTGGTTCGCTTTAACCCGGTTTGGAACTCGGTGGGTATTAAAACGGAATTGAGCCACTTCTGCGGATGTTCAGCCTTCATACCTGAGTAACCCGTCTTAAGAACCCAAAAGCATTTGGGGTGATAGAAAATTTGCTCATTTTCAGGATGTTTTGAATCAAGAAGCTTTGCAACCGCGGGTCCCGTTCCAAAGGGAACTCGGTCTGAAACTCGGCATTCCAGTTCAATAGGAGTTGACTGAATGCTGCGCACGCAACTAACTTTTTGTAACTTGTTCAGGATATAAAAATCTTCACCGCCGGCCCGTTTTGGAAAGCCACGAACCTCGGCATAGCTGGGCAGATGAAGTACCAGCAAACTACCGGTGGGGTTGAAGCCGTAAGGTGACCCCGCATCTTGAAGTCCTTCTTGGTATTGTCGATTTCGCGAATCGTAGATAGTGGTCGCGAGCTGCAGTTTTGCTTCGGCTTGCCGATAGAGGTGAGGAAAAATTGCGGCTGAGCAATTTGACGGCGCACAATCAAAGTAGTCGTTTGGCAAATAGGCGTCGGCATCAGTTGTGTACACCCAATCTGTTTTTAGAACGCTATCTGCATAAAGTTTCAGAGCGATGTCGCAACCAATTTTTCTGGCTAATCCAACGCCCTGTTCAATGGGGATGGGTAGTTCGGAGCAGCGATCAACCAGTAAAAACGAGGGGCCGGAATCCGTTGCTTTTCTCCAACTAATTGGCGACCCACCCAAGATTACTTGGGGAAGCACCTCTGTAATTTCTTTCAGGCAGGCATTTGCTTTTTGCAATGCGTCTGAGGCGCAAGGATCGGGACGATTGATGACAAGAGTGATGAGTAATTGCTCATCAGTAGGCCAGCTGGATAGGATTCGACGGATAAAATCAGTTGTTTCGGAAAATACGGGAATGACAAGGCAACGATTAAATCCACTATTTTCCGGGGGCTCAAGAGTTTTGGCCTCCGGTTCAGCATACTGAATTAGATATTTAGAGATCGCTTTTGATTGCAAAGGGGAGTCAGTGCAAATAGGGCCGAATAGGAAGCCGCTCAATAAGCTCTGCTTCAAATTCCAATAGCTCTTGAAGACGTTGCTGTATTTCTGGATCCGGAAAATATTCTCGGGCTAAGTCCAAGAATAAAGTGTTGTGTCTTTCCTCAGATCGAGTAATAGCTTCGTAAAAGCTCTTTAGTTCACCAGTTGGAAGCGCGGTAGCGAGCATGCCGAACTTCTCGACACCTCTCGCCTCGATTATGCCGCCGGTAAGCAATCGATCCAGTAAACCCTCATCTCGACCGTTGCGAACCTGAGTTCGAATTTGGTTTACATATTCATCTTTTTCATCAGCGAGCAAGTGCAGTCCGCGATCGTGTAATAGGCGCACGCATTCTCGGAAATGGGTTAACTCTTCGATGGCGAGATCGATCATTTCTGTGACTAGCCGTTCGCGATCCCGAAAATGAAGAGCCATGGACATCGCCATGCCGGATGCCTTTTTCTCAGCGGCGGCGTGGTCATTCAAGAAGGTATTGAATTCCGACAGCACGGTTTCTAACCAAGCATCGGGCGTTTGCGCGATAAGCCTAATCATGAATTCAGAGTTGTAATGTGGAAGGAGTCTTAAAAAACGCTGTGCGCATCAAGCAGTGCAATCGCCTGATCAATGCCATCGACTTTGAGAGAATCCGAGATGCGGTTCAAGTGGAAATTTACGGCACGAAGTGGAAGGTTCAGCGCGTTTGCAGTTTGTCGTGCGGACATTCCATTATTTAGTTGACGGACTATATCGAGTTGTCTGAGACTGATTTTAGGGCCGTCGGTGATCCAGTCGTACTCAGTTAGTCTCATCAAATATGGGGCAATATTCTCAAATACATTCGCTTGTTCGCGATTGAGGTGTTCATTTCCCGTCGCTAAGTGCACGGCCACTACGGTATTTTTAAAATCAGTGGAGCGCTGAACGCAGGATACCCCTGACAACATGCCGGCTTCACGCAATTGGCGCCTGATAGCTTTAGCGGGAGCGAAGCGGCCTTCTAAAGCATATGCCTTGTCCCAGTTAAATTCGATTCCATACTCGAGCCCGGCAGCCAGCAAGGGATCCTCAGCATATATAGCTTCTTCGATATATTCGGAGCGATAACCAACGTAAGAGCCAAAGCATCGACATGCTGGTTGACTAAATACAAGGCCATCAAAATGGAGTCGCTGAAGCATCATTCCCGATAGGCCGTATTGTGATTTCAATACGCGACACAACTCTCCCACATCCTCAACTTGAGTAGCGTAATGAATGCTGGCCAGATAGTTTAGCGTGTGTGTCGAATTTTGGGCGTTAGGCATCTATGGTATTAACCATCTAGAACTTGAGACATGGACTATAAATGCTTCAATAGGTGCTTGTAAATTAGGAATATTATTGATTAGCTAATGCCCCTATCTACACAGGGATGTAGTATTAAAGGGAATCAATGAAAGACATCAATTCAGATATGTCCAGTATCGAAGTTTTATTCGTCGATGACGAAGAGCAAACACTCAAATATCTCTCTCGAGCCTTCTCGTCGGTTTGTCGTGTTCGGTTGGCGGCCAACGTGGAAGAAGCTCTGGCCGTGCTGCAGGAATCAAAGGATGTGGGGGTTGTTGTGACTGATCAGGTTATGCCGGGAGCGAATGGTACCGAGTTGTTGCGTTGGGTCAGCGAGAACCAACCCCATATTGTCCGCATTCTGACCACAGCCTACGCTGACTTAAGCAGTGCGATAGAGAGCATTAATAGAGGAGAAGTTTTTCGGTTTGTCGAGAAACCTTGGACTCTGCCGGATCTTGAGGCGCTACTGGTTGAGGCTATAAGTAGGTTTCGAGAAAAACTATCGCCTGCGGATTACGCCTCAGTAAGTGACGAAATAATTCTGCACAACATGACAACTGAGGTCGCAAGCGACTGTGAGAGTTGGAAATTGTATGCGATGCATTCGCTGGATCAACTCGGGGATTATGAAGCCGGCATTGAAGCCATTGCAAACAAGCATATGGCAGCGCTCACGGACAATTTGGACGAAGCTAGGGCAGCAAAATTGATAGAAAGCTTAGACTCCTACATCGACGAAAACTTCCTATCTAAAACAGCTCTGGCGCAAGTACAGACGGCGGTGACCAGAGCTTTCAATACCGATACAAATCATTAAGGCACATATGGCAACCAATAATCGCCAGCTCAACTCGACGGTCACTTTTAGAAATAGTCAGGGGATAGAAGCCAGAGGCTCATTGATAGGCATCACGCGTCAAACCATTTCGATGGAGGTCTATGACCCCTATTCAGTGGCGCAGATGTCGGAGATGCTGACAGATCTGACGGTTCGACGTCAGGGGCGGGTGGTCTATCAAGGTAGTGCCGTTGTAACTTCTTTGGTTAATACCGGTATTTACCTGGTTCTGTCGGCAACGCTGACTGAACCTTGGAAAGATGCCACTGAAGTAATAGGCGACAGGAAAGCCTTACGCGAAGAAGTTGACCAATTTCTCATTGATCTCGATGTATACAAAAACGTCCGACCTGAATTTCAGTTAGTTATTAGCCGAATGCGCACCGACCTTTCTGAGATTAGCCGTTGGATAGAGCAGATCGATATGGTGGCGGATGCACGGGGTGTCGGGCAAAGCGGCACACTTCAAGATGAATATGTGGATGAGATTAAAGCGTCAGTTCTTCCTCATTTGGCTCAACATATGTCAGATTTTGAAGGTGAATCACGATTTGTTCCACCGGAGTTAAGCGATATCCATCGGGTGTTTGCGCAGCGGGATCTACATCCATTGATGCTGCGGTCACCCTTTGTTCATAGGACTTACGTTAAGCCCTTGGGCTACGCAGGTGACTATGAAATGGTCAATATGATGGTGCGCAATCCAAATGAAGGGCCGAGTACTTACTTCAAGATAATCAATAGTCTCTTTCTAGCCGGAGGTCCCGCTGAAGCGCACCGGAATCGAATCGTCATCCTCCTGAAGCATTTAAATAAACAGATCGACGATGCTATCGCTATTGGGAAGACAATCAAGATTCTGAATTTGGGATGTGGCCCGGCGGTGGAGATACAGCAGCTCTTGGAGCAACGCAATATTCCAGAAGCTGTTGAACTCACCCTAATCGATTTTAGTCAGGAGACTTTGGACTACACCTACGAAATGATTACTCGCCGATTGCCAGCTCACGGTTCAGGTATGAAGTTGAATATTGTGCATCGTTCTGTAGATCAAATATTGCGTCAATCGGCAAAAATAAAAGAAACCGATAGGGATACGTACGATTTTATTTATTGTGCAGGGTTGTTCGACTATTTCTCGCAGAAGGCCTGTAGCAGGGTTTTAAAGCTATTTCACGCGTTGGTAAAACCCGGTTGCTGGGTTCTGTCTACTAACGTGCACAAAGATAATCCCGCTCAAGCTTCAATGGAATATTTGGCTGAGTGGCACTTGGTATATCGGAATGAAAAAGATATGCAGGATCTGATCCCTGCAGATTGGGAGCAAAACGTTTATTGCGACAAGACTGGAGTAAACGTTTTTCTCGAATATAAAAAGGCCGAAGAAGATTCGTGACGGATCAAATTGAGCTTTTAAGCCAGTATCGACTTAGCAACGCTGCTGAGCGCTTTCAGCGTTCGAGAGTTGGCTGTGTGGTTGCTCTAATAGCATTTCCAATGGGAACCACTTTGGATTTGGTTCTCTACCCAGATCTTTTGCTGGAGCTAAGTCTAATACGCTATCTCAGCTTGCTGTTCATTGGCCTAATTTTTGTTTTCCACCGCCAGGATTGGTTTAAAAATAATATTTTTGTGACCGGTTTTGCTATGCCTTTTACAGTGGCTGCGTCAATGTGCTCCATGATCGCTATTACTGAAGGTTTTTCCGGGCCTTATTACGCCGCGCTGTGTCTGTTGATAGTTGGCGTTTCGCTTTTGCTGCCGTTTACGCTCAACGACGCAATCATTTTGTTGGTATTCACCATGATAGCTTTCACTATCGCGGGATTTTATTACGGCGTGGATCTTTCGTTGTGGCGAGAGATGTATAACAACATCTATTTTGTATTGGCAACTGGGCTCATCGCTTGCGCCGCCAGCTTCTTCGCAGAGCGTGCAAGAGTGAGAGAATTCTCACTCAGATTTGAGCTTGATCAGCGCAATCACGAGTTGGATCAGCGCAATCATGATCTAGCTGAAATGGATCGAATGAAGTCGAGCTTTTTCGCGAATATTAGCCACGAACTGCGGACGCCGCTGACTTTGATTCTTTCACCAGTCGAAGATATTTTGCGCAATGTAGAGCTTCCGCACCGGTTAAAGACCCAGCTGATATTTGTTAGGGATAATTCTTATCGGCTGCTAAATTTGGTGAACGATTTGTTAGACATAATGCGTTTGGAAGAGGGCATGACACGTCTCGAATCTGCTCCGGTAAAACTGAACTCTTTAGTCAACAACGTTGCCGGCGGTATGCAGCATTTTGCACAGCAGCAGAATGTTGAACTAAAGGTTGTCTCATCTTCTGATCTAAGTGTTCTGGGGGATCGAAGGGCGATAGAAAAAGTGGCGATTAATTTGGTCAATAATGCAGTCAAATTTACGCCAGCACGAGGCAGGGTTACCGTCCGAATCCGAGAAAATGACGGCTTTGCAGAGATGATCGTCGAAGATACGGGGCCCGGTATAGAGAAAAATAATTTTGAGATGATTTTTGATCGTTTTCAACAGGTTGATTCGTCCTCAACCCGTAAGCATCAAGGAACTGGCTTAGGCCTAGCCTTGGTAAGGGAGCTTGTTGAACTTCAGGGTGGGAAGGTGGTTGTAGAAAGTGAAATGGGCAGAGGTGCGATTTTCAAAGTCAGACTGCCGTTAGGAAAAGGAAGCGAAAAAGTGAAATCGGTATTAGAAAGTGGGGGTGATTTCCTCGGTGATATTCATACAAGAGCAAAATATGCACCCCAGATGGGTTCGCTGGATACAGATTCGAGAGACTCTGCTCAAATAATTGATGAGAATGACGCTAGGCCTAGGCTTCTTATAATTGAAGATGAAACTGATGTTAGAGCCTATCTAAAAGAGATTTTAAGAGAGGATTTTCAGGTTTTTACAGCGGCGACCGGTCAGATAGGCTGGCAAATGCTGAAATCAAATATGCCTGACATAGTGATCACTGATCTCATGCTGCCCGAGCTGGATGGTTTGACTCTTTGCAAGATGGTCCGTGAAGACGAAGATCTGCGCAACGTGAAGATAATGTTGCTCACAGCTCGGACGGATGAAAAGTCTCGATTAGAGGCATTGGACAATGGCGCTGACGACTTCCTGACAAAACCATTTTCCACGATAGAAATTAAAAAGCGGTTGGCAAACCTTTGGCTTACTTCTCAACTTCAACGCACGATTCACCAGAGAAACCTTGAGCTTGAATCAACATTAAGCGACTTGCAAAGCACTCAGGGAAAACTCATACAAAGTGAAAAACTCAATGCACTTGGTCGATTGGCCGCTGGTTTGTTGCACGAAGTAAACAACCCTCTCAACTACGCCTATGGGACATTTCAGTTGTTAGAACGTGAACCCTCGCTGAAAGAGCAGGAGCACATTCAAGACATGATGAGGGACATACGCGATGGCATGGAGAGAATATCTGCCATTGTCAAAGACCTAAAAACCTTTGCCTATCCTGAGGCTGTTCATTTGACGCAGGAGTTTGATGTCAAAGAAGCGATTTCAAGCGCTGAGCGGCTTTCAGCTCATAGTTTGCGGGGTATTAAGATAGTTAAGGATTTTGATGAAACTACCATTGTAGTTGGCTCCCAAAGCCATATCGTTCAAGTGTTAATTAACCTGTTTGAAAACGCCTGCCATGCGATGGAATCTTCCGAGCGGGAAGCCAGTATTAGGATCAGCACCGAAAAAGTCGATCGTCGTCTGAAGCTGTCTATAAGGGATAGCGGTACCGGAGTACCAAAAGAAATTATGGAAAAAGTCTTTGATCCATTCTTTACAACGAAAGAGGTAGGGACTGGGCTGGGAATGGGGCTGAGCACTTGCCACACTATCGTAGAGAACCATGGCGGAGTTCTTTCTCTAGATACAGATTCTGCTACTTATACTGAATTTTACTTTGATTTGGCTTTGCCAGATCAAGCCATTGATAAACATCTTGAAGGAGACAACTAGGTGAACAGAAGCGTAGATGGAAGCCCATGTGTTTTGTTTGTTGACGATGAAGAGATGACACGCAAAACATTCGAGCGCATTGCCTCTCAAGAGTTTCCCGTTTTACTTGCTGGCGATGTTGCTGAAGCTAAAAGCATTCTGGAAGAACGTGGTGAGGATATTGGAGTGCTTCTCACGGATCAGCGCATGCCAGGTGGTCTGGGAGTAGAGCTGCTTGAATATGCAAGAGATCAGCATCCGAATATAGTTCGAATGCTAACTACTGCCTATTCTGAGCTTGAGGATGCTATTGCGGCAGTCAATCGAGGCGAAATTATTCGGTATATTGAAAAGCCCTGGAACAATATCGATGCGCTGCTGATCGACCTCAGAGTGGCTATGCGGTTTCATCAGCTCGAAAGGGCAAATCAGGAATTGATGGCTGAAAAAATGTCTGCAAAAGCGCGTGGAGCTAGGGTAGAGAGGTTGCAAGTGCTAGCAGCTCTGGCAGCCAGCGAAAAAAACTCAAGTCCTGCCCTCGCGGCATTGGAGAGTATGCTTAGGAGTTTAGCCGAACTAAGAAAGCAGGGTGGCTCAGGGCAGTCTTTCACTGCAGACGAGATATATTCGGGGCCGGTTGAGGAAACAAATAGTGCTATCGCCTTGGCTGCAAGATTGTCGGAGGATTTGGCAGAGCATCATGGGAACAAATGGTCAGATCTCAGCTCTTTAACTTTATCGGGAGACGCAGCAGAGCAAGGTGTACCGAATCCTCTCTCCCAAGTCGCCGCAGAACTGTTTGCCCGCGCAGAAGCGCTTTTGTCTGGCGGCGATAGTTCTGGAGTCACCGCTAGTGTGGATTCAGGTCAGGAGGGCTTGAGCCTAACTGTTTCAAAATCGGAGAAACGGAACGATAGCTTGGGGAGATGGGTAAATCGAGGTTCAGACGAAACCTCAACTGCCTCGATGGCTGATCTAATGAAGTTGTATTTTTTGGCCTATCCGCTAGGGGCAAAAATTGACATATTCTTCGATGAAGACGATGCTTTATCCGAGTTAAAAATATTGTTCTCCGACTTAGCGAATGGACCCGTGCTTACTGCTCAGGAGAGCGACTGGTTAGAGGATATGATCATTCTATTTACCTGAGAACTAATAAATGCGCTTGAATTCTAGAAGCTGGGTTATTGAGTTTTTACTTGGAATAACCCTGATTTGTCTGCAGGTCTCAGGCGCTTCAGCCGCGGGCTTTCGTCTCCCCAATCAAGATGCTTACGCAACTTCCCGAGGCAGTGCGTTTGTAGCTACTGCTGACAATGCTTCAGCTGTCTATTACAACCCCGCAGGGTTGGGGCAGCTGAATCAGGAGGAGGTGCGAATTGGGAGTTACTTAATTAACTTTGGAATTGAGGCAGATATTGCGGGTTCGGAATATAGCAACAATAACAAGTGGCAAGCTGCACCTCAGATGTTTTATGCCAATCCCGGTGAAAGTTTTAGTTGGGGGTTTGGCATATACGCACCATTCGGCTTAGGGAATGAATGGCCGAGTACAACTCCATTTAGAACAATAACTGAGAAAGCAAAAATCGACTACGTGACTTTTTCACCGGTTGGAAGTTATCAAATTAGTGACAACTTATCCCTTGGTTTTGGACTTACCTATAACTACACCAAGCTAGACATCCGGCAAGGAATTGGTTTAGCTCCTGATGACCGTATCACCCTAAGCGCAAGAGACACGGGCATCGGCTATATAGCGTCTGTACTCTGGCAACCTCACGAAAAATATAGCTATGGAGCTACCTATAGGAGCTCTGCTTCACATGAGTATGAAGGCACAACCAATGTTTCACTGGCGCCCGGAGAAATGAGCACGGCGTTGGAGTTAGATATACCCGACTACCTTGTGGTGGGTTATTCCTACCGCCCCGATGCTAGAACAAATCTCGAATTCAATATTGAGTGGGGAGGATGGGGGAAAATCGGTACTCCAGTATTAACTGATACTGCCTTGGGAGACATACCTTATCCTTTCGAATGGGACAACGGTTTGATTTATGAAGTTGGCCTATCCAGAACTTATGGGAATTACATCTACAGCATTGGGTACGACTACAACGAAGCAGTTCAGACCGAACAGTTTTACAATCCAGCTGTAAGCGACACGGATAGCCATTGGTTGAATTTGGGTATAGCCAGTGAAATAGATACGTTCCAATGGGCTATCTCGTATCAATACGGAACTTCGGAGAGAAGCGTCGACGATGCCGTGACTAACCTTGTAGGCGAAAACGCAAATGGAACATATCGACTAAATGCACATACGTTTCAGTTTAGTCTAGGGCTTCGCTTCTAAATGAAAAAGCTTGGTACTTCTGCACTAATTTTGAATTCAGTGCAGCTTGTCAATTGACGCTCGTATATCGCGCCAGTATCATGCGCGCTCGCTGATTCTGGCGAATTTCGGGGTATAGCGCAGTCTGGTAGCGCGCCTGCTTTGGGAGCAGGATGTCGGGAGTTCGAATCTCTCTACCCCGACCAAATTCAAACACCCGCCTCGGCGGGTGTTTTGGTATAGGTGGTAGAGAGATGAGAACGGGGAGTTCGACAAAACCGCTTGCGGTTTTGAACGCCCTTTAGGGCGGCCCGAAGGGCGAGGGCAGTATGCCCGAGTAATCTCTCTACCCCGACCAAATTCAAACACCCGCCTCGGCGGGTGTTTTGGTATAGGTGGTAGAGAGATGAGAACGTGGAGTTCGACAAAACCGCGTGCGGTTTTGAACGCCCTTTAGGGCGGCCCGAAGGGCAAGGGCAGTATGCCCGAGTAATCTCTCTACCCCGACCAAATTCAAACACCCGCCTCGGCGGGTGTTTTGGTATGTGAGGGTTTTTAGGAGTGATTTGCCTAGCCAAGCAGAAATGATTGCGAATGCTGAGCCGACCACCTAAAATGCGCGCCCTTACCGGGGCTGAATTACAGATTTCCTCTAGTGTAAATCCGGCGCCCGTAGCTCAACTGGATAGAGCAACGGCCTTCTAAGCCGTAGGTTCCAGGTTCGAGTCCTGGCGGGCGCGCCAGCCCGGTAAATATAATGGTGACTGTAGCTCAGTTGGTAGAGCGCCGGATTGTGATTCCGGTGGTCGCGGGTTCAATCCCCGTCAGTCACCCCATTTTTATTTTGTCTCGCGTTGAAGCGGGGCTGTCCGTATTCAAAATTCCTCTTAATCTAACCGCGATTTGGCCCAAGTTTTATTGAAGGGTGAGGTTCTCTGTGGCAGAATCGCGCCCCTTCGCGAACCTAGTGGTTTGCGCACCTAATGCGAGAGTGGCGGAATTGGTAGACGCGCTGGATTTAGGTTCCTGTGGGGTAACCCGTGAGAGTTCGAGTCTCTCCTTTCGCACCAATTTAGTATTCACATGGCATGCCAGTGCCATTCAATTTCTATCGAGGAAAACAAATGAAGGTTTCTGTTGCTGAAGCTGCGGGCCTAGAACGACGTATGACCGTCGAGATTCCAGCAGATCGCATCGAATCAGAAGTCGATACACGTCTGACAAAAGCTGCGAAAACGGTTCGTATCGATGGATTTCGGAAAGGAAAAGTTCCCATTAGTGTCGTGCGCCAGAAGTTTGCTGATGGAGTTCGTCAGGAAGTCCTAGGTGAGCTTATCAACGAGACATATGGCCAAGCCCTTACGGAGAAAAAACTGACCCCGGCTGGTATGCCGAAAATCGAAGCCGACAAGCTAGCTGAGGACAACTCCTTTAGTTACACAGCGGTTTTTGAAGTTTATCCAGATGTAAAAGTGAAAGATCTGGGCAAGCTGAAGATCGAGAAAGTGGAGGCCAGTGTTTCTGATGAAGATATCGGCGATATGATCGCCAATCTGCGTGATCAGAATGTTGAATGGAATAAAGTTGATCGAGCCGCTGCGCTCGAAGACTCAGTAGTCATCGACTATGTTGGCAAGGTTGAGGGTGAAGCCTTTGAAGGTGGAAGTGCGGAGGAACAGAAGATTCGTTTGGGTGAAGGACGAATGATTCCAGGTTTTGAAGAGGGTATTGTCGGCATGTCTGCTGGTGATGAAAAAACTATCGATGTGACCTTTCCCGCTGATTACCCCTCGGAAGATCTAAAGGGCAAAGAAGCGCAATTCAGCATTAGTGTGCGAGAAGTTCTTGAGAAGTCTCTCCCTGAAGTTAGCGATGAATTTATTAAGAAATTTGGCGTGGAAGAGGGTGGCGTAGAAGCATTCGAGTCGGAGATCCGTAAAAACATGGAGCTCGAGCTAGAGAATGCACTTCAAGCAAGTCTTAAAGCTGCGGTTATGGATGGTTTGGCGGAGGCAAATGACATACTAGTTCCGCAGGCCCTAATCGCGGAAGAGGTTCAGCGCTTAAAGCAGGAAATGATTCAACAATATGGTCAGGGTCAGCAAGGCTTAGACCTATCCTCTGTTCCGGATGAACCTTTTGCCGAACAAGCGCAAAAGCGAGTAAAACTTGGCTTGCTGGTATCCGAAGTTGTTAAATCGAATGACCTGTCGGCCGATGAAGACAGAGTTAAGGAAGAGATTAAGAAAATTGCTGCCTCCTATGAGCAGTCCACAGAGGTTGAAAACTATTATCTGCAGAATCAGGAAGCATTAAATGGTTTGCAAATGAAAGTTTTGGAAGATCAGGTGGTTGAACACTTACTTGAAAAAGCCAAAGTTAAATCAATATCTAAGGACTACAAAGAAGTAATGGCAGCCCGAGCGGAGTAGTTTCGCGGCATAATTCAAAAAATGAGCTGGATACATTGATGCAAACTGATATCACAAACCCGCAAGGCCTAGGTCTAGTACCCATTGTTGTAGAGCAGTCTTCCCGCGGAGAACGTTCTTATGACATCTATTCGAGACTATTAAAGGAGCGCGTTATTTTTTTGGTGGGTCCTGTTGATGACTACACTGCGAATCTTGTTGTTGCGCAACTGCTTTTCCTGGAAGCGGAAAATCCTGATAAAGATATCCACCTCTATATTAATTCTCCTGGCGGGTCGGTTACGGCAGGAATGTCTATTTACGACACTATGCAATTCATCAAGCCAGATGTAAGCACCATGTGTATTGGCCAAGCATGTAGCATGGGGGCCTTTCTGCTCGCTGCTGGCGCCTCTGGGAAACGGTTTTCTTTGCCAAACTCTCGTGCCATGATCCATCAACCTAGCGGTGGTGCTCAGGGGCAATCCACAGATATTCAAATTCAAGCTCAGGAAATTCTGAAGATTCGTGAGAAAATGAATGAAATCATGGCCAAACACACCGGTCAGGATATCGAAACCATTCACCGAGATACCGAGCGCGATAATTTCATGAGCGCTGAAGAGTCCAAGACCTACGGTCTTATTGACGAGGTTGTTACCTCGCGTTGATTCTTTACTCGACTAAGGTTATTCGATAACTTGGGTTAGGTAAGATTTAACGAATTAGTCTGGAACTGCTTTATATGTCTGACAAAGATACCAATGGCGATGACAACAAACTGCTCTACTGCTCTTTTTGTGGCAAGAGTCAGCACGACGTCAAAAAACTAATCGCCGGCCCATCAGTGTTCGTCTGTGACGAATGTGTTGAGCTCTGCAACGACATTATTCGGGAAGAAATCGAAGAAACAGCAGATGCCGAGGGCGATGCCAAGCTTCCGACTCCGAAAGAGATTCGCGAAAAGCTCGACGAATACGTAATCGGGCAGCCGCAGGCTAAGAAGGTTTTGTCCGTGGCGGTGTATAACCACTACAAAAGGTTGCGCGCTCCGGAACCAAAAAAAGACGAAGATCAGGTTGAACTGAGTAAAAGCAACATATTGCTTATAGGGCCGACTGGCTGTGGTAAAACCCTTTTGGCGGAGACTCTGGCTCGATTGCTAAATGTCCCCTTTACCATCGCTGACGCAACCACCCTTACAGAAGCTGGTTATGTCGGTGAAGACGTCGAAAATATTATTCAGAAATTGCTGCAAAAGTGTGATTATGATGTAGATAAGGCTCAAATGGGCATCGTCTATATCGACGAAATCGATAAGATTTCTAGAAAATCAGACAACCCCTCTATCACACGAGATGTATCGGGAGAGGGCGTTCAGCAGGCATTGCTCAAGCTAATTGAAGGCACGGTGGCATCCGTTCCTCCGCAAGGCGGACGTAAGCATCCCCAACAAGAATTTTTGCAGGTAGATACCTCCAGCATCCTCTTTATTTGTGGTGGTGCCTTTGCTGGATTGGACAAAGTTGTTCGCGAGCGAACTGAGAAAAGCGGAATAGGTTTTGGAGCCGAGGTGCATGGCAAAGACGATACCATGAGTATCGGAGACGCCTTTCGCAAGGTTGAACCAGAAGATTTGATTAAATTTGGATTGATACCAGAATTTATTGGCAGGTTGCCTGTGTTAGCGACTCTTGAAGAACTGTCCGAAGAAGCCCTGATACAAATTTTGACCGAACCGAAAAATTCCCTTACCAAGCAATATGGGCATCTTTTTGCGATGGAAGACGTCGAGATAGATTTTCGTCCCGACGCCTTATTAGCAGTGGCTCGTAAAGCGTTGGATAGGAAAACAGGTGCACGAGGACTGCGGTCAATACTGGAGTCTGTGCTTCTGGATACCATGTATCAGATACCCTCGCTGCCTGATGTTGTGAAGGTTGTGATCGATGGATCTGTCATTGAAGGTGAATCTGATCCAATCTTGGTATACGAGACCGCGGCGCAATCCACAAATTCGGAAGAGTAGTTCTTGTTGCATCAAAATAGGCGCTAGCTCTTTCGACCTAAGGTCTCTCCTTGTAAGAGACGAATTAATCCCAATATTCCTTGGATTAGAATCTGAATCCGGATATCAAAAGAGCCTATATGACCGAATCTAAATCCAAAACATCGCCCAGTTTGCCGCTTATCCCGCTGAGGGATGTTGTGGTCTACCCGCAGATGGTTATTCCACTCTTTGTTGGTCGTGAAAAATCCGTCAACGCGATCAAGACAGCTGCCGCCAAATCTGACAAGCAAATCCTATTGGTTGCTCAGCATGAGGCTGAGGATGATGATCCAGTTCAAGACAAGCTCTACGAAGTGGGTACGCTTGCAACCATTCTTCAATTTTTAAAACTTCCCGATGGCACGCTCAAAATCTTGGTCGAAGGGCAGGAGCGAGTAGTACTTTCCTCAATCCGCGATTCCGCTGAGGGAGATTACTGGGAAAGTGATTTCCGTGTGCTTGAGCAGCAAAAAACGGCTGATTCCGAGGCGGAGGTGCTGATTACGACTCTGCGGCGCGAGCTCGAAGAATACGCGTCTATGAGTAAAAAGTTGCCAAAAGAAGTAATGGCTTCCCTGCAAGATATTAAAGAGCTCCCTGTACTGGCTGACAGCATTGCTATGCATATGCCTTTTGAGCTCGAAACCAAACAGCAGATATTGGAGATTACTGACGTTGCAGAGCGTGTAAGTGCACTGCTCGAACTGGTTGATTCCGAGGTCGATTTGCAAAGAGTTGAGAAGCGTATTCGCTCTCGCGTTAAAAAACAGATGGAAAAAAGCCAGCGTGAGTATTATTTGAATGAGCAAATGAAAGCCATTCAAAAGGAGCTGGGAGATATTGACGGGGAAAGCGACGAATTTTCTCTGCTCGAATCCAAAATTGTGGATGCTGGCATGCCCGAAAAAGCCAAAGAGAAGGCGGATTCGGAGCTGGCTAAATTGAAGATGATGTCGCCAATGTCGGCTGAGGCTTCGGTAATTCGTAACTACATTGACTGGATGGTAAGTGTGCCTTGGGCGAAACGATCTAAAGTTCGGCATGATTTGGCTCGCGCAGAAACCATGCTGGAACGTGATCACTACGGACTGGAGGAAGTTAAAGAACGCATCCTCGAATTCTTGGCCGTGCAAAAACGTGTCAAGAAACTAAAGGGGCCGATTCTTTGTCTGGTTGGCCCGCCCGGAGTTGGTAAGACCTCCTTGGGCGAGTCTATAGCGAAAGCAACCAATCGAGAGTTTGTACGAATGTCTTTGGGTGGCGTCCGCGACGAGGCGGAGATTCGCGGACATAGGCGCACCTATATTGGATCGATGCCGGGCAAACTCATTCAGAAATTGAGTAAAGTTGAGGTTAATAACCCGCTATTTCTACTGGATGAGGTAGATAAATTGGGTATGGATTACCGGGGTGACCCGTCCTCGGCGCTGCTTGAAGTGCTCGATCCGGAGCAAAACAGCACCTTTAATGATCACTATCTCGAAGTAGATTTTGATCTATCCGATGTGATGTTTGTTTGTACCGCCAACTCCATGAATATACCTGGGCCCTTGCTGGATCGAATGGAGGTCATCCGTATTCCGGGGTACACCGAAGATGAAAAATACGCCATTGCAAGTCGATACCTGATTCCCAAGCAAAGCAAAGCCAATGGTTTGAAAAAGGATGAGCTTGAGTTACCTGAAAGCGCTATCCGCAGAATAGTGCGTGAATACACAAGAGAGGCGGGTGTGCGCGGTCTCGAGAGAGAAATAGCAAAAATTTGCCGCAAGGTAGTTACCAAAAATACTCGGGGCAGTTCTCGCAAAGCTTCTAAGCTGGTTATTGAGGATGAGCTTTTAGAAGAGTTTCTCGGCGTTCCAAAATATACCTATGGAACAACGGAAGAAACAAATCGTATTGGACAGGTTACCGGCTTGGCCTGGACGCAAGTTGGTGGTGAGTTGTTAACCATTGAAGCATCATGTGTGCCCGGTTCCGGGAAGATCGTTAAAACCGGTTCTTTGGGCGATGTCATGCAGGAATCTATCCAAGCGGCTCTCACTGTTGTGCGTGGAAGAGCTCAAGCACTGGGTATTGACCCCGATTTCTATACTCATAACGACCTTCATATCCATATTCCGGAGGGCGCAACGCCAAAAGATGGTCCAAGTGCCGGTGTTGGCATGGTCACAGCGCTGGTTTCTGAACTAACAAAAATCCCGGTTAGATCCGACGTCGCCATGACCGGAGAAATCACCCTCCGAGGCGAAGTTTTAAGTATTGGCGGCATGAAAGAGAAACTGCTCGCGGCTCATCGCGGAGGTATCAAAACAGTCATCATTCCGGAAGGGAATGAGAAAAATATCAGTGAGATACCGGATAATATTAAACAGGATCTGAGCATTAAAACGGCGCGGTGGATTGACGAAGTTCTGGAAATTGCGCTCGAATCAGTGCCCATTCCGCTCGAAGATAAAAGTCTGCAAAAAAACCAAAAAGAAGCGGATACAGATGCTTCAGATTCGGTTCGTCCGAGCACTCATTAGAAATAGGTGCTTGACCCGACGCTAGGCCGCTTGGTATAAAGCATTGCCGGGTGCTTAGGGGATAATCATAATGACGCAAGCACCTATGGGGAGGTAGCTGAAAAGCCCTTTTTTCCGATCACACTTTAGAAGGTATCAAAACGTGAATAAAAGCGAACTTATTGAGCAAATTGCATCATCCGCAGATATTTCAAAAGCCAAAGCTGGCGCCGCACTGGACGCCGTAACCGACAGCATCACAGGTGCACTAAAATCGGGAGATTCCGTATCTCTTGTTGGTTTTGGTACATTCTCTGTTAAAGATCGTGCTGCCCGCATGGGACGTAACCCACAAACTGGTGCAACTATCCAGATTGCTGCGGCGAAAGTACCAGGCTTCAAAGCTGGTAAAGCGCTGAAAGACGCCGTAAATAACAGATAGTTATTGAGGCTATAACCGGCTTCTTTCACAGAGGCTGGTTTGTAGGAAAAGGCGCATCCTTCGATGCGCCTTTTTTTCATATCTAGTAGTTAATTTAAAACAGATAGAAAGACAGACAGAATGATTCAAAGCTTAAGAGAAAATTTATCCGGTGCGGTGGCAGGTATTCTAGTTGCCCTAATCGCAATCCCGCTCGCCTTTTTTGGAGTGGAATCGATATTTCTAAACAGCACTCGTGTCAACGATGTGGCAACGGTGAACGGTGAAAAGATTACAGAGCTAGAGCTCGAAAGAGCTGTGGTTTCTCAAATAAATCAAATTATGAGTTACCTCGGAGCTGATGTTGATCCCTCCATTATCGATCAGGCAGCGATTCGCCCAGTTGCATTAGAGCAACTAATCGAGCAGAAGGCCTTACTCTCAAAAGCGAAAAGCGCCAATTTGGCTGTGTCGGACCAATTTCTTGGCGATCAGGTTCGATCCATGCCGAGCTTCCAGATCGGCGGCCAGTTTAATCAAACTGTATTCAGCAATTTTTTGGTGAATTACGGATATACGCCCAGCAGTTTTGCAGAGGCACTTGCCGACGAAATTGTTGCAAACCAAATCCTGGCAGGGATACGAGCGACAGCTTTTGCTAGCCAAAAGGATCTTCAGCAACGCATTGAGTTGACCGACGAGACCCGCTCCTATCAGTATTTCACTATCCCCGAAGCCGATGTGATGGCGTCCGTTGAAATACCGGAAGAAGATGTACAGGCCTATTTTGAATTTTATCAGGAGGACTATCGTTTGCCCGATATGGTCGCCCTGAACTACGTTAGCCTTAGCGACGACCTATTTCTGGAAGAGACTGCAGAGCGTGAAGATCTTGCCGATCTGGTTCTTGAGCGCTTTGAACTGTTAAAGGGTCAGCAAGGCGATCAGAGACGCGTCTCTCATATTCTATTTGAAGAAACCGATGAAGCCACTGTGGAGGAGCAAGTTGCCGCCGTACAAGAAAGGTTGTCTGCGGGAGAAGCTTTTGCCGAATTGGCCAGCGAATTTTCAGTGGATGTTGGTTCTGCCAATTTTGGTGGAGACCTCGGTTTCACTCAGGGCGCAACCTTTCCGGATAGCTTCGAAGCGGCGATAGCCAATTTGAGTGCTGGCGATGTGTCGGAAGCTGTTGAAACAGATGCGGGTACCCACCTGATACTGGTGTCAGAAGTTACTGAAACCAATTTTGAGATAGAGACTCAATATGCCTCTATCGAGCTGGAAATTCGAACGGAGCTGGCTCAGGACATCTATTTGGATGCTTTGGAGGAGCTTCGTGAACTGGCATTTTCTACGGACGATCTCGACCAACTTAAGGACTCCTTTACCTATGGTGAATCTTTGATCATAGAGACTAGCGAGTCTTTTACCGAGGATAGTGGTGCTGGAATTGCATCAAACGCTGCGGTTCGTGCAGTTGCCTTTAGCGATATCGTTTTGGAGAGTCAACTGAACTCCGAGGTTATCGAGCTGGCCGAAAATGAAGCGGTTGTTGTGCATTTGGCGGAATTTACACCCAGTTACATCCCTCCCATTGAAGAGGTTAGAGATCAAATTATTGCTCAACTACAAAGGGAAGAGGCGGGAGCATTGCTCAGCGAGATTGCCGCAGAATTAGAGGCAGAGATCCGCAATGGAGCGACTTTGGATAGCGTTGCTGATCGAGAAGGTTATGCTTGGCAAGCTGCATTGGATACACCGAGAGCAGCTGCTGGAGACGTAGGAAACATGATCTTCTCAGCATTGGTAGATGTGGGGTTGCCCATCGTCTCAGGTGGTCGCACAAGCGAAGGTAATTACCACGTATATAAGATTACTCAAGCTACTGCTGGGCAGATGGAGAATCAAACTGCAGAGCAGCTTGTGCAAGCTCGTGAGCAAGTTGCTCTAGAACGCAGTGAGATCGAATGGGTGGCCTATACGGAGAGCTTGAAGGAGAATTCCAATATCGACCGTAAGGTAGATTACTCAGTGACGGACACTGAACTCTAGTTTTATCTGAAGCTATAAAAAAAGCCCTCTAACTAGAGGGCTTTTTTGTGTCAGCAAAGAAAGTCTTAGGACTGTAGCTTAGCTTTATTCAGGAAGGAGTGAGGTTCGCGACCCTCGAGAACTTCTATAACACTGTCCACTGTCTGAGTGCGACGACGCAGGATGGATGTTTCTGAATACCATGCGGCATGAGGCGTGATGATGCAGTTATCAAAGGCGTAAAGAGGATGATCAGTCTGACCTTTATCTTCCATTAGTACATCAAGCCCGGCACCGCCGATTAGACCTTCTTCGAGAGCCCTCACTAGGTCAGGTTCATTCACGATAGGGCCGCGAGCGGTATTGATCAGATAGGCTGAATCTTTCATTGCCTTAAAGGCGTCGTAATTAAACATGCCTTTGGTTTCAGGAGTCAGAGGACAATGAATGGAGATAAAATCACTCTCGGCGATAATCTGATCCATCTCTGCCTTTGTTGCGCCAGCCTCAGCTGCATTTTCTGCAGTAACAAATGGATCGTAGGCCAATACGTTCATGCCAAGAGCTTGAGCTCTCTCATTGATGAGGCGAGGAATGCGCCCAAAGCCTACTAGACCCAGTGTGCCGCCAACAACGGAGTTGATTTTCATTCCCTTTTTAACATCCCAAACACCAGAGCGGACGCTGTCGTTGTAGAGAAAGATTTTGCGGTTAAGTGTCAACATCAGAGCGATGGCGTGAGTTGCTACCTCTTCGATACAGTAGGTTGGAATGTTGCCAACCATAATGCCTTTAGCGTTACAGGCGTCCACATCGATAGTATTTACACCAATACCGTTGCGAATAATGAGTTTGCAGTTTTCCATACCCTTGATGATTTCAGGCGTCATCTGCGCGTAGGTATTGATAACGGCGTCGGCGTCTTTTACTTCATCTGCAAGGGTTGCTAGATCAGTAACCTCGATCAGCTCAGCATCAACTTTGTCTAGCATTTCTCTCTCGATAATCAGATCGGGAAAAATATTGTCCGTCAGCACGACCTTGAATTTGCTCATTGTTTTTGGGTTCCTAGTTGGTGGGATAAGGGCGAAGTATTCTACGCTAAATATTATGCTGGCACGATGGTTCTGAGGCTGCTGTATTTCTTCTCTGGTACTCGGTTACACCTTGGGCGTTCATTTGGGTAGAAGCATGCGTTCGCCAAACCAGTCTCAACCACCCTCGTCAGGCGCTAGGGCATTCAAGAGGTCGAAAACAGTGCTTATGCAATTCCGGAGTTAACTCAACTGGTTTTCTGCCAGCAAAAAATGAAGGCCAAATTAAAAAGACCACCCATTTGGGTGGCCTTTTTAATTTGGCTCCGACTGCTGGGCTCGAACCAGCGACCCATTGATTAACAGTCAATTGCTCTACCAACTGAGCTAAGTCGGAATCGTGAGGTCGCGTATCTTATAGACGCGCTGGAAAAGGGTCAATAGACTGTGAGCCCCGAAAACGAGCATTTTTTAATTGGCTGATCGCGACTTCGAACTTACCTCTAAATACCAGCCCGCTGGAGATCAGCCCCAGGCAATTAGGAAGCTTCTGGAAGGCCTAAATGATGGCTTAGCCAGCCAAACCTTGTTGGGTGTTACTGGCTCGGGTAAGACCTATACCATCGCCAATGTCGTAGCTCAGTCAAATCGCCCTGCCATTGTTCTGGCTCATAACAAAACTCTGGCGGCCCAGCTTTATGGAGAGTTCAAAGAGTTTTTTCCACGCAACTCTGTTGAGTATTTTGTTTCTTACTACGATTACTATCAGCCAGAAGCCTATGTGCCATCATCAGATACATTTATTGAGAAAGATTCTTCAATAAATGAGCACATTGAGCAAATGCGCTTATCGGCTACTAAATCATTAATGGAACGTCGCGACGTTATTGTTGTTGCCACTGTTTCTGCAATCTACGGCCTAGGTGACCCTGACGCTTATCTGAAAATGATGTTGCACCTTGTCCGAGGTGATTTGGTAGACCAACGCTTTATTTTGTCTCGCTTGGCTGAACTGCAATACAGCCGCAATGACACCGATTTTCGACGAGCTACTTTTAGGGTGCGTGGCGATATTATTGATGTTTTCCCAGCCGAATCTGATGAGCTAGCGGTTCGTATAGAACTATTTGACGAGGAAGTGGAAAAGATCACTTTATTCGATCCGCTTACAGGCGAATCCAGAGGTGAAGTTCCGCGTATCACCATTTATCCAAAAACTCACTATGCGACACCTCGAAGTACTGTTCTAAACGCCGTAGAACAGATCGAAATAGAGCTTAAAGATCGACTTAAATATCTGCGAGAAAACGATCTATTGGTCGAGGCCCAGCGCCTCGAACAACGTACGCGCTACGATCTGGAAATGATGCGCGAGCTCGGCTACAGCAACGGTGTAGAGAATTACTCCCGCTATCTGTCAGGCCGAGCTCCAGGCGAACCGCCGCCAACTCTATTTGACTATATCCCAAAGGATGCGATTGTCGTCGTTGACGAATCGCACGTGACTATTCCCCAGTTAGGAGCAATGTACAAAGGTGATCGATCTCGAAAAGAGACTCTAGTGAATTATGGTTTTCGGTTGCCCTCGGCGATGGACAATCGACCTCTTAGATTTGATGAGTGGGAGTCGATAACTACCCAGCTGCTTTTTGTCAGTGCGACTCCAGGTAACTATGAAGCTGAGAACGCCGGTGCAGTGGTGGAACAAATCGTGCGGCCAACTGGCTTGCTGGATCCAGAAATCGAAATTCGGCCTGCGACTACTCAAGTTGGTGACGTACTGTCAGAGATCCATAAATGCGTCGACAAAAAACAGCGGGTATTGATCACCACTCTAACTAAGAGGATGTCCGAAGACCTGTCTGAGTATCTGGCAGAGCAGGGCGTTAAGGTCCGATACCTGCACTCGGATATCGATACCGTCGAAAGGATTGAAATTATTCGTGACCTGCGTCTGGGTGAATTTGATGTGCTTGTCGGTATCAACCTATTAAGAGAGGGGCTAGATATGCCTGAAGTGGCTTTGGTTGCTATCTTGGATGCAGATAAAGAGGGCTTTCTAAGATCAGAGCGCTCTTTAATTCAGACCATGGGGCGGGCGGCACGTAATGCGGAGGGTAGGGTGATTCTCTACGCAGATCGCACTACTAATTCTATGCAGCGCGCAATCGACGAAACTGATAGGCGTCGTGACCTGCAGATCGAGAACAACAAAAAACTGGGAATCGTCCCTAAAACCATCTTTAAGGATGTTGCCGATATCCTTGAGGGTGCGCGAATTATTCCTGGCAAGAAAGGCAAGCGATCTAAATCACAGGTTGCCGAACCGCAAGCAGGTTATTTTACCGAGGCTGCTCTGCAGGCAAACACTCCTAAGGACATAGCTAAACTGATCTCTGAGATAGAAAACCGCATGTTTGATCATGCGCAAAACCTGGAGTTTGAGCAGGCTGCTCAATTAAGAGACGAGGTCGGTGTGCTCAGAGACAAACTGGTTCTGCTTAGCTAAACTGGCCATTACATCTTGCATACCCATTCTAGTTTGAGGGTATAAATCCCGGTTGTTAGTAGAGCAAGAACGAAGGGCTATTTGAGTGGGCTGGAATATGAGTGTTAGAGGGAATTGCCAATGAAAAAAATATTTTTAAGAGAGCACTTTTTTATTACGCTACTGATTGTGACTAGTGCCAGCGTGATTGCTCAACCCCCTAGAGGTGGTGCTCCAGGTGCTGGTAGCCCATCTGATGAAGTATTGGAAGCCATTAGTATTTCGGCCTACCAGCCATCCGAAATGGCGGACCGCATTACTCTTAGTATCTCAGGTGACCCTTCAACTGAAATCGCTGTGAATTGGCGTACTAGCGATAATGTTGTTGCGGATACAGCTAAGGCTGAAATAACACTTGCCGTCGGTTCTCCTGACTTGAAAGATACCCCAGCTATCACCAGAGCTGTAGACACTAGTCCCCTGGAAACGGGTGATTACACTTCTTACCACCACTCGGTAATCTTTGAAGATTTAGAACCGAATACAAAATATGCTTACCGTGTTGGCAATGCGGTGCTCGGTGCAGATTCAGAAGCAGAAACGCTTTGGTCGGAGTGGGCTCAATTTACGACAGCAGCATCTAGCACTACTGAAAATGTTACACCCTTTAGTTTTATCTATTTTGGTGATGCTCAGAATGACTTGAAATCACATTGGTCACGCGTAATTCGTGAAGCATATTCGGATATGCCGGAAGCAGCATTTATGCTTCATGCCGGTGATTTGGTCAACGATCGCGCGGGGAGTGATCAAGAATGGGGAGAATGGTTCTATGCAGGTGGCTGGGTGAACAGTGCTGTTCCTCAGATTGCGACGCCAGGTAACCATGAATACACACGCGATGGCGTTCTTACAGGCTGGTGGCGTACACATTTTGCCTTCCCCGAAAATGGCCCTGAAGGTGATGATCTTGGATTAAATGAAACAGCCTATTACTTCGACTATCAAGGTGCGCGCTTTATCTCTATTGATAGCCAAGCGATGGAATCTAATGCGGAAGAAGATATCGCAACGGCTCAGGTTGAATGGTTGACTGATGTATTGAGTGATAATCCTAACGCTTGGACTATTGTCTATCATCATCACCCAATGTGGCCCGCCGGCAATCAGCGCAGTCAACATCCTTGGTTGGAATCGAAGTTTAAAGATATCTATGACAAGTTCGGCGTCGATCTTGTTCTTCAAGGGCATGATCACACCTACGCGCGTGGGGACAATGTGGGCTCTGGGCTGCCTTATTACAAAGGCGATGCCGGCCCGGTTTATGTGGTGTCTGTTGCCGGTTCGAAAATGTACGTCAGTGATGCCGATTGGGCTGAGGTTGCCAGTGAAAACCTTCAGCTATACCAAATAATTGACGTTTCAAACGATCAAATTCGATATCGCGCTCTAACCGCTGACGGAGCGGCTTTTGATGAGTTTAGTATTGAGGCTGGCTCAGATAACCAGGACTAAATAATTTAAGCTATTGGGCCGCCGCTGCTTAAATAGCGCGCCCATACTCCTTCAAAAAGAGTGTGCAGATCACTTTTACCGATGAGAAATTGGATTGATTGAACCGGTATTTAGGCCTTGCATCCTTTTGTTAATTCGCTAGAATCCCGCGCCTCTAATACCGGCGACCCTAGCACAGGTTGGTTAGAGCACTACCTTGGTCGAAAATTGCTCCTGCATTATCGACATTTTCGCCATCCTTGGCGGTCAACATGGTAGGGGTCGGTGGTTCGACAAAAAGCGCTGCTTTTTGGACGAGCAGAGAAACTGCGAAGCCCGCGCAGCGGGTCATTAAATTCTAAGGAATTTTATGATCAATCCACGCAGTGGATGAGAACAGGGTACAAGTTACAGTACGACCGTAGCTCAGTTGGTTAGAGCACTACCTTGACATGGTAGGGGTCGGTGGTTCGACAAAAAGCGCAGCTTTTTGGACGAGCAGAGAATCTGCGAAGCCCGCGCAGCGGGTCATAAAATCCCTTAGGATTTTGTGATCAATCCACGCAGTGGATGAGAACGGGGCAAGATTTCTGTACGACCGTAGCTCAGTTGGTTAGAGCACTACCTTGACATGGTAGGGGTCGGTGGTTCGACAAAAAGCGCTGCTTTTTGGACGAGCAGAGAATCTGCGAAGCCCGCGCAGCGGGTCATAAAATCCCTTAGGATTTTGTGATCAATCCACGAGGTGGATGAGAACGGGGCAAGATTTCTGTACGACCGTAGCTCAGTTGGTTAGAGCACTACCTTGACATGGTAGGGGTCGGTGGTTCGAATCCACTCGGTCGTACCAATTTTTCTGTGCTCACGAAGTGAGCCTAGAAAGATTGGTTTAACAGTATGAGAAACAGCTGGTTCGACAAAATGCACTGCATTTTGGACGATTGAGCGAAGCGAAGTCGCCCGGAGGGTGAAAAAGCCATAGGGCTTTTGAATCAATCCACTCGCTTATGTTCAGGACGAACGGTATGCCATTTTTGCAGGAGCAAAAATGGCCGTAACATTTATTCAGGCTCACAAACTGAGCCAATTCCCGCAAATGCGGATTACTAAACTCAAGTGGCCTTTCGTATGGGTCACCACTGAAAGGATCAGACAATGCCTACAATTACTCTTCCCGATGGTTCTCAACGCGTATTCGACAAGCCCGTAAGCCTCCACGAGGTTGCCTCTGATATTGGCCCTGGGTTAGCAAAAGCCGTTCTGGGTGGCCGAGTGAATGGCGTGCGCCACGATACCAGTGATCTGATTAGTGAAGATGCTGAATTAACCCTCTTTACCACTCGTGATGAAGATGGGGTCGAAATTATTCGCCACTCCTGTGCTCACTTGATCGGTCACGCACTCAAGCAGCTCTGGCCTGACGCCAAAATGGCCATCGGGCCCACGATTGAGAATGGCTTTTACTACGATATCGACCTTGAGCATCAGTTGACGGATGCTGATATCGAAAGTCTTGAGCAGCGCATGAAGGAGCTGGCCAAATCCGATTATTCAGTGGTGAAAGAAGTAGTTAGCTGGGATGAGGCATACAAGACCTTCGAGCAGCGTGGCGAAAGCTACAAAATGGAAATTCTAGAGCAAGATATTGCCAAGGATGATCGCCCCGGCCTATATCATCACGAAGAGTACGTCGATATGTGTCGCGGCCCTCATGTGCCAAATATGAGCTTCTGTCATCACTTTAAGTTGATGAGAGTATCTGGCGCCTATTGGCGTGGCGATCAGGCCAACAAACAGCTTCAACGCATTTACGGAATTGCTTTCCCGGATAAGAAACAGCTCAACAAGCACCTTCAGCTATTGGAAGAGGCGGAAAAACGCGATCACCGAAAGTTGGCCAAAAAATATGATCTGTTCCATCTACAGGAAGAAGCGCCAGGAATGGTGTTTTGGCACCCTAAAGGTTGGAGTATCTATTCGACCATTGAAGAATATATGCGTCGTGTGCAATCCAACAACGGCTACAAAGAAATCAAAACTCCGCAAATAGTCGATCGCAGCCTTTGGGAAAGATCCGGACACTGGGAGAAATTTCGCGAGGGTATGTTTACCGTCGAATCTGAATCTCGGGACTACGCGATCAAACCCATGAATTGCCCCTGTCATGTGCAGGTGTTTAATCAGGGATTGCGCAGCTACCGTGATTTACCTCTGCGTTTGGCTGAATTTGGTAGTTGCCACCGAAATGAGGCCAGCGGAACTTTACAGGGCCTGATGCGTGTTCGAGGATTTGTTCAAGACGATGGACATATCTTCTGTACCGAGGCGCAGATTCAGGAAGAGGTGGCGACCTTTATCGATCTGCTCTATCAGGTATATGCTGATTTTGGCTTTGAAGAAATCCTGATCAAGCTCTCTACCCGACCAGAACAACGAGTTGGCAGCGATGCGGATTGGGATAAAGCAGAAGAGGCGCTTAAGCAGGCATTAGATGCCAAAGAGTTGGCTTGGGATTTGTTGCCGGGAGAGGGTGCTTTTTACGGCCCAAAAATTGAGTTTTCCCTAAAAGATTGTATTGGCCGGATTTGGCAATGCGGGACTATTCAGGTGGATTTTTCCATGCCCGGTCGACTCGATGCGCAATACGTAGCCGAAGACGATTCGCGCCAAGTACCGGTTATGTTGCATCGTGCAATATTGGGTTCATTTGAGCGTTTTATCGGAATTTTGATCGAACAATATGAAGGGGCTTTCCCGCTTTGGTTAGCACCAATTCAGGTTTCAATTTTGAATATTACCGACCGTCAGGCCGATTATGCGCAGAAATTGGCTAAAAGCTTGAAAAAACAGGGTTTTCGAGTCGATACTGACTTGAGAAACGAAAAGATCGGCTTTAAAATCCGCGAGCACACAATTCAGCGTGTTCCCTACCTTCTTGTATTGGGAGATAAGGAAGCTGATTCGGAGACTGTTGCGGTACGTAATCGAAGTGGTGAGGATCTTGGATCTATGAATATAGATGCATTTATTTCGCTGCTTAACGAAGACGTAGACCGCCGCGGTCGCATTGCTAATTAACTGGAGTTTTGCATATCAATCAAAGCCGAAAAGAACGGCCAAAAATAAATGACGAAATCACAGCAACTACTGTGAGACTCGTTGGGCCGGAAGCTGAACAATTAGGCGTCGTTACTTTAGCCGAAGCGTTAAAAGCAGCTGAAGAAGCCTCACTGGATTTGGTAGAAATAGCGCCAATGGGTGAGCCGCCAGTTTGTAAGGTGATGGATTACGGTAAGTTTGTTTTTGAGGCTAAGAAGCAAAAAGCTGCTGCCAAGAAAAAGCAGAAACAGATCCAAGTTAAAGAAATGAAATTCCGTCCACATACGGACGTTGGAGACTATCAGGTAAAACTACGCAACCTGATCCGTTTCCTTGAAGCGGGAGACAAAGCCAAGGTTACCTTACGGTTCCGCGGTCGTGAAATGGCTCACCAAGAGCTCGGAATGGAGATGCTGAAACGTGTCGAAACCGATCTTGCGGAGATATCAGCCGTTGAACAGTTTCCCAAAATGGAGGGTCGCCAGCTCACTATGGTGCTGGCCCCTAAAAAGAAAAACTAGACGCTAAATACGCTCAGACCCTGAGTTCAAGAGATTGAATTTGAGAATTTGAGTTAAGAAAGCGCTAATAAACTAATGAATGCGGAGAAGTGAAATGCCTAAGGCAAAAGTGCACAGTGGTGCAGCAAAACGGTTTAAAAAGACCGGCAACGGCGGTTATAAGCATAAACATGCGAATAAAAGCCATATCCTCACAAAAATGACTACCAAGCGTAAGCGTCAGCTTCGCGGCACTAGCCAATTGAACGCTTCAGATACGATTCATGTTGATCGTATGCTGCGCGCCAAGTAGGAGGATATAGAAGATGCCAAGAGTTAAACGTGGTGTAACGGCCCGACGCCGTCACAAGAAGGTTTTAGATCAGGCTAAGGGGTATTACGGTGCCCGTAGTCGTGTTTATCGAGTTGCCAAGCAGGCGGTCACTAAATCTGGCCAATACGCTTATCGCGATCGCAAAGCCAAAAAACGTACCTTTCGCCAGTTGTGGATTGCCCGTATAAACGCGCAATCTCGTGCTGAGGGTATTACCTATAGCCAGCTAATTGCCGGATTGAAAAAATCAGGTATTGAGCTTGATCGAAAAGTTCTGGCTGATATGGCTATACATGACAAAGTGGCTTTTTCTCAGGTAGTTGAGAAAGCTAAAGCCGCCCTTGCCTAATCTGCTTTTCTGATTGAAAGTTTGATTAAAATACTGTGGAGTTGCGGGCAACCGCAATTGCTTACAAAAGAAGGGAGAGGGCTTAGCTCGCTCCCTTTTTTTATTAAAACTCGCTCCTTTTTTATGTACAGGATGTACGGTATGCCGTGGGCGCAGGACGCGCAGGAGCGGCGATTGAAAGAGAATGAACGAACTTAAACAGATAACTCAAGACTTGCTAGATAACGTAGCCGCCGCCAAGGATCTAAAAGAACTTGAGGCTCTGCGTGTTGAAGCGCTGGGTAAGAAGGGTGCGCTCACTGGCTTACTGAAGGGCTTGGGTGCTCTACCCGGGAACGAGCGACCAGCCGCTGGCGCAAAAATTAATGACGCCAAGGTCGAGGTTCAATCTGCAATTGAAGTTCGTAAGTCGGCGATGGAATCGGCAGCTATGGATCAGCGCCTGCTGCAAGAAAAGATAGACGTGACCTTGCCCTCCGGTGGGAATTCCAGAGGCTCATTGCATCCGGTAACACGCACCCTGAGACGGATTGAGGAATTATTTAGTCAAGCTGGATTTAGTATTGAAACCGGCCCGGAGATCGAAGATGATTTTCATAATTTCGAAGCCCTGAATATTCCGGCGGATCATCCCGCTCGTGCCATGCACGATACTTTTTATATTAAATCACGCAATATAAAACCAAAGGATATAGGTACTGGTCATAAGGAAATGACTCATGTGCTGCGGACGCACACATCGCCGGTACAGATTCGTACCATGGAAACTCAGGAACCGCCGATTCGCTGTATTTGCCCTGGGCGCGTTTACCGTTGCGACTCTGACGTAACTCATACACCTATGTTCCACCAGGTTGAAGGGCTTGTGGTGGACAAGGGAATTAGCATGGCGCACCTTCGAGCCTGTGTAAGCGACTTCTTAAACGGATTTTTTGAAGGCGATTATCCGGTTCGGTTCCGACCTTCTTATTTCCCATTTACCGAACCCTCGGCAGAAATCGATATGCAGTGCACACATTGCATGGGCGCAGGCTGCCGCATCTGCAAAAACACCGGCTGGCTCGAGGTTGGAGGTTGTGGAATGGTTCATCCGAACGTTTTTGCTTCCGCCGGAGTTGATCCGGAAGAATATACGGGCTTTGCCTTTGGTATGGGTATCGACCGTTTGGCGATGCTGCGCTATGGCGTCAATGATCTGCGATTGTTTTTTGAAAACGACCTGCAGTTTCTTCGCCAGTATTAGACCTGACAGTATTAGCGAATCGAGAAGAGATAGATGAAATTCAGCGAATCCTGGTTGCGAACCTGGACAAACCCTGAGGTCGATACTGCCGAACTGGTGGCGCAACTCACTATGGCTGGTCTAGAAGTGGATTCGGTAGAACCCGCCGGCGCTGATTTTGCAGGCGTTGTTGTTGCGCAAATCACTGAAGTCTCTGCTCACCCCGACGCAGAGAAGCTAAGAGTTTGCCTAGTTGATATAGGGCAGGAAGCTCCGGCCCAGATTGTCTGTGGAGCACCCAATGCAGCGGTTGGTTTAAAAGCCGCCTGCGCAACGATCGGTGCTGTACTTCCCGGCGATTTCAAAATCAAAAAGGCCAAACTGCGTGGTGTTGAGTCCAGCGGCATGCTTTGTGGAGCCGACGAGCTAGGATTTGAATCAAAAATTGACGGGCTCTGGGAGCTACCGGCAGATGCGCCAGTTGGAGTGGACCTCCGCGATTGGCTCGAGCTAAATGATCAGGTTATTGAAGTTGATCTGACGCCTAACCGCGCTGATTGCTTTTCTGTTCAGGGCGTCGCTCGTGAAGTGGCTTTGATTAATGGCTCTGCTCTCTGCGCTCCTGAAGCTGAAGCTGTTGAACTGACATCAGATACAGAATTCCCTATCGATATTCAGGCAAGTGCTGCTTGCCCGCGTTATATCGGTCGCGTAATCAATGATGTTGATCTCTCTGTTGAAAGCCCACTCTGGATGCAAGAGAGACTGCGCCGCTCGGACATTCGAGTAATCGATCCGGTAGTGGATGTCACAAATTACGTAATGCTTGAGTTGGGCCAACCCATGCATGCTTTTGATCTGGATAAACTTTCCGGTGAAATTCAGGTTCGTATGGCCAAATCTGGCGAAAAAATCACGCTGCTGGACGGTAAAGAAATCGAACTAGAGCCTGAAGTGCTTGTTATTGCCGACCAGAAAGGCGCGCTGGCGATGGCCGGCATTATGGGCGGCGAAAATTCTGGAGTGAGTTCAGGCACTCAAAACATCCTGCTCGAAAGTGCCTTTTTTAGTCCGGGTGTAATTACCGGGAAAGCTCGTCAATACGGCTTGCATACTGAGTCTTCGATGCGTTTTGAACGGGGTGTCGACCCTCAGCTACAACACCGCGCCATAGAACGTGCGACTGAGCTTCTGCTGCAGATTGTTGGCGGAAAAGCAGGGCCTGTGCTCGAGCACACAAATGCTTCAGACCTTCCAAAAATACCGGTCATTAACCTGCGCAGATCACGTTTGGAGTTACTGATTGGCCGTCCCTATGAATCCAAGATTGTTGAATCTGTTTTAACCGGTCTGGGCTGCGAGGTGCTTAGCAGTGACGACGGAGTCTGGAGTGTTAAACCTCCAAGCTGGCGCTTTGATCTTGAGCTTGAGGTGGACCTGATCGAAGAAATTGCCCGGGTCGTGGGTTATAACAATATCGAAGCGAAGCCGATCGTCGCGGATCTACAATTAGGCCGCAGCCCAGAGACGCAGCTTAACGCCGCGGAGTTAATAGATTTGCTCGTAGCTCGTGGCTTTCGAGAGGTAGTTACCTACAGTTTTATTGCGCCAGAGTTGGCTGATTCGATATTGAGTCGTGATCAACAAGTGACGATTCAAAATCCACTCGCTTCGGACCTGTCAGTAATGCGACCCTCTCTGATTCCTGGCCTTCTAGGTACTGCAGCCCGAAATCTGGCGAGACAGGAAAGCCGACTGAGAATATTTGAGTCCGGACTAAACTTTTCACAAAGCGACGAGATCCATCAGGCCAACTGCTTGGCAGCGCTTATTTGTGGCAGCCAGTACCCTGAGAACTGGTCTGAGGGGAAAAGTGAGTCTGACTTTTTTCAATTGAAGACCGAGCTCGATGCGATTGCCAATCTGAGCGGCAAGAATCTCGAATATATTCCTCAATCAGAATTGAGTTACCTACATCCGGGTCAATCGGCGACGGTTCTGTGTGAGGGTACTGAAATCGGCTGTATTGGTGCAGTGCATCCGCAGTTGCTGCAAAACCTGGATATCGATATACCGGCCTATGTATTTGAAGTATCTCTTCAGGCCTTGCTTCAGGTTGAAGTGCCCGGCTTTGTTACACCCAGCAAGTTTCCTAGCGTGCGCCGTGATATTGCCCTATTGTTGGACCGCGATATTTCCGCTGCTCAATTGATCGCTGAGATCAAATCTACCGATTCTGAGCTGTTAACAAACATCAGGCTGTTTGATATATATACCGGCCAGGGTATTGATTCCAATAAAAAAAGTGTTGCTCTAGGCTTGACCTTTAGGGATTCTTCACGCACCCTTCATGAAGATGAGATTAGTCTCGCAGTAAACAAAATTGTCGCAGGACTTGAACAGCGTTTGGACGCACAACAGAGATAACAAATATGTCTGATGCCTTAACTAAAGCCGGGATTGCAGAAATGCTGTTTGAAGACTTAGGTCTCAACAAGCGCGAGGCCAAAGATGTGGTTGAATGTTTTTTTGAAGAGATTCGACAATCTCTTGAGAACAATGAATCAGTAAAGCTATCTGGTTTTGGTAATTTTGAACTTAGAGACAAAACTCCGCGCCCCGGTCGCAACCCAAAAACCGGTGAAGAAATACCTATTTCTGCCCGGCGAGTTGTTACATTTCGTCCGGGACAAAAGCTACGTGCGAGGGTAGAGAGCGATGCTGGAAGCCAGTCAGAATAACGAACTGCCGGAGATTCCGAGTAAGCGTTATTTCACCATAGGTGAAGTAAGCACCCTCTGTGATGTAAAACCCCACGTACTTCGATACTGGGAACAAGAATTCCCCAACCTCAGCCCCATCAAACGCCGTGGCAACCGCCGTTATTATCAGCGCCAAGACGTTATTCTTATCCGCCAAATCCGCGGCTTGTTGTACGAGCAGGGTTATACCATTGGCGGTGCAAGACAGTGCCTTATCAAAGGGCCTGAAAGCAGCGAAACCGATAAACAAAAAGAGCTGATCGGCGAAGTTATTAAGGAACTCGAGTCGGTTCTGGAAATGCTTAAGAAATAGTTTGTCTCGCTCGATAAATATCCTTTTCGAGTTCAAATCAAGTTCAGTTTTTACAAGGCCTAAGGTATGATCGCGGCCTTCAGATTTTCCTTATATTCGGAGCGTAGCGCAGCCTGGTAGCGCACCACACTGGGGGTGTGGTGGTCGTCGGTTCAAATCCGGCCGCTCCGACCAAACAATAAAAAGGGCCCTCATGAGAGGGCCTTTTTTATTGTCCGTTGTACGCGTCCGAATTGAATCATGAACGCTCGGTTCACAAAATGGCACGACGCCATTTTGCACAGCCATAGGCTGCCCTTGTGGCGAAGGCCAAGGATGGCCTGAGTGAAATCCGGCCGCTCCGACCAAACAATCTAAAAAGCCCACTTTTAGGTGGGCTTTTTTGTGGGCGGCAGGCAATGTCTTACCTAATTGAAATCGGGGAGTGCTGAGCATGTTCTTCTACCTCTCAGTTAGCCCCATACTCACCAACCACTGATCAATCCGCCCATCACTCAACTCAGCCTCATTCTCATCATCAAGCGACAGCCCAACAAAAAACCTTCCATCTTCTGTGAGACCTTTGGACTCCTTATATTCATAGCCAGTATTGGGCCAATGCCCAACCAAAGTGGCTCCTCGAGAAGCAAGCAAATGATAGAGATAACCCATGGCATCCTGAAACCAGTCGGGGTAGCCAATCTGATCTCCCAAACCAAAAACTGCTGCGGTTTTGCCAGATAAATCTAGTCCGCTCACATCGTCCCAAATATTTTCCCAGTCTTCCTGCAGTTCACCGTAGTCCCATGTGGGTATACCAAAGATAAGGAAGTCATAGTCTAGGCATTTGGAAATGGGTGTATCTATGATGTTGTGGAGTTGTGCATCTCTCGAAGCGAGCTTCGCCTGTATTTGTTCGGCCGCCATTTCCGTATAGCAGGTGGTGGAACCGTAAAAAATACCGATTTTGGTGTCTTTCGTGATGCTTGCGGGGCTATTCACAGTTCACCACCAAAGCCCAGCTGGCGCCATGCTTCGTAGGCTACTACCGCAGCAGAGTTCGATAGGTTTAGGCTGCGGCTGTCTGCGCGCATTGGTATGCGTAAAACCTGTTCGGCCGGAAGGCTTTCGAGGATGTCAGCGGGAAGGCCTCGGGTTTCCGGGCCAAATATCAGATGATCGCCTTCAGTGAACTGGGCTTCGCTGTGGGTCTTGGTGCCCTTAGTGGAGATGGCAAATAGACGTGCATTGGCAGCGAGTGACTTGGAATACTCCAGCCAGCTTGAATGCACCTGCATATCTTGCCATTCAATGTAGTCCAGGCCGGCGCGGCGTAACCTTTTATCGTCCAGTTCAAAGCCTAGGGGTTCAATCAGGTGCAGCTGGAAACCACAGTTATGGCACAGACGAATAATATTGCCGGTATTTGGCGGAATCTCCGGCTGATAGAGCACAATATTCAGCAAGGTGAATTCCTAGATCTTTGCAATCTCTACGATAAGGTCGTCTGATAGGCCTTCCAGAGACTCCCTGATGCGATCGATATTCAGACTTTCTGGAAGCGAGACTTCAGCCAGAGCGGTAAACATGGGCTCGCCGGACATTGGAGCAGGTAAGACGTCTGTTTCGAGTTCTTCGACATTGACTCCCAAGCTGGAGAGGGCGCTGGAGAATTCCTGAACAATCCCGGTTCGGTCAGAGCCTGTCACTCGAATTTCCAGATGCGAATTACTTCTCGCTACCTGACCTTCTATATGAGTAAGGCTGATTTTTAGTGAATCGGATTCGATCTTTGTTAGCTGGTTTTCTAGCTCCGCTGCGTTGTCCTCACTTAGAGCCACCTGAACCATACCGCTAAACATTCCGGACAGGTTTGCCGAGCGGCTAGACAACCAGCTGCCGCCGGCCTGATGGATAATTTGGCTTATCTGATCAACCAGACCGGGACGATCTACGCCGATATAGGAAATAATGTATTGGTGCTGCACAATCTACCCTCAAGATAGGCACTGAAAGTGCTAATTATACGGGTTGAGACCAGTTAGATGATTATTCCTTACGAAAGCCTTGCCAATGAGGTGCTTACGCGCCTACTTGAAGAAATAGTGACCCGCGACGGAACCGACTACGGCTTAGTTGAGACGGCTACTTCAGAGAAAATTGATGCTGCCTTGATGAAATTGAAACAGGGAAAGTCAGTATTGCTTTGGGAAGAGGAGACTGAGTCAGCTAGTCTGGTCAGCAAGGAATATGCCGAGAAACTGGGCTTCGGTAAAGCCTGAGCCTCCTCAACTCTTTGAGCTGAGGAAGAGCTTTATAAGCTTGCTTTAGACTCCCTTGTTTTAGCCGCCTTTACTTTAGGCCCCTTTGTTCATAAGGCTGGCAATTGCTGCAATGGCTTCAGGATCTTTCTCTTTCAGTTTGTTGGCAATGTGATGCTGAAAGTAATACTGAAAATCATCGCGCTCGTTGGCCGAGAATAAACAGAGATCCCCTGGCAGAACTGGTGTGGTTTCTACTAGTTTCTCGTCAATTAGCATGGCACTCATTTCGCCGTTTGCCTTTAGTCGCCAACTGACTACCTCCGCCAAAGTGATGCTTTGAAACTGATCGCCCGACAGAACCGCATGGGTACCAATATTGTCGGAAATTTCCTGAACCACATCCTCTTCAGATTCACAGTCGTATTGATAGTACTCGGCGGCTGCATCCAACTCGGTAATTTTGTGTTCCGGCGCTTCAAAGAATATCTGCTCGATGCCTGGATCAAAATAGCCTTGCCAGCATCCCTGAAGTGGATCATCGATTTCAGTGCAGGGAACAATTTTATCGAGCCAGGGTACTAGACCATCGATCTCGCCATTTTCGCGAAGACCCCAGCAGAGGATTTTGAGAGTGAAGAGTTTGTTGGGATTTTGTTCGTTGGTATAGAGCATCTCCATACCATCAATTTCTGGTGCTAATCTAATAAATCGTTTTTGTTGCTTTTCGGACCATGTGTCCCCCGTAAAAATATCAATAACATTACTTGAAAAATCTACATTCAGGGGTTCGCTCATGTGCATCTCCTGGGGCTTGGGATGACGGCTGCTTTAACTCGCCTCTACCACATAAGGTATAGCTGTCTCCAAAAAAACACAAGATCTTGTTGTATGGCTTTTTTTATGCTGTACTAATCGACCGCCAAAGTTCCACTCAAAAGCCTTCTCTTTCTCGAATTATTCTCTCTTGGTACTCAGCAATACTCAGGTTGAAAAAGTTTTTAATTTAAACTTTTCAGAGCCTTATAAAACAGTCTTAATAGGTGGCTTTAGCGAGCCCGAATACATTCCAGCATCAGCAGATTGTCCGGCGCGAGTCCAATACAAGGCTGATTTTGTGGAAAGTGCGCTGCATGAAACTGCTCATTGGTGTCTGGCGGGCGAAAAAAGACGTAAAAAAATTGATTATGGATATTGGTATTCGCCTGATGATCGTGACCCGATTCAGCAACAAAAATTCTACGAGGTTGAATATCGACCACAAGCTTTGGAGTGGATTTTCTCCTCGGTGGCCGGAGTTAAGTTTAAGCCAAGCGTTGACAATCTAGCGCTCCCTGGGGATCAGCTTAAATCTCTCAACGCGCAGTTTTTTGCACAATTAAAACAGCACGCCATCACCTTGTTGCATGGTGAATTGAACCAGAGATCGCTAGCCTTTATTGCCGCTATACAGGAAGCTAGCGGTGCGGGACTACTATCAGTTCAGCAAATCAAAGAGGCAAAGTTTTGATACGTGTTCTGGTGGATGAAAACATCCCTATCCCTGATGCTATTAGTGGGGCGGATATCGAGTTGCGCAGATGTTCCGGCCGCGATATCAAAGCGGCTGATCTACTAGATACAGACGCTTTATTGGTTCGCTCCGTAACTCAGGTAGGTAGACGTCTCTTGAGCAATACCCAAGTTCGATTTGTCGGTAGTGCTACGGCGGGTTTTGATCATCTGGATATCGACTATCTAAATCAGGCCGACATCGGGTATTACTATGCGGCTGGTAGCAATGCCAATTCAGTTGTTGACTATGTACTTAGCTGCCTAGCAGTCCTGAGTGTCGATCCTCGGGAGAGGAGCCTGGGAATTGTCGGATGCGGCCAAGTGGGAGGGCGACTCTACCGGCGCATGCAACATTTAAATGTGCAATGCAGTTGCTACGACCCCTTTTTGAGTAGTTCAGATCAGCCTGACCTTTTTGATCTCGACAAAGTGCTTAGGTCGGACATTCTTTGTCTGCACACTCCACTAACCAAAAGCGGACCCTACCCAACAGAAAATATGATTGGCTATCAGCAACTGATGCAGCTGCCGGAGGGCGCCGTGGTGATCAACGCGGGCCGGGGAGGAGTTATCAATGAAGAAGATCTTAAGCGGGTTGTAACACATCGACCTGACATGCACCTGGTGATGGACGTATGGCAGGGTGAACCACATATCGATATGGAAGTGCTGGATCTATGTGAAATAGCTACGCCGCATATAGCCGGTTATGCAGCTCCGGCCAAGTTGCGTGGCAGTCAAATGGTTTTTGAAAAGATGTTTGAGTATTTTGGAATAGGCGGGTACAAAAACCTTACAGTTCAACCTAGCTCAAAAGAAAGCACAGCCGACGATAGCTGGAATAGGGCGGTACTCAATGTATATGACCCACGGGTCGATGATGCACTGCTGCGCGCCGACAGAGTCCGAAATTTTGATCAGTTGCGCAAAAACTATCCGATGCGATTGGAAATCGCCGACTATGTTTCTGAAAGCGAAACCTTGCAGAAATTCGGTTTTAGCAAAGCTGATAATCCGATGGATATCAGCTAGCTGGAATCCTTCTGATCGGACGCTTGCCCTGAGTCTGTATCGGCCTCTTGGTCGAGTTTCAAAATAGCATCACGCACCATATCTTCAGTGATGGCTATCTCTTCACCCTTTTCATTTATAACAGCAGCTTCGTGGAAATCAGGTTCCACGCTATCCTGTTCCATTTTTTCAATCTTATTATTTTTGTTCAATTTCCCATCCCCAAGGGTAGTAATACTTCTGGTTGCCATCGCGGCAACACTTACTTCAGATTATGGCCGGTATTTTTTGAGGAAACTGCCCAGCTTGTCAATGGAAAGCTTCAAGTCTTCATGTTGTTGAAGGAAAACAATGCGCAGATGATCGGGCGTAGGCCAATTGAAAGCGGTCCCCTGAACCAGCAATAGCTGTTTGCTCTTAAGTAAATCCAGCACTAGCTTTTCGTCGTCGACAATGGGATAGATCTTTCTGTCCAGCTTGGGAAACAGATAGAGAGCACCCTTGGGTTTGACGCAGCTAACCCCCGGGATTTCATTTAGTGCTTCTATAGCCACATCGCGCTGCTGACAGAGTCGACCGCTGGGAAGAACCAGATCATTAATACTCTGATAACCACCGAGGGCTGTCTGCACAGCGAGCTGTCCTGGCACATTTGCGCAAAGGCGCATAGAGGCCAGCGTGTGTACTCCTTCCAAGTATTCTGTGGCTCGGTGTTTTGCGCCGCTGACGATCAGCCAGCCGGAGCGAAATCCGGCTAGCCGGTAGTTTTTCGAAAGGCCACCAAAGCTCACTACCAGACAATCCTCAGTCAAGGTGGCAAAAGGGGTATGCACTGCATCGTCGTATAGCACCTTGTCGTAAATCTCATCCGCAAAGACAATCAAATTGTGTTTCTCGGCAATTCGAGCAATTCGCTCAAGCGTCTCTTTACTGTATACAGCGCCGGTTGGATTGTTGGGGTTAATAACAACAATTCCTCGAGTGCGGGCGGTGATTTTTGATTCAATGTCGGCAATATCCGGCTCCCAGTCTTGACTCTCGTCGCAGAGATAGTGAACGGCTTTGCCTCCAGCCAGGCTGGCTGAAGCCGTCCAGAGAGGGTAGTCCGGAGCGGGTATAAGCACCTCGTCACCGTTATTCAGCAGAGCCTGCAATGCCATAAGGATGAGCTCGCTTACTCCATTGCCCATATAAATATCATTGATGCCAACATTGGGGATGCCGCGAAGCTGACACTCTTGCATTACTGCTTTACGTGCAGGGAAGAGTCCACGGGACTCGCAGTAGCCCTCGGCGCTGCCAATGTTGTAAATCACATCCTGAATAATCTCTTCCGGCGCGTGGAAGCCGAAGGCTCCTGGATTACCGATATTCAATTTGGTGATGCGGTGACCTTCCTCCTCAAGACGATAGGCTTCTTCGAGAACAGGCCCGCGAATTTCGTAGTTAACATTGTCCAGTTTTCTTGACCGCTCAATGGAGTTTGTCAATTTTTGATTACTTTCGTCCGACGGGGCAGCTTCGTCCCAGCCAATCAATTGGTGGCGAAGTTTTAGCTCGTGTTTTTCCGGGATTGCATCTTCCATATTCCAGCGGGAAACAGCCTGACGGCTGATACCTAGATGAGCGGCTAACAAAGCTTTTTTACCCTCGAAATGAGGCAATACCTCTAAAAGAGTCAACATAGATTTATATATTTTGTAAAAGTAGAGGTGTATTTTGGATTTTATTGAAAAAATGTCAATATAAATTGACATAAAAGTTTACATTTTGTGTTTGATTAGGCTTTACGCGTGGCAACTTTTCTCTTCCGTTCCGGGAAACAATGGTGACAAATTTCACAACTGAGTCCGAAACATGCCCTTGCCTGACAATATTCACGACCGTAATAAATGATTTGTAGGTGTAATTTATTCCAGCGATCCTTGGGAAAAAGGCGCTTAAGATCAGCTTCGGTGTTGGCTACGCTGTGGCCGCTGGTTAGTTTCCAGCGTTGCGCTAAGCGATGAATATGGGTATCCACCGGAAAACTTGAGTGACCAAAAGCTTGCGCCATGACAACGCCGGCAGTTTTGTGGCCAACACCGGGTAGCTCTTCCAAGCTCTCAAAGTTGTCTGGAACCTGACCCTGATGTTTTTCCACTAGTATTTGCGATAGGTTGCGAATAGCTTTGGATTTCTGGGGAGACAAGCCGCAGGGGCGAATAATTTCTCGGATGGCCTCAACATTTTGTTGCGCCATAACCTCAGGAGTAGCCGCCAATTCGAACAATTTTGGCGTTACGGTGTTAACTCTGATGTCAGTGCATTGAGCTGATAGCAGCACAGCAATTAGTAGACTATATGAATCAGTGTGATCAAGAGGAATAGGCGGGTCGGGATAGAGTTCAGCCAGTTTGGCGTCGATGTATTGAACCCGCTCTAGTTTTCGCATTTGTTCATTACCCAGATCGCAAGCTAAAGGGATGTGGCCATATCAACTAGCCGCTCTATGCCTTCGATACACTCGTCTAATGGAGCCACTAGCGCAACGCGGATTCGATTTTCACCGGGATTACCTTGAGCAGTATTTCGCGCCAGAAAACTTCCAGGCACAACTTTTAGGCTGTGCTGCTCGTAAAGCCTCTTGCAGAATTCTTGATCGTCGATAGGGGTGTTTAGCCAAAGATAAAAGCCCGCTTGCGGTAAGACAAAATCAAAATGCTTATCGAGCAAAGGTGATACTTCCCGATACTTTTCCCTGTAAGCCTGTCGGTTAGCTTCAGCATGGTTTTCATCACTCCAGGCTGCCGCGCTCGCCTGCTGTGCAAGGCCTGACATGGCCGAACCGTGGTATGTCCGGTAGAGCAAAAATTTCTGGATAATATTTTTATCACCAGCGACAAAACCGGATCGCAAACCGGGCAGATTGGATCGTTTGGAGAGTGAGTGGAAAGCCAGACATCGGGAAAAGTCGTTGCGACCCATATTGCGGCATGCTTGCAAGATGCTCGGTGCTCTATTTGAGTCCTGCAAATAAAGTTCCGAGTAGCACTCGTCGCTGACGATAACAAAATCGTGTTTATCCGCCTTCTCGATTAGATACTGCATATCTTCCAGCGGAATATAGGTTCCCGACGGATTTCCGGGGGAGCAGATATAGAGCAATTCCATGCTCTGCCATTGCGCATCGTCAATCTCATACCAATTCGGCTGCATATTATTATCAGCGTGGCAGTTTAGATACAGGGGTTGCTTGCCGGCTAAAAGCGCTGCGCCCTCATAGATTTGGTAGAAGGGGTTTGGCATGGCGACAGTGCCAGTCTTATTGGCCGGGTCAGTTACCACCTGAGCTATAGCAAAAAGCGCTTCGCGAGTACCGTTGACCGTCAATACATGCTCTATGCCAGACAGGCTATTGCCCGCTAATTCAAATCTATTGTTGGCCCAGTTGGCGATGATCTCGCGCAGCTCGACGCTGCCCGCGGTTGGAGGGTAGTGTTCAAGCTCTTTTAACGAGTTGCGAATGGCATCAACCGCTGGTTGTGCTGCCTGGTGTTTAGGTTCGCCGATGGCCAAAGATAATAAACGCAACTCGGGATTTGCCTCTGATTCAGATAGCAGAGTCCCAAGTCGGCTGAAGGGGTATGGTTTTAGCAGGTCTAGGCGGGAGTTCATTGTAGTTTTGGTTTGTCTAGCCTAGGAGGCGATGGCTTCCACTTTCTGATCAATGGTTTCGCAAATGCTTTGTGTGAGCAGATTTCTCAGCTTCGGATCCGATATGGGTTTGCCTCTACTGTCGGAAATAATGAAGATATCTTCAACCCTTTCGCCAAGTGTAGTAATACGAGCACTGTGCAGGCTGATGTCGAGTTCGACAAATATCTGCCCGATCGCAGCCAGAAGTCCGGGGCGATCCGCTGTGACTACTTCAAGCTGCGTATATTTTCGATCCTCAGACAGGGTCGCGCGAGTGGGCACTGGAAACTGCCGTAATGTTCGTTTGGTGCGAGCCCCCATCACCTCATGGTAGTTATTGATAACTTCCAGTTCCTCGCGAACGGATTTTTCCAGCCGGTCAATACGACCTGAATCTTTGCCCAGGGGCAGGGAGGTTTCGTCGAGAATGTAGAAACAGCTGAGTGTCGTCTCGCCGTTGTCGTAAATTCTCGCATCTTGAATATTCAGGCCTGCCTGATCAATTGCGGTGGCGACAGCGGCAAAAATGGAGGGCGATTGTTTTACCCGCACCAATATCATGGTCGCTCGTTCGCGGCGATTGGCGATATAGGGTCGGATTATTACGATGGGTTCAGCCGGGTCTTCATGCAGGCTGGCCAGCTCGGTATGCCAGGCGATGTCCTCTGGACTTTCTTTAAGGAAGTATTCGTCGCTCGACTCGGCCCATATCTTTTCTGCCTCTTCCTTTGAAATGCCCTTGGTCTCCAAGATCGAGAGCGCAGATTCTCTGGTGTCGGCAATTAATTCCTGTCTATCTGCCGAGTTTTCAATTCCGAGACGCAGAGCTTTGCGAGTCTCCATGTAGAGAGAGCGCATCAGCGAGGCGCGCCAGTTATTCCAAAGCGTTGGATTGGTAGCAGTAATATCGGCGACCGTGAGGGCGTAGAGCAAATTGAGTTTGCTCTCCTCGCCAACGTGCCGAGCAAAACGACTGATGACATTCGGATCAGAAATATCTTCGCGCTGGGAGATTCTTGACATGAGCAGATGATTTTCCACCAACCACATCATTAGCTTTACTTCCCTCGGTTTGTACCCGTGGCTTTCGGCAAATTTGCGCACATCGTTTGAGCCGAGCTCAGAATGATCGCCGCCTCGCCCCTTGGCGATATCGTGGAACAGCCCGGCAATAACAAGGAGTTCAGGTTTGCGTAGGGTGCTGTAGATATAGGCGGAGATAGGTGAGTGTTCAGAAGCTTCTGGTAGGCCAAAATGCCTAATATTTCGAACCACATTTAGAGTATGTACATCTACAGGATAAATATGGAAGAGGTCGTGTTGAGGAAGACCCCTGATGGCACCAAATTCGGGTAAATAACGCCCCAGTACACCATACCGAGCCATCATCTGTAGAGGCACAGAGAGATGGTCTGGAGATCGGAGCAGCTCGAGAAAAAGCTGTTTGTTTTTTTCCTGATTGCGAAAATCATCATCAATCAAAGATCCAAACTCTCGCAGTAAGCGAATCGTCGAAGCGTGCACTCCGAGAATCTTTTTGTCGCCGGAGAGGATTACAAAAATTTCCAACAGAGCAGAGGGTGTTTGCTGAAAGACATCGGGCTGGCTGGCTTCTAGGTAACCGCCTCGTATCTGAAAGCGTTCGTTCACTATGCTTATTTTTGGTGGTGGCGCGTCGGTAACGTTTTCCAATAAAACTTGAAGCAGTACATCGCTTATCTCACGGATAGTTCCCACGGTTCGGTAATAATCCTGCATAAAAACTTCGACGGCCATGCGCTGAGGTGTGTCGTGATAACCAAACAATTCGGCAAGTTGCCGCTGGTAGGCAAACTGGAGTTGATCCATAGGTTTTTCAGTCAACATATGTAGACCAAAACGGACCTTGGCCAGAAATCGCTGAGCTGCCGATAGACTGACGTACTCCTCTTCCGTGTATATGCCTTTGCCAGCCAGAGCCTCAATGCTTGAAACACCGTAGAGTCTCTTGGCAATCCAACTTAGAGTTTGAATATCACGCAGCGCACCGGGAGACTCTTTGGCGTTTGGCTCCATGTCGTATTCGGAGATACCATGTCGAGCATGTCTGTTTTTCTGTTCTTGCAGTTTGGCTTCATAGAATTTGCTGGCCGGCCATATTTTGGCAGGGTCAATCAATCGATCCATTTCAACGCGCAGTTCATCGTCGCCGACAATAGTTCGGGATTCCATTAGATTGGTAAGTACTGTGACGTCCGTTTTTGCCAGTTGCGCACACTGCTTTGGTGTTCTTACGCTATGACCGATCTTTAGTTGCAAATCCCAAAGCAAAGTAGTGAAGCTCTGGATGGATTGGCGGTAGTTGGAGTGATTGTCCTTGCGAGTCAGTATCAGCAAATCGATATCAGACTGTGGATACATTTCGGAGCGACCGTAGCCACCTACTGCTAGCAGGCTAATATTTTTATCCCAGTCGAATAGGGACCAGGCGTGGAAGATGAGCCGATCCATAAACATGGCTCTATCCTTGGTCAGCCGATTGACATTTTCGCCTTCCCGAAAGCAGTTAAACAGATGCTGGTCTCCAGCTTCCAGAGTGGCTCGGAATAAATCTACTCGCTGGCTTGGAGGGCAGTTGCGCAGCGACTTTACAAAACGATCTTCAGCAAAAAAACTGAGTTCATTTAGGCGGGGGCTTACAAAGCGGATTGTTTTTCTAAAACTGATCAAAGTGATTCATCAGATCTTGCGGTAAATACTTCCACACCATCCTCCGTAACGCCCATGGTATGTTCGTATTGCGCTGAAAGCCGTCCGTCTTTTGTAACGACTGTCCACTCGTCCGGTTTTAATCTGGTGTGGTGAGATCCTGCATTTATCATAGGTTCGATAGTAAAGGTCATGCCGGGTTTTAAGACTAAACCGGTGCCAGCCTTTCCATAATGTAAGACTTGTGGGTCTTCGTGAAATACCTTGCCGATACCGTGACCACAGTAGTCTCGTACTACGGAATAATAGTTGGCCTCTGCATGTGACTGAATTGCGGCACCAATATCGCCCAAGGTTGTTCCCGGGCGAACTATCTCAATGGCCTTGTAGAGACATTCCTGAGTAATATTGCATAGACGCAGGGCATGGGAGGGCACATCACCGATTAAAAACATATTGCTGGTATCGCCGTGATAACCATCCTTGATCACAGTGATATCAATATTGAGGATGTCGCCGTTCTTAAGTATGCGTTTGTCATCCGGAATACCGTGGCATACAACCTGATTTATTGATGTACAGATGGATTTTGGAAAACCGCGATAATTGAGCGGTGCCGGCACGGCCTTTTGTTGATCAACAATATAGGCATGACAGATCTGGTCCAGCTCACCAGTGGATATGCCAGCGACAACATGATTTGAGATCATTTCTAGAACTTCAGAGGCAAGTCGTCCAGCGACGCGCATTTTCTCGAATTCTTGCGGAGACTTAAGGCTTATGGCCATATTGGATAGAATTGCAGCTAGGTTGAAAAGCTGGGCATTGTACATTTTTTGCGGTTTTCAGACAGGTTTCCTGAATGATTAATGTAGGAAAAATTCGGTGGGACTCAGCTGTTAATGAAAGGCGATATAGAGCTTCCAATAATGGTGCAATAGCCAATAAACGGGAGTACAATTCCGGCCTTTTTTGGGGCGTCGAACCTGTCACAGTGAGCACCTGTCACTGTGGAAAAGGATCGCGCCGCAATTAGGCTGCTCAAATACCTCTCGTGCCCACGCGGTGGCGGACTCTGAGTTATTTTCCATTTTTCAGGCAAATTTATGAAACCTGCTGTAAAACCTGCTAATCCCAATTTTTCCTCTGGCCCATGTTCGAAACGGCCAGGTTATGACTTGGCCTCGCTCAGTCAAGACTGCTTGGGGCGATCTCATCGCAGTAGTCTGGGCAAAGCAGTTTTGGAAGAGGCAATCAGCCTGTCCAAAGAAATTTTGCAGTTGCCTGAAGGATATCGCCTTGGGATAGTCGCCGGATCTGATACTGGCGCTTTTGAGATGGCGATGTGGTCGATGCTGGGACCGAGAGCAATTGATATTTTTGCTTGGGAGTCTTTTGGCGCTGGATGGGTGACTGACGTGCTCAAACAGCTGAAGTTGGAGCAAGTGGAAGTACATACTGCCGATTACGGGCAGTTGCCGGATTTAAGCCAGGCCGATGGCTCGAAAGATATTATTTTCACCCTGAACGGCACTACTTCAGGGGTCAAGGTGCCGAACCTTGAATGGATTGATGAGGATCGCGAAGGTCTGACCTTTTGCGATGCCACCTCCGGCGTATTTGCTATGGAGGTTGATTGGTCAAAAATTGACGTTTGCACCTATAGTTGGCAAAAAGTCCTCGGAGGCGAGGGCGGCCATGGTGTGCTTATCCTCAGCCCGAGAGCCGTTGAACGATTGGAAAGCTATACTCCTGAATGGCCTCTGCCAAAGATTTTTCGACTCACCAAAGCAGGCGCTTTAATAGAAGGCATCTTTAAGGGTGCCACTATTAATACTCCCTCAATGCTTTGCGTGGAAGATTATCTGGACGCGCTTCGATGGGTGCAGTCAGTTGGCGGTTTGGCTGGAACCATGAGTCGATCCCAAAAAAATCTGCAGGTGATGGAAAATTTTGTCGCCTCTCGAGACTGGATAGACTTCCTCGCGGCTGATGAGTCAATACGTTCAAATACGAGTGTATGTTTTAGGCTCAAACTCGAGGATGATCAGGTAAAACAGCTGATCAATCTCTTGGGAACAGAACAGGTTGCCCATGACATTGGAGCTTATCGAGATGCGCCAGCCGGGCTTCGTATTTGGTGTGGTGCAACGATTGAATCCTCTGACCTCGAAGCATTGCTTCCCTGGCTGGATTGGGCATACGCAGAAGTTAATTCCTAGGCCGAACAAGTTCTTGTATACCAAGTTCTGGGTCATCAAATTCTATTAGAGACAAGAGTTTATTTATGTACAAAATTCAGACTTACAACGCCATTTCTGACAAAGGCCTTACGCGATTTCCTTCGGAATCCTATGAAGTGGGTCCAGATGTTGAGTCGGCAGATGCCTTGATTCTGCGAAGTCATAAACTGCACGGGCAAGATATTCCGGCGAGTGTCGCAGCAGTAGCACGAGCAGGCGCGGGTGTTAACAATGTGCCCGTTGAAGAATACAGCGCCCAGGGAATTGTTGTTTTTAATACACCAGGAGCAAATGCTAACGCCGTTAAAGAGCTGGTACTTACTGGTATTTTGATGTCATGCAGAGATATTGCCGGAGGTATAGATTTTGTACGCAATATTGATGGTATTTCCGACGAAGCTGAAATGGCCAAGTTATTGGAGCAGGAAAAGAAAAAATTTGCCGGCTCCGAGATAAAAGGAAAGACATTGGGCGTAATTGGTCTGGGCGCTATTGGTGCTTTGGTGGCTAATGTTGCAGTTGAGTTGGGTATGAAAGTAGTTGGCTTCGATCCGGCCATATCTGTTGAGGCAGCTTGGAAGTTGTCACGGCGAGTCGAGAAAATGGACTCTGTCGAAGCACTTATCTCTCGAGCGGACTTTATTACCGTGCATGTGCCCGCGATCCCGGCAACCAAACATCTGATCAACTCCGAGAAGTTGGCACTTTGCAAAAAAGGTGCCGTGTTGTTGAATTTTGCTCGCGAGCAGGTAGTTGAGGAAGAGGCGGTAATTGACGCTTTGGAGAGCGGCAACTTGCGCCGTTTTGTAACAGATTTTCCCACGCTTGCCTTGGCAAAGCGTCTCGACGTTATACCCATGCCGCACATTGGTGCCAGCACAGCTGAAGCCGAGGAAAATTGTGCAATTATGGCGGCAGATCAACTGATGGATTACTTGGAAAATGGCAACATCAAGAATTCGGTGAATTTTCCGGCCACATCGATGCCTAGGAATGGCGGATCCAGAATTACATTTGCCAATAACAACGTGCCTAAAGTGCTCGGCAGCGTGTTGTCTATCTTGGCTGATAAAAACTTGAACGTGATCGATATGCTAAACCGCAGTCGTGACGATTTGGCCTATAACCTTATCGATGTTGAAGGTGAGCTCGATGCTGAGTTGAAGGACGCGATTTCCTCAGTTGAGGGCGTTCTGAATGTGCGCCTTGTTTAGACAAATTTAGCTCTGACTCGGCCTTTATCCGCTAAGGCAGATATGGTATAAAGCGCGCCGCTGCATAAGCGGCGTTTTTAATTAACTTAACGACTCATGCATTTCGACACTTTTTACCGGGTGCTCTCTGGTGTAAACCAAGGGGTTAGTAAAAAGGGATTCGCAGAGGCCTAACCCATAATTTGGAGTAAATATGACTAGTGTAAGCATGCGTGACATGTTGCAAGCGGGTGTGCATTTCGGACACCAAACCCGTTTTTGGAATCCTAAAATGGAGCCTTATATATTTGGGCCCCGAAACAAAATCCATATCATCAATCTCGAGCATACGCTGCCAGCTTTTAATGAAGCTTTAGCTTATCTTCAGCAGCTCGCGAACAACAATAATAAGATTCTTTTTGTCGGCACCAAAAGAGCTGCAAGCAAGATTATTTCTGAACAAGCAGAGCGAGCAGGCATGCCTTACGTCAGCCATCGCTGGCTCGGCGGTATGTTGACCAATTACAAAACCATCCGTGCCTCTATACGCGTCCTTCGCGATTTGGAACAACAAACCTCAGATGGAACTTTGGCCAAACTCACCAAAAAAGAAGCTTTGATGCGCGCACGTAAGATGGAGAAGCTAAACCTTTCTATCGGCGGTATTAAAGACATGGGCGGTTTGCCAGATGCGCTTTTTGTTGTCGACGTAGATCACGAACGCATTGCGATCAATGAAGCGAATAAGCTTGGAATTCCCGTTATCGGTATCGTTGATACGAATAGCAACCCCGATGGTGTCGATTTTGTTATTCCCGGCAACGACGATGCTATACGAGCAATCAAGCTTTATGTTGCAGCTGCTGCGGACGCCATCATCGCCGGTCGTATTTCTGGTGGCAGCGCTGTTTCTTCCAAGGACGAATTTGTAGAAGTTGAAGAAACCGAAGCGGCGCCAGCTGAATCTGCTGAAGAGCCAGTTGTTGAGGAAGCAGTTACTAATGAGGAAGCTACTGAGGAAGTTGCTGAAGCAGCTCCTGAGGCAGAAGCAGAGTCAGTAGTAGAAGAAGCCGCTGAAGAAGTTTCTGCGGAAGAGCAAGCTGAACCTGCCGTTGCAGAAGAACCTGAAGCAGCTCCTGAAGAAGTTGAAGCAGAAGCAGAATCCGAAGAGGCTGTCGAAGAGGCTGCTGCTGAGGAAGCTGAAACTGAAGAGTCTGACGCAGACAAAAAAGACAAGTAGTTCCGGTCGGGATTCTGAGAATCCCCGCTCGGTTCAGGTAATACGTTTTGATGAAGCCGCCCAAATGGGTGGCAGATCAAGTCCTAATTTGAGAGGAAATTAACTATGTCGGCAATTACTGCCTCAATGGTGAAAGATCTGCGCGAGCGCACAGGTCTGGGAATGATGGAGTGTAAAAAAGCCTTGGTCGAAGCCGCTGGCGACAGCGAGTTGGCAATCGAAAACCTACGTAAATCCAGCGGAATGAAAGCGGCAAAAAAAGCCGGCAGAGTCGCTGCGGATGGCGTTATTGCAGTGCGATCATCTGCCGGCAAAGCAGTGCTAGTTGAAGTGAATAGCGAAACTGATTTTGTCGCTCGAGATGACAACTTTATGAGTTTTGTTGGCAAGGTAGCCGAACAAGCTCTTGAGTCAGGTGTGTCAGACGTTGCTGCGTTAATGAGTGGCAGTCTGGATGCTGACCGTGAGGCGCTGGTGCAGAAAATTGGTGAGAATATTACGGTTCGACGGGTAACCTCTCTGCAATCCGACGGCGTATTAGGCTCTTATGTACACGGTAACAACCGTATTGGTGTGCTGGTTGAGCTAACTGGTGGCGATGAAGCCTTGGCAAAGGATATCGCTATGCACATTGCTGCGGTTAATCCGCAGGTGGCTAAACCTGAGCACATGCCTCAGGAAGCAGTGCAAAAAGAAAAAGAAATCTTTACCGCTCAGGCTGCAGAATCAGGCAAGCCCGCTGAAATTATTGAAAAAATGGTTGAGGGTCGGTTGCGTAAATATTTGGCGGAAAATTCTTTGGTCGAGCAGGCCTTTGTTAAAGATCCAGACCAAACCGTTGGCAAGCTATTAAAAGCCGCCGACGCTGATATTCTTGGTTTCACTCGCTATGAAGTAGGTGAGGGCATTGAGAAGAAGCAGGAAGACTTTGCAGCAGAAGTTGCGGCCCAAGTCGCAGGAGTAAACGGCTAAACCAACACGCGAGAACATTTGATGGTCGATTCCAGTAAGAAGAAGGAACGCAAGTACAAACGAATTCTCCTCAAGCTGAGTGGCGAAGAACTCAGCGGCGATGTGGGTTTTGGAATTGATCCCAAAGTTCTCGACAAGATGGCATTGGAAATTGGCCAGCTAGTTGGTATCGGTGTTCAATTAGGTCTTGTTGTTGGTGGGGGCAATCTCTTCCGGGGCGAGGCATTGAGTTCGGCTGGTCTCGACCGGGTTACCGGTGACCATATGGGCATGTTGGCCACAGTGATGAACGCGCTGGCCTTACGAGATGCTCTGGAAAGATCAAACATAACTAGTCATGTGATGTCTGCCATTCCTATAGGTGGGATTGTTGAGCATTACGACCGCCGTTTGGCAATGCGTTACTTGGCGCAGGGTGATGTGGTTATCTTTGCAGCCGGAACCGGTAATCCATTTTTTACTACAGACTCCTCTGCTTGTTTGAGAGCAATTGAAGTTGAAGCCAATATCGTACTCAAGGCAACTAAGGTAGACGGTGTCTATAACAAAGACCCAATGAAACATGCTGATGCTGAACTTTATAACGTGTTGACATACGACCAGATATTGGAAAAAAAGCTTGGCGTGATGGATCTAACAGCCATTTGCCTGTGTCGGGATCACCGCATGCCGCTGAGAGTTTTCAGAATGTCTAAGGCGGGCGCTTTACTGTCGATAGTCGTGGGTGAGTCTGAAGGTACTCTGGTTACCCATGAAGTTGGCACGGCAGATTCCAAATAGATTGATGGGGAAAAGACATGATTGAAGAGATAAAAAAAGAAACTCAACAACGCATGCAGAAGTCTCTAGAGGCTTTAGCGACCAATTTTAGTCGTATCCGTACAGGGCGAGCTCATCCGGGATTGCTCGACGGTATTCACGTGGATTACTACGGAAGCGAGACACCCCTAAGCCAGGTGGCCAATGTAAATGTTGAAGATGCACGCACCCTAGCTGTCACGCCCTGGGAAAAGTCCATGGTGCAGGATATTGAAAAAGCCATAATGAAATCTGATTTAGGCCTGAATCCCGCTACCGCTGGTACCGTTATACGAATCCCCATGCCAGCTCTTACTGAAGAAACCCGTCGGCATTACACCAAGCAAGCTCGAGCGGAGGCTGAATCGGCGCGTATTTCGGTTCGCAACGCCAGGAGAGATGCTCTGTCTCAGTTTAAGGACCTGCTGAAAGAAAAGGAAATCAGTGAAGATGATGAACGCCGCGCTGAAGATGAGATACAGAAATTCACAGATAGTTTTGTCGCTGAAGTTGACAAAGCCTTAGTCAAAAAAGAAGAAGACTTGATGGAAATATAGGGTTATTTGCCCTAGTCCTATGTTGCCTTCAGAACCAAGTTCTCTCCGTCACGTCGCCATCATTATGGACGGCAACAATCGCTGGGCTCGTGATCGCGGATTACCACCCCTGTCTGGCCATCAGGCTGGCGCTGACCGACTCAAAGAAACCCTCAAAGCGGCTAAAGAAGAGGGTATAGAAGTAATCACTGTATTTGCTTTTAGCAGTGAAAATTGGAAACGCTCCAAGCAGGAAGTCGGCGGGTTAATGTCGCTTTTTGCCTCGTCTCTGAGGCGGTACCGCAAGCAACTTTTGGATGATGACGTTGAACTTCGGGTTATCGGGCGACGAGATCGCTTCAGTGACCGACTCAACAAGCTGATAGCTCAGGTAGAGAGCCAAACTGCAGGCGGTAGCTATAAGCTAGTTATCGCAGCGGATTACGGCGGTCAGTGGGATATCGTGCAGGCGGCAAGGTCCATGGCTGAGGCTGTTGCAGCTGGAGAAATCAAACCCACTGATATTGATGAAGAACGCTTTTCAAAGGCGATTTGTCTCAGTGATTTGCCCCCCGTAGACTTGCTTATCCGCACTGGCGCAGAGACCAGGATCAGTAATTTTTTGCTCTGGCAGCTGTCCTATGCCGAGCTATATTTCAGCCAATGCTATTGGCCCGATTTCGATACCAGCTGGTTTAAAAAAGCGATACGAGAATTCTATCGCCGACAAAGACGATTCGGCACCAATCCACTTAAGGAAGACAGCACTACAGAATCAAAGAGAGCCAGCTGATATGTTAGCTCGAGTTTCAACTGGCGTCGGTGCAGGCATTGCCTTTTCACTTGTAATTTTTCTACCTATCCCCGGCTTATTCATAACAGCAGTAGCTGTATTGCTCGCCTTCGCAGCCAAGGAATGGGCGCAATTGTGTCATTTTCAGCGACGAGCCAAATATGCCTACGTAGCCGCGCTATTAGTCGCATATTGCGTACTGATATGGATAAACCAGCAGTCAACGGATATCTTGCTTAGTCTGATATTGCTTGCTTTCTCTCTTTGGTTGCTGGCGATTCCCTTCCTGTATAGGTATTCCCAATCTAAGGGACTGTTTTCCAATATTTGGCTGGTAAGCGTTGTCGGTACTATTTTTATGCTGAGTACTTCAGTGGGTTTAGTCTGGCTCAAATCTCTAGATGATGGCGAATGGCGCGTCGTGCTGCTGGTGGGTTTGGTAGCACTAGCCGATACCTTTGCCTTTCTTGCCGGCAGAAAATTTGGCAAACACAAATTGGCGGCGCAAATCAGTCCGGCAAAAACTTTGGAAGGAGCCTACGGCGGATTATTAGCAAATGTAATGCTAGCGGCGCTTTTCATACTTGCCTTTGATTATTCGGCATTGTCGAATGCATTGCTTTTTTTCCTGATTGTAGGCGCGAGCGCATTTTCAGTTCTCGGAGATCTTGCTGAGAGCGCGATAAAGCGCAGCAGCGGTGTAAAGGATAGTGGTGATCTACTGCCAGGGCATGGAGGCATTCTGGATCGGATAGACGGCTTATTAGCGGCTACACCTTTCTTTGTCCTGGCTACTCTCCTATTTTCACCTCTGAGCTAAGATGATTAATCTCTGCATATTAGGGGCAACGGGTTCTATTGGTCAGAGCACCTTAGATGTTGTTCGTCTGCATCCGGATCGATTTCATGTCAGTGCGCTAAGTGCGAATCGCAATATCGACCTGCTAGTCGAACAGATTCAGGAGTTTCAACCGCAATCAGTGGCTCTTGCTGATAGTGGTTTGCTGAACCAGCTAGAGGAAAAGTTGATCGCAAAAAATCTGCATCATCAGGTCGAGGTTTATGCTGGTCAAGCGGGGTTAGTGGAAGTTGCGCAAGATCCACAATCACAGACTGTGGTTGCAGGGATTGTTGGAGCGGCGGGGCTGCTGCCTACAATGGCCGCAGTACAAGCTGGCAAACGCGTACTACTGGCCAACAAGGAGGCTCTGGTATGTGCTGGTGGTCTTTTTATGTCAGCGGTCGAATCTTCAGGTGCCGAACTGCTTCCCCTTGATAGCGAACATAATGCGATTTTTCAGTGTATGCCCGCCGGGCAAAAACCCAATGCCAGCTGCCGTCGTATTTTGCTCACGGCTTCTGGTGGACCATTTAGAGGTTTTAGCAAATCCCAGTTAGGCGAAGTGACTCCTGAACAAGCCTTTAAACATCCGAATTGGGATATGGGTAAAAAAATCAGTGTCGACTCCGCCACCATGATGAACAAGGGGCTAGAGTTGATTGAGGCGCGCTGGCTATTTGATGTGCCAGTTGAAAAAATTGAAATACTGGTGCACCCGGAAAGCATCGTGCACTCATTAGTTGAGTACGACGATGGTTCTCAGCTCGCGCAATTAGGTACACCCGATATGCGTACGCCTATAGCCAACGCTTTGGGTTATCCGGATCGAATTTTATCTGGAACATCTTATTTGGACCTGACAGGTCATACACTGCACTTCGAAGAGCCAGATTTGGATACATTTCGCTGCCTAAGTTTAGCCATTGAGGCGGCAAAGAATGGTGGAAGCTTCCCGCTTTTTTTGAATGCCGCAAATGAGGAGGCCGTATCTGCCTTTATCGAGGGTAAAATCAGATTTACAGATATAGCTGATTTGGTGGAGAAAACGCTAAAATTTGCCACCGCAAGGGAACCAGCAAGTATCGATGAAGTCATAGAGCTGGACGGAATTGCCCGACAACACTGCCTAGCTCATTTGGAAGATATGCTTAATGCAAATAATTAGTGCCATTTGTTTTGCCATCGTCGCGCTGTTTATTTTAGTAACAGTGCACGAGTTCGGACATTATTGGGTGGCTCGTAAATGTGGTGTGCGTGTGCAGCGCTTCTCCATCGGTTTTGGGAAACCCTTCCTGAAGTTTTCTTGGGATAACACTGAATTTGCTCTGGCACCCATACCCCTGGGTGGTTACGTCAAAATGTTTGGCGAAGGTCAGGAAGAAGAAATTACGCCAGACCAGGAGCAGTATAGTTTTAGTCATAAGAAAGTCTGGCAGCGAATCGCCATTGTAAGTGCTGGTCCGATTGCTAATTTTTTACTGGCAATACTATTTTATTGGATGGTTTTTCTAGGCGGCATGACCGGTTATCTGCCACTTATCGGTGAAATAGAACCTGATTCACCAGCCCATCAGGCTGGCCTGATCTCCGGGGCGCAAGACCCAGCCTACGAAATCATCAATGTTGATGGTGAAGCGGTAGATACCTGGCGAGAGGTCTTTGACCAGCTGGTTCAGCGCATAGGGGAGACCGGAAACCTTAATTTGATGGTTAGGCGATACGGCAGCAATTCACAGGGAACAGAAATTTCTATTCCCATCAGATCCTGGCAAGGTAATACAGATTCCCCCGATTTTCTGGCGTCTATCGGATTGCAGCCCTATTCACCCGCTCTAGAACCGCTGTTTGGGGAGATAGTTGCCGAGGGCCCAGCCGCCTTAGCTGGTTTTCAGGAAGGAGATCGAGTGCTATCTGTGGACGGAATGGCCGTAGATTCCTGGATGCAGTGGCGAGACTACGTTGCTGCGAGACCGGCAGTAGAGGTTGAGGTAATTTTGCAACGGCAGGGTGAACAGATTTTAAGTCGAATAACTCCAGAGCCGATTTTAGTGGACGGACAAAACATTGGCCGCATTGGTGTAATTGCCGCCGCAGCTGATTGGCCCGCCGAGCTCAAAAGAGATATAGAGTTTTCGTTTTTTGGTGCTCTTGCTCGGGGCGTAAGCCAGACCGGTAGCACCTCAGTGCTTATCCTGGATTCCCTAAAAAAGTTAGTTACCGGCCAGATATCGATTAAAAATCTGGGCGGTCCAATATCTATTGCCAAGTATGCCGGCAGCTCCGCCGAAGCCGGCTGGCAATCATTTTTTATGTTCGTGGCGGGATTGAGCGTTATGTTGGGTGTGGTTAACCTGCTGCCAATTCCTGTTCTCGATGGGGGTCATTTGCTGTTTTACCTGATCGAAGTGGTTAAAGGTTCACCACTTAGCGAATGGGTTCAGGGCATTGCGATCCGATTCGGGATGGCCGTATTGTTTAGTGTGATGATACTCGCCCTTTACAATGATTTCGGTCGCCTGTAACGTCGCGCGTCAAATAAAGCAGTAGTAATAATGAAAAAAATCCTTGTTGGTTTTCTCGTCCTTTTTTCGGCAAATCTGTTCGCCCAGACATTTGTAATCGAAGATATTCGCCTCGAAGGTATTCAGCGGGTCTCGTCCGGTTCAGTCTTTGCGGCGATGCCAGCACGTGTGGGCGATCTTGTTGATGAAGTGGTTATTCAGGATTCCATTCGTTCATTGTTTGCTACTGGTTTTTTTACGGATATTCGCATTGAACGGGATCAGAACGTATTGGTTGTTCGCTTAACAGAAAGGCCAGCAATAGCCAGCATCGAAATCGAAGGCAACAAGATAATTGAGACTGAACAGTTATTGGAGTCAATGACTGACGCCGGTCTATTTGAAGGGCAGATACTACAGCCCGCTACCTTGGAAGCTGTATCCCGTTCACTAGCCCAAGAATACGTTGCTCAGGGACACTATGGTTCTGTGGTTGATTCTGAGATTATTGAATTGCCAAGAAATCGAGTCGGCATCCGACTAGATATCGACGAAGGACAAAAAGCATCAATCAAGCGAATTACCATCATTGGCAATGAGCTCTATGACGATAAAGAACTTTTGGATCTTTTTGAGTTGGAGCAGAGAGATTGGCTGTCATGGATCGATAAAAAAGATAGATACTCCCGAGAGGCTCTGACTGGTGATCTAGAACGATTAGAGGCCTTTTATCGGGATCAAGGATATTTTGAGTTTGGCATCCGCTCATCGCAAATCGCCATTAGTCCAGATAAAACCTCGGTCTTTATTACCGTTAATATCAGCGAAGGCGAAGTTTACAGAATCACGGATGTAGGCTTTTTGGGAGAAATGGTTGTGCCAGAGGCGGCGCTATCCCGTTATCTTCTGGTTCGCCCCGGTCAAATCTACTCACAGGCAGCGGTAACTGCTACCAAAGATCTTCTGTTGAGAATACTGGGGAACGAGGGTTATACCTTTGCGCAGGTAGAAGACATTCCGGAGTTTGAACCTGGCAGCGGCGAAGTTGATCTGAAGTTTTTTATCGATCCCAATCAACGGGTTTACGTTCGCAGAGTTGAATTCCGGGGAAATTTGCGGACCGATGATGAGGTTCTGCGTCGTGAAATGCGGCAGTTGGAATCTGCTTCCGCTTCTGACCAATTGATTGAATTAGGCAAAACACGGCTGGATCGACTCGGCTTTTTTAGAGAGGTGAATACTGAAACGCCTCCGGTTGCGGGTACAACTGATCAGATCGATGTGATTTATACGGTTGAAGAACAGGCATCTGGCTCTATTAGTGCCAGCCTTGGCTACGCCGAGTATTCAGGTTTCCTCCTGGGGTTCAATATTCAGGAGAATAACTTTTTAGGTTCAGGCAACTCTCTGGGTGTAGGCATTAATAAGTCCACTTACCAAGACAGCTATAGCTTGAGCTATACCAATCCATACTTTACGCCGGAAGGTGTCTCTGCCGGTTTCTCGATATTCTCGAGAGCTACAGATTATGGTGAAATCAATATCTCCACCTACACCACCGATATTCTGGGTTTTAACGTTAATTTTGGATATCCCTTATCCGAGATTTCCTATATCAACTTCGGTTTCGGTTATGAGCAGCTAGATCTGACAACAGGAAGCTTTGCGTCCAACGAGATAGCGATTTTGGCGCCAACTGGGCAGGATGAATACGATACCTTTAAATTTGATACTTCGATTGGACGCTCTACTCTAAACCGTGGAATCTTCCCCACCGCTGGTAGCGCGCAATCATTGGCCTTTGAGATGTCGATTCCAGGCAGTGATATTGATTACTACAAACTGACTCTTGATGCCGAGGCCTTTTTTCCAATATACGGAGATTTCAAATTGAAACTTGAGTCTCGCCTTGGTTATGGAGACTCCTACGGCGGTACTGAACGTATGCCTTTCTTTGAGAACTTCTATGCCGGTGGTATAGGTTCCGTTCGTGGCTTTGAACAAAACCAGTTAGGACCGCGGGAATCCGGCAACGTCGGCAACTTCCCCGATCCCATAGGCGGTAACGTACTGGCTCTGTTTGGCGCCTCGATTCTGCTGCCAACACCTTTCCTTCCTGATTCCAGATCTGTCCAAGCTTCATTGTATTTTGATGCGGGTAATGTATTTGATACCAACTGTACGCCGGATCCTAGTGGTGTTTTGGATACCCTTCAGTTAAATTGCTTCGAGCCAGATATCGCAGAGCTGCGCTATTCGGCGGGTATTGGCGTAACTTGGCTGAGCGGATTTGGACCGATGTCCTTTAGCTTTGGGCGGCCAGTTAATGGCGGCGAATTTGAAGATCGAGAAATGTTCCAGTTCACATTGGGACAAACATTTTAGAAAACCTGTTTTAAAACTTGGAGAATTAACGTGATCAAACAATCTTTACTCGCAGCAATGGCGGCAGTCACCATATTTGCATCTTCGCAAACTTTGGCACAGAAGATCGCCGTAGTAGATATTCAAGCGGGTATTTTAAATAGTGCCTATGGTCAGGCACAGCTGGAGGCCCTGGCCTCGAATCCGGAATTTGCTGAGTTGGTGGCTGTTGCCCGCAGTTTGCAAGCCGATGTAGCCAGCTTGGATAGCCAAGCTCGTGCTGAGGCTAGCGGCTGGGATGAAGACCGTTTCGCTCAATATACCCGTGCACGCCAATTTAAAGATGCAGATTTACAGCTCACCACCCAGAAGATTCAATCTGAGCGCGAGCGCGTGATAAGCGAGGTGCTTGCTGCAATGAACGATGCTGCATTGCAGGCACTTGAGCAAATAATTGAAGAGGAAGAGATCGGCCTGTTACTGCGCGAAACAGCGGTTTATGACGCTGACGAGTCCCATAATTTGACTGGTTTGTTGGCTGAAAAGCTGTCCCAATAACTTATTGAATATGGGCGCGCTGAGCTCTGGAATTTTACTCGCAGAGATTGCCGCCCATATTGATGCGGAGCTGCAAGGCGGTCGTCCCGATTTAGTAGTTAGTGGCATGGCATCTCTTGGCGGTGCTGATGCCACTGAGCTAAGTTTTGTTGTGTCAGAGAAATACCTGTCGCAAGCGCAAAGCAGTGCTGCGGGAGTGTTGATTTGCCCTCCGGGCCTTTTAGAAGCCACTGAAACTCTTTCTTTACTGATTCACCCCGACCCCTATTTAGCTTATGCATTGGCTTCCCAGCTATTTGCCCGGCCCAACAGTGTTGCTGGAATATCAGCCTCTGCCAGCCTGTCTGAACTGGCAGAAATCGGAGAAGGTGTTCAGATAGGAGCATATGCTGTGGTGGAGGCGGGCGCTAAGATTGGCGACGGCTGCGTTATTGGCTCGGGTTGTTATATAGGCGCTGACGTCGAGCTGGGCGCAAATTGCAAATTATTTGCAAACGTCACCCTATATCATGAGGTGATTATCGGCTCCGACTGTTTGATTAATAGCGGAACAGTAATCGGCTCAGACGGTTTTGGATTCGCTCCATCAGACAAGGGTTGGGTGAAAATCCACCAGCTGGGCCGAGTGCTGATAGGTGATTCCGTCGACATCGGTGCCAACGTCAGTATCTCTCGAGGCGCGTTGGATGACACCATAATCGGATCTGGAGTCATTATTGATGATCTGGTACTCATTGCTCACAACGTCGAAATCGGTGACCATACGGCAATAGCTGGGCAGACTGGCATAGCCGGAAGCACTAAGGTTGGCGCTAGCTGCTCTATGGGTGGACAGGTCGCTATTACCGGTCATGTGGTTATAGCCGACAATGTGCACCTGAGTGGCAAATCAATGGTAACAAAGTCAATACCGGACGCTGGTGCTTATTCATCTGGACAACCCGTGCTGCCGAGCAAAGAGTGGCGCCGAAATGTCGTGCGGATTAAGCAAATTGAAAAACTGGTTGATCGTATCGCTGCACTGGAAAATGAACATATCGGAACAAAATTTCCGGACATAAAAGATTAGACAAGGCCAAAAAACTGATGGATGTAATTGAAATTCAGAAATACCTCCCGCATCGATATCCGATGTTGTTTGTAGATCGTATAACGGACTACGAGGAGGGGCATTTCATTCGCGGCTTTAAAAATGTCACCTATAACGAAGAGATGTTTCAGGGACACTTCCCAGACAATCCTATTTTACCGGGGGTTGTCATTATCGAGGCCCTGGCTCAAGTATCCGGTGTGTTGGGATTTAGAACTGTTGATATGAAACCGGAGGATGGATTTCTCTACCTATTTGCGGGGATCGATAAAGTGCGGTTTAAAAACAGGGTTATACCTGGAGATCGATTAATTCTTGAATCAACGGTGATTAGGCGCAAACGAAATATCTGGAAGTTCGATGTAAAAGCACTGGTGGACGATCGAGTGGCAGTCTCAGCAGAGCTCACCTGTGCAATTGTCGATAGCTAAATTATTCACTGAGGTTTGTATTAATCCTCTTAAAACATGAGATAAGGGTTACACCATGATTGACCCACGTGCAGTGGTCGACCCATCCGCGGTGATAGCAGAGGATGCAGAAGTTGGTCCATTTACTATCATCGACGCAAATGTCGAGATAGGTTCCGGCACGGTGATTGGTCCCCACAATGTAATCAAGGGGCCGACTAAAATTGGCAAGAACAACAGAATATTGCAGTTCTGCAGTATTGGCGAAGACACACCAGACCTGAAGTACAAGGGCGAAGATACACGCTTGATTATCGGCGACGGCAACGTTATCCGTGAGGGTGTAACTATTCATCGAGGCACGATCCAGGATCGCTCGGAAACGACTATTGGTAATCAGAATTTGATTATGGCCTACGTGCATATTGGCCATGATTCTATTATTCATAACAAGACTATTTTAGTGAACAACGCCGCTTTGGCCGGACATGTTGAAGTGGGCGACTGGGCAATCATCTCGGGATTTTCCAGCTTGCATCAATACTGCAATGTTGGTGCCCATAGTTTTATTGGAGCACACGCCTGGATTACTCAAGATGTACCTGCCTATGTAATGGTTGCGGGCAATCCGCCTAAATCTCGAACCATTAATTCCGAGGGTTTGCGGCGCCGGGATTTCTCATCGGAACAGATCAGGTGCCTGCAGAGGGCCTACAAAACTATTTACCGGAAGGGAATAGAACTCTCCGAGGCGATCTCTATACTTAGGGCTGATGAAGAGAACATCGACATACTAAAACCACTGATCGATTCTCTGGAAAAGTCTGAGAGAGGGATTTTGCGTTAATGGCCACAAACCCTGTGGCAGTGCGTGTGGCATTAGTAGCAGGTGAGGAATCCGGCGACATCCTTGGCGCAGGTTTGATGTTAGAGCTTAAAACCCTGTATCCCCAAATCAGCTTTGTCGGAATTGGCGGGCAGCGCATGATTACCTTGGGCCTTGAGAGCAAATATCCACTTGATCGACTCTCCGTGATGGGCCTTATAGAACCCCTAAAACGGCTTCCCGAACTTCTCAAGATTAGATCGGGGCTGGCTAAATTATTTTTGGCAGAGAAAGTCGACCTGTTTATAGGAATTGATTCTCCGGATTTTAATTTGGGCCTGGCTCGAAAGCTAAAAAGAGGAGGCGTCAAAACTGCGCATTACGTAAGCCCTTCGGTCTGGGCTTGGCGTCAGGGTCGTATTAAATCGATTCGAAAATCCATCGATTTAATGCTGACACTGCTGCCCTTTGAAGCGCAGTTCTATCGGGATCATCAGGTTCCTGTGAAATATGTTGGCCATCCTCTGGCCACTGATATTCAAGCTGACCTCGATAGACGGGAGGCGCGAGCGAGATTAGACATAGATCTCGATAAGCCGATCCTTGCGCTGCTGCCGGGAAGCCGCACTGGTGAAATTAAACATCTCATGCCGGTCTATTTAGAAACTATTGATTTGCTCAGAAAAAACAGACCAGATCTGCAGTTTGTTTTTGCAGGGCTCAATGGTGATAAAGCGGAGCAGATTAGGGCGAGTTTTGGAGAAAAAGAATTTGATGTGGTAACCGCAAATACTCTAGATCTGTTAGTAGCTTCGGATTTGGTTCTGGCGGCTTCCGGAACCACTACTTTGGAAATAATGCTGGTAAATAGACCGATGGTGGTTGCCTACCGCACGGATTGGCTCAGTTACAAGATAATCGGAAGCATGGTCAAAGTCCCCTACGTTTCGTTGCCAAATCTGATTTCCGGCAAGGCTTTGGTGCCGGAGTTAATTCAGGGTAGGGCTACCGCAGAAAACTTGGCCATTGAACTGCAATCTATTCTGGATAATTCTGAGATTTGTAATATTCAGCAGACCGCCTTTGCCGATATGCGTCAACAACTAGAGTTGCCAAGCAGCCGGCTGGCAGCAAAATCCATAGCTGCGCTTCTAGATCCTATTGGTGCGCAGACTTGAGTCATCTCTTGCAGCAGCGTGATGCTGAAATTCCATTTTATGGCGACCTGCTCGCCGGAACAGATGAGGCGGGCAGAGGCCCTCTCGCTGGAGACCTCTACGCGGCAGCGGTAATTCTGGATCCCAGCAAGCCGATTGAAGGATTGGCTGATTCAAAGAAACTGAGCGAATCTCGTCGCCAACAGCTTTATGAAGATATTTGCAGAAATGCGCTCTGTTGGCAGATAAGCATCGCCAGTGTCGCTGAAGTCGACAGGATCAATGTCTTGCAAGCCTCTATGCTGGCCATGAAGAGAGCTGTGCAAGCCTTGGATCCGCAACCCGAATATGTGGTGGTTGATGGTAACCGCTTACCAGATTGGTCTTATAGTTCCAAAGCTTTGGTCAAAGGAGATGCGCGGGTCGCCGAAATTTCAGCAGCTTCCATATTGGCAAAGGTAGCTCGTGATCGGCACATGCAGGAAATGCATAAAAAGTTTCCCGATTATGGGTTTGATCAGCACAAAGGCTATCCAACCAAACAGCATCTTGATATGTTGAAGCAACTGGGCTCATGTGCCATTCATCGTCAAACCTATCGGCCGGTGATGCAAGCTGACCTGTTCAATTCATAGTGAATAACTCTAAACAAAATGTCCTCTGATTCCCAAGAACACTTAGATACGCCGCAGAATTTTGTACATCTGCGTGCGCATTCTGAATACTCGTTGCGGGACGGAATTCTCAGGATTAAACCTACTATGGCCCGTCTTGCAGAGATGCAGATGCCCGCCATAGCGCTGACGGACTTTAGCAATTTGTTTGCGGCTGTTAAATTTTATCGAGCTGCAGTGGGCGCTGGAATCAAACCAATTTTTGGTTGTGACTTTATCTTGTCTTCAGATGAAGGCGAATTGAATGAAGAGTTTTCACTGTTGGTTATAGATGGTCTGGGTTATAAAAACCTGATCGAAATTATCTCCCGAGCCTATGTTGAGGGTCAGGAACGAGGAGAACCCCGAGTCCGGCGAGAATGGTTAACCGAGCTCAATAGCGGCTTAATCTGCTTGTCCGGAGCCAGCCGAGGCGATGTTGGGCAGTGGCTACTCAAAGATAGAGTCGCAGAAGCAAGGGAAGCTGCGAACTGGTGGAATAAAACTTTCCCAGACAGATTCTACCTAGAAGTTCAGCGTACCGGACGACCCGGCGACGAAGAATATTTACATCAGGCGGTAAATCTGGCGAGCGCCCTCGAATTGCCGATTGTGGCGACTAACGATGTTCGCTTTATAGAGGTTGAGGATTTTGAAGCCCATGAAACCAGAGTTTGTATTCATGATGGTTTTTCTCTGGCGGATCCGCGCAAAGTACAGAAATATTCTGAACAGCAATATCTGCGCAGTGCTGAGGAGATGTCTGAGCTGTTCTCGGACTTGCCCGAGGCTATCGAAAATACGGTAGAGATTGCCAAACGCTGCAATCTCAAGATAGAGCTTGGCGAATCCTACCTACCAGCCTATCCGACTCCTGAAGGTTCCTCTGAAGACGACTTCCTGCGTGAGTGTTCACGTGAGGGGCTAAGAGAGCGGCTAAGGGTACTTTTTCCAGATATAGAGACATGTGATCCGCAGCTAAAAACCTATTGGGACAGGCTTGAGGAGGAGCTGGATATCATTATTCAGATGGGCTTCCCCGGATACTTTCTTATTGTGATGGACTTTATTCGCTGGGCCAAAGATAACAAGATTCCTGTGGGGCCAGGGCGAGGCTCAGGTGCAGGTTCACTTGTTGCCTACGCATTAAAAATTACTGATCTCGATCCGATTCACTACGACCTACTGTTTGAACGTTTTTTGAATCCAGAGCGGGTATCCCTGCCGGATTTTGACGTGGACTTCTGTATGGAAGGTCGCGACCGGGTAATTGACTATGTTGCGGATCGGTATGGTCGTGAAGCGGTATCTCAGATAGTTACCTTTGGGACCATGGCTGCTAAAGCGGTGGTTAAGGACGTGGCTAGGGTTCAGGGCAAATCCTATGGATTGGCTGACCGCCTATCCAAAATGATCCCCTTTGAAGTGGGTATGACGCTGTCTCTGGCGCTTGAGCAGGAAAAAGTTCTTCAGGATTTTCTGCGAGAGGATGCAGAAGCTCAAGAAATTTGGGATATGGCTGAGCAGCTTGAGGGGATCGCTAGAAACTGCGGCAAACACGCCGGTGGTGTGGTTATCGCACCAACCAAGCTCACTGACTTTGCGCCACTCTATTGTGATGACCAGGGCGGTAGCTTAGTTACTCAATACGACAAAGATGACGTTGAAAGTGTCGGTTTAGTCAAGTTCGATTTTCTCGGGCTACGCACTTTAACCATCATTGATTGGGCTGTGCGCATGGTTAACGCAAAGTGCCGTGTGGAGGGCGTGGCCGAAGTCGATATTGATCGTATTCCGTTGGAGGAGCCAAGAGTTTACGAGATGCTTCGCAAGGGAGAGACATCCGCTGTGTTTCAACTTGAATCCCGGGGTATGCGTGATCTCATTAAGAAACAGAGACCTGAATCTTTCGAGGATATTATTTCACTAGTTGCATTGTTTCGGCCTGGCCCATTGCAGTCGGGAATGGTCGATGATTTCGTGGCGCGGAAAAATGATCCCAATGCAACGGTGTCTTACCCGCACCCTAAGTATCAGCATGAAGATTTGATTCCTGTATTAAAACCGACTTACGGAATTATTCTCTACCAAGAGCAGGTCATGCAGATAGCCCAAGTGCTGGCAGGCTACAGCTTAGGTGAAGCAGATTTGTTGCGTCGTGCCATGGGTAAGAAAAAAGCTGAAGAAATGGCGAAGCAGCGGCAGATGTTTATGCAGGGGGCCAGCGGAAAAGGCATTTCAGAGGAGCTCTCTAGCAATATTTTTGATCTGATGGAGAAGTTCGCCGGTTATGGATTCAACAAGTCCCACTCTGCTGCCTACGCTTTGGTGGCTTACCAGACGGCTTGGCTGAAAGCACATCATCCCGCCGAGTTTATGGCTGCCGTTATGTCGGCAGATATGCAGAACACCGATAAGATCGTAGGTTTTATCGACGAATGTAAACGGCTTGGGTTGGATGTTACTCCTCCAGATGTAAATACCGGACAGTTTCAGTTTTCGGTTAATAAGGAAGGTCAGGTCGTATATGGCTTGGGCGCAATCAAAGGTCTTGGCGAGGGCGCGATACAAAGTATTATCGATGGACGGCAATTACAGGGGCCGTACACGGATATCTACGAATTCTGCGGGCGCATTGACCAACGCAAGTTGAATCGTCGCGGCGCAGAGGCACTTTTAAAAGCCGGTGCCCTGGATAATTTGAATCAATTTTCGGAAGATCCGGATCGATGCCGAGCAGTGCTTGAGAGTCAGTTGGAAGAAGCTGTGCAGATCGCTGAACAGGCGAACGAAAATCAGGCGTCGGGCATGACGGATATGTTTGGCGATATCGTTGTTGCTGAAACACCGGCAATTGAAGGCGTTGCAAAAACAGCCATTCGCCCCTGGACAATGAAAGAGCGGCTGCAAAAAGAAAAAGACACTCTGGGCCTATATCTTACTGGGCACCCGGTAGAAGCCTACGCCGACGAATTGAAGACCCTAATTGGTCGAAGGCTCTGTGATTTGAGAGCCGACAAAAAATTACAGTGGTTAGGTGGCCTATTGGTTGATAGACGCCAGATTAAAACCAAGCGCGGCGATCAGCTTTGCATTCTTACACTGGACGACCAGAGCGCTCGTGTTGAGGTCACATTGTTTTCCGACATGTACGCCAGTGTTGAGTCTTCGCTTGTTCTGGACACAGTTATTGCCGTCGAGGGCACCGTGCAATACGACGATTATTCCGGTGGTTTGCGAGTTCGTGCAGAGCAACTCATGCCTCTCCTAGAGCTACGCAGCATCAAGTTTAATCGCTTGCGAGTGGATCTACCCCAAGAGCAGCGTGGAGAGCAATTTATCAGCTCCTTGCGCGAATGTTTGCAAGATTACAGAGGAGGCGCATGTTCGGTGCGAGTCAAGCTTTGCCAAGAGGGCTTTGAGGGAGAGTTTGAGTTAGGTGAAGATTGGAAAGTAGAACCGAACGACGATTTGTTGCATGAGCTGCGGCACAATTTTGGTGCTGATTCGGTCGTATTGGAAGCCTGATGCATTCGGAACTGAGCACTTTCCTGGAAAGTTGTAAGAAGCAGCTTCAGTCAGCAGGTCGCGTCTATGTGGGTTATAGCGGCGGGTTGGACTCGACAATTTTGTTGCACGCCGCAGTAGATCTGCTTGGTCCAGAAAAACTTTGTGTTTTGCACGCCAATCATCAACTTCAATCGGATGCGGATCAATGGCAGACCCATTGTTCGGATCAAGCCAAAAAACTTGGCGTGGATTTTGACATTATTCGACTTGAGATCTCGAATAGGGGGCAGGGGATCGAAAACGAAGCGCGGCTTCTGCGTTACGACTTTTTTCGCCGGCACCTAAAGGAAGGGGATGTCCTTCTGCTAGGACACCATATGAATGATCAGGCAGAAACACTCCTCTATCGTCTATTCCGAGGGGCAGGAGCTCGAGGTCTAGCAGCTATCCCCGAACAAAGAAAAGAGGGTAAGGGTATATTAATTCGCCCCCTGCTAAATTTTTCCCGTGAGGAGTTGCGGCGAGCTGCTGAAGCGATGCAGCTGGAATGGATCGAAGATCCTTCCAATAAGGATATAGGTTACGACCGCAATTACATACGCTCCAATGTGCTGCCGGTCATCCTGCAAAGGTGGCCTTCGGCAAATATCACTTTGGCTAGGGCAGCGGCAAATTTGGGTTCTACAGCGACACTTCTGGATGAATATGGCGCTGATTTGTTGTCGCAATGCGGATGGCGCAAAGCACATTGGGGAAATAGTTTTGAGATTGAACCCTTTAGAAAAATGAGCGCAGCTGCGCAAGCACATTTGCTTACGAGTGCATTCGAAACTTTATCGCTCAAGGGGTTTGATTCCAGATATACCGATAAAGTCATCGATCTAATTACCAGTGCTGAGGACAAGTCACCCCTTTTGCAAGTGGACGGGTCCGAATTGCGTAGATTTTCTGACAGGCTTTATCTAATGCCAGCTCTACCTGCGATTGATAATCAAAATTTGGAAATTAGGTGGGATGGTAAGTCGGCTTTGGATATTTCTGGATGCGGCAGGATTGAATCCCTGGAAAGGTATTCTGGTGGTGAGTTAACTATAGGGTTTAGGAAGGCAGGAGAGCGCTGTAAGCCCCTAGACAGGGACCGCTCGCAATCCCTAAAAAAACTGCTTCAGGAGTATCGAGTAGAGCCTTGGTTACGAGACCGGGTACCAGTGGTTAAGCGTGAGGACAAAATTGTCGCAGTTGCAGGCTTGTTTAGCTGCGACCCAGATTTGACTGCACCGAGATTTGATTGGCATCTCGGTTAGCAGTCGCCGGTTATAGAATCAGGGTTTAAGCGTCCAAGTATTACACCAGCCTTTGGCAGCGACCGATTTACCTGGGAAGAGAGCACAGGGACCATTTTCGGCTCCTGCAGCTCCAGTGTAGAAAATGCAGTTATCACAAAATTGAATGTCGCCATTGGCTTCTGTCGAGCGGCGAGGGAACGTCATTTCGTCAATATCCGCTACATTGTGTTTGTAGCCCAGCGCCATCGCTGTTGCATCAGACTCCATAACCAAGGGTAAATCCTGAGCAGAAACTGGTCCGCTCAAATTAACTAGAGGGATTGCCAGCGATCCCGCAATAAACTTTCGTCGACTAATAGAACTTAAAGCTTTCATAACTTGCCCTTCATTTGAGATAAGTTGTTGCAGCGCGGCGCTGCGATTAAATTATTTAGATGTTTCTAGTTTAACCTTCATTGCAAATTAGCGCATGATCAAAATCAAGTCTGTAACTTGATATATAGATGCTATTGTTTTCACATTTGAATTGTTTGGCTTGTTGCCAAGTGGTACGATGACTTCCCATCTCGTGAAAGGTTTATCTGCCTTGTCCCACCCTTGAGATGGGCCACCGATATCCCTTTTCTACTTACAATTTGTTTGTCTGGTCTGTCTGGTCATAAGTATGACGCGTTTTATTTTTGTTACTGGTGGCGTTGTTTCGTCCCTTGGAAAGGGGATAGCATCGGCGTCCTTAGGCGCGATTTTGGAATCCCGGGGTCTGAACGTCACGATAATGAAACTGGATCCCTATTTAAATGTGGATCCGGGCACCATGAGCCCCTTTCAGCATGGTGAAGTTTTTGTGACCGACGACGGTGCAGAGACCGATCTAGATCTCGGCCACTACGAAAGATTTCTAAAAAGCAAAACTAGCAAAAGAAACAACTTCACTACCGGTCAGGTATACGAAACTATTCTGCGCCGAGAGCGTCGCGGAGACTATTTAGGCGGCACGGTTCAGGTTATTCCCCACGTTACCGATGAAATCAAATCTCGAATTTTGGCTGGTGGCGAAGGCAATGACGTTGCCATCGTCGAAATTGGCGGTACGGTAGGAGATATCGAATCACAACCCTTTTTAGAAGCCGTTAGGCAGCTAAAGGTCGAGTTGGGTAGCACCAGGGCTTTGCTGATGCATCTCACTCTGGTTCCCTATATCGCCGCTGCGGGAGAAATCAAAACCAAACCCACCCAGCATTCTGTTAAAGAACTGCGCACCATTGGTTTGCAACCTGAAATATTACTTTGTCGCTCCGAGCGCCCCGTTGATGAGGGCTCCAGAAGGAAAATCGCACTCTTCACCAACGTTGAGTATCGCGCTGTTATTCCCATGCCCGATGTGTCTTCGATCTATTCGATACCGCGCAATCTTCAGGAATATGGTCTCGATGAAATCGTTGTTGAGAAATTTAACATCGACAAACCCGATGCTGACCTTAGCGAATGGGATCAGGTGATTGACCTACAAAACTCCAGCAGTGGTGAAGTCACCATCGCGATGGTTGGCAAATATATGGAGCTGCTGGATGCCTATAAGTCTTTAAACGAGGCACTTGAACACGCTGCAATCCACAATCAGACCAAGGTTAAGGTTCTTTATATCGATTCAGAGGATGTCGAAGATCAAGGTTTGGATCTAATCAAGGACGCCGACGCAATTTTGGTCCCTGGTGGTTTTGGCCAGCGCGGCATTGAGGGAAAAATTAGTGCGGTGCGTTACGCTCGAGAGCAGGGCGTTCCCTACCTCGGAATCTGTTTGGGTTTGCAGGTTGCCGTAATTGAATATGCGCGCAATGTTTTGGGTCTAGAGGGTGCGAACAGTACCGAGTTTGATGTCTCAGCTGATCACCCGGTAATTGCCTTGATCACTGAATGGATGGAAGCGGATGGAATTAAGCAGATCCGCGGGCAAGGTAGTGATTTGGGTGGCACTATGCGGCTGGGAGCCCAACCTTGCTCCCTAGTCAAAGATAGCCTCTCGCGAAAACTCTACGGTCATGATGTGATTCATGAACGCCACCGCCACCGTTATGAAGTGAATGGCGGTTACGTGGATCAATTGGTCAAAGGCGGATTAATGGTTGCCGGTCGATCCGCAGATCAGTCTCTGGTGGAAATTGTTGAAATAGAGAACCACCCCTGGTTTGTCGCCTGTCAGTTTCACCCGGAGTTCACCTCTAGTCCGCGCGAGGGCCACGCACTATTTAGCGGGTTTGTTCGGGCGGCTATTGAGTACAGCGCTGGCCAAAAAGAGTCTGAGCCAGAAGCCAGAACAGCATCTGCCAGCTAAATGTCTGAACCAGCTAATTTAAAAATCTCGACATTCGAGGTAGGCAATAACCTTCCCTTAGTGCTATTTGGCGGCATCAACGTACTTGAGTCTCGAGATCTGGCCATGCGGGCCGCCGAAGAATATGTTCGTGTGACCAGCGATTTGGGCATGCCCTATGTCTTTAAAGCTTCTTTTGATAAGGCCAATCGCTCTTCCATACACTCCTTTCGTGGCCCAGGTTTAGAAGTTGGGTTAAAGATATTGGAAGAGGTTAAGGATCAGTTTAATGTGCCGATCATTACCGATATACACGAAGCAGATCAGGCTCAGTCTGTTGCCGAGGTTTGTGAAGTAATTCAGCTTCCGGCTTTTCTGGCCAGACAGACAGATCTGGTAGCTGCTATGGCAGCCACAGATAGAGTTATTAATATTAAAAAGCCTCAGTTTCTCAGTCCTGAGCAGATGAAAAATATAGTGGATAAATTTGCTGAGTGCGGCAACCAAAAAACCATGCTGTGTGAACGCGGTAGCAACTTCGGTTACGACAACTTGATCGTCGACTTCTTGGGGTTTGAGACCATGAAAACCAGCACGGGTTGTCCCTTAGTATTTGATGTAACCCATGCGCTGCAGAGACGAGATCCAGGCGAGAAGGCGTCGGGTGGTCGTAGACATCAGGTGGCAGATTTGGCTAGAGCGGGTGTGGCAACTGGTCTGGCGGGGTTGTTTTTAGAGGCTCATCCAGATCCGGATACAGCGCTATGTGATGGCCCCAGTGCACTTCCACTAAATAAATTACGAGACTTTCTTGCTCAACTGCAAGAACTCGATCAGTTAGTAAAAAACTTCACCCCCCTAGAAATAAAATAGACAGTAATTGAACAAATAACAATCTAATAGAATTTTGGAGAACAGATTGATGAGCGAAATTGCAGATATTCGCGCTTTTGAGGTATTGGATTCCCGCGGCAATCCAACAGTAATGGCCGAAGTTACTCTGGAGAGTGGCGTTGTGGGCGCTGCCTTTGCGCCCAGTGGCGCGTCAACAGGTTCACGGGAGGCTCTTGAACTGCGTGATGGCGACCAGAGTCGCTATTTGGGTAAGGGGGTTTTAACCGCTGTGAACAACATCAACTCCACTATTCGAGAATTACTGTTGCATGCGGATGCGGCTGATCAGCGCACCATCGACAATCTAATGATTGAATCCGATGGTACAGAAAACAAAGAACGCTTAGGAGCGAATGCTATTTTGGCAGTGTCACTGGCCAATGCCAGAGCTGCCGCCGATGATCTAGGAATTCCTCTTTATGAGCATATCGGCTCAATGGTGGGTGCACCCACACCAAGCATGCCCCTACCGATGATGAATATCATTAACGGTGGCGAACACGCTGATAACAATGTCGATATTCAGGAATTTATGATTCAACCCGTTTCCGCACAGAGTTTCTCTGAAGCTTTGAGAATGGGCGCAGAAGTGTTCCATTCTCTAAAAAAAGTGCTGCTGTCAAAGGGATTGAGCACTGCAGTAGGTGATGAAGGTGGCTTTGCACCCGATTTGCCCTCTAACGAAGCAGCTTTGGAGGTGATAGCCGAAGCGGTTGACGCTGCTGGTTATAAACTAGGCGAAGATATTGTTTTGGCTTTGGATTGTGCTGCATCGGAATTTTACAAAGACGGCGTCTATGATTTGGCGGGTGAGGGTAAGCAGTTCGATTCTGCAGGTTTTACAGAATTTCTTGCCGGTCTATGCGATCGCTACCCAATACTTTCTGTTGAAGACGGTATGGATGAATCGGACTGGGAAGGATGGAAAATTCTGACCGATAGATTGGGCGATAAAGTTCAATTGGTGGGCGATGATCTATTTGTTACCAATCCAAAGATACTTCAGCGGGGTATCGACACCGATGTTGCCAACTCTATATTGATAAAATTCAACCAAATTGGCTCCTTGTCTGAAACTCTCGACGCAATTCAGATGGCCAAGGAAGCTGGATACACCGCCGTAATCTCACATCGTTCAGGCGAAACCGAAGATACAACCATAGCTGATTTAGCCGTTGCCACAGGTGCCGGGCAGATTAAAACGGGTTCTCTGTGTCGCTCTGACCGGGTTGCGAAATACAACCGCTTATTACGTATAGAAGCTGAAACTGATGGCCTAGCTAAATTCCGAGGCCGAGAGGAACTGCGCGGCTAATTATTCCTGCAGTATTACGGGCGTTTTGATCAGGGGTGCAATTAACCCGCCAATCAAAGTGCCCAGAATAATTAATAAATGCAGGTTTACAGCCGCGGCGACAGAGGTGTCTAGATTGGCGCCGGTCAATGCGGCACCTGCTACAACACCTGCTTCGTAGGTGCCCACGCCAGCCGGCGCATGCAAAGGCAGAACAGAGCTCAATTCGCCGCCCATGGCACCAGTAATCGCTTGCACAAATTCGAGTTCTGCAAAGCTCACAAGTATCCAGGCAAACACCACAACCTTAATCGACCAGTTCAACCAGGTTATCAGGAGGGTGCGCAGCAGAGCTAAGTAATTTTCCGGTGTGCCGGATAGAATTTTACTACCCAGATCAGAGAGCTTTTTAGGTAGCCGGCACAGGATTTTTAACTCGAGGAATGTTCGGCTCGGCAGAATCACAATAGGGCAGAGCAAAAAGGCTAACCACAGAATCCACCCTCCAATTGAATTGTGAACTTGAGATATCCATGCAAGCGCCCCTAATGCCAAAAGCACCTGTAAATCCAAAGTTCTAAAAAAAAGCAGCGTGCCTGTTGTCATGGAAATTGGAAGATTAAAACTGCTGCGCATCATCAGTGGAAAACTGGCTTCGCCGGACCTCATGGGTAAGAGGTTGTTGGCCAGATTGTGCATAAGTGTGATTCGACAGGATTCTGCATAGCTTACCTGCGAGTAAGAGCGGAAATAATCGCGGATCCGGTAGGCTCGAAGTAAGTAAGTGCAAAACATCAAACCAATCGCTAATAGCGTCGATGTCAGGGACCAGTTGGACCATTGCTCAAATATTATCCGCCAGCCCCAGATCCATTCAATTAGGGCAGCATAGGCAACCACCGCAGTTAAACTGACGATCAAATATAGGCGTGAATTATTTTTGGGAGTAGTTGCCATCGAAGCATCATATTTTTGCAGCCTCGAATGGTACAGGGGTAGCGGTTTTTGATACAGTGCAGACCGCTCTTCACAACCTCAAAAGCCGAGTTCAAATGACACCACTTCCCTCTCTATCGCTGGTCGTTCCGCTCTATAACGAAGAAGATAATGTTGTTCCGCTGATGAAGCGTGTGGGTGAGGCTCTGGAGGACTATTCAGGCGAATACGAGTTGGTATTGGTTGATGATGGCAGCTCAGATAATACCGTTGCCACTGCTTTGACGGCCGGTGCCGAACGAGAATACAAAGTACGTGTGCTCGAGTTACAACGAAACTTCGGCCAAACAGCGGCAATGCAGGCCGGCATAGACGCGGCGCAAAGTGAGCTAATTGTCACTCTAGATGGCGACTTGCAAAACGACCCACACGATATTCCCAGAATGGTGCAAGCTTTGCTCGACCGAGATTTGGATTTATTGGTTGGCTGGCGCGAGAACCGTAAAGACAAGCTGGTTATGAGGAAGATTCCTTCCTGGGTCGCCAATAAGCTGATCGGCAAGATCACAGGAGTAAAAATACACGACTACGGGTGCAGCCTTAAAGTCTATCGCGCTTCGGTGATTAAACAGGTCAAGTTGCTTGGCGAGATGCACCGCTTTATTCCAGCATGGGTGGCCGCAGTTGCGCCCTCTCGAAGAATTGGCGAAATGCCGGTGACTCACCATGCGCGTATTCACGGGGAATCCAAATATGGCATCTCTCGATCGATCAGGGTAATTCTGGATCTGCTCTCGGTTTTGTTTTTTATGAAGTATCGTGCGCGCCCGGGGCACTTTTTTGGAACCATTGGTCTGGTGCTCGGATTTGTTGGAAGCCTGCTGCTTTTCTACTTGGGTATAGACAAGTTTATTTTTGGCCACGATATTGGCACTCGACCAGCCTTGCTCATAGGTGTTTTTATGGTGATTACCGCCTTCCAATTCCTGACGACGGGAATCTTGGCGGAGCTTATGTCCCGTACCTACTATGAGACATCCAATACAACCCACTATGTTGTGCGCGAGTCACACTCCAATCGTCCCTAACCGAGTTAGCTAAGCAAAAGTTGCGATGACTGCTGTGACCTCAAGATCCAGTTTTAAACTTGGTATAGCTATTCTTTTAGCTGTGGGATTCTTTCTGAATCTTTGGGGCCCGCCTTTATTTGACCTGGACGAGGGAGCTTTTTCTGCAGCCACAATGGAAATGCTGCAGCGGCAGGACTTTATTACCACCTATCTCAACGGTGTTCAGCGATTTGATAAACCTATTCTGATTTATTGGTTGCAGGCAATAAGTACGGGCATATTTGGATCAGACGAGTTTTTCTATCGCTTGCCATCAGCAATCGCGGCCAGTTTTTGGGCTGTGTCCATATACCGATTTGCCAGACCCCGACTAAATGAGACCTCCGCGCGAGCCGCCGTTATCTTTATGGTGAGCAGTTTGGGCGTCACAGTGATTGGCCGGGCGGCTACCGCCGATGCTTTGCTAAATCTCTGGATTGCTCTGGCTTGTATGGATGGTTATAGAGCGGCAGCTGAAGCAGATAACAAAGCAAAAACTCGGGCATACCTCTGGATCGGTTTGGGGCTCTTAACCAAGGGTCCGGTGGCCGCTGTTGTTCCCTTGGCAACCCTTGCTCTCTATTCACTAGCTATGCGCGACTGGGAAAGCATAAAGCGTGTAGCTCTGCATCCGCTGGGCTGGCTAATTGCAGCGGCAGTGGCGCTGCCCTGGTACATCGCCGAGTATCTGGATCAGGGGCAATTATTTATTGACGGCTTTTTTCTTGAGCACAATCTAAGCCGCTTCTCTGACACCATGGAGGGCCATGGCGGCAGCATTTTTTACTATATTCCTGGTGTTCTGCTGATTTTGTTGCCCTTTAGTGTCTGGCTGGTTCGAAGTCTGAGCTCTGTGCGAGAGGTTGGCAAAGATAAACTAAGCACCTGGTGTTGGTGCTGGTTTGGATTCGTTTTTATATTCTTTTCATTTTCTGGAACTCAGCTACCGCACTATATTCTGTACGGTTCCACGCCGCTTTTCTTAATGATGTCGCGCCACCTGTCGGCGGTTTCCATTCGCTGGGCACTTCTGCCTGCCTTGATATTGCCTGTGATTTGCGTTGCATTCCCCTTTATTGTTCCGGCCATTGCCGCCAATTCAAATGATGCCTATTTGTCGGAGCTACTGATCGACGGCATGCAGCGAATAGGTGTTATACAAGGCCTACTGTTGGCCCTCGCGTCCGTTCTGAGCCTAACCATCCTTGTCCGGGCGAACAAGGCTTTACCTTCTATATTTACGGTGGGATTAATTCATCTGCTTCTAGTGGGTCTAGTTATTGTTCCCACGGTTGCCTCTTTTCAGCAAGCACCAGTGAAGGAAGTTGCATTACTCGCCAGGCAAATTGATGAGCCGATAATTATGTGGCGGAACGATATGCCGAGCTTTACAACCTATCGTGGTGTTATTACGCCAAAAAAGGAGCCTTTGTCTGGTGATTTGGTTTTTACGAGAGCGGGTAGAGTTGATCTGAATGAAGTGGACGAGATTCTTTATAACAATGGGGGCATACTGCTAATTCGCTATCCTTAACTGGAGATAAACGGATAGATTGGTAGTTGATTATTCTTTGAGTAAGTTTGCTGGAAAATACTAGTGCTGGAGATGGTTTTTATATGAGCAAGTTAAGGACTTTTAAACTCAGGCTGCCGCCATTTGTGTCTATCTGCATCCATGCGCTCACAATACTCCTGCTGCTTTGTTTTGGTATTTTCCACATATTTTTCGAGAGTTTTTGGATCGGCGTCTCTTGTTTTACAGCTCTATTGTTTGGTGTATTTTCTCTGATTTCGATTATCAATTATGGCTCGAGCTCAGTACTCTTAATTGGTTTTGTGATTGCTTTGACTGTGACATTGGCCATATCTTCCTATTTGTTTGGTGAGAGGGGGCTGATCTACTGTTTTCCGCTGTCTGCGGCGGTATTTTTCCTGATTCGCTTTCAGCCGGCATTGTTGTTGGGGATTGCAATTATTCTGATCTGTGGCATTGCGGCGCTGCACAGTATGGACACCTTTATGGTCGGCCGGTTTGTATTGGCCATGGTGTTCTCCTTTATATTTTCGGGAACCCTTGCTTATCAGCTCTTCAAGCAACAAAGGCAGCTGGAGCAGGAAGCGAACGAAGATTATTTAACTGGGTTAATGAACCAGAGAAGTTTTCATGCCTGGCTAGAGAGGCGGCTGTCCGATTCCAAATTTCTCCGCACCAAATTGACTCTGTTCTACTTTGACATCGATAACTTTAAGTCTATTAACGATTCCTTTGGTCACGCTGGTGGCGATCTGGTTCTCAAGGAATTTTCCCAGCGTATTATTACTTCAGTTGGTGAAATAAATGATGAATTTTGCATCGATTCAGAGATGCATTTTTGTCGACTATCTGGAGACGAGTTTGTACTGGCTTGCCCCAGTTCAAGCGATAGGGATATGGCCATGGATGTGGCGACGCGATTCCATCAGATCTTGTCAAATCCGTTTTCTATTGGCGGACGCATGACACTGATTCGCTCTAGTATTGGTGTCTATCACTTTGTTATCGAAAATCAGAGTGTTGCAGAAGTGATGCAACTAGCCGATGCCGCTATGTACAAAGCAAAAAAATCTGGAGAGCAGCAGATATACATATCTGAAGATGAGCGAGAAAACTATCTTCGCGAAGCGGCAACCTACTAGGCGGTCGGACAGCAAGTATGAAATTAAGGTGCGGCCGTTATCGGCACTATAAAGGCGGAGATTATCAGGTCTTGGCTCAGGTAAAACACTCTGAAACCGAGCAGGATATGGTTCTTTATAAGCCGCTATACGGTGATATCGAAAGCAGAGGCCTTTGGGTTAGGCCATTGCAGATGTTTCTCGAGCTCGTGGAGATAAACGGCGTAAGTATTGCCCGCTTTGAGTTCATAGAGCCTGTGGGAAGCCCGTTGAGCAACTAATATAGACAGAAAAAACCCGGCTTGTGCCGGGTTGTCTAATGGTTAGCGTTCGTCGATTGATTTATATGATCTAAGAGGGCTGCCGGTATAGAGCTGGCGTGGTCTGCCGATGCGGCTGTTTGTGCTTACCATCTCGTTCCAGTGTGCCAACCATCCAGATGTCCTTCCCAAAGCAAAAATAACAGTAAACATGTTCAAAGGTATACCGATGGCTCGCAGGATGATGCCGGAGTAGAAGTCGACATTGGGATAGAGTTTTTTCTCAACAAAGTAATCATCTTCTAGCGCTATCTTCTCGAGACGCTTGGCGATTTTCAGCAGTGGGTCATCGATACCAAGCTCAGCCAAAACCTCATCGCAGGTTTCTCGCATTACGCTAGCTCGCGGATCAAAATTCTTATAAACCCTATGACCAAATCCCATCAAACGGAAGGAATCATTTTTATCTTTTGCTCGCAGCACTGCTGAATCGACGTTGCTCTCGTCACCGATTTCTTCCAGCATTTTGACTACCGCTTCGTTGGCACCTCCGTGAGAGGGGCCCCATAGAGCAGCGATACCTGAGGCAATGCATGCGAAAGGGTTGGCGCCGGTAGAGCCAGCCAGTCGCACTGTGGAAGTAGAGGCATTTTGCTCATGGTCTGCATGGAGGATAAAAATCTTGTCCATCGCTTTTGCGATAACGGGGTTAACTTCGTAATTTTCGCAAGGGGTTCCAAACATCATGTAGAGGAAGTTTGCCGAGTAATCCAAGTCGTTACGGGGATAGAGTGACGGCTGCCCGATAGAGTGTTTGTATGCCATCGCTGCCAAAGTCGGCATTTTTGAGATCAGCCGCATAGTTGTGATTTCACGGTGCTCTGGATCAGTAATGTCGAGAGAGTCGTGATAGAAAGAGGAGAGAGCGCCTACAACTGCGCACAACATAGCCATGGGGTGGGCGTCATAGCGAAAGCCGTTGTAAAAGGCAGCTACATTTTCATTCACCATGGTGTGTCGCTGCACAATTCCGTCAAATTCTTTCTTTTGCTCTGCATTGGGGAGTTCGCCGTTTAGAAGCAGATAGCAGACTTCCAAATAGTCGGCCTTATCCGCCAATTCGTCGATTGCGTATCCTCTGTGGAGCAGAACTCCGGCGCCACCATCTATATAAGTAATCTTTGATTCGCATGAAGCTGTGGAGGCAAAACCCTCATCGATGGTAAAAACGCCTTGACCGGCGAGGCTGGATACATCGACGCAATCTGGACCAATGGTGCCCTCATAGACATCAAGTTCCAGAGGATCTCTACCTTCAATTGCTAGTGTTGCCTTGCCGTTGCTCATATTTACTCCTGAGACTGAGAAAGATTGCTTTTAACCGAGGTTAAAGGCACTGATTTTATCGTGCTGTTTTTATTTTGCTGTTAATCGCAGTTTTGCCGAGCGAGAAAAACGAAAATACTTTTTCTGAAGCAATGCATTATATCCAGACCGGCACAGGGCGCAAACGACGAACAGCGGCCATGGCGTTTTTTCTCGAAAAAAACCGCAAAATAAGACTTTTTTCGAAGATCTTAGTTTGAGTTTTGAGGCGGTAAAATGTAAAATCGCCGGCCGCAATCGACTAGCAACGACGCTCGATTGCGATCTAGCACGCCAATTCTATTTCCCTTAAAAAAGGTAAATATATTTTGAAAATTTCCTCTGTTAACGGGCGTCCGGTAAATCTGGACATCAGCACTATTGATTTGCCTATTACCGCCTATGCGTCCATCACTCACAGACTGACCGGTCTAATTTTGTGTGTGGCTGTACTGGTACTACTTTGGTTCCTACAGAAAAGTCTGGCTTCACCCCAGGACTTTGCTGAAGTGCAGCAAATTTTGCACAGCTCCCCGATTAAATTTTTGATGTTCTTGTTTCTCGCTCCCTTTTGGTACCACCTAGTAGCAGGATTAAGGCATCTGGTCATGGATATGGGTGTCGGTGAAAGCCTTGAGGGTGGTCGGTTTGGGGCAAAAATTGTGTTCGCTCTCTCGGCAGTTTTGATAGCGCTAACAGGAGTTTGGTTATGGGGCGTGTAACCTCTATCGCCAGCTTAGGTCGTAGTGGCCTGTACGACTGGGTTATTCAGCGCATTAGTGCAGTTGTTATTACAGCTTACTTTTTGTTTTTACTCTATTTTGTTGCTTCAAAACCCGATTTGACCTACGCAGAGTGGCACGGTCTGTTCTCCTGTTTTGCTATGCAGGTTTTTAGCACTATCGCCTTGCTGATGTTGATGGCGCACATTTGGATTGGAGTTTGGGGTGTGCTAACGGATTACGTTACTCCTCGTCTCATGGGCTCAAAAGCCAATGTTCTCAGATACATTTTTCAAATTGCCGTATTGGCGACTGTGGCCGTTGTCACCGTTGTCGGTCTTGGCATTTTCTGGAGCCTATAAAGCATGTCGATAATGAAAACGATGAATTTTGACGGCGTGATTATCGGCGGTGGCGGGGCCGGGATGCGGGCTGCTTTGCAGCTGGCACAGTCTGGATTCAAGACCGCAGTAATTACCAAGGTATTCCCGACCCGGTCACACACCGTATCAGCGCAGGGCGGAATTACCTGCGCTATTGCCAGTGCTGACCCCAATGATGATTGGCGGTGGCATATGTACGACACCGTAAAAGGCTCTGATTATATTGGCGATCAAGATGCCATCGAGTACATGTGTTCTGAAGGCCCGGCGGCCATTATGGAGCTGGATCATATGGGCATGCCGTTCTCACGTTTTGAGAATGGACGTATTTATCAACGCCCCTTCGGTGGGCAGTCAAAAAATTATGGTGAGGGTGGCCAAGCCGCTCGCACCTGTGCTGCAGAAGATAGAACCGGTCATGCCCTGTTGCATGCGCTTTATCAAAACAACATTAAGAACAAAACCGTTTTTATGAACGAGTGGTTCGCTGTTGATTTAGTTCGCAATAGCAAAGGTCAGGTGGTGGGTTGTATCGCTATCGAAATCGAAACCGGCGAAGTGGTTTTTGTAAAATCTAAAGCGACGGTGCTTGCCACCGGTGGCGCCGGACGTATCTATCAGTCTACTACCAATGCTCACATCAATACCGGCGATGGTATTGGTATGGCCTTAAGGGCTGGTGTTCCAGTTCAGGACATAGAGATGTGGCAATTCCATCCAACGGGTATCTACGGCGCCGGCACTCTGGTTACCGAAGGTTGTCGGGGAGAGGGCGGATACCTCATCAACAAAGATGGCGAGCGTTTTATGGAACGATACGCTCCCAATGCAAAAGATCTTGCGGGGCGTGACGTAGTTGCCCGATCCATGGCTATTGAAATACGCGAAGGCCGTGGTTGCGGTCCAGACGGCGACCATCTGATGTTAAAGCTCGACCATCTGGGCGAAGAAGTACTGAATTCTCGTCTGCCGGGTATTCAGGAACTGGCCAAAACCTTTGCCCATGTCGATCCGACCAAAGAACCCATTCCGGTGGTGCCGACCTGTCACTACATGATGGGCGGGGTGCCCACCAATGTGAATGGTCAGGTAATTAATCAAAATGCCAGCGGCGAAGACATGGTTGTTGAAGGTCTTTATGCCTGCGGCGAGATCGCCTGTGTATCTGTTCATGGCGCAAATCGACTTGGTGGAAATTCGTTGTTGGATTTGGTCGTATTTGGCCGAGCCGCTGGTCTCTATCTTGAAAAAGCCCTGCGTGAGGGCATTGAGCTGGATGAGGCCGCTGAGAGCGATATCGAAACCGCTATGGCCCGTCTCAATCGTCTGGAAACAAATGCAGATGGTGAGAAAGCCCCTGAGTTGCGGGCCGAAATGCAAAAAATAATGCAGAGCTGCTTTGGTATTTTCCGCAACGGTGAAGACATGGCACGCGGAATCAAAGAGCTAGAGGCATTGCGTCCGCGTGTTGAAAACGTTGGACTGGCCGATAGCTCTAAAGCTTTCAATACCGCCCGTATTGAAGCTCTGGAATTGCAAAACCTGTTTGAAACAGCCGAAGCCACGGCTTATACGGCTATTGCACGCACGGAGTCTAGAGGCGCACATTCCCGGGAAGACTTTAGCGAACGGGATGACGAGAATTGGTTATTGCACTCTATGTATTGGGGCGAGGGTAATAAAGTGGGTACCCGCAACGTCAATATGACACCAAAAACTGTTCCCACCTTTGAACCCAAAGTTCGCACCTACTAGTCGGAGGACGATATCTTGTTAAAAGTAAGTATTTATCGATATAACCCCGAAACCGACTCGGAACCCTATATGAGGGATTACGAGCTCGATACTGGCGGTCGTGACCTGATGGTCCTGGATGCTCTTGAACTTCTCAAGGCAGAAGATCCTACACTTTCCTATCGCAGATCCTGCCGCGAAGGGGTTTGTGGTTCTGATGGTCTGAATATGGGGGGTAAAAACGGTTTGGCCTGTATTACTCCGATTAGTCAGGTGCAGAAGGGCGGCAAGCTGGTTATTCGTCCGTTGCCGGGGTTGCCCGTTATTCGTGATCTGGTAGTGGATATGAGCCAGTTTTACGCGCAATACGAGAAGATTAAACCCTATCTGATTAACGATACGCCGGCTCCGGCTATTGAGAGGCTGCAATCTCCAGAGGAGCGAGCCAAGCTGGATGGGTTGTATGAGTGCATACTCTGCGCGTGCTGCTCTACCAGCTGCCCGTCATTTTGGTGGAACCCGGATAAGTTTATTGGTCCGGCCGGCCTGCTTCAGGCCTATCGCTTTATCGCAGATAGTCGAGATACCGCTACTGAAGAACGCCTCGCAGATTTGGAAGATCCATTCAGTGTATTCCGCTGTCACGGTATCCAGAATTGTGTCGCGGTTTGTCCTAAAGGACTTAATCCAACACGCGCTATTGGACATATTCGCAACTTGCTCTTGCAGAGAGGCGTATAGGTTTTTGGGTTGGTAAGTGATGTGCAGCTAGCCCGGGTTGAGTATGTGGAAATGACACAAAACCGAAGTTTTAACCCAGGTGTCTCAAGACGCCTAACACTGAAGCAAAGAAAGGAATATGCAGAGTAAATCTGATATGCAGTCTTGGTGGGATAGCTCCCACATATCCGGTGCCAACGCCGCCTATGTGGAGATGTTGTTCGAGCGCTATATACAGGACGAAGACGATATTCCCGAAGTTTGGAAGGACTACTTTGATTCCTTGCCGCGCGGTGGCGAACTTGGCAGCAATGATGTTTCTCATGAGAACGTCATCACTTATTTCCGCGATCAGGCTCGGCACAAGCAATCCAGTGAATCAGTGCGTGCCAGTGTCGATGGTGGTGCGCTCGAGCACGAGCGCAAGCAAGTAAGTGTTATTGAACTGATTGCCGGTTACCGACATCGTGGGCACACCAAGGCCGATCTAGATCCTTTGGGTCAAATGCAGAGACGTCATTCGCGCGCATTGTCCCTGTCTCACTACGATCTTTCTCAAGCTGATTTGGACACTCATTTCCGTGCTGGCATGACCCACTTTGGATTTGAAAACAATACGGCAACCTTGCGTGACATTCTCGAGGGTCTTGAGTCCACTTACGCCGGCAAGATCGCCGTCGAAACTATGCATATTACCGATCTCGAAGAGAAACGTTGGTTGCAGCAGCAAGTGGAAGAAGTTCGTGGCCAGCCGGCGTACTCCAAGGAGCGAAAGCTTGAATTATTGGAGAGACTCACAGCGGCTGAAGGTCTTGAGAAGCATTTGGACAGTAAATATCCCGGGGTTAAGCGATTTGGGCTTGAAGGTGGCGAGAGCCTGATTCCTCTGCTCGACACCCTTGTTCAGGATGCAGGTGAGTCTGGTGCCAAAGAAATTGTGTTGGGCATGGCCCATCGGGGTCGCTTGAATGTTCTAGTCAATATTCTCGGCAAAAACCCATCCGAATTATTCGAGGAATTTGAAGGTAAGCGGGTCATCAATACTTCAGGTGACGTTAAATATCATCTCGGATTTTCTTCGAACGTGGCTACTGCAGGTGGCGAAGTCCATTTGGCCATGGCCTTTAATCCCTCGCACTTGGAGATCGTATCACCTGTTGTAGAAGGCAGTGTGCGGGCTCGGCAGGACAGGCGGGGAGATTCAGCCGGCAATATGGTTGTGCCCATTATTATGCATGGAGATGCTTCCTTCGCCGGCCAAGGTGTGGTGATGGAAACTTTCCAGATGTCTCAGACTCGAGCCTATAAAACAGGTGGCAGTATCCACGTGATTATCAATAATCAAGTGGGTTTTACCACGGCGAACCAAGAAGACGCACGTTCTACTGAGTACTGTACGGATGTTGCCAAGATGGTTCAGGCGCCTGTATTCCACGTGAATGGTGATGATCCGGAGGCCGTCGCCTTTGTCGCTGAGCTGGCAATGCGTTATCGCTACGAATTTCACAAAGATGTGGTTATTGATCTGGTTTGTTACCGCCGTCGAGGCCATAACGAAACCGATGAGCCCGCTGCGACTCAACCGCTGATGTACAAGCAGGTGCGCAGCCACCCGACCACCTGCACTCTCTATGCCGAACAGCTGGCTAAGGAGGGTGTGGTATCCCACGCCGAGATTGATGCCATGATGGCGGATTTCCGCCAGCGCCTAGACGCCGGAGAGACCGTAGCTCCAAACATGGTTAGCGAGCCCAATATGTCGCTTTTTGTGGACTGGAATCCTTATATAGGCCATGACTGGGACGTTCCAGCAAATACCGGTATTAACATTGATTTCCTTAAGGAAATAGCCAATAAAATCAGTATTTTGCCTAAAGATCTTAATGTTCAAAGGCAGGTATCAAAGCTCTATGAAGACCGTCAAAAAATGGCTTCTGGAGAAATGCCTCTGAATTGGGGTATGGCGGAGCTCCTGGCTTATGCATCTCTTGCTGAATTTGGCACGCGAATCCGTATTTCCGGACAGGATTGTCGCCGTGGAACCTTCTCTCACCGCCACGCGGCGGTATTTGACCAGGAAACCGGAGAACCTTATGTGGCGCTCGAACATCTGAGCAGCGAGCAGCGGCCTATTGAAATATTCGATTCACTGCTCTCCGAAGAAGGGGTGCTGGCCTTTGAGTATGGCTACGCCGCGACAACTCCGAATGCTCTGGTTATCTGGGAAGCTCAGTTTGGAGATTTTGCCAACGGCGCGCAGATGGTGATTGACCAATTTATCACTAGTGGTGAACATAAATGGCAGCGCCTTTGTGGCCTTACGCTATTGCTTCCTCACGGATATGAAGGGCAGGGCGCAGAGCATTCTTCCGCCCGCCTGGAGCGCTTTCTGCAGCAGTGTGCTGACCACAATATTCAGGTTTGTTTGCCAACCACGCCCGCGCAGATCTTTCACCTAATTCGTCGTCAAGCAATTCGCCCAATGCGGCGACCGTTAATCGTTATGAGTCCCAAGTGGATTTTACGCCACAAATTGGCAACATCGAGTTTGGAAGAGTTGTCATCTGGTGGGTTTCAAAATGTAATTGGTGATCAAGAAGTTTCTCCCGAGAAAGCCAGAAAAGTTATTCTCTGCTCTGGTAAAATCTACTACCACTTATTGGAAGCTCGTGAAGAAAAATCTATAGAGGACGTTGCTCTAATTCGAATTGAGCAACTCTATCCCTTTCCGGAAGCAGCCTTGATTGAAAAGCTGACACCCTATGCTAAGGCAGAGCGCGTTGTTTGGTGCCAAGAAGAACCTCAGAATCAGGGTGCTTGGTATAGCAGTCAGCACCATATGAGACATGTATTAGTACAGGCCATGCCTGACAAATATTTGGAATTTGTTGGCCGTCCGCCTTCGGCCGCACCCGCTGTGGGTTATATGTCACGGCACTTGCAAGAACAGACTTTGCTAGTTGATGAAGCCCTTAGCTGACAGGAAGCCCTTAGCTAGCAGTAAGCACTAAGTTAGAGAGATGTTTGAATGACAACAGAAATTAAAGCACCAGCTTTCCCTGAATCGGTTCAGGATGGAACGATCGCCGAGTGGCACATTGCCGAAGGCGATTCCATTAAGCGCGATCAGCCCTTGGTGGATATCGAAACCGATAAAGTGGTTATCGAAGTGGTTGCTCCAACAGATGGCACACTAACCTCCATAATCAAAGGGGTCGGTGAGGTTGTTGAAAGCAATGAAGTTATCGGTGCATTTGAAGCCGGGGCTGTTACAGACGCGCCAGATGTTGCGGCTGAATCTGCTGAAGAACCGGCCGTTGTGGCAGCTGAGGAAAGTTCCACATCAGAGACACTAGCCACTGGATCAGCGCCAAGCATCAATCCAGCAGCTAAACGCCTGCTGGAAGAAAACGATTTAAGCGCCGCAGGTATTGCCGGTAGCGGTAAATCTGGACGTATTACCAAGACTGACGTGGTTAACCACTTGGATAGCCTCAGCGTAGAGGGTGAATCCACGCCAGCACCTGCCGCAGCTTCTGCACGTGAAGAGAAAAGAGTTCCTATGTCGCGATTGCGTGCTCGAGTTGCTGAGCGACTACTCGAAGCGACTCAAACCACGGCAATGCTCACCACCTTTAACGAGGTTGATATGACTGAGCTAAAACGCATGCGAGCCGAATATCGCGATGCTTTTGAGACGCGTCACGGCATTCGATTAGGTTATATGTCGTTTTTTGTTCGAGCCTGCGCCGAAGCGCTTAAGAAATATCCAGCGGTAAACGCCTCTGTTGACGGCAGTGATATTGTTTATCACGGCTATCAAGATATTGGGGTTGCGGTATCTTCGGATCGTGGATTAGTTGTTCCCATTTTAAGAGATACGGACAGTCTCAGTCTGGCTGAGACTGAACTTAAAATATCTGAATTTGGCGGCAAAGCTAAAGCTGGCAAGCTGTCTATTGAAGATATGACTGGCGGTACATTTACCATCTCAAATGGCGGCGTGTTTGGCAGTCTGCTGTCCACACCTATTTTGAATCCACCGCAGACAGCTATTTTGGGAATGCACACCATCCAAGATCGCCCGGTGGCAAGAGATGGTGAGGTGGTTATTCGGCCAATGATGTATTTAGCACTGTCATATGATCACCGTCTTATTGATGGAAAAGAGGCGGTTCAGTTCCTCATTGCTGTTAAAGAAGTTATCGAAGACCCAACAAGAATTTTATTGAATCTCTAGAAGATTCCACGCGGAGAGAATTATGAGTAAAGATTTTGACGTTATCGTGATCGGGTCGGGACCCGGCGGATATGTGGCAGCTATTCGAGCTGCTCAGCTTGGACTAAAGACTGCCTGTGTTGAAAAGTGGAAAAATGCGGAAGGCAAAGGCGTTAACGGTGGTACCTGTCTTAACACCGGATGCATTCCTTCAAAAGCCCTTCTAGACACTTCTCACAAGTATGAAGCGGCGGCACACGAATATGACAAGCATGGTATTGGCGTAAGCGACTTAAAAATTGACGTCGAGAAGATGCTTAGCCGAAAAGATGGCGTTGTTAAACAGCTTACTGGTGGTGTTGCCGGTCTTCTGAAAGCCAACGGTGTTACCTCTCTGTTTGGTACTGGTAAATTGCTAGCTGGTAAGACTGTTGAAGTGACTGACTTTGATGGAAAGGTCAGCACCTATACAGCCGAAAATGTGATTCTTGCTTCTGGCTCGGTGCCGGTCGATATTCCGCCGGCTCGTGCTGATCACGAATTTATCGTCGACTCCACCGGTGCGCTTGAATTCACAGAGGTACCCGGGCGCCTTGGCGTTGTGGGTGCCGGTGTGATCGGCCTTGAACTCGGCAGTGTTTGGGGTCGCCTAGGTTCCGAGGTTGTTGTTATCGAAGCGCTGCAAGATTTCCTACCAACCATGGATGAGGCCATCGCCAAAGAAGCGGCTAAAACTTTCAAGAAGCAGGGTTTGGATATTCGACTGGGCTGCATGGTTTCTGGAAGTGAAGTTAAAGACGGCAAGGTGACATTGACTTATAAGAAAGGCGATGAAGAGCTGCAAGAAGTTTTTGACAAGGTTATTGTCTGCGTTGGCCGTCGTCCATACACAGAAGGCCTGCTGGCCGATGATTGTGGCGTATCAACTACCGATCGAGGTTTCTTTGAAGTTGACGATCACTGCTTTACTGGAGTTGAAGGCATTTGGGCGATTGGCGATCTGGTTCGCGGTCCAATGTTGGCCCACAAAGCTTCGGAAGAGGGTGTCATGGTGGTTGAGCGCATTGCCGGTCAAAAAGCCGAGATGAACTACGACCTGATTCCAGGTGTTATCTATACCCACCCTGAAATTGCCAATGTGGGTAAAACTGAACAAGAACTTAAAGCCGCAGGTATTGAGGTCAAGGTCGGCCAATTCCCATTTGCCGCGAGCGGCCGAGCACTTGCTTCAGGTGAAGGTTCCGGATTTATCAAAATGATTGCCGATGCGAAGACCGATCAAGTTCTAGGCGTTCACTGCATTGGCCCAAGCGCTGCCGAACTGGTTCAGCAGGGCGCAATTGCCATGGAATTCAGCACCAGTGCTGAAGATCTGGGTTATATGATCTTTTCACATCCAACCGTCTCAGAAGCTTTGCACGAAGCAGCGCTGGCAGTTAATGGCCACGCTATTCATATTCCTAACAAGAAGAAAAAATAGATCTATTCACTTTTTAAATTATATAAACCCACAATAGTTGAGCGATAAATAATGAACCTGCACGAGTATCAGGCCAAGCAGCTTTTGGCTGAATACGGTCTTCCCGTATCTAAGGGCTTTGCCGCGGCAAATGTCCACGAAGCGAAAGCTGCATTTAAAGAAATTGGCGGCAAAGCCGTTGTCAAAGCCCAAGTCCACGCTGGTGGTCGAGGTAAGGCCGGTGGCGTCAAGCTGGTTGATTCTGTCGAGGAAGTTATCGACTTCACCACAAAGTGGTTAGGCAACCGTCTGGTTACCTATCAAACAGATGCCAGTGGCCAGCCTGTTAGCCGTATTTTGGTTGAACCCTGCACAGACATTAAAGATGAGCTCTATTTGGGTGCCGTGGTAGACCGCGGAACCCGCAGAGTAGTCTTTATGGCATCTACTGAAGGTGGTGTTGAAATCGAGAAGGTCGCGCATGAAACTCCCGAGAAAATACTGAAAGCCGAAATCGATCCTCTGGTAGGTGCACAGCCATATCAGGGTCGCGCATTGGCTTTTAAGCTTGGCCTTGAAGGCAAGCAGGTTAAACAATTTACGCAAATCTTTTTGGGTTTGTCGAAGATGATGCATGAGAAGGATATCGCCTTGATTGAGGTGAACCCTCTGGTAATTACCGCTAGCGATGATGTGCACTGTCTAGATGCTAAGTTAGTGGTAGATAGCAACGCCATCTATCGTCAGCAGGCATTACATGAAATGGATGACGCCTCTCAGACCGATCCTCGTGAGGCTCACGCAGCTCAATGGGATCTCAACTATGTGGCCCTCGATGGCAATATCGGTTGCATGGTCAACGGTGCTGGATTGGCGATGGGTACCATGGACATCGTCAACCTACACGGTGGTTCACCTGCTAATTTCCTCGATGTTGGCGGTGGTGCCAACAAAGAGCGAGTAGCTGAAGCTTTCAAAATTATTCTTTCCGACAAAAACGTAAAAGCGGTTTTTGTAAACATATTTGGCGGTATCGTGCGTTGCGACATGATCGCAGAGGGCATTATCGGTGCGGTTGAAGAGGTCGGAGTAACGGTTCCAGTGGTAGTGCGTTTGGAAGGTACAAACGCGGCCGAGGGGTCAGCAATATTGGCAAATAGTGGTCTGAATATTCAGGCACCTTCTTCGCTTGCCGAAGGGGCAGAAATGGTAGTAGCAGCAGCGGCGGAGCGGAAATAGAAAGATATGAGTATTCTAATTAATAAAGACACCAAACTAATCTGCCAGGGATTTACCGGTTCGCAAGGCACATTTCATTCAGAACAAGCCATCGCCTACGGCACAAATCTCGTGGGTGGCGTAACGCCGGGCAAAGGCGGTCAAGTTCATCTGGATAGACCGGTTTTTAATACTGTAGCCGACGCAGTTGAAACTACTGGAGCTGATGCCACGGTTATCTACGTACCAGCGCCTTTCTGTAAAGACTCCATTCTTGAAGCGGCAAACTCCGGTATCAAACTTATTGTTTGCATTACCGAGGGCATTCCCACTCTGGATATGCTGGTTGCCAAAGTTCGTTGTGATGAACTAGGCGTGACTCTTATCGGTCCAAACTGCCCCGGTGTGATTACGCCCGGCGAGTGCAAAATCGGCATTATGCCCGGTCAAATTCATATGCCAGGTAAAGTTGGAGTTATCTCCCGCTCAGGTACTTTGACCTATGAAGCGGTTAAGCAAACCACTGACTACGGTTTTGGTCAGTCTACCTGTGTGGGTATCGGTGGAGACCCCATTCCTGGTTCCAACTTTATCGACATCCTCAAGCTGTTTAAGGATGATCCGAAGACCGAGGCCATCGTGATGATCGGTGAGATTGGTGGTACCGCTGAAGAAGAAGCGGCGGAGTACATCAAGGACAATATCGATATCCCCGTTGTTTCCTATATTGCCGGTGTCACGGCACCTCCTGGAAAACGCATGGGCCATGCTGGCGCTATTATTTCGGGTGGTAAGGGTACCGCGGATGAGAAATTTGCTGCTCTGGAAGCTGCTGGTGTTAAAACCGTACGCAGTCTGGCCGAAATCGGGAAAGGCCTTCAGGAGGCCACTGGCTGGTAGGAAAGAGCTACTGGTTGATAAATACTATTTGAGTTTTTAATTTTTATTAAAAAACCCCGGTTTATCCGGGGTTTTTTGTGTTTGGCTCTAATTTTTTTAGGGAATAAGACCTGAACGAGCATTAACCAGCGATCTAGCTATTCAGTTGTAGGTGCCCACCTGGTAATTCGGTTTGAGCCCAAAGTTCCTTGGATATTTCCGAGATATCTATCGCGGCTCCATCGGAAATCCATTTGGCCACTGCCGCGGCCGTATCAGGGTAATCAATTTTGGTGCTGGTCTCAGAGTTGAGCCAGAAAGCGGTTGTATCGACATCCAAATGCGACATGGAAGCGCCGTAGCCCAATTGCGACAGCGCCAAGGCGTTTGATTGTTGCTCCGGTTGGCCGTCCATGGGTTTAACCAAGAGTTTGATACCGAGTTGCAGGGCTTCGCTAGCCAATTCAAAACCGGCATTACATATCACGCCTTCGCAAGTCAGTAAATCCGCTTGAAACTTATTCCGGCTGGGTTTGTTCCAGCTCAGGTTTTTCTTGCGGTAATCGGTAGATTTGGGGTGGTAGAGCACAAATTCATAATTGGAGAAACGTCGAAGCAGCTTGGTGATATCAGCGCGTGATTCAAAGGGCAGGTAGACCATAATCTTACCGGATACAGGCCTGTACTGATCTGCCTCTACGGGCGCAATGGGCGGCAGGATAGGGCAGCCAAAGTGATGCCAATGCAGACCAGCTGAGACGTCAGCCGGTGCAAAATTTTGCAAAATAAACTGATCGACAATGGTACCTTGCACCTGCGGTATCTTGTAATTGAAGGCGTATTGATGTCCCAGCCCTACGACCTTTTTATAGGCCAGCTTGCCAGCCCAGGCAGTGATGGGTTCAAAATCAGTTACCACCAGATCGTAATCGTCCACAAGATCGTTCAACTCTTTCACATGCTGGGTCAGCTTGAACATATTATTGCGAAGCAAGGTATCGCCCAGTTGAACCCGGCCTTTGCGGCTGTGGAAGGTCAAGCCCTCTTTGGAGATATAGTCACCAAATACCTCCATATCAAAAAGATCTTTGGGATTGCGCCCCGAGAAAAGGTATTGGACCTCAATACCCAAATCATTGAGAGCCGGAGCCATCGCCCGAGCGCGGGTGATATGTCCATTACCTGTGGCTTGAATGCCAAAAAGAATCTTCACTAAATAGGGCTCCAGATTGAGCTGCGTTGGGCGATTGGATCATATGAAACATATATGACATGGGTGTGTATTGGCAATGGTTGGTTGAAAGCTCAATGCATTCTAAATTTTGTACGCCTGTCCGAAAGGCCAGTTTACATGTCAGAGAATTTGCACCAGCCTACAGACTAATAGGAATGGCCTTCGCAATGAAGAGCCTCAAATGAAGGGGAACAAAGGAGAACATCATGGGTGTTAAAGCATTGCTTTTGGTTTTATTCGTATCTTTATCAGCTCCGCTATTTGCTCAAACTGAGAGCTCAGGTAACGCTTCTTCACGCGCTTCCATATTGGACCTTGAGGATCAGGCGCAAGAGTTGCGTAACCAGATCGTGAACGAAGACGACAGAGAGTCGCGAAGGCAAATTCGAGAGCTGATCGACGATACGAATCGACAATTAATTGAAGAGCAAAGGGCTCTGGGCATTCACGTTGCAGACCCAAGTGTATCAACCAGATCCATTCTTGCCACCCCAGATTATGCTGAACAAGTAAGGATTGCTGAACGTTACATGGCAGAGATGGAACGGGTTGATAGCAAAGAGCTACTCTCTGGTCAAATGCGACTCCCAATAATAACTTCGGAAATATCCGCAGACGATCCGAGACTGGTCGAGCTGCCTGTTGCTCCAGATGCAGCCGTTAAAAGTCCTCGTCAGTCTCAACAATAATTCTCGGCTCAACAGGACGCAGTCCTGCTATTTAAGAGGGAACTTAAAATGAAACTTCTTCCATCTTTGACTGTTCGTGTATTTCTTACCCTAGTGGTGTTTTTGGTGTCGGCACAGGCAGCGGCCGGTACTTATTCTGATGCTTTTCCCACCAAGACAGTATATTACACCGATGCCCAGTCGCTATCGTTGAACACCTCTGCGTCCTCAATCAACTCTACTGAAAGCTTCACCTTGACCTTAACTGGCTCATATGTCACTGGGTGGCCTATCGAAGAGTATTACTGCCTCAACGAGGGTACTTCTTCCTTATGGTGTTATGAAAATCTGTATGGCTTGGAAGTGAGCACCGACAACGGTGCAACTTGGAATATAGTTCCCAACAGTCATTACCCGTCTTTTTGGATCGGTGGAACGCAGCACACATTTACTGGAATGAGCCCCGGAACCTATTTATATAGAGCCGTTGAGCTTTATTTTGAAAGTTATATCGGTGCTATTTGGAACGAGATCTATTATTCTCCGACCCACTTGCAAGTCACTGTTTCTGGAGTCGGTGGTGCTCCCTCTGCTCCACCGACGCTGACTGTGCCGAGTTCAAGTAGCATGTTTACCATCGAGATTTCTTGGGGCTCTGCAACAGGTTCGGTTGTTGAGTACAGGCTCGAACAACAAAAAAATGGAGGTGGGTACACTGAGATCTTTCGAGGCTCGTCGTCAGTAACATCTGCCACAGTTACGGGGGAACCTATGACTATCGGGTGTTTGCCTGTGACGGAGCATCAAATTGCAGCGCGCCGACGACAAATACTGGGCTAGTAGTCAGTTTGCCGTCATACACAAACTGGGGTACATACCCGATATATCACAATTTTCAGTTGGAAGAGCAATCAAATGGGACTCACAAGGTTTCTTGGGACTTGGATGGCTATGTCGACTACGGATCTGGAAGCCAATGGAATTTTACTAACTGGTCTGATTGGTGGTTAACCAATTGGTATTCCGAGATGCATTTGGAACGAAGCACCGATGGTGGTGTTACTTGGGACAACGTTTATTCTTACCTTGCTTCAAGTCCTGATCCAGTAACCAGTTGGTACGATCCGAGCCCAGCGCAAGGCGAAACCAGATATCGAATGTACTGGTATTGGCTAACCACAGCCTACAACAGCTATGAAAAATACTATTCACCCGTTGTCACTATCAATAATTCAGTTACAGCGACTCAATATCCCTACGAGGTATATAGCGGAGATCACAACTACGATGGATATACAGACCTCTTCGTCAAAGTTGTATCGCCCGCCGGTCAGGATATCACCAGCGACTTTCTACTGATTCAAAATGCGTCTACCGGAGAATTCAGCGTCGAAGGAAATACAAGCCAAGTGATTTTAAACCAGTGGAATTTGGAGGGTATTGCTCCAATATTGACCGACTTCAACGCCGATGGATCTCAAGATCTGATCCTGAAAGGCCTGGAGTTCCTGTTTAATCCCACATTCCTATTTGATCAGATTGTCTTTGCCGACCCTGACAATGTATCGGACCCAATGCATGTTCGTGCTATTGATGAAGACCTAGAAAAATTCTATACCGATTTTTACGGCTGGCTTCAGGATCCCAATTATTTTGATAATGCCATACTGCAAACTCAGGATGTATTGCGGGTTAAGCTCGACATAGTTGTCGATTTTTACGCCTACTTCTTTTTTGGTTGGTTCAATGTCGGTGGATACAGTTACACAATTTACCAACGTTACTTTACTGTGGCCGAAATTCAGGAGACTTTTGGTATATCCAAGAGTGTTTCTGGAACACAGGCCAGTACCAAAACCTTCTCGACCTCCTCAGCCAATCTTTATGATTATGTCGGGGCATGGTTGCTGGATAGTTATTGCTACTACAGTTTTTGGGGAGACTCAGCGACCTGCGTGGCCGCGATCCAGACCAACGAAGTTGTGAGCGTTCAGGGTGGTGGGTTTGACTATGCGAATTACAGCTATGATGCAAAACAGGTGGTGGATTTAATCGGGGGTATGTTCGATGGTTCCTCCAGTCCATCACAAGCTAATTTGGACTCTGCCAGAACTATTATCGAATCACTATTTGGTGTTCCTCTAGGCGGAGCCGATTCTCCACTTGTAAGAGCATCTCAGCCGGTTCCTTTGGCGCTACAGGGACCCATGCCATCACCTGTGTATGATCCGCCTGGGGTGACCAATCCGACGTGGAAGAAATTCCTGGATCGCTACAAAATACTGCGTGTCCTTGTCATATCCGGGGGCCCGCATGTTCTTGGCCCGGTGACAGTCCTTGTTTCACCTCCGTTAGGAGATACATATGAAGATGATTACTTTGAGAATCGAGACGCCGGATATGACTTGGTAGTTTGGCAAATTCAAAATGAATTGGATGACCCATATGTAAAACCTGTAGCGATTATAGGTGAAGGCGAAGGTAGGCCTCTTGTACCAAACGAAGTTTACCGTGTCGAACGCGAAGCCTTGCTCTACCCGGGTGGAGCTTTGTATCTACCAGACTATTTTCGAACATATGATCCTGCTGGATTGGACGATGAGCACAAAGACGTCATTTTAAGAGGCTTTAATTCTGGTTGGATTTTTGCCCTGACGGCCTTCGAGGCTCGGATTGAAGATATTGGTTTCTACTATTTGAGACCAAACCCTTTGGAGAGGGGACCGTTTTATCTTCAGGAACGTCGGCAGCTAGTACTTTACCCACTGCGTTTCGAGTACCCCGTTGGCGATACGGAATTGGGAAGCTATTACGGATACGGGTTATAAAATTGGGGGAAGATACTCACGCTGCTTTGTTTCTAGCTCATGCCAATCCGGCACTGTTGAGGCTGAATTACGTTCCTGAAGAGGATCAGGGGGGGCGGGGGAGATACTTTGAAACCACAGCAAGATATCAACATGTATCTGGACTCAAGCTCTATATTCACTTCAACCCAATGGAAAAATGGGCGGCTGTCGAGTATGGGAGAATATGGACTTGGGTCGATACTGGGTTCGTGCGAATTTCAGGCCGATATAGCGCTTTTATGGAGTATTTTGGAGAGACTGCACACTCTAGTTTTAAGATCGACTCGAAACCAGTAGCCGAAGATATTCAGCCCATACTAGATTATTTGCTGGAGACTTTGCCAATTCTTGAGAAAAAATTAGACGAAGAATCACTAATTGAAATTGAAGAGAGGGGAGGCTTGGGCGATTTGAGAGAAAAACTTAAAGCCAGGTTTCCGGACGTGACTCGCACAGTCACACCCTTAAATCTATCCGGCGTTCGTTGAAGCATGGATTTCAGAAACCGGGGGCAGGATGAACCTCCCCTAGTTTAACGGACACTTTTTGGATCTACCCCGAATTATCTACTCAGCCCGTTCCTCCAACAAACCCCTATACATACCAGCAATATTTAACGGCCGCCGTTGCTCGTAATAATCCCAATCCGCGTAGTCTTCTAGCAAAAAATTCGCCTGAATTTCTTCCAGCGACTGTCCAGCGTCCATCGCGGCCATAACGCCACTTCGCAACTCGGTCATATAAGTTTCCAACGCGCGCACATCATCCTGGGTGCCCACAGGTCCGTGACTGGAAATAGCGATATCAGCATCAATGGCCAAAGCTTTATCGTAGGTATTTTTGCTATCTGCTTCGCTGTACCAGGCCAATTCGCCGTGGGGAATGGCATGCAGCGAAATCACGTCTACGTAGAAGACGATACTTTCTTCCGGGAAAAAGATATAGGACATATCTGCTGCATGATTGCCGCCAACAAAATGCATCTCTAGGGTTTTGCCTCCGGTTTCTAGTGCGTAGAAATCGCCACCGTAGGTTCTGGTGGGGCGAGCTACATCTTTAAAACTTGGGTCAGGCAAGATGACGTCAAAGCTGTTTTTGTGAGATATCACTGTTGCACCTTCAAATACAGCCGCGCCCGACGCGTGGTCGGCATGTCCGTGAGAATAAAGAACGTGAGTAACGCTTTTGTTGAACTTGGATTCAATTTCGCCTTTTAGCCATTTAGCCGAAGCCACATTCAAAGGGTCTATCAATACAACGCCATGGTCAGTAACCATAAAAAGGCTGGAGTGGTCGTTGCTAAAGGAGCGGTAGATATCATCGGTGATTTGAACGATGGAGTACTCGGCGTCTGGAGTCGACATGGAGCTGATTAGCTCCTGACTGATGCGAGGTTCGCCAGCCATGTAGTTTGTTGAAGAGCAACCTGCAAGGAGGGTAACAGCAATACAAATTGTTCCTGAAGCGATTCGACCTATGTCCATTGATTTCCCCTGATTTTTTTCTACGGCTATTAGAGCCTCTGTGCAGAGCGTCGGCAAGATAAATTATGCAAAGCGGTTCCAGTACCGGCTTAAGGACGATAGCCCTTGAATTTCATTATCTAACACCCATCTTTGGGTTCATTGTTAAACCCTAAAACCCTCTATCCAAATAATTGAGCTTAGAAATATGTCCGAAGTGAAAAATACCGAGACTCGACAGTTTCAGACAGAGGCAAAGCAGCTTCTGCATTTAATGACCCATTCTCTTTACAGCAATCGCGAGATCTTTTTGCGGGAGCTGATTTCCAACGCCTCAGATGCCTGCGACAAGTTGCGCTTTGAAGCACTTAACAATGCCGAGCTTTTGGAGGACTCTCCCAATACGCGAGTTCGTATCGATCTGGATGAGAAAAAGAAAACCATCACCATTTCTGATAATGGCATTGGCATGAGTCATCAGGAAGTGATCGACAATATTGGCACCATCGCCAGCTCCGGAACCGCCAAGTTTGTTGAGCAGCTCAGCGGCGACGAGAAGAAGGATTCAGCTCTTATTGGCCAGTTTGGTGTAGGTTTTTATTCATCTTTTATAGTTGCTGATCAAGTTGATCTCTATAGCCGTCGTGCGGGAGCGCCTGCCTCCGAAGGCGTACATTGGAGTTGTACCGGCGAGGCGGAATACGAAATTGAGGCAGTGGAATTGCCCGAGCGCGGTACCAAAATAGTTCTTAAACTGAAAAAGGATATGAAGGAGTTCTTAAACGAATGGACTCTGAAAACCATAATTCGAAAATACTCTGACCACATCGCCATTCCGGTGGAAATGAAATCGCCTCCACCGCCACCTGCTGAAGACGGAGAGGAAGCGGCCGAAGTCCCCGAGTATGAAGCCATTAACGCCGCTGTAGCGCTTTGGGCCCGTTCTCGCACGGAAATCTCCGACGACGAATATAAAGAGTTCTATAAGCAGCTAACGCACGATTTTCAGGATCCGTTGCTTTGGAGCCACAACCGCCTTGAAGGCAAACTCGATTACACCAGCCTGCTCTATATCCCCAGCGTCGCGCCGCCCGATCTTTGGCGTCGCGAAGGTGCACGTGGACTCAAGCTCTATGTAAAACGTACCTTTATTCTGGATGATGCCGAGCAGTTCCTGCCTATGTATCTGCGCTTTGTTAAAGGCGTATTGGATACCACTGACTTGCCTCTGAATGTATCTCGCGAATTGCTGCAGGATTCACCTCAGGTCACCAAGTTGCGCAATGCACTGAGCAAGCGTGTGGTTGATATGTTGGCGAAACAGGCCAAGAAGGGTGGTGATGACTACCAACAGTTTTGGGATACCTTTGGTCCGGTATTGAAAGAGGGCGTTGTTGAAGATCCGGAAAATCAATCGAAGCTGGCTGGCCTATTCCGTTTTGCCACTACTCACAGCGATTCCTCTGGTCAGGATCAATCTCTAGCCGCCTATATAGAACGTATGCCCGAAGGGCAGGAGAAGATCTACTATCTGATCGGCGAAACTCCTGAGCTGGTATCCCGCAGTCCGTTGCTTGAGTCCGTTCGCAAAGAGGGTAAAGAGGTACTTCTTCTGTCAGACAATATCGATGAGTGGCTGATGTCGAACCTAAACGAATTTGAAGGCAAACCGTTTCAGGATATTGCCCGGGGTGACCTTTCTGAAAGCTCGGATGAAGACAAAAAAGATGAGGATTCAAAAAAGGATGATGCGGAAGAAGACTCAGGTGTTCTTAAACGCATTAGGGACCTTTTGGAGGCGCAGGTTGCCGAGGTTAGGGCTTCAAAAAGGTTGGTGGATTCGCCATCCTGTTTGGTATTAAACGAATACGATATGGGTATTCAGATGCGCCGCATTATGGAAGCTTCCGGTCAGAAAATGCCTGAGACAAAACCGGTTCTGGAAATCAATATGGAGCATCCGCTAGTTCAGCGAATGGATACGGAAGCCGATGAAGAGCGCTTTGCCGATCTTGCACAGATACTGTTTGACCAGGCCAAGCTGGGCAATGGCGAGACACTGAGTGATCCGACAGCCTATGTGCAGAGAATTAACAAGCTGCTGCTTGAGCTTTGAGGCTTATTTGGATCAATTGCCAAAATGCCTGAGATCGCGGTTGCTGGATTCGGTAACCGCGATCACCAGACTTTTCATCAAACTATCATTCCTGCGCGTATAATCTGCTGATGGATCCTAAATCCCTTCGCTATGCCGTATTAGGCGCTGGTGCTTTTGGCACTGCGCTGGCAAACATCATTGCTGAAAATGGCTATCACTGCTCTTTGTGGATGCGTGACGAAAGTGAAGCGGAAGAAGCCAGAGCTTCTGGTGTGAACATTCGATATCTGCCTAATTTACAGCTCCCCGACTCCCTGCATATAGATTCGCGTTTACACAAACTCGCTGCAGAATGCGATGTGTTTATATTTACCGTGCCGAGCTCCGGTGTCAGAGAGGTCGCCAAGGTCGTGGCCGAGGATATCAAACCGGGTGCGTTTCTCGTTAGCGGAACCAAAGGTATTGAACCCGTGACCTCAAAGTTGATGAGTCAGGTGTTGGAAGAGGAGATTCCCGGCCATGAGATTGGCGTATTAAGCGGTCCCAATCTGGCTAAAGAGATATCCGAAAAGCAGCTTACCGGTACCGTGATCGCCAGTCACAGCAAAGGGCTCTGTGATTTGATTCAGGAAGTGATGGGCAATTCATATTTCCGGGTTTATTCCAATGAGGATCGAACCGGCGTTGAATTGGCTGGCACGCTCAAAAATATATATGCGATTCTTTCCGGAATCGCTACAGGAATGGGTTTTGGGGCCAACTCCATGGCCATGCTGCTCACTCGAAGTCTGACGGAGATGAGCCGTTACGCCGCCGCTCAGGGAGCCAATGCGGCATCCTATCTGGGCCTGAGTGGAGTGGGAGACCTGATAGCTACCTGTACATCACCCTTGAGTCGAAACTTTCAGATTGGATTGCGAGTTGGCAAGGGCATGAGTCTGGATGAAGCTTTCAAAGATCTAGGCCAAACTGCCGAGGGTGTAAATACAGTTGCCGTAGTGCATGAACGCGCGAAGCAATTGAATATTTCAATGCCCCTTTGTCAGGGTTTGTATGAGATATTACATGCCAATCGGCCGGTCAAAGAGGTGGTCTCAAGTTTGATGGACCGTGATCAAAAACAAGATGTTGAATATAAGGTGAGTTGATATGAACGGATTGAAAGACAATCTGCTGAATCTGGATACATGGGCGCGTCTATTGTTGATTGGCGTGTTTTTTCTGGTTCGTTGGGTCGTACTAGTAGTACTAAACGTGCTGATTGCCGCACAATTTTTGTTCGTGCTTATTGGCGGCGAGAAAAATGAAAATCTCGATAATGCCAGCGCTATGATGAACGCTTATCTATTGCAGATAATGAACTATCAGACCTTTGTTTCTGATACCCAGCCATGGCCAATCTCGGAATTTCCTGAAGCCAGTCGCGAACCGGAAGAAGTGGTTTTTATCGACGACTGAGGCGAGGGTGGCACTACAAAACCTGCTGCTGCTTCGTCACGGCGAGGCGCACCACGGATCTCCTGACGATCTGAGAGAATTGTCAGAGGAGGGCTATAAAGAAGTAATTAAGTCTCTCTCGAAGGCCGCAAACAAGATTCCCGCTGTCGATCTAGTTTTCCATAGTGGTTTGGTGCGCGCCATGCAAACCGCAGATATTGCCGTTCAACAGCTTGCTTTAGATCTGCATCCCCAGTATCTGGAAGGCATCTCTCCCTGGGGCGATCCGACAAGCTTCTGCAAAAATTTGCGTACTGAACAACTTGAAGTGGTTATGGTGGTTACCCACAATCCCTTTGTTGAGGATTTGGCGGAGTATCTGACTGGCGAAACAATGCGAATCAAAACCGGTTCGCTGGTTTGCTTGGATGTCGATTTTCTCGAACGGGGTTGTTGCAATCTAGCTTGGATTCAGCACTAGATATAACTTAATAATTTAAATGAAATAACTAACTTAATGGTTTGATTAAACTAAGGAATTCATCTCGAGTTTCTTGACGTTTTCGAAAACTTCCCAGCATCGATGACGTCCTCATCAACGAATTCTGTTTCTCCACGCCACGCATCATCATGCACAGGTGTTTTGCTTCGACCACCACTCCAACACCCTCAGCGCCGGTAACCTCAGCGATGGTTTGTGCAATCTGTTCGGTAAGTGATTCCTGAATCTGCAATCGGCGCGCGTACATATCAACGATGCGGGCAATTTTAGACAAGCCCAGTACCTTGCCATTGGGGATGTAGCCCACATGACATTTGCCGATAAAGGGCAGCAGATGATGCTCACAGAGTGAATAAAGCTCAATGTCTTTCACCACAACCATATTGCGGTTGTCGCTGGGGAATAGGGCGCTATTAACTACCTCCTCAAGCTTTTGTTCATAACCTTTGGTCATGTATTCCATGGCCTTGGCGGCGCGCTCGGGTGTGTTTGCCAGTCCAGCGCGGTCAAGGTCTTCACCGATTTCGCGAATAATCTGCTCGTATTGCTCTTTCACTTCAATTGGCTCTTCTAGGGGTGACTCTATTTGATCAGCGCAGCATCTTAGCCGCTGGCGTAGAGCCTGTGAAATAAAACCTCTGTAATGCTAGAGGATTATCTCCCTATAATGCGGCAACTCATCCCTTCAAATTAGATTTTCAGACAAAACATATGTCGGATATTCAGATGGTTGAACAGTCCCTGCATGCAGCCGAGCATATGCTTGAGGAGGCTGGTGTCTACTGTGGTCATGGTACTGACAATGCTTGGGATGAGGCGTGCTTATTATTGCTTCATTCATTGGGATTGGAGAGAGCAGATGAATCTATATTGCAGAGGCCTCTGAGCAGCCCTGAGCAAGCTAGATTTAATGATCTTATTGCACAGCGAATTGGTAAGCGGGTTCCAGCGGCCTATTTAGTTGGTGAAGCCGAATTTGCTGGTCTTCGGTTCAATGTGGACCAGCGTGTACTAGTGCCGCGGTCGCCTATTGCCGAACTAATTGTTAAGAAATTTCGACCTTGGCTCAGCTCTGATCCATCCATGATTCTGGATTTGTGCACAGGTTCAGGCTGTATAGGAATTGCCGCAGCAAAGGCCTTTCCGGAGGCACAGCTGGTACTTTCTGATTTATCCGAGGATGCGCTTGAAGTTGCCCGGCAAAATGTGAAGCGCCATAACTTAGAGGATCGTTGCCAGATTGAGCAGAGCGATTTATTTGCCAATTTGCGTGGTAGCTTTGACCTGATTATTTCAAATCCACCCTATGTTGATCAGCAGGATATCGATGAAATGCCCGATGAATATAGGACTGAGCCTGCAATTGGTTTAGCGGCTGGCGCTGATGGTCTAGATTTAGTTAAGCCTATGTTGGCACAGGCTGCCGACTTTCTGAATCAAGGTGGCTATCTAATTGTTGAGGTGGGCAACTCTTCAGTGGCTCTGGAAAACCAATATCCGAAGGTGCCCTTCACCTGGATCGAATTTGAGCATGGCGGTGAAGGGGTATTTATTCTTAGCAAAGAACAGCTGCAGGATTTTGAAGAGACGTTTTGATTGGGTGCTGGTCGTTTCGGTACTGGCGCATAGCCGCGTATAATCCATTGCCTTAAATTTGTCCCTATCAGGAAATGTGAAGAGATGTCCGGTAATAGCATTGGAAAGTTGCTGACCTTAACCACCTTTGGTGAAAGCCATGGGCCAGCTATTGGTGCCATTCTGGATGGTTGCCCTCCAGGTATTGAGTTATGCGAAGCCGACCTGCAGCCTGATTTGGACCGCAGGCGGCCAGGGCGCACAAAAAATACAACGCAACGCCGCGAGGCCGATGAGGTCAAAATTCTTTCTGGTGTATTTGAAGGAAAAACCACCGGAACTTCGATAGGTATGTTGATCGAAAATGCCGATCAGAAATCAAAAGATTACGCCGACATAAAAGATAAATTTCGTCCTGCTCATGCGGACTACGCCTATGAACATAAATACGGCGAGCGCGATTATCGCGGTGGCGGTCGATCTTCTGCCCGTGAAACGGCTATGCGCGTTGCCGGCGGCGGAATAGCCAAACTTATTTTGAAAGAGTTGGCTGGAGTCGAGATATACGCTTACCTAAGCCAGATGGGTCAGCACAAGATCAGTCAATTCGACAAAGATGCAATTGAAAAAAACGACTTCTTTTGCCCTGATGTTGATCTAGTTCCGACTCTTGAAAAAGAGATCGAAGATTTGCGTCGTGCTGGAGATTCCTGCGGTGCTTTGGTCACTGTTGTTGCAACTGGGGTGCCGCCGGGTTGGGGCGAGCCGGTCTTTGATCGACTCGACGCCGATATTGCCAAAGCCCTTATGTGTATCAACGCGGTCAAGGGTGTCGAGATTGGCGCGGGTATGTCTGTAGCCGGTGCAAATGGAAGTACACAGCGCGATGAGCTAACCCCTGCAGGATTCACTTCCAACCATGCTGGTGGAGTATTAGGTGGTATTAGCAGCGGGCAGGATGTGATTGCCACGATGGCACTGAAACCCACTTCCAGCATTCGTATTCCCGGCCGGACAATCGATAAAACCGGAGCCGAGACCGAGGTGGTTACCCTCGGCCGACATGACCCCTGTGTTGGTATTCGAGCTGTTCCCATTGCCGAAGCTATGCTGGCTTTGACTCTGGCAGACCACTTTTTGCGATTCCGCGGTCAATGCGCGGATGTGAAAAGCCAAACCCCGGTTATTCCCGCGTCGATATAGAAAGGTTCCATTAGCTCCCTGTTGCTAGGCCAAATTGCGACAATTGGCTGTATTGCTGCGACAACAAATCTAAAACTGCCAAATTTATAATTCGATTAAGCTCGGAAAATCGAATTTCCTTTGTTATTTCCCAGCTGCAGCTAAATCTTCAAGCGAATTGTATCGATACGGTTTCTCACTGACTTGTATAGGTCTAGACTCTGAATCAAGCGGCAGAGCAACAAACAAAATGCGCCGTAAAAAATTGCGTGGAAAACGCCGGGGAAAAGAATGTCGGACTTGCCAATTAAGGAACAACTGGTTGCCAGAATTCAGGCGGTTGCTCGGCGTTCACTGGCGGAACCTGAAATTAGCCAATTCGAAAATTATCTGGATCAACTGGTTCAGATTCATACAGATCAGGCATTTCTCGAGTGGAAAGACGAATCTCTGTATGGGGTTCATTACGGGTTATACCGTGAAACTCAAAAACGGCAACCGACTGAGGCTCTGGTTAGAGTATTTAATCCGCATCCTGACCTAGACGGTTGGCATAGTCATCGAACAATCATCTATTTTTGCCATACAGATATTCCATTTTTGGTGGATTCTCTGCGCATGGCCTTAAATCGGCTCGACCTCAATATTCAGCTGTTCGAAAGCAATCCCCTCAGGGTGCTGCGAAATGCGGAGGGATGCCTATTACAGGTCTGTGAGTCTGCAAATCAGGACGCCATTACTGAAGACCATGGTTTTATTGTGGTGGACGCCATGACAGACCAGACCGAGCATCTAAATATCCGCGAAGAAGTTCTCACCACCATCGGACATGTTTCAATAATTGTCAGTGATTTTCAGCCAATGCTCGAACACATTGATGAGGTTATTGCCGAATATTCCCAGCTTAATTCAAAGCCAAACAATGATTCTGATTTGGAGAATCTGGAATTTTTGCATTGGTTGAGAGATGGCAATTTTACATTTCTCGGTTCCGCTGACTTTCGCTTTGTTGATCAGAGCAGTGATTCAACTATGTGCGAACTGAGCGATTCTCGCTTGGGGTTGCTGAAGATTCGAGAAAAACTGCCGGACGCAAAAATCAGTTCTCTGAGTCGCGGATTTGCCGATTTTTATAAAGGCGGGGAAGATTTAGCTTTTGCCAAGTCTTCAGTGCGTTCAACGGTGCATCGCGATACCTATCCCGACTACGTGGTTGTAAAACGCTACGAGGGTAACCGGGTAATAGGAGAAACCAGATTTTTAGGACTCTACACAGCGCGCTTATATCACCTGAGCATCGAGCAGATACCTCTGGTTCGAAAAAAGGCCAAGTGGCTGCTAGAACAGTCCCGCTTTAATCCAACAGGGCACAACGGCAAAGCCTATATTTCAATACTGGAGGGTCACCCGAGAGACGAATTGATTCAGGGGCGGCTACCGGATCTATTAGAAACAACTTTGAGCATCTGGAAAATCTATGAAAGACGCACAGTTAAGTTGTTTATCAGATTTGGCGCTTTCCAGAAATTTGTATCCTGCATAGTTTATATACCCAGAGAATCATTGCGCACGGAGACAAGAGAAAAGATTGAGCAGCTTTTATCTACTGCTTTTGACGCTAGATCTTCTGAATACACCACGCAGTTTTTAGCTGAGTCGGTCTTGGCAAGAATCCATTATGTTTTTAGAGTCACCAACGAAACATATTTGGGCGCTGATCCAAAGCGCCTGGAAGATTCTATTGTCGAAATCGTGCACGACTGGAGTGATCGGTTTGTTGAGGTGGCATTGAGTCGGTGGGGCGAGGAGAAGGGCACAACTCTATCGCGCGAGTATAAAAATGCCTTCCCGGCTGCTTACAAGGATCAAATGCCTGTTGCCACTGCTGTGCAAGACTTGGAGCTGTTTCACCCGCTCGCAGACAATACTCAGGTCGCCATGAGTTTTTATCCGGCCAATTCTTCCGATCAGCATATTGTGGGTTTGAAGTTGTTTCGTAGAGACTTGGGAATAGAGCTTTCAGACATGATTCCCATGCTCGAGCATCTGGGTTTTCGCGTATTGGTAGACCACCCCTATAAGATTTGTCCAAAGACGGACAATCCGGTCTGGATGCAGGACTTCACCCTTAGTTATCAGTGTGGTGACTGCAAGTTGCCCGACATTAGTGCCATCCGGCAGCCGTTTGAGAGAGCTTTTCATGCCATATGGAAAGGCGAAGCGGAGAACGATGAATGTAATAGATTGGTTATTGCGGCCAGACTAGATTGGCGACAAGTTAATTTGTTACGCGCTTATGCCAGCTATTTGAAGCAGCTTGGCTCCAGCTTGTCTGCCAAGTTTATTGCCGAAACTATGCTGCGTTACACGGAGATAACCAAGCAAATCGTCCAATTGTTCTTCTATCAATTTGAGCCCGGCTCAATGGCTGAAGAGTATTCGGAAGAAGGTCGCCGAGCTCAGATAAAGCAGATTGAAGAGCAATTGGAACAGGTTGAAAGCATAAATGAAGATCAAGTCTTTCGGATCTATCTGCAACTTATTCAAGCGACCCTGCGCACCAATTATTTTTGTCGGGATGAGGTCGGAAATAATCGCCCTTGTCTGAGCCTGAAATTGGCAACTAGGCAAATTCTCACGGCACCGGAGCCTCGTCCGGCCTATGAAATATTTGTCTATTCGGCACGGGTTGAAGGGCTTCATCTGCGTGGTGGAAAAGTAGCACGTGGCGGTATTCGCTGGTCTGATAGATTCGAGGACTACCGCACTGAAGTACTCGGCCTGGTTAAAGCGCAGCAAGTGAAAAATGCCGTCATTGTTCCGGCTGGTGCCAAAGGCGGTTTTATCGCCAGAGCTTCGATTGGCATGCCGGACCGGGAATCTTTTTTACAAGAGGGCCTAGCCTGCTATCGCCTCTTTATCAGTTCACTGCTGGATATAACTGATAACCGTATTGATGGTCGGGTTGTTCGACCACCTCTAGTTCGAGCACGGGATGATGATGACCCCTATTTGGTGGTTGCAGCGGACAAGGGCACAGCCACTTATTCTGACGAAGCAAACGCTATATCTGCAGATTACGGCCACTGGCTAGGTGATGCATTTGCCTCGGGCGGAAGTCAGGGCTATGACCACAAAAAAATGGGTATTACCGCTCGAGGTGCCTGGGTTGCAGTGCAGCGCCATTTCCGTGAGTTGGGCACGGATATTCAGAACGAGCTTTTCACGGTGGTTGCAATAGGTGATATGGCTGGAGACGTGTTTGGCAACGGTATGTTGCTTTCAAGAAAGATCCAGTTGCTTGCCGCGTTTAACCACATGCATATTTTTATCGATCCCAATCCAGACGCAGAATCGAGTTGGAAAGAGCGCAAGCGACTTTTTGACCTACCAAGATCTTCTTGGCAGGACTATTCGGAGAAACTCATTTCTAAAGGGGGAGGCGTCTTCCTGAGATCAGCGAAGCGCATTTCCATTAGTAAGGAGATGGCTAGCTGCTTTGGTATCAGTGAAGCGACCCTGCAACCAGATCAGCTTATTCGGTCGGTTTTGGCCGCTAAAGTTGATTTAATTTGGAATGGCGGCATTGGCACCTACGTCAAATCATCCAAGGAAAGTCATCAGGATGTTGGTGATAGAGGCTCCGAGTCGCTGCGATTGAATGGTAACGAACTGCAGGCGAGAGTGTTTGGAGAGGGTGGCAACCTTGGTATGACGCAATTGGGTCGAATCGAATTCTGCCAGAATGGAGGTGTTTGCAATACGGACTTTATCGACAATGCGGCCGGCGTTGATTGTTCCGACCACGAAGTAAATATCAAGATTTTGTTAAATGAAAAAGTAGCAACCAAGCAGATCAGTTATGAGCAGCGCAACGGGCTGCTTGAGGCGATGACAGAGGGCGTATCTGCACTGGTATTGCGCAATAACTATCTGCAAACCTTGGCCATCTCGCTGGCGCATTCAGAGCGACAGGCTTATCACTTCGACTACCTGCGCTTCTTGAACTATCTGGAAGCTAACGCCGGACTGAATCGCGAACTCGAATTTTTGCCGGACGATGAAAGCATTAAAGAGCTTAACCGACAGGGTTTGAGCTGGGCTCGACCGGAGTTGGCGGTGCTTGTTTCCTATGCCAAGGTCGATTTAAAGAACAAGTTGTTATTGCCTGAAATTGCTGATGATCCAGCTCTAAAGGGCTATGTGATGCGACCTTTTCCCCAGCAACTACAAGACCAATATGCGAAGGAAATCCAAGACCATCAATTGCGGCGGGAAATTGTTTCAACGCAGATCGCAAATGAACTGGTAAATCGCATGGGGTTTGCCTTCTGCTTCCGTTTGAATGAGTCAGTGGGGGCTTCAATTGCCGATATTGCTCGTGCCTATGCCCTTGTACATCAAATTTTTGATCTAGACGCCTGGTGGCAGGATATCGAAGCTTTGGATTATTCTGTGGATGCCAAAATTCAGCACCAGATGTTCCACCAAATCATGCGTTTGACACGCAGGTGCACCCGTTGGTTTTTAAGGAATTCCCGTGGACAGGATACCGAAACACTAGCTCAGCGTGTGCAGGAAAAAATTGTCGGGCTAGTGACTGAATTACATCTTTATCAATCAAAAAGAAGACAGCAAGAGTTACAAACTGAATCTCAAAAATTGATTGAGGCTGGCGTGCCGGCCAAGCTCGCCCAATCCATGGCAAATATCGAGAGCAGCTTCCTTTTGCCGGGGATAGTTTTATCGGCGACTGATGGGCGCACAATCGAACATCTGCTGGAAATTCAGTTTAAGTTGGCGGATCTATTAGGGATCGACTGGCTTATGGAATATTTGGTTGATTTGAATCCCGAGAATCAATGGCAAGATTTAGCAAAAGAGGCCTACTTCTTTGATCTAGAAACACTGCTGCGAGTGCTCGCCACCAAACTCTGTAAAACCGAAGGCGAAGAAGGCTCGAGCACTACCTATTTGAAGGTTTGGCAGGCTGAGCAGAGTGTCTTGATCGAGAGATTCAGGACCATGATGAAGACGATACAAGATAGTGAAAGCCGAGATCTTTCAATGCTTACTGTGGCGATATCTGACTTAAAAGATATTGTGAACTCAAGCGCCCGCTAGGTCTGCATTCTGAACACAGCTGAGAAATGCTTTGGCCGCGCGCGACTGAGTGCGTTGATTATTGTAGATGATGCCCAAATCGCGACTGAGTTCTACGGGAACATCAAGAAGAACGAGATCCGGATGCTCCGCGAGTGTTTCTGGAACTACGCTCCAGCCAAGTCCAATTTCGGTCATGCGCGCCAAAGTTTCCATGTAGTTGGTATTTAGCACAGGCGATAAGCTTAATTTCTCCTGCTCAAAACAATTACGAATAATTCGGCCTGTATAGGTTGCCATTGAGGGTAGTAAGCAGGGATGCTCGGACAGTGTCAGTAAATCGATTTTTGGTCTGGACGCCAGTTCGTGATCTCTGGAAACCACAAAGCGTAAATGATCGCGCCAAAGCAGCAAAGAACTTACCTTTTCGTCAGTTTCAGAAGCGAAGGTTATGGCCGCCAGTTCGATATCGCCGCGCAACACTTCTTCATGAGCCTTCTCGGAGTCCATAAATTTGATATCGAGGTTTACTTTAGGATTCTGCCGACTAAATTCCCGCAATAGGGGAGGCAGTCTATGCAAACCCAAATGGTGGCTAATGCCGATGGACAGAGTACCGCCAGCTTCAGCATCAAGAGATTGCACCTCGGATAGTGCTTGATCTAACTCATTGATAAGTTGACGTGTGCTTCGTTGAAACACTTCCCCCGCTTCGGTGAGAGAAACCTGACGCCCGACTCTGTCGAACAGTTTTAACCCGAGCTCTTCTTCCAATTGGTTAATACGCTTGCTAACAGCAGGCTGGGTTAGATGTACCTGATCCGCCGCTAGCGAAAAGCTTTTGGTCTGAGCCACGGCCAGAAAAGTCTTTAGATATTTTGTGTCCATGGGGATATCTTAACTTATCTATTCCAAAATGGAATGCAAAATATAATAAACATGAATTGTTGTTATTTAGGGCAGAGCCTACAATGGCCGTCCTATATTTGGTCGCACTCAGGTTATTAGCCATGGCAGGACAAACACTTTACGACAAACTTTGGCAGGATCATTTAGTTGAGGAGCGTGTAGATGGCTCAGCTCTTATATATATAGATCGCCATTTAATTCACGAAGTCACTTCACCGCAGGCCTTTGAGGGTTTGCGTCTGGCTGGAAGAAAGCCTTGGCGCATTGATTCCAATATCGCTACGCCCGATCACAATGTTTCCACAGATCCCATAGAGCGGCAGGGAGGTTACGCGGCAGTTAAAGACGAGATTTCCCGAATCCAACTGCAAACTCTGGATGACAATTGCAGTCAGTTTGGCATCGCCGAGTTTTTGCTGAACGATCGACGTCAGGGGATTGTGCATGTAATTGGTCCGGAAACCGGTGCGGTGCTGCCTGGCATGACCGTTGTTTGTGGAGATTCTCATACATCCACCCATGGCGCCTTGGGTTGTATTGCACAAGGCATAGGCACCTCAGAGGTGGGACATGTTCTTGCCACCCAATGTCTGGTCAGTAACAAGCAAAAAAATATGTTGGTGCATATTGATGGCGGTTTGAAAACAGGCGTTACCGCCAAAGATGTGGTGCTGGCTGTGATCGGCAAAATCGGTACAGCGGGTGGTACAGGCCACGCAATTGAATTTGCTGGTAGCGCTATTGAATCCCTCAGCATTGAAGGGCGTATGACTGTTTGTAATATGGCCATTGAAGCGGGCGCACGTGTTGGCATGGTCGCCGTAGATCAGAAAACGATCGACTATGTTCGCAATCGTCCCTTCTCGCCCAAGGGTGAAGATTGGAATGCATCTGTGGTGCACTGGAATACCCTGCACTCGGATAAAGACGCGGTTTTTGACACAGTGATTGAGTTAGATGCGGCTGATATTGAGCCGCAGGTGTCATGGGGCACCTCTCCGGAAATGGTATCTGCGGTTGGTGCGAAGGTACCAGCGCCGGAAGATTTCGACGAGAAAGTCAAACAGGAAGGTGTTGCCAGAGCACTCGACTATATGGGCCTAGAAGCGGGTATGCCGATACAGGATATTAAACTGGATCGCATATTTGTCGGCTCTTGCACCAACTCGAGAATCGAAGATATTCGAGCTGCTGCGCAAATAGTCAAAGGTTACAAAAAGGCAGATTCCGTCAAACAGGCCATGATTGTTCCTGGCTCTGGCCAGGTAAAACATCAAGCCGAACAGGAGGGGCTGGATAAAATATTTGTTGAAGCGGGGTTTGAGTGGCGCGATCCGGGATGTTCTATGTGTTTGGCTATGAATGCCGATAAGTTGGGGCCGGGCGAGCACTGTGCCAGCACTTCTAACCGTAATTTTGAGAGCCGTCAGGGTTTTGGCGGGCGTACACATTTGGTCAGCCCGGCAATGGCAGCCGCAGCTGGTATAGCAGGGCATTTTGTTGATGTCCGCGAATGGGAGATTCAATCATGAGAGCTTTTGAAAAACACAAAGGCTTGGTTGCGCCTATAGATCGACCTAATGTTGATACAGACATCATCATGCCCAAGCAATATTTGAAGAGCATTAAACGCACCGGATTTGGCGTAAACCTTTTTGATGAATTGAGATATTTGGATGAAGGCTGGTCGGGCAAGCCCCTTGAAGATCGTCAATTAAATCTGGATTTTGTCCTCAATCAAGAACGTTATCAGGGTGCGTCCGTATTGTTGGCTAGACAGAACTTTGGTTGTGGCTCAAGTCGAGAGCATGCGCCGTGGGCAATTGACGACTTTGGATTCAGAGTGATTGTTGCGCCCAGTTATGCCGATATCTTCTACAACAACTGTTTCAAGAATGGATTGTTACCGGTGGTATTGAGCGGACAACAGGTTGATCAACTATTTTGTGAGGTTGAAGCCAACCCGGGTTATGAGTTGGAAATCGATCTCGAAAATCAACAGGTTAAATTGCCCAGTGGTGATGTGTTTAAATTTGAAATCGATGGTTTTCGAAAAGATTGTTTAATCAAAGGGCTGGATGATATTGGTTTGACTCTGGAATCAGAGTCAGCCATTCGCGACTATGAAGCCAAACGCCGACAGGAAAAACCCTGGTTATTTGGTGTGATTTCGCCGGAGCAAATTTTGCCGCAGCAAACTCCCCAGGAGCAAAACGAATGAGTCGTAATATATTGCTGATGACTGGCGATGGCATAGGTCCTGAAATTGTGACCGAAGCGACCAAGGTGCTGGAACAGGTGAACAGTCAATTCAATTTGGGATTAGAGATGTCTGAAGCCAAGCTCGGTGGTCAGGCTTACGATGAATATGGCTCGCCTTATCCAGAAGCCACGCAAGCCAAAGCTCGTGGCGCCGATGCCATTCTGCTTGGTGCGGTTGGTGGTCCCAAATGGGATGGTGTTGAACGACATCTACGTCCAGAGCAAGGCTTGTTGGATATCCGCACCGATTTGCAGCTCTTTGCAAATTTGCGCCCAGCGATCCTGTATCCGCAGCTAGCGGAGGCTTCCTCTCTAAAACCTGAGCTGGTCGCCGGTCTGGATATCCTGATTGTTCGCGAGCTGACGGGGGGGATTTATTTTGGCGAACCCCGCGGTATTCGCATTCTTGAAAACGGTGAGAGGCAGGGCTTCAACACAGATGTGTATTCTGAATCGGAGATTCGACGCATCGCTGAAATCGGTTTTGAACTGGCACAAAAACGTGGAGGTCGTTTATGCAGCGTAGACAAGGCCAACGTACTTGAAGTCACATTGTTATGGCGCGAAATCGTGACTGAAATGGCCAAGAATTATCCCGACGTGGAGCTTTCTCATCTCTATGTAGATAACGCGGCTATGCAGCTAGTGGTCAAACCCAAGCAGTTTGACGTGATTCTGACGGGCAATTTGTTTGGCGATATTTTGTCTGATGAGGCTGCCATGCTGACTGGTTCAATCGGCATGCTGCCTTCGGCATCACTGAATTCCGATCGACGCGGTATGTATGAACCATGCCATGGTTCCGCTCCGGATATAGCCGGGCAGGGTATTGCCAACCCTCTGGCAACAATATTGTCATTGTCGATGATGTTGCGCTATTCCCTGACCGAGCCGCATGCAGCTGATTGCATAGATTCAGCGGTAGGTAAAGTTTTAGATACGGGTTTGCGTACGGCAGATATTTACACGCCGGGAACTACTAAGGCTTGCACCGCTGAAATGGGTGAGGCTGTACTGAAGGCCGTGAAAAACGCCTAAGCAGCAAATAAGTAACAATAAAAAGAATTTGGATAGACAGATGAAAAAAACAGTAGGTTTTGTTGGTTGGCGCGGCATGGTGGGTTCGGTACTTATGGACCGAATGCACCAGGAAGCAGATTTTGCGCGAATCGAACCGGTATTTTTTACTACCTCTCAAGTGGGACAGGCCGCACCTGATGTGGGGCAGGGCTCTGGCTCTGTGCTCCTGGATGCCGGCGACGCAAAAGAATTGGCTCAGATGGATATCATCCTTAGCTGCCAGGGCGGCAACTACACCAAAGCTGTCTATCCTCAATTGCGTGCAGCGGGTTGGCAGGGATACTGGATAGACGCCGCATCAGTACTGCGTATGCAGGATGATGCTGTGATCGTTCTTGATCCAGTCAATATGGAGGCCATTCAGCGAGGTATCGAGTCTGGAATCAAAGACTATATTGGTGGAAATTGTACCGTCAGCTTAATGCTGATGGGTCTGGGCGGTCTGTTTAAAGCGGGTTTGGTTGATTGGGCCACTTCCATGACCTATCAGGCCGCATCTGGAGCGGGAGCACAAAATATGCGCGAATTGATCGCGCAAATGGGTAGTTTGAGAGATTCGGCTAGTGCGCTTTTAGATACGCCCGGTTCCGCCATATTGGAAATAGACCAGATGATCACTCAACAGATGCGATCGGGGGATTTTCCTACGGATGCATTTGGTCATCCGCTGGCGGGTAGTTTGTTGCCCTGGATCGACGTGGCAGTGGAGGCTGGGCAGAGCAAGGAAGAGTGGAAAGGGCACGTGGAAACCAACAAAATCCTCAATACCGGTTTGAACCCGATTTATATCGATGGGCTGTGTGTGCGCATTGGCGCTATGCGCTGCCATGCGCAGGCGCTGACTATCAAGTTGAACCAAGATCTACCAATGTCTGATATCGAGGCCTTAATCGGTGGTGCAAATCAATGGGTTAGTGTTATACCCAACGAGCGCGATCTTTCCTTGGCAGGCCTAACTCCGGCTGCAGTTACCGGTAATTTGGGTATTCCTGTAGGGCGTTTGCATAAAATGCGCATGGGGCCAGAATATATTTCGGCATTTACTGTGGGCGATCAGTTGCTCTGGGGAGCCGCAGAACCCCTACGGCGCGTGCTTAGAATCCTTTTGGAGACATAAAAAACAAAAGGTTAGCGTTATTTTGTGAAGTAAGTTGCTCAGAAAAGTTCTCAATTGGGGTTAATGCTGTAATAATTGCAGTAACTTACTGATTACAGGACAGGCGTAATGCGCTTTGGGCTCTCCGCCGTGACTAAATTTGTGACTAGATTTCGACCTCGCTACCTATCACTCACACTGATGTTATTGCTGATTGTTGCTTCTCGCGGCAGTTTTGCTTTAGGTCTTGGCGAGATGCAGGTTACTTCGGTAATCAACGAGCCTCTGGCTGCGACTATTCCTGTGCTCAACGCCGACGGCGTGCAGCAATCGGAGCTAATTGTTGCTCTCGGTAGTGCCTCTGACTATGAAGCGACAGGTGTGACTTGGGATTTCTCTCACTCTGAGCTGCAATTTGATGTAACCAATGCCGCAAACGGCGCTTTGGTTGTTAATGTCACCTCTAGTAGACCGATTCGCGAACCCTATTTAAACGTTCTGGTGCAAGCTCGCTGGCCTGCGGGACGTTTGCTGATGGAATACACCGTATTGCTTGATTTTCCGGTATTTTCCGGATCAACGGATTCTGCTTCAGCCTCAAGTTCGAGCTCCGCCTCATCTACTATTTCAACTGCTACAACTCCCGCTCCTCAGCCTGCTGCTGCGCCCACGCCAGCACCAACGCCTCAACCAGTTCAAGTTGCTCCGGCGCCTAGAGCAACTACTGCGGCTCCATCTCAAAATGCTGCGCCAACGAGACGTGTGGACGCATTGGCCGCTGATGAGTTTCGAATCCAGAACGGCGATACGCTCTGGAGCATTGGCGGTCGTATTGCGCAAGATCTAGGTGTTTCGCGTCATCAGGCCATGATGGCTATACGTGAAGCCAATCCCGAAGCCTTTATTCAGGGCGATATCAATTTATTGCGATCAGGTTCTGTAGTCCGAGTACCGCCCCGTAGCGCAGCGCTCGCTCGATCCGAGGCGCAGGCTGCGGCTGACTTCGCACAATCCATGTCTGGAAGCGGTCGCCTCGCTGATGGAACTCCTTTGCAATCTCGGGTCACGGATTTCCGTGATGAAGGCGGAACTGCCCAAGAAGGCACCGCTCAATTCAGATTAACCGCTGGCACACAAACTGATGCTGGTGCAGCGGGTAGCGGAGTTGAGGAACTTGTTGCCGAAAACCAAACTCTTTCCGATATTAACGCTGCATTGGAAGAGGAATTGGCAGCTGCAGAAATTGCCAACCGCGATCTAAATCAGCGTCTGCAAAATTTGGAAGAGCAGATTTCAGTAATGGAAGCTCTGATTGAAGTGGAAAACAACGAGATTAGAGCAGTACAAGATGCGGTTACCGCTGTGCAGCCAGTTGTTCAACCCGTTACCACCGCTGCGGTGGTTGAAGAGCCAGGCATTGTTAGCCGGATTCTTTCTTGGTTGCCTTTGGTCGGTTTGGTACTGATAGGGCTCTTAGCTGGTGCTTATTTGTTGATTCGCCGGAAAAAAGCGAACAGCGGCTTTGAAGACACCGAATATGTTGAAGATGCTCCTCTGTATGAAGAAGATCAAGAGCCTTCAGCTCAAAGTGAAGACGAGCACTCATCGGATGAAGAGCCTTCAGCCGAAATAGAGCCACAGGGAATGCCCGACCTCGAAGATGAGGGTGATCTCGATGATTTTATGGGATTGTCTGATGCTGCCATAGATGAGACCGATGCCAGCGACGAGCCGAATATTGAAAACCAAGAAGAGTCCCTAGAAGATAACCTGTCTGATTTTGGTTCTGAAGAAGTTGCAGTAGATCCAGAACAGGAAGATGAGGAAGAGGATTGGGGATCTGACTTCGATGATCTGGATTCCTTCTTTAGTGATGCCGAAGGTGATGAGTCCGGTAGCTCAGAGGACACCCCGGAGGTTGCTGCAGAGGACGAGGAAGATGAGTCCGATAAAACTCAAATTCTCGATGCGGCAACCATTGCTGCAATGACAGCAGGTGAATCTTCGCCTGACGAAGCAGAGCAAGACGAAAGCGAAAGTGAACTTGATTTTAGCGCTGAAATTGATTCAGAAGAGGATAGTTCTGATGAAAGCCCAGAGCAGGAACTGGATAGAGGGAGCGAAGAAGAGAACAGTCTGGATTTTGCGCTAGATGAAGAAGAATTAGCGGACTCTGAGCCTGAACCTGAAGCAGTGAATACTAGCGCCGCTGAAGATGACGAGTTCTCGATGGACTTTGATCTGGACGAGGAAGATTTAGCTCCTGTGCAAGAAGAGAGCGTTGAAGAGAGTGAGGATGATGCTGCAGATGATGAAAATACACTTTCATTTGATGTATCAGATGCGGATCTGCCAGAGCAATCAGAAGCTGAGGTTGAGTCAGAAGCCGAATTAGATTCTGAGAGCGAGGATGAGGATGATTCCGATCTAGACGCGTTATTAGTTGATAGCGACGACTCTGACGCTGATGACGTTAGTGATTTCTCCTTCGATGATCTTAGTGATGACTCCAGCGAAGATGATGCTGAGATAGAAATTGAAGCAGAGGCAGAAACACTTGCCGAGACCGAGGGAGATGATGCGGATTTGGATTCTCTCCTGGATGACCTTGATGAGGTGATCGAAGAAGAAACTGGCGATAGTGAGGATGATTCTGAAGAGGGTGAGCTTGAACTACCTGACTTGGATGAAGCTGGTGACGACCTGTTAAGTGATTTTGGTGAGGCCGATCTCGATGATGTCGAAACTGAGGCTATGAGCGATGCCGATGAAGCAGAAACGAAACTTGAGCTCGCTTCTGCCTACATAGAGATGGGCGATAGCACAGGTGCCAAGGAGCTTCTGGAGGAAGTTGTTCGCGACGGTGACGAGGATTCAAAAGCCAAAGCAACAGCGATGCTCGAAAGTCTTAGTTAGCGTTTCAGCTTAAACAGCTTTCTTCCGTTAATTTCTTTCTTATAATTCGATAGAGGTTCAGACTTTTGGTCTGGGCCTTTATTAGTTTAGAGCTTGCATTTAAACAAGCATCATTGGATTGACCTTGAAAGACTTACCATTAAAGAGATTTGCCGCTTGCGTCGAATACGACGGTGGCAATTACTGTGGCTGGCAACGCCAAGATCATAGTCCATCAGTACAGGCCAAAGTCGAAGAGGCACTTGCTGTTGTCGCAGATCACCCCGTTAAGGTTATTTGCGCCGGTAGAACAGATACCGGTGTGCATGCAACCGGTCAAATTATTCACTTCGAATCAGCGAATCAGCGCCAGCCACATAATTGGACGCTCGGCGCCACATCTCAATTACCCAAGGATATTTGTATCCGCTGGACCAAGAGTGTTCCAGAAGATTTTCACGCTCGTTTTTCAGCAGTTTCGCGAACTTATCGCTATCTCATATTGCTCGGTAAGGGGCGCACGGCAATTGCCCCGCAAGCCATTACATTGGCGCAAAGCACTAACTTGGATCTGCATCCCATACAGCAGAGTTTAGATATGCTGGTGGGCACCCATGATTTCTCAGCTTTTCGCGGGGCTCATTGTCAGGCAAAGAGTCCAATCCGGACTATTCAAAAAGCACAGGTGTCACAACATGGCACCCTGGTTCAAATTGAAATTCGCGCAAATGCATTTCTGTTGCATATGGTTAGAAATATCGTTGGCGCCCTGCTGCCCATAGGTATGGGTGAGTTAAGCCAAAATGAATTTGAAACAATATTCAGAGGCTTGGATCGCACCAAGGCTCCTGCCGCCGCCGCACCCAATGGTTTATATCTGTCTAGGGTAGAATACCCGCCGGAATTTGACCTGCCGCAGCAGGATGAATCTCTCTGGCTAATTGCAAGGTAGGTATCTGGAAAAGAAAAATGCATACCCGAATCAAGATTTGTGGAATTAACGAGCCTGAATACGCCCTGATAGCGGACGAATTGGGTGTGGACGCTATTGGTATGGTCTTTGTTCCAAATGCGCCTCGGTTTGTCACATTGGATAAAGCTCAGGCGATTTCTGCCGCACTTGGCCCATTTGCCCAGTCAGTAGGGTTGTTTGTAAACCCAACCGCTGATGAAGTCACCGATGTGCTTGCTGAGGTCGATCTGGATATATTGCAATTTCACGGTGAAGAAGAAGCTTCTTTCTGTGAGAGTTTTGGCTTGCCTTATTTGAAAGCCGTTCGCGTCCAGAATACTGAACAAATTGTTTTGGCAGATCAGAACCATAGAAATGCCAGTGCGCTTCTGGTCGATAGTTTTAGCACTCTGGCTCAAGGCGGAACCGGCGAAACATTTGACTGGAAAATGATTCCTCAAATTAGCCGCCCCTTGGTTTTGGCGGGCGGATTAAATCCTTTAAATGTAGCTGCAGCAATTGAGCTTGTTGGGCCCTACGCCGTTGATGTGAGTAGTGGTGTTGAATCTGCCCCGGGCATTAAAGATACTGCTAAAATGCGCGCCTTTGTCGAGGCGGTCAGGGAAGTTGTTCCCACTTAAGCACCCGTAAAGAGTCATTTCCATCTAGGTATAAAGGTTTTCATGTCTACCGAAAGCGCAAGAAGTTCTTTGTTTCGTCAATTCCCTGACGAGAATGGGAGGTTTGGTATCTACGGCGGTCGTTATGTCGCAGAAACCCTTATGCACGCGCTGGATGAGCTCGATCGAATCTATTCGGAATTAAAAGACGATCCAGCGTTTATCGCCGAGATGGACAGTGATCTCAAGCACTATGTAGGTCGGCCATCGCCACTTTATCTAGCCAAACGCCTCACTGAATATGCCGGTGGCGCAAAGATCTACTTAAAGCGCGAAGACCTGAACCACACCGGTGCTCACAAGATTAACAACACCATTGGTCAAGCCTTGTTGGCCAAACATACTGGCAAAAAACGAATTATTGCAGAGACTGGAGCAGGGCAGCATGGAGTTGCCAGCGCTACCATTGCTGCGCGACTGGGACTTGAATGTATCGTTTACATGGGCGCTGATGACATCGAACGCCAGGCGCCAAATGTGTATCGCATGAAGCTACTTGGGGCCAAGGTAGTTCCAGTCACTTCAGGTTCGCGTACCCTCAAAGATGCGCTAAACGAAGCTCTGCGAGATTGGGTTACTAATGTTGACGACACCTTCTACATAATTGGCACGGTCGCCGGCCCGCATCCCTACCCGCTGCTAGTAAGAGATTTTCAGTCAGTGATTGGCCGCGAAGCCCGCGCCCAGTGTTTGGAGATGGAAGGTCGGTTACCTGATTCACTAGTAGCCTGTGTGGGTGGCGGTTCCAACGCTATCGGTCTGTTCTATCCTTTTCTGGAAGATGAATCGGTCGCCATGTTCGGCGTTGAAGCAGGAGGTGATGGAGTGGAGACCGGACGTCACGCAGCCCCCTTAAGCGCTGGAAAACCCGGTGTGCTGCACGGTAACAAGACCTATGTAATGGCAGATGACGACGGTCAGATTATCGAGACTCACTCGGTTTCAGCTGGCTTGGATTATCCAGGGGTTGGACCAGAGCATTCCTGGTTAAAAGATATTGGCCGTGTCGATTACGTATCCATCAATGACGACGAAGCCCTTGAGGCATTTCATTTGACCACGCAAAGAGAAGGAATTATTCCGGCTCTGGAGTCCAGCCATGCGGTTGCTTACGCTCTGAAGCTTGCCGCTGACATGGATAAGGACAAGATCGTCTTGGTGAACCTGTCTGGCCGTGGTGACAAAGATATTCAAACCATTGCTGCTATCGATCAGATCGAGCTGGGCTAAAGATGTCCGACAATCGTATTGAAACGCGCTTTACTGCGCTGGCAGCTAAAAATAAAACAGCCCTTGTCGCATATCTGGTAGCCGGCGACCCCAATATTGAAGCCAGTCTAGCTGCCATGCATTGCATGGTGGAAGCGGGTGTGGACGTTATTGAGGTGGGGGTGCCTTTTTCTGATCCCTCTGCCGAGGGTCCTTCGATTCAACGTGGGCACGAGCGAGCTCTGGCGAACAAAGTTGGATTGAGAACTATTTTTCAGCTCATTGCGGAATTCCGGAATACCAATTCAGATACACCCATTGTTTTGATGGGTTATACCAACCCCATTGAATGGATGGGTATTGAGAGCTTCGCCCAGCAGGCCTTGCAGGCTGGTGTGGATGGGGTGCTCACTGTAGATTTACCGCCTGAAGAGGCGCATGGCTATACCTCGGTATTCGAAAAAGTAGGGTTGGTTAATATCTTTCTAATCGCTCCTACAACTTCCGACACTCGCATGCAGGCCATCGGCGATATGGCCAGTGGCTTTCTCTACTATGTCTCCTTAAAAGGCGTGACAGGTTCTGCTAAGTTGGATGTTGCGGAAGTCAAAACCCGAGTCGCAAAAATCAATCAGATTTCCAGTCTGCCGGTATGTGTAGGTTTTGGAATTAAAAATGCTGAGTCTGCGGCGGCCGTGGCAGACTATGCTGATGGCGTAGTAATCGGAAGTGCTATCGTTGATCTTTTAAGTCAGTGCCATTCGGCAGAGCAGGTTGTCGCTGAGCTGAAACCCTACCTTAGCGAGATCCGCCAGGCTCTTGACTAAGGCTCTTGATCTAGCCCTTAACTTACCGACTCAGGCTCCACCTGAGTCAGATGAACTGACCGACTGGTTAGCTTGGCTGGAACAACTGGATCCTTCGCGAATGGAATTCGGTTTAGAGCGAATCAGGCTGGTTTACCAGCGCTTGCCTCAGCTTTCCTCGACTACAAAGGTAGTAACTATCGCCGGAACCAACGGCAAAGGTTCCTGTGTCGCTGCCCTTCAGGCTAGCGCCCTTGCCCTAGGGAAAAGTGTCGTTTCATTCAGCTCTCCTCACCTATTGCGCTACAACGAGCGAGTTCAGATTCAGGGCCAGTCTATTGCAGATCAACAACTGGTTTCTGCCTTCAGCGCGATTGCTCAAGTTCAAGAAGATATTTTTTTAAGCTACTTCGAATATAGCGCTCTGGCGGCTCTCCTCATCGCTGCTAAGGAAAAACCGGATATCCTGATACTTGAAGTTGGTCTGGGCGGTCGTCTGGATGCAGTAAATTTGATTGATGCCGATCTGGTTATATTGACTGCTATCGGCATGGATCATATGAACTGGCTGGGCCATGACCTCGAGTCCATCGCTGCAGAGAAGTGTGGAGTGATTCGTCCTGAAATCCCACTGGTGCTAGCTGCGCCCAATATGCCCGAAGTTGTTTATCGCATAGCTGGCGAAATGGCGGTTCAACTCTTCGCCTGGGGTAAGAATTTCGAGATTTGCAATGGTGCCCAGGGATGGCAGCTTCGCGTGGGCGAAGAGGGTTGCTCTCTCGGGTCAATAAATCTTCACCCGCAGAGCTGCGCTGCTGCTGCTATGGCTAGCGAGATACTCTGGCAGGGTGAATCCAATGCCAATCTCCCGATTATCGCAGCTGCGTTGCAAGCAGCTCAGTTGTCCGGTCGATTTCAGCGATGCCAAATTGGATCTCGTCAGGTAATTCTCGATGTTGCCCACAATCCGATGAGCCTCGAGTCCTTGTGTGGGCAGCTGGAACAAGCGTGCATAGAGCGGGTTGATCTCCTCTTTTCCATAATGGCTGATAAAGATGCTCAGGGCGCTATCGATATTCTCAGCCCTTACGTAGAGCAGTGGCGGCTTCTGAGACTCAAGGTTGATAGAGCACTGCAGCCAGAAGATGTTGCGGAAATGCTGGCACAATCTGGTATCGAAAATATTGAGATCGTCGATGCGAATTCAAAAGCCGAGTTGCAACAGATATTTATCGGTAAAAACCAACAAATTCCCTTGCTGGTGACCGGTTCTTTTTATACCGTGTCGGCAGTTCTTGAGCACGCCAGAATGGCGAGTTAAACCTGATTCAACTGCACTAGGATAATTTATTGGCCATCCCATCTCTGAGAGAGCGATTAATTGGAACCTTGGTAATTCTTTGCCTTGCGCTTATCTTTTACCCTCTGGTTTTTGTTTCTCAAGATGAATTTGAAATCAGTCGGGAGACAGTTATCCCGACACGCACACTGAATGTTGAGCCCCTAAATATTGTCGAACCTCTTGCGCCGAGAGAAGTGCAGGAAATTGTTCTGGATGAGTTGTTTAATCCTGACGAATATTCCGATCAAGTCGATCCGCAGGACCTGACAGATGAACTTGTCAACGAATCTGGACTTCCCAACGCATGGGTCATTCAAGTGGGAAGCTTTGCCCAGATGGAAAATGCCGAAACCCTGAATCAAGATCTAACCATTCTGGGTTACGAATCCTATTTCAAGCTCACTCCCTCAATAGACGATGGTCCAGATCTTTATAAAGTTTATGTTGGCCCCATTATTAACTCGGACGAAACCCGGAACACCTTTAATCAGCTAAATGAGCGATTTGACAATCAAGCTATCCTGCTGCGCTTTCAACCCTAAGATTTTTTGTCTCTGTTCATCACTATATTGCAGCCGCTTTTGATAGAATGCGGCCTTCTCAAGCCGACTCTCCCGCGCCTATGAATGGAGCCGACATCGCAATACTGGTTGTTCTGGCCATCTCCGCAGTTGTGGGACTTTTCCGGGGCTTTATCAAAGAAGTTTTTTCACTCGCAACCTGGGGTTGCGCCTTGGTACTATCTTTTCTTTTTAGGAGTCCAGTCGGGCAGATGTTGCCTCTGGATTCTGAGCTAAACCCACTTGTCGCCGATTTGGCCGGTGGGGCATGCATATTTATTTTGGTATTGGTTTGTGGTGGTTTATTGGCGCATTTGATCAGCAAGCTCGCCAAAGCAACCGGTCTAAGCGGTACGGATCGAACCTTAGGTGCTGTTTTTGGGTTGGCGCGAGGTTTAATTGTTGTGTTGGTGATACTGATTTTTCTGCCGGCCATTGACCCGGTGCAAGAGGCATCCTGGTGGGGCGAATCACTTTTTATACCGCAGTTTCTCGAATTTGAAGACTGGGCCAAGGAGCTGCTCAGTTCTCTGGCATCATGGATAGCGAGTGTGTTTCAAGGCACCGATATGCCGATAGATGGCAGTGCCATAGAAAGTAACCCAATAGAAAGCAACGAGACTGAATAGATATGTGCGGAATTGTCGGCATTTCCAGCCAAAAACCAGTAAATACAGAGCTTTATGATGCGCTTACAGTACTGCAGCATCGCGGCCAAGATGCAGCGGGCATCGTTACCTGTGATGATGGTCATCTGTTTCAGAAGAAGGGCTTGGGTCTGGTGCGAAGCGTTTTTCGCTCTCACGATATGGAAAATCTGGTTGGCAACTTCGGCATAGGGCATTGCCGCTATCCCACGGCTGGTAGTTCTGGTCCTGCACTCGCTCAACCTTTCTATGTGAATTCTCCTTACGGCATTAGCTTGGCCCACAACGGCAATCTGGTAAATTCCAATAAGCTGCGTTCTGCTCTCTATAAAGCAGACAAACGACATCTAAATACCGATTCAGATTCCGAAGTTATTCTCAACATATTTGCCCACGAGTTGGATAAAGCTGATTCGCTGGAGCCGTCGGCAGAGGATATATTTACGGCCATTGCGGCACTGCATAGACGATGTTCTGGAGCCTATGCGTGCGTCGCTCTTATTGCTGGCCACGGCATGCTGGGGTTTAGAGACCCGTTAGGAATTCGTCCCATGGTGATGGGTACTAGACAGCGAAAAGGTGTTACAGAATATATGTTAGCTTCCGAATCTTCAGCTTTGTCTGTGCTGGGGTTTGAGTTGCTCGGAGATGTTCAGCCCGGCGAAGCGGTTTATATTGATGCCAATTATCAGATGCATCGCAAGCAGTGCGCGGATAATCCCCGAACCGTGCCCTGCATTTTTGAGCATGTTTATCTTGCTCGCCCGGATTCAAAGATGGATGACATCCATATGTATAAGACGCGCTTGCGTCAGGGTGTCAAATTGGCGGACAAAATTCAGCGCATACGCCCCGACCACGATATCGACGTAGTCATCCCCATCCCTGATACCAGCCGGGTAGCGGCGCAAGCCCTCGCAGAGAAGTTGGGGATCAAATTGCGGGAAGGACTGATGAAAAATCGCTATATCGGGCGAACCTTTATTATGCCGGGGCAGGCTGTTCGCAAAAAATCAGTGCGCCAAAAACTAAATGCCATTGAATCAGAGTTTCAGGGCCGCAATGTACTTTTGGTGGATGACTCAATTGTGCGCGGAACCACCTGTACACAAATTGTGCAGATGGCACGAGAAGCCGGAGCCAACAAAGTTTATTTTGCCTCCGCCGCACCTCCCGTCAGATATCCAAATGTCTACGGAATTGATATGCCTTCGCCACAAGAATTGATTGCCCATGGCCGGACTGAAGAGGAGGTAGCGGAATTAATTGGTGCGGATTGGTTGATATTTCAGGATTTGGAAGATTTAATCGCCGCCTCTTCTGAGGGTAACCCCGATATTCAAGAATTTGAGTGCTCGGTTTTTACCGGTGAATACGTCACAGGTGATATCGATGCAGAGTATCTTGGTGAGATTGACCAACAGCGAAAGGATGCGGTTCGCAGTGCTTCCGGTAACCTGGGCGATGAATCCGCAACGGTTGGTTTGTACAACAGCTCTGCGGACGCTAACGGCTAAAAGAGTAATAAGAAATTGAACAAGGAAAAGGATTATCAGACTGAAACCTGGGCAATACGAGGCGGCATAGAACGCAGCGAGCAAGGTGAACACTCTGAATTACTGTATCTGACATCCAGCTACCTCTTTGAGGACGCTGCGCAGGCGGCTGAACGCTTTTCCGGTGAGGAAGAGGGCAACGTATATAGTCGCTATACCAATCCTACTGTTAGATCCTTTGAAGAACGTCTAGCCCTTATGGAAGGCGCTGAGGCCTGCGTTGCCACTTCATCGGGCATGGCTGCCATCCTTAGCACCTGTATGGCACTGCTGCAGTCGGGCGACCATATTGTCTGTTCGCGAGATGTTTTTGGCAGTACTACGGTTCTGCTAAACAAATTTATGGCGAAGATGGGTATTCAAACCACCTATGTGGCTTTAACGGATTTGGATGCCTGGAAAGAAGCCTGCCAGAACAATACCAAACTGTTTTTCTTGGAGTCTCCATCTAACCCTATCTGCGAGGTTGCGGATATTCCTGCGCTGGCCGAAATCGCCAAATCAACTGGGGCTTGGTTGGTAGTAGACAACTGCTTCGCCACGCCCATCTTGCAAAAGCCACTGGCTCTAGGTGCTGATATCGTTATCCATTCAGCCACCAAATATATCGACGGACAGGGCAGATGCCTTGGTGGAGCTGTATTGGGCCGCAAAGAAGATATGGAAGAAGTCTTGGGCTTTTTGCGTTCCTGCGGGCCATGCATGAGTCCATTTAACGCTTGGGTGTTTCTCAAGGGCTTGGAAACTTTAGGTGTGCGTATGCGTGCGCATTGCGAAAACGCGGCAGCACTTGCGGTTTGGTTACAGAACCACCCAAAAGTTGAGCACGTATTTTACGCGGGCCTGCCAGATCATCCCGGTCATCAACTGGCGACTGAGCAGATGTCCGGATACGGTGGTGTGCTTTCATTCCGTGTAAAAGGCAACCGTGCGGAAGCATGGAAGGTAATTGATTCCACTGAGCTATTAAGTCACACCGCAAATCTAGGTGATGCCAAAACCACTATCGTGCACCCTGCAACTACTACACATGGCCGTATTACCGATGATGAAAGAGCTGCTGCGGGTATTACTCAAAACCTGATTCGGGTCGCCGTTGGTCTTGAGCATATTGAAGATATTAAGGCTGATTTGGCTCTGGGGTTGGATCAGCTTTAGTGGTTCATTGCTAAAAAAGTAGATATGAATATTTTCTCTTTTTTAATGATTATGCAGTCAATTATTATCGGAATTGGTATATCCGAACTATTAACCAATTTTTCTAGTGCATTAAAAAAGTACCGGCTTAAAAAAATTGGTCTTATCACGCCTATGCTTACAGTAATGCTCTTCTTGGCTTTGCTTCAGATGTTTTGGGAAACCTGGAGCTTACAGGGAGAAGTGACTTGGACATTTCCGGCTTTGGTTCTGATGGTAGCGGGCCCCATAATCGTGCATATGATGGCTCACGTTTTGTATCCAAATGCTGATGATGAAAAACCACCTACGGAATACTATTTGTCGAAATCATCGCTGTTCTGGTCTTTAGGCGTTGTTGCTGTAATCACTAGTGTGCTATTCCGCCCCCTAGGGCTTGGAAAAGAACTGTTTATTATTGACAACTTTACAAATGCTCCATTACTCATCGGTTTTATCGTTCTTATTTTCAATAAAAATATTTGGTTACATCGTGTAGCAGCAGTCGTATTTACAGTGCTTATTTTGGCCGATACGATATTTATTAATTACCAAATAAATTGAATCGAAGGGTAAACATAAGCGCTGAGTGATACCCAAAGGAGGTTTAGTGGATATTCTGAAGTTGACCGTAATGAGTGGGGTCAGATCACACATTTATGAGTATTGAGCTAGATCTCTATAATTCGGCAGTTGCCCTGATTGAAAAACGATATAGCTCAGAAGAGGGCGGTGCAGCAGCTCTTCGAACTGAAAGCGGAAAGATTCTCACGGGCGTTGCTCCCGATACTCAAAACGATGCGCTATCCCTCTGTATGGAAGTTGGTCCTTGTCTTGAAGCCCATAAGCTAAATGAAAGTATCACTCATTCCCTGTGTTTATATCGTGAGCAAGGCAGTGAGCAATTTCTCGTGCTGACGCCTTGTGGTATTTGCCAAGAAAGGCTCGTGCATTGGGGCGGCGATGTGCAGGTAGCCATTTCAAATCCAGAAAACAATCTCATTTTTAAGCCCTTGAGAGATTTGCTTCAATATCACTGGTCGCAGGTGAATGGGCATAATCTATAGCAAGATGCTCAGAACAAACTTCTTGTAGCAAGGCAATTAGATTACTTCGTCACTACACTCCTCGCAATGAAGAAATCGGATGCTTTCGAACTCCAATAATCTATTCGGCGACAATTATCTGACATCATTAGCGGCCTTCTAGGCAGATTGATTACTGCCAAATAAATCGAACTCACATCAAGGCAATGGCTCTCCAATAAGAGCAAGGACAGCCATTCGCCGGACAAATACTCGGTATTTCTGGCTGACTAGCGCAGGTGCTTAACTGCTATAATCCGCGACCCTATTTAAGCTAGCTTTTGATAAGAGGAATTGATGAGCCTTTACTTGGAATATACAAAGGAAATAGAGACCCGCAAGAACGAATTGGGTCTTAATCCGAAGCCGATTGATAGCGCAGAACTGCTTTCAGAAATTATCGAGCAAATCAAAGATAAGGATAATGAGCATCGCGAGGAATCCCTCAAGTTTTTTATCTACAACACACTTCCCGGAACCACCAGCGCCGCCGGCGTAAAAGCCAAGTTCCTAAAAGAAATCATTCTTGGCGAGTCAGTCTTAGAAGAGATCACACCGAGCTTTGCTTACGAGCTACTCTCCCACATGAAAGGCGGTACATCCGTTGAGGTGCTTCTTGACCTGGCACTAAGCGACGATGTCGCAGTAGCCGAAACAGCCGCTGAAGTTCTCAAAACTCAGGTATTCCTATACGAAGCAGATACCGACCGACTGGAAGCTGCCTACAAGGCGGGCAATACTATTGCCAAAGGCATTCTCGAAAGCTATGCCAATGCGGAGTTCTTTACCAAGCTTCCTGATCTGGACGAGAAAATTGACGTTGTTACCTACATCGCCGGAGTGGGTGATATTTCTACCGACTTGCTCTCTCCAGGCAACCAAGCCCACTCTCGCTCAGATCGTGAGTTGCATGGTAAGTGCCTAATTTCCCCTGAAGCTCAAGCAGAGATTACGCAGCTAAAAGACAAACACCCAGGCAAGAAAGTTATGTTGATCGCCGAAAAAGGCACCATGGGTGTAGGTTCATCCCGTATGTCTGGTGTAAACAACGTGGCTCTCTGGGCGGGCGTGCCCGCAAGCCCATATGTGCCCTTCGTTAATATCGCGCCAGTGGTTGCAGGTACCAACGGCATATCACCTATCTTTTTGACTACCGTCGACGTAACAGGCGGCATTGGGCTAGACCTGAAAAACTGGGTGAAGAAGCTCGATGATGCAGGTAACCCTGTGGAGGACGAAGATGGTGATACGGTTCTTGAGGAAGCCTATTCGGTTGAAACAGGCACTGTGCTGACCATCAATACCAAAGAGAAGAAACTCTATAACGGCGACCAGGAACTTGCTGATATCTCTTCAGCCTTTACTCCGCAAAAAGTTGAGTTTATGAAGGCGGGAGGTTCTTATGCGATTGTTTTTGGTAAGAAACTACAGACCTTGGCTGCCGAAATTCTTGGTATAGAAGCTCCGTTGGTTTTTGCGCCCTCAAAAGAAATCTCTCATGAAGGTCAGGGACTAACTGCCGTTGAAAAAATCTTCAATAAAAATGTGTTAGGCGTGAAATCGAAAGCAGCACTGCACGCAGGTTCAGATGTTCGCGTGAAAGTGAACATCGTCGGCTCACAAGACACCACAGGTTTGATGACCTCTCAGGAGCTCGAAGCCATGGCCGCCATGGTGATTTCACCAAGTGTTGATGGCGCCTATCAATCGGGTTGTCACACGGCCTCTGTATGGGACAGTAAATCAAAGGCGAATATTCCCCGCCTGATGAAGTTTATGAATGACTTTGGTCTGATCACCGGGCGTGATCCCAAAGGCGTTTATTTCCCGATGACCGATGTGATTCACAAGGTTCTGAATGACATTACCGTTGATGACTGGTCCATTATTATTGGTGGTGACTCTCACACCAGAATGTCAAAAGGTGTGGCCTTCGGTGCGGATTCCGGAACGGTTGCGCTGGCTCTGGCAACTGGTGAGTCCGCCATGCCGATTCCAGAGTCTGTCAAAGTAACCTTCAAAGGCGAAATGAAGAGCTACATGGACTTCCGTGACGTTGTGCATGCAACGCAATTGCAAATGCTCGAAGAGTTTGGTGACAATGTCTTCCAGGGTCGTATTATCGAAGTGCACATCGGTACCTTGCTTGCAGACCAAGCCTTCACCTTTACGGACTGGACCGCTGAGATGAAGGCAAAAGCCTCTATCTGTATTTCTAATGACGAAACCTTGATTGGATCATTGGAAATCGCGAAAAGTCGCATTCAGATCATGATAGACAAAGGTATGGATAACCATATCAATATGCTTCAGGGCTTGATTGACATCGCCAATAGGCGAATCAATGAAATCAAGTCCGGCGAAAACCCTGCGCTTAAACCAGACAGCAACGCTAAGTACTACGCAGAAGTGGTTATCGATCTTGATGAAATTAGCGAGCCGATGATCGCTGATCCAGACGTCAACAATGATGATGTGTCCAAGCGATATACCCACGATACCATCCGTCCTATTTCCTATTATGGCGGTGACAAAAAAGTTGATCTGGCCTTTGTTGGCTCATGCATGATTCACAAAGGGGATATGAAAATTATTTCGCAAATGCTGAAAAACATCGAAGCGCAAAAGGGCAGCGTAGAGTTCAAAGCGCCTCTGGTTATTGCTCCGCCAACCTACAACATTGTTGATGAGTTAAAAGCAGAGGGTGACTGGGATGTTCTTGCCAAGTATGCCGGCTTTGAATTCAACGACGACCACCCCAAAGATGCCGCTCGTACCAAATACGAAAATATCATGTATCTGGAGCGTCCAGGCTGCAATCTCTGTATGGGAAATCAGGAGAAAGCGGAGAAAGGTGACACTGTAATGGCCACCTCAACTCGCTTATTCAAGGGTCGAGTTGTTGAAGATTCTGACGAGAAGAAAGGCGAGTCTTTGTTGGCATCCACGCCTGTAGTTGTACTATCGAGTATTCTCGGTCGTACACCAACAATAGATGAGTACAAGGATGCGGTGGTAGGTATCAATCTTACTGACTTTGCACCACCTACCGAAGAAATGAGTGTAGACGTGCAGGCTCTGAGAATTGTTGGCTAAAATTTTGCAGGCTAACTCCGCCCAAAGGCCCTGCTAGTGCAAACTCGCAGGGCTTTAATCATTTTTGCTAGTACGAATTTTCTGGTTAGAACTGGTTGAATGGGTATTAAATGCCTAATCCTTCCGATCTAGATAAATTGATGCAACCTGTCTTGGATTTTCTTCCCTGCAGGACGCCCGACGCATGGGTTGAACAAGCGTTGGTCAATATCCCCACGCTTCTTATTGATCATGCCAATTGCGAGAAGAAGGCAGCATCAACAGCTCTCAATTTGATGTATCGCTACACAGACAATTTTGATCTGCTAAATAAAATGTCGCGCCTTGCGCGAGAAGAGCTGCGGCACTTTGAGCAAGTAGTAGCTATTCTGAAAAAACGTGGAATAGCCTATGATTTTTTGACGGCGTCCGATTACGCCGGAAGCATGATGAAACAGGTTCGAAAAACTGAGCCGGGCAAGCTGATAGATACATTGATTGTTGGCGCTATTATTGAAGCGCGGTCCTGTGAACGTTTTGCGACACTGGCTCCACATCTGGACGAAGAGTTACAGGACTTTTACACAAGCTTGCTTAAATCCGAGGCGAGGCATTATCAGGATTACCTAGCTCTGGCGAAATCCAATTCGGAAGTTCCGCTGCGGGAACGCATTGAGGTTTTTTTGGACATCGATAAAGAAATGGTGCTGGGTCAATCTGAGCAGTTCAGGTTTCACAGCGGTACTCTGGTTACCTAACTGACGTGTAAACAAGCGCATCAATCTATTGCTGGAAGATCAATCGGTCGTTGAAAATATTGGATACAGTCTTCAGGGGGGAGACGATCATTGATTTAAATTGCGATTAATTAAAGGGTGGGATCAAATGGGTTCTAGTTTAAAGGCCTGATAATCATCTTTCTAAAAGTTAGATTGACCCTAGGCTGAGTAATTTTAGTTGTCTTGGGTAGGTGATGTTGCCAGTTAGATTGAGTTGTGCCGGCCATCACCAACAAACTTCCGTGTTCGAGCAAAATGGGAATTTTCTCTTTGCTTCCTTTGTGACGAAAATCAAACCGACGTTCGGCACCAAAGGATAGCGAGGCGATATTTGAGTTCTCACCCAAGCCCTTTTCGTCATCGTGGTGCCAACCCATTCCCTGAGTTCCATTCTCATATAGATTTAGCAGACAGGAGTTGTAGCTTGCACCTGAGTGTTTTTCCACAAGCTCCCTGAGTTCAAGTAGAGGTTTGCTCCAGGGGATAGCGACTCGGGTCTTACCGGAATATTTGTAGGAGAAATTCCCATCGCCATACCAGGCGACTTTTCGGTCGGTAATGTAGTGTTTACCATAAATAACCGCTTCGTCATTTTTCCAAGGTACCTCGTTCAGAAGGTAGTCGAGATACCTCTTGGATGAGTCCTGATTACAGACCACACCAAAATACTGGGTGTCTCCGTCTCGCGGTAAAACTTGATAGGGGAATTCTCTGTATGGCTGCTCTGAAAAGAGCTCAAATTCGATCTGTTTACTCATTCGCCAGAAGCTGAACAGGCGCCCTCAGGCAGAATGGTTTCAATTTCAGCCGCAAAGACGTCTGAGTAATGTTTTTGTGAAACACACCAAACATTTACAAGGCCGGGACTTGAACCAATAACAAATGCCCAGGCATTTCGCTCCGCTTCGAATTCTTCCTCGTCGAACATACCCTGCCGAAATTGATAGTGGATATTTTCCCAATCTCCAAGGCCCGCTGACCTAGAAATGAAATGCTGTTGAGATTCATCTTCGGAGAGCTCTTCTCCTGAACCAGCTCGACGCCATAGGCTAACCAATTGAAGCTGCGATTGCTCTAAAAGACGATCTGATATCTGCTGGGAGATATCATTGCGAATCTGCGCTCGCATCATTTGGCGGTTTTGATCCAGCTCTACCACCAATAAAAATATGCCAATCAGCACCCCGAGGTTGGCCCCCAAGGTTAACCAGCGATTTATTTCGTCAGCCTTCAAAGTAACCCCTCCTAGAAATTGATGTCCGCCGAATTTATTTTTTGGCCCCGCTCAATTTAGTTGCTCGCTCGTATTGGCACAGCTTTCTGTGCACTAGACTCTGCCACGTGTGGTCCAGAATTGGAATCTTGATAGCGCCGAGCGCTTTACTCGAGATCCAGTGGAATCGCTGGCGACAATAGAATAAAGATTGGTTTGTAAAACTTTGGATTTTGGTCGTCATATTTGAATATGCAGGTTCTATTTGTTTGGTCATGATGCTTTCTAGAAAACTATTCAAAGGGATAAAAGGAGTTGAGAATGAGGACTAGCTGGAGACAGGGGGCAGGCATCGCAACGCAAATAAGAGCAACAAAATTCCACTTGGCATTGGTGCTGTTGATAAGTGCGGCTTCAGTTGCACACTCGGATGAAGCAAGAATCGCAGAACTGAGTGAATCTATCGGCGCCAATGTAGCCTCCAAAAATTGGGATGCCGCAGACGCTGATTACGAACAACTCTATTCTGTGTATCTGGAAGATTTTGGTGCTGCCAGCAGGCAGGCTATTGCCATGTCCAAAGTGTTGGGGGATTGGAAAATCCAAGCCCATCGGAGTGGTTTATTAAGTGAGTCTGCGACCAGCGTTATAGCTGGTACTTCTTCATTTTTCACTCAGTTGATAGAGGAAATCGAAAATCAGCACGGGCAGTTGGCAGAAGATTTAATTGATCCGCTCTACGGCCAAGCGATGGTTGAATATCATTTGTTTCAGATTGCCACCAAAAAACCTGTTTCCTCCTACAGAGGTGTTGGTCTGGAATTTATTCAGGAAGAGCGTTGCGTAGCCTCTGAGGACGGCGGCGCGGTTGTTTTTTGCGACTATGAAGAGGCACCGAATCGGGACTATATCGTCAGTCAGGCTCAGGCAAAATCAAATGAGGTTGAGGCTCACTGGAGCGCTATAGCAGCGTCGCTGGAACGTATCATTGAGATTTGTGAGCTCAATCAATATCTACTCGATCAGGCCGAAGCGATGATCCATTTGGGAGATCACTTCCTTTACGGTGGGGAAGGAGAATTGGCTATCGAGATCTACGCAAACGCTTATCAGATGCTGGTTCGAAATACTGATGGGGCAGAGTGGGTGCAACGCTTATTCAATACTCCAACAGTCGTGCCATCTTTGACAACTTCCTTCCCTGGCGCAAATCCTGCTCCAATTTTGACTCACGGAATGAAGATTGGCTTCAGTATCGATGAAAATGGAAAAGCTCAGAATGTGGAGATTGTCGGTGGAGCTGACGCATCTACTAGAGCCGTGCGGCAGAACACGACGCAAATAATTTCCGGCGCTATATTCAGACCCGGTTTTGACTTTGATGGAGTTATGGAATCGAAGTATGTGGAGATATAAATAGAGGAGCTTTTGCCGAATCAAATCTCGGCCAGAGATGTTAGCCGGAAATTGGCGCAGAATTCTGCTTGATGCCTTCGGCGCTGTTTTCAATCCACCACACCTCGGTATCCCAATCGCCCAAAACGTAGCGCTTGTAGCTTTCACCGCCACGCCCAAATTCGTGCATCTTTGGTCTATGGGTATGACCGTGAATCATGGTTGAAACTTTGAAGCGTTCCATGGTGCTGACAACCGTAGTTTGTGTAACATCCATAATCTCGGCGCTTTTCTGTTGTTTACCTTGTGAACTCTTCACGCGCAAATCCCTACCGATTTTTCTGCGCATGGATGCTGGAAGAATCCCAAACAGAGCTTTAACAACAGGGTTTTGAACCACACGGCGAAACCGTAAGTAGGATCTGTCGTCAGTGCAGAGTAGATCACCGTGCATTAGCAAAATACGTTGTTTGGCATATTCGTAAAGGTGGTAATCCGGCAGTATTTCGATATCTGCGGCCTTGGCGAACTCTTTACCGATCATAAAGTCCCGATTGCCGGGCTGAAAAAATACACGGATTTTTCTTTTTGCTAACAAACGGAGTTCTGCGATTACTTTGATGGCCAGCTCGTTTTTGCTGTCCTTGCCAACCCAGACCTCAAATAGATCACCAAGAATATAGAGCTGTTGAACATCATCATCCAGATTGTGCAGGAATCGACAAAAAGCCCGATAGATATCGGGCCGTTCGTCGCTGAGGTGCAGGTCTGAAATAAAGATATCGGACATAAGAGGTGAGTGCCTTTAATCAACCACTGTGGCGGATTCAATAACAATTGGCTGCACAGGTACGTCGGCGTGGCCACCACTGTTGCCTGTCTCTACCGCACGAATTTGATCAACCACGTCCATCCCATCGACAACCTGGCCAAAGACGGCATAGCCCCAGCCCTGCATATCCTTTGATCGGTGATCCAAGAACTCATTGTCAGCTAGGTTAATGAAAAACTGCGCCGTGGCGGAATGCGGATCGGAAGTACGCGCCATTGCCAAGCTTCCACGAACATTTTTAAGGCCGTTATCAGCTTCGTTTTGAATCGGCGAGCCTTCGCGTTTTTCTTCCATATCGGTATTCATGCCGCCACCCTGGATCATAAAATTATCGATCACGCGGTGAAAAATCAGGCCATCGTAGAAACCGCTCTCAACTAGTGACTGAAAGTTTGCTGCTGAAATAGGGGCTTTTTCATGGTTCAGTTCAATCTGAATGGGGCCGAGTGAGGTTTGCATTAAGATCATCGAAAATTCCTTGTTGGGTTTTATGGTCGCAGGAGAAGCTGCTTGCTGGGTTGGGTTAGGCGTTATCAGAGCTGATGTGGGGCTTTCAGGTTCATTTCCACTACTTAGTATGTAAGTTATTAAAATCGAGATGAAAAGTACTAGGCCACCGGCCGAAATCATTGCTGGCTTCATTAATACAAGCTTCGCTGTTCGCTAAAGGCACGTATAATACGCGGCTTTTCCAGACCTCCAAACGAGTTATTGATGTCCGCTGCGGATACTACCTCTAATTTTCTGAAAACCATTATTCAAGAGGACATCGACACCGGTGCTACAGCAAGTGTGGTTACGCGGTTTCCTCCGGAACCTAATGGTTATTTGCACATTGGTCATGCCAAGTCTATTTATGTGAACTTTGGTTTGGCTGAAGAGTTTGGTGGTGTATGCAATTTACGCTTTGACGATACCAATCCGGAAAAAGAATCCATTGAGTTTGTAGAAGCGATAAAAGCGGATATCGAATGGCTCGGTTACAAATGGGCAGGTGAACCCAAATACGCATCCAATTACTTCGGGCAACTCTATGACTGGGCTGTGCATTTGGTAAAAGAGAGCAAGGCCTACGTCTGTGAGCTGTCTGCCGAGGAAGCACGCGAGCACCGCGGCACTCTTACAGAGCCGGGTAGAAACAGCCCCTATCGAGATAGATCTATAGAAGAGAATCTCGAGCTGCTTGAGAAAATGAAAAGTGGCGAAATGGAGGATGGTTCGGCTTCCCTGAGAGCTAAGATCGATATGGCCTCCGGAAACATTAATATGCGCGATCCGGTTCTATATCGAATACGGCATGTGACGCATCACCATACTGGCGATGACTGGAAGATATACCCTAGCTATGACTTTGCGCATGGTCAGGAGGATGCTATTGAAGGGGTGACACACTCCATCTGCACACTGGAGTTTGCTGATCACAAGCCTCTATATGACTGGCTCTTGGAGAATATGCCCGTACCGGCTAAACCGGTGCAATACGAATTTGCGCGGCTAAATCCTAATTACACCCTCACTTCCAAGCGCAAACTAAAAACTCTGGTGGATAAGAGTGTGGTGGACGGCTGGGGTGATCCGCGCATGCCAACCATTTCTGGCCTGCGCCGTCGTGGGTATACGCCATCGGCAATTCGTCGATTCTGCGAGATGACGGGGGTGTCCCGCGCCAACTCCCAAGTCGATCTTGGCATGCTGGAGTTTGCTATTCGCGATGAGCTGGACAAGAGCGCGCCGCGTTCTATGTGCGTACTACGGCCTCTTAAGGTGGTTCTAACCAATTACTCTGAAGACAAGTCTGAAAGCATGACTGGAGCCTATCACCCTCAAAATGAGGATATGGGCTCACGTGAAATGCCTTTTTCCAGAGAAATCTGGATCGAGCAGGAAGATTTCCGCGAAGAAGCGAATAAAAAGTACAAACGTTTGGTAATTGGTAAGCGAGTTCGATTGCGCAATGCCTACATTATTGAAGCCGATGAAGCGATCAAAGATGCTGAGGGTAACATTGTCGAGGTCAGAGCACGGATTATTGAGAATACAGTCGGCAATGATCCTGAGGATGGCATTCGTGCCAAGGGCGTAATTCACTGGGTCGACGTTGCAACCGCTGTACCCTGTAAGGTGAACCTCTACAGTCGGCTGTTTACTCATGAGAATCCCGGCACTGGTGGAGCGGATTTTATGGATCAGCTTAATCCTGAATCTTTGGTTGAACTGACAGAGTGTTTTGCAGAGGCTTCCCTTGCCAACGCGAAAGTAGGGCAAGGCTATCAATTTGAACGTCAGGGTTATTTTTGCCGAGATTCTGCTATCAACTCGGAATCCAATTCGGAATCAGAGTCTTTGGTTTTTAACCAAACCATCGGACTACGCGATGGGCAGGGCAAGTTTTCAGCCTAGAATACAAATTAGATAAATAATTTAACTAACTGATAAATAATGAACTTTAAGATTTATAACACCCTGAGTCGTAGCAAAGAGGACTTTGTGCCTCGTGTGCCGGGAGAGATCAATATGTATGTCTGCGGCATGACCGTTTATGACTATTGCCACATCGGTCACGGCCGCGCTTTTGTGGGTTTTGATCTGATTGTACGGTTTCTGCGCTTCTTAGGCTGGAATGTCACCTATGTGCGTAATATCACTGACGTCGACGACAAGATTATCCAAAGGGCGATGGAGAACGGCGAGAGCTGCGAAACACTAACCGCTCGTTTCATCACTTCCATGCACGAAGATTTTGCCAATCTGGGCATTCTGCCGCCGGATCAAGAGCCCAAAGCTACTGAGCATATGCCTCAGATCCTTGCCATGATCGCGCGACTGATCGAGCAGGACTTCGCTTACCAAGCTAGTAACGGTGATGTTTATTACCGTGTCAGCCGTTTTGCAGATTACGGCAAGCTGTCTGGAAAGAAACCTGATGAGCTGTTGGCTGGTGCCCGTATTGAGGTAGAGAAGCTAAAAGAAGATCCAAGAGACTTTGTGCTGTGGAAAGCCGCAGATGAAGCTGCTGGGCAGGTTGGTTGGCCCAGTGAATTTGGTTACGGTCGCCCGGGCTGGCATATTGAATGCTCGGCTATGTGTAAACATAGCTTTGGTGACAGCTTTGATATTCATGGCGGCGGTGAGGATCTTCAGTTTCCCCACCATGAGAACGAGATTGCTCAATCCGAAGCGGCAAACGGTGCCGAATTTGCGAACTACTGGGCTCATGTTGCCCCTCTGCGAATCGATGGCGAAAAGATGTCCAAATCTCTGGACAACTTTTTCACAATCCGCGATGTATTGGATAAATACCAACCCGAGGTCGTGCGTTTTTTCTTGATATCCAGTCATTACCGCAGCCCTATAAGCTATTCAGAAGACAACCTTAAAGAAGCTCAGAATGGCCTGGAGCGCTTCTATCACGCCATACGTGAAGTGCCGTCCAGTGGATCACCGGTGAATCTGGGAGCGTCCTCTGCACATGCAGCCTTTGTCGAGGCGATGTCCGATGACTTTAATAGCCGCGAAGCAATCTCATCCCTATACGAGTTGGCTAACCAGATAAACACCGCTAAGGCGGCGGGGGAGCTTGAGCTTGCCACTAAACTTGTCGCTGAATTACGAGGGTTTGGCGACATTCTGGGTATATTGCAACTGGATGCTGATGCCTTCCTGCAATCAGGTTCAGTTGACGCCATCAGTGCTGATCAAATTGAAACCTTGATCGCCGAGCGGGCTCAAGCCAAGCTCGATAAGGATTACGCAAGAGCTGATCAGATACGCCAGGATCTAGCAGAGCAGGGCGTTCAACTCGACGATTCACGCGAAGGAACCAGTTGGCGGCGCAATAACTGAGATAAATTCTCATTTAGGTTGTTGACAATGATTCTCATTTCGATTTAGATAGTGCTCAATCTTATTGATATGAAAATTGTTGGCATAAATCGATGTACGTCTGCTTGTGTAATCGCGTAACTGACAAAGATATCCGCAACGCCGCAGCCGAAGGGGCAGCCTCGCTATCTGATCTCAAATCCATGCTGGGAGTGTCCAGTCAATGTGGTTCCTGCGAAGAGGTTGCGCAGCAAGTTCTATTCGAAACCTACCAAGCTAATCCAGACCTCTTTTATCAGGTCGCCTGATACCAACTGGCCATTTTGAAATGGCCGGCAGGTAACTTGACAGTCTTTTTTCTCCGACTCACACTGCGCCGATCTTAATTTGTGCCCTAAACGGAGTACTTGAATGAAAGGCGATCCGCAGGTTCTTGCTCACCTAAATAAAGCTCTCGGCAACGAAATGGTTGCCATAAATCAGTATTTTCTGCATGCCAGAATGTACAAAGATTGGGGCTTAAAAGAGCTCGCCGATAAAGAATACGAAGAGTCTATCGATGAAATGAAACACGCGGATCTATTGATCGAGCGTATTTTATTTTTGGAAGGACTGCCCAATCTGCAAGACCTAGGTAAGTTGATGATTGGCGAAAACACCCAGGAGATGCTGGAGTGCGACCTCAAGCTGGAGCATATCGCTGTGCCAGATCTGAAAGAGGGCATCGCTTACTGTGAGTCCATCAAAGACTACGTCTCGAGAGATTTATTGTCAGATATTCTCGAAGCAGAAGAAGAGCATATCGACTGGTTGGAGACCCAGCTCGGACTCATCGAGAAAGTAGGGCTGCAAAACTACCTGCAGGCTCAAATGGAGATTGAGTAGGGGCTCCATCAAGCTTTTTGCGATCTTAAAACCTTTCAATTATTCAGGGATAGTGACGTCCACAACCTCTGCGACGGGCAGGGCAGCAATATCCTTAAATTTGTAGTACTTGCCTTCCTCTAGATCGATCAGATTTTTAACCTGAGAAAACAGATCTTTGGAGAGGATATACAGCCCTTCACTACTTTTTCTTTGAATGCCGTAACGCACGCTCTCACGAGACTCGCGTTTTAGCTTGCTGAGCATCCCCTTGGTGGCCCAGATGGCGCCTCCACGAGCAAAATCACTAAGACGGCTGGCATGGTTGATGGTATCGCCGAGCACGGTGAATTCGATGTGTGTGCCGGCGTGATAAGTACCAAACCATTCCTGACCTTCGTTTAACCCAATATTCAGAATAAGGTCGTGGCCCCAGTTTTTGCGGGCTTTCCACTCTTTTGTCATCCTGATCATTAGCTCTTTTAGCTCGTGGGCACAGAATAGGGCGTTGGTGATGTAATCGCTGTCTGGCTGGGG